>ERZ809074.26-NODE-26-length-199990-cov-51.933743_pt1 | contig 199990 bp, 186 predicted proteins | sample MGYA00520795_ERZ809074 | MGnify/ENA primary metagenome ERZ809074 (study PRJEB31570, sample SAMEA3212989) | Homo sapiens | biome: human-gut; feature: human gut; material: fecal | place: Sweden | collected 2011 ... | reverse complement strand
TGTATCACGGCGCGGAAATGAGGGAGAAGCAGACAGGTGAAGGACAAGAAACTCCTATTTGATCGCAGCTGCCATGTGCTGTATTCCAGGCCCTGCAAGAAGGAGATACGGGCGAAGATCGCCCTGTACTACCCGGAAGCGGAGCGGGAGGCGATATGGGAACAGGTACAGCGGCAGTATGTGGACTTTCTCTCCGACTGGCGCACTGATTTGGGCGGCAAACGGAACTTCCACAACGGCGTAGGCGGCACCTACGACTGCATCGCCATCATGAGCTATTACACAGTCTGCAAAGCTGTCACATCCTTTCGTGAGATCGAGGAGATGGAGGAAAACCTGATCCTACCGGTCTTCCGCAGGCTGCGGTTTGTGGACTGCAATAAGCCGTTCTGGAGGAAGCTGATGTATAGAGCGTTTGTGCGGGCGAAAGGCGGCTGCGACAAATGGCACGATTACGAGATGACGGTTGCGCCTTATGAAAACGGCAAGCCCATCTATTATGAGTTTACATCGTGTCCGGCGGCGGAGTTCGCCATCCGGCACGGCCTTACGGATATCATGCCCGCCCTGTGCAATGTGGACTTTGCATCCATGGAGCTGCTCCACGCAAGGCTGGTGCGGACGACTACCTGCGTGGACGGCTGCCGGTGCGACTATACCATCTGCGGCGACAAAGACCCCTACTTAAAAGAACATCCCGAATATCGGGATGAGGCGGGCTTCAGAAGAAACAAATAAAAACGCAATGCAAAGGCGGTGAGGCAAATGGAAACCTTTCTTGGAATCATGATCCCTTTCTTGGGTACAACACTGGGCTCGGCCTGCGTGTTCTTCATGAAGAGATCCCTTGGCGATCTGGTGCAGCGCGCCCTTGCGGGCTTTGCCGCCGGGGTGATGGTGGCGGCGTCGATATGGAGTCTGCTGATCCCTGCCATCGAGCAGTCGGAGGGCATGGGCAAGCTGTCCTTTCTTCCGGCCTTCATCGGCTTCTGGGTCGGCGTGCTGTTTTTGCTCCTGCTTGATCGACTGATTCCCCATCTTCATGTGGGAAGCAATCAGGCGGAGGGCCCGAAAAGCAGGCTGGGCCGCAGCACCATGATGGTGCTGGCAGTGACCCTGCATAACATTCCGGAGGGCATGGCGGTTGGTGTGATGTACGCGGGCTTTCTTGCGGGGAACGCGCAGATCACGGCGGCAAGCGCGCTTGTCCTGTCCCTTGGCATTGCCATTCAGAATTTCCCCGAGGGAGCGATCATCTCCATGCCGCTCCGGGCGGAGGGCGAGAGCAAGGGTAAGGCATTTCTCGGCGGCGTGCTCTCCGGCGTGGTGGAGCCTATCGGCGCGGTGCTGACGCTTCTTGCGGCGCAGCTGGTGATCCCGGCGCTGCCGTATCTGCTGAGCTTTGCGGCGGGCGCCATGCTCTATGTGGTGGTAGAGGAGTTGATCCCCGAAATGTCGCAGGGGCGGCACTCGAATCTTGGAACGGTGTTCTTTGCGGTAGGCTTCAGCGTGATGATGGTGCTGGATGTGGCGCTGGGATAGGCGCGGCTGTGCCGCAGCAATGCCGGTCTGCATCCGAGGCTCACTTGGCAGAGAACCATGACGCTCGTTCACAGCGGCAATCGGTGATCTTTGAAGAGCCGCCTTCGGGCGGCTTCTCAAGGGCTATATGGTTAGAGGATGCTAACCAATAAACATTCAAAGGAGGCGAGAGCGGAGAGTTCCCCCATGAGGTGGGACTGCTTCTCAGCTATCCGCCGGAGGACGTAAAGGGCTTCATCGACCACCGCGCGGGCGGCTTCAAATGCGCGGGGCTTTGGAAGGCCTACGGCGACGAGGAAAAAGCGCGCTCACTATTCGAAAAATACAGAAAATGCACGGAGATCTACTGCACACTCTGGCAAAGCGGCTTGAAGCTGGAGCAGCTTGCCGTTGCAGTTTGATCATATAAAACTATTAAAAGAAAGGAACTGACAAACATGAAATCTGCTGTTGTTTATTGGAGCGGTACGGGCAATACGGAGGCGATGGCGCAGGCTGTTGCCGAGGGCATGACCGCCGCGGGCGCGGAGGCTGTGCTGCTCACACCCGATCAGGTACAGCCCGGCGATCTGAACACCTATGGTGCCATCGCCTTCGGCTGCCCTGCTATGGGCAGCGAGGTATTGGAGGAAATGGAGTTCCAGCCCATGTTCGATGCGTGCAAGCGCAGCCTCGGCGGCAAGCGTGTGGCACTGTTCGGCTCCTACGGCTGGGGCGACGGCGAGTGGATGCGCACATGGGAGAGCGACTGCGACAGCGCAGGGGTGAACCTTGTTTGCGAGAGCGTGATCTGCACGGAGACTCCCGACGACGCGGCACTTGAAGCCTGCCGCGCCTTGGGCAAGGCGTTGGTGGAGTGAGAAATGATGCACGCCGCTGACGATTGCTTCAGCGGCAGCTTGCGCGGGTTGCATTTGCCAAATAGCCTATCCGAAAAGGCAGGGACACCTCTTGCGGTGTTCCTGCCTTGCGCTGTATAGCGATGCTTGAGGTATGTACATGGAAAACTGAATAGCCGTTACCGAGACAGATACGGCACGTGCGATGATTCTTTTGAGGAAGCAAAACCGGAGCAGGCGTAAACCCGCTCCGAGGATAAGGGTATTCAATCGAAGTATTTATTAAAAACTTGATTTACGGTTTCGACGTAAACGTTAAATGACGGATGATTATAATCTTGCCGACGAAGATACATGTTTTTCTTTTCAAGATATTCATCAATTACTTCGTCCCAAAGATGTTCGTCTTTGATAGCTGCAACTTTATCAAACAAATTCCTTGAATCGGGCACTGAATTCCAGTAATACCTGTCCCAAGCAGTAACCCCGGTTTTCTCATGAATCAATCTATGGCAACCATTACGATCGTTGAATACTATGGCGAGATCAATGCTGAATTCGGTGTGATTACCTTTGGTAAAATGCCGTTTTTCTGTTGTTAATACAGAAGTGGAATCCATGCAGTCATTCCATCCGTTTTTATTGAGAATCACATTAAACTGTTTGCGGATATATTCCTTAATCCCTCTACAGTTGTTGATGTTGATTTCAGAATCAATTATCATCAAATTATAATCGAGATCAATCGGTTCATTGGAATTTTGCGTGATAAGATTTTTTGCACCGCTGCCGACAAGGTGAGCTTCGACTTCCATAAGGGAATCGTTGTTAATGAGCTGAACAAGCTGGTTGATGATATTGGAGCATAAGTATTTCATATCTTTAAGAAATACCTTATCTTCAATATAGTGATACATAATAACAATCTCCTCTTCGCCCATGCCGCCCATTCAGCTTTTCCTGCTAAATCACTGTAGCATACTCGCAAACGATACCCTTGTCAATACATTTAGGCAAAAAAAGCGGATGTAACTGAAATCAGTTACATCCACTCGATCTGGTTGCGGAGAGAGGACTTGAACCTCCGACCTCCGGGTTATGAGGCAGTCTCACGCACAAATCGGAGTCATTTCGGCTCCGATTTGTGCTTTTTACCACCATTCGCTCGGCGGATTTTCCGTTGTTTCCGTCCAGCCCTGCCCGCTCCAATCCTATTCTGGGTCAAAAGTGGGTCAAAGGCGGTAATATCCGGAGGGACTGGCGAACTGCAACCTTGCGCCACAGTCCACACTATCTATCCTCATACCACAAATGGCGTAAAGGCCAGCGTTTCGTGGGTGTATTTGTCCATCACGGCAGTTGCTTCGGCCTCGGTGACAGAGTGAAAGTCACCACTGTTGACATACTGATCCGTTGTGACGGAGTAGCGCCATGGTGAGCCGCCGGAACCGTCATCCAGATACAGCAACGTTTCCAGATGCTGTAACTCGCCGCTGGTATAGCGGTAGTAAGAGTAACGGTTGTTTTGAGAATCTGGTTCAGCAGATTGTTTTCGGATAGCTCATCGTATTCACAGGTCAATACTCGCCTTCTTGATAGGCGGTTCTGAATGGTCCCCGGCATATCAATCTTGCCACGGACTACCGCAACATCCTCTTTGCGGTTCAAATACTCCCGATACAGTCCCTGTTTCAACTGTCTGCTGATGCCCTTTGCCAGAATCGCAGCGAAGAGGTTATGTATGTTTTCGAACTCTTCGGTAGCAACATCCTCATAGCCGCCCTGATTCAAAGTCGTGAAGGCATACGAAAGCATATAATATATGTTTTTTATGAAGATGCTCTTATCCTTGATCATTGAAACACACCCTGCAAAATATTCTCCCAACGCTGGAGTTTGTTTGTGTCATCGAACCAGTACTCGCTGAGCATCGGCAGAATAATGTCACCCGGGAAGACGTATGGTGCTGTGATAATCGGCAGAACAGTTTCACGGACAGAGGGATGAATCATGCCATGCGCATCCAACCATATCAGCCGTTCAATATTGGGTCGTGAATAACTGCTGCCGGTCCTTCTCGGAGTAAATCTACGAATGCCGTGCTTTTCATCCAGTGTACCCGCTCGACCATCAATCCATCCGAAACAGAGTGCCTCTTCCACAGCATCGTTATAGGAGACCGATGGTTCTTCAGAATCTTTTGTCGGAAACACAAAACAGATCTCATCTTTTGTCTCGAACTTCTCCGAGAGCCACTTTCGCCGTTCGCTCCGGTCGCTTGTATAAAAAGTCTCTTTCATTATTTCTCGTTTCCGTCATGACTCTGACGGGTGCATTTTACGGATTCACGCGGTTTTCCCATTCATCAGAATACATATAATACAGACCGTCCAGACTGTCTCTGATTTGCTGAAACCATTCAGCCAGCTTCTCAATATCGACAACTACATTTTCCGGGTCACTGATATAGAAATGTGACTCTCCATCTACGCTAAAAGGATACCTGGCAAAATCAATGTTTATAACAGGCCGACCTTTATCGTCAGTGGTTTTTATCTTTGCGTATAGTGCGTCGATATAATCCGTGACTGGCTGGAGTGCTTTCTCAAGTCCAGCTGTTTTAGTTCCTTTTTTCCTTATACGGCTCACCATTGTCTGCTTCAACTGAGCAATATCATGCGTCGTTATTTTCGAACGTGCCTCTCCAAGCAAATCTTCCACCAACCAGATCACCGCTTTTGTCGTGAGCTCGATATACTGGTCAATGCAATACATAATCGGCATTATCAAAGCATCCGCTTTTTTATCACTGTTGTTTTCTAAAATTGAGTTCATTAACTGCTCGGCACCGGTAGCAAAATCATCACCCAGTACACACAGGTTACCAATCTGGTCATTGTGATCAGTACGCCAGTTTAAATATGCATTTTTCCGGATATCGCTGTTATATGAAAACAGATCTCTCATTTAAACACACTCCTTATCCCAAAAGATCCCACAGCTGCTCTCAGTCTTTATATAAGATTGTCGGCAGCAGTTCCAGAAAATACTGATCGATCTTTTCAGCATCATAGTTATTTGCCTCGCAGATGAACCGCAGCCCATCCGGAGTGAGCAGCCGGCCATTACTCCGTTTATGACAGAGCTTCTGATAGTCCTGAATCTGCTGCTTAGTCAATGTGGTTTTCATATTCCTGCATCCCCATTTTCTCAGTCAGATCACCGAAGCTTTTGTCAAACTGTGCCTGGGAAATGGCACCGTGCTCCAGGAAATCCTCCAGCATTTTCTTTTGTTTCAGATATAGCTGCACACGCTTTTCTTCCGGTGACAGCTTGTCCCATTCTTCCAGTTCCAAAACGATCCCCTCATTACATACTATGTACTTCAGTAATCAGCTTTCGGCATTCTCCTTGAAGCCGTTCCATTTCACGACAAGCACTGCTTCTGTTATTTCTGGATTCACGAATTTCTCTTATGTTGCTATCAACACTTGAAAGCGACGGCTCCAGCGCATGAATGACATTGTTCTGAATAAATGTCTTACCATAACTTTCAAGCTCATTTGCAGCAGTATTAAACTGACTTCGAATATTCTGCCGGTTGCTTTTCAATTCAGCAGAAAGTACCTCAGCGTCATGATCGGACTTGATTTGCATAAATACAGAAAAGCCAACTCCCAATACTCCGAGCACTCTGCCTCCAATAGCAACACCCTTCGTAATTTTCACAGCCTGCCAAGGTTTAAATTTAAAGCCCACCGAATGTCCAGCTTTCAGCACTATGTCATGAACAGCACTTCCGGAAAAGTTGGAAAGCTTCATACCACCTTGTACACCTGCCTTATAGGCTTTATCGACCACTGCTTGACCGGCTTTCTGCAGCCCTGGGCCGGCTCCTCCGATTATCTTCTGAATATTCTCCGGAAGAGCATTAAATTTGCCGCTAAGACGGGTTTTCAGCTGATTTGTAAATTCAGAGTCTTCAATCAGATCAAGTGCCTGGCCCATTTCTGTCAAACGGGTCTCGATCAGCTGAATTGCGTCCTGCTGACATTTTTCCGTAATTGCGTCTGCTTTTCTGACATTCTCCGCAAGTTTCTCTTCAACTTCAGACTGGCTGCATCCTTCTACGAGCAGATCCGCAGCTTCCAGCCCTATACCACGCACCTCAGAAGCCGCCGTGGTGAATATGTCTTTTACTTCTTGCTGTATCTGATTGCGCGAAGAAAACAGTACATGACGCTGCTGCATATAGTTTTCCTCAAGGGCATCTATGTCCGTATCATTTGATTTTGGCTCCAGATCATGTACGGCTTTTTCCAGTGCATCTTCCAGTACATAAAGCCCTGTGGTCAACTTAGCCGGTATTTTTTTCTCAGTAACAAAACTGTTCAAGGTTTCAACGAATTCAGCATAACCGCTACGTTCATACAACTCGTCGGCAATCTCCGGATCATCTTCTCGCTCTTTCAAGCTATCCAGGTATGATTCAGCGTCAAGGAAACATAGATTCAGTTGTTCCGGTGTATAAGGCGTCAACACTTTCCTAAGATCCTCGCGAATGACATTCTGCTGTATCTCGGTGTTTCCATCTGACGCCCTGTCCATTTTGTTTACAACAAGGATCATTTCACCGGCTTTGTCTTTATCAATAGCCAGTTTTCTGAAATGTTCAGCGAGATATGAATCAAACAGCTCATTTGTGACCACAAACACCAGCATATCGGCTGAGGATATTGCGCTGTATGATATTTCATCATGGTCCGGGCGAAGTTCTGTGTGAATGCCGGGAGTATCAACAACCTCAAGGCCATTCCAATCATATGAATGCGCTTTTTGTGTTGTGATCCCTGCGCCAATGGCAATATCATTTCGTCCGGTAAGCATTTTCAGAATCGAAGATTTTCCAGCGCTATACTGGCCGGCAAACACTAATTTTATATTACCGGTATCCTCATTCTCATTTATACGTATATCCAAACCTGCGGCATTAAACGCCTTAATTGCTCTGTTCCTTAATTCCAATGCTTTCTGCGTGTATTCTGCTATTTTTAACATATCATCCACCTCATTAATCTGTAATTACAATCCGAGCAAACTGCTGTGCAAGCCTTATTCTGGTGAGAATATACGGAGGAAGACCATCCATCGGAATATGAGCTACGCCAATTTTCTCTTCGATGCTTATTTTATTTCTATCAACTGTTTTCCCAAGGACTCTCGATATTAACGTTCTCTTGTTGTCCGTGCCGTAAACAAAGGCGATGTTTTCCGACATCATTCGGTTCAGCTGTTCTTTCTGTTCATCCGGAAAATACGAACCGTCATTGAGCATAAAAACCACCGAATTACCTGGTACTCTTGCGGTTTCTACAATATGATATTCCAGACCTTCAGCACCTATCATTTTTATCGCCTCATTTACGATCTGTGAATTCAACTCCAGAAGATGGTCATCGAGTTTCCAGGCAAGCTCTTTCTGGGTGTCAGCAAGTCTGAATACAACAGAATTCATTCTATCCAGTTCTTTCAGAAGACTTTCGACTCGAACATCTATCAAAGAATCAAAGTTTTTCAGCATCTGCTTTTCCAGTGAGCTGCAAATGGTATCAACGTTCTTTCTTAAGCTGCTTTCAAGCCGCATACGAGCTTCCTGTTCTTTTTTATCTCTACTTTTGAATATCAAAGAGCCAAGAACTCCTACCGCTGATACCCCAAGCGCGATCCAGCCAAGCGGGCCTGCAGCCGCCGCACCAAACGCGCCGGCAAAGATCGCCGAAATAGATAATCCACCACCAATAATTGTTGCGGACCAGTCCCACAGCTTTTTGCCATCGATGATTCGGTTCATACGTAAAGTCCGGTCGCCGGAAAATGAAGCAGAAAAAAGCAGTTCCTGTGAAATTTCCCTGGACACTTCTTTTATCTTGTCATTGCACGTTTCTTCCAGCTCGGTTAAAAGGGCCTGACAATTGTCTTGAATTCCTTTTTCCTGCAGTAATCTGTTCCAAGCCTTATCCGCATTTTTATCATCAAAATGTTCCTCAGCAAACGCAGCAATTTCTCCATTCAGTTGACTTTTCAGATTAATTAGCAACGATCTGATTCGGTTTTTCCCTGTTGCTTTGAAACCATCTTTCCAGACGGCGAACTGGCGTTTCTTGGATAATACAATTCGGCCTTGTGCACTGTTCAACAGACTCTGATTGAGTAAATTCTCCATTGATACAAGCATGGGATTGGTAATAATATCAATAAAAGTCTTTACGCGATAAAAGCAGCCTCTTTCTCGAACCTGTTCAACTATTTTCTTTTTTAGAAAATCTATTCTGCTTACTTTATGTAATGTATCCTTAACCTGTGGATCCTCAGTATTTTGTGACATGAACGCCGATTTAAGATGGACATAAACAAACGGAACATAGCCCCAGTCCTGTCCCAATTGTTTTGAATATGACATGAACTGTTTTCGTATTTCGTTGAGCCGCTCCATGTCAAATCTTTTCTCAATATCTCGAGTAAGGAGTTTGATGCTTTTTCCTTCTGGAGCTGAGGCCTTGACATTCATTATGCATATAACAGGTTTACCAAGGTCCATTATTCTTCCAAAGCATTCCGCTTCTGCTGCCTGTGGAGCATCATCCGTAATAAGGAATAGAATGAGATCTGCTTTTTTAGCCGCCTCAAAAGCAATTTGCTCATCATCTTCACCTTCAAAAGCTCCTATGCCAGGAACGTCAGTAATTTCCAGTCCATTCCAGTTATATTGTCGGACATCTCTTGTAGTTCTCTGTGCACCATTTCCAATGGATAATCCGTCTCCGTTTGTGAGAATTTCCATCAACGTTGATTTTCCGGCCATTGTGCGGCCGAATAATGTCACAGAGAACTTAGACAGATTTTCTCTCAGATTTTCAAGATCTTCCTTAAATGCGAACGAAAGATTATTGAATGCGGATTCGATATCAATCAGCTGCTGCGAAAGGAGATCTGTAGCACTTGAAACATAACACGGCGAACTGTTGAAATCAATCAAGGTTTCATTTATCCTGCTTGCGGCATTTGAAAGGGTTGTATTCAGATTTTTATGCTGTGAAGAAGCTATTTTATATCCGACAGAAGCATAACTCTGGCATTCTTTCAGAATTTCGGTTAAATCATATGTATCCAATAATAGCACCGTTCCTTTTTCTGGCAAACGTTCATGGGCAAAACCTTGTCCCATTTTTGAATAGTAATGTAACTTTGGGAGATGGTTAGAACACCCATTACAGCAAGCTTTTTTCAAAAATCATATCGTTGTGATATTCCAGAAACTCACGCGCCGGAAGGAACTTCTCCGGAAGTGTGATTTTTTGTTTATCACACGAAAGGAGCCATTCTGTTTCCGAATCCGGTCCGGTTTTTTTCAGCTCCTTTGAAACCCGTACAGTATAATCCGGAAGAACAGTAATCAAGCCGCGATCAAACGCTTTATCATGAAGCGCATTTAGGCAGAGGCCGTTGCACGGGTTTGTCCGTTCCGTCTTCGGATCGCTAACGGCCCAGGGCTTGATATGACTGGCAACCAGCAGTGCCGGCACAGCCATCCCCGTAATGCAGCACCTCTGGAGATAAGAACTGAGCACAGCTTCCCGGAAAAACTGCTGATTCATTCTCTGCTTCGTTTCTGTGATATTGTCCAGACCCTCTGGAAGCTCCTCAATCTGCGCTTCTTCTGACTGGGCTGTTTTCAGATACTCAGCTTCTATTTTTCTGGCGCGAACGGCAAGTTCCTCCCAGTTATCAAGGAACTCTTTCACTACCTGCTCATCCAGTTTGCTGGCGTTGCTCATGCCTACAACATTCCGGCTCTGAAGGGATGGATCGAAATGTCCGAGGTTCCCCATTTTTAGCGATACCGAGCTCGGTGTTCTTCCGATCAGTTTCGCAATCTCTATAATCCTCGGATTGCGGTGGTCAATCTTTCCAAACGGGATCTGACAGTAGTAATAGAAAGCAAGGATCGTCTCGTCCTCGGACCACTTTTTTCTGTATTTGGTTTCAGTGTCCATCCTGCCACCTCCAATATTTCTGGTTACTTCCCGTAATTCTTAGGGAAATAGTCCTTCCCAAGCTGCCAGATGTATTTATCGATCTGTTTCAGATCATATTCCTGGAGCCCGTAAAACTCCCGGAACTGAATCAGTAATTCTTTGAAACGGGCATAGTCTTTCAGTTCCTCGTTCTTGAATTCTGCAAACCCATCCTGGTCTCTATAGTGACGGAGTACCCTGTCAACGTAGCTGTCATAAATCGGATATTCCAGCGGATTATGATGGCTGCAGTATTTTGTAGCAAACGAATAAAAATTCTTTTCAACGCCATTGATGGTCAGATGTTGGATATCACCGACCAGTGTCGTATCCCCGGCTTTGAGGCGTTCGTCTATATGCAAGGACTGAATGTGCTTTGCCACCGGAAAAATCGAGAAGATATTCGTACTGTAGAAATCGTTCAATGTTGAAGCCTTCAGAAGAATATCCGTAACATCCTCGTTTCCGGGTGCCAGTTTGAAGAACAGCCGGTCAAGAGCGTCTTCCTGCAGATGATAGTTTTCAAGTGAATCCCACAGATCCAGGTAATGCTTAACCTGCGCAGGCGATGGTTTCGGAACAGAAGAATCCGTGTTTGTCATCCGCTTTTCCGGAACTGCCGCCGGAGCGATTTCAGCCGGTTTTATGTCCAGGAACGAGCGGAACAACCTCAAATGAAACATATATCCGCTGATATTTCTGCGCGGATCCACACTTGATTTTTTGGCCAGGATCCCAAGCAGTATGTTTTCTGCCGTTTTGTCATCTGCTTCGACCGCCTGCCAGAAAAGCCCTCTGCTTCCGTTTCGCCAGATATAAAACGCATCGGTCCGGGAAGTGTTAACGGTCGCCTCCCGGTACTTCTGTTTTATCAAGCAGTTTCCATATTCATCCCGCAGCTGTTCAAGCGGGAGTTTTTTATATTCTTCAATATTCATAGCAGTACCCAATAATCAGAAGTCCGCTGAGCGGGATTCCCAGGCGCCCGCTGGCGTACAGGGAATCGAAGAATGTGCACACCTTCGAGAAGTCGTCCACACCACGGTATTCGTTCCGCACGGCAATACAGAGCTTATCCACATCGCTCATCGTACAGGCATCAAAGAAGTCCTTGAGGAACTGGCATTCAGCTTCGTCCAAGTCCCGGACGAAAGGTTAAGTTCTTTCCGAAATAAGGACTTCTTGATGTCGCGGTCAATAAGTAACACCCATAATTTTTTATAGCTTATTCCCATGATATATACTCCTTTACTCACCTGCTAATCATAACTTTCATTATACGCGAATGCTTCTTTGAATGCAATTGTCTCGCGCAAGCTTACAAAAAAGGAGCAAGTTCTTGAAGGTTTTGATTAAAAACATAATACATATTGTTTTGTATTTTTGTATTTCAATTGCATGCTTGAGCATAGAAGCAAATTATGCTATACTTAATTCAGCGTTTGCAGAATTTTATCAAGCAAAATGTGAATACAAAGTTTCGATTTTATATTAGGGATGAGCAAAACTCTGATTTGTTCGCAGCGGCATACAATATATAGATGCTGCAACAATTTGCAATTCAATATATTGTTTCGCAATTTTGTAAAACTTGCGTTTTGCTCATCTCTATTTTATATTTCAACAGAGGTGTAGTCTGTGGCTGTTAGTTATAAATAACTTTGGAAACTATTGATTGACCGTGATATGAGGAAGAAAGACTTATGTGTTGCGGCGGGAATCAGCCATGCATCAATGGCAAAACTCGGAAAGAATGAAAACGTCACTACAGATGTGTTAGTAAAGATTTGCACAGCACTACAATGTGATATTGGCGACATTATGGAGATTACAGATAGCTCTAATAACTGAAGGGTGGAGGCGAACGAGCAGTGGATAGCCGCTTTGACAAGCGGTCGTCCAGCGTTTCGAGAACACGCAAAGCGCACCGAGGGTAGTGATACCACCCACGCCTCGTACGTTCAGAAAGTACTGCGCACAGAGTGAAAGAACAGCAACATCACCACAAGTTGCAAACAGATCACGCAGCCCAGCGGGGCCGCGACGCCTCGGAACAGCGACGCGCATAAGCGCATCGCTGTTCCGCAGGCTTTCTGCGTTCTTTGGGAGCACCCTTGACCAAGCCCCCAAAGCGGCAAAGTTTGCCGTTCTGACACCCGGCCACGCAGGGTTTCCGAAACGTGTGAAACAGTCCGAGGGTAGTGATACCACCCCCATCCGAAATGCCCCATGTTTCGCCCTGTGAACGCCTGTGTGCGATCTTTCTCCGAAAGCCGAGTGTGTACCCACTTTCACTCGTGAAAGCGAACGTGGGCCATTTGTGCCGGAGGTATTGAAGACCGTGTGGACAATGTGCTGGAAACGTTGGTATGACTGCGTTTCCTGCACTTTTCGAGCCTTTTTCGAGGACGAAAAAGAAAGCAGGATAAAGGGCTGGCGTCGGAACCGACGCTCTGCCCAATCACTTCTGCCCGCAGTGCGGGCAGTTGACGGGGGTTTCAGCGCAGTCGGTTGTGGCGCCTTTTGAAGAAAATTTCAGAGCGGCTGGCGTCTTGGTTCCCGCAAACGCAGATGTCCCAAGGATTTTGGTGGTGCCTTGTGGCCGTTTCGGAAGGAAATCGAGGTAATCACGTCTCTCAAGATCGGCAGTGCAGGGCAAGCATGTTTTGAGTCACCGCAGTCGATGAAAAGAGACTTTCAAGCGTTCCAAAATCGCACCGCTGTAACCAAAGAGAACGCCCCTGGCAGCGCAAGAATTGCGCCGCCATAGACAAAGATAAAATGGCGCGGCGCCGGGGGCAAATGATAACTTTCTGATAACAGTTCCGTTTTGGGATAGCTTTCCTCTGCTGTTTACGGTATGGTTTGCCGTTACAAGGGAGGCTGATTTTATGCCAAAAAGACGAGCAAACGGGGAAGGGAACATCCGAAAGCGCAAGGATGGACGCTGGGAAGGCCGGTACACGGTCGGTCACGATCCAGAAACTGGCAAGGCCATCATCAAAAATGTCCTTGGCAAGACGCAGACAGAAGTCAAGGAGAAACTCAAGAAAGCCATTGAGGAAAACGTGGGCATCGACTACGGACGGGCCAAGAACTACACCGTGGGTAACTGGTTAGAAGTGTGGTACGAGAACTATGCCAAAATCAAAATGCGCCCATCCACCTACCTGACCTATCATGGCTACATCGAAAACCACATCAAGCCGCAGCTCGGCAAGATCCCGTTGAATGATCTGACGACGCTGCATCTGCAACAGTTCTACAAGAAATTGTTGGCGGAAGGGCGGGTAGAGCGAATCGAAGCACAGAAGCAGCCCAAGGGACTGAGCGCCAAAACAGTACGCAACATCCATCAAATCATTTCCTCTGCCCTGAAGCTGGCAGTCGAGCAGCGGCTGATCGCCCACAATCCGGCAGACGGCTGCGCGTTGCCGAAGGCGGAGCGCAAGGAAATGCAGACGCTTCCCGTTGAGCAGCTGACGTCCTTCCTCCGCGAGGCAAAAGACAGCGGCGTGTTCGCCCTGTACTACATCGACCTGACCACCGGCCTGCGGCGGGGCGAGTTGCTCGGATTAAAATGGTCGGACATTGATTTGGAAAAAGGAGACCTCCGGGTTCAACGGCAGATCGGGCGCATCGACGGCAAGATCATTGAGATGCCGCTGAAAACAAAAAACGCCTACCGCACACTGCCCCTGTCGGCAGACGCGATAGACGTTCTGATGCAACAAAGAAGAAAAACGGGTAACAGCGAATGGGTATTCCCATCGCCCACCGGAGGCCCCATGTCCCCGGACAGCGTGTTGCACATGCTGCACCGCGTCCTGAAGCGGGCAGGGTTGCCGAAGGTGCGGTTCCATGACCTGCGCCACACCTTCGCAACGCTGGCACTGCAAAACGGTGTGGACATCAAAACCGTATCTGGTATGCTGGGGCATTTTTCGGCAGGCTTCACGCTGGACACCTACGCTCATGTAACGACCTCGGCCAAGCGTGAAGCGGCAAAAACAATGGGTAACATCCTCTCTGGTGCGGTATAGTGCTTTCCGCTACCCGCTCCCGTTGGGGTCAGCGTTTGGGTCAGAAAAAACGGCAAGTAAGTTATTGGCACAAAAATGCGGAAAAAGTCCTGATTTCACAAGAAATCAGGACTTTCTGGTTGCGGAGGGAGGACTTGAACCTCCGACCTCCGGGTTATGAGAAATGCACCGTGAATTTCTTGCAGTCCCATAGCGGCGCATATAATCCCAGGAAGTCAGTATTTTCAAGGAATCCGAGGAATCTACATTTCTCTTTATTCCCATTCCGTACCATGAAATCTTGCAGCGGTTGGTGTCAGCGCTGGTGTCAACTCCGAGAGCAGAGCCACGAAATGACCGATTTTGTTGACCCAACCACGTAAGAACCGCACCTTTAGGTTTTTACCTCTAAGGGATTCAGTTCATTAGGATTCGGACAGAACAGGAAACAGACCATCAGGCACATGAATCGTACCAACATCTAAATAGCGCAATGGCGCAGCATTACCAGCGGAACATCATTCCACATTTGGCAATGCTGCGCCGCTTTTGCTCTATGCCAATTATAACACAAGGCTTCCCATTATGGAAGCGCATTTCAGGAGGTTTCCATGTCAGAATATACACTTGAGATCAAACAGATCGTAGACTATCCACGATGCCGGATCTACCGGCAGTTCGTACAAGCCTTGATAGCAGACCGGAGCATTCGCGTGAGCGGAGGCTCCGGTCTTTTTTATTTTGTCGTTCTCTGCGCCTATGTCAATTTCCGCACCTCATATAAGCGCATTGATGGCATCAGCTACACCATCTACCCCGGCGAGTGGATTATGTCCGTGGAGGAATTGTCCCAGTATTTCCGCACACGCTTCCGTCGCCAGACCTTAACCGCATTGGAGGGACTGCAAAAGAAAGGACTTATCAGCTTTCTCGTTCTCGGACATGGCAAGCTGGTTAAATTCAAGATTCGCGGCTGGCGGCGTCACAATACGATTCTCGACTACAACGCACCTTGTCAGAAAGATACCGGTTTTTTCTTCTTCCCTGTCTCTACGGCCACAGAACTGGTCAGCGCCGGTCACTGCTCAGAGATGGATGCCGTGCTGGATCTGTGGCTGAACACCGTCTATAACGATCCGCAAGTCCTTGGCTCAGATGTCGGGCCGGTGGTCTATCTCCGCAACGGTACAGGCTGCCCGCTGGTCAGCTATGCGGAGTTGGCATCCCGCTGGGGCATTTCTAAGGCGACTGCTGGCCGATACCTCAAGCGAATGGCCGAACGGGGGTATCTGCAACTGGCAGCCTTCCCCGGCACACATGGCACCACGATCTATCTTCAGAACTATCTCTCCACCATGTTCCAGATTTCTGACATTGTGGTGGATAAGGAAGAGATTGCCATGAGTCTGGGTATCAAGCTGGAGCTTCAGGAGGAAACTGCCCTGACCACAACGGCGCCCATCGGTTCAAATGAGGCCGGTAGCGTTTCAGAAATGAACCGCCATCGAATCGAGCGAAAGATGCGCGAAATCCTTGTGGCACAGGGGCTGCCGTGCGCTTCATGCCCCAAATCCAAATATATGTTATTACCATTATCCGACGACTGCGAGGTTACGATAGAAGAGGCGCCTCCGCTGCGTCGGTGGCTTCAACTGGTGGTCACCTGCGGTGACGCTCAGGAAGTTTATCACTTTGAACTCAGATTGCACCCGACCGGGATGCGCGGCGATAAGGAGGCCGAACGATGAAAAAGACTGCACAAGAACCCAAAGTGACCGATAACCCCCTGTACCATGACACATGGATGCTGCTGCGCAAGTACCGGGACGTGGTGTGGAGCCTGGAACTGTCCGTGCAGCAGGTGCGCCGGCAGTTCCAGATCGAATACGGCAGCAGCATTGAGGAGTTCCTGGAGTCCCTCTATGTGGCCGGTGTCACCTTCGAGGGCTCGGCGATTGAGGATCATGCCCGCTGCATCGAGCGCAGCTACAAGATGCTGAAGCTTCTGGATACTTCTGTGGAGCTGCTGCGGACAAAGCACAAGTATGGTGAAAGCTTTTACTGGCTGCTGTACTACACCTACCTGTCGCCGCAGCAGTTGGCGAACACGCAGGAGATCATAGAAAAACTGGAACCGCACATCCGCGATATCAGCTACCGCACCTACTTCCGCAAGCGTCAGATGGCTATTGATGCCCTGAGTTCGGTGCTGTGGGGGTATTCTTCAAAGGAGAGCCTGGCACTGTTGGAGAAGTTTGTGCCGGAAGTGCAAATTGTCAAAGACCGCAATGACTTTTCAAAAAGGCTATAATAGCGGCCAGAATTGTGTAATATCGTGTAATATTTTGTTGGAGTAAATCAATATGAGATTAAAGCGCATTCCATTATAGTCTCAGAGTATAGCGTATTGATGCCAAATGACGAGTATTAACTTGAAGAGGTTAATAATTGATCTCGCGAGATTTTAGAAAGAACAAAAGTGGATGCAATTTAGCGAAACTTAGCGCACGACAAGTAATAAACACAAAGAAGGTTACGCAATGTTAAGGTTTAACAATTTTACGGATGAGTACAAGTATTTTGTCCAAGGCTACGTGCTACCATTAATGGGGATGTCTGGAAAACCGGCTAAATTCTACGATGCAGACGATGTGAAAGGGGAAATTGGTAGTTCTATAGTTGTTGGCGTTGTTGACACAGGTAAAAATAAAAAACTATATTTTGGTTCTTTGTCGCGAATTCTATTTTATGCGTCGTTTAGTCATGGCTTTCCGCAAGATACGTTAAAATTGGCAAGATGCCTATGTAGGGCTTTTTTTGACATTTCGCAATTTCAGTTTTCGCATCCTTCAAAAGCGAGGGTGCGCTATGTTTCTGACATGCACCGGGAAAGCGTCTATCAAATGGCTATACAACGCGGCATTTGCGACTGGATGGTCGGTGAGGAGATGAAACCTGTAGAGAAACTGCTAGCCTTACTGGAAAAATGGGCAGTGCAAACTTATGAGGGCAAAAAGGTCACTTTTGGCTTTTTCATTAATCCAAAGGACGACTCTTTGCCAACTGCTATAGGGGGCGAAACATGGCTTAAGTTTCTCGAGAACGATTATTCGGCGGTATTAACAGATTGTATCCATTCGGTGATCCAGCTAGACAAAACACGCGGTTTCGTTAGATTTCTCTCTTTGGCAGAAGGTGGGACTATTTCTGCCCACCAGTTGTCTCCGTTCCTTCCGCTTAGATTTTCGCAATGTATTGATAAATATATAAGAGGAAGTGCGGTTGGGATTTTTTTACTTAATAATGGCGATATCGTTCTTTCGAAAGAGGGAAAAATTGACCTTGTGAAGCGTAATCTTCATTGGCTGAATTTTAGTTTTGCTGCATTTCACGATGCAATCTGTGATGAGCATACATCTTGGAATGAACAACTTCTTAAAGAAGTATACGCAACTATGTTAGATGTGTCCTTTGCGCACACAGGCGGGATTATCGCTATCGTGAAAGATTCTAATTCGTTGAGCGAATTAAAATGCTCTATTCTGAAGCCGTGCGATGACCTATCGGAAGAACTAGCCAATAAGGGAAATCAAAAACAGGAGAGAAAGCAACCCAGCGCTGACGATAGGGAGATGCAGAAGATTAAGCGAAAGGTTATTGAAAATTTAGTAGACAGAAAAAACTTTTGCGAAATTGATCGGAAATTGCGCAGCGAACTGACCGCAATGGATGGTGCGTGCATACTTGATCCAAACGGTAACGTAATTTCTTTTGGCGCGATTATCCGTAACGATGCGGAGTCGTCGGGTGGTGCGAGAGGCGCTGCCAGTAAAACGCTTTCGCGATATGGCCTTGCAATAAAAATATCCACAGATGGTTACGTTGAACTCTATCTCGAGGGCGAAAAGAAGTTTTCTATTAAGTAGAGCATATTTGAGCTCATCCCTGCATAGCATAAAAATGTGGTCCTTCTCAAAAAAACGCAGGATCTTCGCAAAAAAACCTTGACAAGGGAAGGGAACTCTGGTATTATCAATTGGACTACAAAAAGTTAGCACATCGGTGCGCCGAGCGTGCTAGATTGTCAGCGGCTTGGGAAATTAGTTATATGTTCTCTGGGCGCGGCAAGCAAGGCTGGCACAGCATTGCTGTCAGTCGAGTGGGGCACATACCGTTGCCCAAGGAGACCTTACTTTCGGGTTATGGTCAGGAAGCAGCGAGGCAGAAGTTGACGAACTTCAAGCCTCGCTGCTTTTTCTGCGATAGTCTAAATTCCAGCGGGTAAAAATAACTCAATAAAACATCGGCAGCGACTTGAAGGCCGAAATTTACACACCCGCACAACCAATTACCACACCTAGCCCCATAGGCGTAGATGACTATTAATTCCCTGAATTCGATGCTACATAGGTGCTCATCAAAGGAGTCGCTAATGGAGAAGTTCGTGCCGAAGGAAGAATAGGAATGGGTGGAATAATAGGCTTAGCATGCGGAACGGTTGTTTAGTATGAATGATTAAGCCCAAATGCGTAAACAAACTAGCTAATAGCCTATATCCCTGTGAAAAAAACATTGCGTACCCTGTTGCGTTGGTATATGCGTTGGTATATAATAATACATAGGAATAGTGTGAATTCGGCACTCTGAAACATCAAAGCTTTTACATTTATAAGTTCCGCCGTATCTAATTTAAGGCGGCAAAGGTTCTGTAGTAGGCATATTAGGCAAGCGTTTTTTTGAAACATCTTTATTTTGCTTTGGTTATCTATTATGGGCTGCACAAGGTTATACTTTTTCAGGGAGGAAGCAATGGAAGTGCAGGATAGAACATTTAATCCGTCTGAAGCTAAGCCTATTTCAACGGAAGGCGGCTTAATTTCGGGGAAACTAATTGATGAGTGGGGATTGATTGCTCAAGGGTATGACAAACAAAAAGCGCTCCAACGAAGTTCTTACGATCTCCACCTCGGTGACTACCATTGTGTTACTAATAAAAAGGGAGAGTGGGAGTATCTATTTATCGGTGAAGAAAAAGATGCACATTACTTGTCTTTTGATTTACCAATAGGTGATAGTCACGCAATAATCATTCCTCCATTTGGATCCGCGATTATTCAGCTTAATGAGTGTATAGATACTTTGTCGGTATTTATAAATAGACAAATATTAGTGGCTGGCCGCTTTGACCTAAAACTATCTACAATTTACAAAGGCCTAATAAGTCAGCAAGCTACTCAAGTTGAACCCTGTTACTACGGAAGGCTGTTCTGTTTTGTTCACAACCTGAGTTCCAAAGAGATACATTTGAAGCACAAGGACAAGGTTGCTACCATAGAGTTTCTACGTATTTGTTCAGAGGGTACAGATTACGATGAGGAAAAGGAAAAATACATAGCGGGACTCGTAGAAATGGCAACGGCAGAGGGAACTCAGGAAACAAATAAGTACTGTGTTAAAGGTTCTTTTACATTTGACAAAACAGTGGGCTGCGATTTTTATGAAGAAATAGAGAAAGAACTAACGGGAGAGACTTACCATATTGCCCCTGCGAAATTTGAAAAAATTGGAATGGGGATTGAGAACGTATCTTGGTTTAAGAACTCGGGTCGGCTTCCTCGTGAATGTGGACTCACTCCTATTCACAATAAAGTAACAAATGAAATGCAGTCCAGTATTGATAGCTATTTGGGTAAAGCGGAAACAATTGAGCAGATTAGCCAAATGGTGAAACCACGACTTGCCGAAAAGAGCAATTTGGCCAAAGCGGTTGTTTCTTTTCTCGGGCTATTGGTATCTATCTTTTTCGCGAATTATTTGCTTGATGTTCGTGCTGAGTTGAATTATTTTAAAGAAGAGTTATCAGTATATGCCGCCCAAGAGTCAGGGAATCTTAGCGCTGAAGTTATAGCACGTCTAGAGGAGCACTCAAGTATAATGCGGTCATATAATGAATGGCACGGAATTGTACTCTTGGCAGCTATTGTCATGGCAGCCATTGCCGCATGTGTTATTTATTTCTGCGCAGGATTTGCAGAAAAAAAGCGTTCTGGAAATAGGTCCTTTCTTGATCAGAAGATGCGGGAAGACAATCTTCAGAATGAAAAGCATTGACATGGCAACTATTGCTACGCAGTGAACAAGGTTTCGTTTCGAGTATGCAGTTAGAGGAGTTGTTAGTATGGGAAAAAAGATTGTCATTATAGGTGGAGGCTTAAGTGGTATTATTGCCGCCTATAAGCTGGCGCATGTAAAGAAGGCTGATATTGTCCTATTGGATAAAGGAAGCTACTATACTGACCGTTCACAAAGTAATCCCAAAGACCAGCTATTCGGCTTTGGTGGCGCAGGCACTCTTGCAGGAGGCAAGCTGTGCTTTCCTCCTGCGTCTGGAGAAATATGGAAGAAAACTTGCGCCACAAGTGATGCCTTAAGACTACTATTTGATTCATATTTGCCCCCAAAGCATCGGTACCCGGACAGGACTCCCGCTTCAATAGAGGCGGATTTCTCTAACTCCTTTTTCCAGAAGAAATACAATACATCATTGCTGCTTCAGGATGAAATGCAAACGTGGATTGCGGAGTTACTATTGGGGCTTAGTGAACTTGGCGTTGTGACGAGAGGCCACTGTGAGGTTACAAATATAACACAAAGCAACAACTCGGGATATGAGGTGCTTTTTTCAAATGATAGCGGTAAACAGGAGAGAATTTTTAGTGATTATATTGTGCTTGCAACAGGACGAACATCAACACCACTATTGAGCCGCACTCTTGAGGCAAAATATATCGGAAAAGTTTTTCCCGATTTGGGATTGCGATTATCAATCAAATATTCCAATGGAAACCCTGTATTCTCTACGGGAGCAGATACTAAGCTAAAGCAATTGTATAAAGATTTGCTTGTACGGACTTTTTGCGTATGCTGCGGTGGTGATTCTGCCCTTATCTCTAATGATTCTTTCACCTACTATGATGGGCATTTTGGAAGATCCATTACATCTACTAATAACTTTGGTATTCTTGCGCGTTCCTATAAATTGTCAGGCAATGAAATTATCAGTAGTTACATGAGCACATTACAGAAATATATCGGTGCAGATATTTCTCTGGCAGAATTCCTGCGCGCCCCTACGAAGTATGTTTCTAACACGATCTTTGAATCTTTATTTGAGACTATTGCCAACTTTGTTACTGTCCTATACAGCATGGGGGCTTTTGAGCAAAGCTTATCCGAGATTCCCGTATTGCTTCCATCGGCGGATCACTTTAACCCGATAATTCACACAAATGAGTATTTTGAGGTGCCTCATACTAATATTTATGTCACGGGCGATGCGTCTGGAGTATCAAGGGGATTCATTCAGGCAATGTGGAGCGGCCTATGTGCTGCAACCAATATAGAGGAGAAGATGTGCTTTGGGAAACAAATTGTCAGCGCATAGTCTAATATCTAGTAGAAAAGTCCCATTGTTTGGTGTTGCAGGCTACCCTCCGAATTTCGCTTTGAGTTCTTATGGGAAGAAGCGCGAAAAAATATTCCAGTGGCTGCAGGAAATCAATCTTGACTGGGTTGAGTTGCAGAATACCTATGGTGTTAAAATGCCTGATGAACAGGCATTGCTTTATTCTCGTCTGGCTAAGGATCACCATATTGGCGTATCTATTCATGGCCCATATTATATTACACTTGCAAGTGGTGATAAGGATGTTGTCAAGCGTTCAATTCATCGAGTTGAGCAGTGTTTTCACCTTGCCGAAATGCTCCATGCAAACCGTATTGTTTTTCATCCTGGCTTCTATCCAGGAAAAACCATTGAGGATCGACGTGTTGGAATTAAGCAGATTATCAAGGTTCTAAATTCTATGCAGAGTGACGTCCCCAAAGGGATATTCCTCTATCCTGAAACGGCCGGAAAGCGTTCGCAAATCGGCTCGCTAGAAGAAGTAATTGAACTTTGTGAGTCGGTTGAGTTTGCTCGCCCTTGTTTAGATTTGGCTCATATCCATGGTTTTACGGCCGGTTCATTAGTAAGTGCCGAATCTATAAAAGAGGTTTTTTCTCTTGTGGAGTCCAGATTAGGAACAGATAGATTAGACAGCATACATATACATATGTATCCCATAGAATATGACCACAATGGGGAGAAGCGGCATAGGGCTTTCAGCGACAGATTGGACTCTGCACTTCCGCCTGATAGAAAAAACTCGTTCTTTCCTCGCGCAGACGATTTTGTCAATGTGTTACGTGACATGAATCTGGCACCTGTAGTTATATGCGAAGCTAAAGATACGCAGGATGTTGGTGCTAGATTAATGAAGAGTTTATATTACGGGGACTTGTCGAATGAGGTATTTTTATAAGAATTGCTATCGCGGGTTCTCACAGCACTGGAAAGATGACGCTGGAAATGCATTTCTGTGAACGGCAGTTGTATGCGAATTTGATGTTCCGTAGCATTCCTGCAAGAAACCCTATTGTGAAAAGATATCCCTTGATGGTAGTTTAATACTGTGATCAGTAGCATTCCCAGCAACTCTTAAATTGTAATAAGCACCTAGGGGTAATAGCAGAGTTTCCTGATATTGTCTCATGGGTGCTTATGCATTTATAGATTGGTAGAATTATGCTCTTAAATTATATCGTGTTTCGATACATTGTGCCAGTCATTGTGCCGCCTTTTTCAACATTTTGATGCCCTATATTTTGCGCAAATATGTACACGTTTAAGGCTCTGTTCTAAACTACCTTAGTAAGAGCACAATAATCACCCGTCCCGAATAAATTACGGCAGAGTCCTATTTGCGGGGCTCTGCCGTTTGCTCATTTCCGTATATGTTCCCAGCGCCGGATCGCTGGATGATAGGGCATCAGTTTCTCCGGCTCATCATGAGCTAGGGATATGCCCAGGTAAGGCAGCATACTCGGTACCGGCATCAGATACTCATAAGGCTCGATGCCGTTGCCATGGTTCGTTTTCACCAGCGAATACACACTCAATGGCACTGGATTCCGTGCCTTTGACACTGCCGCAGAACAGCCAATTCTTTCTTCCAACCGCAAAGGGTCGAATCGCGTTCTCGGCCAGATTATTGGAGATGGGGACATCTCCATTGTTCAGAAACGCCATGAGTTGCTGCTTCTGATGCAGGGAACACCGTACCGTCTCGCCTAGCTTGCTGCCATTTTCTGGGGGGATCGCTTTCAGCCATGCAAAATGCCCCGCCAGAAAGGGCAAAGCCACATTCTGGCGGCAATCTTTCCGAGCCTTGGCATCGGCATATATGTATTTCTTCTTCAGAGAGAACAGCTTTGTGCAATACCGAAATTCTACGGCGGCTTTGCTGGTCTTGACTATAGCACTGTCCGGTATAGCCTCCCGTCATTCCGTCTGGCATGAACCCAGCAACTGCGGTGGGGCGCCTTTTGTGCCTGATTATATCTGCGTAGCCATCCGTTATCAGGTATCTGTTAAAACCTTTCAGAAAACTCTCTGGACGTTTGTTGCTTCGGTCAGGCTGGTACTCAAAGAAGCGGATATGCTTAGTTACTGTATTCTCTGCTGGCATAGAGTCATATTCTGGATTCTGAGGTGGCAGGCTTGTTATCCTATTTCAGCACCTGCGCCGCTGTTTCACCCGCGTGGATCACGGATTGCTCCAGACATTGTTGCTTCATGCTTGTATATGCTTGTACAGCGCCTTCAGCCAGCTCTGGGTACACCGGATTACCCAGTTGGCCATGGCGGCTCGGCTCAGATCCATATCCTGTCTCGCCCAGGTCTTTCCTGCCGAGCCAGAGGAACTTCGTCCACATACTTCTTCATCATAACATCTGCCACAGTAGATGGAGATGCCAGAAAGTGCGTCATAAGAGAAGGCGGTGTCCCAGTGGTAATAATATGAACGAAGTCGGTATCCTTCTCGCACCCGTCGCAGGCATAGGTGCAGCTACAGTATTCCAGGACCTTCTCGGACTGAGGAATAATGATGAGTTTCCTGCGGATAAACTTCTTACCAATGAGTTTGAAAGGGCCGCTGCACTTGTCACAGGTAAGCATGGATTTCGGAAGCGCAATTACAATTTCTTCTACAGGAGGGTTCTTTGCCAGCTCGTCAACGGTTCTTTTCTTCTTCCGGGCATGCGCTTTTACGGTAAGGGTTTCTCCCGTAGCTCCCTCTGCCTTGCTGTCCTGACAAATCTCCGTCTCGTTGAACAGACTCATTTGGTCTTCGCTCAGAACATGTCTCCGATCTCAGTGCAAACGGCAGTCTAAATGACAACACGAGCGTCAACAGATCTGCCATCATCTTTGATAAAAGCTCTGTGAAAGGACATGGGATACTTGTATTTTGAGCCAAACTCCACCGACAGAATAGAAGGTGTTTAAGGTTTTGGAGGCGCTGCGGCCCAAGGTATGTGCTGAAAGCTACTCGGCTACAACTTTTCTGTTCGGCTTACATTTTCGAGAGAAACGTATTGAAAATGGATAGAAATGTGATACAATAGGTACACCTATAGGCAGAATAGCAGGCAGATGGCAAGCACTTCCGGAACACTAGGATAATAAAAATAACAGATTTGAAAACAAAAGAATCTGCGCGACGTATATGTATTTTCCTATCCTAATCGTTGTGGGGGATCCGCCTCCCTTCATAGAATACCGACTGAATTTGTTGTTCAGGAGATCGGTTTCAGTGGGCGGAAAACGCCTCGCGTGGATTTGGACATCTGATCTGAAAATGCCGAACACTTTCGATGGGAGTACATAGAAAAGCGGGGAAAGGAGGCATCGAATATGGAAATCATTGTGACAGGATCCTACAATGTAAACATTGCTGCTGGGTGCTGCGGTGGCGCATATGACTACGATCCCGACTCGAACTGTATTGAGAATTCTGACTGACTAGAAACTGTATATTGAAACGGACATGTTGCGGTTTTGTAACGTGTCCGTTTTAACAACAAGGAGAGTTTTCCGTGAAATACAAGAGATCGATTTATAATATTATTGCGAATGAAGGTGGAAAGAACTTCGTGTGGAACACGCTCAGCGGAGCTGTTGCAATCCTCGACGACAATCTCCTAGCGTACATTTCTTCTGAAAGCACGGACATTAATCATTATGAGGAACTGGAAAGTCTACGAGAAAATTATTTTATCGTTCCAGAAGCATTCGACGAATATGACTTTGTGCTTGAGCGTGCTGATAGAATTATGGAAGAGACTGATCAGGAAAATATGTTCCTTGTTATTGCACCCACATTGAACTGCAATTACCGCTGCCAGTATTGCTTTGAAAACCAGAGGACATCTTTTTCCAATATGTCCCAACGTGTTATAGCTGACACAAAAAAATTTATAAGCAAAAAAGTGGATAGGAACTGTCATTTAAAATGCTTACAGGTCACATGGTTTGGGGGAGAACCTCTTCTGTGTCTGGCAGAAATTGAAGAGATGGAGCTTTTCTTTGCGAATCTTTGTGAGAAGCGGAATATAGAATACAGATCATCCTTGATTACAAATGGGAGGTTCTTAAATCAACACGCCATAGATGTCCTTTTAAGAACACACATTAGGAAACTCCAAATATCCTTTGACGGTACTGAAGCAATATACTGCCAGTCAAAACAGGCATCTGTTGAGGACTATAGGATAACCCTGTCCAACGTAAAAATGGCGGCGCAAAGAGGACTTCCAATTCTAATTCGCATCAACATTAGAAACAACGACTTTTCTTCGGCCTATCAACTTTCTGATCTGTTGCTGGAGGAAATGAAGCTTTCCGGGATGATAAAAATATATCCCGCCTTTGTGAATGAAGGCCCAACCGAGAGCAGGGCTGAACTGTATAGAAAATTTGTTGACTTGGAACACTCATTTGCCCAATATATCTTCGATCACTATTCGGCGGACAGCTACTTCAACAAACTGGCTTTCGCTCATGGAATTCCGTGTTCCTTATCATGTAACGGTAATGTCTGCATTGGCCCGAACGGTGAACTTTATAAATGTGAACACCATTTTGGCCAGATGGAGTATATCGTCGGAAACATTTCACAGGATACGGCAGAGCCGTTTGAAAATGAATATTACCAAATTACAAAACAGAGCCTGCATAAAGAAGCTTGTCGCTGTTGTCCTGTATTTCCCATCTGTATGGGCGGATGTCCAAATAGTGCGGTTCTTGAAGAACATAATTTTGACTGCAACAGCTTTATTTCCTATTTGACTCGGAGGCAGCTGCGCAATATCACAAGTTATGAGCGCAAAACACAGTAGCGGCGTAAGGCGATTGCTGCCTCATGATTATTGAAATCTTCCGTTGGATAACCATTTATAAAGCAGGATATATCCGTCATCGCACCAGTACAGGGCCTTGATCCGGCCAGTTCGTCTGCCACAGAACAGAAACAGACTCTCTTCGCGATTGAATGGACCGAAGCGGTGCAGCGACAGCCTCAACGTCCGCATCGGCTGGCAGTTCCAGTTCTGCTCCTCGGTATTGAACCTAAAGCATATCCATTGAAATCACCGGAGATTCCAACTGCACGGTCTAAGGCCCGGCAACTTCTGCCATCTGACCGCGGAGCTTCCGAAGCCAGTAATAAGAGCTTTTCTCGGAGATCCCGCGCTGCCGACAAAACTTCCGTTTTGTCAGCCCTCTGTTGGTACACTCCTGAATAAGCATCGCCCATGTCTGCGCCCGATAGTCATCCCACATTGCCAGCACATCTGCCATTTGATAGCACATTTTCCTCCTTCTCGAAAAACTCATCGTGGTTTTTTCAAACTTTGGGATACTATCTTACATTGCTGAGCGGGATTCTAGGCGGGTGGTTGTTGAGCGCTTACCTATATTGGGATGTAAATAGGTAGTTGAGTTATTTGAACTGATAAAGTCCAGGCACGGTACTATGTAGAATCATGGTGTAGGGGCTTATGCTTAACCATCAAGTAATATATTATCTGGCTTCTGAGATAGGCATATTAACAATACGGCGTGTTTCTGCCACAACATTGGCACGGTTTTGCGATTTCGGCGTAAAACCAAGTGTGCTATACTGTGTATGCTCAAAACTATGCCAAGGCGACACGAGTAACACCATCCTACGGGGTGGTGTTATTTTGTTTCCGGTAATTTGGGCAGCCCAAGAGGGGCGGCTTTCAGGGAGCTGCCCCTCCACATCCTTTCTATCACAGGAGGTATCACGAGTGAAAAAACATGACCTGACCAAGACACATCTCCACAGAGCAAGTCCTGGCATGGCACTATATGCGACCTTTGCGGGCGTGACCATGGCCGCCATGCTTTGCCAGCCTGTCTTTGCCGCCACCGTCTGGGAGAAGGCCAATGAGATCATGAAGGATGTCTATAACCAGATTCTTCTTATCTCCACCATTGCCGCCATTGTCACCGCGTCGGTGGCACTGCTGATGATGAACTTCTCCCGCAGCGGCCGCACTGTGGACGAGAGCCGCGCATGGCTCAAGCGTATCATCATCACATGGGCGATCCTTAACGGCCTGGGCTTCATCATGTCCTATGTAACGCCCTTCTTCGCAGATGGCAGATGGAACGGATAACGCCAAGCTGCCCGGCTGAGAAAGGAGAGGTGCTATGGGCATATTAGATGGCATTGTAGAATGGATCGCGGAGCAGGTCATGTACGGTCTTGACCTGATCAACACCTCTGTACTGGGGGCTCTGGGCTGCGACATGACCACCTTCCTGCGCTACTTCCCCGCCGCAGAGACGATGTACAACATCTTCGTGGCACTGGCTATCGGCATGATCCTGCTGAACCTGATCTGGCAGCTATTCAAGAACTACGGCCTTATAGCAGGCGTAGAGGCAGAAGACCCGGTAAAGCTGACGATCCGCTCTGTGCTGTTTATCCTGCTGGCCTATTTCGCAGATGAAATCGTGGAGCAGATACTGAAAATCGGCGGGACACCCTACGCGTGGATCATGTCGTCTGAGCTGCCCGCACTGAACTTTGCCGACTTCAATTCGGTCATACTTACCATCCTTGGGGTCTGCGCCAACGGCGCGGTGGCTCTAATCGCCCTGATCCTCGTCCTCGTATTGGCGTGGAACTATATCAAGCTGCTATTTGAGGCGGCGGAGCGTTATGTGCTCCTGGGCGTTCTAGTATTCACGGCACCGGTGGCTTTTGCTACGGGCGCGGCGCAGAGCACCTCCAACATCTTCAAGGCGTGGTGCCGGATGTTCGGTGGCCAGATATTTCTGCTGCTGATGAACGCATGGTGCCTGCGCCTGTTCATCACCATGGTGGGAACCTTCCTGGCAAACCCCTTATCCCTATAGGAGACGATCATGAATCAAAGAACGAAATACATCACAGGGATCGTGTTGTCCGTACTGGTTGTATGTGCGCTCACAATCCCTGCCTTTGCTCTGACGGAATCGGATGTGCAGTCTCAGGTCTCAGCTTCCGGTAAAGAAGGCGTGGCCGGAAACCTGTTCGTCTGGTTTCTGTGCGCAGTGGCATTTTTGAAGATCTCACAGAAGATCGACAGCTTCATGCAGGGCCTGGGCATCAATGTGGGTCATACAGGCGGCTCTATGCTGGCAGAAGCGATGCTGGCCGCGCGGAGTATCGCTGCCGCTCGTGGCGTCGCCGGACGCGGTCGAGGCGGTAATGCAGGGCGAGCCGGAAGCACCAGCGGCAGTGGAAGTGACAGCAATACCTTCCTGCAAGGCGGTCTGGCCGGAGTTGCCAGTCGCAGCTTCTATAACGGCGCATACCGAAACGCCACCGGCACAGGCAGCGGCGGCGTTGGCGGCATGGCGTTCCGTGCCTCTATGACCAAGGGCGGCGATATTGCCAATAACGTTATCAGCCGGATTGCCACCGGTGGTGCGGGATCTGGGGATGTCATGTCCGGCAATATGGCGGCGGACGCTCTCAAGACCTATATGGGCTATACGGCTCTTGGTGAAGGCGCGGCGGATATTCCGAACTTCTCCAATGTGGAGATCGGCGGTGGGCATATCACCGGCACGGAGACCTCTGAGGAAGAACCTGCCGGTCGTGCCTTTGCCATGTACAGCACTGAACAGTATATGGAGCCAAAACGGGAATACACCACCGTCACCACTGTGGACGGCGCAAAATGGTATAGGCAGTACGCACAGGACGTAGTGGAGAAAAAGCCCTATCAGAATCCGGATGGCGGCATTTCCTATCGTGAGAGCCTGATCCGGCGTCTGCCTGACCCGCCTCGCAGAAAGGACAAGACCTGATATGACCCAGCAAGAATGCAGCGGTCTGAACGAAGCCGCTGAAATCAGCGCACACGCTGCCGGCGCTGTGCGCGGCGCCATCAAAACCGGAAAAGCGGTAAGCGGCGCGGCAAAAGGTGCTGCTGCCGCAGGCCCTTACGGTGCGGCGGCAGCGGCACTCTGGACACATCGCAAGGTGGTTGCTGCCATCATTGCCGGGTTGCTGGTGCTTCCCGTCCTGTTCATCATGCTGCTGCCCTCCCTGATCTTCGGCGGGTTGACCGAGGCAGGAAGTCCAGACACACCGACCCTCAACGACAACGCCGCCGTTGTGGAGAACATCAATCAGATCTCGCAGGCGATCAGCGACTTGCTGGAGGAAGGGCAGGAGGATGTTCGCGCCCGGATTGACACGGATTTTACCGCTTCCGGCGCTGACCAGAAGGAGATCATCAATCCATACGAAAGCTCCCCGGCCTACAATGCCAACCGCTTCATTGCCATGTACTGTGCCGCCAAAAATCAGGACTACACATCTATCTCCCTCAAGGATATGGAGGACGTAATCCGTAAGGCCAAGGACGCCCTCTATACCTTCACGAGCACGGAGGAGCCTCGCACGACTACGGTAACGGAAACGAATACGGATCCCAAAACCGGTAAGGTCACGGTGACGGAAACGGAAGTAACAGAGATATGGAAGATATATACCATCGTCTACAACGGAGAGGCTTATTTTGAGGATAAGATATTCGCTCTGTCGGATGAACAAAAGGGACTGGCGGAAAACTACGCCCAGAACCTGAGCGTATTCCTGGGCGATGGTATGATGCAGGGCTTGCTGCCTGCCGAGTCCGCCGGCCTCGTATCTCTGGGCGACATTCGTTTCTCGGATGGCGCGACGCAGGTGGTCTACTATAGTCAGTTGGACAAGCGGTACGCGAGCAAGCCCTACGGCACCGACGACATCGGCACCTACGGCTGCGGGCCTACCTGTATGGCAATGGCGGTATCTTCTCTGACCAATGAGATGGTCGATCCCGTTGAGATGGCACGTTGGGCCTATGAAAACGGTTACTGGTGCAGTAGAAGCGGTTCCTACCATTCGCTGATCCCCGGTGCTGCCAAAGCGTGGGGGCTTCCGGTACAGGGTTGCGGGAAAACAGAAGGGCAGCGTATTGTGGATGCGCTCTCTCAAGGAAAGCTGGTGGTGGCTATCATGCTGAAAGGTCATTTCACCAGCTCAGGACACTTCATCGTGCTGCGCGGTGTGGAGAACGGAAAGATACTGGTGGCAGACCCTGCCAACTATACCCGAAGCCAACAGGCATGGGATCTGTCTATCATCCTGAATGAAGCCAGCGGCCGTGCCGGTGCCGGTGGGCCGTTCTGGATCATAGGGTAGGAAGGAGAACTAAATGTGAGTAAACCAAATGAATATGACACCTATATCATCCCGCTCAATTTTATTGAGGGCGGGACTTTTTTCGGCGGACTGCTGAAGCTCCGCAATACAGCCGAGGCACTGGTTATCGTGCTGGCTATCGGCATACCGGTGTTCTCGGTGTCCGCCCTGACATTGACCGCTAAAATCATCATTCTGTGCCTGACCGCACTGCCTCTTGGCATCATCGCGCTTGTTGGCATCAACGGCGAAAGCCTCTCGTCATTTATCTTTCTTGTTCTGAAATATCTCTGCAACCGCCGTGTGATTACACGCAATGAAGAGGGACAGGACAAGCGGAAAAAACGCAAGAAGCGAAAAGCTAAGAGCGGTGACGACGCGCCCAAGTACATCAATCCAGTGGCGGAATACCTGCCTGTGGAGAAGATCGAAAACGGCATCATCTACACACGGGATCACCGTTACCTGAAGATCGTTGAGGTCGTGCCCATCAACTTCCTGCTGCGCAGTGCCAGAGAGCAGCGGAACATCATCTACTCGTTCATCTCGTTTCTCAAGATCAGCCCGGTCAAAATGCAGATCAAGGTCATTGCCAAGCGTGCCGACCTGAACCGGCACAGAGAGATCGTGCAGCAAGAGATGGCGCAGGAAACCGATGAAAACTGTCGCCTGCTGCAGCAGGACTACCTGACGCTCATTGACCGGATCGGTGCACGGGAAGCTACCTCGCGCCGGTTCTTCATGGTGTTTGAATATGAGGCATGGGCAGGCCGGAAAAGGGATAACGAGGAAGCGGAGGCCATTGCCTCCCTGCAAACGGCAGCCCGCACCGCAGTCAATTATCTCAAGCAATGCGGCAATGAGGTGCTGATCCCGGAAAACGATGATGAATTTACGGTCGATACCCTCTACCATTTGCTGTGCCGCAACACCACCACGTCGCTGCCGGATCGAGTTCGCCGGATCGTTGCCCAGTATCAGGAGAAGGGACTGGAATCTGAGATCGACGCCATTCCCTGTACGGAGTTCTTCGCCCCTGACAGCATCGACTTCACCAACGGGCGGCATATCTGTATTGACGGACTCTACTATGCCTATCTGCTGGTGCCCTCCACTGGCTATAAGGCGCAGGTGCCGGCCGGCTGGCTGTCTCTCATTGTCAACGCCGGGGATGGCATTGATCTGGATATGTTCATCAGCCGCCAGCCGAAAGCCCGCATGGTACAGCGGCTGGGACAGCAGCTTCGTATCAATCGCAGTAAGATCAAGGACGCCAGCGATACAAACACAGACTTTGATGATCTGGATGGGGCCATTCGCAGCGGCTACTTTTTGAAGGAAGGGCTGGGCAACAACGAGGACTTTTATTACCTGAACCTGCTGATCGCAGTGACAGCTCCCACAGTGGATGAACTGGAATGGAAGGTCAATGAACTGAAAAAACTGCTCGTGTCCCGTGATATGGACGTGTGCAGCTGCGCCTTTCATGAGGAGCAGGCGTTTCTATCGTCGCTGCCGCTGGTCAGCATGGAGAAGCACCTCTTTGAACGCTCCAAGCGCAATGCGCTGACCACCGGCGTGGCAAGCTGCTATCCGTTCACGTCCTATGAGCTGAGTGATGAAAACGGTATCCTGTTCGGTCTGAACAAGTACAACAACTCCCCAGTCATCATCGACATCTTCGATTCCAAGGTCTATAAGAACGCCAACATTGCCGTATGCGGCACCAGCGGCGCGGGCAAGACCTTCCTGATCCTGCTGATGGCGCTCCGTATGCGGCGCAAGGGCATACAGGTCTTCATGCTGGCACCCTTGAAAGGTCATGAGTTCCACCGTGCCTGCGTCAACACAGGCGGCGAGTTTATCAGTATCTCCCCCGCCTCCAAAAGCTGCATCAACGTGCTGGAGATACGCAAGGTAGACAAGTCCGTGGAGGAAACGCTGGATGGCCCCGGTATCGAACGCTCTGAGCTGGCAGCAAAAATTCAGCGGCTTCATATCTTCTTTGCCCTGCTGATCCCCGATATGTCCTATGAGGAAAAACAGCTTTTGGACGATGCCCTGATTCGTACCTACGCACGGAAAGGTATCACCCATGATAACGCTTCTCTCAGTGATCCGGATAACCCCAACGTTTACCGCCAGATGCCTGTGCTGGGCGACCTCTACGACGTTCTGCGGGAGGAAAGCGATACCAAACGCCTTTCCAACATCATCAACCGCTTTGTACACGGCTCGGCCAGCACCTTCAACCAGCAGACCAATGTGAATCTGGACAACAAATTCACGGTGCTGGACATCTCGGAACTCAGCGGTGATCTACTGCCTATCGGGATGTTCGTAGCTCTGGATTTCGTGTGGGATAAAGCCAAAGCCAACCGCACGGAGGAAAAGGCCATCTTCATCGACGAATGCTGGCAGCTCATCGGCGGCGGCTCCGGCACCTTCGGCATCGGTAACCGTCTGGCGGCTGAAATGGTGCTGGAGATCTTCAAGACCATCCGCGCCTATTCCGGCAGCGGCATTTGCGCGACGCAGGATCTGAACGACTTCTTCTCCCTGGACAACGGCAAGTACGGCAAGGGCATCATCAACAACTGCCGCACGAAAGTCATCTTGAATCTGGAGGACGAGGAAGCCCAGCGCGTTCAGCAGGTATTGCACCTCTCCGAAGCGGAGGTCATGGAGATCACCCACTTTGAGCGGGGCAATGGCCTGATCAGCAGCAATAACAACAATATCACGGTGGAAATCAAGGCCAGCCCACTGGAACGCGACCTTATTACCACAGACCGACGCGAGCTGCTTGACCTGCTGCGCCGCATGAAAGATGTATGAAAAAGCGGGACCTTGGCTGGAAGAGATAATATCCCCATAGGAAATGTTGAATTTGATATGTCATGTGTTCTTAAATATGCACTTTCAAATGGAAACTCTGCAGATTTTGACGATAGTTATTACGGAAATAATTGCAATCCTGAGCAGAACCGGATATACTAAAAAAGAGAAGTATATAGGTTTTTTCGGGAAAGGGCAGTATATGTGCAAAAAGAAAGAAGCAGAAAGTACTCTCGATTCGCTGGTATTTATGAACACGCCGATTACATCTGCAGATGAGGATGTGATCGGATTCTCGACCTATGTGGAAAAATTGGATGCAGCTATTACAGCCGGGGGACAAATGATTGCGCTGACATCTCCTTTTGGCGCAGGCAAAACCAGCATTGTTGAACTTTTACAGGAAAAATACAGGGAAAACTCACATAAGCGCGTTATCAAGATATCTATGTGGTCGAACCTTTTCCCAACAGGGGGCAATGGGAAGGCAGGCAGGGAAGAAGGCCAGAAGACGCACATACATAGTGGTGATACGACCGAACTCCACAAAGGACTTGTTTATCAGCTTATTAGCCAAATCAACTGGAGAAAAGGCAATTATGTGAGTCGGCGTCTGAGCCAAAACTTCGGATTGTTGAAAGTTCAGACGGATAAACTTCCCTACTGGATAAGCATCTTAATGGCGCTCGTGCTTTTTTCCTTGGGGTACATCTTTCCAAAGAAGCTTGAGGTCTCCATTCCATTTTTTGGAGAAGCGGCAGCTATCATTGAGTGGTGTATGCTACTGATAGCAGCAATACTCGTAGCAATTGTAATTACACGAGCAGAAATCGTATTTTCCTCAAATAAGTCGGAAGGGGATCGTAAGATCGATGCCAATGAGATCATGCAATTCTATCGCTCGGATGTCCTTCGTTACAAAAGCGGCAAAGCGGTTTTGCAAAAAGTGCCTATATTAAAAAGGAGAAGTCGACACTATATTGTAGTGATTGAGGATTTGGACAGAACAGATGATAACGACGCCGTTGTTAATTTTCTGAAGGAACTACGAAAGTACTATGTCCCCGACAGTGTGGCTGGGCAGCAATGCAGATACCGGAACAAAGTTACTTTTCTCATCAATGTAAAACCAGAAACCCTTCTCTGTTCAAAAGAAAATGCGGGAGAAGAATATGGGCATCTTTACGAAAAACTGTTTGACTATGTGCTCAATTTGCAAACTATAAATATTGATGACTATAAAACCATTCTAAATGAACTTCTTAAGCAAAAAGAAGCCGATATCAAGAAAGTTGGTATTGAATGGGAAGGAGAGGTACTGAATATCCCAGGCATTCAGTGGATTATTCGCGGAACAAGATTGGGGCTTCGAGAGATAAAAGACAGACTCAATATAGCTTTTTCACTTTTTGAATCCTTACACGAAAGGTTCAGTGGAGATGCTGGTGGGGATATAGAGTTTGAGAAGTGCGCCATTGTTGCTTATATAACTACGGAATTTGAAGAGGATTTTTATGCAACAGACGGGAAGGCTTTTCAAAAACTTGTAAATCTCTATCTAAAGAATGGATTTAAAGATGAGGAAATAGCCAAAATTTTGCCGGGTATCAGCGAAGGTTACAGGAGTGAAATACAGCAGCTGGTAAAATCTAAAAAGATTGACAATAATTATCGGATGTATTTTTACAACTATCCCCAAAATAGCAAAGTTCTCAATGTGGACGAGCGTACAGTTCAACGAGCGATACTATATGGTGAAGAAATAGTAGGATTGGAGGAATCAATTAACAAAGTTATAGAGGGCCACTCCAAGATTATTGAGAGTACTTTCGAGGAGCGCAAACGATTGGAACTGCCGTTGCCAGATGTAGTTTTTCGTTTGAGCAACTCTACATAGAAGCGTTAAAACATGCTTTTTCGGAAATCGTTAAGTGGATGAGTGAACTCGACTATTCATCTGATGCAACTGAAAAAACAATTATGCAAATTAAAAAGATGCTCCGTTTTGACACTGACAGGAAATTTTATACTGCAGCGCATGCAGCTGATTTTGTCAGAGTATGGGAGGAAAAGTTTTCAGAAACAGCCCTGCTTCAGTTGAGAAAGGAATTATGCAGGGAGTTCTCAGGTGAAATACAGCGATATCGCTCATTGTTTTTTGGCGTGCATAAGATGGCTTCAAAAGAAGAACTGGATAATGTTACCACATTTGATGCACTGAAGATAGTCAATACCGCCAGCAAGGATTTCAACACGGATATGGCTTACTATATGACTGAACGCTTCGTGCACGAAGCAAATGTAGAGGCAATACAGACAGATATGCGGAAATTCTTGACAGCAGCATGGGAACTGCTGCAGGATGCCTCAGTTTTAACAAACATGCTGGACTACCAGAAAAAAATGATGAGGATTACCCCTGATTTTGAGAACTTGGTGTTTACTGCAATAAGCAATGGTAAGGGGGATATATGCGAGTCCCTCTTTGGGAAGTACCAGCATCTTGTTAATATGGTAGCAGAGGAAAGCGAGGAGGGATTATCTGAACAGACAACGGATTATATTTCGACGCTTGGCAGATTTGAAGGATATACGCCTGCAGTAACAAAGGAGATGGAGATATATGGGCATTGGGTAGATGTTGTTTTGCAAATGCTATCTCGTGAGGATCCTATCCCGTTTGACTGCAATAGTGTTGTGACTGCATTACAGGAAGAGCAGGCTTGGTTGATAGAAAATAATGATTATCTTATGGCCATCCGTGAGCTTGTTTTGAAGGAGAAACCGGAGACCTGGAGGCGGTATAAGTTTCTGTTTGGCGAAGAGTGTCCTGTTATGACAGAAACTGAACTGCAGCGATTGTTCTATGCACCTATTGAGGATGTGATTAGCATGATTCCTCCTTCCTTGGTTACAGAGAACGAAGTTGAAATGCTGTCAAGGTGTTTTAACAGGAGAAAACAAGGAACCACCGAGTCGCACAAAATATTGCTATTTATTGCAAAACTTGCTCCTGAGGTGGCAAGTAAGCTTTTCTATTCATTGGATTTTGACATGGTGCGCTATAGATATATGTCTGCGCAGAGAAAAAACAGCGTTAAAGGTGCTTTTGAAGCGATATTAAATCTTAATGCTACCACTGAAAAAATTCGATTCATGACGGCAACGCGGATTATGGATTCTGAATGGGAAGGGCAGATGCTGAAGAATGGTGAATTGAAAGAGGACGAAGACTTGCAGCAGGCATATGTTGATGCCGTTAATAGTAGTGATTTGAGCAAAACAATAACAAAAACTACTGTACAGTTGCTATGCTCTTTTGACACCATTTACATTGTGCCAGAGCAGGTTTACAAGAGATATTTCGATCTCAAACAGTATGAGCGGTATGTATCTTGCAAAACCCGTGCGCTGAGGAGGTTTGAGCCAGAGGATGGTGAACATGGGAAAATCTTATGGCCGATTTATCTTGCGATGTTTCAGAAGGAGGAGTATTTGGACACGACAGATTACATGGCGAAAAATGAGAACTTCATCAAGAAGCTGATGTCGGAAAAAGCGTATGAAGGGACTTGTCCTGAAAAGCTGAGATTTTTCGCAGGCGTGCTACAGAGCAAAGATTGTATAGAGTTTGTGTTGGGCCTTGATGTAGAGAGTGCGTTAACATATCTGACGGCAATCAAAGGCTTTGAAGATAAGTCGGCTGCGACTGCATTCGTAGATGGAGTCGAAGGGAACGTCGAATTGCTGCGTTCCGATGGACTTTATGAGCATACACATGAGAAATTGCTGGATGGATACCTGAAAGGTAGGTATACACGGGCACGGACTAAGAACGGATTTGGTAAGGCGAGTTAATTCCTTTCACGGAAGAAACCAAGGTCTTGCCAGTCGATAGACTTGAAGTGATCCGAACAAAACGAATCTATTATAGGTAAATGAGAAGATAAGAGAGCGGCATTTGCCGCTCTCTTATCTATAAAGCCATAAAGCCAGAAAACACCTAATACGGCGTTTATACGGAGATAACACGCATTACAAAATCAATACGCATTTAATACGGAGTTAATACGCATTACGGAGGTGATGCCGCCTATGAGAAACAGAGAACAGATCTATGGACAGGAGGCCGCAGAGCTGCTGCGGAACATAACCGTCTATCACTGCATGCGCCGTGACCAGCTTCTACGCCTGTATCCGGGCAAGGAGGACGTCATTGAGAACCTGCTGCGCTATCTGGTCAGGCAGCAGCGGATATTCTACAACACTGACCGGGATTGCTATGGAGACGTCCCTAGCTGCCGCGAGGATAAGGAGCTGACAGCGGCGCTGTGGGTGCTGCTGGACTTCATCGAGAAGGTGGAATATCACAGCCCCGATGATACGCCGGTGAAGCTGGTATTCTTCGCGGATGGCGAGGTTTACGAGGTCGTCTATATAAGCCCGGACAAGGAAGCGATGCTGCAGCACGTACTGACCACGGAAGATGATTCCGGGCGGCGGCTCGTTATCATTGAGGAAGAAGCACAGATGCAGCGCCTGCATATCCCCCATACCGCAGCCTACTGCATGGTGGATCAGTCCGGCTGCGTGCAATACTTCAGAAAGGAGGAACACAGTGGAGAGAGCCATCCTCTCACAGCGGATAGAGAGCATTTTGAATGAGATCACACGTCTGTCCAATACGCTTTACGCTATGGACAACACAAATATCGAACGGCATTCAGACAACTATGAAATGCTGTCCACGGAGGCCGCACTTCGGGGTGAGATCATTGCCTGCCGGCTGCGGCATCTGATCTATGAGACGACCAGCATCCGGAAAGCCGAGTATCTGGCGTCAGCCGGCGTCATGCAGGGTATCTCCGTTATGGACGAAGATGGTATTCTGGAGATCACGCTCCCCTGCCTACTGCCTAAGAAGAGCAAGAAGCATAGCTGCGAGTATCTGACAGACCCCATCTACTACACGCTTAGTAAGTATGCGCAGACACACACGCTGCCCAAGTTCCGGCACTGTGTTGTCTGCTTTTCTCATATCTACAGCCGCGAGTTGTCGCCCAACCGGGTGCGTGACTATGACAATCTGGAGCTCAAGCAGCTTTTGGATGTGATTGCCACTTTCGTTATGGAGGATGATACAGGTCTGCTGTGCGATGCCTATAACACGACGGAGATCGGCGACGGTGACTGTACCCGCGTGTCGGTGATGGATAAGGAGCGTTTTCAGGGCTGGCTTTCGGACCGCGAGAATCGGCTCAGATCTATATCCGATTTATAGTGTTTCGACCGTGTCAAAAACAGTACACATGACGATGGTACGGCAAAGCCTGTATTTCCGGGCATTTTCACATGACCGGTGCGGGCGAAAAATACCGTGGTCATGGCAGTCTGGGTACTGCACACCAGAAGGAGGTGGTCAGTATGAGTACCCTACCACAGAAAGCTCCCGGCAGCCTATCACAAGCCTATCAGCTATTGGCGCTGGTCGCCCTGTCCGGTGAGCTGCCGGCCAGCCAACTGAGCAGGCTCGCCGGTGGCACCAGCTACAAAGAGAACGTGGTCAAGTCGCTGAAGCGTCAGCGGCTTTTGCTGTCCTACTATAAGAACGGACTGCGTGGATACCGGCTCACCGCCGCGGCGAAAAAGCTGCTGCTGGAGCACAACCCGGAGAGGTTTTCTTTCTACCTGTCCGGAGCCTGTGCCACCAACCACATCAGGAGTGAGCCGGAGCAGAGGCTTCGACTCCACCGTGTCTCTCAGACATTGATCACCATGCGTAAAGCCAACGTTAGTATCTTCCGCGATGAAAAACCCGGCGTATTCCGCCCCGGCGAAACAGCGACTGGTAGCATCTGCACCCCTGCCTTCTACTCATCCCGTGAGATCAAGGAGATGGGGACAACCTTTGTTAAAATCCGTGGTGCCCGGTCCGTGGGCGTTTTGCTGACACAGCAGCATATCCACGTGGTTTACAACATGGGCAACGCGCTGATGAAATGGAGCTATAAAGCTGAGATGCGGACAAAGGCACTCATGCAGACGGTGCTGTGCCGTGAACGAATGCCGCACCAGTATCACCCGGATGCGGTGCGGGGTCTCCTGCTGGGTGATAGCATGGAACTGGCCTATGAGCTGCTGACTGATCGGGGTGGCAAAAACTATTTCGTTCTGGATGGCAGCTATGAGCGGTTCTGCTTCTTGACCAACGACCATCATGGAGAGGTGCTGCTGCGCCTCCTCTGTGATGAAGAACTAGACAATGACCTGCACGAGCTGCTGCTCCTTGATCTGGAGCCCCGGCAGCTGAGTGAAACAGTGGAGAATGACGCCATGACGCCGGATGGTGCGCCGGTGCTGTTTGCCTATGACTGTGATCTGCCGCGGATCAGGCGGTTCGATACGGCGTTGCGGCTCCAAGACCGCTATGGCATCCTGATCTGCTTCGACCATCAGGCCGAAGTGCTGCGCCGCTACTGCGGCGACAGGGCTGTTGTGCAGGCCATTGACTTTGCTGTGTTCGAGAGGAGGTTTTTCCCGTAGAAAAAAAGAAACTGCGAAGTCTGCTATTCGCGCTCCCGCTATTTCTATCAGGGTTGCTGTTTGGCGGCGGCTATCTATCGCAATTTGTCCGGAACTATCAACAGTGGAAGGACGCGGGCGGAACGCCGGGCGACGGAAGTTCCCCGGCCGCGCCGGTGCTGTCCTTCTCCGCCTGCTGCGAAGCACTGTTCAGTAAGAGCGGGCTCATCGGCGTAGGGCTTTGCCTGTTGCTGCTGGGCCTGCTGATCGTCATGGTGATGCGCATGGGCTATTCCGATGTTGGGGAGTATGACGCGGAGCGCAACCTGACCTACTCCAACAAAGGCACCTACGGAACGGCTGGTTTCATGGAGAAAGCGGAGATGAAGGGCGTCCTTGATCTGGTGTCCGATATCCGCAAACACAGCGGCGTCATACTGGGCAAGCTGGACAATCAGGTGGTGTGTATTCCCGAGAACTCCCGGCTTAACGGCAATATCGCCGTGTTCGGCGCCAGCGGCTCCATGAAAACGCGAGCCTACTGCATCAATCGCATTTTGCAAAGCGCGTCCGAGACCCACAACGGCCACAAGGAGTCACTGATCATCACCGACCCAAAATCGGAGCTTTACGAAAAGACCAGCGAATATCTGCGCAGCAAGGGCTACGTGGTAAAGGTCTTCAACCTGATCCAGCCGGAGAACTCTGATTCATGGAACTGCCTGGCGGAGATTGAGGGTGATGAGCTGATGGCGCAAATCTTCTGCGACATTATCATCAGGAACACCGGCAGCGAAAAGGGCGACCATTTCTGGAACGCTGCCGAGATGAACCTGCTGAAAGCGTTGGTGCTATATGTGGCACTGGGCTATCCATCGGGGAGCCGGAATATCGGCGAGGTCTACAAGCTGTTGGTGCTGAACGCGGAGAAGGAGCTGGACAACCGTTTTTCCATGCTGCCTGCCAGCCATCCTGCCAGAGCACCCTATGCGCTGTTCAGCCAATCCTCAGATACGGTGCGCAGCGGCGTTATCATCGGGCTGGGCAGCCGTTTGCAGGTGTTTCAGAATCGGCCCATCTGCCAGATCACCAGCCATGATGAAATTGACATGGAGCTGCCGGGCAAGCAGCCCTGTGCCTATTTCTGTATCACATCCGATCAGGACAGCACCTTTGATTTTCTCACGTCCCTGTTTCTGTCCTTCGCGTTTATCAAGCTGATCCGTTACGCGGATAAAAACTGTGCCGGCCGCAGGTTGCCAGTCCCCGTTCATGTGCTGGGCGAGGAGCTGACAGCCTGCGGTGTTATTCCAGACTTGAGCCGGAAGATCAGTGTGATCCGCTCGCGGGGCGTCAGCATGAGCTGCGTGTTTCAGAATCTGGCGGGCTTGCAGAACCGGTATCCCTACAACCAATGGCAGGAGATATTGGGCTGCTGCGACTATCAGCTTGCACTGGGCTGCACCGATGAGCTGACTGCCAAATTCCTCAGTGACCGCACCGGGGAGGTCAGCGTCCATGTCTCCAGCAAGGCCAAGCAGTTGGGTACATGGCGTATCAGCAACTACACGCCGGAGTTCCGCGAAACCTGCGGCGTGGGCAAGCGCAAGCTACTGACTATGGATGAGGTGCTGCGCCTGCCGGTAAACCGTGCGCTGGTTATCGCACGCGGCAACAAGGTGCTGCAGGTAGATAAGTACGACTATACCAATCACTACGAGGCAAAGAAGCTGCGGGACTGCAAGGCCTCCGCCCATATCCCGGAATGGCGTAAAAGCCCTATGCTTTCGCCCGCGCCGAAACAAACAGAGCAGCCTATTAAGTCAAAGAAGGTGCCGAACAGGCGCAGTGAGTTTGTAAAAACCGATAAGGATTCCATCATGTCAACCAAAATGTGAGCTAAGGAGGAAAGTAATATGCCGAGAAAGAAAACAGAAGAACTTGCCGTGATGCCGGAAGTACCGGCACTTCCCGTCGTCCCCGAGGATGCGGCAGAACAGCCGGTGACAGAAGAGTGTTTGCCGGAAACCGCAGCCGATCCTGTTGAGGAGGATACTGTACCTACAGAGAGTGTTCTCGCCGAGCCTGCGGAAGTGGTGACTGTGCCGGAGGATCCCCAGCCCTCTGAAAAGCCGAAGCGCACTGTCCGCAAACGAACCGCTGCAAAAAAGACGGTAGAGGTAGAGAAACAGACTATGCCGCCTACTGAGGATGCTGCCGCCTCTGCTGAACCTGCCCCTGCCGCTGTCCAGCAGAGAGATATTTTGACATTGGATGCCCGGGGCGAAGCGGAAACGCAGGCGCAGATGGAGGACATTATCTGGCATGAGATCCACAATGCCTACCGCACCCGGCGCATGCTCTCCGGTATGCTGAGCGGCATTGAAAGAACGGAGGCGGGGAAAACCATTGCCATTGTGGACTACAAGGGATTCCGCATTGTGATCCCCTTGAAGGAGATGGTGCTGGACTTCCCGGCAGATATGTACGGTGCTGACTATAATGAGATGATCCTCCGACACCAGAAGATCCTCAATAAGATGCTGGGCGCAGAGGTGGATCTTATGGTCAAGGGCATCGACGCCAAAAGCCGAACCGTTGTTGCCAGCCGAAAAGACGCCATGCTGAAGAAGCAGCAGATCTACTATTTCGGTAAGGACAGTGACGGACAGTATCGTATCTATGACGGACGCGTGGTAGAAGCCCGTGTGATCGCTGTGGCGGAGCAGGTCGTCCGGGTCGAAGTGTTTGGCGTGGAGACATCCATTCTGGCTCGCGACCTTTCGTGGGACTGGATCGGCGATGCTCATGACCGCTATGCTGTGGGCGACAAGACTCTGGTACGCGTGCTGGAGATTGACCGCACAGAGCCGGAGCGTATCAGAATTAAAGCCGACATCAAAAGCGTATCCGGCAACAGCAAGAATGACAATCTCCAGAAATGCCGTATTCAGGGCAAATATGCCGGGAAGGTCACCCATATCCATAAGGGCGTTGTGTATATCCGCCTCAGCAACGGTGCCAATGCCATAGCACATTCCTGCTATGATCGGCGCAGACCCGGACGAAAGGATGATGTCAGCTTTGCCGTTACCCACCTGGATGAGGAACATGGCGTTGCGCTGGGGATCATCACCCGAATTATCAAGCAGCATGTCTGATTTGACACGGTATCGGCAGGGTATGGCAATGGATTGGCACTGTTTTGCGATTTCGCCGTAAATCACCATGTGCTATACTTGGTACAGTCAAAATTGTAAAGACCGCCGGGTGGTAACTCGGCGGTCTTTCGCATACAGGAAGAGGGTGTTTTATATGTGGTAGGCAGAGCAGCGTTTCACGCCCGAGCGGCAAATGCAATCGCCGCAAAACCCAAACAACGGTACATAGTGTTGAAAAAGGCGAGGCTCCAGTCGTAAATATCTTCAAAGCACATTAAACAGTGCTGCGATATTTACGTAAAGGAGAGAACGCCCATGAGGAGAAAAAGAATGCGTTTAGTTTCACTTATTTTGAGTGCCGTGTGTCTGTTAGGCTGCGCAGTCCAGCCGGCACCGGTCTCGGATTCGTCTGAGTCCAACACCAAGGTCTCTGCCTATGCAGCAAGTCAGGCCGAGCAGAACGAAGAGGAGCGCACGGTGGCCGAATCTCTGCTGCCGCAAACAGAAGATGGAGGCGATACATCCGGGAGCAGCGTCGCTCCTGAGCGGGCGGGTGCGGAGAATACGGATAACGCCGCAGAAAAACAGCCTGCACCCGCTGAAACGGCACCGCCCACTACCCCTGAACAGGTGGCAATACCCACGCCTGCACCGGAGGATAAACCTGCTCCCGCACCCACACCGGGGCCTACCCCGGCAGAGGAGAAACAGGAGGAAGAACCTGCGCCTACGCCCGAACCTGTCCCTACGCCTAAGCCTGCCGCCAGCGGGAACATCTACTCTATTGCGGAGGCTATCCGGGCGGGTAACGAGTATGCAAGAGCGCAGTACGGCGTGACCATCGACACAAGCATGACCGCGGCCAATTCCAGCTTCTTCCCCGGCACGGCGGACAGCGTGGCGTGGCTGGCAGAGAATGGTGGGCAGGCGGCACTGACCGCCGCCGTAAAGGGTAACGTGGACGCCACCTTCGCCTGCCTCGCCGCCATGGACGGCGCAGAAACGGTCAGTGCGTATGCGCGGTTCAACTGCACTGTTCGCTATGATGCGGCATCGGACGAATACATCGTGGTGGTGCTGTACGGATAAACAATCAAGCACCCGACCGAAAGACCGACAGCGTGAGCTGCCGGTCTTTTGCGTTGGGAGAAAGGACGAGCATGAAGAAAACAATTCCTAAGCTGTTGACGCTGGTATGCCTTTTAGTAGCAATCATGGGGCTGTCCATCGTGACCGCCCACGCAGCCACGGTCACAGGCACGATCAGCGGCGGTAACGAGTACCGTTACCATGAGGACAAAACGCCCGTGCCGCAATGGGGGGCATTTACCAGCACAAAGCTGAAATACTTTACCAGAGATGATACGGGCGTAACGGTGCCTGCCTACTGTATGGAGCCATCCGTTCGGTCTGCCAGCGGTGATCTGAGCTACTCCTCCACCAGTTGGAGCAGCTTGAGCTGGAATCAGCGGTACGCTGTGACGCTGGCACTCTCCTACGGCTACGGCGGCAACTATGATTTTTATGGCATCCATCCCGACTGCGCGCAGCTGGCGACACAGGCGGTGATTTGGGAGTTCGTGTGCGGCTACCGCAGCCCGGTGTACCCCTACACGCTGTACGACACCACCTGCGCCAACCTGTTCCACTACGCCGGCGACGGCGTGCAGGAGGCGTATGACATCCTTATTGACCGCATTATGGGTCATGGCGTGATTCCCAGCTTTGCGGTGAAATACCGCAATCAGCTTTCGGACGCCAATGCCATTACGCTGACATGGGACGGCAGTCAGTATGTGGGTACAGCCACCGATACCAACGGTGTGCTGTCGCAGTACTACTTCCGGACCAATATCAGTGGCGTAACCGTCAGCCAGCGGCGTAATGTACTGACCGTGACGGCCACAAAGGACGCTGCAGCGAAGCTGAACGGTTATATCAGCAGCGACTACGGCTACGCACTGGATGTGGAGGGTACGGAGGCTGTGCTGCTGGAGCCCAGCAATGGCAGTAATTATCAGGCTTGCGCCGCGTTGACCTCACTTCCCGACCCCGTGTGGGCGTACATTCATTTTAAGGTCAAAATTGTGGAGGAGAAGGGCAGCCTGACCATCAACAAAGTCGATGCGGAGACCGGCAAGGCGCTGGCAGGCGTGACCTATCGGCTATTTGATGCCAATGGTAAAAAGGTGGCTGACATGACCACCGGTGCAGACGGCAAGGCAGTGCTTGCTGATTTGCCGCAGGGCAGGTATAGCTATCAGGAGATCAGCGCCCCCAGTGGTTATGTGATGGACAACACCAAGTATCAGATCAACATTACGGCCACGGCGTTGAATATTACGGCGAAACGGACGAACGCGCTGGCAAAAGGCAGCCTGACCATCAACAAAGTCGATGCGGAGACCGGCAAGGCGCTGGCGGGCGTGACCTACCGGCTGTACGACAGCGCAGGGAAAAAGGTGTCGGATGTGACCACCGGCGCGGACGGCAAGGCAGTGCTTGCTGATTTGCCGCAGGGCAGGTATAGCTATCAGGAGATCAGCGCTCCCAGCGGCTATGTGGTGGACAACACCGAGTATCAGATCAACATTACGGCCACGGCATTGAACATTACGCACAAGCGGACAAATGCGTTGGCAAAAGGCAGCATCACCGTCCGCAAGTTGGATGCCACAGGCGCACCTCTTGCCGGTGCGGAGCTGCTGCTGGAGACATCCGCAGACGGCGAGACGTGGGCGGAGGTAGGCAAAATTACCACTGACAACACAGGCGTCGCCAAGTGGGAGAATCTTAAAATCGGTGCGCAGTACCGCGTGACGGAAACCAAATCTCCCGCAGGGTACACCCTCCTGACCGAGCCGCTGTTCACGGGAACGCTGGACAGCAGCAACCGCGATATTACCATCACCGCCTGCAACAACGCAGGATTTGCCCTGCCGTTCACGGGCGGCACGGGATTTACAATCTATATTCTGTTCGCAGCACTCGCTCTCATGGCGGGTGTTTGTTTTTGCAAAAAAATCGAAATGAAGGAGAACACCAAATGAAAAAGATCCATCGCGTATTGGCCATGCTCATGGCCGCTATCATGGCTCTGAGCCTCATCACCACGGCATTTGCCGAGCCGACCATTGACACCAGCAAAAAAACGTCCCTGAGCATCTACAAATACGATATCACCACGGTCGGCAAAGACGGCGCGTGGGATGCTGAGTCCTACGCTTCTACCGGCCTACATGATGCCGCCGTTGTGGACAAGCTGGCAAAGTACGCCATCCAAGGCGTGGAGTTCACCTACCTCCGTGTTACCGATATCACTATGAACAATGAATTGGTGGATGGTCAGCGGCAGGTGGGTGTGCTGTATGGCTTCGACAACAGTGATCGCAGCTCCGCCGTGCTGTCTGCCATCGGTCTGACCGGCGCAGACGCTCACAAGACTGAGGATGACGTCAACTACTTCACCAGCGATATGCTGAACAACAAGCTGGCCGCTGCGCTGGCTGCCAATGCCACGAACGTGAAGAACGCTCTGGAAACCGCCGTGAAGAACGGCGGCGTGGCCATGCCCGAAACGGATGCCACCGGACACACCTCCGCTTCTGATATGGAGCAGGGATTGTATTTGGTGGTAGAGACCAGAGTCCCTGAAAACGTGACCTCCACCTGCAATCCCTTCTTCGTATCTCTGCCCATGACTACCATCGACGGCGCGGCGTGGAACTACGATGTCACTGTTTATCCCAAGAACCAGACCGGCAACCCCGACCTCGAAAAGACCGTGCGTGAGGCCAAGAACTCCACCGGCAAGAACACCGGCAGCCTGACCGACATCAAGGACGGTTACGAGCATACTGCTACCGCATCCGTGGGTGATGTTGTGGACTATCAGATCATCAGCACCCTGCCCACGATTACCTCCAAGGCTTCTTCTCTGAGCGAGTACACCTATGTGGACACGCTGAGCAAGGGCATCCGCTACAACAAGAACGACGTGGTCATCGAGTTCTTCAAGGACGCTGGCTGTACCGACAAAATCACTACCTGGGCCGAGAACTCCGGCAAATTCGCCGTGGCTTACGATGACGCAGCCAACACTATGACCATCCGCATGACCGACACCGGCCTGGCAGAGATCAACGAGGCGGCCATCGTGTATACCGACAGCGTCAAGCGCGGGTATAGCGACTGCACCATGCGGATTACCTATGCGGCCACTCTGACCTCCGACGCTCAGATGGGCAACAAGGATAACCCCAACGAAGTCGAGCTGACTTGGAAGCGCACCAACACTACTTACTACGACGCTCTGAAGGACTGCTGCCATGTCTACACCTACGGCATTGACGTTCTCAAGCAGTTCTCCGACAACGGCGGCAACCTGCGGAACGTGAAGTTCCGGCTGCACAACGACACCGATGATGTATTCGTGATTGCCGACTTGAAGGATGGCGTGTATTACGCCAAGGGCTTTGCCGTCAAGAAAACCGACGCCACCACTTTCGTTCCCAATAGCAGCGGTCACATCGTGGTCAAGGGGCTGGAGAACGACACCTATTCTCTGACCGAAACCGCCACCGACAAGGGCTATGTGCTGCTGAGGGACGCGGTCAAGATCGTTATCAAGACCGCTGAGAATGGGCAGTGTGAGAAGTGCGGCGCAAAGCTGCTGACCGCCTCCGCCACCGTCAACGGCAAGGATGTCACCATGAGCGACGGCAACGCCATTGTGCCGCTGACTGTGGTCAACAACCCCGGCTTCGACCTGCCAAAGACTGGTGGCTACGGCACGTGGATGTTCACTATTGGTGGTGTGGCACTGTTGGGCGCGGCGGCTTTCATCGTAATCCGCAGCCGTAAGCACAAGAACGAGCAGTGAAACGCTGGCTACTGGCGGCGGCTTGCGGTATTGCAGCGCTGGGGCTGATGCTTTATCCTCTGGCGGGAGAACTTCTGAGCGAAAGGTATCATTCGGACATAGAAACCACCTACACCGCAGCTATCGCGGACACCGATGACGTCGAGTTGACTGCCCAGCGGGAAGCCGCGCAGCAGTACAACGCCATGCTGTCCGGCGCAGCCATTACCGAGGGAGGGACTTCTGCCCCTCCCTTGGCCTATGCCCAGCAGCTTACCGTGGGCGGTGTCATGTGCTACATCGATATTCCCAAGATCGGCGTATATCTGCCAGTGCAGCACGGCACGGATGCGGACACGCTGGAGCGTGCCGTGGGTCATGTGGTAGGAACGTCCTTGCCGGTGGGCGGCAGCAGCACCCATGCGGTGCTGTCGGCACACAGCGGCATGGCGAGCTCCAAGCTGTTTTCGGACATTGACCAGCTTACAGAGGGCGATACATTTTACATCCATGTGCTGGGTGATACGCTGGCATACAGGGTAGACGCCATCAATACGGTATTACCCACGGACACACATCTGCTCCAAATTGAGGATGGCAAGGACTATGTAACGTTGGTGACCTGCACCCCGTTCGGGGTTAATACCCACCGATTGATAGTGCGAGGGTATCGTGTGCCGTATGTGCCGGAACAGGAAGCGACTGCCGCCGCAGAAAAACCTGTGGCATCTTCCTGGACGCGGCATTACCTCACCGGCTTGGGTGTCGGCCTTGGCGTGGTAGCTGTTGCAGGCGGCGGATACTTCCTGATGAGGAGGAAACGCCATGCGTAAGACATCCCTTGTACTGGTGGTACTGTTGGCTGTGGCGGGTATCTGCGTCATGCTGTGGCCGGCGTTCACAGGACATAGGCTGCAAGCCGACACAGACGCCGCCGTGCAGAGCTTCCTCGAAGAACGAAAGCCGGAGCAGCAATATCCCGAACTGCTGGCGGCTCTACAAGAGTATAACCGCCAGCTTTACGCAGAACAGCAATCCAGTCTTATTGATCTGGAAGCCTGCGAGACACCCGCCGCCGACCTGACTGCCTACGGCGTAGCTGACGAGATCATAGGCGTCTTAGAGATACCTGCTATGGAGCTTATCATGCCGGTCTATCTGGGCGCGTCCGATGCTCACCTTGCCGCAGGCGCAGCAGTGCTGGGCAACACCTCCGCGCCTATCGGCGGCGACAACACCAACTGTGTCATCGCCGGCCACCGGGGCTGGCGCGGTGCGGACTACTTCCGGCATATCGACCGCTTGGCGGTGGGCGACAGCGTTACGCTGACGAACTTATGGGGAACGCTGACCTATACCGTAGCTGACATTCAGATCATCCAGCCCCACGAGGTAGAGAAAATCAAAATTCAACCGAACCGCGATCTGCTGACGCTGCTGACATGTCACCCCTACGCCAGCGGCGGGCGGGAAAGGTATGTGGTGTACTGCGAAAAACTGCCCACCATGAGCCAATCACGGTGAGCAGTTTTATTTTGAGAGGATTCAGACAAGCGTGTCATCCAGCAGGAAGTCAATGACGCCGATATTGAGAATACCGTTATCATCATACCAACGCTTGCGAATGTCATGACGCACGATGATCTTCGGGAAGGAATCACCGGTCAGCGCGAAAGGCTTATTCTCGGTGATCGCCTTTTCCGCTGTTCCCAATGCGTAGGCAGACTGGATATAGGTCTTCTTGCCACCGGAGGTTGCAATGAAGTCGATTTCCCGCGCGACCGGCACGACCTTTCCTTTGGCGTTTTTCTCGTTGCCGTAGACAATGCCGATGTCAACGGCGCATTCACGGATCATCAACTCATTGAAAATGATGTTCTCCATGATGTGCGTCATTTCCTGCTGGCGGAAGCCGATACGGGCATTTCTCAGTCCAATGTCCTCACAGTAGTATTTGTTGGGATAGTCAAAATAGCTCTTGCCCTTCACATCCCAGCGCTTGCATTCGGTAAAGAGGAAGGAATCCGATAAGTGATCCATATAGGCTTTCACGGTGTTCAAGGCAACGACATTTTCACCGCTACGCTTCTGCACTGTGTTGATGGCGGCAGCAACCTTCGTTGGGTTGGTCAGAGAGCCGATAGACGAACACAGCAGATCAAGAATCGCGGACAGCACATCCTCACGCTTGATCTTCTTCCGCTCTACAATGTCCTTTAGATAAACCTCGGAAAACAGCGATTTCAGATAAGCCATTTTCGCAGCATCCGTGGGACGGGAAAGAATCAGCGGCATACCGCCGTAGAAAGCAAAATCGTCAAAGGCGTCCTGCTTATCGCCGCCAACAGCCGAGTAGTATTCGGCAAAGGAAAGCGGATGCACACGGATCTCATCGCTCCGTCCTCGGAACTCCGTTAGGATGTCCGAGGACAGCATTTTGGAGTTACTTCCGGTCACATAAATGTCCAAGTTGGACAATGACTTCAAATCGTTGAGCGCGTCGTAGAAGGTAATTTTCTTGCCGTCCGGATTGTAGGGATTCGGAACTTCATCAGACATCTGAATCTCATCTACAAAGAGATAGTATTGATCTGCGCTGTGTTCCACGATTTCACGGACATGAGCTGCAAGCTCCAGCGGATTGCGATAGCGAATATCACGGGTCAAGTCCAGTTCAAAGGACAGAATGTGATCTTCTGCAACGCCCTCGCCAAGAAGATAGCTCTTGAACAGATTGCGAAGCAGATAGGACTTGCCGCATCTGCGAATACCGGTGATCACCTTTACCTGACCATCCCACATAAAGGAGATGATTTTCTTCAAATAGCGATCTCGTTTTATTTCCATAACCCAACCCCCATTGAAAACTTGCTGGTATTATCATGCTACTTTTCAATGGATAGTATACGGCACCGTGAGATAAAAATCAATAGCTCTGCTGAAATGTTTCCAGATAAACCCGGTAACATTTCAGCGGGCGACGATTCAAACCACCGCTCCTGTGAGGTAAAGAAGCCTGAAAGTTGACAGGAACTGCGACGTGGCTGACCTGCCACCCCCACGCCGGCGGCGGGCGGCAGCGGTTTGTGGTCTACTGTGAACGAACTGAAAATTAAGGAGAAATGCACAATGAAAAAAGCAATTTGTATCATTTTAGCTGCGGCAGCTGCCGTGGCAATTATTGTCTCCAGACGCCCCCGACCCCGTGGCCGCAGAGAAATTTGAAATTTTTTTCAAAAAGTGGCGCACTTTTGATTTCGTTTTACGGATAATGATAGTAGAGGGAATTTTATGGACAAGCGTTTTTACCGATTTTTACAGGCAACCTGCTGTAACTGGCGCAACAGCTTCTTCATTGATTGCCAGCGTTGTGACGGGTGCTCCGGTTTTCTTCTGTCTGTAAATCACAATGCCGTGCCGGCAATCATACCTGTGGCGGTATTCGAGGAACTGTCCGGTGAGACTGTGGATAAATATGATTGCGTCGGCATTATGATGCTGGAGGGATTCCAACGCTTCTACACCAGCTGGCTTGTCTGGAACGTAGAAGACCCGAAACGGTGCAGTCTATCCCAATTGTGGGAGATCTGCCAACAATGAACGCACACAAGCCGAAAGAAGGAGGTGAATATTCTGAAAAGAGTCAATATCCATTGCCCCAACTGCGGAGCTAAGGCTACCTTGCATCCTGCCAGCTTTGTATATGGCAACAGTCGTAGTGCAGGAAGCTATCTGTATGTTTGTGACCGCTATCCTGCCTGCAACAGCTATGTGGCTGCCCACCGCGCCACACGGCAGCCCATGGGCTCTCTGGCTGACGGGGAGCTTCGGCATAAGCGTATCCAGGCACACCGGGCATTTGACCGCCTGTGGCGTTCCGGCTTGATGACCAAGAAAGAGGCGTATCAATGGATGCAGACAGAGTTCGGTCTGCACGAGGAACAGGCGCACATCGCACAATTCGGCGCGTACATGTGTGATCGGTTGATCTGCGCCTGCGAGAAGTTTCGTATCCACAGCGCAGAGGTCGCATAGAGAGCACGCCTAAAACCACAGAGAAAGAGAGGTGAATCTGACGATGAAGAATAGGGATATTGCCCTTACTGATGCCCAGCGCAGTATGGTAGAGGCGAATATGGACGTGGTACGCTGGGCCATCCGTACCAGCATTCAGGTCAATGAGCAGCGCTATGGTTTCGGCTATGACGATTTGTTTCAAGAGGGCTGCATTTGGCTTTGCAAGGCCGCAGTGACGTATGACCCGGACGGCGGCGCCAGCTTTCCCACCTATGCTCAGAGGGTCGTTGAGAACGGTCTGCGTACCTATTGCCGGCTGCAGCACAGCAAGGAGCTGCGCAGCTTTCCTGTATCGGAGATCTTTGACACGGAGGCTGACAATCACCGTGCCATGGCCTCCGGCATCCGCAGTCTTCAGGAGCAGCTGGCTGAGGTAGATGCGTTATCGCTTCTGGAAAGCGCGAAGCAGCAATACAACGGTGTCGCACGGCTGGGTATCGAGGCGATGCAGCTGAAATTTATCGGCCTGAGCAATACGGACATTGCTGCCTATTATGGAATCAAGGCAAACTATTTGGGCGCGGCCGTACATAGAGCCGCCGAGCGGCTGAGGAATAACGCAGAGTTTTTGAATAGCCTTGAATATGAGCCGTTGAAGAAAAGCTCCAAGGCTTCGTGAAAAAATGTGAGGTGAAATTCATGCAGAAATACTATACGGCGGTGGGCCGCTTCGAGCGCAAAGGCCGCATGGGCGATATGACCTGCCCTATGGTCATCATCAACAAACGGGAATATGCATTGGATATTCAGGAGATGATCCTTTGGGCAGCACTGAACTGGCAGATCATGGATGCCGGATCCCTTGAGGATACCTATACCGCCAAGCTGAAAGCCAACGGCATCGTGCCGCAGCGCAGCTTCCATGACTGTATGTGCCGGCTGCTGCAGCGCGGACTGGTGGTGGAGGGCTGCGGCGAGACCGGTGAGGATGCGCTATATGCCCTGCTGTCAAGGCTTTATGTAGTGCCGATCTCCGACAGTCTGCTGCTGCGCCTGATTTCCTTTATCAAGCTGACGGTCTTCGGCCATGTCCCCTTTGCCATTACCAGGAAGCTCTTTCGCAAGGACCGGCGCAGCGCAAACGAACGGCGGGTTTATCGTCTGTCCCGTCAGGCACTCTTATCCACGGCAGAACTGATCAAGTGTGTGGAGTATGACATCCATACGATCCACTCTGATTCGCAGCTGATGGACGCCCTGTATGCAGACGATACCACCACCAGCGACAATATCGCGGATATGGTCAGGCCCTTCGTCTGCTGCCGCCCCGTGCTGCAGGCTGTGGCAAACCTCTATCTGCGCCGTCAGATCATCTTTGAGAGGCTGTCATGATGGACAAGCTCAGGACAGCACCGCTGCCTCTGAGAAGAAAGCTGCTCCTCACCGCGTTGGCAGGGGCGGCTTTCTTCCTTGTAGGGCTGGCAACCATTTTCTTTTCCCTCGATACCGTTACAGCTCTGCTCAGCGGTATCCTCGCCATAGGACTTGCCTATAAAACGGCAGAACTCTACCGCCTAATTATCGCCGGGCACTACTCGACCGTTGATGGCATCTGCATTGCCATCACACAGACGCCGCTCCGCAAGTACCGCAATATCCGGATCATAGACAGTCAGGAGCGTGAAAGGACACTTGTACTGCCCAGGCAGGACAAGATAGAGGTTGGCCGCCAATATCGTTTCTATTTCAAAGCCTCTGCACACAAATCTCCTGCACAGGTACAGACCGGCAGCAGCTTCATAGACGAATCTCTCCCGACCGATGGCTTTCTTGGGCTTGAGGCGGCGTCGGATTATAGCAATGTTGACACAGTGCGTTGATTATAGTATAATTCAAATCAAGAAAAGCATACTATGATTAGAAGGAGGCTGTGATATGACGCTTTTAGATAGACTCACAACGAATTTCGGCTGTAACGAGCCGATCTTACTTGATGAGATTGACTGCGGGGGCTATTCACGCCCGTGGCTCTTCAAAGAACTGAACGAATTGTGTAGAACTGGTAGGCTGGTGCGTTTTGACCGCGGTATTTATTATATTCCCACTGAGACAGCATTTGGCGCCAGTCTGCTCGACCCCCGCAAAGTAATCGAGAAAAAATATGTAAAGGATAGTTCTGGCTGTTACGGCTACTATTCCGGTGCAGCTTTCTTAAACCAACTGGGGCTGTCAACGCAAATGCCCAATACCATTGAAGTCTGTACCAACAACGAAAAGACACGTTCCCGTGAGTTAGCTATCGGGAAGCAGCGTGTTATTCTACGCAGAGCCAGAAGTAAGGTCACGGCAAAAAATGCTGCTGTGTTGAGCTTCCTGGAGCTTATGAATGAAATGCCGGCACCTTATTTCTCCGAAGGGAGGAAGAAACTGACCATAGAGTTTATCACAAAAAACGGCATTACGAGACGCGACATCACAGAATACGCACCTGCGTTTCCTGATAAGGCTATGCGCACTCTGGTGGAAAGTGAGATCATCTATCATGTTACACAGTAATAGAGAATTGTTCGAGCAAGCTATACTACGAACGGCAGATGCGACAGGGATTGCGGCCAGCATCATTGAAAAAGACTACTATGTCACGGAGTTTTTAAGGAGGATGACTTCCTATCAGCCAGACATGGTGTTCAAGGGCGGAACTTCACTCTCAAAATGCTATAAGCTGATCCAGCGCTTTTCTGAGGACATTGATTTGAATGTTGAAGACCGTCCCAGTGAAGGGCAGCGTAAAGCACTCAAGCGAAATATTTTGGCGGTAGTTGATGACTTGGGATTATCCCTGAGCAATGCTGAAGAAATTCGCAGCCGGCGCGACTATAATCGCTATGTGATCAATTACCCTGCATTGCAAGGGGCAACGTATTTGAAGCAGCAGCTTATCGTTGAAACCGTTGTTTCCATGCGCGCATTCCCGAATCATCCCATGGACGCATCCAGTTTCATTTATGATTTCCTGAAAGATACCGGCAGAGAAGATATTATCCGCGAATACGATCTGCAACCTTTTTCAATCAATGTGCAGGCAGCGGAGCGTACCCTGCTGGATAAGCTGTTTGCACTTGCAGACTACTACCTCAATGGATCGATCGCAGAGCATTCGCGGCACATTTATGACATATATAAGTTGAGTATGATTGTCACGATTGATGATACTCTGCGACAATTAGCCAGTGAGGTCATTCTGGAACGCCGCTCGCACAAGGTCTGCCTGTCTGCACAAGAGGGGGTAGATATGAATAATCTCCTTCGGCAGATCGTTGACTCCGATGCATATAGGAGTGACTATGAGCAGATTACATCCGCACTCCTTTTTGAAGACGTGTCATATTCCACCGCAATCACTGCGCTGCAGCACATCATTGATTCTCGTGTGTTTCAATAAATGCCTATATATAGAATTGCAACTCTTGACAATCGCAATATATAGTGTTACAATGCACTTGTAGTTGTTCTTTGTGCATCGCCTATTCAGGGTTTCCGAATACCTTTCGGATCGCACACGTTTGTTAAGATTGTAATTTAGTGCCGACATGACAGCTTTGGCTTATTGCTGATGCTGTATGCCGGCACTTTTTATTATAGATATTTAAGCCGTAAGGCAGAAAGGAGTGTAATGGCAAACATATCCGTCGTTGGCCGTATTGTATCGGATGATATTGAACTGAAGATCAGCGCCAATAATCGGCCCTATCTACGGTTCGACCTTGCGGAGCGTACCGGTAAGGGGGCTTACGCAAGAACGCAGTATTATCAGGTCGTTGCCTTTGGGGCTATTGCCTCACAGTGCGCCAAAAGAGGCTTGTGCCGCGGCGCGCTGATCAGTGTGGAAGGCACACTGGAGCTGGAGGACTATCTGAAACGGGATGGTTGGACGCGGGATAAGCGTCTGAAGGTCATCGCGCTGCGATGGCGGTATCTCCAGCCCTATGACACGAAAGTGCCTGAACAGGTACCGGAGATCGACGGAGAACGAGAACCCTTGCCCGGATAGGATGCCGGGCATAAGAGGAGCTGTCATGTATCAAAAGGATGCGTGGCAGCTCCTCTTTTTTTGTTTTCATCACGAAAAGGAAAGGATGTGCAAAGCATGAATAAGAAGAAGTCCATCTGGTCTGGCGTATCTGTCCTTATCGCAGCCGTTCTGGCCATCGTTGCGTTTGTACGCAGCGACACACAGATCTGGCTTCTGACAGCCGCATTTACCATTTGGGCGATTTGGGTCACGGCCGCATTCGTGTTCCCTTATATACAGGAACAGGAAAACGAAAAACGGCGCGCCGCCCGCAGAGCAGCCTATGACGCACAGCGCCAGAGTCTTCGCGCACTGTCTGTGGAAGAGGAGGATGGCTTCGGCCCACTGCTGCTCCGCCATGTTAACCACCGGATCTCCGCATATTTGAAAGCAGTGTATCCGGATGCCACATGGGAGTGGCGCAGCCCAGAGCCGGAGAAGCTGATCCTTCACGGAGGTACAGGCCGTATCACCATCTCTGGTATTCCCGACTATGATCAGGCGGAAGTGACCTTTGACCAAAAGGCCAACTTCTCCTGCTCACTGCTGAAGGTCACACCTGTGGTACAGAGTGCGGCGGAGAACGGCACCTCCGAGAAGCTGCCTGCTCCGCCCCGTGAGATCGATCCGCAGGTCTGGTTCGAGCAGCAGGGACGCAAGGTTCTGGATGATCTGATCTACGACCTCAACTCCCGTGGCTATAGCAGCCTTGTCATCAAGGACAACGGTGACATCTGCATCCGTCAGGGTGACGTAGAGAAAGCGCAGACCTCATTCAAAAGCCTGCCGGAGAAGCATTACTGGCCTCGGCTCCTGAAGGTGTTCGAGCGTGAGGGCATCGCCGCCAGCATGACGGATGATGCCATCGCGCTGAACTGGTAAGGAGGGTGCTGCCATGAAAACAGGCTTAACCCTGGAGCAGCTTGCCGCGGAGATCACCCGGCAGCAGAGTGCCAAAGAGGATTATGTGGTCAATACCGGCAATCTTCGTCTGGAAAGCTATGGTCCCGATCTGACACTTCGTGTGCTGGACAGTGACGGCGCAGACCGTATCGAACCGCTGGAGATCGGGGACATCGCCCACCGGCAGATCGGTACGCATCTGAGTATCCCTGCCAAGTACTATGAGCGAATGCGCAGCGAAGACCCCGGACTACTGGCACACAATGTCAACACATGGCTGGAGCGGACACCTGCCCAGCGCATGATCCGTGTGCTGGACGGTAAGGCACGCGCCTACCTCAGCAATCGTTATCTGCGTATGGACAACTACAGTATCGCCTCAGCGGTGCTGCCCATCCTGGCGGAAATCCCCGATGTGCGCATCGAGAGCTGCCAGATCACCGACTCCCGCATGTATATCAAGGCGGTCAATCCCCGTTTACAGGAGGATGTGACGCCGGGTGACACGGTGCAGGCCGGTGTGGTCATCAGCAATAGCGAGGTGGGCTTAGGCTCTGTCAACATCCAGCCTCTGATCTACCGATTGGTATGCAGCAACGGTATGGTGGTCAACGATGCCGCCACAAAGCGCAACCATATTGGCCGGGCAACGGATGCGGAGGAGAACTTCCAGCTCTATTCCGAAAAGACGCTGGCTGCAGACGATCACGCTTTTCTGCTGAAGGTGCAGGACACTGTCCGTGCCGCCGCAGAGGAAGCGCGGTTCGCTCAGGTGGTGGGCATGATGCGGGAGGCTGCGGCCGTCCCCATGAACACCGCAGATGTACCCGGCGTTGTGAAGCTGGCCAGCAGACAGTTCGGCCTTACGGACTCGGAGGGTGAGGGCATCCTGCAACATCTGATCGAAGGCCATGACCTGAGCCTGTACGGTCTTTCCAATGCGGTAACACGGTACAGTCAAGACGTAAGCAGCTATGACCGCGCCTCGGATCTGGAAATCATCGGCTACAACATTCTGGCAATGCCCAGAAGTGTGTGGTCGCGGCTGAATCAGGTATCCGCGGCGTAATGTGAAAAAACAAAAAAGATAAAATGGAGGATCAAAAAATGAGTTATCCTGAAACTACTACGATGGCAACTGCCAGTGCATTCAACCTTCCCACCATGGCCGGCCTTGATTTCGGCAACGATGATCTTGCCGACGATATGGAGGGCTTGACGCTCTCATTCCCCAAGGTCAAGATCCCGTCCGGCGGCGCACTGCAATTCGAGCTGCCTACCGGCGACCCGGAGAATCCGGAGTATACCCGTTTTCTGCAGGGCGTTATCCTGTATCACCATGCCAGTGGCGCGTATTGGCCCGAGGGCTGTGAATACGATGATAACACCGTCCCTCTGTGCTCCACCGTGGACGGAAAGCAGGGCTACGGTACGCCCGGCGGCGCCTGTGCTGCCTGTGAGCTGAACCGTTACGGGACGGCAACAGACGGAAAGGGGAAGGCCTGCAAAAATATGCGTATTCTGTATCTTCTGCAGGACGGTGACTATATCCCGCTGCAGCTCTCTCTGCCGCCTACCAGCCTGCGACCGTTCAATGATTTCATGAACGCCGCGTTTGTGGCCCGGCGCCGTCCGGCATGGAGTAGCGTGGTGCAGATCGGCTTGAAGCGCGTGGACAACGGCAACAACACCTACAGCGTGGCGACCTTCCGTAAGGTGGAAGATCTCCAGCCTGAACAGGTGGGCGAGTTCCGCGCCTTTGTAGAGTCGTTCCGCCAGCAGGCGAAGGAGATGCTGAAGAACCGTGCGGAGCTGTCTGCCGCCCGTGAGGGTGAGGAGGACCAGTATGCCACCGCAAACACCGAGTATGCTGTTGCCGACAGCGGCCAGCATTTCTGCATTTCCGGTGCGGATGTGATCGATGGCGAGCGTGAGGAGCTTCCCCACTAAATGAACCTATCAGACCTTATAGGGATCTGAAACATGTGAAGAGCCGCAGTCTGTGTAAAACACAGGCTGCGGCTCCCGGCATATAGGAGGAACTGTAATGAATGAAAATACCCCCATGACCCCGGCGCAGCAGTTATTTGCGGAGGAGCATCACAATCTGGTCTATGCTTTTCTCAATGAGAAGAAGCTGCCGGAGGATGAGTATTACGATGTGGTGGTCTTTGGCTACTTGCAGGCAGTCATGGACTATACCACGCAGGGTGAGTCCAGCCGTTTCAGCTTCGCCACCATTGCATGGCGCAAGATGGAGAGCCGCCTGGCAGACCACTTCCGCCATCAGGCATCTACCAAGCGTGCAGCACCGACGGTCAGCCTCAATGCTGTTATGGACGATGCCGGCCTGTCTCTGTCCGATATGCTCTCCGCAACGGATGAGAGCTTTCTGGAGATGGAGACCGGCCTGCTGTTCCACGATCTGGGCCGGTATATGCCCCGACGTGATATGAACGTACTGCGGCTCAAGGCAGATGGCTACGGTACGCGGGAGATCGCGCAGAGGGAGAATACCACCGTGCACATGGTGCGGAGTATTCTCAAGTGTGCCTATTAGATCATTCGCAAGATGTTTTTCGATTCGGATAATGATCGCGCTTTTCACGACCACACAGGTCGAAGGAAGGAGAAAGAAAATGAATAAGAAGCAGGTCATTCTTACCGGCCGGTTGGCCGCACCGCTCTGCGAGGGCAGCCGTGCATGGATACGCCATCATAGCGGTCTGGTCTGCACCTCACGGGTCGTCCGTATCCAATCTCTCTCTGACCGAAAGGCCGTTTTTGAGACCATGAACTCCATGTATCATGTGTCCTTGGAAACGTACCCTTTTGTGATGGAGCTGCCGGAAGCGATGTGCGCATAGTATGACGAATGGTATAGGAGGGCGGCAAAAAATGCCGCCCCCTATACCCCCATCTCCCAGTATAATGGGTATAATGGGATCGAAGGAAGCTAACATACCGATTTATGCGACAGTAAAGTCCGGTGTAAATCTATGCACCTTCCCCCGATACCAAACGTGTTAATCGAAGCAGCACAATAAGAAATAAACGCGGAGAAGCACCGCTGAATTGTTTGACGACAGTTCAGCGGTGCTTTTGTTTTTGTAGGAGGACTTTTAATTATGGGATTACTCGATAAATTGGAGCAAGTTGAGATCAAGGCGGATTCCCGCCTGCCGGAGGATGACCTGATGTTCTGCGAAACCCATCAACAGGCGTATGATGAATCCTGCCGTGCGCTCCGTGAAATACGCCAACAGTGGAAAAAAGCGATTCAGGCGCAAAGAGACCTGCTCGGCATAGGGCAGGATGGGTCGCTGCCCTACTTTGGGAGCAATTACCGGTTCGGGATAACGGATCTGAACCGAGAACTGGAGAAGTTCCACAGTAGGTTCATCTCTGAGCTCACACAGCATTTCAATGAGAAATATAGCGTAACGATCTCAACGGATGCCATCAAAGAGCATCTGATCCCCGCAGAGCCGGACCCGTATAGGTGCGATATGGATACGAGCAAGGAGTATCATCGCAATCTGCGGGCTCTTTCGCTGCACTATGAAGATGTGGTTGACCAGATGTTCATACAACTGGATGGACTCAGTTTTGTAGAACGCGCTTTTCAGGAGCTGCGTACCAAATGCCATAAGGCGGCATATTGGAGTAATAGCAATGCCGGTTACGATAGAAAAGGAGATACGCTTCGTTTTGGCGGATACTTTTGCAGTTGCGATGAACGATGGGGCCATGAAGAGTGGAGGCTTGCAGAACGTATGCAGGACATTTTTACCGCTGTAGCACACTATGAGACCAATACATTTGGGCGCTTTCCCGCAGGCTTTTCCGAGCTGCTGGGGTACTCTGACGTATCCACATCGCAGTTCCAGTTTCCAACCTGCCAGAAGCTCGTGCATCTGCGTATGTTCAAGAACGGACGTGTGGATCTGAAGTTCAAGACCGCTGCTCTGGCAAAGGAGTTTGCCGAAACGTATCTTGACTATTCATGCTGAGGTGTCGTCATGAAGTATACACCCTCGACAGAATCGATCCCCCAGAGCAGTCGCAGAGCAGTTAACGAAAAGCTCCTGTACCTGATCGACAACAACTGTTGCGAAGCGTATGGTATCACGAAGCAGGATGTTTTTCAGGGTTATACAGGGGATGGGGGCCTGCACGGGCTTTCCCGGAAGAACTATCGAAGCTACCATACATACAGTGAGGCAAAAAAAGAACTGGAAAACGGCCAGTTCTTTACACCGCCCGCCTTGTGTCAGTTTGTGGCGGATTGCCTTCGACTGGAAGAGGACGATCTGGTAGCGGACCTCACCTGTGGGATGGGGAACTTCTTCAACGTAATGCCGGTGGAAGCCAATGTCTACGGCTGTGAATTGGACACCAAGGCATTCAAGGTGGCGTCATATCTTTATCCGGAGGCCAATCTGGTTAATAAGGATATTCGCAATTATATGCCGCAGGTACGCTTTGATTATGTGGTAGGCAACCCGCCCTTCAACCTGCAATGGATGGCTGAGAATGGAAAGGAGTATCTATCGCAGCTCTACTATTGCTTGAAGGCTGCCCAATTCTTGAAGCCACTGGGGATCCTGGCTTTGATCGTACCCAACTCATTTCTGGCCGACTCGTTTTCGGACAGCTCAATGATTCGGAAGATGGAGGCGCAATTCCGGTTTCTTGGTCAGATCCTGTTGCCGGATGATACCTTTGCGCAGATGGGTGTTTCGCGCTTCCCAATAAAGCTGCAGTTCTGGCAGAAGAAGGGCGCGGATTCCGAAACACCGGCTCGCTATCACACAGGAATGGATAACGATCTTTCCGGCGGCATCTATGCTGGTGCAGCACAAGCGATCCACATGTCGCTGCTGCAAATGCCAAAGGCCATGCTGAAGGAAAATCGCGCCAAGATCCTGCGGGAACTGGCAAAGGAGCGTCAAACCTCTGCATCGTTTACTTATACGGTAGAGAAGATGCTGTACCAAATCAGGATACATCCGTCCCTGAAGGATCGGTATGCCCAATGCTGCGCGTATCTGCATCGATTCTATACGGAGACACAGCCGCCAGAGATGCGATATGAGGAATGGTGCAAACGGCGGTTGACCGAGGCGAAGGTACTGCATTATCTTCGTCAGACACTCGGACGTCAGAACCGGCAGCCGGAACGTGATGAGATCCACCTTGTCAAGCGGGATTATTCATTCGCCTATAAAGGGTATAGTGCCGCAGTGCGACGCCGCATGAGCGAAGAGCTGCGCCAACCTATCCCGGTCTGTGAAGCAGTGCTGCGCGGTGAAACACTCCCCGGTTACGAACGGCTGCTGCGTAAAAAGCGGCATGAATACCTGATCCAGAGCCAGCCTTTTCAGGAAATGACCCCGGACACGGGAATTGGGAAATGGTTGGATGATTTCTGGTTATGGGATGCCGAGAACGAGGAGGAGATCCTGCTGAACGATACCCAACTCCACGACCTGAATCTTGCTCTGCAAAAGCGTTATACGCTGCTGCAATGGGAACAGGGCTCCGGTAAGACGCTGGCTGGCATTGCCTATGGGAAATACCGCATGGACAGACAAGGGTATCGTAACACCTGGGTCATTTCATCGGCCATCTCTATCCGCAATAACTGGAATGTGGTGCTGCCCAACTATGACGTGTCGTATGTGTTCGTGGAACGGCTGAGGGATCTGGAGCGTATCAAGCCCGGCGACTTTGTGCTGATGACCTTTAATGCGCTGTGCAAGTATCGCAGGCAAATCAAAAAATGGCTGAAGATCCATAGCCGCAAGACCTGTCTTGTACTGGATGAAAGCGATGAGATATGCAATCCGTACAGCAGCCGTGCCAAGGCGGTGCTGTCCTGCTTCAGACGATGCCAATCAAAGCTGTTGACCACAGGGACCAGTACCCGGAACAACATCTCTGAGTTCGCACCGCAGATGGAATTGCTTTATAACAATTCCATCAATATGCTATCCTGCTGCCACACCATCTATCACTATGATAAGGACGGCACGGCGACACGAGAGACTAACCCGTGGTACGGTCAACCGATCCCGGCCTATCGTCGTGGGTACACGCTGTTTGCCAATTCACATCTGCCGGAGAAGATCACCGTATTTGGTGTCGGACAGCGCACACAGGACATCTACAATGCAGATATTCTGCGTGATATCCTCGCCAAGACAGTAATCACCCGTACCTTTGAGGAGGTCACTGGGAAGGACATCAAACGTATCCATCAGGAGCCCATTCCGTTTTCAGCGGAGGAGAAGGCCGTATGGGTACAGGCGGTCAAGGAGTTCCATACCATGCGCCAAAAATATTTCACCTCAACGAATAACGCGAGGAAAGACGCCATGCTGCGGATCATCCAGCAGATTACGCTTTTGCTGCGGATCAGTGCCGCGCCTAATACGGTTTCGGAGTATAGCGGCGAGCTTCCCGGGAAGCTGCGGAGAACGATCCAGCTTACCGGCAGTTGGGCAGAAGAGATCGTGGCCATAGGCGTCCGCCATACCGTGGTGCTGGACGCCTATGCGGCAGCCCTGCGGGAAGCGTTTCCCAACCGGCCACTTTTCATTGTGACCGGCGCGACGACTACCTTTGCAAAACGCAGGGCATTACGGCAAACGCTCCGCGAGAGTGGAAACGGCATCCTGCTGTGTACGCAGCAGAGCTTGCCCAGCTCAGTCAACTTCGAGTTCGTCAACAAAGTCATCATCCCGGAGCTGCACTATAACAACTCCCGCATGAGCCAGTTTTACATGCGCTTCATCCGCTTTAATTCCGTTGACTGGAAGGACATCTATTTCCTGACCTATGCACAGAGCATTGAGTCCAACCTGATGCAGATGATATTGGCAAAAGAGAAGCTCAATCTCTTCATGAAGGGCGACGAAGCAGATATGGATGATATTTACGAACGATTTGGAGTGGACTACGATCTCACATCGCTGCTGTTATACCGCGACATAGATGAAGACGGCCGTTTCAGCATTCGCTGGGGCGAACAGGAAATTGCGTAAAGGAGGTATCGAGCATTGAGGCAAAGAGAAACCAAGGCGGAGCGGTTCGTGCGTGTGGCTGAACAGCGCACACAACGAGCCGTAGACGCTATCCATTCGCTTTCTAATTGTGCAAGCCGCGTGTGTTACGATTACACGCCGGAACAGGTAGAACAGATCATAGCGGCACTGGAGGTGGAAGTAAGACGCCTGCAAAGTGCATTTACGGGCGAAAACCGCTTTACACTGCGCCCATAAGTCAGAGGCCCCGGATGATTTCCGGGGCCTCAAATATAAGTCAATAAGGAGTATAAACGTGAAAAGAGAATCTGCCCCGCAGGAGTATACCTGTCGGAATTGCCCGGAACGGTATTACCATGCGATCCCCGCTCCCCAGAAGTCAAAGGGACTCATGATGCACTTTGGCGAAAGCTATTGCACCCTGCCGAAGAGAGCCAGGCATCTTAAAAGCCGTGATCTGAACAGACGGGCACCGGAATGGTGCCCGGAGCGGAAAGTGCCGAACACGCTGCGGATCTACTATTACCGCAGCCCGGAAACGTATATGTTGGACAACGTGCTGCATCAGGGGTTTGCATTCACACCGCTGCCCACGGCAAGCCGCTATGCAATGGCATATGAGGGAACTTCCACACTCTCCCCGCGGGAGTTTTGGCTAAAGCTGCTCACACAGAAGGATACGGAGCTGTTAGGCATAGAGGTCAAAGCCAAGTCCGTAGTAGAGATAGACGATGGGCTTGCCCCGTGCTTTTTCTTCAAAACGGAAGAAGGCTATACGCGCTGTCAGTGCTTCGATGCTGATCGCGCACGTACCAACTGCATGGAAGGCTGGGAGGAATATCATCAGGAGGACATAAAATGATCATCAATAAAGACGGTATGCGTTACACATACAATGGCACGACCTATACCATAGGCGCCGCAGTCGTGGCAACAGAGGAAAGTGAATATCAGGGACTTTGCGGCATCATCACAGAGATCCGTGACGGTGTTGACCGCGAAACAGAGAACGATACGCCTGACATCTATTGCTGTTTTGAGACGCCGTTGTTTCCAAAGGAGATCCATGAGCTGGAGCAGCGGTTCTCTGACCTCTACCAGACGCCCAAGAAGCTCGACGAGATCACGCTGGATATGGTTATCATGGCACCAGAGATGGTTCGGGTGATCTCGGCTGACCCAAAGGAGTGTAAGGCCTGCGAGCTTTACCTGCTTACCACACACTGCACGACGAATCTGGATTCCAGCAGCTTCACTGAGCTATACGCCGACTACGATGCCGGACGTTTTGCCCTACTGCAAAGTGTCCGGGAGGAACAACAGGATGGCTGCGTAAAGGATTGGGCAGCTAGGGACGTACTGGAAGAAGAATATGGCATTGACCGCTATGAGGCATGGTATCGTGATGAATACTTCGAGAATCATTTCGTCATATCGCTTGAAAAGCTGTCCCTCATGCTGCCGCCAGATTTTATAGAAAATCCGAAAAGTTATAATTGAAATTATTATAATTTGCGGTATAATACTTTATGGAGGCGGTGAGCTTATGAAGCAATTTGTTGATCGACAGCAGGAGATGGAGACGCTGCAAAGTGAGTATGAGCGGAATGGCAGCGCACTTGTCGTACTGTATGGACGCCGGCGAGTGGGAAAGACTACGCTGATATCCGAGTTTATTCGGGATAAAAACGCCCTGTTTTTCCTTGCAAGTGAAGAGTCCGAAGCCCAAAACCGAGCGGCATTCAAAGAGAAAGCGGCAGAATTCATTGATAGTGATCTTCTGCGTAATGCGGATGTCAAGAGCTGGGACGTGATATTCAAGTCAATCATGGATGCCAAGCATGACAGCAAGCCCGTTATCGTACTGGATGAATTTCAGTATCTGGGCAAGGCAGATCCTGCATTTCCTTCCATTTTCCAGCGGATATGGGAAGAAGTACTAAAGAACCAGTCTGTTATGGTCATTCTTTGCGGCTCCCTGATCTCCATGATGGAGTCTCAGACACTGGCCTACGGCAGCCCTTTATACGGAAGGCGAACCGCGCAGATCCGGCTCAAGCAGATCCCGTTCGCCTATTACCATGAGTTTTTCCCTGGCAAAACCCGCAGAGAACTCATTGAGCTATACTCTGTTACAGGCGGTGTCCCCAAGTATATCGAGTTATTCTCGGAGAGCGGCGATCTCTATCGTGCTATCCAGAAATGCGTACTGAACCGCTCCGGCTATCTCTATGATGAACCGCATTTTTTGCTGCAGCAGGAGGTCAGTGAAGTCGGCAGTTACTTTTCCATTATCAAGGCGATCGCAGCTGGAAACCACAAGCTTTCCGCGATTGCCGCTGTTTTGGAGGTCAAGTCAACGAACCTGACCAAGTACCTGAAGACCTTGATGGATCTGGATATTCTGGAACGAAGGGTGCCTGTCACAGAGGAAAATCCCGAGAAGAGCAAGCGCGGCCTTTACAAGATCAAGGATAACTATCTGCGGTTTTGGTTCGCATTTATCTATCCCAATATGAGCTTTATCGAAAGCGGGCATAGCGATATCGTGATGGATAAGATCCGCAAGGGCCTCACTGCCAGCCACATCGGCTTCGTGTATGAGGACATCTGTCAGGAGCGGATGTGGGAATTGAATGTCAATAACGCATGGCCGTTCCAGTTCTCCAAACTGGGTGGGTATTGGGATGCCAAGAATGAGATCGACATTGCAGCTCTTGATCCGGAGGGCAAGAACCTGATTCTGGGAGAGTGCAAGTACTGGAAAGAACCAGTTGGTCTTAATGTCCTTCATGCGTTGGAAGCTAAGGCTGGCGATGTCGCATGGGAGCGGGATCGGCGAAAAGTGTGGTACGTCCTGTTCAGCATCTCCGGCTTCTCGGATGAGCTACGCAATCATGCCGCAACACGGGACGATCTTCTTCTGATTGATGATAGAGGAAGATAGCTGATCGACCAGCCGGTTCAATATCTTCAATGCGCTCCAAAATTCTTTGAGGGAATTAAAGAAGTTCTGACAAATGTGTATAAAACAGACGTGGAGATTTTCACGTCTGTTTTTCTATTCGGTAACAAGGGAAAACTACGGTAGATACAGGGCGTCCGTTGACAATCCTGTGCGGTTAGGGTATGTCTCTTTCGTGAGCGGCGACCGCGCTCCTTTACCTGGCTCGCTTTTCCTGATAAAATTTAAAATAATTTGAAAAATATGTAATATTGACACCTAAAAAGGTAGTTAATAGATAAGAGGAAAAGGAGGATCGCCGCCATATGGATGACAAACAAATTATACGCCTGTTTTTTGAGCGCTCAGAGCAGGCCATCACCGAACTGTCCCAAAAATACGGCGACCTGTGCATGAAAATCGCCAGAAGCATTCTGAACGATCATCAGGATGCGGAAGAATGTGTGAACGACGCCTATCTTGGCGCATGGAACAGTATTCCTCCTCAATCCCCCGACCCGCTGAGAGCCTATATCTGCCGTATCGTTCGCAACCGCTCTTTGAAGAAGCTTCGCGCAAATACCGCGATAAAGCGGGGCAGTCAATTTGAGGTCTCACTATCCGAACTGGAGGACTGTATCCCCGACAACTCCATGGATGAGCAGCTCTCGATAAGTGAACTGTCTGCGCAGATCAACGCATTTCTCGCTGCCTTGCCCAAAGATGACAGACTCATGTTTGTGAAACGCTACTGGTTCTCAGAATCAATATCCGAGCTGGCAGACGCATTTGGCATCACCGAGAACAACGTGTCTGTCCGGCTCAGCAGAATACGCGGAAAACTACATCAATACCTGAATCGTAATAGGAGGCAAACATATAATGGATCGGAAAACCGACAAGCTGGTGTCAGCCATCGGAGATATTGACACCGCATATCTGGAAGAAGCCCTCGACTTTAACCGCACAAATGCAGACCGGAGAAAACGCACCCGCTTTCCCAAATTATCTGCCGCGTGTGCGGCGGTGCTGATCATACTGGGCGTATCCGTGACCGCCTTCGCTATCAGCCGAATACCGCTGTCGTGGCGCGACATCTTTTCCCCCGGTCAGACCGTCATCGGTGACGCAGACGAGGCACCGGTGATCTCCCAACAGCAACCGCAGGCCGCAGCCACGGAAAAACTGCAGATCAAGGTGGAAAAGGTGATCTCTGATGAACGATCCCTTTATCTTCTCTATTCCGTAAAGGCAAATGAGGGAGCCGTCCTTGACCAAACAGGGAAATTTGCCGACTTCGAGCTGTATTTTCCCGGAAAGATGATGTCCGGCGCTTATGTGTCTCGCTTTTTGGAGCGGAAGGCGGGCGTACCGGAGAATGAATTGGAGGGCGTCGTATACGCCGACTGGCAGCCCGGTGACAGCGCCAACGGCCTTGTGATGAGTCTCACCAACTGGCAGGAGCAAAAGCTGTTCGAGGACGTAAAGGTAGACTTCAACGTGGCGGAAATGGTGGAAAATACCGGAGAGAACGCAAAGCTGCCCCAGTGCCAGCAGCGATTCCGCAACGGAACGGTGCGGTATTACTGGCAGCCGGGGGACGCGGACGTGCAACTGCCCTGCGGTGCGTCCATCTGCAACGCCGGGTGGGAGGACGGCACTCTTCAGCTGGTGATGAAAGAGCCGCTGGGTTCGGACGAATGGTCCGCGACCTGGGAGAAGAATTGGTATTTCCTGGACACGCGGACGGACACGGTCATCTACCCAGAGCCCCACTGTCATTTCGGACAGCCCGACGAGTTTGACCCGGATGCCACGGATGCCGACTGGCGATACTTTTGGCGGGACGTGACCGTTGACGGGGAAGCGCTCCCCTATTTGGAACTGCACTGGGGCGGAAAGGAGATATACACCACCGTGCTGCCGGGAAAATGGAAGGTCACGCTGGAAGGCACGCCCGTCACCATTGCGAGCGAGGTGCTGGCAGAGGACGTGCCCCTGACCTATGGCGGGGAGGAACTGACGGCGGAGCGGATCGAGTGCTCCAAGCTGTCCGTGGCAGTGTATTTCGCCGACTATGTGGACTCTACCACCGGCGTTCTCGGCGCGTTCAGGGTATTTGACGCGGACGGCAAACCTATCCCCTGCGATTGGAGCTTCACCGCCGACCAAGCCGACGATAGTTGCATGATTTGGACACGGTTTGACGAGCCAATCGAGCCTGAATGCATCTGCCGGTTGACATTTAATGGGGAGACCGTGTTTGAAAGATAGGCGTTTCGCATTTGATTGCAGTGATTATTATTCCTTTTTGCCGAGAATTAGAAAAGACAGGTGTGGATTTTTCCGCACCTGTCTTTCTTGTTTGTTGTAACACTGCGTATTAAAGTCGTATAAACACAGTATAAGCACAAAAAGAGAAGGAGCTGATATTATGTTAGTCTGTGTAGACCACGGAAATAAACAAATTAAAACGGCCAGTCGGGTATTTACATCCGGACTGGTAGAGAGCGATACCCGTCCCCCTTTCGGTGACAACATCCTATTTTATCGGGGAAAATACTACACGCTCTCCGACCAGCGAATCCCCTATACCCGGGATAAAACAGAGGACGAGCGATTTTTTATCCTGACGTTGTTCGCCATCGCTTACGAGATCAACGCGGCAGGCCAGTATGTCCCGGATCGGCTGATGAACATTCAGCTTGCCGTTGGGTTGCCGCCTGCGCATTATGGAACGCAGTATAAACGCTTTGCCCAGTATTTCCTGAACCGCGGTGTGATCGGGTTTGAATTCAATGGGAGGAAATACTCCATCTGCATCACGGAGGCGGTCTGCTTCCCGCAGGCGCTGGCAGCCACGGCTCCGGTGTTCAAGCAGCTCCAGCTCGGCACGGTTGCCAAGGCCACTGTGATCGACATAGGCGGTTTTACTGCCGATTACCTCTCCCTGCGCTATGGCGCAGCAGACTGGGCTTCCTGCGATTCGCTGGAAAACGGCGTCATTACACTCTATAACCGATTGCTGTCCAAGATTCGTGCCGACCATGATCTGCTGCTGGAGGAAACGGACATTGACTCCATTCTCACAGGTTGCAGTACAGAGTACGGCAGTGAGATCCAAACACTGGTAGAGCGCGGCGCGGAGTCCTTCGTGGCGGACCTTTTCCGTACTCTGCGGGAGCGGAAGATCGAGCTGCGTACCGGCAAGGTTATTTTTGTAGGCGGCGGCTCTCTGCTGCTTCGGAAACAGATCGAAAAGTCCGGTAAGGTCGGTACAGCCATCTTTGTGGAGGAGATTGGCGCCAACGCTGCCGGGTACGGTCTCTTGTATGCGGCTACGAAGACGAGTAGGTGATCCATATGGGCGAAAAGAAGGATTCCTTCAGATTTACCGTCCAATTCAATGCCGGTGACCCAAGCCACCAGCAGGTAGCCGCGATCTTGAACGAGCAGGGTCGGCGCAAGGCACAGTTCCTGGTCAACGCCGTGACCCACTATATGAATTGCCCGGAAACACCGGAGTCCGCGGCTGCGCCAAGGATAGACCGGCAAGCAGTGGAGCAACTGGTTCGTGAGATACTGTCCAATATGCACCCGGAACCCGTACCCGCAGTGGGCGAGGATATGCCCGGCGGCGATCTGGCTATTACGGCCTCTGAAGGCATCCCGTTCGATGCCGCGGCCATGCTGGGAGAAGATGGTTTCCATTCGCTCATGGACTCATTGGCTGCAATACAGAAGCCGTGAAATCGACAGGTGATCATATGGAGCATACTTCGGCATACATAAATTGCCAGGAGCCGGACTGCGTGATACGCGCAGTCCGGCTCCTGACCTGTAAGGAGACAATGGTCGAAAGTAGCCTAAATTGGAAGTAAGATGAAGTCTTTTTATTTGGCGATACGCTCCAGAATTTCGATCAGCAGCTCGGTGGTAATCTTGACGTCCTCAATCTTGCAGACCTCGTTGGGCGTATGCACATCCACCAGCGTCGGCCCAATGGAGATCATATCCAGATGAGGGTTCTTCTCCGCGAAAGCACCGCACTCCACACCGGCGTGCACCGGCTCCACGATCATATCCGTGCCGGTCAGGTGCTTGTAGGCATCACAAGCGATATGGGTCAGCTTGCTGTTGGGATTGACCGCCCACCCAGGGACATGGCCTTCGCTGTCGAAGGTAAACCCGAAACTGTTAGCCAGCGCGCCGCAGATCACACCGATCTGAGTAGCATGATAGGCAACACTGCTGCGGGCAAACACTGTGAAGCGCACCATATCATCGTCAACGGACACAACACCCAGGTTGGCGGAGCTCTCCACCAGCCCGTCGATAAACGGGCTCATGGTGTGGACGTTATTGGGGACGGTGGTCATCAGTCCCACCATACCGTAGCCGATCTCTCCGGTCAGTACGCGGTCAGGCGCGGTGTCACCAAAGGCGGTGGTGAATACCATATCCGGCTCGATGTTGCCGAAAGCCTCCGCAAACTCTCCACGGAAGGTTTCAATGATAGCCTTGGCCCGATCTTCCTCGGCGGCGGAAAGAACGACCGTGGCGGTGCCAAACGCGGGGATGGCGTTCTTCGCCTGACCACCGCTGAAGGAGGCCACACGATAGCTGACGCCGCCCTGCCGCAGCATTGCCAGCAGCGTAGCGATGCTGACCAGCGCATTGGCGTGGCCCTTGTTGATCCCCACGCCAGAGTGGCCGCCCAGCAAGCCGCTGAAGGAAATGGTCAGTGCCTTGCAACCCGCAATAGGCTTCTCCCACTCGGCCTTGTGGCTGTAGTTGAAGAAGTCACCGCCAGCGCAGGAGTTACACAGAGAGCCCAGCGTTTCCCAGTCCAGATTGACCAGATAGTCGCCATCCAGATACTTGGGATCAATGTCCATGGAGTCCATACCATCTTCTTCGTTGGTGGTGAAGATGGCGCGGATGGGGCCGTGACGCAGGGTGTCATCCTGCAGCAGATACAGGCACATCGCCACGCCGATACCGTCGTCGGCGCCCAGACTGGTGCCATCTGCGGTCAGAGTCACACCATCGTTGATGACCTTGATAGGGTCGTTCATGGGATCGTAGGTGACACCCTCTTCGCAAACACACACCATATCCATGTGCGCCTGGAAGATCACACGAGGTACATTTTCACAGCCGGGGGATGCGGGTTTGTCAATGATGATCTCATTCATGTTGTCCTTTTCCACGGCCAGACCATGGCGCTTGGCCCACTGGAGCAGGTACTCGCTGACGCGCTCCTCGTGATGGGAGGGGCGGGGTACCTTTGCCAGCTCCAGAAACTCGGACAATACAATATCTAACGCTTTGTCTTTACTCATAGCAAACACTCCTTACTGTGCGACGGAGCAGGCTTCTTCGATAGTCATATCGCCGGAGCCGGCCAGCTTGGTATTCTTCAGCAGGGAATAGAGGATCCAATAGGCTGCAAAGGCGATGATCACACCGTCCAGTGCGGAGGAGAACACTGTCACCACGCCCAGCGTCTCCAGCAGCGCGAAGCCGCCGCCGATGACCCACGCGATGATGCCGATCCAGTTGATACCGCGCACGGGAGACCAGTTCTCCTTCTTGGCCTTGCAGATGACCCAGTAGTCGCAGATAACGACGCCCATGATGGGAGGCACCACCGCGCCCAGAATGCTGATATAGGTATTCAGGAAATCCGCCAGACCGGCAATCGCCATAATGACGCCCAGTACGCCGCAGATCATGGTGACCAGAGGACGCTTGCTGTCCTTGATGGAGAACATCTTGCAGGCGGCCAGACCGGACATATAGGCGTTGCCGGTGTTGGTCGTCCATGTGGCGAGGATCAGCACCAGCATGGCAACGATAGGCAGTCCTAGACCTGCGAACATGGCGGCCACGTCGTAGTTGCCGGTGCCGATGGACATGATGGCACCCACCAGGATCATCAGCAGAGCCGCAGGCATAACGCCGATCAGGGTAGCCTTCACCACGTCACCGCGGGTCTTGCAGTAGCGGGTATAGTCAGAGTTACAGGTAGCGCCCAGCGCGAACAGGCCGATAACGGTGGAGATCGCGGCGGGCAGGGGCATCAGGTTCTCCGAAACGGCAGAGGCGATGTTGCCCCAACCGGCGGTGTTGATGGAATGGATGCCGCCATAGGCGCACAGCAGCACCAGCAGCGGAACGGCGATATAATTCAGAACCGCCATCCACTTCACGCCGTAAACGGCGGTGATGAACATGACGACACCCCAAACGACGCAGCTCAGCCAGAAGGGGAACTCCACGCCCAGATGCAGCATCAGCGTGTTGAAGGCCACGGCGCAGGTGGCGGTCTGCACGGCGAACCAACCAGCCTCACAGATAAAGATAACCAGCGCCATTGTGAAGTTGGCGCCTGTCATACCGAAGGCTCTGGTGGAACACATGGTGGCGTTCAGACCGGTGTCAGAGCCGACAATGCCGCCCAGGATCATCATGGTGCAGCAGATGGCAAACCCGATGAGGGTGGCCCAAAAGATGGAGCTCATCGTCAGCACGCTGCCGAAGATGCCGCCCACCATCAGCATGGGGATGCAGATCATGGTGCCTACCCAGATAAAGGCGATACTCCACCATGAGCGTTTTTCGTTGGGTTGGATCTGGGATAAGCCCTTATCCTCCTGCTTGGTTTCTGTTACAGTCGTCTTGTTTTCTTCCATGTTGTTATTCTCCTCTCTCTAAAATGTAGGGACGGGGAATGCTCTCATTTAGACAGAAAGCCGGGAACGGGAACTGTGCCCCGTCCCCGGCTTTTCGTCGATGTAAGGAAGCTCGCTGTTGTCGGGTCCTGCAGGAATGCGCTTACTTGGCGGGATAACGAACGATTCTGCCGGTGTACTCCACGTTCTTGAAGTAGGGAGCCCACACATCGTTGATGGCGGCCTCGCCGTTCTTCCACCAGCGTTCATCCACCTCGATAATACCGATGTCCACATACTGACCCTCCTTGGTATCAGCATTGGTCAGAGGCATACCAGCATTGATCTCGTAGAAGGAGATGATGTCGGGGGCGGTCATGACCACGATGCCATCCTTGTAGATGACCAAGTTCTCGTTCTGGAACAGAACCATATAGGTGGAGCCGTCCTCACCCGCGACAGTGGCGGTGCCATAATCGAAGCCGCCGGCCGTTTTCGTTTCCACCTTGGTGATCTTACCGCGGCAAACGGCCTGGCACTTCAGGCTGGAATGCTTGGCGAGATACGCATAGAAATTCTCGGTGGTGTTCTCGGTCTTATACGTGGCCATCACTTCGCCGACGGTCTTGGCACGGGTAATGGTGCCGTTGCCGATAGCGGCCTCGATCTGCGCCTGATTGACCATCCAGCCGGACAGACCGGCCATCATATCAAAGGCCACGCAGATGTTTCTGCCGATGACCTCGGCCTCGTGTGCATCGCGGGGATCGGCCAGCTCAATGGTCAGGCGGTTGTTCTTGTGGTCGGCCATAGCCAAAGGAGAGGTATCCAGGCCGTTGACGTGCAGCAGCAGCGTGTCCAGAGCGGGAACAGCGCGGGCAGCACCGTCTGCATCAATGACGGGGATATCGTTCATCATGGCGATCAGCATGGGAACGAAGGTGTTGAAGCCGCCGATCTCAACGGGAATCGTATAGCTCAGGGTGCGACCCATGGTCGCAGCCATATCCACCAGAGCGTTGTAGGCGTTGACGGCGTAGGGCGTAAAGTCAATGTCCTTCAGTGCAACGGGAGAACCCATGCCTGCGGTCACAGCGGCATAGGCGTTGACATTCATCTCGCCAGTGGAGATCATGCGGAGCTTCGGATCACCATGTTTCTTGATGTAGTTCTCCAGCATCTCCAAACCGGAGCTGGCAGAACCACCACCGCCGGCACCCAGGACGGTGGCACCATAGATGATGTTGATAATATCCTGACGTGACAAAACAGTAGACATTTCGAGTTCCTCCATATTCTTAATTTTTGTGGCGTTCCCGCCATCTCTGCTTAAAAGTATACAGAGTCTCGGTGTATAGGTCATCGGATAGCCAACTAAGGATTTCATCGTTTCATTGGTCGCAGAAACAAAGAGGGACTGTTTTGGCAGCCCCTCTTTGTGCATCTTGCTTTGTTAAGTTGTAAGTATCTCCTAAATCCCTTTCAGAATACGGTAGACCACCGCCGCTTTATATACCGCCAGCGTTGCGGGCATCTGTACCAGATCACATTTCAAAACGCTCCGGATCTTATTGAGCCGGTAATGCACGGTATTTTTATGAAGATATAGCAAGGTGCCTGTGCTCTGCGTGTTGGATTCCGCATCAAGAAGATAAGTGCATAGCGTCTCAATCAGGATATCACCGTCCGCAGTATCCTTCAGCTTCCTGATGGGCAGCAGACAGTCTGCTACCGCATCTTCCCCCTGCTTCACGGAGTCGATACATGATTGCACATAGCGCACATCACTGTCTGAATAGATCTTGCGCCGCGGATACACAGCGCAGAGCTCTGCAAAGCAGCGTATCATCCGATTATATGCATCGCGGGCCTGCGATGTGTTCTCAAGATCGTCAAAGACACAGCCGCGTGCAGCATATCCCTCTTTTTCAAGCAGGGAGACAAAATCCTCACCCATCTCCCGCGTATTTTCCTCAAGCAGCATCCCGTCGGTTAAGGCGACAATATAGGTGCCGTAGCTATCAACGATGACGATCTTATGGTGCTCCTGCAGGTACACCTTCAGCTTCAGAACAACGTCCAGCTTTTGGCTGGCGGTCAGCTCCTGCCCTGTTCTCAGATCAGAAAGCTGCAAAACCCACATGGTGTTAACGGCACTTATGGAAATGCCCATTTGCTGTGCGAGTCTACGCATTTTGGCGGGATCGTCTGTCAGGACCGCTTCTACCAGCGCATCTGTACCGTCATAATAAGTGCCTTTGTCCCAGATGTTCAAGAATAACGCAACAACATCTACTGCTTGCTGCAGCCGTTCAGGATCCATTTGGTCAAACTCGTCCAGCGCCAGCAGGTGCATCCCTCGATGGGTCTTTGACGGAACGGGTATATCCCACAGTTTGAAACTGTGGCCTTCCAATTCCATTGTCTGCTGTCCCTTTGATAGAGTCTTCCGCTTTTGCAGCATCTGCAAAAGCGCCGGGTAGTCCCATTGGTTGGAAACCGGCCATGCCGCCGCGCCCCTTCGTTCCAGATACCGATCCGTCAGCAGCAAAGTACAGCGCATACGGTCGGACAGCAGGCGCAAGGCGGTGTTGATGTTCCGTTGCTGTGGCTCCAAAAGCGCAATGCTGTTCATCACTTCCGCAGTATAATAATTGCCCTGCATTCGCCGCTTGTGGATATACTCGACTATATCCGTGATCATATCCGAGTATCGGAAGTCCATGCGGCCAAAGGGCATGGCAATCAGCGGGAGGTTGATCTCATCCGCAACGGCAATCAGTGCATCGTCGATCTGAGGAATAAAGACCCCAACGTAAAACAGAACAAGTCCTGCCGCGCCCATGCTTCGCAAATGCCGCAATACACAGCACTGTCGGGCAACATCATCTTTAATGGTCACGAGAGCAGATATAACCAGTTCGTTTCCGACAATTAACTCGTCAGATAATAGATTTGTCTCCGGCCACTCCAGCACACTGACGGAGGACACCGCACGATCCAACCCTTTTGCACCGGCGACTAGCTGCGCTTCACGCAGTGTGGGAAGTCTCAGGCAATCCGCAACGGTCACGTTCATAGGATATCTCCTCTCGGCGGGACACGTACCAACAATCGACACTTTTTCATTCTCATAGTACCAAAGTTTCTGGTGACAGGCAATGTTTTTTTGCACAATTTCTGACCGCTTTTTGTTGTTTCTGCAACTAAAAAGCGCGTCAAAGGGCATCGTTGCTTCCGGATAATGACTGCCGCAGATGCGAGGCGTTTCTCTCATAGAATCGTGCCGGATACAACGCGGGAGCCGGAATCGCCGATAGGTTCTCCGCATTTTGATAAGAATTGAAGATTTTTAAACGGTGCCGTTTGGGGGTAAGGCTTTTGTATAAAGCATAGAATTTTTCCTTGCAGACCTGACATTATCTCTGAGTACATGTCCATCACCACACAACCGCTGTAAGAACTGTACAGACATGCCTCCTATATTTTGTGTCGTCAAAATGACAGTCATGAGCTGTGCCGACAGTATTTACCTCTTGCGTATATAGAACTTATGTTCTATTATGGTGGTTAAGAAAACTGGGAAGAGGACGGATAGATGGGACGGAATATTCTACACGTAGACATGAACGCATTTGTGTGACACGAAGTCACTGGATTGACTGTTCTCCGGCATGAGAGAACCCGCTGTACCGTCAGCGGAGCCTATCGCTCACAAAGTAACTGGCAACGGTTATGAGGAAACGGAGCGAGACACAGTAGCCCTATCATCAAAGGATGAAGCTGAAACCGTGAGGGGACGGCAAGGCTGCCAGCAGCAAGGCGGCCAGGGAGCTGGCTGGGGCAATATGGCTAAGAAAACTGAACTGCTGATAAACGTCGTTATCATGAACAGGCCAAAGCTGCTGACAGGCCTGACCCAAAACGGGAATGAAGTCGAGTTGTTCTCCTGAAAGCATGGAACACACGGTTCAGAGGGCTTCCGGCGAAAAGGCAGAGCCTAAGTTGTCAGCGTCAATCCAGGGAAACGTGGTAAGCCTCTATACCCTCCGCCAAAGCGGAACGCTGACCGTAAGGAAAGCCGATGGGGTGTGGAGGTAAAGGAGCGGCGGAGAAAGCGAATGCCCGACTGTAATGGCCGGGATAGGAGTTGAAACATCACTTCACCCGAAAGTGAGCAGACTTCCGCCTGGTCTTTCTTTGCAAGAGAATTTGAAAAATTTCTGAAAGGAGTAAGGCAGATGAACAGGCAACTGTGTGCGACTCCCCGCACCGCGCAAAGCTGGCAGGAGATAGATTTCAAGGCCGCAGAGCGCAGTGTGAAGAAACTGCAAATGCGTATTGCAAAGGCTGTAAAGGAAAAGAAATGGGGCAAGGTGAAAGCCTTGCAGTGGACGCTGACGCACTCGTTCTACGCAAAAGCGTTGGCGGTAAAACAAGTGACAGAAAATCAAGGTAAGCGAACTTCCGGCGTGGACCATGAATTATGGGATACTCCCAGCGGAAAGTCCAAAGCCATAGGGAAGCTGAAAAGACGAGGCTACAAAGCACAGCCGCTCAGACGGGTGTATATTCCAAAGAAAAACGGAAAACTTCGGCCGCTCAGCATCCCGACAATGACGGACAGAGCCATGCAGACACTGTACCGTCTGGCGCTGGAACCAATCGCCGAAACGACAGCAGACCCGCACTCCTATGGGTTTCGTCCGCAGCGATGTGTGCAAGATGCCATCGAGCACTGCTTTAATTGTCTCGCCATATCCACCGCCCCTCAGTGGGTGCTGGAAGGAGACATAAAAGGATGCTTCGACAATATCAGCCACAATTGGATTCTTGAACACATTCCCATGGATAAGAGTATCCTCAAACAATTTCTCAAAAGCGGGTACATTGAACAAGGGCAACTGCATGAAACAGAAGCCGGGACACCTCAAGGCGGCACCATCTCAACTGTAATCTGCAACATGGTACTGGATGGAATGGAAAAGTTGCTAAAAGGACACTTTCAGCGAAAGTGGATGAACGGGAAGCTATTCAACCCCAAAGTCAATTTCACAAGATACGCCGATGACTTTATCGTTACCGGCGTATCCCCGGACATCCTGGAATATGAAGTAAAGCCCATGATTCAAGGTTTCCTGCAAGAGAGAGGGCTGACCTTATCACAGGAAAAGACGGTCATCACGCACATCGACGAGGGATTCGATTTTCTTAGCTGCAACGTGAGGAAATATAATGGCAAACTGTTGATTCGACCCTCCAAGGCGGGAATCAAATCCTTCCTTGCGAAAGTCAGGGGCATCATACGCCAAAATAAAGCCGCCTCACAGCAAGACTTGATTATGCGGCTGAATCCCGTTATTCGGGGTTGGGTAAATTTCCATCGTTTCAATGTTTCCTCGAAAACGTTCCAATACATAGATGCTCAGATTTTCTTCGCGCTCTGGAGATGGGCAAAACGCAGGCACCATAATAAAGGCGCCAGATGGATTGCAAAGCGATACTTCCACCGCATCTATCGCCGCAACTGGACTTTCTCCTGTCAATGGAAACGGGAGGACGGAACTACGGGATACTATGCTCTGGAATATGCGTCAGACACTAAAATCGCACGGTTTCCTGCAATCCGGGATAAGGCAAATCCCTACGATGAAGAATGGCAGCTGTATTTGGAAGAAAGGGAAACAGAGAAGATGCGGGTCAGCGTAGCGGGCAACAAAACGCTTAGGAGGCTGTTCAACCAGCAAAAAGGTCTATGCGCCCTGTGCGGGGGAAAGCTGACTTTGGAAACAGGTGGCCAATGCCATAAATACAGGAACGGTACCCAGACGACCAATTTTCTGGTTCATCCTAACTGTCATTTGAAGATTCACACATTCCAACCTTTTCAGCCGGCTTATTGCGGCAGCAATAGGCTTTGAAAGGCTTGAGCCGTATGATGGGAAACCATCACGTACGGTTCTTAGGGGAGGGGCGAGCAGTAATGTTCTCCCCTTACCCGACTACGCATCTGTAGAATGTCAGCGGCGCCCTGAACTGCGTCAAAAGCCGGTGGCAGTCTGCGGTGATCCAGAAGCCCGTCACGGAATCGTCCTTACTGCCAACTATGTAGCAAAGCCACGTGGCGTCAAAACCGGCATGGCCATCTGGCAGGCGAAGCAGCTTTGCCCCGATCTGGTGGTGCTGCCTGCCGATATGAGGGAGTATATCCGATTCAGTAAGATGGCTCGCGAGATTTACGAGAAATACACCGACCAAATCGAACCGTTTGGCCTTGATGAAAGCTGGTTGGATGTGACCGGCAGCGTCGGTCTGTTCGGTTCGGCCGTGAGTATTGCTGAAGAGATCAGCGAGCGGATCAAGTTTGAGTTGGGGATCACCGCCAGCATCGGCGTTTCCGACAATAAGATCACGGCGAAGCTGGGTAGTGACTATAAAAAGCCGGACGCCATCACCCGTATCGAGCGGGATAACTATAAAGAAATTGTCTATCCGCTGCCAGCATCCGATCTGCTCTATGTTGGTCCTGCCACAGAGCGCAAGCTGCGCGGTGTTGGGATTTATACCATCGGGCAGCTTGCCGAGGCGTCGCCGAAGCTTTTGGAATACAAGCTGGGGAAAATGGGGCTGGTGCTGCACACTTTCGCCAACGGGCTTGATGTATCGCCTGTGCAGCGCAGTGATCATATCCGTGCCATAAAATCGGTAGGCAACAGCGCCACCACGCCGCGCGATCTGGTGAGCGACGATGATGTGCGTCTCATGCTGTATCTGTTGGCGGAAAGCGTCGCCTGCAGAATGCGGGAGCTGGCATCAAAGTGTACGGTGGTCGAAGTTGCTGTCCGGGATACGGAGCTGCATTGGTACTGCCGGCAAAAGAAACTGGCAGTTCCCACCTGCTCCAGTGCGGAGATCGCAGAAGTGGCGTTCGACTTGTTCCGTCGCAGCTATTCATGGATAGCGCCGATACGCAGCATCGGTGTGCGCGGCACCGATCTGGTAGATGCGGCTATTGGTATACAAACGTCGCTTTTTGATAACGATAGGCGTCGGAGCGCGTGGGAACAAATCGACGTAGCCGTGGACAGGCTGCGGCAGCGATATGGCTATATGAGTGTGCGCCGCGCCATCACCATGTCTGACCCGGCATTGGGCTGCATCAATCCCAAGGATGACCATACCGTGCATCCGATAGGCTACTTCGCAGGATAGGGGGAATATCCATGGAACTTGAAAAGAAGTATGTGCCGGTGACGGTGCATTTTGACGCCAACGGGAAGATGCGTCCTATCGAGATCGAGTTTGACGAAATGCGCAGATATCATATCGACAAGGTACTGGACGTGCGCCGCGCAGCCTGCCAAAGTGTAGGCGGCGTGGGAGAGAGATATACCTGCCGCATACGGGGCAGGGAGAGTTATCTCTGGTTTGAAAAAGGCCGCTGGTTCGTGGCTGCAAAGGATGGAAAATAAGAAGGAGGCTGCCGGCGTTGCCGACAGCCTCCCTTGCGTAGAGAAAACTACTTACCAATACTTGGGATACTTGCTGGTGCTTTGCTGATGCTTTGCATACTCCCACCAGGGAACTTGGGTGGCAAAGTCCGTCAGCTTGTCCCAGAACTGATCGGCCAGCGTTCCCTTGTCCACGTAGACCGTGACAGTATAGGTTTTGCTGCTGCCATCCTCCATGGCGGCGGTGTAGGTCACGGCATTGGTGAAGTCCACCGTTTCACCGCTGCCAGGTGTCAGGGACTTGACACCGTTTGTGGCGATAACCGGGGTCAGCTTCGTCACATCTGTGCCGCGGGGCAGTGTGATGGTAATGGTATTGGTGGTGTTGTTCACCGCACCGACCACACCGCTGACGGAGAAGCTGGTGATGCCCTTGGCCGTCGTGGTGGCCGTCTCCCACTTGCAGGTGATGGTCACATTGCCTGCAGGCATGGTAAAGCGGTTGCCTGTGATCTTGACCGTTTCACCACCTGCCACCGCCAGCGAATAGGTCAGGGAACCCTCCACCATCTGATAGCCGCTGTCAGGCTTCACAGTGACGATGATCTCATCGCCCTTATCCGCCTTGGTGCGGTTGGTGGTAATGGTGCCGCCCTTGGGTGCGTTAATAGTGATGGTAAACTTACCGGTGTCCGGTGTTTCGCTGCCGCTGCCGTAGGCGGGGATCTCTACCTTCAGGGCAGCGCTCTCGCCTCTAGAGGCGTTTACGACCACAATGTAGATGTCACGGGCGTCCTCGGTCAGATTGCTGAGGGCGATGGTGTTCTCACCCTTGACGGCAGATGTGCCGTTCTTGCTGGTATCCACCGTGGGCACTGCCGCACCGTGATCCACCACCTTGTAGAAGTAGTTGCCCGCCTCGCTGGAGGTAAATTTCACCGTTGCGGCAGTCTTACTGCTGCGAGTGGCGGAGCCGCCGGACAGGGTGGGGGCATTGGGGGCGGTGTACTTGATCTCCACCGTGTAGGTCTTGGTACTGTCATCCTCGGCAGTGACGGTGAAAGTTTTGCTGCTGTTGGGGCTGATGCCGCACATGACATTGCCGGAGGACCATTTGCCGATGATACCAGTGGCATCGTCATAGCCTTCTGCCTGTGCCAGAGACACACCGGTGTAGTTGATCTGCATAAAGACATCCGTAGAAGTGCCGATCTTATTGATCAACGCCTTATCCGTGTCAGGGGGCAGTGTGATCGTCCACGTCGTACCGTTGAGCTTGCCCTCAGCGATCACGGACTTATCGGCGTTCAGCAGCTTGACGGCGGTGATGTCCTTCTCACTGCTCTTTGCCTTGGTGATGGTCACGGTGTAGTCTGCCTTGGCTGTGTCATCCTTTCCAAGCAGGCATTTTTCGGAGTAAACCGTGAAGGTGACAGCCTGATCCAGCGTCATACCACAGGCTTTGCCCTCTGCAGGCCAGTTGTCGGCTTCGCCGGTCTTCTTCACAGCGGCATACTTGGAGATCTCGAACTTCAGCACCGCCTGCGCCAGCGCGGCTTCGTCTGTGTTAGCCGGAACCGTGATGGTATACTTGGTGCCGCTGCGCTCGCTGGTGGCACCGGGAATATTCAGCGTCACATTGCTCAGATCGCAGGCGGGGCTGGCCTTTGCGGGATCTACCTTGAAAATCGCCTTTGCGGTGATGTCCTTGCCGGTGTCAGGCATGATGAAGGTGGCAACGTTGACAACATCCTCCGCAACGGTGTATGTCACATCGTTCTTATCGGCATCCTTGACCTCCCAGCCTTTCAGCATATAGCGTTCGCCGGGGGTGGCGGTCAGGGTGACGGTCTGCCCTTCAAAGACAGCAGGAATATTTGTACCCGGTGTGCCAGTGCCGACAGCCACAGTCGCCGAACCCATGGCGCTGTCGTTGACCGTGGCGGTCACGGCGGCGATCTTGCGCGCGTGGAAATTAGCGGTAACTTTCATATTCGAGCCGCCGACCGTAACGGTCGGAACCGTATAATAGCCGACCTCTCCGGGTTTTCCATAAACCTCATAGGTTATTTCATTCTCGGGAACCTCATTGTCATCTCTCAAAATCGTCCAGCCATCAAAGGCATATGCATCCTGCCATCCGACAGTAGTCGCGGCAACAAGGGTAAACCTTGCGGCCGAACCCGTTTTATAAACAAACGGGTTGACTTCTCCGTTGCTATTGCAGTGTACGGAAACGACATTGTTTACTTCGGGTATATTCGTTCCCCACTCCACATTTGTTCCTACATTCTCAAATTTTGCGAACAAATATACATCTTTCGTGCCCATTTCAAATTCCAGCCTGGGATTTGTCCGATCCGCGTCTGAAATCGTGATGCCCCGTTCCTCCGTCCATTCAACGAATTTGAATTCGTACCAGGCACTTACATTGCGCGGCTGCGCTATTGCGATCACTTTGCTTCCCTCTTTCGCAACAGTAATGGCCGCACCGTTTTCATCTGTGAATGTCAAAATTCCCTTCGAGTTTGACGGTCCTTCGGGGTTGTGTTCCCAGAGCTTTGAAACCTTAGCCGTCAAATTGTGGCTTGCCACAGCTGCATCTGCATAGTGGAGCCAGTCCTCCTCTTTCGTCCCATCGAAATTAATCGCATTTCTCAGTGCGGCAACCGCAGGCATTGTAAATGTAATACTGTTTTCTGTGCTATTTACGTTTGGGTTATAGTACAGTGCCTGTGCCGCTTTGGCTCTTTGCGCTGAAACCAAAGAGGCTTCACTGATGCACTTGGTCGTATCCTTTGGTTGCAGCCATATCTTAACGCTGTCATTATAATGCAGGTCAGAAATAACAGTCACTTTGTTATTTGTCTCTGCCGACGCCGCCTTCCCGTTTACCTCTGCCTTAATAAATGTAGGGGAAATATAAGCCGAGAGATACAGCGTTAACGTACTGGTGGAAAGTGCTTCACCGATTTCTATTTTCAGAGTTTTTATGATGCCGTCTTCATTTTTCGCCGCAACATACACGTCTTTCGCCCCTGCGGTCAATGTGACGGGGACGCTGTTATCCCCTACGCGCAGGGGGATACCTGTGCCGCTCGTATCAATTTTCGGCGCTGCCGCGCCGGAATCAACAACGGCATAGTAGCAGGACGCAGCTTCTTTTGTGTTGATCTTGATTTCCGCCGCCGTTTCACTGATGCGGTAGGGTTCTTCAAACTGGGTGATTTCAAAGGGGTTGAAAAGCATTACCTTATAGTAATATTTGACCCCGCTATCTTCAACATAGAATGTATTCGAGTTTACGTAGTTGTTCTCTGATTTAAGGCTTATACTGTATGTGCTAGGTTTACCTGATGCGGTTTTTCCTTGGATGCAAGCGGCTTCTCCTTTTGTGACATCGGCATGCCAGCTTTTCTGCCAGATATATACAGAGTTATCTGTAACTTTTTCTTTCGCATATAGTCTGATCTCGCCCGCAATTTTATTTCCGGCACTGTCTATTTCCAACGCAGAGTAATTAAGAATTCTGTATTCTTTAATTAAGCGGGGGACTGCCTTGCCCATATTTTTTTTCGAAGTAACATCCGTCGTGTAGACGGTGTCTTTTTTGGATTCTGCGGTAAAGGGGATTCCCTTGAGGTCTGTACACTCGATACTTTTTCCTTGAATGGAAAAATCCGTAACTTGAGGCCAATCCACATCAGCATAGGCTATTGTCGGGATGCTATACAATAGCCCTATACATAGAAGGCAGGCGAGCACCGAACGAGTCAGTTGCTTTAATGTTTTCATGTTGTCACCTACTGTCAGTAATTACATATAAGGCCTTCGTACAATGCTAAGCCTTACTGCTAAAAAAGTGGGGAGGACAGGAGGACTTCCTGTCCTCCCCGGGGTGTTTAACTATTGTTTAATCGTACATGGACATCAGTTCCAGGGATGATGGGTATAGTCGCAGCAGATGAACCAGCAAATATCGGCACCATTTGTCAGCGTATAGTCAGCGGCTCCCACAGGAGGCGTAAACCATTTGTGTAGATAATCCGCTGTTCCGTCTGCATTCCACTCCGGTCTTGTGGTATACATCCAGCCGGACATATCGCCGAAGGTGAACTCACCGATGCCGTTCAGCGTTGCCATATAGGTGCAGCCCTCGGGCACTTCGCTGCCGTAGTCATTGGCCAGAGCAAACGCGCGCATGACGTCCATCACGGTCGTTCCGGCGGGTGCGGTACGCTGGCCATAGGCGTGACCGTCTGTTGTGCCAAAGAATGCCTTGGCCTTGGTGTTCAATGTATCGACTGCCGCAGCAACATCTTCATCACCCTCATACTCTTCGGAAGCCATTGCTTCGGTAAAGTCGATGCCATAGCAGAAGGATACGGTATTGGGGTCCGTGGCAAACACATAGTAATCACGGGAATCCAGAATGGTGGTGCCACTCATCTGCGCGACCTTCAGGACGGGTGCGGAGCTGCCGAGATTCAGGGTGGTCGCATTGATCAGGCAGCTGCCACTGACCAGACCAGTCGTACCTTCAGGAAGGCTCAGAGCCACACCTACCGCACTGCGGGAAATGGGGGCGGTCTGCATTGCAGAATTGACCTTATAGTTGACAAAGGTCCACTTGCCATCCTTGTTCGACACAGTATTACCCATAAGGGGATTCTGCGCGTTGGTTGCGGTGATCGCATTATCCGTTGCATCACCGACAACGATGCTGACAATGCGCAGGGGGTCGTTTCCGTCAATGGAAACCGCTCCGCTGGGCAAGCCGGCAGCCAGCTTATAGGTCTTGCTGGTCGTGACGCCGCCCTCGGAGGTGCTGATGATCACGGTATAGACCTTGTTGAGCAGGTTCACATTCGTCGCCGTGCGGACATTGCCCGCACCCGTGAAGGCAAGGTCGCCGTTGATGGTGGCGCCGGCATTGCTCAGGTTGATCACCACGTTGGTGCTCTTCAGGTCATACTCGGTGCCGCCGGCCACCATGGCGCGGATATAGATCTGGTCGCCGGTATTGCTGTCCTTCTCATAATAGGCGGTGGTGCCGCCAATGGTGACGGAGGACACGGCGTCAATGGAATTGACGGTCGTGCGGGTTACTTTCCCGGTCGTGGTCGTCGTGGTGCCATCGGCAAATGCCATGGTGCTGAGAGACAGCGCCATCACGAGAGCCAACAACAATGCGGTGATCTTCTTCGTCATTTTCATGTTGTTTCTCCTTTACTAAATGTTGTTTTTGTTCCACATGCGTCAGGTTCTCGCTTTAGCCCTGCGTATCACTCCTTCCACTAACTCATGAGCCTGTTCATTGGCTCAGCGCTATTTCAAAGCCGTAGGAACGGCTGCTTGACCCATTCTCTATAATCAGATCCCGATGTTCCAGCGTCAGATCCAGCACCATGCGGCCGCCCAAATCCGCCTTCAGGCAGGGACTATCGCCATTGACGGACGCGCCGTCCGCCAGCGTAATGTTGGCTGTGCAGTTCTGGAAATCCGTTTCTATCGGCAGTGTGATGCAGATCACATATTCCGCATCCTTTCCGCTGCCGCGCTGCTCCACCGTGCCGATGCTGTCGCCGATGATAAACTCCCGGATAGCCAGCGGGTCACTGTTCTGGCCACAGCCGCCCAGCAGCAGGCTTACGCTCAGCGCGGCGATCAGCAAGCATACTATACGCTTCATCCCGTCGCCTCCTTGAGCCGCAGGCAGTAGGTGCGGGTATAGCCCTCGTTCTGCACGGTGATGCAGGGGTCGCTAACCGTCAGATCTACCACCAGCGACATACCGTCAATGGATACGATGCACGGCTCAGTCTCGTCCAGCGTCGCGCCCTTGGAAAGCTGTAGTGTCAGTGGGACGGCGGTCATGTCCATGCCCTCCGTGGGAGGGATGAACACAACACAGCTCAGCCCCGTTTCCTGTCCGCCCCAATTCTTGGTGACGGACACGGTGCAGTCCGCCTCGCCGCACTTGGCGGAAAGGATGTCCCACCTGCTGCGCTCCTGCGGCTGCTGGGGTGCTTTCCCGCAGCCCGCCGCCAGCGTCAGCAGCAGGCATGCCAGCAATAGAAATACAGTTTTTCTTTTCCTCATGGCACTCAGTTCCAATCCCGCTTGGTGTGGCTGGTCTGGTGATCCGCCACATCCGAGTTGTTGCCCAGCTCGTCCCAAAGCTGCTGGGAAACGCTGCGCTCGAAGGTCACGGTGACGGTATAGCGGCTGGTTTCCTCGCCCAGCGTCACGGTGTAGACCACCGGGGCGGTAAGGTTCACCACCTCGCCGGGCACAGGGCTGACCACCGCGCCCGCCGTCACTGTAACGGAGGGGGCTACCGCCGTCACGTTCGTCCCGGCAGGCAGCGTTACGGTGATGGTGCCTGCGCTCTGGTTGATGACACCGTCCACACCCAGCACGGAAAAGGCCGTGATCTTCGCGCCGGTGGCCGGCGTTACAGGATCGCTGCCGCCTCCACCGCCACTGCCGGAGATCAACTGACCCGCCTTATTCAGCACGGAGACGGTGTAGGTGCGGGACAGCACCTTTTCATTGCCCGCCACGATGTACTGCACCGTGCGGGAGAAGTCCTGCGCCAGACCGGGGGCAGGAGAGCAGACCAGTGTCTCCGGTCCAAGCGTCACATCCGGGGTGAAGGAGGTGCTTGACAGATTGCTGTCATCCACACCGGACACGGTAATGGTGTTGGACTTGTTGTCAATAACGCCCTCATAGACCGTGCCGCCGATGGTAAGGCTGAAGGCGGAGATAGACGCCTGCGTCCGTGCCGTGGCCTTGATGCGGTACGTCCGGGTATTCGTCCCGTCGCCGGAAGTGATGGTGAAGGTCGTCCAATCCGACAGGTTCATGCCCTTCTTCCCGTCCAGTGCCGGCGAGGCGGCGGCTCCATAGGAGAGGCGGGCGTAGATCATCAGATTTGAGGTGTCTTTTCCTGCGTCAAGCAGCAGCTCAATATCCGTGCTGTCCACGCCAGTGGTGATATTCTTGCCCAGAATATCCAGATCCCGCAGGATATTGGCGTCCTTCAGCATAATGGTATCGGTGTAGATCTCCGCGCCGGAGGGCTTTTCTTTATCCGAGAGCTTGACTACCACATAATAGGTCTTGGTGGTCTTGCCGTCCTCCGCCTGCACGGTGAAGGCGGTCTTGGTATCCTTCACAAAGGTGATGCCGCCGGTAAGATCTGGTGCAAGGAGCGTGGCATAGTCAGACAGCTGAAGCTGCGGGTGCATATCGTTCAGCGGCGTACCGGCAGGCAGGGTCACGGTGATGATGTTGTCTCCGCCCTCCGTGGTAAACATGCCCTGCTTGCCCTCCAGTGTAAAGGAGGTAATGTCCGCCTCGGTGGACAGCTTACGGGAGAAATCGAAGCGTTGGTAATACAGGGAATAGGGATGTCCCGCGCCGCCGCCCTCCAGGAAGCCCAGATACCACTGGGTGGCGTAGCAGCCCTGATAGGTGGCCATGGCGTTCTTGGGCGTCGTGTTGCTGTGGGCAAAATAGCCCTCGTCAAAGTCGGCGTAGTTGAGGAACGCGGTCAGTACGCTGTCCTTTCCGTTATTGAGGCGCACATCCGTGTGGACGTCAACGCCCATAGCGGAAAGAGCGCAGATGATCTGGGACGCGCCCTCAGAGGTATACACGCCGCCCCACTGAACGCCGAAGGGGTTGTCAAAGGGGTCGGTGCCAAAGCTGTTCATAACAATGTCAAAGCCCTCCCACAGCTTAGCCTTGACCCGCTCGCCGTACACTGGATCGTCCTGATACGGTGCGATAGACTGCATCAGCATGGTGACCATATCCAAGCCAAAGCCATCCGACAGGTACTTGTGGTTCAGGATCGTCTCCAGCAGCTTTTCCCGCGTCCACACGGCGTTTTCAGGGATAGTATAGTTGCCCATATCCAGGGCGTTTAGGGCAAAAATGGGACCGTTGATGGTATATCCGCCGCTGTAGTTATAGAGGACTGCGGCAAGGTCGTCTACCTTATTGCCCTTGGCGTCAATGAAGGGTTCACCGTTGTTGTACTTGGACAGCTTGGAGCAGTCGATGCCGCGGGCAGTCAGGGTCATGATCTTACGGTCAATGTTGGTCATAGCCACATTGGTGGTGGTGTCCAGCCGCTTGATGCACTCCGCGATGGAGAAGTCGTCGTCAAGATTACCCAGCTTCTTCTGGTAGAAGCCCAGGTTCATCCATTCCCAGTCTTCCCACGCGCCTGCCGTTGTCAGGCTGTACCGCTGGTTGATCTTGCTGACCAGGGACTCCATCTTCGCCTTGTAAGGATTCTCTGCTTGCTCCTGAGAAACCGTTACAGTGACGGTATAGATGTTGGTGGAGCCGTTCTGCGCTGTGACCTTGTATTTTACCGGCTTGCTGAAATCCCGCGCCTCACCGGAGGCCGGTGTGACCGTGGCGAAATCCGATACACGGATGGTCGGTGCAAAGGTGGTGCCGGTACCAGCGGGCAGCACCAGTGAGATCGTACCATTCACCTGATCGATCACGCCTGCCACAGCGCCGTAGGTGAAGGATAAGATCTGCGTGCCCGTTGCCACCGGTGTGCGGGTAATGGTCACCGTATAAGTACGCACATTGCCGTCTTCAGAGGTGACGGTGTAGGTGTTTTCGCCCTCCTGCAGCGCGGCAGGTGCGGTAAGCGACGCGAACTCGGAAATGGTGATCTCCGGCTTTACAGCCGCCAGATCCATGGCGTAAGGGATGGTGATGGCAATGCTGTCGCCATTGATCACGCCCTCTGCGTCACCCAGCTTATAGGAGGTGATGTGATTCTCCGAGGACTTTCTGGCTGTGATGGTCACCATGTAGTCGGTGTGCAGATTAAAATTGCTGTTGGTCACCGTCAACGTCAGGGGCGTTGACTCAGAATTAGTAAAATCGAAAGAACCGCTGCCGGTAAAAGAGTCCCCGTTGATTTTGACCTCCGTACCGGTATGGGTAATGACCGGCGTAATAGCACTCAGGTCGGTGACCTCCGGCAAATTCAGGGAGATCGTCTTGTTGGTCTCGTCGATTTTGCCATAACGTGTCACGCCACCTGTGGTGACGGCGAAGGAGGTAACCAGATTGTCCGGCGTGCCCGTTTCGATGACGATACGCCATGTGGCACTCAGTGCATTGTATTTCGTGCCGTATGCCGGATCATAGGGGGTTACCTGATAGGCAAGAATCCCATCGGTCACAGAGCCGGCCACGGAGTTGGCGGTCAGTTCCGCGCCGACCTCGACTTCCGCCGTCAGTTTGGAACGATCCACACCCTCCGGCAGCTTCACCGTTACCGTGCGAGTCTCGGTATTGATGCTGCCCACCGAGCCGCCGATGGTCACACGGTCAATGACCGGATCCTTGATGCGGCATTGCGTAGCATAGGCCAGATATTCCGGAACGATCTGCTCATAGATGATCCGCAGAGCCGCGGGGTTGACCTGACTATAGCCTTTTTTGGCAATATACCTTTGCAGGTACTCCCGCATGAACTGAACGGCCTCCGCGCCGCCGGCACGCCACTTTGCTTCATAGGAGTCAAAGAGGCGATTGCCGTTCATGCCGGTCTCGCCCGCATCCAGGTCGAAGTAGGCCGTGCTCATGCCCAGCGAGTTGCCCAGTGTGCTGAGCATATCCGCATTGGCCGGATGATATGAGCCAACTGCCGCCCGCGCGGCGGTGATCTTATCTATCTCCTGATAAAGCTGGCGGAAAGTATTGACGAACAGCTCCGCCATATCCACCAGTTCCTGCGTATCCGCCGCTGTCCAAGTATCTTTGCTGGCTATTTCCGAGGCAAAGGCATAGGTGAAAAATGTTCGGCCATCTTCGGCAATGATGTTGTAGCGGAAAGGATTTGAGAAATTGTAATGTTTCTTCAATTCCAAGTCGGTGGTATTGTTTTTTGAATCCAGAAGGGCTCCGAAATTAACGGAGGTGGGCACCATCACATAGGCGTCCGCCGCAGAACCTTTTGGTACGCCATACACGTTGATGAATCCGCCAAAGTCGGATATCTTGGGTGCTATCGAGGTATCTCCGTTATAGAATGTGCCGGTATCTTGCATATAGCGGTCGCTGCTGACAACGCCCGTTGCGGGCCATTTCGACGTCCCGGCAAACGTCTGCACCGTCAGAGAAAGGGTCATCACCAGCGCCAGCAGCAGCGTCAGCACACGGCGCAGCGAGCGTCTTACGTTTTGTGTTGTCTTTTTCATATCGTTACCTCACTCAGAGCGGATGGCCTCGTTGGGGCTGATGAGCGTTGCCTTTCGTGCGGGGATCCATGCGGCGGCAATGGCCACGCAGCCGGAAAACACCACGCCGCAGAGCGCCAGCCACCAGGGCAGCACGCACCGCAGCTCACGGGACGCGAAGATCATCGGTATCAGCCACTTGGCGATAAAGCTCAGCACCAAGCCCGCCGCGCCGCCTATCACGCCTACGATCAGTGCCTCCGAGAGAAACATCTTGAAGATGTCGCTGCGAACGGTGCCCAGCACCTTCAGCACGCCGATCTCCCGCGTCCGCTCCGTAATGGACATCATCATGGTGTTTGCCACGCAGATGGCGGAGATCAGCACGGCGATGCCGCCCAGCGCACCCAGCATTCCCTGGATCTGCCGGGACTGTGTCCGCACCGTCTCCAGCATATCGTTGAGGGAATAGGTGTTCAGCCCCGTGTCACGGATCAGCTTGACAATGCGCTGCACGTCGTTGACGTTCTTCACCTTCACCCAAACCAAGTCGTAGGTAGGGCCGTTGGCCTTTTCCTCCGCCGTCTTGGGTTGAGTTGTCGCGCCCATGTAATTGGCGTTGGCCTTTGTCATCTCCTGCAAGCGGTCATAGGACATGAACGCGGCGGTGGCGAAGTTGTTATTCAGGGTGGAGCAGATGCCTGTCACCCGCAGGGTATAGAGGTTACTGGAGGGCAGCGCCCGTCCGTCGGTGTCGGCCTTCGGCTCACCGGTCAGGCTGGAGGAATCGAAGGTCATGCGAACAGGCACTTCCAGCAGGTCGATCAGGGCGTTGCCATTCTCGTCTACTGCCAGTTCCCAATCCTTTGCCTTGTTGGCAAGGCCAGCCGCCACGTCATCTGTGAACATGACTTCCGGATGCAGGTGTGTACCGTCCTCGGCCATCGTGCCCCGTTCCGGCGTCAGCATGAAGCTCTCCGCCGTGGTCACGTCGATGCCGTAGACGCGCACCATGTTGACATAGTTGCCGGACACGATATAGGCGGACTGCTGATAGACCGGCGTTACCGCCTCCACACCGTCGATGCCTCGGAACGCCTCCAGTGCCTTGTCGTTCAGCAGCGCCTTGCGCCCGTAATCGCCGGTGGCAGGCGTCACATCGATCTTTGTCAGGCTACCCAGAGCCTCGATGCTCTCGCGGTACGCCTGCTCATAGCCCAGACCTACGGAGATCAGCACCACGATACACATGACGCCTACCGCCATGGATAGGGCTGTCAGCGCCGTGCGGGTCTTTCGCCGGAACAGGTTGGTGCAGCCGTAGCGAAACAGGTCTTTTGGCTTCATACATTCCCGTCCTTATTGCTTCCGTCGTAGGTCAGCGGCTTCTCTCCAATATCCGGTGCGCCGCCGTCTGCGTCAAAGTCGTCGTCAAAATCGTCCAAGGCAGCGGTGTTTTCGGCACCGGGACCAATCTCGCCCCGCTTATAGCGGATGATGACATAGACCACAATGCCGATCAGGATGAGCGCAAGGATCGCTATCAGCAGCCACAGCCACCAGCGGCTGCCTGTGCCGTCTTTATTTGCGTTGACGCTGTTGGCATCTGTATCCGCAGAGCTTTCCGCCACGCTCAGCGGCACGGAGATGTCCTGAGAATACGTCTCGCCGTTGGCGTCCTCATACTGGAGGATCATCTTACCCACAAACGCGCCGATCTTGGAGAAGCCCACCGTCACATCGGCGCTGGTGGAGCCGCCTGCCAGCAGGTCACCCACATAGCAGGGCGCGGCGGCGGTCATGCCGTCCGTGGCCAGCACCCGGATATTCATAGCCTTGGCGCGGCCCATGTTGGTCAGCGGCACGGAGATGGTAGCTTCCTTATCCTTGCTGAGTGTGCCGTACACCTCCGGCGTACCGGCCAGAACATCCATCTTCTGACTGACCGGCAGCATGATGTTCTGCGCCGCCTTACCGGCCACCGCCTCGGTGGTCTCATAGGTCAGGTTGATGCCCAGCATGGCGGGGCCAACCTCCGCGTCCTGCTTGGCCATGATCTTGTATTTCAGGATCGTCGTGCCGCCCGGCTTGATGGAGTCGGCATAGGCGGTATCCGTGCCGCCTACGCACAGCGTCAGACCGGGGGAATTGGTGAATACCAGGCTGGAGATGATTTTCTTGGCCGTGTCATATTTGGAATTGTTGATCAGGGTCAGGCGCAGCTCCGTCTCCTCGCCTGCCATCAGGCCGGATACCTCGGTATCGTCCACATACAGCTTATAGCTCTGCACCATCACCGACATGGCGGAGGCGTCATAGCCGTCGATCACAGTAAACTGCGTAGAGAAGGAGCCCTCCGCAGGGGCGCTGTTCTCGAAGTAATTGGCCTTGAATTTAATGGACTTGTTGCCGGAGGTGGCAAAGGGCGACACCGTGAAGGTGTAGTCCAGATACTTCACCTCACCGCTGGCCCAGTAGTCGAAATACTTGCCCAAATTGGTGGAGTCGATCACGAAGGGGAACTCATCCAGCGCGGCGGACACCACGGGATAGACCGTCACGCTGGTCAGGGTACCGCCCACATTGATCACGGGGATCCGCATGGAGATAGTCTGATTGGGTGTGCCGGTAGGCACGGTATAGGAGCCGCCCGCGTTGGTACCCGCCACCTGAAGGCTGCCGAAGGAGGTGGTAACGCCGGACATATTGCCGTTGTCGGTAACGGTCACATAGGCACTGACCTTGAAGGTCACGTCCTCGGTGATAGTGGTGCCGTTCACGGCATCCTCCCGCCACACGGTGGCGTTGATCTTAAAGGGCACGGCATAGCGTCCCTTGCTGGCGAACTCGCTGATCTTGAACTCGAACCACGCCTCCGCCGTGGAGTTGTAGGACATATCCTTTAAGTGCTGCACATCGCTGGCGTAGATCAGCTCAAAGGGCCAGTTGGACACGCTGGCGTCGGTAGGCACATCGGGATAGATGTTGATGTTGCGCAGCATGTATTTCTCGCTGGGCAGGTACTCCTTGTTGACCGCCAGCGGCAGCACGATCTTCACCACCTGACCGGGAACGCCTTGGGGGGACTGTGCGCCGGTATCCATCAGGATCAGGGCGTTGGCGTCGCTGGGTATGACCTTGATATCCGTGTTGGGCTTCTCGTCCTCTACCGGAATACCGCCGCTCTCGTCGTCCAGCGCGGTCACGCCGCTGTCATCGCCGTTGGTGTAAGCGTCTGCGCCTTCTGTTGCCATTGCGACGGTGGGAAGCATGGATACCGTCATCCATACGCAGATCAACAGGGCAATCACCCGTTTTGCTGTTTCTTTTTTCACTGTCTGGTCTCCTCTCCGATGTGCTGATTCTCTGTCTCTATCTTTCCGTCGCTGAAATGGACGGTACGATCCGTATAACGCTCCATCTGCGGGTCATGGGAGCTGAGGATAAAGGTGGTATTCCGTTCCCGGAATATCTCACACAAAAGCTCCATGACCTCCTGGCCGGTCCGGGTGTCCAGGTTGCCGGTTGGCTCGTCCGCCAGCACGATGGACGGCTCAGTGATGATGGCGCGGGCGATGCTGACGCGCTGCTGCTGACCGCCTGACAGCTCCGCAGGCCGGTGATCTACATGCCCGCGTAGTCCCACGCGGCTCAGGGCCTGCCACGCCAGCCAGTTCCGTTCATCCTCCGGTACGCCCCGGATGGCCAGCGGCAGCGCCACATTCTCCAGCGCCGTGTATTGGGGTAGGTTGTTGTAGCTTTGGAACACAAAGCCAATATAGCGGCGGCGGAACCTTGTCCGCTGCTCCTCGTCCATAGCCTCCAAATGATGCTTGCCTCGGACAATGATCTCCCCCTCCGTGGGCGGCTCAAGACCTGCCAGCATATTCAGCATGGTGGACTTACCGGAGCCGCTGCGGCCTGCGACACAGACAAATTCGCCTTGCAGCACGGACATGTCCACGCCATCCAGCGCACGGACCGTGTTGCCGCCAACGGTGTAGTGCTTCTTCAGCCCCACCGTCCTGATGATCGTTTTTCGTTCACTCATAGTTCTCTCTCGCTATCTCAAATGTGGAGGGCGGCAGCACATAGTTCCGCTCCTCCGCCGTCAGGCCGAATTTGATCTTGATGCGCTCCAGCTTCCGTACCCATGGGTCGCCCAGCGCCCACAGCACCAGAAACGTACACAGCCCGTGGCAGAAGTCGAAGAAAAAGCTGGATAGATAGGCCGCGCCTACCGTCTGCCAGGTGATGGGGCTGACGTAGCCGATGATGAAATACAGGTTCATGATCCAGCCGTACAGAAAGCCGGACAGGAAACCATACAGGCAGAGCCGCAGGGGCGCGTGGTCGGTAAGCTGCCGCACAAAATGCAGCAAATCGCCCCGGTTGGTATTCTCCGGACACAGCCTGTCCCACCATTGCGCCGCAAAGTGACGGCGGCTTCTGCCCTTGAATACGCCGGCATTTTGCAGAATACCCGCCAGAAAGCCCACCAGTCCCCAGGTGAACATCTGCCACGGCGTCCACGGTCCCTGTCCGAAAATGAAGTTGCTGACAAAGGCGGTCAGCGCGCCGGTAAGAAAGCCCGCCTCCGGCCCGAAGGCCACCGCCGTGATGATAATGATGGCGGAGCAGGGCTTGAAGTTGGGCAGCGGGATGATCTCAAACACCGTGCGGCCTACCACGGCAATGGCCGCCATCACCGCGATAGGCACCAGCTCGCGAGCCTGGGGCTTCTTCTTATCGAATACCAGTATGAAGGGGATGGCGGACGCCAGCAGGAACAGCAGGCCCAGCAGAATATCCGAGTTTAATATGATGTAGTCCCAGAAAGTGCGGGAACCCACCGGATTGACCGCGGGACGGTGGCTGTGGTAATAGCCGAAGGCCGCCATCAGGGCGGGCAGCACCAGCAGGATCACCCACGCGGCGGCTCTGGTTCTTTTGCTGACAAAGAGCTTCGACACGACGCGATCACCTCCTCGCAGGTAATGTCCATGGGGAAGTGCTCTGCCGCGATACGGTTGGCGTCGGTGGTATAGAACCGGTTTCCGGCAAAGAAGTCGTGGGGCTCGCCCTCAGAGAGCAGCAGCCCGTCAAACATCAAGGCGCAGCCTGTGGCGTACCGGGCGGCAAACTCCACATCGTGGGTCACGATCAGGATGGACGTGCCCTCCCGGCACAGTTCCTGCAGCAGCTGCGCCAGCTCCGCCTTGGCATAGGCGTCCAGCCCCTTGGTGGGCTCGTCCAGCAGCAGCACCGTGGCCTCCCGCAGCAGCAGCTTGCCTACGGCAAGACGCTGGATCTCACCACCGGACAGGTCGTAGGGATGCCGCGCCAGCAGCGGCGTCAGCTCCAGCCTCTCCGCCATCTGCACGGCCCTGGCTTTGTCCTGTTCGGCACTGTCCAGCAGCTCCTTCTCCACCGTGTCGGCCACAAACAGCGACCGGGCGTTCTGGGGCAGCATACACAGCCGCTGGCCCTTTGCCAGCTTCACCTTGCCCCGATAGGGCTTCCGAAAGCCGGCCAGTGCCTGCATCAGTGTGGTTTTGCCTGCGCCGTTGCCGCCCAGCAGACACAGCAGCTCACCCTGATGAAGCGTTACATCTGTGCCCCGCAGGATGTCCTTGCCCTTTTCGGTATATCGGAACCAAAGCTCCTTGCCCTCTAAAACGGCGGGGTGCTTTGCTTCTTTCTCAGGTTTCGCGGTTTCAGGCGCGGAATCCTCCACCGTGATGGGCAGCAGCCGCTCCAAGCGGCGGCGGCCATCCCGTACCGTCAGGGGCAGCTCGTCCGTTTGCTCCAGCTCGCTGAAAATACGGACGGCGGCGGGAAGTCCGAAATAGATACGGCTCTTTTCCGCGCTGCCGGACAGCTGCCGCGCGATCTCAGCCGGCGCGCCGTCTGACAGGATACGGCCCCGATCCATAGTCACCACACGGTCGGCGGCGGGGAATACCTCGTCCAGCCGATGCTCCGTCAAAAGGATGGCCACGCCCAGCTCACGGTTGATCCGCTGCACGGTGGCAAGCAGATTGCGAGCCGCCAGCGGATCCAGCATGGAGGTGGGCTCGTCCAGTATCAGCAGCCTCGGCCCCATGGCCAGTGCCGAGGCCAGATTCATCAGCTGCTTCTGGCCGCCGGACAGCTCCGTGGTCTTGGCACGGAACCACGGCTCCATGCCGAAGAACGCGGCCATCTCCGCTACGCGGCGGCGGATCACCGGCACGCTCAGTGCCATGTTCTCAAGACCGAAGGCCAGCTCGTGCCATACGAAATCGGTGACGATCTGATTATCCGGGTTCTGCTGCACGAAGCCGATCTCCGCCGCGGCGGTCAGCTCCGGCAGTTGGGAAAGGGGCGCGTCCTTATAAAAGGTCTCGCCGGCCCTTGCCCCCACGGGCAGCAGGCCGGGCTTGGCATGGCGCAGCAGTGTGGTCTTGCCGCAGCCGGAGGGGCCGCACAGCACCACATACTCGCCCTTATGTATCTCCAACGAGACGTCGTCCAGTGCCCGCATGTCAGCCAGCGGGTAGGAGAAGCTCAGGTGTTCAAACCGTAAGAGCGCCATCTGATGGCCTCCTTTGTTTCAAGAATACCGGGCAGGAACATCAGCACGGCGTAAAAGAAAAACATGGTATAGCTGGAGCTGCCCAGCAGCACCGGTGTCATGGCAGGATAGAACTCCATATACCCGTGACCGAAGGCGCGGGCGGTGATGCAGACCCCTGCCACCGCCAGAATAAGGCCCAGCGTCCGGGCGTCCCGGCCATCGAAACGGAACAGGTGGAAGGTGGTGCGCCGCTTGGCACCATAGCCCCGGGCTTTCATAGAGTCCGCCGTCTCCACCGCCGCCTCCATGCTCATGGTCAGCAGCACCGACAGGTTTCGCAGGGCACTGCCCAGCCTTTGCAGCAGCCGCGTGCCCTCCTCCTGCAACATGGCCTGAGACTGCCGGATCTCGCGGCGATTCTGCTGAAGCTGTGGGATGAACCGCAGCGTCATGGTGATCAGCAGCGACGTGCCGGGGAAGGGCTTGCCGAACAGGTACAGGAACTTATCCGAGGTCATGACCTCCTGATAGCAGGTAAACCACATAATGACCGCGCACAGGGAGCAGCCGGACACCAGACCGTAGCACACCGCCTCCAGCGTGTACCACAGGTGATTGATGGTAAAAAGCATGGTCACGCCTCGATGGTTGAATAGAGGGTTGGCAAGGGCGATCAGCAGAAACATAGGCCCCACAAACCGCATGGTGTGGCCGTAGGCCCTCCAGCCTCGCAGCCGGATGGAAAACCAGCTGGCGCCGAGAAAGGACAGCACTACCGTGACCGGGTGCATACAGGCCAGTGTCAGGCCCAGCACCAGCACGAAGTACGCCATGCTGACCGCCGGGTGCAGATTCCCGAAGAAACGCATCCGGGTATCAGTCATGGTTATCCTTCCATTCCTTGCCGTAGCCGTAGGGATCTCCGTTTTCCAGATCGCAGCCAAGGTCGCAGGTGTAGTTCCACTCAATGACCTCGCCGGCCTTGACGAAGTACACGCCGCAGCCGTAGTTGGGATACCAGTCGTTGACGCAGTACATCCAGCCGCTCCAGCGGCCGCCGTCGAACTCATAGAGGTTATTGATGCCATCCACATAGCAGCCACTGGACGTGCCGCCGCGATAGGACATGTGGATCTTATACTTATCGCAGACGTAGGACAGGACGTCAAAGACCGTGTCACCCTCCTCAATCTCCACCGTGGTCACCGGCAGGATCACGCCGGAGGCGGGGACGATGCCCGCCCACTTACTCTCCAGATGCATGCCGTTTTTTACCGCCGTGTCACAGCGGATGGTGATGGTGACGGTATCCTTCTTGCTGTCCGGCTTCTGATCCGGTGTAGGTGTGGGAGTATTGCTATCTTCAGCTTTCTGGTCGTTCTTCTTGCTGTCGTCCTTTTTGCCGCCAGAATTGGTTGTCGCCGTATTGGAAGTATCTTCCTCAGGCGTGGTGGGCGTGGACTGGTCTGCCTTGCCGCCCTTGTTGCCTTCCGGCGCGGCTGTATCGCCCTGGGTGTAGAAATCCGCTACGCTGTCAGGCTTGCTCTGGGACGGGGTACTTGTTGTCTCTTTTTTGCCGAAGCTGAAAGCATCCGTGATCCAAGAATACCAGGGTTTTTCCTCTTCCGGCTGGTCGGTGGCTTCGCCCACATAATCCAGGTCTAATTCGCCGTTGCTGCCACTGGCAATTCCGGTCTGGGCGCAGGCGCACAGGCTCGACAGCATCATAAGTGCCAGCAGGAACGCGATGATATATCTCAGATTCTTTTTCATGTCAATTCTCCTTCAGCCATTAGGGCTGTTGATTTTGAGGATGCGGGAGAGGCCGGCAAACCCCTCCCGCTATGGAAAAGACAACGGCATTTGCCGTCTCGACTTGCCTTTTGCGGATTTGAGGATGGGGGACGGGGCGGCTTAAACCCCGCCCCCCTATGGAAAGCTGACAGTCTCCGTTCAGACTGTCTCGGCTTGACTGGGGTTAATTGCTGCGGATATTGTATCAAGTGCGGCTTCAGCGGAGGTCTCTGCCAAGGTGAGAGCCTTTGCTTCAGCCTCCGCCTTCTTCTTCGCCGCCCATTCAGCCTTAGCAGCCCGCTCCGCACGCTTTTTGATAGCCTGTTCCTTCTTTCGCTGCTCGGATTGCTCCAGCTTGCGCTGCCGCTTCTGCCTTCTTTCCTCACGGAACAACGGTTCTTGCTTCACCTTTTCCGCCTTATAGCGAGCGGTGTCGCGCAGCTTGCGCATGGAACGAGGCTGCGGCAGCCTTGCCGCCGCCATCGCGGCTGCCCAGCTGCCAAAACGCTGCTCAATAAACGTACCGCCATCCACTTCGCTGGGGGATGGGCTGTGACCCAGCGAGATGGCACACCGGCTCAGATACCGCGCCAACTGCGGCAGCGGCGTATCTGCGTTTCGCTCGGCAAATGCTTCGTCACGCGCTTCCAGTGCTGCTACAGCCCTTTTGACTATTTGGTTTTGCGCCCACGCCTGAAAATCAATGGGACGTCCGCCGCGTTGAGACATAGTAACACTCCTCCTTATTACGAAAAAATGCCGGACAAACCCCTTCTCAGGGGATGACCAGCGACATTTTGGCAAGAAAAAACGCTGACAAAATCCGTCAGCGCACGCTCCTGCCCTCGTCACAGCGAGAGAGCGCCACTGTGTACCAAAGATCCTTGACCGTGCAATTCTCCTGCCCTCGCGCCACAAGGCTTTCGCCTTTCGTACATGATCTACCTTCTCAGAAGCTTCCTCCCAATGGCGGTATTACCCAACAGCTTTCGCCGCTTCGACCATTTCCTTGCGCTCACAGTGCCGTCCGCAGAGGGTTTCTAACCCAAATTCCTTTTAGGCTGCTGCCTGATCTTTTGCATACAAAAAGATCTTTACGACCAACACAGCCACACGGTGTCACCGGATCATATTTACTTGTCTGTTGCAAATGAATGAGGCCACTGCGGTTTGTGCATACTGCAAAGTGTCAGCACACGCTCTGGGTATTTCGTAAATCATATACAATTCACGAAACAAGTCCCTGTTTTGCTTGGCGGCACGGTAATTGCTGAGATCTCTGACGGAATTTTTGACGGAATTAAAACGCTGCCCGCCCCTTCCATGGGTAAGAAACAAATGCTCTGAACAGCCTGCCTTTTATGGGCCAGAGAAGAATGGATATATGTCTGCAATGTCGTCCGAACATCAGCGTGGCCCAAAAGCTCACTGAGGCTCTTGATGTCCACACCATTCTCCATGCACCTTGTCGCGTAGGTATGTCGGAGGGCGTGAAAATTCCGATAGCGGATACCGCAGCGTTCCAGCAGCTTCCGGTATCGGTATTGCAGTGTGCGCGGTTCCATCGGCGTGTCCGTGTTGGTCAGCAGATAATTGTCTCTCTGAATGCTCTGGGTGGTCGCTTTCAGCAATTCCAGCATATCATTGGGAATGGCTACAAGACGCACAGAACTGCCGCTTTTCGGGGATTGCACCACCAGATGTGTCCCGGAAGCATCGCGTACACGGGCAGCCGAGCGCTCAATTCGCAGAAAGCCGGAGCGGTAGTCAATGTCGCTTTTGCGCAGAGCGCAGATCTCACCAAGTCGCAGCCCCGTGTTCAGCACCAGAAGGATACACAGCCCTGTGATGTCTGGGGCCTCCAGGATCTTCTGCGCCAGCAGGGCTATCTCGTGATCGGAAAATACTTCAATCTTTTTGCCGCGATATGCGGGCAGCTCCACATCCCGGCCGGGGCAATCACAATGACATTTCTTTTTCACCACTTTGAAAATTGTCTTTAGCAGCACACCAATATCCCTCGCGGTTTTGCTTGATAGACCTCGGTTCTGCAATCTCTTAAAATAGGCAGAAAGCTTTTCCGCCGTCAACTCATGAAGCATGACCGTTCCCAGATCTGGGACAATATAATGGCTGATCACATACTCGTAGCGCCCGACCGTTGAAGCCTTTAACTCACCACGGCGATCTGACAAAAAGAACGCAACTGCCTGAGCCACAGACATTTCACCTGTCAGGGTCGGCTTCTGTGGTATGACTCCTTCCATCTTCCGTCGCTTCTCACGACAGGCTGCATAACTTTTGGCATATACATAGCCATACTCTGCCTTGCCGGCAGGTGTCCGGCCGCGAATATAGCGGCCCTCCCACCGACCATCCTTCCGCTTGTAAATGTTCTCTCCTCGCCGTGGCATAGTAATCTCCCTTCCTTCTGACGGTGTTTGTGACGGCAATTAACAAGATGCCGTGGTATCCTTTCTTTTGAACTTCCAGATGATGGAAACAATATAAAGCAATTTGAATCGCAATTCAGATAGTTCTTGCTTTTTCACAATTTTCCTGCATTTTTTGTTGACTTTTTTGGTAAGTCAATGTATAGTAAAAGATGGAATTGCGGTAACTTTTCTGTCGTAAATTGTATATGATTTACGAAAAACAAACTATTCCTCATGCAGCCGTAGGCACAGATGCCTGCGGCTTTTTTATTTTGCAGGCAAAGCGCGAACCGGCTTGCTGCGTTGTGAATAGGGGCTAATCATCCTGTTATCAAGACCGTCTGGGATAGAACTGTTCGCCGACCCACTCTGCGGTCAGCTCTTTCGGATGCAAGACCAGCGTGGGCGTATGGCTTTCCACAGCAAAAGCAAAGGCTCTGTTTTCCCCACTGTCCGTTGCTGACATGTCAGCATCATGGACGCACAGCACCACATCGGCAAGGTCGATGATCTTCCTATAGGCTTGCAGCTGTGCATCCGGCGTACCCACGGGACACACGACCGAAATAAGGGTGCATTTTTCCAGCATAGTAAAATAGCGTTCCCTCAGATACGGCGCCCACTTTGTGGCCTGTTCCTCATGTGGTGTGTAGCAGAAAAGCATCAGGTCTTGGTCGGTGGTTTCCCGCAGACCATTGACGATCTCTGCTGCGTACAGACCTACGCCGCAGTCGCAGGCGGTCAGGAACTGAGACACACCGCACTGATGCAGCACCATGATCTGCTGCGCCAGCTCTATTTTCAATTTGCGGCATCCAGAATCTTCTTCGTCAAACCCCCATGGATATCTCATAGGCGCTTGTCCTATGACCGCACAGCGGTATATGTGACGGCTTTCTCCCATAAACATCACGCCTTCAACCGAAGCATTGTCGTAATAAATAATACGATAATAATTATTAAAATGCAACGATTTTTCAAAGTATAATAAACGAAAAATCTTAGGTGGTGAAGTTGTGACAGATATTCTGGAAATCATCAAACGAAATCGTGAGGCACGGGGATGGTCGGAATATCAGCTTGCTGAACGCTCTGGCCTGCCACAGTCTACCATCTCCTCGTGGTATAAAAAATCTATGACGCCATCGTTTGCATCGCTTGAGAAGATCTGCGATGCTTTCGGTGTAACGTTATCTCAGTTTTTCGCAGAGGGTGATGTGCGCATTGCGTTGACGCCACCTCAACGAGAAATGCTGGATAAGTGGAATCGCCTTACAGCGGCGCAGCAAACCGCGTTGATCGTCCTCATGGACACGATGGTGTGAATGGGTAGTTCAGATCTTGCGGCAAAGACTGAGTTTCCACCTATACGCCCCGGCAGCTTTCCGCTACAATGGCCTTGTACTTGAGGTCATTAGGCATTGAGGACGGAGCAGAGCAGGCACGGGATGGGCGATCATGCCCAGCAGAGCATATCAGCATGCCATGACCCCCGACAAAATCTCGAAGGGGCGAAACGCAAATAAGCCAGTGAAAAAAGATGAAGGGTGTATCAGCTGGTACATCCTTCATCTTTTTTCGCTATTCTTTTTTTGCTAATGTTTGCGTATGCAGGAACACATCCATCAGCATTTTCCCATCCTCGCGGTCACTCCACCAGTACGGTCGCAGAAACAACAGAGCATTCTCCAGCCAAACATAATCGTCCTTGGTCAATGTATGACTTTGAAGCCCTGCACTGATCCTGATATACGATTCTCTTACTTTGGCACTGGCACAGTCACGCACAAGATAGCCGTTGAGAAAGCCGGTGATGACAGATATTTCCTCATCCGTATAAAACATGGCGTCCCTCCTGAATTCAATCACACAGGACAGATTATAGCATATTTTCTTTGCATCCACAAGCAGGCTTGTACAAACCGGGCTTCCTCTGTGTCAAGGCCGCCTTGAAAAGTGGCGGCATACCGACTTTGTGACAGTTTTGTGACACTTTCCCCGCACTTTTGCGGGGGAAGTCAGAGCCTTCTTCTGATATGATACAGACAAGGTTGATACACGACCTGAATACTTCAAAGAAGGAGCGTAGAGGTCAAAGTCAAGTCCGTAGTAGAGATTGACGATGGACTTGCCCCGTGCTTTTTCTTCAAGACAGAAGAAGGCTAACACTAATCATCAGGACACTCATGATGATTGCAGATATCTGCCTAATCCTTTTCCTCATCTTGTCACCTCATATAAATTATTTTTGAGTCCCGCCAAATACAGGTGAGTATCGGCCGCAAAAGCATGCTCTTCTACATATATCAGTGTATCAATTATTTCTTGAACTTGCGAGGTTGCTCTATCAGGCACAGTTACGAGAAATCCGGTGATGGCATTTCCTTCGAGAAACGCCGCTGATTTTTGATATACTGCATTATCAGCAACAGTATTTGCGACATCAATATATTCTTTTAACAAAGATACCGCCAGCCAGTAATTGCTCATCTCGCCAGTTTCAAGATAAGCAGAAAATGAATCTACAGATGCAGCAAGCCGAGCTTCTGCAAAAGAGCGAACTGCTTTTTCTTGCTGACATGCGGCATAATTGTAGGTAGCAATTACTGATGTAATGCACAGAAGAAATGCTACAAATACTTCAATTAGCCGTTTTATTTAATTCACCTCCTTGTACTTTATCCGCTCACTCACCTTTTGATGCACTGTTTTCAACAAGTGCAGTTTCGCACAGAAATCAGCAAGATATAAGCTGCTGTGCTTTTTTAGATTGTCTGTAACAGCGGAATCATCTGCTCATATAATGGATTATCCCATGCTCAATATTACGCATTTGTAACAAATAATTTCCTTTTGTAAAATATTACAAAAAGAAACGACAAAACCGAGCAAAATACACAATCGTGGTGCAGTCATGTTTGAGCTCAACGTCCGGGGCGCTTTGTCCGCAGCTTGGAGAAAATTCTTTTTCAAAGCGCTGGGTATTACACACGGGTAACTCTGTACATTGGACGAGGGCAATGTGGATTTTGTATTCTAATGTATAAGTTAAGCATCACATAAAAAGCTTTGCCCTGCCATGTACAACATAGCAGGGCAAAGCTTTTTTTACCGAATATCAAATTTGGCAATGCACTTTATAAGCACCAAGCACAGTTCCTGAAACAAATCTTCATCAAAGATTCCCTTTACAATGGACTCTTTATAGAGAAGTGGACGGTACATATCTAGTAGTGCTTCAAGAGAATTTGAGTCACCGGATTTAGCCCGCATAAGGACCTTAGAAAAATCGGCCATTTTCATTACTTCTCCAGTATAGTACGCAGTCTCTTAACCGTTCGATGATATGACATTGCAACCGCACCGTATGACATGTTTAGCTCTGCGGCCAGTTCTTTCCAAGATTTTTCACCCAACACCCTTGAAAAGAATATATACCGATCTCGCTTGTTTAACTGGCGTAGTGCATGGCTAAGGCATTCGTTTTCGAACTGTTCCTCAAATGGCAGGTACAGAGAACCTCTGTCCATAGGGATTGCATGAATCGGTATATCTCCGTTAATTTCATTTAACCGAATTTTTTCTTGCGATTTCATGTAACTGGCCTTGTGATTTCGTACTGCTGTCATTAGATATGCGGTGAACTGATTTTGTACCGCGTAAAGCTGATAGCTATTATTGTTCAGCACATTTTTAACCTCCTTGACGCTTTGTTTAATCAACATCAAGTGAGGAGGATCTCGGCAACCGTTATTCTTGCTCGTGTCTCTATCTATACAAAAAGCCCGCAATCGACCTAACATGGTCGACTGCGGGCTTTTTTCAATGTCTGTAATCTCAATGTGAAAAATAATTCGGATTTTCTAAGTCTTTGAGGACCCATCTTCTTAATAAAGACTTGCCATATGGTGATTATCACTATGCCATTATCATAGACTTAAGCTGCTTTTATATTGGCGTATCAAAAGGTAATTTCGTTAATGGGGCTACTACTTTATTGAGCAAATCTCTTATAATATTACATCAAGTGTCTTATTTGCCATTATATTTTTGCACTGATTCCAACGAATTGAACTGCGTCGGCATTTGTGCCTACACAATCCATTTATATGCCGCCTAAATATCGGTAAAATACTAATACGATATTTGCTGGAGGTGGTATGTGCGTGGGAAAAAAGCAAGACTACCTGAACTATAAAGAAATTGGTAAGAATATTCGCTATTTTCGGCAAAGAGCGGGATTGAAACAAAATGAACTTTCGGATAGAATTGATATGTCTCCGCAGCACATCTCGCATATTGAAAGTGGCGAACCACTGAGCCTAAATACTCTTATTCAAATCGCTAATGCTCTGGGTGTGGATGCTAATTGCCTCCTAGGACATAATTTGCTTGAAATTAAATCTGATGACCTTCAGGAAATGCTTATACGACGAACCCAGAACTTTTCCAAAGAGGATTTAAATAGGTTGCTGCAAGTGTGCGATATTTTCTTCCCATAAATAGCGCATAGCCATTGTTTATAAACAGGAAGGAGGGATGTCCTGCATGTCTGAGCAAAATCAATGGTTTATCGAACTCTATCGGGAACATTCCTCCCGCCTGTTTAAGCAGGCCTACTATGTATTACGGGATCGACATTTAGCTGAAGACTTAATGGAAGAAGCGTTCTTGATATTACTATGTAAGCAGAAAGATCTCCTTACCCACCCCAATATCGGAGGCTGGTTAAGTCAAACCCTCAAGCACTTAATTTTAGACGAAACGAAGTCAGCGCGACACAGGCTTGAAACACCCTTAATCCACGATGCATCCGCGTTTATTGTTGATACTTATCCCGAACCCTTAGAGGACTTGTTGCCAAAAGAGTTGTCGCCTAAGGAGCGAGAAATTCTTGTCCTTCTTTTTGAAAAACAACTGTCATATGAGGAAATTGCACAGCACCTTGGCATATCAATTTTGAATTGCCGAACTAGAGCCTTTCGCGCAAAAGCTCATTATAAAGAGCTAATAAAAAATAATCCTAGTGATTCATAAATTTTCAATTTTGTTGTAATGATATTAAAAGTTCAATCAATATAGGAGAGAGGAGGTGTACAAGGATGCTAGAGAACGATTTTTCCACGGCAAATCGTAGTCCAAAAGAGGATAGCTCTCAAATCAATGAGCATCTTGATAACATGTCAATTGATGAACTGACTGATGCGTTGACGGATATGTGGGATGCTACAGATGACCTCACATATTCAGCAGCTTGGATGGATGAGTGTTTGAAGAAGATCGACCAAATTGAGGATGCTCCTGAATTTGATGTTGATGCATCTTTGAACAACTTTCTCAGTAAACATTCACGGCTGGTTGAATGCGCATCTCGCACATCTGAAAACAGCAGCCCCAAAACCTCTCGATGGAAGTCCCCTGTTGCTGCCGTTGTTGCTATCTTAGTTGTACTGGGTAGCATGGTAACTGCACAAGCTCTTGGTATTGATGTGTTTGGCACCATAGCCCGCTGGACGAATGAAACCTTCCATTTTGCGACGTCTTCGCAAAATGGTGATACGTTCAATACGGATATTCAGAATTCAAACAGCTATTCTCCTGACGGTGAATATGGCTCGCTTCAAGAAGCTTTAGATGCTTGCGGCATTGACCAAAATGTAAGCCCACAACAGTTACCGGATGGTTTTGAACTTGCAAGAGTATCTGTATGCTCATTGCCAAGTCAAGTTGAAATTGAGGCGATATATACTTCTAATGACAGCATGTTTTCGCTTGCAATATTCCGGTACAATTCTCCAGAAGTTGTCGGACAAACTGTTTTTGAAAAAGATTCCGAAGATATGATTCTTTATAATAAAAATGATATTACCTACTACATTATGTCCAACAACCAGCAATTAACTGCGGTATGGATGCCGCAAGAACGCCTCGTTTGTACCATTACAGGTGACTTGTCAATAGAAGAGGTTGAATACTTAATTGATTCCATGTAATAAAGGAGACACATTTAAATGAAAAGGGTATTGTCGCTTGCGCTAACCATTGCATTTGCTATTTCCCTTTGTGTTTGTACCGTTGAAGCTTTTCCGCTAATGGACGAATCAATTGCACCTATGCGTGCGAGTGACTATTTTTCTTATTATTCAGCGGCTGCTACCGGTGGAGCCAAAGGTGATGTTGCCATTTCCATTAGTATCCGCGCCACAAAAACGATGGACTCGATCGGTGCAACAAAGATTGTAATTCAGGAAAAGGATGGAAATCGTTGGCAAGAAGTGTATACTAAAACTGGCACCATCTATAACGGTTTATTAGATAGTGATGAAAGTAGTTTCCGGAATAGCTATACTTATTCGGGTACATCTGGGAAAACATATCGAGCAATTGTGACGCTTTATGCCAAAGATGCTTTTGGTAGCGATTCGAGAACCGTCACGACTAATTCCATTGTGGCAAAGTAGCATTCAACAACAGCGCAGGACTCCAGGATACCATCAAGAATGTTGAAGGGTCGGCTTGTGCGCTTTTTCCTATCTTTATAATCGGAGTTGTTATATGAAACATAGCTACCTGAAAAAGCTGCGGTTTGCTTGCATTCTATTATCTTTATTCAGTTGTCTTGTTTTGAGTGGATGCAGATATGATAACGTGGATGCACACTCCGAAATCATCAAATCTTGTGGAAATGAGGTTTTCAGTATCTCATCAGAGAATTCTGGAACTGCGGCAAACGGAACAATTTTGATATACGAAAAAGAAAAAGATTTATTGGGCATAAAGATTATGTTGTTTGTGAGTGTTGGCGCAGCAGATTGGGGCGGTGTTGCATTTTATCTTCCCAACGGTTGCAATTTGGATAACATAGTATACGATTATCCACATAACGAGAATTCAGGCAGAGGTGAATTACCAGTAGAAGTGTGGGCAACTGAAAGTGATCATGAGGAGTTCTGCACAGCAATTGAAATTGGACGCAGCCGTGCTTTTCAACCAACGGGAGGAGGAGATGGCGCACTTATAATAGATGCATCTTACAGGTGCGATAGCACAAAAGATATGAGAGTGCTTAAATTTGCCGCTGAATGTGGTGTCAGTCAGAAAAACGGGAATATAATTTGGGGCATTGAACATTGCGATATACTTGTAGATATTGACTAAAACTACCTGAGAAAGGAAAATGCAATGAAAACAAAACGAGTTTTAAGCGCTATCCTTGCGTGTGTTTTGATTCTTTTCACTTGCCCATTGCAAGCATCTGCGATTTCAAATACGGTTGTTTCTTCAATTGAAAAGACTAATTCGACTTGGTATGGTTATCCAGATAAAGCAGATATTTATGTTGCTAGTTCTATTGCGTATATGGGGGCAGAATGGTCGTCTGCGCGGCAGGCATGGGCATTCAACTTTAGATTTGCCGGAACAGGATCAGCAGACTGGAGAAACAGCGGAAGTAATGCTAATGTAATAAGATGTGCCGGGATGAATGTTGATATTGTAGAAAACAAGGAAAACGCGGCCTTTTGGACAAGCACTAGTTCGAAATATATTGGTTCGGCTCCGGAATCCGGTACTCATCCTGATTATGGTGGAGTTGCAAACGCTGTCGTAGGCCTTGCTATTACTGCAATTAATAATTTGGGCGCTTCTTATGCATGGTCAACACTTGGATTGATATCAGCATTTGTAGGTATTACAGATGATTCTTCAACAGCGACCGCCAGTCTTTACCGAGGTTGGGAGTGGACATCTGACAAATCAGATGTTGGGCAATTTTTCTGGTTTATCGTTGATGTAGAGCCAAACAGTACAGCAAAAATTTCTACAGATTATTGGCTGGTTGGTCCTGGATATGAGTTGCTTGATGCAGGGACATCTTACTATAACTTGCAGGCTTCATCTAAGGGAAATTCTGCAACAACAATGAACCCTGAAAACATGAGCGAAGAAGAACGGGAAGACTGTGGAATTGAAACAATTCCTAGAGAGGAATTCAACTCCAAGGCAGCGGAACTTAACATTTCAGAACGGAGTCGGGAGGAGTTCCTTAAATCGGACGATGCAGTTTTTTATTATGCTCACAACTTCCAGGTGGAAGAATCTGGGAGAAGCAGCAACCTCGAGCCGAAGGTTGATGCAAGTAATCCTTCAAAAGAAAGCCTGATTGCAAACATTGAGTATCATGTTGATCGGAGCAAAAAAATTGTACGAGGACTAAGCGGAAAGAATATTGCTGCTGAGCCTGAGAACATTGAACTTTGTGAGAAGCACAACGAGAGGATTGAGAAACTGGAAAACCTACTATTGCAGATGCGGGTAGATAATAACGTTAGAACGCAGAATCTCTATGACCTGTATGATGAGTATAATGTAATCATGGGTAATGTCCCAAATTGATTAATTGAAGCATCACCTTTATTCCACGGTACAATTTCATACTTCGGTCGTTTCATTTTGCCACAAATGAGCTGACCGTCGTTGTAATAGCGAGGACTTGAAAGTCCTCGCTATTAGCATATATCGTCATTTGATCTGTGTTTCGCGTAAGAGTCGACCGCAACCATCAAAGGAATAAGCAAGTCGGGATGGTACTATCCCGACTTGCTTTTTAAGATAAGGGAACCCTAAATGATGTATCGCGTGAAGAATCGTTATAGTACACATGGATATGGATTGAATGTTCACAGATTGCTTTTACATATAGAGCGTTTGCATACCAATGAAATGAATGGAACCATTGATTTTGGACTATGTCAGTACCTAACCCATGTATACATACATATGGTAGGAGGTGAAAACGTGACTAAATCCAAAAACAAAAACTCATACTCGAACCTAAATCGTTTGAATACGCAGGAGTTGGAAGCACTCCTGCAAAGAGATATCGAAGATTCAGGTGGCGGCAACACAGATATGGTTATGTATATTCTTGAAACGCTTGAAAGACGAGAGGGCGGTATCAGTGAAACCGACAAGGAAGCGACCGCACGAGCGCTCAAGGAGTTCTTTAGCATTTATGCTATCCCAGAAGGTGAAGGCCTCCAGCTTTATCCTTGTGCAGTCCTTGAATCTGAAGGACTTACAGCGAAAAAATTTTCTTGTGAATTTGTTGGCCACAATTGAAACGCAATTCAATTTCTTAGAGGCTGGTACATTTTTAAAGATAATCTTTTATGCTATGCGTAGATAGGCTAGGAAGTAACAGGGACACCTCGAACCCATGGCAAGAAGGACGCCGGCCATCTGTCGACGTCCTTCTGTGCGCAAAGGAGGGGTATTTCACTTGAAATCGTTGCTGGGGTCATTCTGCCTGCTGTTTCGCCGCCAAGGGTACTTGGGCTTACCCCGCCGGCACGGAATAGGCTCGTTGGCCTTCGCTTGCTGAAACAGCTCACGTTGGATATCCGTCAGGACAGGGACGGTACTACGCCCATGCCATTGACCGTCTGTGCGGTGTGTCACCGTCAGGCGAACCGGAAAACGGCCATGCTCCGGGCAGACGATAGTGCTATAAAACACTTGCTCGTCCAGCGGATACCAGCGGCAAACGCAGAATCGCTCCTGACAGATGGGACATTGAGCGAACCGCGCTTTTCTGCCGTTCATCACCTTTTCCCGCGTGGGGAGTATACCGGCCTTATATCTCGGCTGCGAGGGATATTCCAATGTGCTGAAGAACGCCTTGCGCTTTTGTGGCTTCTTGTGCTTTGGCGGCGTCGGCAAAGCAGCAGGATCGATCCAGCCGGTGACCAATGCCGCATACATGGCATCACAAAGCGCATTGTGGAAGGAAAACACCGCTGGAAGCTGACAATATGAGACTGCGGTTTCCAATGAGATCTGCCGGTCTGCATCCAGCGTGCGGCAAAAGGCCGCCTGAAGGTTATATGACTCTGTTACAGTGAATGTGGGCAACTCCCAGTGCTTTGCGTTCTTTGCTGGGGCGCCTATATCCTGACCGCCCCATGAAGCGAATACCGTATCGTCGGCGCACCAATCCACGAAGGCTTGGTGAACGTCTGGGAACGCTACCTCCGAGTCCACCGAAAGGGCAATATCCGGCAGGCGCTTCGCAATCGGTGACAGCTCCTGATAGACGGATAGCCTGATGTATACGGTAAAACTGTCCGTGATCGGGCCGCCAAGTTTATCTATTTTGACAGCGCCGATCTGAATGATCTCCTCCATGCTTTCTTGCCCAAACGGCTGTGTCCATTCCAAGTCAAAAACAATCATCGTATTGCTCCGTAACTGCGTATGTAAGTTTTATATCTCGTTTGTAGTATAGCAGAAATAAGTACGCTTGCCAATTCAAACAGTATTTTCCATGCCCGCAAGGGTATAAAAAGAAGCCCCGGCCAAATTGGTCGGGGCTTCTGGAGCAATTATGGATTACTGAATGGCATCCTTCAGAGCCTTACCGGCCTTGAATGCGGGGGCCTTGGATGCGGGGATCTCAATCGTAGCGCCGGTGGCCGGATTCTTGCCGGTGCGGGCAGCACGCTCTTTGACCTCAAAGGAACCAAAGCCCACCAACTGTACTTTATCTCCGCTCTTCATAGCGTTCTGGATCGTATCCAGAATGGCGTTAAGAGCAACTTCGCTGTCTTTCTTGGTAAGTCCGCTGGTTTCAGCTACGGCATTGATCAATTCGGTTTTGTTCATGATAACTCTCCTCGGTTGTTTTTCTCGTGCTGCCTTTACAGCACTTACACCTGACAATAGAATGACTATCAGATTACCGACGATCAGTATACACGCTTATTGCCGAAACGTCCAGCAAAAAAGAATTGAACACCAATTATCCGGCATCCTCTGCTTGCTTAAGCTTCTCAACAGCTTCCTCATAAGTATACACCTGTAAGAACCTTGTCCCTTCGTAAACTGCTGAGAACGCAGGCGGCTGGCCTTCTTCATCGCAGGCGAATACGCCCTCCGTTTCCACGGCAGCTTTCAGGCATTCCAGATACATGTAGAGGTTTCCGGAACGATCCATCATGTACTCCGGTGCATAGCTAATCTGATGCTGTCCCATATAGAGCCGCGTTTCTTCCGGTAAGGGCATCAGCAGCTTACACGCGCACTTCTGCGGCTGCCTGTCTATCATCGGCGCAAAGAGACTGGTTTGCGCACCGTACATGGAGCCTCGTCTGTGTATGCGCTCCTGATACGGGAAATGGCCGGTTTGCTGCTGGAGCATAGCCATAAGTCTGAGGACGTTTTTGCACATGGCATAGGTGTCGATCATCTCATGGGGGCGATGCTCGTTGAAATAGCCTGCGCTGATATTGACAGCCGCAGTATCCAAATGCGGCGCGACCACAGAGATGTCACTGAACGATCCATAGTTTTCCTCAAAGCCGAAGCTGCAGACGAACTCCGTAAAGTCGGGGTTATCACAGCTGTAGAACACAGCATCATTCGTGCCGCGCCGATCCAGCTCAACGATATAGTTGACCTCCGGCCGCAGCTTGCTCTGGGTAAATTTCCTCGCGCCCACGCCGCCGACTTCTTCCTCTTCACAAAAAAGAATGTTGCAACGGAGCTTACGCATCAGCAATAAGATCATATACACACCAGCCCGGTCATCACCGCCTATCCCGTAAGGCGACATCAGATAGCGGCCATCCTCAGAGCGGCAGATGATATCCGGCTGATGGGTATGAACGGTATCCAGATGGGCAACCAGCAGCACTGGGACAGTACCTTCTGCATAGAGAAATCCGTTTTTACAGACAGGCTCATAGCCGTACTCGCGCAGCTGCTGCGCGAGATATTCCTTCAGCTCACCCTGCGTCATTTTCAGAATACTTTCAAAGCAGGCCATATTCATTCCCGCAGTCTCATAAGTGTTCATCATGTCCCTCCTCAAGCTGCCACCGGTATGGTGGCTTTTTTGCAAATGGTAAAGCCCATTGTGCGGCAGGCAGCCGCCATACTGCATGACGAACAACTGGCGGTCAGTTGCTGGTAGCAGTCATGGCAAATCTGCAGCAAGGACCCGCGCCTATCATAAGCGGGGTACATAGTGCCTAAAGTGGGCCGGCCACAGGCCTCGCAAATATGCAGACACGTCTTGCAGTAAAAACCATCTTCAAGATAGATCCCTTGATCGCGCGCTACTGTCTGTCCGCATTTCCGGCAGACGACTACCTCTTTGCAAGAACACTTTATGTCACCATTGCTCCATAGTTCATTGCCGCAGCAGACACACAGGGCCACAGCTCCGATAGGCAGAACAGTGTCTTTCTTGTGCCCTTGCAGGATAGAGAGATTCCCATGAAAATCATAATCCGGATAATGCAAGCTACCCCTGCGAGTCGAGTAATGGGCATCTAAGTCCGAACGCTTTGTTTTCAGATACCAGAGATTCGGCTCCGTCAGGCAGCGCGAAATGGCTTTCTGCACCAGATGTCGGAACAGCTTGGACACTTCCAGGGCGTTTCCCGTATCGGCAGGATAGAGCCGGGACTGATACAGAGTGCCATCCTTATAGAAGAACATCTGACGGTATCGGCGTATGGCCTTACGGTACTCACCATGCACATCGGCATCTACGGCATAAAACACCATACTGACGCTATCGTTCATGTAGGAGAGGCACCCCGCCTGGTATCCTCCGCCGTTAAGCCGGTGGCAGGACATCCACGTGTTGGATTTGCTGGACATTTCCAAAAAGTCGCAGGGATGCACAGAGAGCACACCGGTCTCCTGCATGATCAGCGGGTTCAGGGCATCAGCCAACTGCGCAAAAACAGCGTTGTACCGATCATGGCTATCGACGCCGAACTTTCTGCAGAGTTTTCCGATAATGCGGCTGGCCTTTTGATCGCTGGTGCAGCGTATTCCGCCGCGCTGGCGCAGGATCTCCAGATTTTCTTCCGAGACGGTACGGCTATAGCCTGACACGGCGGCGTGCAGCGCTGCGCGAAAATCTTCCAGTTGCTCACCGCTGAGTATCTCGGAGGCAATGTCCAGCAGCGTGAAAGCCGTTTCATCTACCATGTCCGGCTGAATAGAGAGTGCCTGATTGCAATCGAAGATGATGGCCTGCTCTGTCTCGTTCCAGTCAGGGTGGCACCGCAGCAGCGAAATCAGGTCTGATTTCGCTGTCTGCCAGGCTGTCAGATCAGCCATAACACCATCTTCCGAAAAGCTCTTTTCGTATTTATACATGACGTCATAAAACTCATTTTTCAGCTCTGAAAGCTCTTTCATTTCATATACACCTTTCCTAAATTATGGAAAAAGCAGGGCGAAATACGCCCTGCCTCCCCATTGATCTACTTGCGGGTTTATGCTGCGGCCTTATCGGAGGCATACAGCACCCGCTGTTTCCATTGTTCAATAAATGCCGTGATCTGCGCTGGAGGCTCCGCATTGTCAAAGCCTCGTGCCTGCGTAACCTGACCATCCTTTACCTCTACGGTACAAAGTGATTTGTCCGGCTCGTCTACACTCCTCACAAAGAGAATGACGCTCTCTTTTTCGGCAACTTTTTTAACATAGTGTCTCACACAGTGATGAAGCGCCACACCTTCATCCACGATCTCTTTTGCGGAATGCGGAGGGACCATCATGAGTTCTTTGCTCTGATATTGATACCGCTTCTGCCATTCGTCAAAGCTGTCTGCGATAGCTTTTCCCTGCTCAGCCGTGCGTTTGTCCTTCAGTGTCTTTGCTACACTGTCATGGGCAGCCTTCAGCTCGTGTGGAAACAGTATGAAGCTATTTTTCAGATCATATTGCAGTTCTTTGCACATACAGAGATAGTCATGGTAGTCAGTGATCAACGCGTTCATGCTGTGATAGTCTATACGGATCAAAACCGCTTCATCATCCGGAGCAAACTGCCGCTCCACATAACGCTGCAGCTTATGCACACTCATGTGAGCAAGCAACTCTTTCATCGCGTCGGCATTGATGATCTCGTTGGCAATAAACCACTTTATTTGTTCCATGCTCGGTTTGTGATCTGCTTGGAGCATCTGACGGATCAGATGTAATTGGTCGATTGAAGGATTTAGTTCCTGTAAGAGTGGAAAATAATGCCGATCAATACCTAATATGGCCCGCATCTTCTCACCGTTGAAATTGATGGCTTGGAATGCGGAGTGCCTATAACCTCCATATACGATGCCACTCACCAGGCGGTAAAGCTTCATCTTGATCAAATGCTCGATCTTAGGCCGTTTTATATATGCACTCAAGAATGTTGCCACTCCCGAAAACGAAGCGATTCCGGAAAATGTTTCCAGCTGTGAATAGGCCCAAGGTGTATCCTTCAGTGTATCAGATAAGTTGCACAGATATAAGATACCGTTCATATCTGCCGTAAAATTATCTTGCCACGGGTACAATACTGGACGGTATCCATAACACCATGGAGTCAAATCATACTCAGCCTTATGATGATAGTAATAGGCATCAATGCTGCACTGTCCGCTCGGTGAAAGCGTAATAAACTGCCGTGCATTTTCCCAGGTCTCAAAATGGGTAGGAATGTCTGAGTCAACAAACGCACGGTATACCTTTATGATCCGCAGCACCAATCCGTTAACCTCCGCCTTTTGCAGCACTTGGATCGTTGCACGGTCAAAAACACGCCCGCGCTTTCCTCTGCTCTTGAATAAGATCTTCTTTTTGCAGTGAGGGCAGATGCCGGAAGTATTGTGCTTGGCTGCCGCGATACTGACCTCGTGCCGGCACGCGGTACAGAAAGCATGTTCCGGCCCTTTCCGCTGGTAATCATAGAAGATATACTGCGGCATGACTTCGCGGTGGATGAAACCTTTCAGGTCACGGGGCAGCACTGGCACATATTTCATCCGCTCTATGATCGCACGCTGCTTCTTCCACTTACGCTCCAACTCCCTGTGACGTGAAATCAGCCGTTGCAGATACCCTAATACCGAAATAGCGCCGCGCTCACATTTACAAAAGCGAGCTACGCGAGCTTCATCCTGCCGCCGGTAGAAAGCACACTTGCTGTCAAAGCCTCCTATTCGGCCCAAGGAATCCAATGTTGAGCATTGCCATGTTGCACTGGCGTTTTCTCTAAGGGAAAGAGTGGCAAAATCATACCGGCCTTGGAAAACGACCCAGCGGGGCTTGATACTGCCCGCCAGAATGTTCTCACTCTGATAGATATAGAGCACCAGGATACGCTGCCCGGAAATATTGTGCACCGCTGTGCGGATAATATAGGGGCAGCTCTCCACGTGAAGTACACCTTCATTCAGATTGAATTCCAGCTCCGGCATGGCAAACTTGCGGCAGGCGCGTTTGTCTATCTTCTTCATCATGCGCTCACCCCCAGACTATCGAAGGAGAGTTGGTCGTCCAGCGGCTCATTTTCCTTTGCTGTATTGGCAGCCTTCTCCTTCTTGGCGGCGGGCTTCTCCGCTTTTTTCTTCTCTGCTTTTTTCGTCGTGCTGTTCCTACCGCCGTAATACGGTTTAGGAACAAACTTTTCTTCTTGTCCACGATCCTCCTTTGCATTCAAATCCTTGAAATACTCTTCCGCCCATTGGTAGCAAAGCCCGTCCGGCACATCGGTGCCATAGCCTTCAGCTGAGGGCTTAACGTCATTGTCCTCCATCTCCTGCTTGGCAAACTCAAATGCCCTGCGTTTGATATAACGGAAGCAGTTGACCATGTTCTTGCGGGGGTGCATGACATTCCGGGCAAAGGCCACATCCTCAAGACAAAGCGTCTGGATATACTCGGTGACGCACTGCTTCATGTTGCGGCGTGTCAGTCGTTCGGAATCGTCGCCCACACGCTTCATAGAGGCGGCCATCACTTCGTCATCGCTCATCGCCACCGCGTTTTCCCATGCGGCCTGTTCAGCTTCCTCCTTGGCTCGCTGCCTGGCCTCCCACTCGGCTTTCCGCTTGGCCTCAGCCTGCTCATGCTCCTGCCGCTTACGATCCTCTTCCGCCTTTTTATCTGCTTTCAGATTGGAAGGTGAAGGGGAATCATCTGCGTTTTGCTGCATCTGGGAGAGCAGAGCCTTCGCCTGCTCCTCCTCAGCCTGCTGCCGGTCGTCTGCCCGTCTGGACGCCAACTCTGCGGCATCCTGTATCGCCGGGCTTCGATCCTGTACATTATGTACATTATCCCGCAAGTCTGCGGCCATTTCTGAATATACTCCCATAAGGCTCCTCCATTTCAAAATAAAACAGCATTGGGCGGGTGATAGAAACACCTGCCCGATGCCGTTCGTTTATGGTGGAACAGCTCAGTGCCGTTCCCACTTATCTTTTGCCAGCTTTGGCGAGAACTTTACCGGCAGGAATTTATCATTTCCATCACAGTAAAAGTATCTGCGCCCGTTTTCGTCAAAGAATTCGATCACCGTGGAGGGTGAAACGCTGCGTCCATGATAGTCCGCAGGCAGCTCGCCGCTGTATCGCGCCGCCACCAGTTTCAGGCGGATGGCGTCGTCCTGCTGCACTTCACACACCAGAGTTCCTTCATAGACCAGCGCGTACTCCGAGGCGGGCGGCTGTTCATAGCCGGCCTTCTGCAAAGCCCTGATCCCGCCAAAGGCGAAATCCGCGGCCTTGCCCTCAGATACATCCGGCTGGTAGATACGGAAACACTGCTGCGCTCGCAGGGATAAAAGATACTGCTCCAGTGCCGCGTCACCATCCCGCAAAAAGTGGGCGTACTCCTGCTCACTCAGACCCAGGTGATCGTGGAGCGTACTGCTGCCGGTGTTCCTCTCGTGCCATGCGGCGATCTCCTCACTGATGGCGTCAAAGGAACAGAGCCCGCAGACAAACCGCGTTCTGAAATTTATCTGAGAAACATCTCTTTGCTCTTTTTTCTTCCGCATGGCAAGCTGCCAGTCATCAATGCCTTTATAATTCGGATCCCACGTCAGACGGCGGCACTCCAACCCATGGCTGCGTGCCATGAGATAGATTTTCGACGCGCCCTTGCTGACAGCGGCGTTGTGATACTTGTCCATATCCTCGGCTTCAATGATGACCTCTGTGCCATTGGCGGCCAGCAACGCAAACAGCATATCCAGCTTGTTGACGTTGTTGGCACCTGCCGTGGCTGCAAAGGAGCGATCCATCAGAAAGTGGGCCACGTCCGCTTTCAACAGCCCTTCCGTCACATAGACAACCCGCGCAAAGGGATCGCCCACGAAATGGACAGGACTGCCGGAGGATACTCCGCGTTTCTTGGAAGCGGAGGATAGCCACAGGTACTTTGTCCCGCTCTTGTCGGGGTCGCTCTCCTGATCTCGGATAGGCGTGTCCAACCGGATCTGTGCGCCGCGTATCATTCCATCAATACCTTTGGCGGGGATGATGATCCCTGCCGTGACGGAATTGAAGTTGACCGTCCATTTGTCATCCTTACCTACATAGAAGCCGGGAACGCCCTCCACCTTACAGCCTCGGCTGCGCAGCTTTTGCGCCAGTGACCGGCACAGGTAGAAGGGCGGGGTACTTTTGTACCCCAGCCGTTCTATCTGTTCGTCGGTCAGCCCGCGCACCTCCCGGAGATGCTTGCGGTGTTGAGGCGTAAGCGTCAACAGCTCCAGCAGCATGGAAAATGTCTGGTGGATCTCCTGCGGTGAGGCAAGGACGGATTGCTCGATCGCCGCCTGTTCCGGCAGCACCTTTGCGGTGTACTCCGGCGCCGTAAGGCCGTTTTGCAGCGTGTCGCAGATCTCACGGTAGGCTTCGGAATTGCTGATCCCGTATACCTTTCCGTAGAGAGACAGCATACCGCCGCCTTCGTTGCAGTAGTTGCAGCGCCAGAGGTTTTTAGCAAAGTTGATGTTCATCTTCCCCCGCTTATCACCGCAGATCGGGCAGTCGGCATATACGCTGTCCGCCTGTCTGCGCCGGATGTGCAGATGCAGCAGCTCAGCCACATCCATGATATTGAACGGGAACTCCTGTGGCTGCGCCACCGCGCCACCTCCTTACCATCATCTCGAACGATTCGTCTGTTAGCTGGCATTTGCCAGACGCTGGAGCTTGTCCAGCATCAGCTTGGCGCCGGCCCGCAGGATATTGTCATCCCCGGAATAGCCCTTCACATACCACTTGAGGCTTGCTGGCCGCCGCTCGGCGACTTGCTTGAGCGTCTGTCCGCTGCATGTGCCGATGGGCACGATGATTTCCTCGGCCTCCGCTTCGGTCATCAGAGTGCAGATGGTATCCACATCCATGTCCTTGGTATAACTGGCAGCACTTGGCTCGTCATATACGAAGGGCAGTTCCGTTTCTACCGCAGGCTCTGCAACGGCCTCCGCAGGCTGCTCCACAGAGATTTCCGCTTGCGGCACATAGGGGGCGGTATCTTCATGGTGAACCGCTTCCGGCTCCGCCTGCTGTACCACCACAGGCTCCATATCAACCTGTATCGCAGCAGGTTCCGTTCTGACCTGTTCCGCTGCCGCTTGAGGTGCAGGGGCAGGCTCGCTCCGCATAACAGGCGTGATCGGTTCTGCGTAAGGCGTATCCGCCTTGGGCATCGGTGCGAACTGGACGCCGAAGCCGGCGTTGGTCAGCGCCATGTCCAGAGCGTTATGCTCCGCAGCCTGAATATACAGGCCGGCAGGCGCGTTTTCCTGTGTCATGGTGGCAATGTAGCTGCTGGCGGGGTCAGCATCATCCTTGTCGAAGAATACCTTCGCCTCGATGATTGCCAGCTGATCCGTGATGCGCAGCGGCGTCAGCCGCGTGCGTCCGGCGGGATATTTCAGCCGGAACCAGAGCTTTTTATATCGCAGCTCCAGTTCGTGTCCGTTGGCGGTCTTTTTCAAGAATCGCAACGGATCGAAGCCTGCGACACGGTTCAGCTCAGACACGACGGGGACAGCATTGAACAAAGTGGATTCGGGTGTATTCATTTCAAAAGCTCCTTTCTAAATAAAAACATGAGACAGGGCGTAGATTTAACGCGCTTGCCTCATTTTTACAAAATATTCACAGTGATACTCAAGCGCTGCGCTGCTGCACTTTGAACGTATTGGTATAGAGTGAGATCCTATGTCCTAACTGCGTGTTGCGTTTTCCGGTATCGTCTTTATGGACCGCCATGTAGAGCATGCCGATCTGACCCACCAGAATGACCTTTGACTTGGCACGGGTGATAGCCGTGTAGACAAGGCTTCGCGTCAGCATCCGGGCGTGGCTCCTCAGCAAAGGGAATAGTACCACATCAAACTCACTGCCCTGCGCCTTATGGACGGTGGTGGCATAGGCAAGCTCCACATGGCCCATTTCCTCCATGGAGTACTCCACGACCCTCGTGGGCGAAAACTGGATCGATATGCGCATACCATCCCGCTCATCATGGCGAAAACTGCGGATAAAGCCAATATCGCCATTGGACGCCTTAATACTGTTCTTGTTCTGCATCACCTTATCACCTACCCGAAAATAGAGGCTGCCCACCTTCAGATCGGCTTCCTCCGTCTGCGGGTTCACCAGCTCTCGGATCGCCTCGTTGAGTTGGTCAACGGAGGCCGCGCCGGTGGAGCGGAAGGGCGATAGGATCTGCACGCGGTCTACACCGTATTGCTTCACCTGTGCCAGATAGAGATTCCGCAGATGTTCGGCGGCTTCCTCCTGGTTGGCGCATTTGCAGACAGTAAAATCATTGCCGTAGAAAAAGCCGGTGTCATTGTTGTTGATCTTCTGCGCGTTATAGGCGATAAGGCTGTCCTTCTTCTGACGGAATATCTCATTGAGCACCGTCACAGGGATCAGCCCGCAGTCGATCAACTCACGGAACACATCGCCGGCCCCAACGCTTTGCAGCTGGTCTGCATCGCCTACCAGCAGAACCTTTGTGTTCGGCCCAATGCGGGAGAAGAACTGCCGCGCCAGCCACATATCCATCATAGACGATTCATCCACGATGATAAGGCCTGCGTCCAGCATATCTTCTTCACCTTTCCGGAAGCCGCCATCCTCACCAAACAGTCCCAGCAGGCTGTGCAGCGTGCTGGCATTGTTTACGCCGGTACTCTCCGCCATGCGGCGGCTTGCCCGGCCGGTGGGGGCTGCCAGCAGGATGTTCTCCGATGGCTTCAGCAGCTTGAATACCTCAATGACCGCTTTCAGGACGGTGGTCTTACCGGTACCGGGTGAGCCGGTAATGATGGACAGATCGCTGCGGAATACCATGTGAACAGCCTCCGTCTGCCGCAGAGAGAGCTCGACCCCCAACTGACGCCGTACCCTTGTCAGCAAGTCCTGCACATCCACCCGTTCTACCGGGCGGCAGAGCAGCCTTGCGATGCTGCGGGCGGTTTCGTCCTCCTGCGCGAAGGTCTTGACCAGATAATAGTTGCCGTTGCTGTTAATGATCTTGCCTTGCAGCAGCATGTCGTCGATCACAGCCTCCAGATCATCTGCCTTTACCCGCATCTGAGGAACGGGGATCATGCTGTTCAGCAGAGCCATGGACTCCTTGCGAAGCTGCTCTGCATCCAGATACAGATGACCGCCATCTCCCTTTGCACCCTCCAGCGCGGCAAATACCGCGCCGCGGATACGCATGGGTGAGTTCAGCGGCCAATTGTTCTTTCGCATGATCGCGTCCACGCGCTTGAAGCCAAATCCGGATATCTGACAGAGTTCGAAGGGGTTATCCCGCAGAATATCCACGCTGTGTGCGCCGAAATGGTCATAAATCTTCGTGGCGGTGGTAGGGGTGATCTGAAAGGGGGCCAATAGCAGCATCAGATCACGAAGGGTTCGGCTCTCGTTATAGGAGGCAATGATCTCCTCCAGCTTTGCCTTGCTGACGCCCCGTATCTCCAGCAGCCTCTCCGGTTCATTTTCCAGCACATGCAGTGTATCTGCGCCAAACCGGTCTACGATCAGCTCGGCGGTCTTGCCGCCAATGCCCTTGATAAGCCGTGAGGAAAGATACCCCTTGATCCCTTCGCGGGTCTGAGGTACGACCTCCTCGCATTTCGTCACATGCAGCTGAAAGCCGTTTTTACCCTCTTTCCACTCACCGTCCAGTATCATGCTGACCTGATCGGTGCGCGGCAGCTCATAGCCCACGGCGGCAAAATGGATCATGTTGTCCCGATGCCGGTATGCGCTGCGGGCTTTTTCGGGGATAGAACGGTCTGAGGTCTTTACGCTGATCACGCTGTACTTGTTGACAGGGTTATAGAAGATCGTCCGTTCATAGACGCCTGTATAAGCCAACTCATGCAGCCTCCTCTCGTTGTTTTTTTACATAGAAGCGCCGGCTTTCCGAAACAGTGACGTACTGCTCGTAGATGTCCGGGTGCTGCGCCTGCAAACGCTGCAGGTTGTCCTTACTGATGCCGGATTTACGCACAGGCTTATAGCTGATACTGTAAGCCGCTTCACGCCCCTGGCAGACAGCCGTGCAGCATCGTCCCATTTCTGCGACGATGCGGCCTTGCAGCCGCCGCATTTCCGCTTCAATGTGCTCATAGTTTCGTTTCTCCGCGTTTCGCTGGGTCTGAAGCTCCAGATACCGGGGAATCAGCAAAGCCATATTCCCTTCCAGTATTAGCTCCGGCGCCGATGGGTCAGCAGGCCCGAAATGACGCCTGACGCTGTTAAGGATCAGGTCACCGTCCTCCGTGTAGGGAGGCGGCGTACCGGTGAGAATGTGGTTCTCCCAGAAATCCTGCTCCAGCGCGATCAGCTCCGCCTCATAGTCCCGGTCACGGACAATATGCCGGATGATGACTTCATCTTCATTGTTGCCGTACAGGCAGCAGTAGAAGACCTCATCAATGTTCATCACGGCCATATAGTGCCGCCCCTGAGCTTCATAGTTGAGGGGAACGATCTCCTGCCCATCCTCGGACCACCAGTGATCCTTTGCATTATAGTTGGTGGTTTTTATTTCGAGGATCGCGGTTCGCCCTCCGGGAAGCTCTACAAAGTAGTCAATATCCGCCAGCATAAACGTATGCACCGGATGATAAAACATCTTCTTGATCTGATAGATGCGATACCCCGTTTTCACATGGAATATCTCTGCCACCAGATCCTCCAGCAGATGCCCCATCTTCTTGGCTACCCAGTTGCTCTCCGAGTCGTCAAAAGGCACGATTTTCAGCTTGTCATAGTAGAGATCCCGTGCCGTAGCAAACGGTGAGATTCCTAATATGGCGGCTGCATCGCTGCCGCCGATCCCCCTGCGCCGGTATTCCAGCCAGTCTTTCTCAGGAAGACCCTCCGTGCTGACCAGGACTGACGGCGCATAAGACTCGCTTGCGACTGCCATGTCTATACCCTCCGCTGCCCCGTCTGATGGGGTACAACGCGGGTATAGCTGCGGCGGTATTTTGCCGCCTTCCGCTCCGTTTTCCTGAGTTTCTGCCTGCGCCGGTCTCCTTCTCGATACCGATACAAGCGTTTGCCGGGATAATTCCTTCTGCTCATGTGGATGCCACCTTTCAAATATATGCCAAAGCCTTACGGCATTTGGGTAAATAAAAAAAGCGAGAATGACATCCTGATCCTCTCGGATACTTGCGCCTGCCGATGGCATGGCCGGTGTCATTCTCGCTGCAGGGGAAAATGTCCCCTCGAAAACAAAAAAGTCAACAGCCCACTGCTCTGCGGCATAGTGGTGTTGTTGACTAAAATACAAGCTTAACAACGTGTGCGGTTCAGAAGCACTCTGAAATGCCTGTATAGGCGTTGCACAAAAAACAATTACATGGTGATAGTACCACAATATATTGTGGTAGTCAAGAAACAATATCACTCATATAGAAAATTTGAAAAAATACTCCTTCGCATGTTAAATTTACGGTGCCTGATTTCTTTTTATTTAGTGTAAGGCTAAGCCAGTCAGAAGATGGCTGGTTCTATTACATGCACCTTGAAAACTGAACAGCCCCACCGGAGGTTATACAGGAGCGGCGGATAGTGTGCGAGAACATAAGGGAGCGCACCCACCGCATAAGTGCCGCACAGCGGCAGCCTGCTAATACGCGGTCGAAGAGAGCGCAGGAAATGGGCCGGTGGTTGGCACAAAAAGCGATAAGGAGATGTGATATGGATCACTACAAAGATATAGAAGAAATCCCCATGATATTTGGCCCGCGCGAATTGTCAAAGATTTTGGGCATTTCTAAAAATAAGACTTATGAGGTCGTAAACAGGTATGATTTTCCTAAAATCCGAGTTGGCAGAAGAATCATCATCAGCAAAAAACACTTTTTGGAGTGGATGGACGCCAACTTTGGTAAAGAACGCAACAATACATAAAAGGCACTTTTGTTATTTGCTTTGATTCCTGTTGAGTTTTCCTTCGGAAAGTCGTATAGATATTATGTGCGGAAAAACCTAAAGGTTTATATCCCACATGGTACGATTTGTATGCCTGTACGACAGTAAGGAGGATCAATAAAAGTATGGGCAAAAAGAAAGCAAATGGAGAAGGATCCATTACAAAACGCAAAGATGGCCGCTACATGGGACGCTATACAGTGGAAAGCAAACGAAAAGCGGTCTATGGCGATTCTTTCGAGGAGGTGAGGCAGAAACTCAACGAGATACTGAACGAGATTGCAAAAGGTGCCTACGTAGAACCCAATAAATACAGCGTGGAAAAATGGCTGCGGGAATGGTTGGAGTTATATGCACTGCCGACGGTAAAGCGGTCAACATATATCTCCTATGAAGGATATGTACGGATACACCTTGTCCCGGAGATAGGGCAAATAAAGCTGACATCTTTGAGCACCAGGGATCTCCAGAAGTTCTTTAAGGAAAAAGCCGGTACAGAAGAGAAGAAGGGGTTAGCCCCGAAAACGTTGCGGAATATTTACAATATGCTTCATTCGGCATTAGACCAAGCAGTTGCTGACCACAAGATTCTTAGAAATCCGACTTTGAATGTCAAATTGCCAAAAGTCAAGTCCAAAGAAATGCGAGTTCTAACCGTGGAAGAGCAGGCGGTATTACAGGAAGCTGTAAGCCGTGTTGATGAATTGCATGCCTATGGGATAACTTTTGCAGTCAGTACCGGGGTTCGTTTGGGTGAACTGCTTGCCTTGCGCTGGAAAGATGTAAATGAAAAAGAACACTACATCTACGTCAGGCGGACACTTGGCAGGTTGCAGAAGGTTGATGAAAAAGGGCGTCTCGTTAAAAAAGAAAAAGGAACTCCATCAACGGAAATCGTTGTGCGTTCGCCTAAATCTGAGTTGTCCATGCGAAAGATACCATTGTTCGATGAGTTGTGGGACGACTTGATGGCATACAAAGAAAAGCAGAACGCTCTAAAGGATGCACTGGGATCAGAGTATCAGGATCAGGGCTATATTTTTGCCACGCCACTGGGCCATCACAACGACCCAAAAGTCTACCAAACGCTTTTTAAGCGCATAGTCGCCGATGCCGGAATCGAATCTGCGAACTTCCATGCGCTGCGTCATACATTTGCAACACGGGCGTTGGAGTCAGGCATGGACATTAAGGTCTTGTCTGCATTACTGGGCCATGCGCAGGCATCAACTACGCTTAATCTCTATGGACATGTTCTTCCGGATCATAAGAAGATCAGCATGGAGAAAATGCGAGGCAACTATATGAGCTGCAGCAGTATAAGCGGCAGTTCCGATGATACTTCCGCAGATGTACCGCAGACTCAAGACCCGACCATTAGCACCATAGAGGATGCCCAGCATAATCAAGAGCCGGCCATCAGCATCACTGCAGAGGATATCCAAGGACTGGAACTGAGTGGTGACACCAATACAACTATGCCGCAAATTCACGATTCAACCGCTGACACCAACGCGAACGAGGAACAAGCTCAGGCAAGCTGATTTTGACACCAACGCGTTGGAGTCAAAGCAAAAACCATCCACGCCAGAATTGAAAAACAACCTCAAATGAGCAGCTTGTTTTTTCGGTATGGCTTGCCAACGAAAATGGTGTCATTTGGTGTCAGGGAAACGGTTGGCGTCAATCGTTGGTGTCAAAAACGCTGAAGTGCTTTTGCATATTCTGCAAAAAGTAAAAAAAGAACCACAAAACCACTAAAAACAATGGTTTTGCGATTCTTTTTGTTGGTTGCGGAGGGAGGACTTGAACCTCCGACCTCCGGGTTATGAGCCCGACGAGCTACCAGCTGCTCTACTCCGCGATATATTGTTGTACCGGTGGTGCCGGTGACCGGACTCGAACCGGTACGGCATTGCTGCCGGGAGATTTTAAGTCTCCTGTGTCTACCATTCCACCACACCGGCGGATTCGGCATAAGTTAGAATACCACACTCCCCGCAAAGTGTCAACACTTTTTCAAAAAACATTTGCCAAAACATTTCGACAGCATCCGCGAATACCACGGCCGACCGGATTTTCCCGCCGCAGGGAAAATAATCCGTGGGTTTTCCGCCGCTTCCGTGTATAATAGGGCAGAGAGACACGAAGGGTGGTGGGACAGTGGACGATGTATCCCTGATGGACAGGATCGCCTCCGGCGACGAAGCGGCCTTGCAGACGCTGCTGCGCCGTCACGGTGCCCTGCTGCGCTATGTGATCGCGCCCATCCTGCCGGATGCGCGGGATCGGGAGGAGTGCTTTGCCGACGTATCGGTGAAGCTGTGGCAGACGGCGGGGAGCTTTGACGGGACGAAGGGGTCGCTGCGCGGCTGGCTGACGGTGCTGGCGCGCAACTGCGCGCTCAACCGCGCCCGCGGCCTGCGGACGGAGACGGCGCTGACAGACGATATGCCCCACGGCGCGGGCAGCGCCGAGGATGCCCTGCTGCGGCAGGAGCGCTCCCGGTTGCTGGTCAGGGCAGTCAAGAGCCTGACCGACGGGGAGCAGACGCTGTTCTACCGAAAATATTACTACTGCCAATCCACCGCCCAGATCGCCGCCGAGCTGGGACTGACGGAACGGGGCGTGGAGGGGCGGCTGTACCGCCTGCGGCAAAAGCTGCGGGAGCTGTTGGGAGGTGACTTCTGTGAGTGACGATCTGCGCTTTGACGCGCTGCTGACAGAGGGCGCCGACGCCTTGCCGCCGCCTGCGGATGTCAGCCCGTGGCACAGCGCCATGAGCTGCGTGGTGTGGGGCATCGCCCTGAAGACGCTGACGCTGCAGCTTCTGTACCTGCACTACATCCTGCCCACGCTGGGCTGCATCCTGCTGGTGCTGGGCTTCCGCACACTGCGGCGGGAGAACAGCGCATTGCGGTGGGCCTACGGCTTGTCCATCGCCGCCGCCGTCATGCGCGCTGCTGCTATGGTGCTGGCGGCGCTGCCGGTGGAGAGGGGGGCGGCGCTGGCCTATGTGGATATGGCGTTGATGCAGGCAACGCTGATCGCCCTGTGGCGGGGCATGGTGGGCGTTTCCCGCGCCGCCGGTGCGGAGAAGCCGTCCGCGCCTGCCGCCGGGGTGCTGGCTGCCTTTTACGCGGTACTGATGGCGCTGGCCATGGTCGGTCTGGAGGGCTGGCTGCTGGTGCTGCCGGTGCTGGCGGTGTACCTCGTGATCCTGCGGAATCTGGTGAAGCTCTCCCGCTCGCTGGAGGACACCGGTTACGCCATCCACGCCGCGCCGGTGCGCCTTTCGATGGCGGCGGTGCTGTGGGGCTATCTGGGCGTGACGCTGGCGGCGGTGATACTGGCCATGCTGCTGGGGCAGCGGTATCCCATGGACTGGCAGCCCCGCGGCGACGCACCGCAGGACGAGACGATCCGGGCGGAGCTGCTGGCGCTGGGTATGCCGCGGCGTGTGCTGGACGACCTGACCGCCGAGGAGGTGGCGGCGATGTCCGGCGCGAGGGCGGTGTTTGTCAACGAGGATAAGCTGTACAGCCAGACAAAATACCGGGAGATCGTCATGGAGCACTATTTGGGCGAGGACCCGCTCCGTGTGCTGCGGTACTACCGCACCATCACCACCAAGCACGATGACGGTACCCGCTCCTATACCTACGTCTACCGGGCCTTTGACACGCTGGAGCAGACCATGACCAGCGTGGCGGTGGAGCTGGCGGGCGCAGACGGCGAAACGCACTATATCGTGATCCACCACCTGTACTACGACACCCAGCCCAGCTCCCGGTATACCGAGGGCATGACCGTCTGGCCGGTGTGGAAGATGGAGAATGACTGGCGGTCCGGTACCCTTTGCAGCGGACGGGTGCTGTGTACCCGGCGGGGGACGGCGCAGACGGCGGCGCTGCACGGCTTGGCGTATGATGACCGGCAGGTCACGAGCTTCTTCGGTACCGACCGGCGGGCGTCCTTCGATGCACAGTGGACGAGGCCGTCCGGCGCAGGCGATGTCCGGATGTATATGCTCTACGATGCGTTCTGCAGCGGCGATGCGTGGGTGCTGACCAGCTATGGCAACTATACCCGGCAGAGCAAGCCCGTTTACCCCTTTGACGGCTCGATGCTGCGCTGGGGAATGGGGGATCGCGGCGCCTGCACCCGGTATATGGGCTACGTCCAAAAATTCTGGTAACGGCGACGACGGCGAATAGACGCATAATAGACGCATGTGAGAAAAAAGAGAACCGCTCTGCGGTTCTCTTTTTTTGTGTGCTTACGGCTGATAATGATGGGCGTCCTGCAAGACCATATCCTTGACCTTCATCAGCCGGGTGGCAACAGGCGATATACCGCTTACGCGGTAGACTTCTTACGGACAATCACAAGAATCTTGAGAGTATCGGTGTCCTATCACAAGAAACTTGTTACATTTGCGTCATATGGGTAGGGGGTTCCACTACGAAAAGGGGGTATTTCATGCGGAATAACGGGGAAATGACCCGTCAAGACCTGTGGCATTTGGAGCATTTGCGTACCGTCTCGACAAAGCTAACGCTGCCGCAGTATCAGACATTCGTGGACGATTGTTACCTGAACCGTATCACGCCGTATGCAGGTCTTAAGCTGCTGATTCTCTCGTCAAACGCTGAGACGCTGTACCGGCTGGGGATTCGGTGACGCCTTGCCGTCTTGCGGGCTGTCCATTGTATCACACGGCGCAAGCCCGAACGACCCGCCCGATGCGTATGAGGGGGTGCGCTGCGGGTCGTTCGCAAGCAAGGGCTTGCCCTCGTGTGTGCCGGGACGGTGCCGCAAGACGGCAGAAAGGACGGTGCCTGACATGGCAAAGACCAACACGATGACGGCCAACGTATCAAAGGAACTGCGGAAAGAGGTATACCGGCGGGACGGGTTCCGGTGCGCCCTCTGCGATTCAACGGACGGGCTTCAAATCCATCACGTCAAGCCCCGGGGACGGGGCGGCGCAGACCACCCTATGAATCTCATTACGCTCTGCTGGCGGTGCCACGCCGCCGCCCATGGCTCTATCCTGCTTCTGGATGAGTACCCGTCCCATGACGAGTTCCCGAACATCGAGCAGCAGATTCAAGCCATGAAAGATGACCTGGAACTTGCCTGCGTGGAATACGTTTCGGACTACTACGCCGAACGGGGTGAAATTTGGTATCCGTGGGAAGGATGAAAACGGGGGGCGGGGCTTCGGCTCCGCTCCCTTTTTTTGCTGCGTCCATATGCGGTAGGTGTCCCAAAACCGGGACACAAGATATAGCGCCGTTCGGGGCATCTGTGGGTGTCGCAGGTCAACAAGAGGTGGCGCGGGCGGCTCCCCCCTTCGGTGCGCAGATATGCGGTGGCTGCCTGCGCCCCGGCTGACGCGCCCCCCCGCCCGCGCTATTGGATTCTCCGGCGTCCCCGCCGCCAACGGCGGGGCGCGCCTGCGCGCCGCCTTGCGGGGGTCGGCGGCTTGCGTCTCGCGCCGGCGGCTGTGATTTGGTGGGGGGTGGTGCCGCCGGCGCTCGGTACGTTGTGGGGAATGCCCCTCTCTCCTGTGGGTGCGGTGGTGCCTGCCGTGTGTGGGGGCGGGGGCTGTTGTCGTGGCGGCGCCGGGGGCTGAACCGTTCCGCTCCGCTTCACTCAAAGCCCCCGGCGCCGCCCCGCCCCCAGTCCCCGCCCCCTTGCGCCTGCGGGCGCGGGGTTAAGGACGCCCCGCCCGCCGGGGGCGGGCGGGATTCAGTTGTGATAATGATGGGCGTCCTGCAAGACCATATCCTTGACCTTCATCAGCCGGGTGGTGTTGCCGCGCTCGTTCTCGTCCAGCTTCATCGTAATATAGCGAATGTTCTTCTCCGTCTCCGGGATCATCACATATTCCAGCGCGTTGACGCGGCGGCGTGTCTTTTCGATGTCCTGCGCCAGCAGCTGCATGGATTTCTCCACCTGCGCCAGCTCCAGCATATCGGCGAACACCTCTTGCATCTTCTCCAGCGCCGCGTCCAGCTCACCGCTGGTCTGGGCGAAACCGTAGGGCAGGAGAGAGCCCTCGCCGCCCTCGGTGTGGAACGTGAACACCGGCACGTTGACACTCATGATGTTCCGGGCGTCTACATCCAGCGACACGGAGCGCTGGGGCCGCAGCAGCGACTGCTCCAGCATCTCCGGTCCCATGACGGCGGCGGCCACGGTGAAGGCGTCGTTGGCCTCCTTCAGGCCCTGCTCCACCTTGGCGCGGAGCTGGCGGTTGCGGCGGACGATCTCCAGAAACTGCTTCATCAGCTCGTCCCGCTTATCCTTCAGCAGCTTGTGCCCGCGGCGGGCCGTCTTGAGACGGCCCTTCAGCCGCGTCAGCTCCATGCGGGTGGGATTGACAGTTTTTCCGGCCATAGGCGGTCACTCCTTTTCCGGCAGGTACTTGTCCAGCATCTCCGGCTTGATGCGCTTGAGTTCGCTTCTGGGCAGCATACGCAGCAGCTCCCAGCCAAGATCCAGTGTCTCCTCTATGGTGCGGTTCTCGTCGAAGCCCTGCGAGACATAGCGCTTTTCAAACTCGTCGGCGAATTTGGCGTACAGCAGGTCGGTGGGGCTGAGGGCGGCCTCGCCCAGAATGGTCATCAGCTCCTTGGCCTCCTTGCCGCTGGCATAGGCGGCGAACAGCTGGTTCATGGTGGGAGCGTGATCCTCCCGGGTCTTGCCGGCGCCCACGCCCTTGTCCTTCAGACGGGACAGGCTGGGCAGCACGTCCACCGGCGGCAGGATATTCTTGCGGTACAGGTCGCGGCTGAGGATGATCTGCCCCTCGGTGATATAGCCGGTCAGGTCGGGGATGGGGTGGGTCTTGTCGTCCTCCGGCATGGTCAGGATGGGGATCATGGTGATGGAGCCCTTACAGCCCAGCTTCCGTCCGGCTCGCTCGTACAGACTGGCAAGGTCGGTGTAGAGGTAGCCGGGATAGCCGCGGCGGCCGGGGACCTCCTTTTTGGCGGCGGACACCTCGCGCAGCGCCTCGGCGTAGTTGGTGATGTCCGTCAGGATCACCAGCACGTGCATCTCCTTCTCGAACGCCAGATATTCGGCGGCGGTCAGCGCCATGCGGGGGGTGGCGATACGCTCCACGGCGGGGTCGTTGGCCAGATTGGTGAACAGCACCGTGCGCTGGATGGCGCCGGTACGCTTGAACTCCCGGACGAAGAACTCCGACTCCTCAAAGGTGATGCCGATGGCGGCGAACACCACGGCAAAGTTGGAGCTGTCATCCAGCACCCTGGCCTGCCGGGCGATCTGCGCCGCCAGATTGGCATGGGGCAGGCCGGAGCTGGAGAAGATGGGCAGCTTCTGACCGCGCACCAGCGTGTTCAGGCCGTCGATGGTGCTGATGCCGGTCTGGATAAACTCATTGGGGTAGTCCCGGGCGGCGGGATTCATGGGCAGGCCGTTGATGTCCATGTGCTTGTCGGCCAGCAGGGCGGGGCCGCCGTCGATGGGCTCGCCCATGCCGTTGAACACACGGCCCAGCATATCGGCGGATACGCCCAATTGCAGGGGGTGTCCCAGAAAACGGATCTTGGCGTCCCGCAGGTTGATACCGGCGGAGGAGTCGAACAGCTGCACCACGGCGCGGTCGCCGTTGACCTCCAGTACCTTGCAGCGGCGCACCTCGCCGTTGTGGAGCTGGATCTCCGCCAGCTCGTCATAGGTGACGCCCTCCACGTTCTCCACCACCATCAGGGGGCCGGAGACCTCATGAATGGTGCGGTATTCCTTCATCATACGTCCTCACCTGCTTTCTTGACCAGATCGGCGATCTGGCTGTCCATCTCGGCGTATACCTGCTCATAGTTGGCGGCGTACTCCTCTGCGGCGGCGTACTTGGCCCAGCCCAGACGTTCCCGGGCGGGGATGGCGTACAGCGCCGGCAGCGCCGCGCCCTTGTCGATGGCGTCGCGGCACAGATCCTCATAGTGCAGGATCAGCGCCAGCAGGCGCATCTGCCGGTCGAAGCTGGAGTAGGCGTCCACATCCATAAAGGCGTTCTGCTGGAGGAAGTCCTCCCGCAGCATACGGGCGATCTCCAGCGTCAGCTGATCCTTGGGGGACAGGGAATCCTTGCCCACCAGCTGGACGATCTCGTTGAGCTCGTTCTCCTCCTGCAAAAGATGCATGGCCCGGTTGCGGTTGCGGATGAAGTCGGCGCCCATGTGCTCGTCGTACCACGGCGTCACCGCGTTCAGATACAGGGAGTAGGAATTCAGCCAGTTGATGGCGGGGAAATGGCGGCGGTAGGCCAACGATGCGTCCAGCGACCAGAACACCTTGACGATGCGCATGGTGGCCTGTGCCACCGGCTCGCTGAGGTCGCCGCCGGGAGGGGACACGGCGCCCACCGCGGTGAGGGAGCCGGTACGCGCCTCCGAGCCCACGCACTGCACGATACCGGCGCGCTCGTAGAACTGGGCCAGACGGGAGGCCAGATACGCGGGGTAGCCCTCCTCGCCGGGCATCTCCTCCAGACGGCCGGACATCTCGCGCAGCGCCTCCGCCCAGCGGGAGGTGGAGTCAGCGATAACGGCCACATCGTAGCCCATGTCCCGGAAGTACTCGGCGATGGTGATACCGGTATAGACAGACGCCTCCCGGGCGGCCACCGGCATATCGGAGGTGTTGGCGATAAGCACCGTCCGCTTCATCAGACTCTCGCCGGTGCGGGGATCGGTCAGCTCCGGGAATTCCCGCAGCACGTCGGTCATCTCGTTGCCCCGCTCGCCGCAGCCGATGTAGACCACAATGTCCACGTCCGACCACTTGGCCAGCTGGTGCTGCACCACGGTCTTGCCGGAGCCGAAGGGGCCGGGAACGGCGGCGGTGCCGCCCTTGGCGATGGGGAACATGGTGTCGATGACACGCTGACCCGTTTGCAGCGGCGTCTCCGGCGGGAATTTCTTCTTATAGGGACGGCCCACGCGGACGGGCCACTTCTGCACCATGGTCAGCTCCTGCACCCCGCCGTCCGCCGTGCGGAGGCGGGCGATGGGCTGGGTGATGTTGTACGACCCGGCCTCCGCCAGCCACTCCACGGTGCCGGCGACGCCCACCGGCACCATGATCCGGTGCAGCACAGACGGCGTCTCCGGCACGGTGCCAAGCACGTCGCCGCCGGTGACGGCCGCGCCCACGGCGGCGGTGGGCGTAAAGTCCCACAGCCTCTCACGATCCAGCGCCGGCACCTGAATGCCGCGGGTGATGTTGGCACCCACCCGGCGGACGATCTCCTCCAGCGGGCGCTGGATGCCGTCGTAGATATTCTCGATCAGGCCCGGCCCCAGCTCCACGCTGAGGGGCGCGCCGGTGGTCTCCACCTCTGCGCCGGGGCCGAGACCGGACGTCTCCTCGTATACCTGAATGGAGGCCCGGTCGCCGGTCATATTCAGGATCTCTCCGATCAGATGCTGGGGGCCTACGCGCACCACATCCGCCATACTGGCGTCCGCCATGCCGTCGGCCACCACCAGCGGGCCGGAGACTTTGATGATCTTACCCATTCTCTTGCTCCTTTCAGGAAATATCCGCGCCCACGGCGCGTTCCACCGCCGCGTGCAGCGCCCGGTCCGCCAGACCCAGTGCGCCGCCCTTGCCGGGGATGAGGATGACGGCGGGCAGCATGTTATCCTGATAGCGGGCGATCTCCGCCGTCATATCCTGTGCCAGCTGCTCCGTCACATAGATCACGGCGTAGTTCTCCTGCGCCAGATGGTGCAGGGTCCTGCGGCCCGTCTCGGCGTCGTCGGCGAAGAACACGTCCAGTCCCAGCGCCCGGAAGCCCAGCACACTGTCGCGGTCACCCAGTACGGCGATCTTATACATATGCATCACGCAGCCTTTCCCGTATGGCGTCGGCGCTCAGACCTGCCAGACGCCCGGCCATGACGATGCGCACAGCCGTCCACTCCGCCTCCTTGGCGATGAGGTAGCCCAGCGCCACCTCCACCCCGAAGGGTACCTGCCGTGCGCCGGCGGCGGTTTTCAGCACCGCGTTGTCGCAGGCCTTTTCAAAGGCTGTCAGGCTGCCGCCCTTGACGGCCGCCTCGCCCTCCTCCGCCGCCTCCCGCAGCGCCGTGCTGCGGAACAGGGCGGCCACGCCGTTTCCAACGCCGGCACGGAGGGTGTCCACCGGCACGCTGCCGCCCTCGAACAGCACCTCCTGCAAAAAGCCGGGGTCCATGTGCAGCCGCTCCGCCCGTACCAGCGAGCGGAGGTTGGCGGCGTCGATCATGGCGCGGACATAGCGCCGGAGGTAGTCGCAGCGGCTGTCTGCCGCCAGCTTTTCCAGCTGTGCAAAGCAGGCGCGGTCCAGCACACAGTCGCTGCGCTGGGCGCTGCCCGTCTCCGCCAGAAGCTGGGCGGCCTTTTCGGCGGCGGCAGCCATGTCGCCGGGGAGGAACTGCCAGCTGCCGCCATCGGCGTACTGCCGCTGCAGGTCCCCGGCGGGGATGGTGCCCGCGTCCATCAGCAGACGCTCCGCGCCCTCCGGCGCCTTCAGCAGTACCTTGATGTTGTGGTAGTCGTATTTGATGCGGAACACATCCAGCAGCTCCTTCTCCGGCATGAACCGCTCCAGCTCGGCGAATACGTCCTCCCGCTGCTTTTTCAGGCTCGCCTGTAAGGTGGCCTCGTCCCGGATGGGGTCATACCCCAGGTCGGACAGCAGCTGGGAGCAGTTTTCCGCCGACGGCGCCTGCAAAAGCTGCTCCAGCCGCTGGGCGGTCAGCAGGTTTCGCTCCAGACTCCGGATGCGGGCGGAGAGGAACAGGTAGTCCGTGTCCTTTCTGCGCTTAGTCAAAGGGTCGCCCCCTTTCAGTCAAATAACAGCTGTGCCACGGCGGAGGACTCCTCCTGCCGCAGCTGGCGAAGCTTTTCCGTGAAGCTGCAATTCAGCTCCACCCGTCCCCGCCGCAGTACCAGTCCGCCGCCGGTGTCACGGGTCTCCTCGGACAGGCGGAAGGCGGCGCCGGGCTTTTTGGCATTGGCGGCCTCCACCACCGCCGCGCCCACGGCGTCCCGGTCGGCCTTGGACAGCAGCAGCTCCTCGTCGCCGCTGCCGTTCTCGGCGGCCAGCGACGCCAGCAGGTCGACGTACTCCGCCTGCGGCAGCGCGGTCAGCGCCTGCGCCGTGCGGGCGAAGGCCTCGTCGATGAGCTGCTGCTTGGCGGCCAGCACACGCTGGCGGCAGGCCAGCTGGCTGCTGCCGTTGAGATGCTCCAGATGCGCGGCGGCCTGTGCCGCCGCACGCTGGGCGCTGTCCTGTGCCGCCGCGTCCGCCTGCGCCTGACAGTCCCGGAGGATGGCGGCGGCATTTTCGGCGGCGCTGGCAGCCAGCGCGTCGCACGCCGCCTGTGTATCCGCCTCCATGCGGGCAACGATCTTTTCCAGTCCGTTCATAGCGGCACCCGCCTTACTTCAGAATGTTCAGGGAGATCATGATGGTGGCCACCAGCGACAAGATGGCGTAGAACTCCACGATGCCGCAGTAGATGATGCCCTTGGTGGCGGCCTCCGGACGCTTGGCCACGATGTTGATGGAGGCGGCGGCCACACGACCCTGGAAGATGGCACTGAGCCAGCCACCCAGCATGATGGGCAGACAGGCGGCAAAGAAGGACAGGCCCTGGGACAGGGTGATGTCCACGGCGCTGCCGCTGAGCACGCCCACCTGGCCCAGTACCAGGAACAGGGCCACGAAGCCGTACAGACCCTGGGTGCCGGGCAGCACCTGTAAGATCAGGCATTTGGTGGACTTATCGGGATCCTCGCTGGTCAGACCGGCGGCGGCCTCACCCACCATGCCGGTACCCTTGGCGGAGCCGATGCAGCACAGACCGGCGGTCAGCGCCGCGCCCAGAATGGCGAAACCCAGTCCGCCGATGGATTCAAGAATACTCATTACTCATGTTCCTCCTTCACGATCTCTACATAGTTGGATTGCATACACAGGGGACGGAAGGCCTTGCCGCCGTCCTTGTAAAAACGCCCGAAGAATTCCAAAAATTGCAAACGCATATCGTGGACGTAGCAGCCCAGCAGGTTCAGCGCCAGATTCAGGGCGTTGCCCACCAGCGAGATGATGACGAATGTCACGATGTTGCCGGTGGTGGCGCCCAGCATATTGAACACCTGCGCCAGCACCGCGCCGGACAGCATCAGCGCCATCAGACGCACATAGGACAGAATATCGCTGAAAAAGCCGGTGACGCCGTTGTACACGGCGGCCACCACGCCGGTGACCTTGCCGAAGCCCTTCTTGCCCCGGCCCGCGCCGTACAGCAGCATCACGCTGCCGATACACAGCACCACCGGTACGCCGCCGACGCTGCCCACATCCAGCAGCGCCATAGCGCCGCCTGCCAGAATGATCCACCATGTGATCTCATCGAACAGCGCGTCGGGGAAATGGCCGTTCCGGCACTTCTCCACCACGCTGACGGCCATGCCGGTGAACACCTGAATAGCGCCCAGCACCAGCGAGCCCACCATGATGGCCATGGTGTCATTCAGCGGGTCGAACAGCGACGGCAGGGCAACCGTGCTGGCGGGGTCGATGAGCTTACACAGCTGGGGGATGAAGTCCCCCAGAAAGCCGCCGGTCAGCGCGCCGAAGATAAAGGTCATGATGCCGCACCAGAAGATCATCTCCATGAAGCTCCTGTTGGCGGGGCGCTTCTTCTTCAAAAACAGCAGTGACCCGACGATCATGGCCAAGCCGTAGCCCATGTCCGCCATCATCATGCCGAAGAAGAAGATGAAAAACGGCGCCATGATGGGGTTGGGATCCACGCCGTCGTAGGCGGGCATGGAGTACTGCTCCGTGATGCAGTTCATAGAGCGGGTCAGCACGTTGCCGCGGAGCTGCACCGGCACGTCGGGGATCTCCTCCGCCGTGGGGTCGCTGACATCGTAGGCACAGTCCAGTGTGTCCAGCCACGATGCCAGCCGGGGCAGCCTGGCCGCCGGTATCCAGCCGTCGAAGGCCACGATGCAGCCGTCGGTCAGCAGCCGCTTCCGGTTCTCCTCCCGCATGAGACGGGAGTTCAGCCGGTCGCTGCATAGCTGGAGGTCAGGCAGCTTGCCGCCCAGCGCTGACAGCGCCTGACGGGCGTTCTCCTTCTCGGCGGCGGTCTGCCGCAGCGCGTCGTCCAACGCCGTCAGGTTCTCCTCCGGTGTGCCGCGCCGCCCCTTCAGCTGTCCGCCGGCGAAGCCGAAGCTCCGCAGCAGCTCCAGCGCCGCCGCCGTGACGGTTTTGTGGGTCAGCAGCAGTAGGCACTGCTGTTCCCGGTCGGCGTACAGCAGGTACGCCTCTGCCTCCGGGATCTGCGATGCCAGCGCGCCCTGCACCTCGTCCCAGTGGGCGAAGGGGGGCAGCGTGCCGGTGGTGATATCGCACCAGCGCGTCTCCGTCAGCTCCAGCGGCACATCCAGACTGCGCCACGGACGCAGGGCGGCCTGCTCACTGCGCAGCTGGGTCTCCTTGGCGGTCAGACGGTTGATATCCGCCGCCAGCTCATTGATGCGCTGTGCCGTCTCCAGCTCCGCCGCCAGCGACGCCTCATCCAGATAGTCCCGCTCGGAAATGCGGGGGCGGGGCGTCAGCAGTCCCGCCTTGGGCGGCGGCGCCGTGCGGCGCAGGGTGTCCATGGCTGTTTGCAGCTGCCGCTGCCGCGCCAGACAGTCCGCCGTCGCCGTGTCGCACCGGCGCAGCGTATCAGGCAGCGCTTCGGTGTCCGGCTCGCTGATCTCCAGACAGCCCATGTGCTGGAGCCGCCGGAGTATGGCGCCGTGGTCGCGCTCCAGCGCCAGCACCTGCAGGCGCTTCATTTTCACAATGGCCATCTACCGTTTCACCACCTTTTCCAGCAGGTAGGCCACGGCGCCGTCCATCCTGCCCAGCGCCGCTTTACGGAGGGCTTGGCAGTCCTCCTCGGTGTGCGCCAGCATGACCTGCCGCTCCGTGTCGGCCTGTGCCTCCGCCTGACGCAGCGCCTCTGCGGCGGTGCGCCGCGCCGCCTCCTGCGCGGCGGCGATCAGCGCGGCGCCGTCCTTTTCAGCCTGACGCACCCGCTCCGCCGCTGCGTTCTGTGCGGCGGTCTTCTGCGCCAGCAGACGTTCCTCCGCCGCTTGCAGGGTGTCGATCTTTTCCCGGTACAAGTTTACTCACCGCCTTTCCCAATGTATGCAGGCAGGGGGAGACCCCTCTGCGCGGCCTCCCCCCTGAGAAATACACCATATAGTTACCAGAGGGGCTGGCCTCTGCGTTATGTTGGATTCAGAATAACATAAAAGCCGGTGTCCCACAACGGGCAAGCCGTAGAAAATGACTACCTGCTTTTTGTGGATTTTGTCAAATGGCGGGCAGCCGTGGGACGCCCCCGGCGGAAACTTTCACACACCCGCGCCAACAGCCAAATTCCAGTGGCATTTTTCCCATATTTGTGGTATAGTATCCTTGTTATGGAAACCGAGGCGATAACAAAGAGAAGTATTTCGACACAATATAACCATTTGTATTCTATTCTGACGTGAGGTACTGCTATGACATATTTGACTGCCTTTCTGTTGGGGCTGGTACAGGGCGCGGCGGAGTTTCTGCCCATCTCCAGCTCCGGCCATCTGGCCATCGCCCAGAACCTGCTGCATATCGAGGGCGCCGGCAGCGTGCCGGAGTTCTTCGATGTGCTGCTCCATCTGGGTACGCTGATCGCGGTGTTCGCCGCCTACTGGAAGGATATCTGCGAGATGGTGGTGGAGTTTTTCCGGGGCATCGGCGATCTGGCCCACCGCTCCACACCGTCGCCGGTACCGCCGGCCCGGCGGCTGATCCTGTTGATCGTCGTGGGTACGCTGCCGCTGTTTGCGGTGCTGCCCATCCGCAAGGCGGTGCAGGGTCTGAGCGACAATATGGTATTCGTAGGCGCGGCGCTGATCGTTACCGGCTTTCTGCTGTTTCTGTGCGACCGGGTACGGAAGGGCCGCAAGACCGAGCGCAGCGCCACATGGCTGGACGCCCTGCTGGTGGGCGTGGGACAGGCGGTGGCCACGCTGCCCGGCGTGTCCCGCTCCGGCATGACCATCACCGCCGGCTGCTTTGTGGGCTATGAGCGGCGGTTCGCCGTGCGGTTTTCGTTTCTGCTGAGCATCCCCGCCGTGCTGGGCGCCAACATCCTGTCCATCGGCGACGCGGTGAAGGCCGGCATCAACGGCGCGGAGGTACCCATGTATCTGGTGGGCGTCGTCACCGCCGCTGTGGTGGGGTATCTGTGCATCCGACTGCTGAAGTATGTGGCGGATAAGGGGCGCTTCGGCGCGTTCGCCTATTACTGCTGGGCAGTGGGCATCCTGACGCTGGTGCTGCAGGCCGTCAAGTGAGATAAAAGTGAGGAAAACTATGGCATCGACACAGAAGAAAACAACGAAAGGGAAAAAAGCGCCGCCCAAGCCGGAGCCGCCCGCCTATAACGGCATGGCGCGGCTGATCGGCGGCATCGTCTGCCTGCTGCTGGCGCTGTGCGTGCTGGTGAGCTACTTCAATGTAGACGCGCTGCTGCTGACGTTCATCGCCAAGGCGCTGAAGGGGACGCTGGGCTGCGGCTACTATCTGGCCGCCCCGGCGCTGCTGGGTGTGGCGGTCATCCAACTGCGGCATCAGGGCCGTCCGGTGATCCTGCGCACCACCTGCACGCTGCTGGTGCCGCTGCTGGCGGGCGTGCTGTGGCATCTGATCTTCTGCCGCACCGCCTATGAGCTGGGCGGCGGGCTGCTGTCCCTGCTTTGGAAGGATGGGCAGGCGCTGGACTGCGGCGGTGTGGTGGCCGGCGGACTGGCGCTGGGCAGCGAGGCGCTGGTGAGCAAGGTGGTGTCCATCATCATCTTCGTGGTGCTGCTGCTGGCAGCACTGCTGGGCGCGCTGCATATGACGCCGCAGCAGGCGGTGGATAAGATGCGGGAGTACCGGGACAGCCGCTGGGACGATGAGGACGGCGAGGACGACCTGCCCGACGATTTCGAGCCGCTGCCCCGGCGGAGGGCGTCCTCCGCGCCGGAGAAGCCGGTGAAGGAAAAGCCCGCCCGGAAGCGTGCCGGTATCGATATCCCACTGGACGGGGAGCCCTCCGCCATGGAGAGCGGAGCGAAGAAGGAATTCTTCACCCGCAAGTCTGACACGGTCCGGACACCGGATCAGGTGCTGGAGCAGAAGGCCGCGCCGGAGCCTGCGCCCGCTGCGCAGGAGGCCACGCCGGTGAAGGAGCCGGTGTCCGCCAAGACGAAGAAGGCCCAGCTCCAGCAGGAGGTGGAGTCCGCCGCGCAGGAGGTGAGCCAGGCCATCGAGCAGGAGCTGGCCCAGGGCGAGGAGGCCTACCGCTATCCCCCCATCACCCTGCTGGAGGAGAACCACGCCGACAACTGCACCGAGGTGGGTGCGGAGCTGCGCAACAACTCCCGCCGTCTGGCGGAGGCGCTGCGCTCCTTCGGCGTGGACGCCGCTGCCGGAGATGTGGTACATGGCCCCAGCGTCACCCGCTACGAGTTCACGCTGGAGCAGGGCGTCAAGCTCAGTAAGATCACCAACCTGTCCGACGATATCGCACTGGCGCTGGGCGCCAGCGGCGTCCGTGTGGCGCCGGTGCCCAACAAGATCTCCGTGGTGGGCATCGAGGTGCCCAACCGCACCGTCACCGCCGTGCGCATCCGTGACGTCATCGAATCCCGGGAGTTCACCCGGCATCCGTCCTCCGTGGCCTTCGCCGTGGGCAAGGACATCGGCGGCAACAACATTGTGGGCAATATCGCCAAGCTGCCCCATGTGCTGATCGCCGGTACCACCGGCTCCGGTAAGTCCGTATGCACCAACTCCCTCATCGTCAGCATCCTCTATAAGTCCACGCCGGACGAGGTGCGGTTCATCATGGTGGACCCGAAGATGGTGGAGCTGGCGCCCTACAACGGCATTCCGCACCTGCTGATCCCCGTGGTCACCGATCCCAAGAAGGCCGCCGGAGCCTTGCAGTGGGCGGTATTCGAGATGATGAAGCGCTACAAGATGTTCTCCGAGAAGGGCGTCAAGGACTTGGCGGGCTATAACGCGCTGGCCGAGGTGGACGAGGATGTGAAGAAGCTGCCCACCGTGGTGGTGGTCATCGACGAGCTGGCCGACCTGATGCTGGTGGCCGCCAAGGAGGTGGAGGAGTCCATCTGCCGCGTGGCCCAGATGGGACGCGCAGCCGGTATGCATCTGGTGGTGGCCACCCAGCGTCCCTCCGCCGATGTGATCACCGGCCTGATGAAGGCCAATATCCCCAGCCGCATCGCGTTTGCCGTGGCCAGCTCTATGGAGTCCCGCATCATTCTGGATACTCCCGGCGCGGAAAAGCTGGTGGGCAAGGGCGATATGCTCTACGCCCCACTGGGAGACAGCAAGCCCACCCGCGTGCAGGGCTGCTTCATCACGCCGGAGGAGATCGAACGGGTGGTGGCCTTCGTCAAGGACGCCGCCGGCGAGGCTCACTACGATCAGGACGTTATCGAGAAGATCCAGCAGGCGGTGGACGCCAAGTCCGACAAGGGCAAGGCTTCCCCAACCGACGGAGCAGCCGATGGCGACGACGGCGACGAGCTGCTGCCCGCCGCGGTGGAGGTGGTGCTGGAAACGGGACAGGCCTCCGTGTCCATGCTCCAGCGCCGCCTGAAGCTGGGATACTCCCGGGCCGCCCGTCTGGTGGACCAGATGGAGGAGCGGGGCTACGTCGGACCCTTCGAGGGGTCTAAGCCCCGGCAGCTCCTCATCACCCGCGAGAAGTGGCAGGAGCTGCAAATGGCCAAGGGCGCTGCACCGGCGGAAACGCCGCCCGCCGCTGACCGCTACGGCTCCATCCACGACGTGTTCGAGAGCCACGACGCGCTGGACTGACCCGCGCCACCGATACGAAAAAACACCCGCAGTCCACAGGACTGCGGGTGTTTTGCTGTGATTTACAGGCCGTCCGGCGTGTTGACACCGAAGCCCTCGCCCAGTATCTCGTAGGCGTCGCACATGATGATAAAGGCGGTGGGGTCGATCTCCTTGACGATGGATTTGATGCTGACGATCTGAGAGCGGCTGAACGCGCACAGAATCACGTTTTTCTGTCTGCCGCTGAAGCCGCCCCGCCCCTCCAGCAAGGTGACGCCGCGATCCAGCTCCAGCAGCTTGGCGGTGATGTCCTCATAATGCTCGGAGATGATGTACGCCATCTTGGCGCCGTTGCCGCCGTAGACCACCCGGTCGATGGATTTGGAGATGAGGAACAGCGCCACCATGGCGTACAGTGCCTGCGTCAGGTCGCGGAACACCGCGGCGTAGGAGACGACCACGATGGCGTCGATGGTCAGGCACAGCGTACCGATGGACAGGCCGGGCAGCTTCAGCTTCAAAAGCCGCGCCGCCAGCTCCGTGCCGCCGGTGGTGGCACTGTACCGCAGCATCAGACCGCAGCCGAGACCTGCGGCCACGCCACCGCAGATGGCCGCCAGCAGCGGTTCCATGGGCTGGAAGGTGTACAGCCCCGCCAGCAGGTCGATCATGCCGGAGCTGACCAGCGTGGCGTACAGCGTGGCGTACAGCCACTGGTGTCCCACGTGCTTCCAGCTCAGAATGAACAGCGGCAGATTCAGCACCACGATCACCGCGCCGATGGGCGCCTGGGGAAGGAAGAAGTTGACGATCTGGGCAATACCGGTAAAGCCGCCCACGCTCAGGTGGTTGGGGTCAAAGAACCAGTTAAAGGCGACGGCGTACAGTGCGCAGGACAGGGTGATCATGATGTACTGCACCACGATCCCCTTGATCTTCTGATCCATAAATGGCGTCCTCTCTTTTTCTCTTAAAAATGTATATACAGTATACTATGCAGAACGCCGTTTGTCTACTATCGTTATTCCACCTCTACGACAGGCGGCACAAACCGCTCTATGGCGGTGCGCAGCTTGGGGTGACGGATCACAAAATGGATGGCGGGGGACTTGCCCTTGGACACCATGGCCCACTGCCCCTCGTGGATGCAGATCTGCAAATTCCGGAAGGCACCGCCGCCGGTCCACTCCAGCCGGCAATGGGGCTGCGCTGCGGCGAACGCCTCTGTCTGGCGGACATGGGCCAGATATGTCTCGTAGGTGTACGGCACGTCCCGCTCGTAAAACAGGCCGGACAGCGGCAGGGAGGGCGGAAACTGGGCGAAGGCCTCCGCGGACAGCCGCGGCAGCTCCAGACACAGCATATCGGACGACAGGATGTGCTCCATCTGCTCCCGCCGCACGCGGGCGTAGGCGGCGATGCGCTGCCGCTCCTCCGCCGGTACAGCCTGCTGTGTCAGCAGCGTTTCCAGATACGCGGGTTCCATGGTGTACAGCGGCGGCACGGACAGGATCTGCCGCCGCGGCCCCGGCGTGCGGCTGTCCGCCAGCAGGAAGGCGTTGAGCCGCACCGCGTCGTCCTCCCGGTAGATGTCCATCAGAGGCTCCGCTTGCGCCAGCATGGCCTCCGCCCGGCGGCGGCAGTACGCCACCTCACCTTTGACCTTTGTCAGGTCGTACCGCCCCTCACTGTGATGCCCCGCGATGGCCTCGCCGGTCAGCGCCACCGTTCCCGCCGAGCGCATGAAGTGCAGGAACACACCGTTCTGCGGATTTTTGAAGTAATACGGCTCGATCTGCCCCGTCATGTACATGGGGATAAAGCTCTCCAGCCCCAGCATCATCTCCGACAGGGAGCGGTCAATGTTGTGGATGATCCGGAGCTTCAGCCCCTTTTTCAGCAGCATGGCCATGCCGAACATCCATTTTTTCGGGAAATCCGGGTCCTTGGCCATCTGCTCCATGGGCATATCGCTGTACATAATGACCGGCTCCATGGAGCGGGACAGCACCGCCGCCTTCATGAAGTCCAGCTCGCTTTCCATCATCTGCTGCAGCCCGAAATAGCTGCGGGAGGTGGGAAGCTGGAACGGCGCCGTTGGCACCTTCGGTTCGTTGAAGCGGATGGAGCGGATGTACTCGTTCAGGTCGAAATCGTCCAGCTTGGCGAGGAAGTGGTCAACGGCATTTTGCCGGGGCGCATGGCTGCCCAGCAGCCAGTCCCGCAGCCGCTGGCAGTATACGGCCCTATCAGCCAGCGCCGCCGCCTCGCAGTCCAGCAGCGCCCCGGCGATCTCCCGGTGCTGGATGTCATCCAGCTCGCGGGACACATAGGCGGCCACCGCCCCGGCGAAGCCCACCGGATCTGCCGGCTGCCGCGCCCCGCTGCGGAACCGAAATACGGTGGACGGGTCATAGTTGGCGTACCGGCACAGCCGGCTGATGCTCAGCTCCATCACCTCTACCAGTGTGTTGAAGTTCTCCCGCAGCTGCACCCGGTCGGAGACGGCGTACTCCTCGCAGGATAAAAAGCCTGCCCGCACCTCCGCCTCCGCCATGCCGGGGATACCCTTCTCCTGTGCCAGCTCCGCCAGTCCGCGGCACAGACCGTCCAGCGCGGCGGAATCCCGCCCCGGTGTCCGCTCCCCCGCCCGATAGCGGCTCAGGGACGGCGCGGCGACACCCGACCGGGCGCACAGCTCGCTGGCCCGGCAGCCCGTCAACACCATCCACGCATTCAACTGCTGACAAAAACGCATGATGCACCTCCTGTTCCGCGGTTTCCTCTACGGCTCCATTATACGACAGCCCGCGCCGCCTGAAAAGGGCTGACGTCGGACCGTTGCCGGAAATGGCAGTTGGCAATACCGGCAACTCTGTTGCGTCCGGCGCGCAGCTTGGTACAATGGAGAAAAAGAAAAGGGAGGCTTACGAGATGAGACAGAACAAACGCGCCCGTTGGGGCCTGCTGCTGGCGCTCTGCATGACCCTGCTGCTGGTGACCCCGGCGCTGGCCGGCGTCACGGACGTTACCGGCGGCAGCAAGACGACCGTCAATACCGTCGTCCGCAATAACTACACGGATACCCACGAGAAAAAGACCTTCGCGCTCACCGGAAAGACCACCACCTTCGAGGGCGCGGCGGGCTGCTTCGGCGCCGAAAGCGGCACCCTGACCGTGGGCTTCCCCGATCTGCGCGAGGTGGAGATCACCTACACCGTCTCGGTGGATACCGTGGTCATGACCGTCACCAACTACGATGACCTGCCCGCCGGCACCTACACCCGTCCGGAGCAAGAGGACAAGAGCATGATGACCACCATTTACACCGGCTCCAAGCTGACCTATACCGGCACCGACTATGAGGACGGCAAGGTTACCATCAACGAGATCCGCGACGACTACTACAACCGCCACCACATCTGGCGCGGATACACCCTGACCGTCACCGGCAATGGTAACGGCAATTCCTCCGGTACCGGCAACGGCAATACCACGGGTACCGGCAGCGGCGGCACCTCCGGCACCGGCCTGAGCGGCGCCACCGGCGGCTACAACTCGCCCAAGACCTTTGACGCGGGACTGACGCTGTACGCCGCCTCCGCGATGCTGTCCGGCGCGGGGCTGGCCGTCCTGCGCCGCAGAAAGCGGTAGCTCGCACGAACATTGACATCCTGCATATAACGGGGGGAGCAAAAAGCAGCGTGCGTACCGACAGGTACGCACGCTGCTCGTTTCATCTCAGCGGTGATGGTGGTGATGATGGTGGTGGAACAGGTGATGGTGATGCTTGTGCTCCGGCAGCTCTGGCTGGGGATCGAACCCGTCCTGCCAGTTGGAGAACAGGAAGTAGAACAGATAGATCACCGAGCTGATGGCCCATGTGATGGGATAGGCCCAGTAGACGTAGACGATCTCGTGCCGCCAGTGCATGATGGCGGTGATGTACAGGATACGGAACACGCACCAGACGCCCAGCATAATGGTCATCGGCACGAAAGCCTTACCCGCGCCCCGGCACACGCTGGCGATGGCGTGGGAGAAGGCCAGCAGACAGTAGAACAGGCAGATGATCCGCGTCTCCAGCACGCCCAGCCGGATGACCTCCGGCGTGCGGGAGAACAGGGACACCAGCCACGGCGCAGCCAGATAGGTGATGACACCGATGATCTCCGCAATGACGGCTGCCGCCGCGATGCCGAAAATAGCGCCCTTTCTGGCACGGGGCTTCATGCCCGCGCCCAGATTCTGCCCCACATAGGTGGTGATGGCCATGGTGAAGCTGGTGACGGGCAGGAAGGCGAAGCCCTCGATCTTGGAGTACGCACCGTAGGCGGCGGTGGCCATCTTGCCGAAGGAGTTGATATTGGTCTGCACCACCACGTTGGCAAGGCCGATGACGGAGTTCTGAATACCGGCGGGCAGGCCGTAGCGCAGGATCTCCCGCAGCAGCGGGCCGTCGATCCGCAGGGCGGACAGCTTCAGCTGATAGATGGTGCCCTTCTTGGCGAGGTGCATGACGCACAGCACGGCGCTGAGCGCCTGGGAGATGATGGTGGCCAGCGCCGCCGACCACACGCCCCAGCGCAGTACCGCCACGAACAGCAGGTCCAGCACCACGTTGGTCAGGGAGGAGACGATCAGGAAGTACAGCGGGCGCTTGCTGTCGCCCAGCGCGTTCATGATGCCTGTAAAGGTATTGTACATCACACCTGCGCCCACACCGGCGAAGTAGCACCGGAAGTAGGCGATGGCGTCGGGCAGCACCTCCGGGTCGGTGTCCATCCACCGCAGCAGGGTGGGGGTGAACAAAACGCCGATGACGGTGAGGATCAGGCTGCTGATCAGTCCCAGCAGCACGACGGTGTGGACGGCGCGGGACACCTTATCATAATCCCCTGCGCCGAAGTAACGGGAGATGGCCACGCCCACGCCGCTGGCGGCGCCGGCGAAAAAGCTGATAAGCAGGAAGATCAGCGGGCCGGAGGCACTGACGGCGGCCAGCGCGTTGTCTCCCAGAAAGTTGCTGACGATCAGGGAGTCGGCGGTGTTGTAGAGCTGCTGGAACAGCTGGCTCAGGAAAATGGGGATGGCGAATCCGGCGATAAGCCGCCAGGGTACGCCGTGGGTCATGTCCTTTGTGTTGGCAGCGGCCATAAAAAATGCACTCCTTCCTTTGGTGTATGTCCGGCGTGGTGAAAACCGATGCTGAAAAACGGCCCCGACAGCTCGGGAGCGGTCGGGGTATCGTATGATCCGGCGGGGAAAGATGCCTGATGCCATGCGGTGTGAACCGCATGGCATCGTTCAGGCTTTTCTGGCGCAGTGGGAGGGATTCGAACCCTACGAGAGCCGTAAAAGACGGGTACTAACGTACCCGCAAATGCTCTGTTTTCAAGGGTTTTCCCCAAAGCTGTTGATACCAATGGGATTTCATTTGTGGTCAAATTTGTGGTCAAAATGGGGCGCGACCCGCAGGTGCGAAGCACCGAAAGGAGGCTCCAAATGAAAACAAAAGAACACGTTTCAGACAGGCGTGAACGGTCCTGCGTCCTGCCCCCGAAGGCAGGGAACCCTATCAGGGGAGCGCCTTCCCCATCCCTGCCTGAGATTATATACGATGTTCGGGTGAAGGTCAAGAGTATCGAAAATAATTTGAAGGCACTGCGTGCTGCCCACAAGAAAATCGGATGGACTTTAGAGAATTTTGAAGACGACCTGCAGGGCGTCCGGAGGATTATTGACGCCGATACTTCCGATGAAAGTGCCGCCCGAAGAGCGGCACTGCTGCAGAAAGCGGTTGATGAATTAGCAAATAATACCTGCCTTCCCTTCATGAAAATGTGGGATTCGGTGTGCGAGCTTGAGAGTATTTCTCTGCAATGGAAGACCCGCGAAGCGGACGTTTCGGATGATTTTTGCGTCGAGCTTTTTGAAAAAACACGACGGGAAGCGGGCCTGTTTGATGCTTTTGTGGAGGCGGATTTGCTGCTGGTCAGGATGCCGGCACTGCCCTCGATTCGGGCTCACGGCACGGTCATAAACGGGCGGAAGGTGGTCATTTATGATACGCAGATGTTCGTTGAAAAGGTGCGCGGAGCCGTGCTCTCCGTGGAGGATTCGCTACCCCGAATTGCTCAAAAATGCGTGACGTATGTTTTCATTTATAACAGCCTCACGGCTCCCTGCCTTGACTCCGACAACCACGCAACGAAGGCAATTACCGATGAAATTTGCTCCCATTTCGAGGGTGGGGACGATGGTCTTTGCACCGATTTTCGCTTCTACACGAGGGTGTCGGAGACCATTCCTGCGGGGACTTACGTTACGATTTCTCCCATGGAAGGGCCGCTTCCAACGCCGGAAAATATCATCAGAATATGGGAAGCTCGCCAGCGAAGCAGCGGGGCTGCTGTAGGCCATTAAAAGAGGGCTAAATTGGTCGCATCAAAACGACCGCCCCAATGGCCGCTTTGGTGAGAACGTGGTGCAAGTGCAATCCATTGATTTTACTGGATTTTACGAACCTTAAAATCGAAAAATGCCATTGCCGATATTGACCAAAGTACAATCAGCAAGAAATTTATGCCCGCCCCTGAGAGACTAAAAACGCTGTTGATCTACCCCATTTTCGGGGGCGGGCATCCTGAAAATAGTAAAAGGAGGATGGAGAATGCCAACCCACTATAACGTGAAAATGAAAATGTTATATGCCCTCGCTATATGTGGTCTTGTCCGTCGGGATGACCTTGCGATTTTTGCCGAGACCATGAACATGGGTTCCCACGACATTATGGATTTGATTAGCGCCGGTTTTGTGAGGGAGTCGAGCGCAGAGGTTGATATTCGCATTGGGGGAAGAAGTCGGAAGCGGGTGCGCCGCGTCTGCTGCATTACAAATAAGGGCCTTGCGTTTCTCTTGGAGTTTGGCGGCGCACTGTTTCCATGGCTGGAGAGCATACCCAAGAGTATCATCGGAAACGTCAACCTGCGCGGCGGTACGCTGGCGCGGAAAGCGCCGTTGGACCGCCGCCTGAATTTGGCTGGTGCGAATTGTTTTTACGCTGCCGCAGGTTTTGAGGTTCACCCGCTGGTATTCGGTGATGACGAGGACAGTCAGAAACCTGCGCTGTCAGCCATCATTGCGAACGCGGTGGGTGATTTCGCTCCTGAAGAAAGCACCGTGTACTACAACGCCATTGAAGTGAAGGGAAAGTGTATTGACGCAGACGCAGAAGATTCGCACTCTCAGAGATTTACTCGGCAGGTCGGATTCGCGGCGTATTCCAAAAATGATTTCAACATCTACATGATTCCGCAGGGCGGCATGAGATGGAAAACGGAAATTGCCAAAAAAGAAATGTACCTGTTTTCTACCTACCGCAGCAAAATCCGTATGAATCAAATGAAAGATTGCTGTGCTGTCCTCCTTGCTCGTAACCCCCGTGATTTTGCGGCATCGTTCCTTTCTATCAATGATTTTTCCAGCAAGAAAACTAAAATGCAGCGCATATACGTTGTTCCGATGAGGTGCGAGGGGCGTAAGGACAACGTGATAGCCATGACATCTGGTTTCGATGGTGAACGGGAGAACTGCATTATTGAACTGGGAGAAGATTTTGAATTTGAACGAGATGCGAGGTCATTTATCTTTCCGTTCCGCATGTGTTGGGAGGGGACGACCTATCACGTGGCGATAGGGACGGTGATGGAGCTCTACAACATCCGCAATATAAAAGAAGATGTTGAGGCCGGAAAGCCCGTGATGGTTTATTGTTACCACCATCAGACACCGTATTATCAGGCGATATTCGGGAATAGCGTAGGTTATATTTTTGCAGATTGAAAGGCGAGGGGTGATCCGCTACGCGGATAACCCCTCGCAAAGATGGCAGCCGGCTGGCTGCATATTGGTCACAGAAACATTGCCATGTAGATGGGCAGATGGAGGATGTTATCGGAGCGCATGACATCCTTTGTGTAGAGAATATAGGACTCACCTATTTTCGAGGAAAACTTTGCGCGGAATTTGTCCAACGATGCGTGGCTGCGGTAGTTGCCGGACTTTACTTCGATGGGGGCTATTTTTTTGCCCTCGGCAATCAGGAAATCGACCTCCATGTGGTTTTCCCGATGCTCCTTATCACAGCGAGAGTAGAAGTAGAGCTTATGCCCACGGCACCGGAGCATCTGTGCCACCATGTTCTCCAAAATCATGCCCTCGTTTACATCCAGCTTGTCAAAGAGGATGGCTTTATACAGCTCGTTGTCTGTATAGCCCTTGTCCATGAATGTCTGTGTCACCAGAAGTCCCGTGTCCGCCATGTAGCATTTCTGTGTGGTGTGGTCGGCACTGAGGGCAAGCCCTACATTGGGGTCGGTGGCATTGAAGCAGGTGTTGACCACCATCGCCTCGTTCAGCCAGATAAAGGAATCCTCATAGGAACGGAAACGCGCATTTTCGCCCAGCGAACTCAGGCGATATTTCTTTTCTTTTTTGGATAGCTGACCGGGGATGCCATCGAAAACCGCATAAACCTTATCCTCGTATCCCTCCGCAAACTTGGCTACGTCGTCGCGGTAGAGCCGCAGGATATTCCGCTTGGCCATATCGGAAGCGGCAAAGTCCTTCCCGTTCAGGTAGGCGAGGACGGATTGTGGCATCCCGCCCACCAGCAGGTACTGCCGGAAGCTGTTCATGACCTTTCGATGCACCGCCTGACCCAAGGGTTTTCGCGCCTCGAATGCCTGCCGGATAAACGGAACGGTGACCTCATCACCCAGCGCCCATAGAAATTCCTCAAAGTCCAAGGGGAACATCTCCAGATGTTCCTCCTCCGATGGGATGATAATGTCCTTGACGTTCTTCTTGAGCCGGATGAGAGAACCGGTTTCCAAATAATCGTAGCGCCCATCCGCCACAAGGTACTTGATAAGCTGCCGTGCGCGGGGGAACTGCTGCACCTCGTCAAACACGACGAGGGACTCTCTGTTGTAGAGCGGTGTTCCGAAGAAAACGGACAGCTTGGCAAAAAACATATCGAGGTCGGTGCTGTCATTTTCAAAGATGTCCAGCACATCCTTCGGGACATTTCCGAAATCAATAATGATATGGCTTTTGTACTCGTTTTCTGCGAACTCCTTGGCAATGAAGCTCTTGCCAACGCGCCTTGCTCCGTCAATCAGCAGAGCTGTCGTTCCGCCGCTTCGCTGCTTCCACGCGACGAGGTCATTATAAATTTTCCGCCTCAACATACCGATTCCTCCTGACTTTCAGAGTCGTGTTGTTTTCCTTAGTTTAGCACAAAGCTGCACGAAAAGGCAAGTTAAAAATGTCGATATTTGCACGAAACGGCAGCTCTGCGGTTTTTGCTACTGCACGAAACGGCAGGTTTAACGCCTGCCTTTTGTAGTAGTCAAGGCCGCATGATCTGTGCGGAGGCACAGATCATGTGGCCTGCGTTGCGTGGAGTGAAGTAAAACTATTCGACGGGCTTTTAGAATTTTCAATCAGGCTGTCGTGTTATATATGACTTAACACGCCCCCTGTGTTTTTAGGACAATCTGCGGTCAATCACTGATTTTCATAGTTTCCGCTTCGCCACGAAAGTCATTATGCTTTGGTGCTCTCGTGGACGCTTAGGAATCCGAAACAACGAGACACCCCCTCAGAACCCCGCTGTGCCACGCCGCAGAGTTGGGTATAGTTTCAGGCACGCGGACAGTTCCGCGCTTGCCGTGCCCCGTCTGAGGCCCTTAGCGGGTACGCCGCCGCACGCTGCTGATCAGCATATAGCCGGAACGCCTCGTATGGGCGGGAGGGCAGCGGATACCCGCATAGTTTAACAGACACACTCCTTTACGCACGTTGCCTGCCATAAGCCTCTCTGCTCGGCATTCGCTTGAAAAAATAGGGAGGAGTGAGTTTCACTCCTCCCTCACTTTTTGATTGAGAGTTTTCTGCTGGTTGTCAGCCGTGACATTCCTCAGCGAAACGTCTGTTGGCACAAGTAGTTTAAGTCCCCTGCGTGGACTACAACGGTCGCTGCTCGTTGCCAGCCACGGCATCCAGTTAAGATGCCAACAGTTATGGGTGTTTACCCTGTCCCATATCCAGCACAACTTTTTACAGTGCTCTCACACTGGGAAGCATTACTGCTCCTGTGAGTATTATATGCTTTCCTCAAAAGCGTGTCAATCGCTTTTCAAGCAGGTTGCGGTGGGGTGAAACTTATGATATACTCAAGGCATACTTGGTGCGGGGAGGAGCCTTATGAGGAAAATTACTTGTCTTATCTTGGCCTTGGCACTGACGCTGCTGTGCGGCTGCGGCAGCAAAAGCGGCGGAGATGACGCGCAGGATAGCGGAAACACACAGCAGACGGAGGAGTTTGTCATTACCCCCATGGCGTCCGGGCTGGAGCTTGTGCCGTATAGTTGCGCGGATTTCTCCATGAGCATCCCCCAGGGCTGGGCGGTGGAAGCCGCTACGTCCAACGCAGGGATGTATCACGCTTTGCGGGCATACGACCCCGCGTGCAGCGTAAATCAAATTTTGTATATCCTGAAGGCAGAGCCGCTGTTTGTGGATGATTTCCTGAAACAGAATTACACCTACTGGAATGCGGCTTACGCGGCGTATCCTGTGATGGCGGAGGAATCCGTGAAGGGCTACTTCGATGTGCTGCCGCAGTATGTGGCGGCGGTGGCGGAAGAACCGTTTTACCGCGACCTCCACCTCCCACAGTATGAGAATTTCACGGTGACGGAGACCTTTGACGCGACCGGCTCTTTGGGCGGAACAGCCGGCGTGCTGCGTGCGGAGTTCACGCAGGACGGCATCGAGGCGGAGGGTATGTGCTCCGTGGAGCTTGTGCCCTTCCCTATCCCCGGCCTTGGCGGGTACTATATGGCGTACAGCACTACCATCGTTTCCGCTGAGAAGGGAATGTTTCAGAATTGGGAGGACATCCTGACCCGGAGCTTGGGCAGCCTGGACTATTCCGGCAGCTACACCTCCTCCGCCATGGCGCAGAGCGATGCGGTGATGCAGCAATCCCAGCAGTTGAGCCAGTCCGCCAATGAGATGCAGGATGCCATCATGTCCTCGTGGGAAAGCCGGAACACCAGTCAGGACATCATCAGCCAGAAGCAGAGCGATGCCACCATGGGCTTCGAGCGTGTGATGGACACGGAGACCGGCGAAATTTATCAGACGGACAACGGCTTTACCGACTGGTATGACGGGGAACGGTATACGGCTATCACAGACGACCAGTACACGGAGGCCGTTGTGGGCCGGTTCTCGTGGAAGTAAGGGGGATATTCGAATGAAAAAGATTTTGACCATGCTGCTGGCCGCAGCAATGCTTTTTACGCTGGCCGCCTGCGGCACGACACCCAACGAGGCAGACAACAATAAGAACAACGAACAGAACGACCATCAGGCCGAAACGCCCGACACGTCTTATGAAGCGCCTCAAATCACGGAACTGTATAACGAGGATTTCGACTATACCGACGGCGTGGGCAACAGCGGGTACTATACTTACCGTGTGCCCCAAATCGAAGCCGATACGCAGGGCGCGGAGGCTATCAACAAGGCTATCTCCGATGAGTACAGCCCTATCGTGAATGGCGTGCTCGAAAATGTCTCGGATAAGGTCAGCCTGTCCTGCTTCTACGTAGCGTGGGAGAAATATCAGTATGAAAACATCCTGTCGCTGGTCGTCTCCTGTGGCTGGGATGCAGATGTGAACGAGTACAATGTGTATCTGTATGACATCGCCAGCGGCCAGCAGCTTACCACAGCGGACTTGCTGAAGGTAATGAATGTAGATGAAGCGGCATTCTTGGAGGCGGCACGCCGCGCTGCCGCTGCAACATTCGACACACAGTGGGGAACTATCGCGGGCGGCGATATGGATGAGTTTCTGACGGAGCGCCGCGATTGGACGCTGTCTGACGAGAACATCAACATGGACGTCCGCACATACGCTGACGGTGCCGGAAAGCTCCATGTTGTTCTGCCTATCGGCTCTATCGCCGGCGCGGACTCTTATGAGCAGGTGCTGGCGCTGGATGGCATCAGCAAATAAGCGCGGTTCTCTGGACACATGAAACGAATAAGCGCTCCCGCGAGGTTGATCCTCGCAGGGGCGCTTTTCCTATGCAGCAGCGCTCCTGCGCCTGAGAAAATGCTGGTTAGGCTATGCAAAAAACGGCAGTTTGTTGAATGTGTATTATATGAATAAGAATGTTTTGTTTGAAAATTGAACAACATGAAACTCAACGCGCCATTCAATATCTTCCGCCACTGGCTCAAAATGCAGCGCGGAGCAAACAGCGTGTAGATGTCCTTGAGCGTTCTTTCCGAACACAACTGCGGCTGGGCCAACCGCGCCGCCAATAACGCCGACACAGGCAATATCGTTTTTGGCCTCCGGCGCATAGTGGTCAGCACACGGGGTGATTTCCAAAGGCCTGTCACCCTCAGCACAATCGCAGATTGAAATATCATCGTCCGGTTCAGGAGAAAGGGTATAGCTCATGGCGGTAAAATGTGTTGGGTAGAACCAGCGGTTCGAGTCAAATTGTTCTTGAGAAATTGTCTGTTGCTCCAATTCCTGCACAGTCAATGTGTATTCGGTTCCGCTGACTGGATGGGAAAAGGAAAACGAATCGCCGGGAGCGTGTGTCCTAAAATGCGGGCCGGGTACGTGGCACGGCTGCTGCTCCATCGTAATGGAAAGTGATTTTATTTCAGGGCGGCGTTTTCTGCCCCACAGATAAGACTCCCTGTAAATCATCCAGCCGTAGGAGTCGTCTAAGCCATAATGCGTGGCTGCTGCTTGCGCCACTTTCTCGTTTGCTACTCCATCCGGCAAACATGGAATGATGCCTACTGCACAGCCGTGAGAAGATTGCAGTGTCTTTCCGTTCAGCTCTATTTTAGCGCTGAAATCAAGGCCAAGCGGATTTTCCAGCTCCATCTGCATCTGCTGTTCCTGCGTAAAGTTTTCCGCTGAATCATTCTCAGCAGTCAGGTTCCATTTTGCTATGAAACTGCGGATGTCCTCCGCTTCGGCACGCATACAGAAATCCACGACCAGACCCTTGCTGCAAGAATACACCGCAGGGATAACCCAATGATGCCCCGCCCAGTCAAATTGCTTATTCAATTTGATTTCTGTCCCAGCACGGTCTCTTCCCGAATGCCCCCAGAAATTTCCCTCAAAGTAGACTTTCCATTCCGGAGCAGTCGGTTCTGCCGCAGGATTCATGTCAACATCGTAGTAGTCCTCTGTATACTTGATTTTTCCATAATCAAAGGATGCTTGCAGCTCTTTGAGATACGCCCACGGATGCTCCATCGGAGTCAAGTTCAGCCGTGCAGCGACTTCAGACAGCCGCACCTGTTGTGCTTGCGTTGGCGGGTTATTCCGCAAGAAGGCTTCAAATTGTGCTTCGTCCCACATCCAAGCCTGCTCCAGTGCCGCTACATCGCCACAGGCAAGAAGCAGCCTCAAAAAGTCTGCAAAGTCTTTCGACAAAGGGTGAACGAAATCAGGCGCGGAATTCATGGGACTGACAGCAAAGACCATACCGCCGAATCCTCGTATAAAGCAAAAGTGGATACCATCCACGCCTGCCCAACCAAATATAGAGGCACCTTTCGGTGTGCAGAAATAAGGGTTATTACCCTCACGACGTTCCACCCCTACAGGAGAAAGGTCAATTCCACTCCGCAAAAACTTCTGAAATGTTTTATCCATAATTGTCTCCCTGAATAGCGGTTTGATAACCTTAGTTACAGTAATTATAAGCGAAGAAGTGCTACTGCACAAGAGTTTCGCGCAGAGTCACTCTCCTATTGCTTCGGTGGCAGTGCCAAGGCCAGCACATAGCATTCCGTACCTGAGGTCACAAAATGTTCATACCCTCCGTTTGCTGGACGTGTTATAATATATTTGAAAATCATCGTTTAGGGCAGCGAGGGGAGTGATAACATGGGCTTGGAAAAAGCCATTGCATCCGGCCAAGAGCACCGCAGGCCGTACCACGGCGCGAAGGCGGTGTGCTTCAACTGCCGTAACCATGGCACCTGCGATTATTGCAAGAGCAATCGGCTACACAGCACACGCAGGCGCGAGGCGGCGGCAGATACGCAGCAAAGGGAATATAATAGCTATAACTGCGGCGGGGAGGACTCCGCCGCAGATGCTTTTACGAGAGCCGCCCTGCCGTTCTGACAAAGAAAGACATGGGCATCGTTACATGGCCCCCTGTTATGGCGGGTGCAAATCTCGAAATCAATCGAAATCACAAAAAATGAGCGAGTTTTTCGAGCACCATCACATTTCATGAGCGAGTTTTACTTGTAGTTGCACAAAAACCGACATTAGTGGATAGCTGCAGAGAGGGAACTGTAGCAGTTGCTTTTTATGAGAGTCCTCTGCAAAAGCACAAGCCGGTGATCCGCGCAGTCGCGCAGATCACCGGCTTGTTTCCCAAAGCTGCACTTATTTATTGTCGTCAACATACTCCCTGTGTCCATCGGGATATAGCAAATAGGCAGCCTTTCTCTCTGCGTCGTAGCGTGCCACGGGGATGTCCCTCATCTTGGCACGCTGGTAGGCTTCAAAGGCCACGGACGAAATGCGGCGGTCCATCTCAGCGTCATCTTCTTCATTGTCCAGTTCTTCGAGCGTGTGGCGCTTCGAGTCGCCCCGTGTATAGCCCAAGGCGGCCATCAGTTCAGGTACGGAGTCAAACGAGCCGGACAGGTCCTCGCCCTTCTCGGCGGCAGCCATCGCTGCCTGAGTCACCGCGTTAGGCACTTCCATGTCGTATGGAAATCTTCCCGCTTGGACGACAGTCGCCGCAAAAAGAGTAAATGCCTCTTCAAGCGACAGATTATATCGGTCGCAGATGGCCGCCAGTTGTTCCCTGATGCCACTTTCCAATTCAAAGGTTATTGTTGTCTTCATCCGCATCGCCACCTCCTGTACCGTTATTATACCATGCGTAAGGCGCTGCAGGAAAGAGGCTCTTAAAGAAGCAGGTGATCTGCGCCGATGGCGCAGATCACCTGCCTTGTCTGCTCAGGTAGGGGAGTCATCTTCACTCATAGCCTTGTCGATGGCCCGGTTGATGTAGGCGTTTACGGATTCGCCCTGCTGGGCCGCGTGAGCCTGAATGACCTCTTTTTTGCCCTTAGGCATTACAAGATTGATGCGGTCGTAGTTGTTCTTCATGTATTTATTTACGGCCTTTTGCTGGGCCTTGCTTGCTGGGGACATAGTACAACCTCCTATTGCTGCTGCATATCATGGTAGCACAAATGAATATCTGCGTAAATATACAAATTGCACATATTTACACAGATATATTTAGCGATTATGCCAGTTGATATATCTACCCAAATATGTTACAATGAATGCACAAAATAAAACAGCGGCAGTTGAGAGGAGTTGGCGCTCCTCTCAACCTGAGCAGGTGACACAACCACCTACACAACGGAAAAATCCGCACCGCAGGGAGTAGTATATCCTATTTTCAAGGGATTTGCAAGCCTTCCCTGCGGACGGATGCTCCGTCTCCTTGTCGTTTCTCGACGCACCGTGTAGGGATTACCCTGCACGGTGTTTTGCTTTGAATACGACGAAAGGAGCACGCGAGATGTACGAAGATGACAAGTACAAGGTGACGATTGACGTGACCGATTACGAGTGGAAAGAACTCCTTCACATGTGCATTGATTTGCATATGTCGCCGGACGCGCTGGCAACGGCGTTCTGCAAGGAAGTCATTCGCCAGCAGGCCCTGCTGCGAATCATCGCCGCCGCACTGGAGGAGAAGTACGATGGGATGCTTGACGACATCCGTGAGCTGTGAGAACAGCTCCACCTACCTGAAAAATACGAAAGGACATAGAACTATGAACAACGAAAAGAAGACTCCTATCGGGGAGGTAATCATCCGGAATAACCCCACTGGCTACGGCCTGTTTGCCGGCATCGGTGACAATTTCAATAGTATGGGGCAGGTCATTTGTGAGCTGGCGGACGACGCCATTTCCAACCTTCGAGCCAACTGCAGCGACCCCGACCTGTCCATGACAGTGGTGCTGTCGTTTGAAGATTTGGGCGATGCCGTGAGGATTGGTGTCGTAGACGGCGGCACGGGAATTTCCGACCTGAACAGTGCTCTGACCATCGCCTGCCGGGATGGAGCGCAGACCCCACTGAATGAGCACGGCTTTGGCCTGAAGCACGCACTGGCCTCCTGCGACAGCGGCCACACGCAGGAATGGGACATTCGTACCCGCACGAAGAAGGACGCACAGAAGAACCGCTACCGGGAGGTCACGGCGCCCTACTCTATGGGAACCTCCGAGAACGACAAGCCCATGAAGGTTCGATTTTACTCAGGTACGGGAGGGCTGCCCCATCGGACCGGAACGGCTATCTCCGTCCGCTGCCCCATGGTAAAATTCCGCACGGTCAAGCCTGACCGCAAGGCTGCTTCCTCCGATTTTCACAGCCTCGTGCGTTATGTCATCGAGGAATTACGGTATGTCTACGCCGGCGTGCTGGCAGACACCGGCATCACCATGGAGGTGGTGGAGATCAGCGACGGCGTAGAGAAGCACCACGTTCTGACGCCGTTGCTGCCGGCGTGGGAGGACGGTACGGTGACGGATTACGGCGAGGTTCCCTGTGACCTCGGCGGCGGCCCGCTGACCATCCGCTGTAAGTATGGTAACATCCTGCCCACCAAAGCCAATGCCGTCTATTATAAGTGCAACATGAGTTCCAGCGGCGTAGAGTTGCGTATCAATGGTCGCGCCATTGAACACGGCCTCTTCGATAGGGTTTGGGGGGAAGCGGTCCACCCCAGCCAGAACCGCTTCTTGGTGCAGGTGGATTTGATTACGGACAACTCCGCGGCACTGCCTGCTACCAAAAACACCAAGACTTCTTTTTGCGAGGCCGACCCGCGCCTGAAGAATCTCCTTAGTTGGATTGCCTCTTATGTACCTGCCCCGGCCAAGGACGTGGATACCCTTGAAGCAAGGTATATCCGCGAGCTGACCGCCAAGCGGGAGAGCGACCCCAACGCCCTGCGGGTGAGCCGCGAGGAGCCGGTATTCCAGAAAATCGGGCTGAAGGCCAAGGTGGACCTGTTCGTGGGCTTTGTCAACGGTGTTACCATCTACGAGGCAAAGTCCGGCAGGACGAAGGCCCTCGACCTCTACCAGCTCCGTATGTATGTGGACGGATGCGCGTTGGACAATAAGCCCGTGGATGAGGCGGTGCTGATTGCCAAGAGCCACCCTGCGGAGGTGCGGGAGCTGCGGGAAATCCTGAACGGTCTCGCCGCGCCTGACGGTCGGCCCTACAACTTCCGTTTGGCTACTTGGGATGAGGAGGGCATTGTCGTCCAGCAGAGCGCGTAAGGAGTGAAGGAAAAAGTGTGCAATGATTGCACACTTTTACAGGAGAAATATATGATTATCAGAAACGCTATCAAATGCAGGAAATGCGGAGAGGTCATTGAGTCTGTTTCCCCACATGATTTCAAGACCTGCTCGTGCGGCACCTGCGCTGTGGACGGCGGCCACGATTATCTGCGGCGGTCTGCACCATCACTGGACGACTTCATCGACTTGAGTGTTGTCGAGTTGGAAGAGCCCTCCGACACGCTGTTCTTTTCGTGAAAGCAGAGCAGCAGATCGCGGCGATGCCGCGATCTGCTGTATTACTCCAGTATGTCATCTATAATAGCCGCCACATGGGTGAGCTGCACGGCGTTCAGGCGTTTCAGGCGGGACATCATTTCGGAGGCCTCTTTCGGTGCCTGCGTGTCGAAGTCGAAGAAATCACAGGGGGAGATGTCGAGATATTCGCAGATATAGAAAAAACCAGTCATGGAGGGCAGCGTCTTCCCGCTTTCGATGTTGCTGATGTAGCCGGTGTTCTGTCCGAGAGCGAGGCTCATTTCACGCGCCGACACCCCTTTTTGAACTCGGAGTTGGGCCAGCCGCTTCCGCAGGGCGTTGTCATATCCGTAGCTGTTCATCTATATCACCTCATGATATATTGTAACCGCTACATTTTCAATTATATTTGATTTGCGCCATCGCAAGTGCTATAATGCTGGTTACAAACCCGGCTGGCGCATTGATTTGGCGGAATAAAAACGATAGAAGGAATAATGCGCGGCAAATGCCGCGCACAGGGAAAGGACGAAAAAAGATGAAAATTGCGAAGCAAATCATTGGGTTTCTGCTTGCCCTGTCGCTGCCGCTGGTGCTGATCGCCTGCGGCGATGGTACGGATACCCCAAAAAGCGGCGGCAGCAAGCGGCAGTATGATGACTCAGTTCCTGCGGAGTTGGAGGGGGACAAGTACAACCTGCACAACTATTCGTTGGAGACAGCGGACGGCAATTACTATGATGAAAATGGGGAGAAGCTGTGGGATGCCGCAGATGGCGTGGCGCACACCAAGAATTACCGCAACGACGTTACGGTCTCCTGCAAGCTGGCGTCGGGGTACACCGTCACGCTGGGTATGGGCGATGCCAGCGTCGGAACTGGCGCCATCTACCTGAACCCCACCACGGACAACCCCAAAGGAACTACCTATGTTTGGAGCAAGTATAACCACAAGACGAACAGCAGCATGACTGGCAGGGTGGAATTTGATTATGGGGCGGAGAGGAAAACAACCGAGACCACCTATGCGGAAATTGTGGATGAGGGTGTCCAGAACATCTTTGAGCGATATGAAAATGATAACGCCGGCAATGAAGGCATGGTCGGGCTGGACATGAGTTATAAGGGTACATACAAGTATGGCGCGGCATGGACGCACAATTTCTTCTATTCGGAAGAGCTGTCCCTAAAGAGAGGCTTCGACGCCTACCGAAATGACGAGTTCGTTTTGGAGCTGTATGAAAACGGGACACACAAAGAAATGGGGATTATCCGCGTTTCTATCCTTTATGACGGTACGAATGACCAGTATTATCTTGCCGGTGTTAGTGAATTAGTAGATTCATCTGCGGACCAAGCAGCTTCTTGAATACACAGCGGAGAAAGGAACTATGACAATGAAAAAGATGAAGAATTTTATGGCCCTGCTGCTGGCTCTGGTGATGACCATGAGTTTGGTGGCCTGTGGCAACAAGACCAGCGAGGAAACCAAGACCGGCGAGGAAATCGGATGCTACGTGCAGACGACTGAGACCGGCGAAAAGGTTCTGGTGGACAAGGACGGCAAGGCAGTGACCGACTTCACGCTGGATGCGGACGGCAATGTGCTGGATGCGGATGGCAATGTGGTCGTCAAGGCGGAGGATATCACCGCTTATGTCGAGCAGTCCGGAAACGTGACAGATGAGAAGGCGGAGGAACCCAAGGTCGATGATGCTCAGAAGACCGAGGATAAGACTGATGCCAAGGATGAGGTCAAGGCCGACGATAAGAAGACTGAGACCAAGGTTGACGAGTCCAAGAAGGATGAGCAGAAGCCCGCTGACAATAAGCAGGACACCTCCAAGACGGACACCAAGACCGACACGAAGACGGATAACAAGTCTGACAACAAGAGCGATACCAAGAATGACACCAAGACGGAGACTCCCTCTCAGAAGCCCTCTACTCCCAGCTATGACAACGGCAGCCTGACTACTGCTCAGGTGAAGGAGCTGCAGCGTTGGTATGGCGTGACTGCTGACGGTCAGTGGGGCGCGGGTTCTAAGAAGGCAGCCGGCGGTCGTACCGCTGACGAGGCTTGGGCCTACTACCAGAACAACAAGCAGACTACCACGCCTGACCAGCCCTCCGGCGGTAACACCGGCAACACCGGCAACAACGGTGGCAGCACTACTCCCAGCAAGCCCTCTGACGACAACAGCGGTTCCACTGGTGGTGGTTCTACTACTCCCACCGAGCCCACCAAGCCCACCAAGGCTGATATCGACTGTTCCGCAGCTATGGCTGCTGGAAATGCTTACGCGGAAAGCGTAGGTTTTGAGATTTGGGATGGCAGCAGAAGCTATTTCCCTCCCATTTACTTGGAGCGCGATTGTCCTGAGTCTTGTTGGAATCAGGAATGGGTTGAGTCTGCAATTAAGCAGAAGGTGGATTATGTTAAAGAAACTGCTATCCGCCTTGGGCGTTGGAGTCCTGTTGATGAAGTCCCTGAGGGTTGCGCTTCCGCCGTCAACTGCGTGGTTCGTTGGAATGCCTCTGCTGGATACCACGAGATTTTCGTTTACTACGCAGCGTAACAAGTTTCAATTAAATTTAGAAAAGCAGCGGCGATGCCGCTGCTTTTTTTTGCTTTGAACTCTTTATAAAACATCAAAAAATTTGCAGCTTCAGATGTGTTGACAATATAATCGAATATGCTACTATGGGATTATGGAGAGCGTCGGCCTCCTACCTTTTTCACATCTCGAACTTGGCAAAATATCATATTCATGTAAAGGTAGGAAGGCCGGTTAATCTTCAAAAATTTTTGAAAGGAGATTTCAAAAAACATGAAACACAAGAAGCTGCGTGGCGTAGTAGCTATGTTGCTGACGCTGGTGATGGTGGTCGGATTGCTCCCGACGTCCGTATATGCAGCGGACGCGGATGGCGGTGGCAATTCGGTCGTTATCGAAAGTGTTTCTGACCCTGTAGAGGTATCAAATGAAAAGTAAAGCCACCTGCCGGAGAAGCAGGTGGCTCTTTTGCTGTGCGAAGCGGGATGTTGATTTTACCTCAGGCACGCGAAGCACTTCCCCTGCGCGGCGGTGATCAGCGGCGTGCGGGGGTGCATCCGCATGGGGAGTCAGTTGGGGCGTGGCAAGCTAAGGTATGCGCCTTCCGACTGTGCCGAGGGCGCAAGAAGCATCTCAAAGCATAGCCGGTGCGTTGTGAATAAACTCCCGATGCAAAAAAGCATTATGCAGTTGACTTTCACGCTGGTTTTGCCGTATAATATCAGCGTGAAAGTTGGTGATAGGCTTGAAAAACTATGTAATCGAAAAACTGTCTCTTGAAAACCAAGGCGTTCTGAAAACCTCCGATGTTTTGGCTGCCGGTGTCACGAAAGACGCTTTCTATCGGTATATAAAGGAAAGAGGGCTGGAAAAGGTCGCACACGGTGTTTATGTGTCTCCCGATGTGTTCCCGGATGAGATGTACCTGCTGCAAGCGCAGTTCCCAAAAGCAGTCTTCTCACATGAAGCGGCGCTATATCTGCACAACCTCGCCGAGAAGGAGCCGCTGCCGTTTTCTGTTACTGTTGCGGCAAATTACAACAGCAGAGGATTGGTGGAAAAGGGTGTAAAGGTCTATTATACAAAAGCGGACTGGTATGCCATGGGTATCTGTCTGATTTCTTCAAATGGCGGCCATTTTGTCCATGCTTATGATATGGAGCGGACGATTTGCGATATAATCCGCAAGCGGTCAGACATGGACAGCGCAGCATTCAACTATGCAATAAGGGAATATATGAAAAAGAAAGACAAAAATCTTGTCAACTTAAGCCATTATGCATCGGTCATGCGAATGGAAAAACAAGTGAACGAGGTGATGGGGGTGTTGTTCTGATGATTAAGACTTCACGGCAGCTTAAGGACAAAGTCCGAAACATGGCACGAGGAGATAGTGCCAAGGCACAATTACTGATACGCAATTATGGTATGGAACGATTCTTAGAGCGAGTATCTCTGTCAGAGCATAGGGATAATTTCATCTTAAAGGGTGGGATGCTTGTATCTGCCATGGTGGGCCTTGAAAACCGCGCCACTATGGATATTGATACGAGTATTCGCAATATGCCGCTGGATACGATAGCCGCAAAAGCAATGGTTAAAGAAATCATTGCTGTGCCTGTTGATGACAATATCCGCTTTGAAATCAATGATTTTGGGACGATTATGGATGATGCGGAGTATAGCGGTGTCCGTATTTCCCTCAATGCGTTTTTAGACGCAACTCGAATACCGCTGAAAATCGATATATCCACGGGAGACGCGATTACGCCAGCCGCTGTCAACTATCAATACAAGTTGATGTTTGAAGAGAGGTATATCACTCTTTGGGCGTATAACCTTGAAACGGTGCTGGCGGAAAAGATAGAAACGGTATTGTCGCGCTCGGTTCTGAATACGCGGCTGCGCGATTTTTACGATTTGTATGTTCTGCAGGATACAGGACTGGAGATTGACAAAGCCACCCTTGCGGCAGCCCTTACTGCGACTGCCCGCAAACGAGGCAGTGAGCAGGCACTGGCACTATATGAGCGAACGCTTGATGAAATCCGAATAAGCCCCCTGATGCGGGAACAATGGGAAAGATACCAAGGAAAAAACAACTATGCAGCAGGTATTGTTTGGGATGATGTGATAAGTGACATTCGTGCTCTTTGCGATGACTGCTGCAAGTAGCACCTATTCACGAGGTACACGCTTTGCGCCCGTACAGGGGCTCAGACGGGTGGATAAGCGTGGGCTACCCGTATGCTCCTTGTCCTACTGGCCCTCGCAGTATGGCTCAGAAAAGCTCTAAGGGACAGTTGATGCTTTGCAGAAAACTCTCAGACAAAAACAGGAAGGAGTGGAACTCCTTCCTGTTTTTGCCTTCTATTTTCATTTATAGATTTCGCTATCGACCTCACCGCAAAAAGCTGTTCAGATTAGATGAAGCCTCAGGCACGCGAAGCACTTCGCCTGCGCCGGTGATCAGCGGCGTGCGGGGGTGCGTCCGCACAGGGGGCTCGGGTAGGGCGTGGTAAGCGCGAAATGTGCTGCCCTGCCTGAACCCGTTGCGGTGCGGCACAGCGGGGCTGGGGGGCAAAGAGCTACAATGAAAGCGTTAATTCAGGTGCTGCTGTATTCTTTACACAATTCGATGTTGGAAAGCGACCTGCAGCCAAAGAAAGCGGGGTGAAAGTTCTCATCTTCTTTCAGCCAGTGATATGATGTGCCGGTTTTTCCTTTGGCAGCCTCGCAGAGAAGATTAAAAGTGCGAGGCCATCCGATATTTCCGGCAAGGCTACATGCGATATTTATGAAATTCTTGATGCGACTGTCCGGGTCGCAACCGGCGGAGTCCTTAGGCCTTGTCAGGCGAATGGGCTGGGCGATAAGAACAAAGTTCTCCCAAAAAGCAGCAAGAGACCACCTTGATGGATTCGAATCCGTCAGGCTTTTGTCTTTAAAGCGAAGATACTTGTCCATGAGGGAGGCAAACAGTACATCTAAGATATCTAAGGAGAACCCTGCCCGCAGTGCATTGTCAGCGTTTTCGTTGCGGAGCTGAATTTCCGCCCGCACCCAATGTTTTTCAGGCATCTTCTGTTCCGCTGCCTTATCGTAAAACCGAATATACACATTACTCTTTGATGAGCCAAAAGAAACAGTGAGGCCGTCTTCGATTTTTTTGCTGGAACGAATCTCACTGTTGACTCGCAAAAGTGATGTGTACCGCCCACTGTCTCGCAATTCCTTGAGTTTCCTAATATCAAGAATTCCGGTGAAATCGTCATAGGCAATATCGAGACGAGTTGTATGGGCATCGGGCGCAATGGCGATTTTTCGCAACGCCTCCCAGCCGATGGGAGACTCTCGCTCGAAGGTGCTACATCCTTTACCCGAAAAGGTTATAGCCACACCTTTTTGGTCAAGTCCGTGGTGGCAAATTATGATATTGTCAAAGCCACACGCTTCTTCATAAAAAGAAGGCAATGGGTTTATGCATTTCTCAAATGGCCAATGATGGTTCAATCCTATCTCGGTGGCAGCCTCATGAGGCGTCAAACCTTCTTTGCGGAAAGAAATGTGGTCAATATGCACGTAGTTGCTGATTTCGTCCATAATATAATCTCCTTTGTATATCTATATTCCTTTCGATTCTAATTACCTTTTGTACGCAGAACCCCCCTGTTAGTAAAGGGGAGGGTATCGGCGGATCTCTGATCCGCCGATACCCTACTGGAGAGGGGATTAGTTAGTGGCGCAAAGAGCCTTTTGACTCTGTGCCCGTATCCACTCATCAAGTTCGACGATAGGGATGACAGTCCTGCGCCGGAGCTTTACGGCTGGAAAACCGCCCTCCTGTATCATCTTATATACAGTGGGTCTCGACACACCGAGTGTCTCAGCGGTTTCGGTCACGGAAAGAACGCGCTTGCTCATAATAACACCTCCTATATTGAGCACAAATAAGTTATTTCATTAACTTAATTGCATTATGAACAAATAACAAAATAATGTCAATAGTATTTTCTCGAAATTTTTAGATTATTTTGATTTAATCATATTGACAGAAAAAATTATTATGATATACTATTCTTGGCAAGAGAAATGAGGAGGCTTTATGATGAGTGAAACAGTGGCAGTGTCTCGAACGGCACATACTTTTGGAGAGCGATTTGAAGCTCTACTGCGGCAGAATCATGAAACATCAGCGGCAGCGGCTGCCAAACTTGGCGTTTCGGTAGCGATAGTGGCAAAGTGGCGACTGGGTAAGGTTATTCCCAGTGGAGAATACCTCGTAAAAATCGCCAATGCATACCAAGTATCTATCGATTACTTACTTGACATAGCGGATAAACCATATCAAGAAACAAGTGAAGAGGAAGTTTCCGAATACACAGGACTTAAAGCAGACGCAATCGAGGTTTTGCACCGTATATGTAGTAGTTCCAAAAGTGATGACATTGCAGTGCTTTATAACTTTTTTAGCGCAGAAAATATTGATTGCATCTTTGAACTGTTAGGCAGAATCAATGAATCGTCCGTTAGGGTAAGAACTATTCTCGCAAAAAAAGATGCATTGGGTGACGATTCTAAATATCGTGTAACACCCCGGCTCAAACTTGAAAAGAGAATATTAGAAAATCGAATTTGCGAGATGCTTGTGTATATAGGGGACATAATCATCGAGGTTACAAAGTCTGAACAATTTTCACCGCAAATAAGAATTGAGCCCAAGGACCCACTTTCCCCCTATACCTCTGAGGCAACTATGCAAATGATAGAAAACCAAAAAATGGACGAGAATGGTAATTTCCCGCCATTCTACTACTAAGCGTCAAAGGCCATACATCCTTCATCCTTGAACTACTATTAAAAAAACAACCCTTTCCAATATTGATTTTCCCCTTAGCACCTTGGCTGCGATGCCGTATGTTTGAATACATTTTTTTGGAAAGGATGAAGGACTATGAACAAAAAGTGTTCTGACAGAGACGGTATTAGTGCTTTCGAACGGAAAGACGGTCGTTATGAGGCTCGCGCCCTTGATACGCGGCGGTTCGGCAGCGATGGCAAAAGGAAATACAAGAGCTTCTATGGTGCAACAAAAAAGGAGGCAATGGACAAAGCCATCGCCTTCCTCTACGAAGTCAAACAGGGCTCCTACTGCGATAATAGCACAACAACGGTTGCGGAGTGCGTAAATGAGTGGTTCGAGAAAAGAATCAAAACGAAGCGGGAACCGCTGACCGTTGCGAGTTATATCGGGATTATCAAAAATCATATCAACCCTAATTTGGGCGGGATTCGTGTGCAGAGCTTGCAGCCGGGAGACATCGAAGATATGGCAGAAACGCTGTCAAAGAAAAAACTCTCCCCGAAGACCGTCAAGAACGTCATCACGGTGCTCCATACGGCTTTAGCTTATGCCATTAAGAAGGGTATCATTGTCAAAAATCCCTGCGAAAATTTAGACATTGAAAAGTGCAAAAAACATAAAATTACTCCGTTGCTCGACGGTGAAATCCCGGCATTTCTGAAGGCCATCGAAGCGGACTCGGAGTTCAAAAACGCTTACGCGTTTTGCCTTTACACCGGTTTACGCGAGGGCGAATGTCTTGGACTCACATGGGACAAGGTGGACCTCAAAGGCGGGTGCATTTCCATTGAGCAGCAGCTCCAGAAAGACCGTCAGAAGAGCGGTACATACTTCATCAAAAATGCGACAAAAACGAAGAAGACACGCACCGTTTACTTGACAGAAGATGCGGTAACCTGCTTGGAAAATGAGAAAAAACGGCAGGAAGAAAACGCGAAGCTGGCTGGCGAATTGTGGGACAACGAGTGGAACTTGGTTTTCACAAACGACCTTGGCCGGTATATAGTCCCGATGACATTTTACAAGCACTTCAAAAGAATTGCCGAAAAAATTGGCCGTCCGGATTTGCGCCCCCACGACCTGCGGCACACCTTGGCCACCGTTGCGATCGCCAGCGGCTCGGATGTGAAATCCCTGCAGGACATGCTGGGCCACACCACGGCAGCGATGACGCTTGACGTGTACGCCCATCCTTCGGACAAGCGGCAACGCGAGGTGGTGGGCGGTATACAGGAACGGTTTAGAGGACTCGCCAAAGGCGAGGAAAAACAGGGTCAGTAACCACGTTTGTGGTCAAAATCATGGTCAAATCCCCATTTTGACGCAGAAGAAAACCCTGTAACCGGCATGGTTACAGGGTTTTTCAATGGCGCAGTGGGAGGGATTCGAACCCTCGTGCCGCTTTTGACGACAACACGATTTCCAGTCGTGCTCGTTATGACCTCTTCGATACCACTGCATATATTCAGTTCTGTGACGAACAGCACTGACTATTATAACAAAAAAAGCGGTCTTGTCAAGATGGAATTTCCCGAAAAAAGCGGCTTTTTTGCACAGAGCAGCGGCGGAGGGAGCCGTTTCCCTCCGCCGCCGGCATCTGCGATCCCTCAGTGCAGCATGGATGTGACGGTGACCAGCGCCGAATCCAGAGCGTTACCCATCCGCTGCATGGCCTTGCCCACAGCGGTTTTTCTGGCCTTCGGGTAGGGGTGCGCCGCCATATCCGCCGCCGCGCCGGCCACCATGCCGACGCAGACGCCCCGCAGAAATGCGGTCATGTTCATCTTACATCACTCCTTTTCCGTACAGTGGCAGTATCTCCCGTCGGGTGCAAAAAAACACGCGGTGTTTCTTGCCAAATCACCCCGCACCGCGTTATAATAAACTTTAATGTATTTTTTGCGACACAAAAGGAGGACGTCACCATGTCCGTTACCGTCTTGCAGCAGCGTATCCGTGAAAAGAAAACGCCGCTGGCACTGGGCCTGCGTCCGGAGCTGGACAAGCTCAGCCCCAAAATTCTGAAAAACTTTACCGATATGTTCGGCCCCGGCAGCATGGCTGATGCGGAGGCGCTGCGCTACCACGGCACCATGCTGCTGGATGCGGCGGCGGAGAAGCTGCCCGCCGTCATGCTCCACGGCGCCAGCTACCTGCGCTACGGCTCCATGGGTGCGGATGTGCTGGCCAATCTGGTCAGCGCCGCCCACGCCAAGGGACTGTACGTCATTCTGGGCATGGGCGCGGAGACGCCTGCCCTGTGGCAAAGCTACGGCGCCGACGCCATCACCGTGGACCCCTACATGGGCAGCGACTGCTGCGACGCCGGGGAACAGGCGCCCTTCGCATTGGTGCGCACCTGCAACAAAAGCGGCGGCGAGGTGCAGAGCCTGATGGCCGGCGACCGCCCGCTGTATCTGGCGGTGGCGGAGCAGATGGCCCGCCGGGGCGCGTCTCTGGTGGTGGGCAGCGGATACAGTCTGGATATCCGGGATGTGCGCCGCCTGTGTCCCAAGTCCTTCCTGCTGCTGCCGGAGTGCGACGGTGAGAACGCCGTCCCTGCCTTTGACGAGTACGGCCACGGTGCGATGACCGTGGATTTTGACCTGCAATTCGCCCCGGATGCAGCGGCGGCCGTGGACAGCGCCGTCCGCGAGATGAAGCAGTGGGTGACGGTGGTATGACGAAGATCTATCTCATCCGCCACGCGGAGGCGGAGGGCAATCTCTACCGCATCGCCCACGGCTGGCACAACGGACTGATCACCAACTACCGCGGCTACCAGCAGATCGACGCGCTGCGCCAGCGGTTTCAGGATGTGGACATCGACGCGGTGTACGCCAGCGACCTGTACCGCACACAGATCACCGCCCGTGCCATCTGGCTGCCCAAGGCGCTGCCGCTCCATCTGGAGCCGGCCTTCCGGGAGATCCACATGGGCGTATGGGAGGATCATCCGTGGCACGAGCTGAACAAGCTGCACCCGGAGGAGATGTACCACTTCAACCGCCGGGTGGATCTGTGGCGCGTGGAGGGCGGCGAGACGGCACAGGACGTGCTGGATCGCTACATCCCCGCCCTGCACCGCATCGGCGCGGCTCATGACGGCGGCACCGTAGCGGTATTTTCCCACGGCGCTGCGCTGCGTATCGTGCTGGGTACCTTGCAGGGCGTCCCGCTGTCCGGTATCGGTGACACGGCACACGGCGACAACACCGCCGTATCCCTGCTGACATGGGACGACGGGGCGCTGCGGGTGGAGTACCGCGACGACAACAGCCACCTGACGGAGCGGGGACTGTCCACCTTTGCCCGCCAGAGCTGGTGGCGCAGCGCCAAGATGGTGGATCCCGGCGAGGACTATGTCCCCCTGCCGGAGGAGCTGCGCCGGCGCTTTCATGTCCCCGACGGCGGCGAGGCCATCGGCATCCGCTGCGAGGAGGACTTTATCGGCGCGCTCCAGCTGCTGCCGGACGAGGAACCGGGCATCGGCTGGCTGGGCTGGTACTGGCTGGATCCCGCGTATCGCGGCACCGGCCGTGCCTTTACCCCCATGGGCCGCGTGCTGCTGTACTACCGGCATCGCGGCGTGGAGTTCCTGCGCCTGCGGTGCGGCGATAGGGAGCTGCGCCGGTTTTTCGCCCGTCTGGGCTTCTACCCGCTGGAGGGCGACGTGATGGAAAAGGACATCCGCGTCCAGCTGCCGCCGATCCCGGCGGAATACCGTCCCTGAAAGGAGCTGCCCCATGACAAGAGGCGAGATATTTCTGCCTGTCAGCCGCGAGGAGATGATCGAGCGCGGCTGGTATTACTATGATTTTCTGGTGGTCACCGCCGACGGCTACATCGACCACCCCAGCTTCGGCACCACCCTCATCGCCCGCCTGCTGGAGGCGGAGGGCTACCGCGTGGCCATCCTGGCCCAGCCGGACTGGCACTCGGCGGAGGCTTTCCGCGCCATGGGCAAGCCCCGGTACGGCGTGCTCATCGGCGGCGGCAATCTGGACTCCATGGTGGCCCACTACACGGTGGCCAAGCGCCGCCGCACACGGGATCTGTACAGCCCCGGCGGCGAGATGGGACACCGTCCCGACCGTCCTACCATCGTCTATACCAACCGGGCGCGGGAGGCGTTCCCCGACACGCCCATCGTCATCGGCGGACTGGAAGCGTCGCTGCGCCGCTTCGCCCACTACGACTACTGGGAAGATAAGGTGCGCCGGAGCATCCTGTTCGACGCCCCCGCCGACCTGCTGGTCTACGGCATGGGCGAGAGCGCCACGGCGGAGATCGCCCGCCGTCTCGCCAAAAAGACGCCGGTGCAGGAGATCACCGACGTACCAGGCACGGCCTATATCGCCGCCGACGACAGCGGCTGCCGCTTCCATAAGGCGCCCTGCCCCTCCTACGAGGAGGTCTGCGCCGACAAGGAGGCCTACGCCCGCGCCACGAAGATCGAATACGACGAGCACGACCCCATCCGGGGCTGCGCTGTGCTCCAGCCCTGCGAGGGGCGGCTGCTGGTGGTGAATCCCCCCGCCCGCCCCCTGCGCCGGGAGGAGCTGGATCGCCTGTACGCCCTGCCCTATACGCGGGAGGTACACCCCATGTACACCGCGGGCATCCCCGCCATTGAGGAGGTGCGGTTTTCCATCACCCACAACCGGGGTTGCTTCGGCGGCTGCAACTTCTGCGCACTGGCGTTCCATCAGGGACGCATGGTCACCAGCCGCTCCATCGAGTCGGTGGTGGAGGAGGCGCAGCTGCTGACGGAGGATCCCCAGTTCAAGGGCTATATCCACGACGTGGGCGGCCCCAGCGCCAACTTCCGCCACACCAGCTGCCAGAAGCAGAAGAAATGCGGTATGTGCAAGAACCGCAGCTGCCTTGCGCCGGAGCCCTGCCCCAATCTGGATGCCGACCATTCCGAGTACACGGAGCTGCTGCAAAAAATGCGGCAGCTTCCCAAGATCAAGAAGGTGTTCGTCCGCTCCGGCATCCGCTACGACTATATGTTACAGGACAAGAACAAGGACTTCTTCAAGGAGCTGGTGCAGTACCACATCTCCGGCCAGTTGAAGGTGGCGCCGGAGCACTGTGTCAGCTCGGTACTGGACTACATGGGCAAGCCCCACTTCGACGTGTTTCTGAAATTCTGGCGGCAGTATAAAAAGCTCAACGAGCAGGACGGCACGGAGCAGTATCTGGTACCCTACCTGATGTCCAGCCATCCCGGCTGCACCCTCAGCGACGCGGTGAAGCTGGCGGAGTTCCTCCACAAGAACGGCCGCACCCCCGAGCAGGTGCAGGACTTCTACCCCACTCCCGGCACCCTGTCCACCTGTATGTACTACACCGGCATCGACCCCCGGGATATGTCGCCGGTATATGTGGCGCGGGATCCCAAGGAAAAGGCCATGCAGCGTGCGCTGCTTCAGTGGTCCCGCCCGGAAAAGCGCGCGCTGGTGGTGGAGGCACTGGAGGAGACGGGGCGCACCGACCTGATCGGCTACGGGAAGGAGTGCCTGCTGCGCCCCCGGAAGGGCGAGCCCTACGGTCAGCCTCCCGCCAAGCCGGAGAAGCCGGAGCGTCCTGCCCGCCGCCCCCGGAAGGAGACCACAGGCAACCGGGGCCGCCGCGGTACACCCACGGCGCGACAGCCGGCGCAGAAGGGCAAGATGTCCCCGCGCAAAAAGGCGGCATTTGCCAAAAAAAGGAAATCATGACCCGTCGGGAGCCTGCGGTATCCGCAGGCTCCCACTGTTTTTGGACATTTTCCGGCGCTTGTCCCGTTTTCGGTGAAAAAAGAGGGAGTGTTTGGACAGACTTGCCGAAAAAATACTTGTGTTATAGGTGAGATTTCATTATAATAGGGAACGTAGCGTCAAGATGGTGACTCGCCGTGTAAAGATTCCGTTAAAAAATCACGGTGGGGCATGGTCGTGCCGCAGGTGCCGTAAATACGACGCAGCGGCACAAAATCCCGATCGTATGTGAAGGTGATAAAGGAATGGAAAAAAAGAAGAAAACAAGGTTCATCGTGGGGTGGCTGCTGATCACGGCGGCTCTGCTGGCCGGTTCTCTGCTGGTTCCCGGACACGGGAAGTCGGAGTCGGTGCAGGAGGCCATGCGTGACGCAGTGCTCCACGGGACGAACCGCATCAGTCTGTTCGGACTGAAAGACGTGAACCCCGCATACATATCTTCGCTGGTGGTAGTGGGTGTCATCCTGCTGGCGGCGCTGCTGCTGCGGCTGCTGGTGATCCCCCGCTTCAAGATGGCCCCCGGCAAGCTGCAGATGGCTATCGAGACCGTGGTGGGTATGTTCGACGGCATGGCCAAGGGCAACAGCCCCCACCGCAACAAGTTCCTGGGTGCCTACATCTTCGGCGCCGGTGTGTATATCTTCATCGGCACGCTGTTTGAGCTGTTCGGTTTCCAGGCCATCACCACCAATGGCCACACCATCGCCCTGCCGGCCCCGCTGTCCGATGTGAACGCAGCCATCTCCCTGGGCTGCCTGTCCTACGGCGTCATTCTGGTGGGCGGCATCGTGGCCAACGGCCTCAAGGGCGCGGGCAAGGCCCTGAAGGACTTCTCCCTGCCCATCTCCATGAGCTTCCGTATGTTCGGCGCGCTGCTCAGCGGTCTGCTGGTGACGGAGCTGGTCTACTACTATGTGACACTGAGCTATGTGATCCCCGTGGTCGTGGCGGTGCTGTTCACCCTGCTCCACGCGCTGATCCAGGCCTATGTTCTCACCACCCTGACCTCCATGTTCTACGGAGAGACCACGGAGAAGCACGCGCCCAAGCCCAAAAAAACCAAAAAAGTTAAAGCTGAAACTGTAAATAACTGACGGAGGAAAGAGAGATCATGAAGAAACTGACCAATAAGAAGGCTGTTGCCCTGCTGCTGTGCCTGGTGCTGGCACTGACCGCACTGTTCACCGTGACCGCGTTTGCTGACACCGAGCCCGCCGCCGATGCCCCTGCCCAGACGGAGCAGACCACCGACAGCAGCGTTGACAGCGCCAAGGCCATGGCGTCCGCCATCGCCATCGGCGTGGCCGCCGCCGGCGGCGCCATCGGCATGGGCATGGCCATCTCCAAGTCCGCTGAGGGCATTGCCCGTCAGCCGGAGGCCGAGGGCAAGATCCGCACCACCATGATGCTGGGCCTTGTGTTCCTGGAAACCGCCATCATCTACGCCCTGCTGGTGGTCATCCTTATCATCTTTGTGCTGTAAGGAACGGAGAGAGTCGCTATGAATAATATCCCACTGAATATTGATTGGCAGCAGATCCTGCTGCATCTGTTCAACTTCTCCATTCTGGTGGGCGGTCTGTACCTGCTGCTGTTCAAGCCGGTAAAGAACTTCATGGATAAGCGCACCAAGCACTATCAGGACATGGAGTCCGCCGCCGTGGAGCGGGAGAAGGCCACCGCCGAGATGGAGGCGGCCATGCAGCAGCGTCAGGCCGCGCTGGACGCGGAGCTGGATGAGAAGCGCGCCGCCGCCGCCCGGGAGGCCGAGGCCTATGCCCAGCAGCAGCGTGACGCCGCCCGTGAGCAGGCGGACAAGATCGTGGCCGCCGCCCGGGAGAACGCGGAGAATGACCGCAAGAAGATCGTGGCAGAGGCCAACCGCGAGGCCGTGTCCATCGCGGAGGCCGCCATGGAGAAGCTGCTGGCGAAGGAGACTTCCCACGCCTATGACGCGTTTGTAAACGCAGCCGAGGGGGAGGAGAAGCATGAGCACGAATGATCCCCGCCTGACCGCCAGACTGCTGAGCGCCTGCCCGCCCGATGACGCGCAGCGCGCCAGACTGGAGGAAGTGCTGGCGAAGAAATACGGCCGGCCGGTGGAGCTTTCGTGGCAGGAGGATAAGACCGCGTCCGGCGGCTTCCGCATTGAAGTTGGCTCCGAGGTCATCGACTGGACGGCGGAGGGGCGTCTGGGCCAGCTGAAGGAGCGCCTTGCCGCGCTGAAGGCCGGCGAGCAGTCCGTGATCCCGCTGATCCGCGACACCGTCCGGGACTGGGTGCCGGAGGTCTGCGCCCGCGAGGTGGGCAGCGTGCTGTCCGTGGCGGACGGCATCGCCTATGTGGACGGCCTGGAGGACGCGGCCTACGGCGAGATCCTGCTCTTTGAGGGCGGCATCCGGGGCATGGTGCAGGAGCTGCGGGGTCACCGCATCGGCTGCATCCTGTTCGGTCGGGTGGAGGAGGTCAGCGAGGGCAGCGCCGTGTACCGCACCGGCAAGACCGCCGGTATCGGCGTGTCCGACGCCATGATCGGCCGCGTGGTGGACGCGCTGGGCGCGCCCATCGACGACGGCGGTGAGATCCCCGCCGACGACTACCGTATGATCGAAAGCCCGGCACCCGGCATCATCGACCGCCAGCCGGTGAACACCCCCATGCAGACCGGCATCCTGTCCATCGACTCCATGTTCCCCATCGGACGGGGTCAGCGTGAGCTGATCATCGGCGACCGCCAGACCGGCAAGACGTCCATCGCCATCGACACCATCCTGAACCAGAAGGGGAAGGACATGATCTGCATCTATGTGGCCATCGGCCAGAAGGCCAGCTCCGTGGCGCAGATCGCGGAGATGCTGCGCAAGCACGACGCCATGGCGTACACCATCATCGTCTGCGCCAGCGCCGGTGAGTCCGCCTCCATGCAGTATATCGCGCCCTATGCCGGTGCGTCCATCGGCGAGTATTTCATGAACAAGGGCAAGGACGTGCTGATCGTCTACGACGATCTTTCCAAGCACGCCATCGCCTACCGCGCATTGAGTCTGCTGCTGGGACGCTCTCCCGGCCGTGAGGCCTATCCCGGCGACGTGTTCTATCTGCACTCCCGCCTGCTGGAGCGCGCAGCACGCCTCAGCGACGCACGGGGCGGCGGCAGCATGACCGCCCTGCCCATCGTGGAGACGCAGGCCGGCGACGTGTCCGCCTACATCCCCACCAACATCATCTCCATCACCGACGGCCAGATCTTTCTGGAGAGCAGCCTGTTCTTCTCCGGCCACCGCCCCGCCGTGAACGTGGGACTTTCCGTGTCCCGTGTGGGCGGCGCGGCTCAGACAAAGGCCATGAAGAAGGCGGTCGGCACGCTGCGCCTCGATCTGGCGCAGTACCGCGAGATGGAGGTCTTTACCCAGTTCTCCAGCGATCTGGACGAGGACACCAAGAACCAGCTGGCCTACGGCCAGAGCCTGATGTATATTCTGCGTCAGGGCCGGTGCAGCCCGCTCAGTCAGGCCCAGCAGATCGTCACGCTGGTGACGGCCATGGCCCGCATCTATCAGCAGGTGCCGGTGGCGCAGGTCTGCCCGCTGCGGGACTACCTTCTGGGCGAGTTCGCCGCCGGACGGCCCCAGCTCATGCAGGAGCTGGAACAGGGCGCGGCGCTGACCGACGAGGTGCGCCAGCAGATCGTGGACTTTGCAAAGACCGCGCTGGAGAAGTTCCGGCGCGCAGGCGGGCGGTGAGGCCATGGCCAGCACAAGTGAGATCCGCCGCCGCATCGGAAGCGTCCGGCAGACCCAGAAGATCACCCACGCCATGTACCTGATCTCCCAGGCCAAGCTGCGCAAGGCCAAGGCGGATCTGAGCAATACCCGCCCCTACTTCGACGCATTGCAGAAGGAGATCGGTCGCGTGTTCAACGCCGACGACACTGCGGCGAGCCGGTATCTCTATGATGAGAACAGCAAGCCGCTGCCCGGCGTGGCCGCTTGCCTGCTCATCACGGCGGATAAGGGACTTGCCGGCGCCTACAACCAGAACGCCATCCGGCAGGCGCAGAAATTTCTCGCCGCCAACGAGGGCGCGGAGCTGTATGTGGTGGGCGAGTACGGCCGCCGCTGGTTCACCCAGCGGGGCATCCCCATCGAAAAGAGCTTTCTCTACACCGCGCAGAACCCCACGCTGCGGCGCGCCCGCCAGATCGGCGAGCTGCTGCTGGAGCGGTACGACGCCGGTGCCATCAACGCCGTACACGTCATTTACACGGATATGAAAAACGGACTGGAGGCCACGGTGCGTCAGGCGCAGCTGCTGCCCCTGCACCGGGAGCGATTCTCCGCCGCCAAGGCGGATACCGCCGGCGACCCCGTGTTCGAGTTTATCCCCAGCGCCGCCGCCGTGCTGAATAACGCGGTGCGAAGCTGCCTGACCGGCTTTATTTACAGCGCGCTGGTGGACAGCTTTTGCAGCGAGCAGAGCGCCCGCATGACCGCCATGAACGCGGCGGATCAGAACGCGGAGGAGCTGCTGAAGGATCTGTCCGTGCAGTACAACCGGGCGCGTCAGGCCGCCATCACCCAGGAGATCACCGAGGTCTCCGCCGGTGAGCGCGCCCAGCGCAGCAAGAAAGAAAAGGAGGGCTGACCTCAATGAAACAAGGAACCATCACGGGCATTTCCGGCCCCGTGATCGACGTACATTTCCCGGAGGGGAGCCTGCCCGCCATCAATGAGGCGCTGACCGTGGAGGCAAACGGCACGCGCTACACCATGGAGGTGGAGCAGCATCTGGAGAATAAGACGGTGCGCTGCGTCATGATGGCCGGCAGCGACGGCCTCAGCCGGGGCCTGACCGTCACCGCTACCGGCCACGGCATCTCCGTACCGGTGGGCGAGGCCACACTGGGCCGTATGTTCAATGTGCTGGGTGACCCCATCGACGGCGAGGCGCCGGTGAGCGCTGACGCCCCCCGTTGGGAGATCCACCGCAGTGCCCCCACCTTTGCCGAGCAGATGCCCGCCGCCGATATTCTGGAAACGGGCATCAAGGTCATCGACCTCATCGAGCCGTACCCCAAGGGCGGCAAGATCGGCCTGTTCGGCGGCGCCGGCGTGGGCAAGACCGTGCTGATCCAGGAGCTGATCCACAACGTGGCCATGGAGCACGGCGGCTATTCCATCTTCACCGGCGTGGGCGAGCGCAGCCGCGAGGGCAACGACCTGTGGGGTGAGATGCAGGAGAGCGGCGTGTCCGACAAGACGGCGCTGGTCTTCGGCCAGATGAACGAGTCCCCCGGCGTCCGTATGCGCGTGGCGCTGTCTGGCCTGACCATGGCCGAGTATTTCCGCGACGTGGAGCACAAGGACGTGCTGCTGTTTATCGACAACATCTTCCGCTTCGTCCAGGCGGGCAGTGAGGTGTCCACGCTGCTGGGCCGTATGCCCTCCGCCGTGGGCTACCAGCCCACGCTGGCCGGCGAGATGGGCGCGCTGCAGGAGCGCATCACCTCCACCAAGGACGGCTCCGTCACCTCCGTACAGGCGGTGTATGTCCCCGCCGACGACCTGACCGACCCCGCCCCCGCCACCACGTTCTCCCATCTGGACGCCACCACCGTGCTGAGCCGTAAGATCGCGGAGCAGGGCATCTACCCCGCCGTGGACCCGCTGGAGTCCACCTCCCGCATTCTGGAGCCGGACATCGTGGGCGAGGAGCATTACAACATCGCCCGCGCCGTCCAGTCCACGCTGCAAAAGTACCGTGAGCTGCAGGATATCATCGCCATTCTGGGTATGGAGGAGCTGAGTGACGAGGATAAGAAGACTGTCGCCCGCGCCCGCCGCATCCAGCGCTTCCTGTCCCAGCCCTTCTACGTGGCGGAGAAATTCAGCGGCGCACCCGGCGTGTTCGTGCCCCTGCACGAGACGCTGCGCGGCTTCAAGGAGATCCTGTCCGGCAGCATGGACGAGTATCCCGAGGCGGCCTTCTTCAACGCCGGTACCATTGACGACGTGATCCGCAAGGCGGAGCAGATGAAGAAAGGCGGCATGTGATGGCGGCCCCGTTCCATCTGGATATTCTGGCGGCCAGCGTTCCGTTTTACCGGGGCGAATGTGTGTCGCTGGTGGTGCCTACCACCGACGGCGAGTTCGGCATTCTGGCCAACCACAGCAACGCCGTGGGCGCTGTCTGCGCCGGTGAGCTGCGGTTCGAGACGGCGGAGGGCGAGCACCGCCGCGCCGCTGTGGCGCCCGGTCTGTTCAAGATCGAGAACGGCCGCGTACTGCTGCTGGTGGACGCCGCCGAGCGTCCGGAGGATATCGACGTGAACCGCGCCCTCCGCGCCCGCGAGGAGGCGGAGGAGCAGCTGCGGCAGAAGCGCAGCATGGCGGAGTATCAGCTGGCGCAGGGCAATCTGGCCCGCGCCCTCAACCGCCTGCGCGTCAGCGGCAGAGGATAAATGCATAAAAAAGAGCTGCGGCAGCGCCGCAGCTCTTTTTTATGCGCGTTTTAGCTTCAGATACCCAGCTTTTCCAGCGCCGCCAGCTTCAGGCAGGTGCAGAACACGGCGATGGCCTGCTCCAGCTCCGCCACCGGCGGGAAGGAGGGGGCAATGCGGATGTTGCTGTCGCTGGGGTCGACGCCGTAGGGGAAGGTGGCGCCCGCGCCGGTCATGGTGACGCCCGCCTCCTTGCACAGCGCCAGCGTCCGCTTTGCGCAGCCGGGCATAGCGTCCAGACTGATGAAATAGCCGCCCACGGGACGCTTGTAGTCCGCAATGCCCAGCGGGGCGATCTCCCGGTCCAGCGCGTCCAGCACCGCGTGGAACTTGGGGGCCAGCACGGCGGCGTGCTGCCGCATCAGCGCCAGCGTGTGAGCCTTGTCCTGCAAAAACAGCACATGGCGCAGCTGGTTGATCTTGTCGAAGCCGATGGTCTGGACATTGATGAGCTTGGTGAGATAGGCGATGTTGGCCTCGCTGGCCGCCATCACCGCCACGCCTGCGCCGGGAAATGTCACCTTGCTGGTGGACGCGAACTCGTACACCATGTCGGCGTTGCCGTACTGGGCGCACAGGCTGATGATATCGGGGAACGGCACGAAGTCGCCGTCAAACTCATGGATGCAGTAGGCGTTGTCCCACATCAGCATGAAGTCCGGCGCGGCGGGCTTCATGGCCGCCAGACGGCGGATGGTATCCTCGCTGTACACCACACCCTCCGGATTGGCGTATTTAGGCACGTTCCACATACCCTTTACCGCCGGATCGCGGATCAGCTCCTCCACCATGTCCATGTCGGGGCCGTCGACGGTCATGGGAATGTTGATCATCTCCACACCGAAGCTCTCCGTCACCTTGAAGTGCCGGTCATAGCCGGGGACGGGGCAGAGCCACTTCACCTTGTCCAGCTTGCTCCAGGGCTTCTCACTGTGGCGCATACCGTGGGTGAACGCCTTGGAGACGGTATCGTACATCAGCTGCAGGCTGGCGTTGCCGCCGACGAACACCTGCTCGGGCTTGCAGCCCAGAATATCCGCGAACAGCCGCCGCGCCGCAGGGATACCCGCCACCTCGCCGTAGTTCCGGGTCTCCACGCCGTCGGACAGAAACTGCTCCGACCGGGTCAACACGCCGAGAATGGGCATCACCAGCTCCAGCTGCTCCCGTCCCGGCTTGCCCCGTGCCATATTCAGCGCCAGATGGAGCGCCTTGGCGTCCTCGTATTCCTTTTGCACGGCGGCGTATTCCGCCTGCCGCTCCGCCGCTGTCATCTCTGCATATTTCTTTTTCATCATATAGGACCTCCGCCGTATTTTTTTGCGATTATACACGCTTTGCCATGCCTTGGCAATCACTTTTTTCGAATCTCATAGATGTCCGTCCGCCGTGCCGACAGAATGGGGAGCTGTCTGCGTACTGCGGACACCTGCGCCATGTCCAGCTCCGTCACCGCCACCTCCTCGCCGGCGCCGCACTGATGGAGGACGGCGCCCCACGGGTCACAGACGATGGAGTGGCCCCACGCCACATAGGAGGCCGCCTCGTCCCGGGCCGGAGAGACGCCCACGGTGAACAGCTGGTTGTCCACGGCCCGCTGCCGGAACAGCAGCTCCCAGTGGGCAGGGCCGGTGGTCATGTTGAACGCCGCCGGTACCAGCAGCATTTGCGCGCCCGCCAGCGTCATCAGCCGCGACAGCTCCTGAAACCGCAGGTCAAAGCAGATGCAAAGTCCCATTTTGCCCCAAGGCGTGTCGAACACCGTCACATCGTCCCCGGGGGTCAGGGTGTCCGACTCCCGGAACCGCTGGCCGCCGTCCACGTCAATGTCGAAAAGGTGCATCTTCCGGTGCCGGGCGGCGCACCGTCCGTCCGGCGCAAAGACATAGCTGGTGTTGTACACCCTGCCGCCGTCCAACTCCGGGATGGAGCCGCCCACCACCCACAGGTGGTTTTCCGCAGCGGCGCGGGACAGCATCTGATACGCCGCGCCGCCCGCCGCCTCGCCGTAGGCGCGGAAGCAGCCGTTGTCGTAGGGGCAGCAGAACATCTCCGGCAGCACCGCCATGTCCGCCCCCTTTACGGAGGCCAGCAGCGCCTCCGCGTGCCGGAGGTTTTCCGCCTTGTCCGCCGTGACTGCCATCTGTATCTGTGCAAGCCGCATACCGCCACGCTCCTTCTCAGTATTCCCGCAGCACCAGCTCGGTCACGCCCTCGCTGATGCTGACCATGCGCTTGACCTGGCTGCGATGCCCGTAGGTCAGCCACAGCATATCCCGAATGGCCGTGCCGCCGCGATAGCCGTGGATCAGCCGCAGCCGATAGGTGCCGAGACCAGCCCGGCGCAGGGCAGCGTCCACCGCGATCTGCGCCTGATAGGTATTCATGCCGTGGAGATCCAGCTCCACCACACCTCCGGTCATGATACCGCCTCCTTTCACTCCCTACCATCATACGGGAAATGAATTGTATTTTCAACCGTTTTGTGGTAAGATGCCCTTTGAGAATACAGATTGTGAGGGAGCTATGAAGGTTTTAGTGGTATCCGATTCCCACGGCAAGGTGGATAACCTGATACGGGCGGTGGAGCTGACCCACCCCGACTATGTGCTGCATCTGGGCGACTGCCAGCGGGATCTGGAAAAGCTGCGGCAGGCGTTTCCCGTGCTGCCCATGGAGGGTGTGCCGGGAAACTGCGACTACGGCAGCTGCGACCAGCCGGAGCGGCTCATCGAGCTGGGCGGCGTGCGTATCCTGATGCTCCACGGCCACACACGGGGCGTGAAGTCCGACGTGATGCGGGCGGTGTGGGCCGCCCGGGAGTGCGGCGCGCAGGTGCTGCTGTTCGGTCACACCCATCGTCCCATGGTGGACAACGACGGCGCGCTGCTGGTGCTGAATCCCGGCGCTGCCGGCGACCCGCTGCGCCCCACCTGCGGCCTCCTCACCATTGAAAACGGCAAAGCGGACGTGGGGACGCTGGCCATCTGAAAGGAGCAACACCATGCTGACGATCGGCTGTCACCTCTCCGCCTCCGACGGCTTTCTGGCCATGGGGCGGACGGCGCTGGATATCGGCGCCAATACATTCCAGTTTTTCACCCGTAATCCCCGGGGCAGCAAGGCCAAGGCCATCGACCCTGACGACGCGGCGGCGCTGCTGGCGCTGCTGGCGGAAAACGGCTTCGGGCCGCTGGTGGCCCACGCGCCCTACACCATCAACCCCTGCTCCAGGACGGAGCGTACCCGGGAGTTTGCCCGGATGACGCTGGCGGACGACCTGAAGCGTATGGAATACCTGCCGGGGAACTACTACAACTTCCATCCCGGCAGCCACACGGAGCAGGGGGTGGAGACGGGCATCCGCCAAATTGCGGAGACCCTCAACGCCATCCTCCGGCCGGAATACCGCACCACGGTGCTGCTGGAGACCATGTCCGGCAAGGGCTCGGAGGTGGGCGGCCGCTTCGAGGAACTGCGGGAGATCATCGACCGCACAGAGCTGGGGGAAAAGGTGGGCGTCTGTCTGGACACCTGCCATGTCTCCGACGCGGGCTACGACATCGCCGGGGACATCGACGGCGTGCTGACGGAGTTTGACCGGGTCATCGGCCTTGCAAAATTGAAGGCAGTGCATATCAACGACAGCATGAACCCGCTGGGCGCCCGCAAGGACCGCCACGCCCGTATCGGCGAGGGGTATCTGGGGGAGGCGGCCTTTGGCCGTATCGTCAACCACCCGGCGCTGCGGGAGCTGCCCTTTATTCTGGAGACGCCCAACGATTTGGCGGGATACGCCCGGGAGATCGCGCGGCTGCGGGAGCTGAGGGTGGAATGATGCTGGGCATATCGGCAATTTTTCTTTTCCTGCTGGGCGCGGCGGGGCTGGCGTTCCACTCCACCCTGCCTGCCACGGGTCATATCCGCCCCGGCTTTTTCGTGTTCTACACCAATTTGAGCAACCTGCTGCTGGCGGTGTACCAGCTGGCGCTGGGCGTCAGCAGCTTCTTCCCCAGCAGCGGCGTGTTCCGGCTGCTCAGCGCCCCCGGCGTGGCGCTGAGCATGACGCTGTGCATCTTCGTGACCCACCTGATCTACCAGTGGGTGCTGGTGCCGTCGGCCACGCGGAGCGGCAAGAGCCTGTCGGATATCGGGCTGAGCAGCTTTGGCAACCTGTGCGTCCACTATATCGTGCCATGGCTGACGGTGGTGCAGTGGCTGCTGTGGCAGGATAAGAGCGGCCTGACGGTGCGGCACGCCCTGTACTGGCTGGCGCTGCCGCTGGCGTATTTCGCCTTCGGTATGGCGCGGGGCGCCACGGGAAAGCCCATCGGCCATACGAAGCACTGCTACCCCTACCCCTTTATGGATCCGCGGGTCATGGGCAAGCGGTTCTGGCCGGTGGTGCTGCTGCTCATCATCGCCTTTTTCGGACTGGGCTGCCTGTTCGTGGGCGTGGGCAGACTGCTGTGAGATGAAAAAAGAAAGGCGTTCCGGGAGGAACGTCTCTCTTTTTTTGCGTTGCAGGGCGGCTCAATAGCCGATCTTGCGGTCCACATACCGCTTCAGCGGGCGGCCGGCGGCATAGTTCTCCAGATCCTCGCAGAACAGAGCCACGTTTTTGTCGCGGGTGTAGCCCAGACTCATCTGGCCGGAGATATGGGGCGTGATAAGCAGGTTCTTGGCGTCCCACACCGGGTCACCTGCGGGGATGGGCTCCTTTTCAAACACATCCAGCGCCGCGCCTGCCAGCTTTCCGGCGTTCAGCGCCTCCACCAGCGCGGGCTGGTCAATGGCGGTGCCGCGGCCTACGTTGATTACATACGCGGTTTCCGGCAGCAGGGCGATGCGGTCGCGGGACAGGATGCCCACGGTGTCCGCCGTGGAGGGCAGCGCCATCACCAGAATATCGGTGTCCGGCAGCAGACTGTCCAGCTCCTCGTGGGTGAACACCCCGTCAAAGGCGGGGTCGGCGGCCTTTTTGGTGCGGCGGACGCCCCGGATCGCCTTGGCGCCCATGGCCTTGGCGCGGCGGGCAAACTCCGTGCCGATGTCGCCGGTACCCAGCACCGTGATGGTGCTGCCGATGAGGGAGCGCATGGGCATCACCGGCCCCCAGCGGTGGGCATCGGCGTGGTGCAGATAGGCGGGGGCATGGCGCAGCAGCATCAGTGTGACCATGATGAGATGCTCGGCGATGGTGACGCCGTAGGCACCGGAGGAGTTGCTCAGCATCACCTCCGGCGAGGGGTACAGGGCGTCGTCCAGATAGGCGTCCACACCGGCGAAGCTGCCGCAGAACCACTTCATGCCGGTGAAGGCCTTCAGGTCGCCGGGCTTGGGCATCCCGTGTACCACCTCGTAGGTGCCGGCCAGCTCCGCCGGCACACGGCAGTCGGGGTAGTAGTCCACCGCAAAGCCGCAGCGTGCGGCGGTGCTGTCGATGAGCGCGTGGTGAGACGGCTCCAAATAATCTGCGAGAACAGCAATTTTCTTCATCTGTATACCTCCAGTATTTTTTCCGCGCAGCGCATCCCGTCAGCGGCGGCGGACAGGATACCGCCGGCATAGCCGGCGCCCTCGCCGCAGGGGTACACGCCGCGGATATTGGCCTCATAGTGTTCATCCCGTACCAGCCGCACCGGGGAGGACGAGCGGGTCTCCACACCGGTGAGCAGGGCATCGGGGTCGTCGTAGCCCCGGAGCTTCTGCCCCAGCTCCGGCAGCGCCAGCGCCAGCGTCTCACTGATAAAGGGCGGCAGACAGCGGTGCAGGTCGGTGTAGGTGACGGCGGGCAGATAACTGGGCTGTACATTCCCCGGCCCCGTGGAGGGACGGTGTGCCAGAAAATCCTCCACCCGCTGGCAGGGGGCGCGGTAGTCGCCGCCGCCCAAGGCGAAGGCGGCGTCCTCCAGCTGCCGCTGGAGCCGGATGCCCGCAAGAGGGTGCTTGTCCGGGAAGTCGGCGGGGGTGACGTTTACCAGCAGCGCACCGTTGATGTTCTCCCGGTCGCGGGCGTACTCGCTCATGCCGTTGGTGACCACGCGCCGCGCTTCCGACGCGGCGGCCACCACCTGTCCGCCGGGACAGACACAGAAGGAAAAGGCGCTGCGTCCGTTGGGCAGGTGGCAGGACAGCTTATAGGTGGCGGGGGGCAGGGAGGGGTGACCCGCCAGCCTCCGGTAGCGGGCGGCGTCCACCGCCGACTGCCGGTGCTCGATGCGCACCCCCATGGCGAAGGGCTTCTGCTCCATGGCAAGACCCGCGCCGTACAGCATCTCAAAGGTGTCCCGGGCGCTGTGACCCAGCGCCAGCACGACCTGCCGGGCGGGGAGGGTGTAAAGTTGCTCCCCCTGCCGGACGGTGACGGCGGTGAGGGCGTCCTCCTGCACCGTCAGCCCCTCCAGCCGTGCGCCGAAGCGGATATCTGCGCCCAGCGCCAACAGCTGCCGCCGCAGGGCTTGCAGGGCGATGTGGAGCTTGTCGGTGCCCACATGGGGCAGTGCGTCGGTGAGGATGCTCTCCGGCGCGCCGCAGGACACCAGCTCCTCCATGATGAAGCGGTGGCGCAGATCGCGGGTGCCGGTGTTCAGCTTGCCGTCGGAAAACGCCCCGGCGCCGCCCTCACCGAACTGGACGTTGCTCTCCGTGTCCAGTTCACCGGTGGCCCAGAAACACTGTACGTCCCGCTGCCGCTGCTCCACGCACTGTCCCCGCTCCAACAGGATGGGGCGTGCGCCGCATTTTGCCAGCACCAGCGCGGCAAACAGTCCGGCAGGCCCTGCGCCTACTACGATGGGGCGCACCTCCGGTGGGGAGACGGGGGCGGGGAGCGCGTACTGTTCCGGCGTGTAGGCGGTGACGCGCTTGTCCCGGCAGCGGCGCAGCAGCGCGGCCTCCTGCGGGGCGGAGACCGCCACGGTGTACACGAAGGTCAGGCTCTCCCGTGCGTCGATGGCGCGGCGCAGCACCGTCAGGCCTGTCAGCGCCGACAGCTCTACCCGCAGCAGCCGGGCGCACTTGTGCAGCAGCACATCTTCCGATTCATCCGGCAGCAGCCGCAGCTGGTCGATCCGCAGCATGGCGTTCACCTCGTTTTCAAAAAGTTAAAATTTCCAGCGAAAACTTAAAGCTTGGATTAAGGAAACTGTTTATCCTAATAGACATAGAGAAGAAAACAGTTTCCGGCGGCGGTATCATACCACGATTTGCCCACCGCTACAAGCCAAAACACAGAACTTGCCGAAAAAGGAGGCATTCTTTATGTACTACAACGACGATTTCAGAAACAGCGACCAGTACCGCTACACCAACCGGGATCAGCTGCCCCACGACGACTACGCCCCCGATCCCAACCGGGTGCCGGTACAGCCGCCGGTGCAGCCGAAGAAGCAGGGCTTCTTCCACCGCGCCGCCGTAAAGGTGACGGCGCTGATCCTGGCCTGTGCCGTGGCAGGCGGTCTGGCGGGCTGGGGTGGCGCGGCCATCGCCGGCAGCGGCAGCAACAGTGGCAAGACCACCATCCAGCAGAGCGACCGCCAGCCGGTAACGGTGCAGGTCAAGAAGGTGGACGGCCAGACGAAGATGGATCCGGCGACGGTGTACGCCTCCGTGGTGAACAGCGCCGTGTCCATCAACTGCTCCGCCACCAGCACCAACATCTTCGGCCAGCAGACTCAGACCGCCTCCTCCGGCAGCGGCTTCATCATCACCGAGGACGGCTATGTGGTCACCAACTACCACGTGGTCAGCGGCGCCAGCTCCGTGCAGGTGACGCTGTATAACGGCGACACCTATGATGCCACCGTCATCGGCGGCGACAGCGACTACGATGTGGCGGTGCTGAAGATCAACGCCTCCGGCTTGCAGCCCGTGACGCTGGGCGAGAGCGCCGACGTCAACGTGGGCGACACCGTGCTGGCCATCGGCAATCCTCTGGGCGAGCTGACATTCTCCATGAGTCAGGGCATCGTGTCCAGTTGTGACCGCGCCATCAACGTGGACGGTACCCCCTTCAACATGATCCAGGTGGACTGCTCCATCAACCCCGGCAACTCCGGCGGCCCGCTGGTCAACCTGTACGGCGAGGTGGTGGGCATCGTGTCCGCCAAGTACTCCAGCTATTCCAGCACCACTGTGGAGGGTCTGGGCTTCGCCATCCCCATCAGTGACGTGCGCAGCATCATCACCGACATTATGGAAAACGGCGCCGTGACGGATAAGGCCTACATGGCCATCACCGCCGGTACCATGAATGAGCAGATGGCAGCACAGTTCAATATCGACGTCACGGAGGGCGTGTTCGTCTACTCCGTGGTGGAGGGCGGCGCCGGTGAAAAGGCGGGTCTGCGTCTGGGCGACGTCATCACCAAGATGGGTGACAAGACCCTGACCTCCCGGCAGGATCTGTCCGCCGCCATGAAGGGCTACCGCGCCGGTGACACCGTGACCCTCACCGTCTACCGCGGCGGGCAGTATATCGAGGTGGAGCTGACCTTTGACGCCCAGCCCCAGAACACCGGCTCCGAGGAGGACAACACCCAGAGCAGCGGCAATAACGGCAATAACGGCGGCAACGGCGGCAACGGCCAGATGCCCGGAAACTGGGATAACTGGCAGGATTTCTACAACTACTTCTTCGGCAACCGCGGTTGACTCGGAAGCGAAAATAAGGGAGGCGGAGAGCGGCATGACCTGCCGCTCTCCGCTTTTTCCGGCGCTGCGGCAGGGTGCGGGGAAATTTCTCTTGTACTCCGGGGGAAAGTAGTATATAATATACGGTATTAAATTGCGCCTATATTCAATTTGTTACTATTTCCGAAGAAAGGAAGTCAGCTATGATAAAAGTTCCCACTGAGTACGGTGAGATCACCATCAGCGACGCGGTGTTCACCACGATCACCGGCGCGGCCGCCACCAACTGCTTCGGCGTCAAGGGTATGGCACAGCGCAGCGTGACGGACGGTCTTGTCCACCTGCTGCGTCCGGAGGCCATGAGCAAGGGCGTCAAGGTCACCTACAACGACGACGGTACCGTTTCCATCGAGCTGCATATCATCGTGGAAAACGGCGTCAATATCGCCACTGTCTGCCGTTCCATTATGAGCGAGGTCAAATATGTGGTCAATCTCAACACCGGCGTCACCGTTAAGACGGTGAACGTCTGCGTGGATTCCGTCACGGTGTGACATCGCTAAGAAGGAGAAATACGACATGACAGATAGGATCAGCGGCGGCGCCTTCAAGCAGATGGTCGCCTTCGGCGCCGCGTGCATTGCCCAGCAGAAACAGACCATCAACGATCTCAACGTGTTCCCGGTGCCCGACGGCGACACCGGCACCAATATGTGCCTGACCATCCAGACGGCGGTGAACGAGCTGCGCAAGTGCCAGCCCGCCACGGTGGACGAGGCCGCCAAGGTCACGGCCTCCGGCCTGCTGCGGGGCGCCCGCGGCAACTCCGGCGTCATTCTGTCCCTGCTGTTCCGGGGCATGAGCAAGGTGCTCAAGGGTACGGCGGAGGCGGACGGCACACAGCTGGCCGCCGCCATGCAGGAGGGCGTCGCTACCGCCTACGGCGCGGTGATGAAGCCTGCGGAGGGTACAGTGCTCACCGTGTCCCGCCTGGCCGCCCAGCGTGCGCTGGAGGCGGCGGGGGAGCAGAACTCCGCCGAGTACGTGCTGGAGGAGGCCATCAAGACCGGCTACGCCACGCTGGCGGAGACCATCGAGATGAACCCGGTGCTGAAAAAGGCCGGTGTGGTAGATGCCGGCGGCAAGGGCTACCTCATCATTCTGGAGGGTATGCTCCGCGCCCTGCGGGGTGAGGAGATCCCGGAGGTGGAGGAGCAGACCGAGGAGAAGGCGGACTTTGCCGCCATCGGCGACGAGGACATCACCTTCGCCTTCGACACCGTGTTTACTGTCCGCAAGACCACGGATCGCCCGCTGGACGGCCTGCGCGCCTATCTGGGCAGCATCGGTGACAGCCTGGTCATCGGCGAGGATGACGAGTCCTTCAAGGTCCATGTCCACACCGACACGCCGGGCGACGCCCTGAACGAGGCCCAGAAGTACGGCACGCTGGAGCTGGCGAAGATCGAGAATATGCGCACCCAGGCGGCGGATCTGGCGGCAGGCCGGAAGGCCCAGTCCACCGACGATCTGGACGCCATCGAGGAGGAGCTGGAGAACGGCGCCTGTGCCGTGGCAGCGCCGGAGAAGCGGTACGGCTTTCTGGCGGTCTGCGCCGGTGATGGCCTTGCCGCCGTGTTCCGCGATCTGGGCGTGGATCGCATTGTGTCCGGCGGCCAGACCATGAACCCCTCCACCGAGGCCATCCTGCGGGAGATCGACCAGACCCCCAGCGAGGTGGTGTTTGTGCTGCCCAACAACAAGAACATCATCATGGCGGCCCAGCAGTGCGTGGGCCTGACGGAGAAGGAGGTCATCGTTGTCCCCACCGCCACTGTACCGCAGGGCATCTCCGCCATGATGTGCGTAGATACGGAGGAGCCGGACGCGCAGAATATCTTGCAGGCCATGACCGACGCCGCGGCCAATGTCACCACGGCGCAGATCACCTACGCGGCGCGGAACTCCGACTTTGACGGCTTTGCCATCAACGAGGGGGATTATCTGGCGCTGTGCGACGGCAAGCTGCTGGGTACCGACCGCAGCCTCGATGTGCTGCTGGAGCGCCTGGCCCAGCTGGCAGTGGAGAAGAGCGCCGAGTTCATCACCGTCTATGCCGGTGAGGGCGTGTCCGACGAGGACGCCGACCGCGCCGCCCAGCTGTTCCAGACGGCGTGTCCCGATGCGGAGGTCAGTGCGCTGCCCGGTGGACAGCCGGTGTACTACTACATCGTGGCCATCGAATAAGGACAACAAATAGTATAATACGACAAAAAGAACACCCTGCGTATTCACGCAGGGTGTTCTTTTCCATATATGGGGCGGCTCAGGTGATGGACGCCAGCTCCTCGTTGACCTGCGCCTCGCAGCTCCGCATGGCGAGGATGGTCTTCTCCATCAGCTCCTCCAGCGTCCAGCCCAGACGCTCCGCGCCGGTCTGGATGACATCGCGGGAGCAGCCGGCGGCAAATTTCTTGTCCTTGTATTTCTTCTTCAGGCTGCTGACCTCCATGTCCATCACGCTCTTGCTGGGGCGCATACGGGCGGCGGCGCCGATAAGCCCGGTCAGCTCGTCGGCGGCAAACAGCACCTTCTCCATCTGGTGGGTGGGCTCCACGTCACACACAAGGCCGTAGCCGTGGGAGCAGACGGCGTGGATGAACTCGTCGCTGCACCCGGCCTTTTCCAGCAGCTCCGGCGCCTTGAGGCAGTGCTGCTCCGGCCACATCTCAAAGTCGATGTCGTGGAGCAGGCCCACCGTGGCCCAGAAATCCCCGTCCTCCCCATAGCCCAGCTCATTGGCGTACCAGCGCATGACGCCCTCCACCGTCAGGGCGTGGAGAACATGGAACGGCTCCTTGTTATACGTCTTCAGGGCGGCCAGCGCCGCTTCACGGGAAATGCACTTCTTCATCTTCACAGACCTCCTTCGTGCATTTGAATTGCCCCCTATTTTAGCAGGTTATTCCCCGATGTCAAGCAGTTTTCCAGCAGGTGCAGCAGCATGGCGGCGTGGCCGTACTCCGCCCGGCTCAGGCGCTGAAAAAGCTCCCGCAGGCATACGTCCTCCGTGTCCTCCGCCGCCTGTGCGTAGGCCGCGCCGCCGCAGGTCTCCTCGTGGTACAGCTCCCGCAGCAGCTGGCACCAGGGCAGGGGCGGCTCCTGCCCCGCGGCGGCAGGGGGCTGGTAGCATTTGCCTGTCATCAGGTAATGGGCGGCCAGCAGCGTCCGGCCGTGGGAGAACTCCTCCTCCGCCATACGCAGCAGCACCCGGCGGGCGGCGGGTGGCGCGCTGCGGGCATGGCACCGATAGGCGCGTGCCATGGACACCTCCTCGTCGATCAAGCGCCGCAGCCGGGCAAGGCCGTCCTCCGGCGGGGCAGCCATGCAGCAGGCGGTCTCGTCCGGCTCGGACAGCGGATCAAAGGGCGACAGCTCCGGCAGCACACGCCGCCAGACGGCCTCCGACAGCTTTCGGTCATAGGGTAAACGCAGCTCCTGTTCCATGTTTGAACGCCTCCTTCTCACGGCATACTATGCGGGAGGGAGAGGCAAAGCGCCTGTCTGCGCCAGCTATACCGAAACATACAGGAAAAGATTGCTTTTCTTCTGAAAATCTGTTACACTGACACAGTTGTAAAGCGCCTACGCTTTTCCAGAGGACTGTTGCATATATCACATCACCTTGGCGGCGCCTCTGGTATACTTCAGATACTACCTCAGAGAGAGGAGAGCTATCCATGCTGGAACTGCAAAATATCTGTTACCGCGTGTCCACTCCCGAAGGGGAGCAGGACATTCTGAAAAACGTGTCCGTCACCATTCCCGACCATAAGCTGGTGGTGTTCACCGGCCCCAACGGCGGCGGTAAGACCACACTGGCCAAGATCATCATGGGTCTGGTGCGGCCCACCTCCGGCCGCGTCCTCTATAACGGCGAGGATGTGACGGAGCTGTCCATCACCGAGCGCGCCCGCCGGGGCATCAGCTACGGCTTCCAGCAGCCGCCCCGGTTCAAGGGCATCACCGTCCACGACCTGCTGCTGCTGGCGGCGGGGAAGGAGCAGCTCAGTAAGGACAAGTGCTGCGCCTACCTGACCAAGGTGGGTCTGTGCGCCAACGACTATCTGGACCGCGAGGTGGACGTGTCCCTGTCCGGCGGTGAGGTCAAGCGCATCGAGATCGCCACCATTCTGGCGCGGCAGAGCGACCTGATGATCTTCGACGAGCCGGAGGCGGGCATCGACCTGTGGAGCTTCGCACGGCTCACCGAGACCTTTGAGCAGATCCATCAGGAGGGGCACGCCACCATGATCATCATCTCCCATCAGGAGCGCATCATCCGTCTGGCCGATGAGATCATGGTCATCGCCAACGGGCAGATCGCCCACCGCGGCAGCACCGAGGAGGTATTCCCCCTCATTCTGGCGGATACGCTGGGCGGCTGCCCCGTGCTGGAGAGAAAGGAGGGCGTACAATGATCACCGATATTGACGCCAAGCTGCTGGAAAAGATCGCCGACCTGACGGGTCAGCCTGTGGGCGCCTTCAACATCCGCAAGGACAGCGGCTGCGAGGCCCGCCAGTCCACCGAGCATATTGAGATCACGCCCCGCGCCGACGGCAAGCAGGGCATCGACATCCGCATCAAGCCCGGCACGAAGGGGGAGAAGTGCTACATCCCTGTCATCATCAGCAAGACCGGCCTGAGCGAGCTGGTCTACAACGACTTCTACGTGGGCGACGACTGCGACGTGGAGATCGTGGCGGGCTGCGGCATCCACAACTCCGGCTGCGACGAGAGCCGTCACGACGGCGTGCATACCTTCCACATCGGCAAAAATGCCCGGGTGCGGTACAGCGAGAAGCACTACGGCGAGAACGACCCCGGCCAGACCGGCGGCAACGTGATGAACCCCAAGACGGTGGCGTATCTGGGGGAAAATGCCTCCATGCAGATGGACACCGTCCAGATCCGGGGCATCGACTCCACCAAGCGCGAGACGGACTTCTTCTGCGAGGCCGGCAGCGAGGTGGTGGTGACGGAGCGCCTGCTGACCCATGGCAGCCAGACGGCGGAAAGCGACATGAACATCCAGCTCAACGGCCATGATGCCAAGGGTCGGGTGATCTCCCGCTCCGTGGCGCAGGATCAGTCCCATCAGGTGTTCCGCCCCGTCATGGTGGGCAACGCCCAGTGCTTCGGCCATGTCCAGTGCGACAGCATCATCATGGGACAGGCCAAGATCGAGTCGGTGCCGGCCATCACCGCCAACTGCCCCGACGCCCAGCTTATCCACGAGGCGGCCATCGGCAAGATCGCCGGTGACCAGCTTTTGAAGCTGGAGACGCTGGGACTGACGGAGGAGGAGGCGGAGGATACCATCCTCAAGGGCTTCCTCGCCTGAGAAAACATACAGAAAAAAGACCGCCTGTAGGCGGTCTTTTTCTGTATGGAGGATTTTATGGCCGGTTTTGCTTGAAGAAGCTGACCGCCACGGCGCCGGGGCCGGCGTGGGTGCCGATCACGCTGCCGATGGTGGTGTACCGCAGCGTTTCGGCGTGATCCGCCCAGAGCCAGCGGCTGTCTTCGATGTACTTTTGCAGCAGGGCGTCGGACAGCCCGGTGTATCCCAGCAGAACGGGGCGGGAGAAGTCCACGCCGCCCGCCTTCTGGATCTCCTGCGCCAGCAGGTTGTTGCCCATTTTGGAGCCGCGGGCCTTGCCCAGAATCTGTATCTCCCCGTCCGTAACGGCCAGCACCGGCTTGATTTGCAGCATCGTTCCGGCAAAGGCCAGACTCTTGGAGATGCGGCCGCCGCGCTTCAGGTATTCCAGTGTGTCCACCAGCGCCACCGTGACGATGTGCTGCTTTTCCGCATCCAGCCGCGCCGCGATCTCCGGTGCGGACAGACCCTCGTCCCGCAGCTGAAGCGCCAACTCTGTCAGAATGCCGCCGCCCACGGAGGCGTTGCCGCTGTCCACCACATATACGTTCTCATAGTCCGCCGCGGCGATGGACGCGCTCTGACAGGTGCCGGAGAGCTTGCCGGACAGAGTGATGACCACGCAGCTCTCACCCGCCTGCTTCGCCGCCTCGAATTCCTTGGCGAAGGCGTCCGGCGTGGCCTGACTGGTGGTGGGCAGGGTGTCCTCCTCCACCAGCTTTTCGTAAAAGGTCTTGTGGTCGATGGTCACGCCGTCGATATACTCTCGGTCGCCAAAATGTACCGTCAGAGGCACCACACGGACCTGCTCCTTGTATCCCGGCATCAGATCTGCCGTGGAATCTACGATGATCCTTGTTTTCACGGTTCCTTCCTTTCTGCCGCCAGCCGCTCCAGACCATCGCTGATGGCGGTCAGACTCTTGTACAGGCTGGCGCGCTCCTCCTCGGTCAGCTCCCGGCTGACCTCCGCCAGAACGGCCTCGATCCGCGCAGAGATCCGCGCACCGACCGCCCGGCCCTTGTCCGTCAGGCGCAGCGGTGTCTTGTACCGCTTGCCCGCCTCTCTGCCGGCGAGGTAGCCCTGCTCCTCCAGGTACAAAAGCGCCCGGGAGATGGTGGCCTTATCCTCCTCACAGTGGTCGCAGAGCGCCGCCGCCGTCATGTCCGTTCCCCGATGCAGGTAGTACAGGCAGGAGATGTGGACGCTGCGCAGACCCAAGTCCGTCATCTCCTGATTTTTTATGCGCCGTATGTTCCGGCTGATCCGGTTCAGCAGTACCGTAAAGGTTTCAAACCGTTCCATGAAAGAGACCTCCTTACCTGTTGAACAATCAACAAGCGCTATGATACCAGAGACTTGTTGAAATGTCAACAAGAATTTTGGCAAAGCGTGCCTTCCTGCGGCGTGATCCCTCCGAAAACCGCTGCCGGCCTATTGACAAGCGGCGGACACGGTATTATAATACATCAAAAATGAACGATTCAAAAAAGAACGATAAGGGGGCGATCCATGTGTCGCTGGGCATCGAGTTCTCACGGAAGCTGGCGCTGGCGTACAACGCGGTGTGCAGGCCGCTGTGCCGGGAGCTGGGGCTGTCAAAAACAGCCTTTGACATCCTGATGTTTCTGGGCAACAACCCCGCCTATAAAACGGCCAGAGACGTGGTGGAGCTGCGCTGTCTCAAGGCAAATCTGGTGTCCGTCAACGTGGACCGGCTGGTGCAGGAGGGATACCTCGTCCGGCGGCAGGCGGCGGGCGACCGCCGCAAGACGGAGCTGCTGTGTACGGACAAGGCGCAGCCTGTCATAGCGCGGGGACGGCAGCTCCAGAGCGCCTTTTTCCAGCGGCTGTTTGCCGATATGGACGACGGGGCGCGGCACGCCTTTTTTGCGGCCATGGAGATCATGGATCAAAACCTGAATGCTATTTTGGAGGCGGAAGAATAACCCATGCAGATCTTAGTGACGATCCTTGTAACATTTTTCGCGGGTATGGGCGCGGGCCTCGGCACCGGCTTTGCCGGAATGAGCGCCGCCGCGGTCATCAGCCCCATGCTGATTACGTTTTTGGGCATCGAGCCCTATATGGCGGTGGGCATCGCTCTGTCCGCCGACGTGCTGGCCAGCGCCGTCTCGGCCTACACCTATCACAAGAACAAAAATCTGGATGTGAAGAACGGCCTTATCATGATGGCAAGCGTGCTGACCTTCACGGTGGTGGGCAGCTATGCCGCCAGCCTGCTGCCTTCGGCGACTATGGGCGGCTTCGCCGTGTTCATGACATTCCTGCTGGGCATCAAGTTCATTGTGCGCCCGGTCATGACCACCAAGGAGTCCATGGCGCAGGTCTCCGCCAAAAAGCGGACGATCCAGTCGGTGGTCTGCGGCGTCATGATCGGCTTTATCTGCGGCTTTGTGGGCGCCGGCGGCGGCATGATGATGCTGCTGATCTTGACCAGCGTGCTGGGCTATGAGCTGAAGACCGCCGTAGGCACCAGCGTGTTCATCATGACCTTCACGGCGCTGACGGGTGCGGTGTCCCACTTCGCCATCGGCGGTATGCCGGAGCCCCTCACATGGGTGCTGTGCGTGATCTTCACGCTGATCTGGGCGCGTATCGCCGCCGTTTTTGCCAATAAGGCGCAGCCTAAGACCCTCAACCGCGCCACCGGCGTCGTGCTGGTGGTGCTGGGCGTGGTCATCATGGGCTTCCAGCTTCTGCACAAATAGACAATTTCGCGTGCTTGCGGCGGCTGGAGTTTTTTTCACAAACGGCTTGAGAAAAGGGACGTTATCTGCTATACTTTATATGTAGCAGTGCGTCCTTTTTCGTGGGCGCGGGAAATGAGGAGGCAGCCCGTCCCCGCGACCGATACGCCTCCGCTGCGCACTGTGCGCCAATTTGAAGAAGCAAAAGCACGTAAAAAGGTGAGTAAAAGGTGAGTAAATCACCCACCAAAAAGTTTATACTTGAAGAAAGTTCCGGAAATATCGAGATTGAACCGTTATTCTGCAACTTTCGTTCTCGAAAATAAAGGAGAAAATGAAGATATGAAACTTGGTATCGAGGGCGATTCCCCCGATCCTATATCTCAATGTCACTCTATAAATACCGATAATTCCTGATTTCAGCGTGTTTCCTGCACAAATTGCCGCTATATAACTTCATGTAATTCCATACTACTCCACGCCGAAATGGTGTAAAAATGGTGTATGGAAAATCGGATTGCAGACGCGAAAATGACACACTACTACCGCCCCCCCAAAAAATCGAATGAAAGCTCTGATGGAACACACAGCCATCGGCATGACCGTCCAACGGATATGCCGATGGTTGTTTCATTTTCTGCTGCATTTCGGGGCGAATATGGAGAAAAATATCGCCAGTACGTCGCTTGGATTTCCTGCCTATCTTGCCACTCCGCCTTGTGATAACGGCATTTCGTGTGCCAATAAAGGGTGGAATCTTACCTTTGCAGGGCTTTGCTTGAATAGCAAAGCCTTATCTGAAATCATTTGTCGAATTTTGTATTTTATCAGTTATAACTTATATTTTTGTAATTTCTCCATTGAGCTTCAATCGTAAATGTGATATACTGTGGTCAGCCACGGAAGGAGGGTGAAGTTTTATGATTAAACGCGAACTGTATATGAGCCGTATCCGTCCGTTCATCGGAACGGAGCTGGTCAAGGTCATGACCGGTATCCGCCGCTGCGGAAAGTCGGTCATGTTGGAGCTGATTCAGCAGGAGCTTGCGGAGTCCGGCGTCAGCCGGACGCAGTTTATCTCCATCAACTTTGAAGATATGAGCTATTCCCACCTACAAACCGCGCAGGCTTTGCATGATGAGATCACCGCAAGAGCCGCAGAAATAGAAGGCAAGGTCTATCTCTTTTTCGATGAGATCCAGGAGGTCAAGGACTGGGAGAAGTGCATCAACTCTTTCCGCGTTTCGCTGGATTGCGACATCTACATCACCGGCTCCAATGCAAAGCTGCTGTCCGGCGAGCTTGCAACTTACTTGGGTGGACGGTATGTGGAGTTTGTGATCTATCCATTTTCTTTCGGAGAGTTCATGGAGCTGTACCGCTCAATTGCCCCCGATGCGTCCATCCAGCAGTGTTTCCAAAAGTATCTGCTTGCCGGAGGGATGCCCTACCTCGCAAACCTCCGCTATGCAGATGCTCCGTCTAAGCAATATCTTCATGATCTGTTCAACTCTGTCCAACTCAAGGACATCGTGAAGCGGAATAAAATCCGGGATGTAGATTTGCTGGAACGGATCATTGCCTATGTGATCGCCAATGTGGGAACGACCTTCTCGGCGACCTCGCTTGCGAAGTTCTTGAAAAACGAGCAGCGCACCGTTGCCCCGGAAACGATCCTGAACTATATCAAATACTGCTGCGAGGCGTACCTATTTTATCAGGTGAAGCGAGAAGATTTGCAGGGCAAACAGATCCTTGCCTCCAATGAGAAGTATTATATTGCCGATCATGGCATCCGCGAGGCGGTCTTCGGCGGCAATATGCGGGACATCAATCTCATTCTGGAAAATATCGTATATCTGGAACTGCTGCGCCGGGGCTATGAAGTGACTGTCGGCAGAACAGGCGATAAGGAAATTG
>ERZ809074.25-NODE-25-length-204381-cov-86.426793_pt1 | contig 204381 bp, 199 predicted proteins | sample MGYA00520795_ERZ809074 | MGnify/ENA primary metagenome ERZ809074 (study PRJEB31570, sample SAMEA3212989) | Homo sapiens | biome: human-gut; feature: human gut; material: fecal | place: Sweden | collected 2011 ... | reverse complement strand
TATTGTGTACCGTTACAAAGGAGGTCGATTTTATGCCAAAACGACGAGCAAACGGAGAAGGCAATATCCGAAAGCGCAAGGATGGACGATGGGAGGGCCGCTACACAGTCGGTCACGATCCGGAAACTGGCAAGGCCATCATCAAAAATGTCCTCGGCAAGACGCAAGCGGAAGTAAAAGAAAAGCTGAAGAAAGCCATTGAGGAAAACGTGGGCATCGACTACGGACGGTCCAAGACCTACACCGTGGGGAGTTGGCTGGAGGTCTGGATGGAAAACTACGCGAAAATCAAGCTGCGCCCATCGACCTTCAAAACAAGCCAAGGCTTTCTGAAAAACCACATCAAGCCGCAGATCGGCAGCATCCCGCTGGCAGACCTAACCTCTCTGGACTTGCAGCGGTTCTACAAGCACCTGTTGGACGGTGGCCGGGTAGACCGCGTCGAAGCAAAAAAGAAACCGAAAGGGTTAGCGCCCAAGACGGTGCGCAATATCCACCAGCTGATCTGCTCGGCATACAACCTCGCTATGGAGCAGAAGTTGGTAACCCGCAATCCGACGCAAGGCTGCGCCTTGCCGAAGGTGGAGCGCAAGGAGATGAAAACGTTGACCGCCGACCAACTCAGCACCTTCTTCCGCGAGGCCAGGGACAGCGGCGTGTACGAGCTCTACTACCTCGACCTCGCCACGGGCCTACGCCGTGGCGAACTGCTGGGACTGAAATGGACGGACGTCGACCTCGACCGTGGCATACTGAAAATCCAGCGGGCCATTTCCCGGCAAAACGGCAAAGTGGTCGAAGCACCGTTGAAAACGAAAAACGCCTACCGCACACTGCCTCTGTCGGCGGATGCGATAGACGTTCTGGTGCAACAAAGAAGAAAAACGGGCAACAGCGAGTGGGTGTTCCCGTCCCCCACCGGAGGCCCCATGTCCCCGGACAGCGTTCTGCATATGCTCCAGAGAGTGCTGAAACGGGCAGGGCTGCCACGGATACGCTTCCATGACCTGCGCCACACCTTCGCAACGATGGCGCTGCAAAACGGCGTGGATGTAAAAACCGTGTCCTCGATGCTGGGTCACTACTCCGCAGGCTTCACGCTGGACACCTACGCCCACGTCACCACCGACGCACAGCTCAAGGCGGCGCAAACCATGGGGAGCATCCTCTCCCGTGCGGTATAGACCTTTCCGCTGTCCGCTCCCGTTGGGGTCAGCGCTTGGGTCAGAAAAAAGCAACACCCTAAAAGCGGAACTTATGAAAAGCAAAAGTCCTCGAAATCAGACGATTTCGAGGACTTTTGGCACGCCGTGAGGGATTCGAACCCCCGGCCTTCTGGTCCGTAGCCAGACGCTCTATCCAGCTGAGCTAACGGCGCGTGTCTCTTGACGACTTTGCTATAATACCACGGTCTCCCAGAAAATGCAAGTCTTTTTTTCAAAAAATCCAAAATTTTTTTTGGATGGCCTGTTCAGCGAAAGCTGATGGGATTCTGTGGCGCCGTATAAGGAACTTTTCCCCGGGAATACTGTTTTTATCCAAGTGACGGAGGCAGTAGTGGAATGCAGGGAAAAGTGGAGATCTGCGGCATCAACACCGCCAAGCTGGAGGTTCTGAAAAACGATGAAATGACGGAGCTTCTGCGGCGGACCAAGGAGGGAGACATGGCCGCCCGGGAGAAGCTCATCCGGGGCAACCTGCGGCTGGTGCTGTCGGTGCTTCAGCGATTTGCCAGCCGGGGCGAGAACATGGACGACCTGTTCCAGGTGGGCTGTATCGGCCTCATCAAGGCCGTTGACAACTTCGATATCAACCAGCCGGTGCGCTTTTCTACCTACGGCGTTCCCATGATCGTGGGGGAGATCCGGCGGTATCTCCGGGACAACAGCGCCATCCGGGTGTCCCGAAGCCTGCGGGACACGGCGTATAAGGTCCTCCAGGCCCGGGAGCGTCTGCTGCGCCAGAGTCAGCGGGAGCCCACCGTGGAGCAGCTGGCCCAGGAGCTGGCCATCCCCCGGGAGGAGGTGGTGTTGGCCATGGACGCCATCGTGGACCCGGTGTCCCTGTACGAGCCCATATACTCCGAGGGCGGCGACACGGTATGCGTCATGGACCAGGTCAGCGACCGCCGCTGCACCGACGAGAGCTGGATCCAGCGCATTGCCCTGAAGGACGCCATCAGCCGCCTGACGCCCCGGGAGCGCAGCATTCTGATGATGCGCTTCAACCAGGGAAAGACTCAGATGGAGGTTTCGGCGCAGATCGGCATATCCCAGGCCCAGGTGAGCCGCCTGGAAAAGGGTGCCATCCGCGCCATCAAGAAGGAGCTGTAGCGCATACCGTCTCCCCTGCCCTGCCCGGCAGTCCATCTGCCGCAGGAATATCAAAAGGGCCTGCTGCCTGCACTTTGCAGACGGCAAGCCCTTTTGGCTGCTTGAACGATATTATGCCCTTCTGCGGCGCTTGCGGCGGAATTTGTCCAGCACGCCGGTGACGATGCCCCGCTCGTAGCGGTTCATGCCAAACAGCCACAGGCTGGCGGCGTAGACGGCCACGAACACGCAGCCCCAGATGAGAATATCCAGATACCCGGACACCGGAGCCAGCACGGCGATAAGCACCGCCACGATGGCGGGTACCAGCATGGACGGCAGCAGCCGGGCGATGCGGACCCAGAACCAGCGAACATCCAGGCCCACATGGCGGCGGAAATACCAGTTGATGGGAAGGACGTTCCCCACCACCGTGATAAACAGGATGGAACCGGCCACGCCCACCAGGCCGCCGTATTTGCACAGGGGGATCATCAGCCCCACATTAACGGCGGCGGCGGCCAGATAGACCCAGGCCCGGAACCGGTGCATATTCTTGGCCCGGAGGATCTCCAGCCCCACAAACTGGATGGCGGAGACGATGGTGCTGGCAAACAGCAGCAGGGCCACGGGATAGTCCACGGCAAACTGCTCCTTGCCGCCGGCCCACAGGATCACAAAGGGACGGCCCACCGCCACAAAGCCCAGGAACACCGCCATCAGCATGATGAACTGCAGGCGTCCTGCCTTGGTCATCAGCCGGGTCAGCTCCCGGTTGGAGTCGCCCTCCGCCACCATCCGGTGGACCCGGGGGATCAGCACATTGGAGATGGCCATGGCAAAGGACAGATAGTACACGTTCAGCTGGTTGGCGCTGTAGTATACGCCGGACAGCTCCGCGCCATGGATCCAGGTGGTCATCAGGGTGCCGATGCCGTAGTTCAGCTGGTCCACCACCACCGCCAGGAAGATGTAGAACGTGAAGCCCATCATGTTCTTCATCAGTGGCAGGTCGTAAGTCCGGAAGGACACCGGCATTTTCAGCACCGCGAAGCAGTAGGCCATATACGTCAGGCCGCACACGATGGTCAGCACCAGCGAAAGCGTGGCAATGGCCGGGGAGCGGAAGCCCAACAGCAGCAGGGGAATGGAGATCAGCGGACTGAGCACGGATTTGGCCATGGTGACAGCCTTCAGGAACAGATACCGCTCGTGGATGTTCACATGGGACTCAAAAACGCTGAAGGGGAAGGACAGAGCCGCGTTTAGGGTCATGATCCGCAGGAGCTTTGCGCCCAGGGCCAGTTCCTCCGGGGCCCACTTGGTGCCGAACACCATCTGGGGATGGGCGGCCAGAAAGAAGCCCAGGGCCAGCAGCACCAGTCCCAGCAGCGACAGGGTCACCAGGAACATGCCGTTGAGCTTTGCCATTTCCCGCCGGTCCTTGGCCACCTTGGCCTGGGAATAGTAGCGGATATAGGCGCTGCCCAGGCCCATGCTCAGCAGCAGCAGGTAGGAGATGATGGGCCCCACCGCGCCGTATACACCGTATTCCGTTTCGCCCAGCCGGCCCAGCATAATGGGCGTATAGATCAGCGAGATCAGCGTGCTCAGGCCCATGGACACATAGGACAGCACCGCTCCCAGCCGCACTTGATTCACTTGCAAGGGTCCACCCTCTTTCTGCATATCCGAGTTATTATACCGGGTTTTCCGGGCTATGTAAAGAGTCCGTCAAGTGAATTCATGAAAATGTCACAAACTGGGGCAGGCTGGGACAGGCTGGGACAGGCTGAGACAAGCCGGGACAAGCCGGGACGAACCGGGACAAGCCGGGGTCATGCGCGGAAATAGCCGTACAGCTCGATGATGGCGAAAAGGATGTTCAGCAGGCCGAAGGCGAAGATCAGGGTCACGGCGGCCTTCTGGCCGGAGCGGCTGCGGTCCATGCCGGAGGCCAGCAGGAGCATGACCCCCGCCAAAGCCAGAGCCGAGACACCGGGGATATACACCACCGCCAGCTGCCGCAGCAGCCAGAAGATCACGGCTACGGCCAGTAGGAGCATGGATAATCTGCGCTTGGTTTCCAATTTCATGAAAAACCTCCTGATTTTTTCTATTAGTCTACCGAATTTTCCCGGAAAATACAAGAGCCTTCGTTGAATTTGCATAAATTTGCAGAAAAGCGGCACGGCTTACGCCGTGCCGCTATCCGTGCAGCAAACCGGTTATTCCGGGTCGTAGGCAATGGTTACCATCCGGCAGGCAGCGCACCGCTGGGCCGGAACGTGGTCCGTTTCCGAGTGGGGGGCCTTTCCCAGAAGCAGGAAGCCCGGGCAGCCCACGGCCGCGCCCATGGGCCGGTTCTCCGTCACCCAGCACACGCCGCCTCGGCCCATAGCCCGGACAAAGCCGGACTGCATCTCGTTTCCACAGCAGGGACATTTCATGGTAGGTACCTCCTCTTGCTCATTATGCTTTATACTTTCCATCATATGATATATGTTGCTGTTATATTACCATAAATACAATATATAAATGTGAACAATGTAAGAACAAACCATAAAAAATATGTGAAAAAATTATAAAGTGACAGACGCTTGCAGACAAGCGGCTGTCACTTTTGACGGAATATTACTTTTGGCTGGGCATTTTCCAGGCTTGATGGTCGGTGTGAAGTAGATGGTGGGATACGTCGCTGAGGGGCTTTTTCATGAACTCCCGATACAGCTCGTGGACCTCGGGATTCTCGTGGGAGAACCGGGAGGGGGCGGCCTTGTCGATGTTCCACAGGACGCTGCCGCGCTTTTCCGCCAGCTCCACGCCGTCGTGGATGGGCTGACCGCCGCCGCCGGCGCAGCCGCCGGGACAGGCCATGATCTCCACGAAGTCATAGCGCACCTCGCCCCGCTCCAGGGCGGTCATGAGCTTGCGGGTGTTCAGCAGGCCGCTGGCCACCGCCACGGACACCGGGCCCGCCCCAGGGATATCGAACTTGGCTTCCTTCCAGCCGTCCATGCCCCGGACATCCCGGAAGGCGTCGGGATCGGGATTTTGGCCGGTGACAAGGTAGTAGGCGCTGCGCAGGGCCGCGTCCATGACGCCGCCGGTGGCGCCGAAGATCACCGCCGCGCCGGTGCCGCTGCCCAGAGGGCTGTCAAAGGGCATCTCATCCAGGACGGCGGGGTTGATCTGCTCGCCCCGGAACATCCGGACGATCTCACGGGTGGTCAGCACCACGTCCACGTCCGGATCGCCGCAGGCGTCCCGCATGGTGGGCAGGGCCGCCTCGCTCTTTTTGGCGGTGCAGGGCATGATGGACACCACGAAGATGTCGTGGGGGTCCACCCCCAGCTTCTTGGCGAAGTAACTCTTGGCCACGGCACCGAACATCTGCTGGGGACTCTTGGCAGTGGACAGATGGCTGACATACTTGGGGAACTGGGTCTTGACGAACCGCACCCAGCCGGGACAGCAGGAGGTGAACATGGGCCAGGTGTACTGATCCCGGTGGGTGAAGCGCTCCACAAACTCGCTGCCCTCCTCCATGATGGTCAGGTCGGCGGTGAAATTGGTGTCGAATACATAGTCAAAGCCCATTTGCTTCAGGGCGGTGACCATGCGCTGGGCGGTGGCGTACTCGGGCTTTAGGTGGTAGTATTCCGCCCAGGCGGCCCGGACCGCCGGGGCCATCTGGACCACGGTGATCTTCTTGGGGTTGGCCAGGGCGTCGAACACCCGGCCGGTGTCGTCGTGCTCCTGCAAACCGCCCACGGGACAGTGGGTCATGCACTGGCCGCAGAAGGTGCAGTCGGAGTCTGCCAACGTCCTGGCCCCGGACACACCGATGGTAGTGCGGGTACCGGTGCCCATCAGGTCCCAGATGTGCATACCCTGGATCTTGTCGCAGACCTGGATGCAGCGCATACAGCGGATGCAGCGGTTTTCAAACCGCACCACGGGGGTGCTGAAATCCGGCTCGATGGGCCGCAGGTCCTTGATATAGTGGTTGCCCAGCAGGTTATAGTCGTTGGTGAGCTGCTGGAGCTTGCAGTTGCCGCTGCGGGTGCACTTGGGACAGCGGATGTCGTGCTGGGCCAGCAGCAGCCGCAGGTTCACCCGGCGAGCCTCACGGACCCGGGGGGAGTTGGTGTGGACCACGATGCCCTCGGCCACCTGGGTGTCGCAGGCGGCCACCAGGCGCTGTTCCCCCTCCACCTCCACCATGCAGATGCGGCAGGCACCGATCTCGTTGATGTCCTTCAGGTAGCACAGGGTGGGAATATCCAGGCGCACGGAGCGGGCGGCCTCCAAAATGGTGGTGCCCTCCGGCACGGTGACGGTTCTGTTGTCGATGGTCAGCGTTACCATTTGATATCTCGACCTCCTCTGAAAATGCCGTAGCCAAAGTGATCGCACCGCAGGCAGCGGGAGGCCTCGGTGACGGCGCCCTCCTCGGTGAGACCGCACTCGATGTCCTCAAAGTCGCACTTGCGCTCACAGGCCTGGCGCTCGGTGGTGTTGATGCGCCCGTGGGGCGGGCGGTTGTTCAGCCGGGGAGCCGGGATGTCCACGTCCACCCGGATCTCATGGTGGAAGCCCAGGTGCTCGTCGATGTTGGCGGCAGCCACCTTTCCGGCGGCAATGGCCCGGATGGCGGTGGCGGGGCCGGTGACGCAGTCGCCGCCGGCAAAAATGTTGTCCATATCGTTGACCTGACCGGACAGGGCGGCCACCAGCCGTCCGCCGCGGGTGATGGGCACGCCGGCCTGGTCAAAGCCCTGGATCTCGATGCCCTGGCCGATGGCCACCACGATGATATCCGCCGGGATGCGCACCTGGTCCAGGGCGGCCTTGTTGGGCTTGGGACGTCCGGAGCCGTCCACGTCGCCGATGATCTGGGGCTGGACCCACAGAGCCCGGGCCACGCCGTCCTCGTCGGCTTCAATGCGGACGGGAGCCGCCAGGGTCATCATCTCCGCCCCCTCGGCGGTGGCCCCTGCCACCTCATCGGGCAGGGCCGTCATATCCTCCAGGCGGCGGCGGTACACACAGGTGACCTTGCTGGCCCCCAGGCGGATGGAGCTGCGGGTGACGTCCATGGCCACGTTGCCGCCGCCGATGACCACCACCTGCTTGCCGGTGAAGTCGGGCATCACGTCGTCGCCGATGGCCTTGAGCATCTCCACGGCGGATATGACGTTCCTGCTGTCCTCGCCGGGAATGCCGGTTTTCTTGTCCTGGTGGGCGCCGATGGCGATGTAGATACAGTCGAACTGCTTTTCCAGCTCCTCCAGCCAGATATCACGGCCAATGCGGACGTTGGTGCGGACCTCGATGCCCAGGGACAGGATGGAGTCCATCTCGGCGTCCAGCTTCTCTCGGGGGAAGCGGTAGCTGGGGATGCCGTAGCGCAGCATACCGCCCAGCTTGCTGCACTCCTCGAAAATGGTGACCTTATGGCCCATCAGGGCCAGGTAATAGGCGCAGCTGAGGCCGCTGGGGCCGCCGCCCACGATGGCCACGGTCTTGCCGGTGGCCGGGGCGCAGGGGGGATTGGGCACCACGCCTGCATGGTCCACGGCGTACCGCTTCAGACCCCGGATGTTGATGGGATCGTCGATCATATTCCGGCGGCAGCGGGCCTCGCAGGGATGCTCACAGATGTAGGCGCAGGCGGTGGGCATGGGGTTGTCCTTGCGGATCAGGCGCACGGCGTCGGCGTAGCGGCCGACCCCCACCAGGGCCATGTAGCCCGGGATATCCACCCCCGCCGGACACAGGGCAACGCAGGGCACGGGATTCTGGAGGCTTGCCAGGCACCGGTGGTGCTGCACGTGCTCCTCATAGTCGTCCCGGAAGCCCTCCAGGCCATCCACCACCAGGCGGGCGGCGTCCCGGCCGATGGCGCAGTCAGCGGTGTCCACGATGCTGCGGGCGGTTTTCTCGATGATGCGGACGGTGTCCATGTTGGCGGTGCCGTCCAGCACCTGGGAAATGAGCTTGGTCAGCTGGCCCAGGCCGATGCGGCAGGGAACGCACTTGCCGCAGGTCTGGGCGTGGCACAGCTGCAGAAACGACAGAGACATTTCCACCGGGCACAGGCCCGGAGGGCTGGCGGCGATCCGGCGCTCCACATCGCGGTAAAGACCCTCTACCACGGTCTGAGCCCTGCTGGGGGTTTTGATGTCAAGTCTGCTCAAAACAGTTCCACTCCTTCCGTCCGCTTGCGGCGTTTGGCTGTGCACCGCAGACGGACTGATATTGGTTACAGCTACAGAATGCCACAATTGATTTCAAAAGTCAATTGTTTCAGAAAAGTTGTCTATCCGATGAGAAATTTTCATAATTGATGAGAAAACATTGCAGAAAAATTCACGGAACCATAGGGCGGCCTGAAATTTTGAAATCTTCGGAAACGGCGGAAAACCGGGAACGTTTCCCACTCCATTGCCAAGATTGTGACGAAAATTGTTTCGTATAAATGCAATAAATTTCGGCACATGAAAATCAGCCCGGGACAAAGTGTTGCATTTGTATATTGCGGACGGGGCCTGTACATGTTATAGTGAGTGTACAAATCAGAAAGGAGGCGCGCCATGAAGGTTCGGCTCAACGAGGACCGGCAGGTGGTGGACGCCATCCGGGAGGGGTTAAAGCGCACCGGCGGGTACTGCCCGTGCCGCCTGGCCCGGACGGAGGAAAACCGCTGCATGTGCAAGGAATTCAAAGATCAGATCGCGGACCCCGACTTTGAGGGGTACTGCCACTGCCGTCTGTATTATAAGGAGAAGTAAGGCCTGTCCCCCGGTTCACATTGAACCGGGGGATTTTTTTCGCCCGGCGGAGGAGTGCATCATGCCAGTATAATTCCAGCAAATGGCATGGATGTTTGTCGATAATGACATAATTTAGCGCAATTCTGCGTTTTTATGCATTATAGACGATTATAAACGGCATGTTTTGTTGAATTCACAGAAAGCTAACAAGTTGATGAGATTTTTGTTGCATGGTGCAATATTTGCGAGTAAAGTAGTGAAGTACCCGGCAGGAATCCGGGAAAAAAAGAAGGAGAAAAGCATATGGAAATTCAAATTCTGCCCCTGATTATCGTTGTCGCATATCTGGTGGGCATGCTGACCGTGGGCGCCGTGGTCAGCAAGGTCCAGATCAAGAACGCCAAGGACTACATGGTGGCCGGACGCCGCATGGGCCTGTTTATGGTGGCGTTCTCCCTGTCCGCCAACAACATCGGCGGCGGCTGCACCACGGGCCTGGCCCAGAAGGCCTTCGGCGACTGGGGCCTCAGCGCCGTGTGGTACGTCCTGGCGGCTTCCATTGCCATGATCCCCCTGGCCTACTTCGCTCCCAAGATCCGCAAGACCATGGCCGTGACCATCCCCGAGGTGGTGGGCCGCCGGTTCGGCAAGTTTTCCAGCAACTTCACGGCAATCCTGTCCGTGCTGTCGCTGTTCTGCCTGACCTCCTCCCAGATCGCCGCCTCCGGCGGCGTCATCAACGCCCTGATCCCCTCCATTCCCCTGAATGTGTGCCTGATCTTCGCGGGTATCGTCATCATTCTGTACACCACCATGGGCGGCATGATCGCCGACCAGATCTCCGACCTGGTGCAGTTCGGCATCATCCTGGTGGGCCTGGCCATCGCCACACCCATCGTGCTGAACCATGCCGGCGGCTGGAGCGCCATCTCTGCGGCTCTGCCCGGTGAGAAGCTGAACCTGACCCAGATCGGCTGGGCTTCCATCATCGGCTACATTTTCAACTACTTCTGCACCTTCCTGGCCGGTCCCGAGATGGTCTCCCGCTTTGAGACCGCCAAGGACGAAAAGACCGCTAAGAACGCCGCGTTTGTCTCCGCTATCCTCATGGCCGCCATGTCCATCTTCCCCACGCTGCTGGGCCTGGCTGCCTTCGCTCTGCAGGATCAGCTACCCGGCCTGGCCGAGAACGGCAGCAACGCCATGATGATCGTCACCGGTCATTATGCCCCCGGTGTGGTGACGGGCCTGATCTCCGCCGCCATCATCTGCGCCACCATGTCCTCCGCCGACTCCAACCTGCTGTGCATGTCCACCATGATCATCAACGACCTGTACACCGGTCTGGGCGGCAAAAAGCAGCTGACGGACAAGCAGACCATCTTCTATACCCGGGCCTGCAACGTGCTGTCCGCTGTTGTGGCCATGCTGATCTCTCTGTTCGGCGTGTCTATCGTGGCCATGAACACCTTCGCCTTCGGCATTCGCTGCGCCGGTCCCTTCGCCGCATATGGCCTGGGCCTGGCAGTGCCCAAGGCCACCAAGAACTCCGGTATCATCTCCATCATCTGCGGCACCATCGCCTTTGTGGTGTGGCAGATCGTGGGCGGCGGCGGCACCTGGATGTTCCTGATGCCGGTGGTGGCCGGATGCCTGGTGAGCACCATCTCCTTCTTTGTGGTCAACTGGATCGAGTGGGGCCGCGGCGTGGCTCCCGCCCCCAGCGCCTATCTGACTGACGAGGAAGTCGCCAGAAAGATCGCTGAGGAGTCTGCCGGCCGGTAAAGCATCCCAAATCGAACAACAGCCCCTGCGGGAAAATCCCGCAGGGGCTGTCTAACATAAGGGGCAGTTTTTAAATTTCAAGATATCCCTTGAGCACCTTCAGGGTGTTCCACACGCCGTCGATATGGCTGCGCTCATAGCCGTGGCTGGCGTAGACGCCGGCGCCGATAAGCCCGTGGCGCAGGTCGTTTCCGGCAGACAGGGTGGCCTCCACATCAGAGCCGTAGTGGGGGTACACATCCACGGCGTAGTCGGCCTTTTCCCGCTGGGCGACGTCAATGAGCTTTCCCACCACCTCATAGCTGTAGGGGCCGCCGGAGTCCTTGGCGCAGATGGACACCTGCCGCTCGGTGCAGCGCAGACCGTCGCCCACGCAGCCCATGTCCACGCTGATGGCCTCGGTGACGCCCTGGGGCACGCTAGCGGCTCCGCCGTGGCCCACCTCCTCATACACCGTCACATGGGCGTATACCCGGCGGCGGGGGGTGAGGTCCTTGTCCTTCATGAACTTGGCCAGGCCCAGCAGAATGCCCACGGACAGCTTGTCGTCCAGGAAGCGGCTCTTGATATAGCCGGAGCCGGTGATCCGGGTCCGGGGCTCGAAGCAGACGACGTCGCCCACCTCCACACCCAGAGCGCGGGTATCATCGGCGGACTTCACGTCCTCGTCCAGCACCACCTCGCAGGTGTCATAGCTGCGCTTGGCGTTGGCATATTCGCCGTTGACGTGGACGGAGGCGTTGCAAAGCTGGAAGGTGCCCTCGATGACCCGGCCGGAGCGGGTGTAGACCCGGACGTTCTCCGCCTCGCCGTTTTCCGGACGCATACCGCCCAGAGCCGTCAGCCGCAGGCGGCCGCTACCCTTGATCTCCGCCACCATGCCGCCCAGGGTGTCGGCATGGGCCTCCAGCAGCAGGCCGTCATTCTCGTCGCTGCCGCCCAGGTCGATGAGAACGCCGCCCTTGACGGTGGTCCGGGCCTCATAGCCCAGGGACCGGAAGGCGTTCAGCACCCACTCCGCCGCCTGCCGGGTGAAGCCCGTGGGGCTGTCGATGGCCAGCAGCTCCACCGCCTGGTGGGCGGCGTATTCCGCATAGGTACGTTCCATAGTTGAATCCTCCTGTTATTTGATCTTTTCCCAGCAGCCGGACCGCAGGGAACCGGCAGCCACCGGGCAGTCCAGCCGCTCCGCCAGCTGCCGGGCCAGGGGACGCTCCTCCTCCTGGTCCACCTGGTTCACGAAAACCTGGTCATGAAATCCCTCCCGGGCGGCCACCCGGGCCGCGATGGCCGGGGTCACGGGCCGGTTTTCCGGCACACCGGCCAGCCGGGCATACAGGGCCGGACGATGGGCCGCCACGCTGATGGGACGGCCGAAGCCGTCGGCTCCCAGCACCAGAATGGTGGTGTTGCGCCGTGGCGGCAGCACCGGCTCGTGTTTTTCGTGGCCCTTGAAGGGCTTTCCGGCGGAGCCGTCCGCCTCCACCAGGGTATAGTCCGCCAGGGCGTCCCAGCCCTCAAAGCCCGGAGACACCAGCTTGCCCTGGGCCGACGGAACCCCCAGGCACACCAGGCCCTCCCGGGCCAGAATTTCCCGGGCGGTATCCGGGTCCTGGGCCACGGCGATGCCGGTGGGGGGCCAGATCTTGGTGGTGGTGGTCACCGCCACGGTGCCCCGCTCCCGCAGCTCCCGGGCCAGGTGATACATCAGGGTGGTCTTGCCGCCGCCGCCGATCAGGGCGGTGACGCCGGGCCGAATGTCCAGCAGGTCGCATAGCTTATCCATTTTCTCACTCTCCCTTTGCGCCGCGTATGCGGCGGGGCCATTGTATCACAGGGCGGTGGAAAAATCCACCTATATTTCCGCCTATTGACGCCGGGCGGTGCGGTATTCGTCGCCGGGCCGCCAGTAGGGCAGTCCCCCCGTCCGGACAGGAACCGCACCATCTCGTCCTCGTCCAGGTCCACATCGCAGATGTATTCGTCGTATTCCTCGTCGTAGTTATAAAAGCAGCAGGCTTCGCACTGGGTCATGTGCCGGGCCTCCTTTCGTCAGGATGATTATACGTCCATCGGGGGTGCTGCGTCAATAACCAGCTTGTCAAAGAAGTTTTTTTGACAAGCTGCGTGCGGTTTTTCAGAACTGAAAAGTTCTGAAAAACCTGCGATTGGAAACGAAAGACACCCCTGATGGGTTTCTTTCGTAACGATCTTCCTTTCCGATGGCGGAAGATTTCCGGTTTTTCCGACAGCCTCCAGAATATTTATCAACAGAAAGTTTACAATTATTCAAATTATGCACTTGACGAAAATATGGAAATCAAATATAATCATGAGTGGAGAGGGTCTTACCTCCCGTGCCTATGAAGTGAGCGTGCATCCGGGTAAAGAGGGCGGATGCACGCCCATTTCCTTTATTTTCTCAGCTCCCGCAGCTGAAGCTCCACGTCTCCGATGAGGTACAAGGACCCGTAGCACAGCACCGTGCCGTCAGGCCCCGCCTGCTCCAGGGCCAGGGCCACCCCCTCCCGGATGGTGCCGCAGGCCGTGGCGGAACAGCTCAGCTCCCGGATATAGGCCGCCAGCTCACCGGCAGGCAGGGACCGGGGGTTATCCGGCGTCACCGTGATGAAGGAGTTGGCGTAGCGCGCCACGCCCCGGTACATGCAGTGGTAGTCCTTGTCCTGCATGACCCCGGTCAGCACCGTCAGGGGCCGCCCGGGCAGATAGTCCCGGATGTTCTGCTCCAGGGCCTGGATGCACTGGGGATTGTGGCCGCCGTCGATGATGAACAGAGGATCATGGCCGATGATCTGGAACCGGCCGGGCCAGTCGGTGGAGGCCAGCCCCCGGCGGATGTGGGCATCGGTAATGGCCCAGCCCCGGGCCTGAAGCACCCGGATGGCCGTCAGGGCCACGGCGGCATTGCACAGCTGGTGCCGTCCCAGCAGCGGCAGGCGCAGGCCGTCCAGGTCCTCCCAATCGAAAACCTGGCCCTCCAACCCGGCGCTTTCCGGCCGGATGCCGTCGAAATCCGCCAGGTGCAGGGGAACACCCAGACGCTCGCACCGCTGGCGGATGATCTCCTCCACGGCGGCGGACTGGCGATACAGCACCGCGTCACAGCCGGGCTTGATAATCCCGGCCTTGGTGGCGGCGATTTTTTCAATGGTGTCCCCCAGATACTGGGTGTGGTCCAGGCCGATGTTGCAGAACACGGCGGCCTCCGGGGCGGGGATCACGTTGGTGGCGTCAAATTCGCCGCCCATGCCCACCTCGCACACCACGATATCGCAGTTGTGCCGGGCGAAATAGGCGAAGGCGATGGCCGTGACCATCTCAAACTCCGTGGGGTGAGGGTCCAGGGAGTCCGCCAGAGGGCGGACCTGGGCCGTGATTTCGCACAGCTCGTCGTCGGTGATCTGCCGGCCGTCCACCTGCATGCGCTCGTTGAACCGGATCAGGAAGGGCGAGGTGTACAGGCCCGTGCGATAGCCCGCCGCCCGGAGGATGCTGGCCATTATGGCACAGGTGGAGCCCTTGCCGTTGGTGCCGGTGACGTGGATGAACTTCATGTCCTTCTGGGGGTCCCCCATCAGCGCCAGCAGCGCCCGGATGCGCTCCAGCCCCGGGATGCTGCTGCGCCAGCAGACGGCGTGGATATAAGACAGGGTTTCGTCAATGTTCATTGTATATCATTTCCTTTCGACTGCACCGGCGGCAGGCCCACGGCCCGCAGAGCGCCGGAGCGCTGCAGAAGCCACACCACCAGCACGTCCAGCACGCCGGTGATGGCGAACTGCACGCTGCGGGCCGCCAGCCGGGTGAGAAAGTACGCGGCTTTTGCGCCGCCGCCATAGATCATGGCCAAAGCGAAGCTCTGGTACAGGATGGACCCCAGAACCACCGCCGGCAAAAACGCCGCCGCCAGACGCAGGGGGCTGCATCTGCGTGTCAGCCAGGGCCGGAAAAAACCGGCGCACAGGCCATACAGGATCGGGGGCACGCAGAAAATCGGGTTGTAGCCATAGGGGGAGAACAGGCAGCCGATGAAATCGGCGGCAAAGCCTGTCAGGGCCCCGGGCAGCGGCCCGAACAGCATCCCGGCCAGGAAGATAGGCACCGCTTCCAAGGAAAAGCGGGTCACCTCGTTGGGGGTAGGGATCAGGAACCGGGCCAGCACCACGCTGACGGCGGTCAGCAGGGCGCAGGTGACCATGGCCCGCACGGGCCACTTGGGTCTGCCGTGGGCAGATGCATGGGTGTGACGTTCAGACATAAAAAATACCTCCTAATTCGGGTAAAAATTGGGAGGAGGTTGGGGAGTATGCACTTGTCAGGGCGCGAACCCCCGGGCCGGCTGCCAAAGCGGATGCGAAGACGGCACCGCGGAGACAGGTCTCCTTCGTCCGGCGGCAACCTCCCATCCGACCGGCACTTAACGCGCCGCTTCTACTCTTGCAGCAAAAGCCAGTCATGATTATACAGAAGCCGCCGGGAAAAAGCAAGGGAAATCGGAAAAAATGCCGAATCCTTCGGGGAAGGAAAGATAGGGGTTGCATTCCCGGGAATATTTGATATAATTACAGCAGATGATACAAACTGTACGCATTATTTTTCTTAATGAGGTGCTGTCATGTCCGTGAAGCTGGAGCTTTATCGTGTGTTCAAGGAGGTAGCGGAGGCCGGAAACATCACCGCCGCCGCCCAGACTCTGTTTATATCCCAGTCCGCCGTCAGCCAGTCCATCAAGCAGCTGGAGGCGGAGCTGCAGACCCGGCTGTTCGCCCGGAACTCCCGGGGCGTCACCCTGACCGCCGATGGGCGGATGCTGTATGAATACGTCCGCAGCGCCATGGGCCTGCTGGAAACCGGCGAGGAGAAGCTGTCCCAGAGCCGGGACCTGCAGATGGGCCACCTGACCATCGGCGCCAGCGACACGGTGACCAGCCAGTTCCTGCTGCCGTATCTGGACCGGTTCCACCGGCAGTATCCGGCCATTCATATTCAGATCATCTCCGGCCGGAGCCACAAGGTTCTGGGCCTGCTGCAGTCCGGCAAGGTGGACATCGCCTTTGCCAGCACCCCCCAGGAGGGGGCGTCTCTGGAGACCTTCCCGTGCCTGGCCACCCACTCCATTTTCGTGGCCGGGGCGGAGTACCCCTGCGACTTCGACCATGTATACACCCTGGAGGAGATCGCCCGGTTCCCGCTGATTCTGCTGGAGCGGAAGGCCTCCTCCCGGCTGTATCTGGAAAAATACTTCCTGCAGAACGGGCTGCACCTGAACCCGGAGATCGAACTGGGCGCCCGGAGCCTGTTGGTGGACCTGGCGGCCATCGGGTTCGGCGTGGCCGGCGTCACAGAGGAGTTTGTCCGCCGGGAGCTGGAAAGCGGCCGCCTGCGGAAGCTGCGCACGTCCTTTGATATCCCGCCCCGCAGCGTGGACCTGTGCGTGCTGCGGGACGTGCCCCTGACGTCTGCGGCCCAGCGCTTCAGCGATTTTATCCGGGAGAGCCTGCGCCGGGGCTAAACGCCGTCATAAGTGACAAAACTCGCCCCGGAAATGCCGGGAACTTCGCCCTTTCGCCCCCTTGCTTTTGTACCGGGAATAGGGCAGAATAGAGTCATTATTCACAGCAATGTGAGATTTATAGGAGGAATTTATGGAACTGCTGAAGGAGCGCATCCGCCGGGAAGGTAAGGTCCTGCCCGGCAACATCATCAAGGTGGACGGTTTCCTGAATCACCGGGTGGACACCGCCCTTATGAGCCAGCTGGCCGATGAGTTCGCCAAGTATTTCGATGTGAAGGACATCACCATGGTGCTGACGGCGGAGGCCAGCGGCATCCCTCTGGCCACGGTGTGTGCCCAGAAATACGGCGTTCCCATGGTGTTCGCCAAGAAGGCCAAGAGCGACAATATCGAGGGCGGCCTGTATCAGAGCGAGATCTTCTCCTATACCTATAAGAAAAAAGTGACCCTCATTGTGGCCCAGGAGTGGCTGGGTCCCAAGGACCGGGTGCTGATCATCGACGACTTCATGGCCAAGGGCTATGCCATGCAGGGCCTCATCGACATCGTCAAGGCCGCCGGGGCTGAGCTGGTGGGCATTGGCGTGGCAGTGGAGAAGGGCTTCCAGCACGGCGGCGACGCCCTGCGGGAGAAGGGCTATCCCATCCACTCCCTGGCCGTCATCGAGGAAGCGACCCCCGACCACATCACCTTCCGGGAGGATGATCCCGTATGAAAAAGGTTTTAGTGCTGGATTTCGGCGGCCAGTACAACCTGCTGGTGGCCCGCCGCGTCCGTGAATGCGGCGTATACTGCGAGATCAAATCCTTCCGCATGACCATGGACGAGGTCCGGGCCTTTGCCCCGGACGCCATCATCTTCACCGGCGGCCCGGCCACGGTGTTTGACCCCGGCGCTCCCATGATCGACCCGGAGATGCTGTCCATGGGTGTTCCCGTGCTGGGTATCTGCTACGGTCTGCAGCTGATGATGCACCTGCTGGGCGGTCAGTGCTGCAAGGCGGACACCCGGGAGTACGGCAAGACGGAGCTGACCCATACCGCCTCTCCCCTGTTCGACGGCGTGCCGGAGACGGCTGTGTACTGGATGAGCCACGGGGTGGAGGTGGAGCGCCTGGCCCCCGGCTTCGAGATCATCGCCTCCACCGAGGGCTGCCGCCACGCGGCGGTCCAGTGTCTGGAAAAGAAGCTCTACGGCGTGCAGTTCCACCCGGAGGTGGTGCATACCGAGTATGGCCGCCAAATTCTGGAGAACTTCCTGTATAAGATCTGCGGCTTCCGGCCGGAGTGGACCATGGCGTCCTATCTGGAGGAGGCTGTGGCCCAGTGCCGGGAGAAGATCGGCAATGGCCGGGTGCTGCTGGCTCTGTCCGGCGGCGTGGACAGCTCCGTGGCCGCCGCGCTGCTGCAGCGGGCGGTGGGCCGTCAGCTGACGTGCATCTTTGTGGACCACGGCCTGCTGCGCAAGGACGAGGGCGACCAGGTGGAGCATGTGATGACCAAGCAGTTCAACGTGGACGTCCGCCGGGTCAACGCCGGTCCCCGTTTCCTGAGCAAGCTGGCCGGTGTCACGGACCCCGAGCGTAAGCGGAAGATCATCGGTGAGGAGTTCATCCGCGTGTTCGAGGAGGAAGCCAAGAAGATCGGCGCCGTGGACTTCCTGGCCCAGGGCACCATCTATCCCGATGTGGTGGAGTCCGGCCTGGGCGGCGAGTCCACCGTCATTAAGAGCCACCACAACGTGGGCGGTCTGCCTGACTGCGTGGATTTCAAGGACATCGTGGAGCCTCTGCGCCGCCTGTTCAAGGATGAGGTGCGGCAACTGGGCCTGGAGCTGGGCCTGCCGGAGCAGCTGGTGTGGCGTCAGCCCTTCCCGGGTCCCGGCCTGGCCATCCGCGTCATCGGCGAGATCACCGAGGAAAAGCTGTCCATCCTTCGGGATGCCGACGCCATTTTCCGGGAGGAGATGGCGCTGGCCGGTCTGGACCGCACCACCAGCCAGTATTTCGCCGTGCTGACGGATCTGCGCAGCGTGGGCGTCATGGGCGACGAGCGCACCTATGACTATACCCTGGCCCTGCGTGCGGTGCAGTCCCAGGACTTCATGACCGCCACCTGGTCCCGTATCCCCTACGAGTTGCTGGACAAGATCTCCGGCCGCATCGTCGGCGAGGTGAAGCACATCAACCGGATCGTCTACGATATCACCTCCAAACCCCCCGCGACGGTGGAGTGGGAGTAATCGCCACTTACCCGAAAACCCTTTATTTTCAAGGGTTTTCGGGTTTCTTTTTTGCTCCGGGTACATGAAAGGTACACGGCGGGTACACGAAAAATTTATGCGAAAGCCTCCAAGCGGTCTGCAACTTCCCCGTGTTTTGTCGGGTACAGGTGGGAATAAATCTCCAAAGTTGTCGTTACGCTCTCATGCCCGAGGCGTTCGCTGATCAGCAGCGGTGCAAAACCGAGTTCAATCAGCAAGCTGGCGTGGCTGTGACGAAGATCGTGCACCCGTATCTCCCGGAGTCCGGTCTTCTTGCAGCCCCTTTCCATTTCGTGCTTCAAATAATGCTTTGTTACTTCAAACAGTCTATCTGACGGATCGTAGCCGTACAATCTGTCGGCATAATCCTTTACCAAATCGCAAACGAATTGCGGCAAGGTAATTTTGCGATTGCTTTTTGGCGTCTTTGGGTCAAGGAATAAGTCCTCGCCGTCTATACGCGCATAGTTTTTTGTAATGGAAACCGTCCGTTCCTCAAAGTCGAAATCGTTCAGGGTCAAAGCTAGCATTTCTCCGGATCGCATTCCTGTCCAGTAAAGCAGATTAAAGATGACCTTGGACTGCAGCTTATCACTGACAGCATCAATAAAAATCTTGAATTCGTCCGCTGTCCAGATCTGTTCCAAGCCAGAATTCTTTTTACCGATAGTTCCGCTTTTTTGTACCGGATTGCTGCCGAGGCCGTAATACTTGACTGCAAAATTGAAAATCGCAGACAACTGGCTGTTCAGAGTTCTCAGATAGGTTGGCTTATAATTCTTCTGATTGTTCATCAGCTCGGTTTGCCAGCGACGCACATTCATCGGCTGGATCTCATTGACTTTCAAATTCTTGAAATACGGCATAATATGTACCGCAATGATGTCCTCTTTCCCTTTGTAGGTAGTCGGTCTGATTCTGGCTTTGCAGTCATCCATATAGATCTCTACCATATCACTAAAAAGCATATCGCAGGAATTTGATGTCTTGCTCAGAAAATCCAGTTCATACTGCTTGGCCTCTTTTTGCAGGCGAAAACCTTTCTTCTTTTTCTGCTTTTTGGTGCCTGTCCAATCTGTGTAAACAAATTTACAGTACCATAACCCTGTCTTTTCGTCTTTGTAGGTCGGCAATGATTTCACCTCCGATCTGTAAAAGTTTCATCGCCCGGATACGGTTTCCCTCGTCACTTACAGGTAGGTATTCTCGTAAAAATATTTGGCAGATACCTTGCCCGCCACAGTCAGCTTTCCGGCTTTTTCCAGTTCACTGTTAAGCCGCTTGATAATGCGGTATGCCGTACTGCGGGAAACACCGAGTAATTCGGCAACATCCGTTGCTGTCAAGTATCTTTTGCTCGTCTGTAATGCTGTCGGTTTGTATTCCGCCATGTTTTCCTCCTTTCTGACAGCCTGCAGCAATGGAGTATCCTTGCGATATTGTCATTATACTACTTTTCGCAAAAGATCCCGTGTGGGGCTGTCCGCATATATTTATATTTAGTTTGTGTTCAAATTAAAAACGCCTGTCCGCCGGGCCATTTCCTGCGCCCATTTCAGCCGCGTATTGGCAGGCTGCCGCTATGCGGCAATTCTTCTGTGGGCACGCTCCGAATCGATCATTGTGGCATACTGTCCGCAGATCCTGTATAACTCCCGGCGGAAGGATATTCGGTTTTCAAGGTGCATAAGCGGATAGAGCTTCTTCCTCTATCCGTTCACTAATAAACACGGGGGTATACCCGCCTTTTCTGCAATCAAAATTCAAAAAAACAAAATTTCCTTTTCTGTATTGCCACCCGCATAACTATATATAGTTTCTAAATTCTTGACAAACACGATATATTGTGCTATACTTTTTCTGTAATTGATTTTTGTGCGTTGTCCGTAAGGACCGGCAGTACGCTTCTGCATTGCACATATCGTTAAGTTTGCAGTATGTCAGTAGTATAACTGTGCCGTGAGGCCGGTTATGTACTGGCATTTTTTATTTTTTCAGGATATTTATATCCTCTGCGAGAATGACACCTGTTCGTAATTCATTACGGACATGAATGCCTGAAAAGGCATCGGCTGTTGTTCTCGCTTTTTTTATGCCCAAAAAGCCTTCGTGCTTTTGGAATACATTTTTAGAAAGGCGGAAATCGAATGAAAAGACGAACCCATCGGCACTCGCACAGAAGAGTGTCCAGACCTGCTGTGTTCAAGCAGCAGATGAAAAGAAAGGAGGCAAGAAATCTTGCAAAGTACCCGCTGAAAACGGTATATGTCTCTCACACAAGGCTTTATCAGCCTCAGAATCGAGGTGCATAATATGCCGAACACAACGAGTACCTACGAACCGCTGGTTTTGGTTGACACGGCAGATCTGCCGGAGGAGGAATGGCTGGAATATCGCCGCAGAGGGATCGGCGGAAGTGACGCCGCTGCCATTTTAGGTGTGTCCCCATTTGCGACCGCCCGCGACCTCTACTACGACAAACTCAAAGTCGTATCATATGAGGACGGCGAAAGCAACTGGGTGCAAAAGAAGGTCGGGCATTTGCTTGAGGATCTGGTCGCTGAGATTTTCCATGTGAAAACAGGCTTTGAGATCTATCAGGTGAAGAAGATGTTTTATCACCCGGTCTACACCTATATGCTGGCAGACATTGATTACTTCATCCGATTGCCAAACGGCAAAACGGCGATCCTTGAGATCAAGACCACAAACTACAACGCAAAGGATCATTGGTGGTGCGACGGACAGGAGATCGTTCCCGTCAACTACGAGATCCAGGGCCGCCATTATATGTGCGTGATGAATATGGATGAGGTGTACTTCTGCTGCCTTTACGGCAATAACGAAAATGAAGTCATCATCCGGCACATTGGGCGTGACCCGGATTACGAGGCGGAAATGATTGCTCTGGAGGGCAACTTCTGGAACGACCATGTTCTGACACAGACACCGCCGCCGTACACAGAGGACGGCGAGCTGACGCTTGAAAGCGTCCGGCGTCACTTCGGCCCTGCCGACGAAAATGCCCCTGAGATCGAACTGAGCGTGCCGCTGGCAAGCAGTCTGGTGCGCTATACCGAGCTACAGGCGGAAAAGTCGGAACTGAACCGTGAGGTCAAGCGGGTCGAAAACGAGATGAAACGGCTGCAAGGGCGCATTGTAGCGGAAATGGGACGAAGCTGCACGGCTACGGCAAACAGCGGCGGCGTTTCCTATTCCATCAGCTACAAGCCTACGAGAAAGCCCGACATCGGCAAGGAAAATCTGATACGGCTGAAAGCACAGCATCCCGATATTTATGAGGATTATGTGACGGTATCGGAAAGCCGCCGCTTCTATGTAAAGCGCAAATTTGACGAGGCGGCATAAGCGAAAGAAAGGATGGTGCAGATGAAAAACGATGCACAGAAAGAAAACGAGAAAGGAGTGGTGAACCGTGGGATATGTCGGGACTTATGACCGGACGATCTTCTACAATCCGGGCAATAAGTATTGCATTATCAGTGTGAAGACCTCCGACCAAAGCGTACCGCAGCAGGCACGAAGTGCTTACCGTCACCGGGACAATATGATCCGGTTTATCGCCGTCGGGTATGAATTGCCTCAAACCGATAAGGTGAGCATGATCCTGGACGGCGAATGGGAGAACGGAAAACACGGTGTTCAGCTGCAGGTCGATAAGTGCGAGGAGATCGTGCCGCAGACCAAAGAGGGCGTATACGGTTATCTTTCCTCCCGGCTGATCAAAGGCGTCGGTGAAAAGACTGCCGCATTGATCGTAAATCGCTTCGGTGCCGACGCATTGCGTGTGCTGGAAAACGAGCCGGAGCGACTGCTGGAGATTCGAGGAATCACCCCGGATAAGCTGGAGGACATCAAAGCCTCCTATGCGGAAAGCCGGTGCGTGCGGGATCTGATGATCCTGCTGACCCCATTTAATGTCACGCCGGTAACGGCCATGAAGATTTATGAGCATTTCGGCTCCCGCAGCGTGGACATCCTGCAAAAGAACCCCTATGAATTGTGCCAGGTATCCGGATTCGGATTTAAGAGAGTGGATGCTATCGTCCGCAAGGGCGATCTGCCGCTGAATTCTCCTATGCGGATCCACGGCGCCGTATTTGCGGCATTGGATACGGGGCGCAACGAAAAAGGCCATCTTTTTCTGGAAGAAGATGCGCTTGCGAAAACGGGTGTGAAGCTGCTCAATGAGATTATTACCGATGGGCAGGTCAAGGTCACGCCCGAGGAAGTGGACGCCGTTGTTCAGGATATGATCCTCAAGGGTGAGATCGTTTCAAGCAACGGCAACATCTATCAGAGCAATGTTTTCGTGCAGGAGGATGAAACCGCCCGGAAAATTGCGGAAATGCTGGCTGTACCGCCGGTCACGCTGGATATATCCGAATCACTCGAATATGTCCGCAAAAACCTCGGTCTTGCCCTTTCACAAAGGCAAAGCGAGGCGGTGTATATGGCTTTTCGCAGTAATCTGTCTATCATCACAGGCTCTCCCGGTACCGGTAAAACCACAGTCTTGCGGGCGATCATTGAGGTCTTTCAGATGCTCTGCCCCAAGGGGAAGATCCTTCTTGCCGCTCCGACCGGACGAGCCAGTCGAAGAATGGCAGAAAGCACGGGCAGAAACGACGCCAAAACGCTGCACAGCCTTTTAGGGCTGCTGGGCGACAGTGAGCCGATCCAAAAGGATAAACAAAAAGAACCGCTTGATGCCGACCTCATCATCGTGGACGAAAGCTCCATGATCGATATGTGGCTGGCAAGGCAATTCTTCAGCCGTGTCCGTATGGGTACGAGAGTTATCCTGACCGGTGATGTGGACCAGCTGCAAAGCGTGGGCGCCGGCGATGTCTTCCGTGAGCTGATCGACAGCGGACTTATCCCCGTTACGGTACTCAATGAGATCTTCCGTCAGAAAAAAGGCAGCCTCATTGCCTACAATGCAAAGCGCATCAATGAGGCGAACATTGACCTTCAGTACGGCGAGGATTTTCAGTTTGTCAAGTGCCAGACACAAGAAGATGCCGCTGACCTGATCTGCAGAATCTTCTGTGAACAGGTCGCTTTGCACGGAATCGAAAAGGTGCAGATACTCTCTCCGTTCCGTTCGGAAGGGCTGGCCTCGGTCGAGCAGCTTAACGCCGCTATCCGAGAGCTTGTCAATCCGGCGAGGGACGAGTTTGCCGATCTGAAGGTCGGCAGCCACTACTTCCGTGTGGGCGACAAGGTGATGCAGACAAAAAACAATGCGAAGGCATCCAACGGTGACATCGGCTACATTCGCAAAATGGGGCGCAATGCAAAGAACGAAATGGTCGTGACGATCGAATTTTCCGGCGACCGCATTGCCGAATACGGTATGGAAGAAATGGGCCATATGGAACTGGCTTATGCGACTACCGTACATAAGGCGATGGGCTCGGAATTTGATATTGTGATCATGCCTATTCTTCGCAGCCATTACATTATGCTGAATCGGAACATCGTCTACACGGCGATCACCCGTGCGAAGGAGCAGGTCATCCCGGTCGGTCAGAAGAAAGCGCTGATCATGGCGATCCTCAAAAAGGCCACCGGAAAACGAAATACGCAGCTTGGCGAGCGTATCGGCAAATATCTGAAAGCCTTTACCCGCCAAAATGAATTGAAAAAGGTCAGTTGATACGAAGCGGCTTGCAGAAAAGTGCAGGAGTGCTTCGTGTTTATTTATGAAAGGAGATTTCCCGTATGAATACAAATCAAAGTGCAACGATGTATGAATCTGTCCCTGTGGTTTCCGAGCTGAACAAGGTGCAGGGCTTTGACCCGCTCAAATTTCTGCGCAGAACGACCAAGGGCGAAAAGGTTCTTGACCTCAAATACAAAAAGCTCTGGTTCCGCCTGAAATATCCGAACGGCAGGATCAAGCTGTCCTCCCTCAAGATTACGGATCAGCTGGCGATCATCGAGGCGCGTGTGTATTTCGACAAGAACGACGCACAGCCGAGATCCAGCTTCATTGCCCAGAGAGAGGCGAAAGCCACTCCGGGCGGTCTGTATATCGAGTCAGCGCAGCACGCTGCCATCGACCAGGCATTATCGGACGCCGGTTTTGGCGTACAGTTTTCTGCTGCCGCTCCTACAGCGAGCGCAGAGAAAGCGGCCGAAACCGTCAAAGAGCAGCCGACAGTAGCGGAAACCGCCACGGCGGAGCAAGTTTCCACAGAAGTGCCGGTTACGGTTGCCGAAGCGGCGACAGAGGTAATCAACGAGCCTGTGCAGGAACCCCCTGTTGTTCAGGAAACCGTTGCAGAAGCTCCGGCCGCAGAGGTCATGGAATCTGCGGCTCCTGCTATGGAAGATGCTGAGGGCGAAGAAATTGAGGAAGAAACCGCCGATACCGATACGGCAGCGCCGACTTATTCCTCGGATATGCCGGTCGATGAGATCTGCTCTATGATGACCTACGAAGAGGCCGGCAATGTGATCGTGCCTCTCGGCACCTGCAAGGGCTGGGCGATGTCGCAAGTGGCTGACCGCCGCCCTGCGAGCCTGAAATGGTACATCAACGGCTATTCCGGCAATGATAACATTCTTCGTGCGGCAGCTACGATCATGCAGGCGTCTTTGGATGAAATGCAAAGAGCAAGCTAAAATTCACCGATATTTCTTTAGAAAGGAGGCTTGTTCATGAGCCAGCCGCATGATTTTCCGTTCGACATAACGGATGTGGCGGAACTGCTTCACTTACGGATACGGCGGCCGAGCCCGCAAGGGCTTTATGTGGATTGTCCCATCTGTAATGACAAGCGAGGGAAAATGCACATCAACACGCAAAGCGATACCTGGCGATGCAATTACTGCGATGAAAGCGGCGGTATGCTGGCTTTATACGCAAAGGTGCATAGCATCAGCACGAGCACTGCCTATCGGGAGATCAGCGATGCGCTGCTCAACGGAGTAAACCTTTCGGATCATGCGGTCAAGTTCCCGGATAAGCCGAAGGAAACGCCGGTCGAAGCTGCGCCTGCTGCCGACATTGCCGTGCGCAATAAGACCTATACCGCACTTCTTGCTATGCTGACGCTATCCAAGGAGCACCGTGCGCATCTGCAAACGGTCAGAGGCTTGCCGGACGAACAGATCGAGAGGTTGGGCTACAAGACCATGCCTCCCTTTTATATGTGCCGTTCATTGGCAAACCGGCTTCAGCAAAACGGGCATCAGCTGGATGGCGTGCCGGGATTTTATCAAAAGGACGGTCAGTGGACGATTGCCAGTTCCAGCTTTACTGCCGGCATTATGATCCCTGCACGGACAAGACAAGGTCTTATCAGCGGCTTTCAGATCCGTTTGGATGTGCCGCTGAAGAATGAGGATGATCCGCCGGAAAAGGACGGGGCCAAATACATCTGGTTTTCGTCTGCCGGCAAGCCGAAAGGCACCTCTTCCGGAAGCCCGGCGCATTTTGTCGGTGATCCGAATGCAGGCGTGGTCTATGTAACGGAAGGGCTTTTGAAAGCCGACATTGCCCATTATCTGATGAACCGTTCCTTTGCCGCTACGGCCGGCGTCAACAATATGGCGCAGCTGGAGTTTCTACTGAAAGAGCTGGCAGAGAACGGCACGCATACGATCATTGAATCGGAGGATATGGACAAATACCGGAATGAGGCTGCCTGCAAGGGCGCCCTGAAGCTGCACGAATTGGCAAGGAAATACGGCATGGTGTGCCGTGGACTCAACTGGAATCCGAATTACAAGGGCGTGGACGACTGGCAGCTTGCCTTAAAGCGAAACGCCTACGCAAAGGAGGATAGCAGGAAGAATTTCAGGCAAAGATTTATGTACGGTCTTTGTGACTTTGAAGTGATCGACGATGATATTGCACAGTGGCACGAAAGCACTGAATGTACGTGTGAGCTGCACGAATATCTCGGGCTGACGGAGGAAGAGTATTCTTTGTTTGTCAGAAACTCCGACGAGCTTGAAAATCGGTTGCTGTCGCAAAGGCAGGAGCAACGGTTTCGGATATACCAGTTGGATGTTAGTCTTTACAAGGTCATTCCCTTTGCCTTCGGCGGAATAAAGGAACTGCAAAAAGCAGGTCACGAATACCCGCCGGCGGCGCAGTACAGGCTGATACATGACGGTATGCTGCATTGTGAGGAAACGGCGAGTGATACAGGGCGGCTCACACGCATTGCCGAGCTTTTCGGTGATGCTTTGCCAAAGGATTACCGAGGCAGAAGCGTCGCTCCATCCGATGTGATAGAACTGTATGACGACACGGGACGGCGTTATTTCTACCGTGACACAGACGGTTTTTGTCCTGTGAAGTTTTCTCCGATGCTCGCAAAGAAATAGGAACAGCCGGAAACGGCTATATGTCAAGAATGGGATACAGCGTGGGTAAAACTGCGCTGTGTCCCTATTTTTATAGGAGGAACATTTTATGAGTGTTGATACCAACAATACGGAATTGAAAAAAGGCGCTGATCTGGCGACTATCGCAGATCAAAGAGATGATCAGCGGCAGCAGGCGGAAGCCGAAGCTGCACAGGAAGTGCTTCAGCGAATGCAGGATACTGCAGCCGAGGACGAAAAGCGCCGTGCTCATGAAGAGGCCGAAGCCAAGCGCAAAGCCGAATGGGAGCAAAAACAGCGTGAAAAAGCCGAAGCTGAACAGGCTGCCTGGGAAAACGCCGTGGCTATGGGTGATGATGAGGTCATGATGGCTTCGATGAAGCGTGTCGGTGATGACGCCGAGCGACTGACCCGCCGCAATATGAAGCAATGCGTGACCGAGCATATTCAGACTAAGTGCCTCAGCGAACCGGAGTTTGCCCGGCAGGTCATGCACCCCCGCAAGAATATGATCCGTTGTTTCCGTTACATTACCCGCAAAGCCAAGGAGTTTGTCGAGCAGGAAATGAAGGACAACGACGAAAAGCCGATTGCAGGCGGTTATGGCTGTGATGTGCCGGATGATATGTGCTATCTCTGGGCCGAAGAATACTTTATGGATATGGACGCAGAGGAAGATAAGGAAAAGGAGGAAAAATTCGTTCCGAAGCCTTATTCCGGAAAGCCGGCTCCGAAATCCAAAAAGAAGGCCGACAAGAAAAAGCCGGCTCCCCAAAAGGAGCCGCCGGCAGAGGAACATCCGAACGATAGCACACAGATGAATTTGTTTGAGGTAGGCGCATGATGAATAAAAGAGTCTTGCGCAAATTTGCAATACCGAGCAGCAGTCCTAACCCGAAAAACGGCATTTTCTGTGCCGATCAGGTGAAGTATGTGGTGCGCACGGCGATCAAAAATATCGACCATCAGCGCACGCTGGTGCTGTATATCTACGCAAAGGAAAGTGTGCTGGCCGGAAATCATACCCCTCGCTGGACAATGTTTCAGCAGAAAGGCGGCTATATCACCTTATGCACCGATGATAAAGGCACACGCTGGCAGCAGTCGATGTTTGTGAATCTCGGAAAGGATTACTTTTTCAGGGACAAATGCTCTTTCTATTCCCAAGCCGACGAGAATCGGGTCACGAGATATTGTCACTCCGAAAAGCAAAAAGGATTTGACAGCCTCTGCCTGTTTCAGTTGGATCTGTTGCGGAAAAAGCAAAGGGAGAATGAGCTGAAAAAGCAGCGTAAAATCATCGAGCGGATGAAACCGGTAGGCGCATTGCCCAGGGACATCAAAGGCTTTACGCACAGAGAGACCCTGCCGCATTATATCTTCTATGATTATGCCAAAGGAAAAGCGCCGAAAAACGCATACTGTACTGCCTGCAAGCACAATATATCGGTCGCTGAAGCCAAGCACAACGGTGAAGGCGTCTGCCCACACTGCAAAAGAAAAATCACCTTTAAGAGTCGTGGGCGCCGCGGATATATAGTTGACCGTTCTACCGCACAGGTTATCCAGCGGCTGGGTAGCAACGAAATGATCATTCGCTTCGTAAAAGCCTATCGTCGCTATCCGAAAAGCGACACGCCGGAGTTTCATGTTTATGAAAACGCACGAGTGCTTCTTAAATGGGACGGCAGCAAGATCGTAGCCAGCGAAAGCTACTATTACGATTATTCCGGGGATCGCATTACGCCGTGGCATCCGGGCGACAGACCGGTATATAGCCAGTGGTACTACAATTTTGAGGCAGACTGCTGCGGCTATCTCTACCATCGGAATCTGGACAGTGAACTGAAAGGGACGCCGTGGCAGTATTCCGCACTGAAGAAGTATTACGCAGGCGATCCCACGCCCTTGTATGCTGGGCTGTATCTGCAAAAGTACCTACGCTATCCTATGCTGGAGTATCTGGTGAAACTGAAGCTCTACCGGCTCGCAACCTATGTTGCTTACGGCGATGTAGGCGGGGCTCGTTACTATGACGACAGCGTGCTCAACAGCAAGGGCAAAACCGTAACAGAGGTTTTGGGCGTCGGAAAAAAATATATACCGCTTTTGCAGGCGATTGACCCCGGGCCGGACCAGCTTACGATGATCAAAGCATTTTTGCGTGATAATATTCGGCCGGATTTGGAGCTGATGAAATGGTGCAGCAAAAATGACATAGGAGAGGAAGCGTATATTACGGTTCCGTTGCGCTATATGACGCCCCATAAGCTGATGCGGTATGCTACGGAACAGTTTGCCACACACCGGAGGACCTCTTGTTACGCCCCCGGTTATTATTCCATGCGTGATCTGATGTCCGACTATAAGGATTACCTTTGTATGTGCGAGTTATTGGAGCACGATATGAAAAGCAGCTTCGTACTGTTTCCGAATGATTTGAAAGCGGAACACGACCGGGTAAATGATATGTCCCGGAATGATGTATCGCAGGCGTATGATCGGAGAATTGCCAAAATGTTCGAGGGATGGCAGCACCGTTACGGATACAACAAAATGGGGTTCGTCGTTATTCCACCGCATTCCGCAAAAGAGATCACGCAGGAGGGAGATAAACTGCACCACTGCGTCGGGCGCTATGTGAGAGATGTCGTAAAAAGCGACACCACGATCCTTTTCATCCGAAAAGCGTCTGCACCGAAAAAACCGTATTGCACGGTAGAGGTGAAGCATGGGGATGTTGTTCAGGCAAGGATCCAGAACAATAATGCTCCGCCGCCCAAGGTGAAGAGGTTTATCGAAAGCTGGAAAGAAAATGTGTTATACGCACCTGCTCTTGAACGGGCAGGATAACGAGAAAGGATGATACAGAATGAAAGAAAGATTGATACGGCAGCGTGAACTGACCGCCCGGCTCAATACATACCGGGACGAGTATTACAACCAAAATGCTCCGTCAGTATCGGACGCTGTATATGACCGGCTATTTGATGAGCTGACTGAGCTGGAGAAAGAAACCGGCGTGGTGATGTCCAATTCACCGACGCAGACCGTGGGCTACCCCGTTGTATCGAGGCTGCCGCAGGCAAAGCACGATATCCCGCTGTTATCGCTGGATAAAACAAAGCTGGTAAGCGAGCTGCTTGCATTTCAGGACGGCCACACAGTGAATTTCTCACTGAAGCTGGACGGACTGACGACCGAGATCATATATGAGGGCGGTCTTTTGCAAAGACTCTCTACCCGAGGCGACGGCGACATCGGTGAGGATATTACCCACAACGCCGAAGCCATCGAAGGAATACCGGTGCAGATCCCGTACAAGGGAAGATTGGTCGTTGCCGGCGAAAGCTTTATCCGCTGCAGTGACTTTGAAAGACTGCGTCAAACGCTGGTTGACAGTACGGGAAAGCCCTACCGAAACAGCCGCAATCTTGCCGCCGGCTCCGTCCGTGCCTACAATTCTGCGATATGCGCCAAGCGATGCGTCCACTTTTTGCCCTTTGCGGTCATTGAAGGACTGCCGGAGATCGAGGCCGAGACGGACAGCAGGCGCATGAAGCTGGCAAAGCTCACGGAATTTGGCTTCGGCAGAGTGCGTTCCCTTCAGTTTGCAACGGCAAATAACGATATGATGGATCTGCACATTAAGGTGCTGCGGGACAAAGCGGCCGAGGATGATCTGCCGATTGACGGACTGGTCATGACCTATGACTCCATTTCCTACTCCCGCACCTGCGGACGGACAGGGCACCATTTCAAGGACGGTCTTGCCTTTAAGTTTGAAGACGAGCTCTTTGAAACAAGGCTTGACCACATCGAGTGGACGCCGACCCGTTCTGGTGAGATCTCTCCTGTAGCCGTTTTTGACACGATAGAGATCGACGGATGCGAGGTGTCCCGTGCAACGCTGCACAACCTCTCTTTTATTGAGGGGCTTGAGTTGATGCCGGGCAACCGCATTTTGGTGAGCAAGCGGAACATGATCATCCCGCAGGTTGAAGAAAACCTTGACCGTGGAGATTTTTCGATGGAAGCACTGGTTCCGTCCCTCTGCCCCTGCTGTGGGTATCAGACGATAATCCATACCACACAGAAGCGGATCTACGGCGAGCTGAAGCTGACGAAAACGCTGTTCTGCCACAATCCGAATTGTGCATCGCAGAATCTGAGAAAATTCGTTCACTTCGTCGGAAAGAAAGCCATGGACATTGAGGGGCTGTCGGAGGTTACACTGGAGCAATTCATTGCCCGTGGCTGGCTTCAGGATTTTACGGATATTTACCGGCTGGATAATCACCGGGAAGAGATCATCCGTATGGACGGTTTCGGAGAAAGATCCTGGCAGCGGCTGTGGGATGCGATCCAAAAGAGCCGCAACACCTCATTTGAACGCTATCTTATCGCAATGGATATTCCGATGATCGGCAACACGGCCAGCGCTGCGCTCGGTCGCTGCTTCGATCAGAGTCTCCGTACCTTTGAGGTGGCGGTCGATACCGGCTACGATTTTACGCAGCTTCCTGATTTCGGAGAAACGCTGCACAACAACATTCACGAATGGTTTTCAGTCGAAGAAAACCGTATTTTATGGGAGGAATTAAAGCCTATGGTAAACATTGAAAAGAAAGAAACCACTATGTCCGTCGTACAGGACAACCCCTTTGTGGGGAAAACACTCGTGGTTACGGGCAAGGTCGAACCGTACACCCGTGACGGCATCAACGCAAAGATCTATTCTCTGGGTGCAAAAGCAGGAAGCTCCGTATCCAAGAATACCGACTACCTGATCTGCGGCGAAAATGCCGGCAGTAAGCTCGCCAAGGCGCAAGCGCTCGGCGTTGCCGTACTGTCTCCGGCAGAGTTTTTCCGTATGATCGGAGAGTAAAGAATCGGTAGAATGGCGGGCGGAGAGGAAGTTTTTCTTCTCCGCCCTTGTCTGATCGGAGGAAATGCTATGACAAAGAAATATAGGGTCACCATAACCGAAACGCTGAAACGAACGGTCGATGTAACGGCAGAAAGCAAAGAGGCTGCTGAGCAGATCGTCAACGACGAATGGTACATCGGCAAGCATATTCTGATTGCCGATGATTTTACCGGCGTTGAATTTGAAGTAAATACGATTTAGGAAAGGACTGAAACGAATGGAAGAATTAAAAAAGGCCTTTTATGAGGTCATGTATAAGTATGAAAAATCCTTTGGTGAGACCGGTGTTATGACAAATCTGAACACATGGGCACAAGAAAAAGCAGGGTTGCTCGAATTGCTGCGCCGCCATCCGAATTGGGATGAGGATGCAAAGGCTATTGTGTTTACCTTTGACGAGGGGCGCGGCATTCAGCGTGATGTCGTGGACGAGATTGCTTTTACTATGGAGGATCTCGCCGTCGAGCGGATCAAAGATAAGCAGTGTTTGGAGAATTTTCGCATTGCTCTGCGTGCCGCTGTCAACGAATACAGCAGTACGCTGTCCGAGCAAACTTTGGAGATCATTCGGACCCGTGGCGGTATAAAATGCGCCGAGGGACAGAAAACCAGCCGGATCATCGGCAAGCTGTGCCGCAGCTTCGGTGTGGACGGGCATGAGCACTATAATGCGGTATTTGCCCAGCTTTCCGATTCTCTGAATCCTCTGCAAATGCTCAAAACGGCGCTGTTATCTCTGCACCCGTGTGATTTTCTCGAAATGTCTAACAAGGACAACACCTGGACTTCCTGCCACAATCTCGAAAGCGGCAGCTATCAGGCCGGTACGCTGTCCTATATGACTGACGATGTGAGCATGATCTTCTTCACGGTTGACCCGGAAGTGAAAGACCATTATTACCGTGCGCCGAGACGGTCACGGCAGATGTTTTTCTACAAGGATCAAACGCTGTTTCAATCAAGGCTCTATCCGAGCGATTTGTCGGAGCAAATGGATCTGTACCGCAGTATCGTACAGAAAGCGATTGCGACCTGCCTCGGTGTGCCAAATCGTTGGGTGCTGAAAAAGAAGCGTGAGGATGTGAACGAGTGCTGCACCAGCGGCGAAGGCAGCCGTCAATATCCCGACTATAATTACTACGGGAATCTGTCGATGCTAAAAACCGCTGCCGCACCCAGTCATTTCGTCATTGGAGGCCCATCACTCTGTGTTTGCTGCGGCCAAGCGTACCATTCGGGTCACTTGAAATGCCGATGCGAGGATACCGTTGTCTGCAAGGATTGCGGCAATACTGTTCCCAAGCAAAATGCAAGATATATTGAAGGAGTCTATCACTGCCATGCGTGCCTGCATATCTGCGGCTCGTGCGGTGAGATGATCCACGGAACAATGTATCCGGCATACGACCGCAGAGGCCGGTTGGTAGAGATATGCGAAGCCTGCTACCGGGCATCGCTTGAGCCGTGTGCGGCCTGCAGCGTTTGCAGCATCTGCCGCATCATCGGCAATGCGTTCTGCCACAGGACTTCGGTCACAGCTGCGGAAGGCGGTGCGAGATGATTCGATTTGATGATATTCTCCGTATGCGGCAAAAGGAACTGAAGCATTATCTGGCCGGTCACCTGAAGAAACTTGGCTATGAGACAGTCAAAAAGAAAGGCTTCCTCTATGCCGAGGGCACAGTGCCGGTGCTGTTGGTCGCCCATTTGGACACCGTACATAATGAGCTGCCGCATATCATCTGCCGATCCGAAGACGGGCGCTATATCATGTCCCCGCAAGGGATCGGCGGCGACGACCGGTGCGGCGTATATATAATCTTACAGATCATTAGCGAAGTACGCTGCCATGTGCTGTTCTGCGAGGATGAGGAAACCGGCGGACAGGGCGCCAAAGCGTTTGAACGGAGCGGGATCCAGATCGATGTGAATTACATTGTAGAGGTGGACCGCCGTGGGAACAACGACGCTGTGTTTTACAACTGCGACAACCCGAAGTTTTCTGAGTTTGTCTGCTCCTTCGGTTTCCGTGAGGCAATGGGCTCCTTCAGCGACATTTCCGTTGTTGCGCCATATCTCAAAACAGCAGCGGTAAATATTAGTGCCGGTTACTACAATGAGCACCGATTGCACGAAGTGATCGACTGGTCTGCCATGCAGAACAATGTCGAGCGCATCAAGCAGATGGTGCAGACGGAAACCGGCAAGTATCCTTACAGAAAGCGAAAGCTATATGCCGGCTCCTATTTCGGGCAGCAGACGCTGTTCGACATAGAGCCTGCCGGCAGAGATAAGGAAAAGCTGCTGATGGAGCTGCCGGAAGGAACGCGGCTTATGATGAACGGGTGCGAGGTCACACCTTCTTTTCCGTATCTTATGGATAACGAAGGCAATGTGTACGCCGGCATTCAGGAGCTTGACGCTGCAGTTTTATCGGAAAATTCCATTGCCTGCGACGAGAATGGGGAGCTTCTCTCCTTTTCGGTGTTTGACGCCAAGCGGATGAAAGTTCTCTCTATGGAGTCGGCAATGGAACAGTTAGGAATGGATATTGGGTGGTAGGCTCCTCTGCTCACCCAAGCATTAGAAAGGAGTTGCCATGAGAAAGATCACCGTTCTCGACTTTTGCAGTCGGATCGGAATTGCCAGCGATGAGATACCAGTCGTTGTAAAGGCCGGGATCAATATAGTAGGTCGCTACCGCAGTTTATATAAACTGACGGCACAGGCTATGCCCGACTTGCTGGAGGCTAAGGTGCAATCTGTAACCTCGACACGAGAAGAAGTCATCCTTCAAATTACTTTCAAGGACTTCAGCACGAAACGACCATAATCGTATATGAGCGAATAGCACCTCACGGGATTTTTCCCCGTGAGGTGCTTTGTCTTGGCCACCAAAGACAACCCCCGGCTCTGCCGGGGGGAAAAAATAGCCTACGGCGAGGGGCAAAGTAGACAAGAAAAAGTCTCCGAGTTAGAGTAAGGAAGAGGTTTGCCGACCAAAACTTACAAAAACAAGGAGACTAATTCATGAAAGAAGTAGATGTAAGTAGTTTAGAACATACCAGTTGGCGATGTCAATACCATGTGGTGTTTGCGCCGAAATATAGACGGATGGAGATATATGGAAAGATAAAAGAGGACATAGGGATTATACTGCGGAAGTTGTGCCAGCAAAAGAGCGTAGAAATCATAGAAGCACAAGCATGCCCAGACCACATCCACATGTTGATAAGCATCCCGCCGAAGTACAGCGTATCCCAGATTATGGGCTACCTGAAAGGAAAGAGCAGCCTGATGATATTTGACCGACATGCCAACCTGAAGTATAAGTACGGGAACAGGCACTTTTGGGCAAGAGGGTATTTTGTGGATACGGTAGGCCGAAACAAGAAAGCGATAAAGGCGTACATACAGAACCAGTTGGAGGAGGACAAAATGTCTGACCAGATTAGCATAAAGGAATTTATAGACCCGTTTACGGGTAGTAAGAATCCCAAGGCATAGATAAAAACCCCTTAAGGGGTAGCCCGAGAAAGGAATGCGGTCGGCAGACCTTTCGGGCCCCTTAAGGGGCTTCGTCCGTAATGGGCCCTTATAGGGCCTGGTCAAACCTCCGGCTTAGCCGGAGGTTTTGATTATCACTATTTTTTACTTGCGGGACTATTTTGCCCCTTTGCGGAAATCTGTTGAAATAACACGCATTAAAGTCGTAATTAAAGAGTATAAACCAAAAACAAAGGAGATTTTACCATGCTAATCAGTATCGACCACGGGAATAAACAAATCAAAACCAACCACAGGACCTTTGTGTCCGGGCTTCGGGAAAGCGACACAAAGCCGCCCTTCGGAAAGGATGTTCTGTTCTACAAGGGCAAGTATTATACCCTCACCGATCAGCGCATCCCGTATATGCGGGACAAGACGGCTGACGAACGGTATTTTATCCTCACGCTGTTTGCCGTTGCCTTTGAGCTTGCCGGAACCGAGTACCGCAAGGACGAGATCGTAGATGTGCAGCTTGCGGTAGGCCTGCCGCCTGCCCATTACGGAGCGCAATACGAACGGTTTGAAAACTATTTTCTGAACCGGGATATTATTGACTTCCAGCTCGACGGCAGACCGTACTCTGTATTCATCAGCACGGCGATTTGCTTTCCGCAGGCTTACGCTGCCATTATGCCGATCTATCAGCGGATCCATTCGTATTCAAAGGTTGCAGTGCTGGACATTGGCGGTTTTACTGCCGACTATCTGCTGGTGAAAAACGGCGAGGCGGATCTGTCTGCCTGCGACTCACTGGATAACGGCGTCATCACTCTTTACAATGGAATCAAATCCAAGGTCAATGCGGATTTTGACATCCTCCTGGACGAGTCGGACATTGATGCTATCTTGAAGGATACGCCTACCGATTTTGACGAAAGTGTGATCCGTATCGTGCAGGAGCAGGCGCAACAGTTTATCAACGATCTTTTCGGCAAGCTCAGAGAGCGGATGATTGATTTGCGCTCCGGCAAGGCTGTGTTTGTCGGCGGCGGTTCTATCCTACTGAAGAAACAAATCGAAGCGTCCGGCAAGGTCGGCGCACCGATTTTTGTCGATGAGATTTCCGCCAATACAAAGGGCTACGAGCTGTTGTTCAAGGCCGCTTGTATGGGGTGATGTGAATGGCGAAGAAAGATATTTACAAGTTCACTATTCAATTCAGCGGCGGAGATCCGCAGCATCAGCAGGTTGCGGAAATACTCAATCAGCAGGGGCGCCGGAAAGCACAGTTTCTTGTAAACACAGTTCTGCACTACATTCATTGCTCCGAAACGCCCGATATTCCTCAGCCGTCACCAGTTAATACCGACGCCATTGAAGCAATCGTGCGGCGCATTATGGAGGAATACTCAGAAAAGCCCACCCCAAAAGATGTCGGACAGGCGCCGGAGAAAAAGACGGTCAAATCCGAAGAGATCGCCTTTGATGACGCTGCCGAACTGCTGGGAGAGGATGGTATGGCGGCAATCAAAAATACTATGGCAAGTTTCAGAAGATGAGTAAGGGCGGCAGGAGCAAAACTCCTGCCGCCCTTTTATTTTATGGGTCAAAACGGTCTATGCAGCGCATAAACACAATGCAAAGCTCCTGGTACAGATCCTCGTCAAGAATTCCGTCTATAATTGATTCTTTCAGTAGCAAGGGCTGATATAGCATCAGTAATTCTGTTGTGGCTGTTCTGTCTCCGAATTTTGCTTGCAACAGTAACTCTTTGAAATTCATTTTGATTCACCTTCTTCCATAAATCGGCGGAGCTTCTTTATTGCACGGTAATACAGTGAGGCTACAGTCTTATAGGACATACCGAGTTCATCCGATAATTGCCCGAAGCTTTTTTCCTCAATGATTCTTTCAAGGACGATCCGCCGTTCGTTTTCCTTGATTGACCGAAGCGCTTGCCGCACGGTCTCATGATCCGTGATCTCCTGAATGATGTCCGTTGTATCGAACAGGAGATAGTCCAGGTCAAAAAGCGGTGTTTCAAAGCGAAACTTGCGGCTTTTCTCGGTCAAAAATTGAATTCTCCGATTATGGACTGCCTTTTTCACATAGGCCGAAAACTGGTTTTGCAATATTTCCTGCTCAGTTGAGCCATTATTCTTTTTATACATATAAAACCCTCCGTGTTTCTTGTCTGGCGTATGGGAGCAGACAAACACGGAGGAGAACGGCACCCGGGGCAATGACAGTTAAAACAAAAGAAAGCGCATTGACGGACATGAAAATCCGAAAATGCGCTTTCCTCTGCGTATATACAAGTGTCGTTATGATAATATGTGCCGGGCGGTGTGTCCCAAATAATTGAGAAAAGCAGTTGCAATACATAAGAAACGAGCTGCAACTCATATTCGTGAGTGCAACTCGTTTTAGGTGTCCAAGTATTATGCTCTAAGAGAAGTAAAAATAGACTTCGTCTTCCGCCGTTAGCTTAAATGAACCTCCTCATATGTACCACAGTGCTCCTTTCACACATAAAAAGCGAACCACAACTCACTAAATGCGAGCCGTAAGGATATTTATACGAACTGTAGCTCACACTAAAATATATATGAGGTGAACTACAGTGCAAAATGTATTAGATACCTTCGCTGCGGAAGTGCTCCGAAAGCGCAAGGCGATTGGCTACACACAGAGGCAGCTGGCGGATAAGCTCCATATGAGCATCCGTACTATTCAGGATCTGGAACACGGAATCAGCAATCCAAAAGCCGAAACCATCTTGCTTATTGCGAGAGAATTGGATATCAGTATTGATGCGATCCTGTTTCCCAATATTGTGCGAGGGCATATTTCAAAAACCGCTATGGATTTCTTCGCCGGAAAGAGTGAGGCAGAGGTTCAAAAGTATGTGTCCTTGTGTCAACAAGCAGATAAGCTGAAAACTGATAAATGAGCAGCCGTTTACAAAGATAAGCGGTTGCTTCTTTTTTCGATATATTGTTTGTCTTTTGACCTGCCACAACAAAAATCCCTATGTTCCTGCTATTCTAAGGATAGCAAAACATAGGGATTTTTTAGGGAATATATCGGGAAGAATTCGGTAGTTTTATTTTCTGTTGTAACAAAATCGGTAGCCGACACCCCAAACATTTTTTATCTGGACCGAATCGTCATCGGACAGTTTCTGCCGGAGTGATTTTATATGAGCTTTAACCACCTCATCAACATTATATGCAGTCTGCTCACTCCACAAGAGATCATAAAGCTGATCACAGGTAAATACTTTGTTTGGATTCTCGGCAAACAGAAGCAGCAGGTCAAATTCCTTTCGTGTCAGCATAATTTCCTTTTCGCCAAGGAACGCTTGCCGACTCTCCGGAGAAATACGCAGCCTTCCGGCCACTGTCATTTTGCATGAGCTATTTTCCTCTTTCCGTGTTTGCATGTGTGGCGAATACGCCTGTATGAGGGCTTGCGCTTGCGCAAAGCATTCTTCCATCGAATACGGCCGACACAGATATGCGTGCGCACCTGCCCGCAGAGAATTGAGGCGTTCTTCCGCATCCGCCGTATCGGACCCTAAAACTAAAATGGGAACGCCCTTTACTTTGCGTAGAGCATCCAGAAACCGGTGGTCGTCCTCTGCTGAAAGAGCGACATCTAAAATGGCTAAGCAAAAATCCCTGTGTACAACATGATAAAGTAAATCCGCTATGGTTTTCGGCCATATGACTGCATAACTTCTCGCTTCAAAATAGCTGCTTATCCTCTCTGCCTCGTCTATATTTCTATCCAACAGCAAAATATTGCTCATTCTATAATCACGCTTTCCTCCGCCGGTTACATCCTGTCGTTGCGTCTGCCGAATAAGGTTAAAACATAGAGGAAAAAGCGCAGAAAATAAACGAGAGAAGTCATAAGTGAAGCCAGGTAAGTGAGAGCAGCAGCGGACAGTACTTTCTTTGCTCCCGGCATCTCATCTGTCGTCAGTATTCCTTCCTGCAAAAGCATTTTTCCTGCACGGCGGCTTGCATTGATCTCTACCGGCAGCGTAACTAAAGTAAAAAGGAAGGATGTTCCGTACAAAATCACGCCGATCATTGCGATGTGAAATCCCATCTCAGGATCGGCACTGATCACAAAGGCGTCAAGCAAAAGCCCGATCAACACCAATGGGAATGCCAGCCTTGATCCGAAATTCACTACAGAAACCAGTGCTGTGCGGAATCTGTAAAACCAATAGCCTTCCTGTTTCTGCATGACATGTCCCATTTCGTGGGCAGCAACAGCTACGGATGCCACCGAGCTGTTGCCGTAAGTGCTTTCGGAAAGATTGACAACGCATCTTCTCGGGTCATAGTGGTCGCTCAGGTTTCCTTTTACACGCCCGACGGATATTCCGTTTACCCGATTCGACCACAATAATTGGGCGACGGTATCATATCCGGTCTTTCCCGAACGGCACCGGACTTTAGAGTATTTTGAAAATGCCGAATGAACCTTTCCGCTTGCAATCGCAGAAAATAAGGTGCAAAACAGCATAGCGGTTATAAACCATATATAATCATTCCAGTACATAGCATTTCTCCGATCTGCGTACTTAAATGCCGGCGACGGAATCTATCGGCATGGACATGACAATCCCCTGCGCCTCACTGTGCATACCGCAGCTTTCTCCGATACACTTCATAAGCGCCACCTTGTTTGCGGACTCCGTCAGAATCAGAACGATTTCCTTTTCGTCCTGGACGCTCAAGCCCCAAAAGTTGGTCACATCCTCATTTCCGATGCGCCGACTGTGAATCACAGTGCCACCTTTGGCACCGGCACCACGAACGGTTTCCATCACATCACCGCTGAAGCCCCGGTTCACGATTGCCGCAACAAGAGAGTATTTTGTTTCAGACATACTGTTTTCTTCCTTTCCTCCGATATTCAATACTTCCTTTCCCGTATTCTGGGCAAGGATACGCAAAATCAGGTTGTTTGCTCCGTTCAGCGGGATCGTAAATGCAATACCGCTGTTTGCCATGTTTAACTGCAGCTCCGAGCGCAACTTATCCATCAGGACATCGGATAGTTCTTTCGGGATCATGCTGATCAAAACGCTTTTATCGATGCTGCCGAGACCGAGCATGTCCATGATCTCGCTGGAGGCGGTGCCTTCGGCATTGAAGCGATATTGCAGCGGCAGTGCACCCTTTTTGAACATTTCCGCTGCCTTCTCGGCAAGCTTTGGCGTGGTGATCAGCGTTAATAGCTGAAAAGATACTTTTTTCTCATGATCCATTTTACTCACCCTCCTCAAGGTCAACGATCGCATCGCAATCGTCGGCAATTTCAGCCGTTCCCGTCGATGTCCTCTTTTCAGTCTTCAGTTTATATACAAGACCCATAAGCTGAATGGCAATCAGCGGTGTCAAAGCAACCAGCGCAACCACGCCGAACGCATCAGTCATCAGATTTCCGCCAAGCGCCTCACAAACGCCGATGCTGAGAGGCAGCAGAAATGTCGAGGTCATCGGGCCGCTGGCGACGCCGCCGGAGTCAAATGCAATACCGATAAAAATATCCGGAACAAAACGGGACAGCACCAGAGCGATGAGGTATCCTGGGATCACAAACCATTGAATAGAGATCCCGGTAAGAACACGAAGCATTGCCAGCCCCACGCTCACGGCTACACCGATCGACATGCAGCGGTTCATCATTTTTACGGAGATAGCGCCGTTTGTAACAGTCTCTACCTGATGGTTCAGCACTTGGATGGCAGGTTCGGCCTTTACGATATAATAACCGATCAGCATACCGATGGGGATCAAAATCCAACGGAAGGACACCCCGGTCAGCTCTTTGCCGAGATAGGAGCCGAGCGGTGCAAAGCCGACATTGGCTCCGCAAAGGAACAGCACCAGACCGATGTATGTATACGCAAAGCCAACGGCAATGCGCTTGATCTGCCGCTTTTGGTAACGGCGGGTCATCATTTGGAAAATCAGAAACACCGCAATGATCGGCAGCAGCGATACAAGGACTTCTTTGGCATACAGCGGTAGACCTTGTGCAAACACACGGGCAACATCCTAGGTGGTGACGACAGTCGCCACATCGGTGAGCGTATACGCAGCCTCAGTCGGTTTGTAGAAACAACCGAGGATCAAAACGGCGAGAATCGGCCCGACACTGGAAAGCGCAACCAATCCGAAGCTGTCGCTGGCTGCATTTTTATCGCTCCGCACAGAGGCAAGCCCGACGCCCATTGCCATAATGAACGGTACGGTCATAGGACCGGTGGTAACGCCGCCCGAATCAAATGCCACAGCCAGAAACTCCTTCGGCACGAACAGCGATATAAGGATGAGCGCCGCATAGCAGATGATCAGCAGCAGGGGCAAGCTGATCTTATAGCGGATACGGACGATTGCCAGCGCAAGAAACAAGCCGACGCCGATTGCTACCGTCATAATCAGCACGGCATTGGGAACGGAGGGCACCTGACCGGCAAGGACCTGCAGATCCGGCTCGGATACGGTAATGATGACGCCCATAACAAAGCCGGTCAGCAAAACCGTTATAAGCTTTTTCATTTTCGAGATCTGCACGCCGACGCCTTCTCCGATCGGCGTCATCGCCATCTCTGCGCCGAGCTGGAAAAATCCCATTCCGACGATCAGCATGACCGCTCCGGTAAGGAACATAACAATGCTGCCAAGCTCCATCGGAACCAAGAAAATACTGAGCATCAGAACAATTCCGGTGATTGGAAGAACGGCGGAGAGTGACTCTTTGATTTTTTCTTTCAGTTTCAGATTCAATTTTGTGCTCTCCTTTTAACAGAGAGTTATTTTTTGCATTCCGCAAGCATCATAATGCCCTCAGCGATGAAAACAATACCGGTAAAGATGAACACCCAGGAGACGGTACCGCCTTGGTTCAGCAGGAGACAGATGCCGGCAGCAAGACCGATGACCGGCTTTGCATAGGTGCGAAGCTTTTGCACAGTACTCATGGAATAGCCATCCGTTTTCAAAGAGGAAACCAAATTCATCAGGCAATAGAGGATCATCAATGCCGCCACAATATAGAGCGTGATACTGACAAGCGTCCATCCGAGCAGCACGGTCACAAGGCCGGCGACAATTTTCACAGTGCCACTTTTACTGTCTTTTTTTGCGGCGTCCAGAATACCCATAACGATCAACGCTGCGCCGAGAACAGTAAATGCAATACTCAGCACGTCCCCTTTCAGCGCAATAAACAGGACACCCACAACGATTGCTGCGATTGCAGTAATCAGCTTATCATTGAATTTCATGCTTCGCACCTCGGTCTATCATATTTTGCCCAGAACGCCTTTACGGCATTTTCATACTTTTCCGGTTCCATAAAGTAGCTCATACCGTGATCGGCACCCGGAACAATCAGCAAATCCTTCGGTGCCGTACAGGCAGTGTAGTTCTCGTAGGTCATCTCTACCGGAACAAAATGGTCATCGGCGCCGTGGACAAGAATAACGGGAACATGGGTATGTTTAAGAGCTTCTACCGTCGAATGCTCCTTTGAGCCGACCTGTATTTTCCGACGACACATCCTGTCGGCAATCGCACTGCGTATGCCGAATCGAATGTGGAGGTTATCCTTAGCAATATGCTCCCATATCGCATTGGCCGATGTAAAACCGCAATCCGCCATGATCCCATGTACGTTGGGCGGCAGCTGCAGTCCGGCAGCCATCAGTACGGTGGTAGCCCCCATGGAAACACCGGCAAGGTAAACAGGAATATCGCTTCCGCAGCGTTCAATCTCCCAATTCAGCCAGTCCAGACAGTCAAAGCGTTCGGTAAGGCCGAAGCCCATATATTCGCCACTGCTGTTATTCTGCCCACGCTGCTCAACATAGAGCACGCTGCAGTTGTTTTTGTACCAGAAATCGGAGATCATCCCAAAATCCCGATGCCACGATGAACGCCATCCGTGGAAAGCAATAATCACTCTTTCCGGCTTTTCGCAGGGAAAATAATGTCCGACGAGCTTTTCTCCGTCATGAGCAATGATTTCAACCGTTTCATTCGGCTGTACGGCAAGGCTTTCAGAGGCACTCTCCATCCGGTTTGTGAACTCGTCGCTGCTTTTCTCTCCGGAGATACGCTTATCTGCTTTTTCCATCACCTTTGGCATTTCCCGATCAAGTGCTGTATCGATCAGGGCTTTTATTGTGACATATGCGGACAGCGATGCAACGGCAGCTGTTCCGGCTGCGATTCCTGCCGCTGTTACGATTTTCTTTGTATTCTTTTTCATACTACAACTTCCTTTCTGCTAAGGGATATCTTTAGTGCGCCGATTAAGACAGACGCACCTCCGGATTCGGATCATTCACAACAGATACCGGAAGAGGCCGGTGAGGAGTCGTAAAAGGAAATAACCGGCTTTCTTATAAAACGGCATTTCTCCTTGAAAATCCGGCCCTTCGTTCTCTGTTCCATCGGGCAGCACATGTCTGCTTTGCTCTGCCTTGACAGATGCGTTTTCCCGTAGGCATTGATTCAGCTCCGGGCAGTCGATCACCAGCATGAGCTCCGTGTCCAGATAGGTGCTTCTCAGGTCAAGATTATAGGAGCCGATCATACTGATGTGATCGTCCACCAAAATCGTTTTGGTATGCAGGGACTGCCCGCAGGACACTTCAAAGACCTCACTGCCGGTTGCAAGAATGTTTTTCTTCTCGTTCAGGTAGTCTGTGCAGCCAAAGGGGTTTGCTCCGCTTTCAATGGCATTGGTCATGATTTGGACCCGGCGACCGCCCTCACAGAAGCCTGCCAGTGTTTCATACATACCGTTATTGCAGATAATATAAGGAGTCTCAATCAAAATGCTTTCGCCGTTCTTCATGATGCCGCTCAATTGCTCCCAGAGTACAGGTGCTTTGTTTTCCGGCGAGGTTGGGTTGGAGAGAAGTGTGATACTTTTGGCTTCCAGCGTCTCTCTTTCCAAATCCACCGGCAAATAAGCCTCGGCATACGATCCCTGTAGTTCTGTATAATGCGTTCGGAGCGTTTCCTGTGCCTTTTGGAGGTTTCTCCGGTTGCCGGAGATTTCCTTGTTACAGGGCAAATCCCATATCTTCGCAAAATATGCTGTCAAGGCCTCGGTCGAGCTGTTCGTCCCATCAGAGCAGACCAAAACTTCTCTGTCAATGTTGCGGTCTTCCTTGTCCTTATATTCTCCGAGGAACAAATCGTTTGTGTTTCTTCCGCCTAATAGGTATTGCTTTCCATCCACGATCAGGTATTTGTCGTGCAGGCGGTAATTGATTTTCCAAGGAGTCATAAGATTGATGGGGTTATACAGCTTGATTTGTACATTCGTATTAGCCGCCAATGCACCGATCAGCCTGTTGCAGCGCAAATACATATCTCCGGAAATTCCGTCAACGAGTATTTTGATATTCACCCCACGCTCGGCAGCCTCATTCAAGGCCGCTATCATATCTTTCCCGCTGTTATCCACCCGAAAATCGAATGTTGACAGAATGATCTCGTTTTCGGCCCTGTCTATCAGTCGAAGACGCCAGATAAGCGCTTCACGGTTATCGTCAATACACAGAACCCGTTCTGTCACACCTGTACCGGCGAACTCGGCTCCTTCGAGCTCTATCGGTTCTTTTTGGAATATCGGCGGGACGATCAGGCTGATCAGTATGTAAAGCACAAACAGAATAGCCAAGGCCTTTATACCCTTAAAGATAACGTTTTTCATCAGCACCTTTCCTTTTATCCAGATTTGCAGAAATTATAATGTCCTTTTCTAAACTGAAACGAAACAAAAGGGAATTTGCTCAGGATCATAGTATTCCCGTTTGGATCTGAGAGAACGAGCATAATAAAAGAACGGCGCAGCCTTTTTTCGGCTGCGCCGTAACCATATCATTTGTTGAAGTGCTCAGTCAGATTTTTGGATGAGGTCGTTTTTCTTTAGCTTCCGCACAGCCAAACGGTGTTCAATATTCTCATGCAGTAATTGTGAGATCACCGCCATCAACGGGATAAAGAAGATGATACCTAAAACGCCAAACATCTTCCCGCCCAAAAGGACGGCGAGCAAGGTCCAAAACGGAGATAGCCCGACACTGCTTCCCACAACATGAGGGTAAATAAATTGGTTTTCAACGAACTGTGCCGCCTGATAGACGATCAGGCATAGGATCACCTTGTTTGGCTCAGCCAGCAAAGTCAGCAACATACCGATTGCACAGGACAAGAACGCTCCAATGTATGGTACAAAGGCAAAAGCTGCGGTCAAAACCGCCGTCAGCCCGGCATAAGGGATCCGGAATATAGAAAACGAAAGGAAAATCAGCGTACCAAGTATCAGCACCTCTACACATTGACCTGAAAGAAATTTGGCATAGGTATCGTGAGACAGCTTTGCGATATGGCAGACCTTATCTGCGACAGATTCTTTGCAATAAGCGTACAGCGCCCGTCTTGTTTGTTTGCCAAGTTCCTGCTTTCCAACCAGAACATAAAACATGATCACGAGCGAAACGGCTGCGTTGACAACAGTAGATATTGTAGAGCCGGCAACACTGACAACGGAGCCTATTACTACGCCTGCTCCGTTCATTGCCTTCTCGGCAATGGTTTTCCAATCCAACTTGTTGAGATATGCGCTGATCTCAGCGGTATCAAAGCCATAATTGCGCAGCACCGCTGCCCAGTCGGGCCACTTTTCTTTAATAAGAGAAATGATACTTTTTACGGAGGCTATGAGCTGAGGAATCGCAATGACACATAGTAGCACGATAATAGCGACTAAAAGCAACAATGTAATAATCAAACTTAAAACATTGATTGTGCGCTCGCTTGCTTTGGGCATAAGGCGAGAAAGACGCTTGCCGATCCCGCGCATCGGAACGCTCAGGATAAACGCCATGAGCAACCCTGCAAATACAGGGGTGAGCAATTCCGCACACACATGTAAAAAGTCCGAAATATAGTTCAAGTTGTTTAATGCTGTGAATAGAGCAACGCCGAAAGCAATCAAGCCAAGCTGTTGCTTAAATTTTTTATCCATATCTATTTCTCCACTGCAGAGGTCTGAGCTGATGCTTCTTTCTTTCCGTAACCCAGCCACCAGCCCAAAGCGCACACAGGCAATGCAGCTATGACATCCACAGCAGAATGTTGTTTCATAAAAACAGTCGAAAGGCTGATGCATACTGCGATGATGCCGAACACGATCTTCCATGCAACATTTTGAAAGCGTTTGCAATCCCACAGGGCAAACATAGCGGCAAACGAGCCGATAACATGGAGAGAAGGACAGACATTCGTGTTGGTGTCAAATGAATAAAACCCCGTTATAAAATCAGTAAGTATATTGGGTTCATCGAAATGCTCCGGTCGTAATTCCTGGCAGGTCGGAAATACGATGTAAATAAGCAATGTGATGCCGTATGTAACGATAACAAAGTGCATCATTCTTCGGAAGGCTCTTGTGTCAAAGAAAAAGGTATAGATAAGTGCTCCGATGAGAAAAACAAACCACAGAAGATACGGGATCAGCGCCCATTCCCAGAATGGGATCAAGTCGTCCAGCGCACAGTGTACAACGTAATAATGTCTTTCCGGCTGAAACCGTTCAAGAAACATAAACATCAATCCGAAAAACGGCCAAAACAGCAGCAACTTAACATGTGAAAACTCCGGCGTATTCATTTTTTTGAAACGAAACTGGCGGTAGTCCACCTCCGGTTTGATTTTTTTCGTGCTTCTTTGCATAACATTCCATCCATTCGTAACGTGCGGCAAAAGCGAGATAAGGGTTTACGGTGCTATCGTCGTTAGTAGCTGCTCCTCATATCGTGGTAAGTTCCGAATTTGCATATTGCGCTGTTGCTTTAAGAGTAATTTTTGTAAGCGAGGCCGGTTGAAACGCTGTACCACAATAAATGGCAAATTGCCGAGCAAAATGTAAACGGCCGTCATGCAAATACCTCCTATACCAGGCCAGAACCATAGCATTGCAAGCCCTGCAATCGATAAGATACCGTGTGTCCACTCTGCAACACAGGTTTCTTGGATCATTCTGGGCAAATCGGAAAGCGTTTGCCGCTTTAGCTTTTTTGCCGGCATGATATTTGTAAAAATACGGCTCATATCCGGCACCTTTGCCTGCCACTGCTTCACACGCAGCGCTTTCCATATTGCTTGTTCATATGAATAGCACCGCCACGGGAAATGATCCGCTTTGAACCAAGACTTTGGTACTAACCGTCCGACTACAAAAAACACAACACCCAAGGCCGCTATGTAAAGCAAGCAACGCAAAAAATGTTTCATAAGTTTGATACCTCTTTGATTTGCATAGCGGCCGTTGGAAATGCTGAATTACTTCTGTGGCTGGCCGCTTATCGCAGCAAGAAGCATTTGGGCACATGCCTCCGTGGACACGCCGGATGTATTCAGCAGAATATCGTAATTGCTCTTATCTGCCCACTCCTTCTGTGTCCAGAAGCGGAAATAGTTTTTCCGATCCCTATCCTTTTTCTGCATCAGATATTTTGCGTCAGTCTCCGAAACATTTTCCGTTCGGATAATGCGTTCCACCCTTTTCTCGGTATCGGATGAATAAATAAATGATTTCAGAACACGAGGGCTTTCCCCGAGGATCACCGTGGAGCATCTGCCAATAAAAACAGCAGGGCCTTTCAGCTCGATGTTTACCATTGTCCGACGAATTCCCTCGAACAGCTCATAGACTGTGTTCTTCCGGTTACGTGCGTAGTCCGAAAAAGCAGCAATGTCATACAGAAAGCTACCTGTACGCTGCTCGTCGTAGGTTTTCAGCAGTTCGATAGATACACCCTGGGCTTCAGCGGCTTTGATCAGCAACTCACCGTCATAGTAAGGTATTCCTGCCAATTCGGCAACACGCATACCGATCTCACGGCCGCCGCTTCCGAATTCTCTTTCGATTGCCAAGGATTTCATGGTTGTCTCTCCCTTCTGATTAAGATGCTTTGTCAAACTGGCTGTTGTATAGGTCAGCATAGAAACCGCCCTGTGCCAGCAGTTCCTCATGCGTGCCCTGTTCGATGATGTCGCCTTCCTTCATCACAAGGATCAGGTCAGCGTTTTTAATGGTAGAAAGCCGATGAGCGATCACGAAGCTGGTTCTGTGCTCTGTCAGCGTATCCATAGCCTTCTGCGTCATCAGCTCCGTCCGTGTATCGACCGAGCTGGTCGCTTCGTCCAGGATCATCATTGGGCTGTTTTTGATCATGGCACGAGCAATGGTAAAGAGCTGCTTTTGCCCTGCGGAAATGACCACATTTTCTCCAAGCACGGTATCAAAGCCATTCGGAAGCGTCTCGATAAAGTGATAGATCCCACACGCACGGCAGGCCTTTTCAAGTTCTTCGTCCGTAACCCCTGTTTTGTTGTAAACGAGATTTTCACGCACGGTTCCGTCAAACAGCCAGGTGTCCTGCAGCACCATGCCAAACAGCTCGTGGATGTTTTCTCGTGTCAAATCGGAGGTAGAAATACCGTCAATGCGGATATCGCCGCCGACCAGATCAAAGAACCGCATCAAAAGGTTGACCATTGTTGTCTTACCGGCACCTGTAGGACCGACGATAGCGACTTTCTGCCCCGGCTTGATGTGAGCAGAAAAATCTTTGATAATGATTTTGTCCGGATTATCCGGATAGCTGAAGCGAACATGGTCGAATTCGACCTCGCCATGCACCTCGGTCAATTTCTCGGTCTTATAGCTTTCATCCGAAAGTTCTTCCTCCTGCAGGAAGTCGAATATCCGATCTCCGGCGGCAGCTGCCGTCTGCATCTGCGTCATACCCTGTGCCAGTGTGCTGAGCGGGGAGGTAAACAAGCGGACAAACATGATAAATGCCGTGATTACGCCAAAGGTGATCTGCCCATCCATAACCAAAGCCGCACCGATCACACAGACCGCTACATAACCGAGATTGCCGATCACATTCATCAGCGGCTGCATAACGCCGGATAGAAACTGACTTTTCCGGTTTGCATCGTAAACCGCACGGTTCATCCCGGCAAAGTTCTTTTTGATCTCGTTGTTGGCACGGGAAATGCGTACAACATCATGGCCGGAGTACATTTCCTCCACATAGCCGTTGAGCTTACCGAGACTCTGCTGACGGGCGACGAAGTATTTTTGAGAACGGGATATGATTACCGCCATTACAACGAATCCAATCAGCGTAATGGCGATCGCTGCAAGCGCCATTCGCCACTCCGTCACAAGCATCATAATCAGGCAGCCTACGAATTGGGCAACTGCACTGATCATCGACGGAAGGCTGTTGGAAAGTGCCTGCTGAAGCGTGCTGACATCATTTGTCACACGGCTCAGAATATCGCCGTGCGAGATTTTCCCAAAGCACTTCATAGGGACCTTATTGATTTTATCGGAAAGATCCCGCCGCATTTTCTTGGACAGATCCAGCGTAACGGTAGCCATGATATATTGCTCAATATATCCGCACACTTCACCGATCAGATAGATCGCCAGCAGGACGCCTCCCACCTTTGCAACGGCAGAAAGGTCAATGCCGGTCATCAGTCCGTCTGAGATCAGATCCGTGATACGACTAAGCTGGTTTGGCCCGATGATCGTCAAGACAGCGCCGATCATGGAAAACACAAACGCAATGATCATTGGCAGCCGCAATTTTGAAGAATAGGTAAACAGTTCTTTCAGAACGCCCTTTATTCCTCGTTTACTTTTTTCGGGCACGCCTGTTCGGCGCCCCATCATTTGATTTCCGTTCATTTACAGAGCACCTCCTTATGCGCCCAGTTCTTCGGCGGACAACTGCGACATGGCAATTTCTCGATAGACAGCACAATTCTTTATCAGTTCCTCATGCGTACCGATCCCAACGGCCTTGCCTTCATCCAGAACGACGATCTTATCGGCGTTGCGGATCGTACCGATTCTCTGGGCAACGATCATGCAGGTAACGCCGCCGAGCTTTTCGGCAAGACCTTTTCGCAGCGCTGCATCGGTTTTGTAGTCCAATGCGGAGAAGGAGTCATCGAAAATCAAAATCTCGGGATTTCTCGCCAACGCACGGGCGATTGCCAAACGCTGCTTCTGTCCGCCGGAAACATTGGATCCGCCCTGTGAAATCGGTGCATCTAATTTGCCGGGCAGTTTTTCGACAAATTCACTTGCCTGGGCAAGTTCCAAGGCTTTCTGTGCGTTTTCGTCGGTAGGAACTGCGGCGCTTTCACCGAACAGCACATTATCCCGGATGTCACCGGCAAACAGAACCGCTTTCTGCGTTACATATCCGATACGGTCGTAAAGGGCGTCGAAGGTGTATTCTTTTATATCCTTTCCGTCGATCAGGACCGTGCCGGAGGTCGTGTCGTAAAAGCGAGCTGCCAGGCTGATGAGCGTTGTTTTACCGCTGCCGGTCGCACCGATAAATGCAATGGTTTCACCTTTATTCACCTTAAAGCTGATGTTTTCCAATACATCCTTATCCGAGGTGGGATAGTGGAAGGAAACATCCTTGAACTCGACTGTGCCCACTTCGGGAGCGTTGTCCGATTTTCCTTCCCGTAAGGTGATTTTTGCATTCAGCACCTCATTGATACGCCCGGCAGAAACCTGGGCCGAAGGGAAGAACATTACAATCATGACCATCATCATAATGGACATGATGACATAGGTTGCATAGGTGCCGAATACCATAATGTCACCGAATGTTGCGATCCTCGCTGCGACATCTGTAAGTGCGACCTTTTCCACGATAGATGCGCCTACCCAATAGACGGTCAATGCCAAAGTATTCATAGCGAACGAGACAGCCGGCATAAGCATCGCAAATCCGTGCTGATTGAACAGCTGCGTTCTCATCAGTTCGTCGTTGGCCTGCTCAAATTTTTCCGCTTGATATTTCTCGGCATTATAAGCGTGCACCACATTGATGCCCGTCAGATTTTCACGGGATACACGGTTGATGTTATCCGTCAATTTCTGCACACGGCGGACACGCGGCACGATCACCGCAATGACGATTGCCATCATGGCAAGCAGCGCCACGACAAAGCCGGCGGTGATAACAGACAGCGTCCAGCTTTTGTTGATGATCTTTATGACCGCCCAAATCGCCATGATCGGAGATTTGATCATAATTTGCAGGCCCATTGCCACAAGCATCTGGATCTGCGTGATGTCATTCGTCGTGCGGTTGATCAGGCTCGGAACAGAAAACTGCTGCATTTCATACTGACCGAAATCCGCCACCTGATTAAACACCTTTTCACGGATTGTATAGCTGAAGCCTGCGGCAGTCTGCGCTGCCAAGTATCCGCAAATTACCGCAAGCAGAGCGCTTGCGAGCGTGCAGCCGAGCATTTCAAGCCCTGTTTGCCAGATGTCACTCATTGCGCTGCCAGGGGTCTTGATAAGTACTGTCAGGTCGCTCATATAGTCCGGCAGGCGCAGATCAAAATAGATCTGACCCAATACCAGAATGGCGCAAAGCCCGGCAGTCAGCCACTCCTTGCGTTTCATTTTCTTTAATAGCTCAAACATATTGGTTTGCTCCCATAATCTTTGTTGTTTATAATACCGTTAAGTTCGATACTTTGCCATCAGTTCCTTAAACAATTCCTGCGTCGAGGGCGGCGTATAGGTAATAGCGTTGGCCCCGGCCACGATTGTCTCATAGATGCTTTCGTTGGTTTTCCCACCGGATGCAACCAGCGGAACATTCGGAAACTCCGAGCGGATTTTTCGTACAACATTCGGAGTCTCTTTTCCGCAGGCGATATTTAAGATCGCAGCGCCATGCTGCAAACGGCTGGCAATGTCCGTGCCCTCATGCGTCACCGTGATAATCACCGGAATATCTACGGCGTTGCTTACAGCCAGAAGATTCAGATCGGAAATCGGTGCATTCAGCACAACTCCCATAGCACCTTGCGACTCCACGTCCTTCGCCAAGGATACCGTCCTTATTCCCTTGGTCGTCCCGCCACCAACGCCGCAGAACACCGGGATATAAGAGGAGCGAATGATTGCATCGCTGATCGCTTGCTGCGGAGTAAAGGGATAGACCGCAAACACGGCATCGGCGTCACAATTCCGAATAATTGCAAGATCGGTGGTAAAGACAAAGCTTTTGATCCTGCGTCCGTTGATGATAATTCCGCTGGCTTGGAAAACCGCCTCCGGGATCTTCAGAATATGCTGCCGCAAACGGCTGCCGATCTGAGGGATCTGCTCCTTTTTCATTTCTTCCATACTGCATCTCCTGTATTACCAGTCGGAGTTTCTGCGGGCAAAAGCCGCAATAATGCTTTCGATGCCGAACAGGATCAGATAGATTGCCACCATATAGCAGATCGCTCTGAGCGTTACAAAGGAAAGCGCCGGACTAAAGATCATCACAAATCCGAGCACAAGCCCGAGAATGTTCAGAATCAGTGAGAAATAGTAATAAAACGGATTTCCAATCAAACGAATCAGGTTTGTCCTTGTCAGCTCGGATATGCAGTGGGCGATAAACCAAATCGGGAGAAGAATCGTCAGTGCCCATTTCCCGACATTGGGATTGGCGATCAGCATCACGCCGCACATAACGCTTAAAATCCCAGAGATCAACGACAGCATCGGACCGAAGCCGATAAAGCGGGAAAGCCGGGCATATACCACGAGATCTTCAATGCCCATCACAATGGCGATCACGCCGTAAATAACGACCGCTCCCGTCAGCATGCTTTCCGGGCGGATAAAGGCAAAGATGCCAAGCAGGATCAGGAGCACGCCGACGATCAATTCGCTCCATCCAAAGCCGTTTTTTCTTTTCATACCGCATTCCCATCCTTTCTGTTCAAAATCGTCATGAATTCGCTGCCCGTAATGGTCTCTTTCTCGTAAAGATAGCTTGCAAGTTCATCCAACTTCTTGCGATTGTCTGCCAGCAGACGGCGAGCCTTTTCATGCTGCTTTTTGACAGTCTCCACGACCTTCTGATCGATTTCTTTTTGTGTATCCGCCGAGCAGGCAAGCGAGGTATCGCCGCCGAGGTACTGGTTGCTGACCGTCTCCATCGCAACCATATCGAATTCATCGGTCATACCGTAGCGGGTAATCATCGCACGGGCAAGTTTGGTTGCTTGCTCGATGTCATTAGAGGCACCGGTTGTAATCTGCCCGAATACGATCTCCTCCGCCGCACGGCCACCGGTCAGCGTGGCAATTTTGTTTTCCAGTTCTTCCTTGGTCATCAGAACCTTATCGTTCTGCTCGACCTGCATGGTGTAGCCCAGTGCGCCGGAGGTTCTGGGGATGATCGTGATCTTCTGCACCGGTGCGGAAGCCGTCTGCAAAGCAGCGACCAGCGCATGGCCAATCTCATGGTAGGCGACGACCTTCTTTTCATCATCGGTCATGATGGCGTTTTTCTTCTGATAGCCGGCGATGACGACCTCAATGCTTTCCTCCAGGTCTGCCTGCTCTACGACTGTGCGCCCACTGCGCACCGCACGGAGGGCAGCTTCGTTGATGATGTTCGCAAGCTCTGCGCCGGAGGTTCCGGAGGCCATACGGGCGATGGTATGGAAGTCCACATTGTCCGCCGTTTTGATCTTCTTCGCATGGACCTTGAGGATGGCTTCACGACCTGCGAGGTCAGGCAGCTCCACGGGAACACGGCGGTCAAAGCGGCCGGGGCGGGTCAGCGCCGGGTCAAGGGACTCCGGGCGGTTGGTCGCCGCCAGAATGATGACGCCGTTGTTGCCTTCAAAGCCGTCCATCTCGGTCAGAAGCTGGTTAAGCGTCTGTTCACGCTCATCGTTGCCGCCTATCTGACCATCGCGCTTTTTACCGATGGCATCGATCTCATCGATAAAGACGATACAGGGCGCTTTTTCCTTGGCCTGCTTGAACAGGTCACGCACTTTTGATGCACCCATACCGACGAACATCTCCACAAATTCCGAGCCGGACATGGAGAAAAACGGAACACCGGCTTCGCCTGCAACAGCCTTAGCCAGCATCGTTTTGCCGGTACCCGGAGGGCCTACAAGCAATACGCCCTTGGGCATAGATGCGCCGACATCGGAATACTTCTTGGGATTATGTAGGTAATCGACGATTTCGGCAAGATTTTCCTTTGCTTCATCCTCACCAGCGACATCGGCAAAACGGATGCCGTCCGTGGACGGAACGTAGACCTTGGCATTGCTTTTTCCCATACCGAACGCCATCGCATTTGGGCCGCCTGCCTGGGACATCATTTTCTTCGCCATATACTGTCCGAGGGCAGCAAAGATCAGGATCGGCAGAATAAATGTCAGGAAAAAGCTGAGCAGCGGAGACATGCCTTTTTCAATATTCCGTGTGAATTTAGCTCCCGATGCATACAGCCGCTCGGTCAGGGTGGGGTCGTTCATTTCGCCGGTCTTGTAGATCTGGGTATTGTCCTTGTCTGTGAATACGATCTCGGAATCGGCAACCTCTACGCTGCCGATATCTTTATCCTCGATCATCTTCATAAAGGTACCGTAATCAACCTCTTTCACTCTGGCATTTGCAAGCAACGGAGAGATGACCATGTTGAAAACCAGAATGACCAACAAAACAATGCCGTAATAATAGATCAGGGGTTTTCTCGGTGACTTAACTTCTTTCATACTTACCCGACTCCTTTTCGTTCATTGTGGTGAGTATACTGTCCATTTCTAAACTGAAACGAAACAAACCGGAGAAAAAACTCCGTTTTGCTTCATTTCGTCAGCCATCGAGACCTATGTTTTTCTTTGCTGTGGACAGCATAAGCTTGATGCGGTTCAGCTGATTGACCTCGCTGGCACCGGGGTCATAATCCACCGCAGCAATATTGCTTTGCGGGTATGCTTTTTTCAGCGCTTTGATCACGCCCTTGCCTACAACATGGTTTGGAAGACACGCAAACGGCTGAATACAAACTACATTCGGCGTGCCATGTGTGATCAGTTCGATCATTTCTCCGGCTAAGAACCACCCCTCACCGTATTGATTGCCCAAAGACAAAAAGGGTTTTGTCATTTCAGCAATCCGGTAAACAGACAATGGGGCCTCAAACCGTTTGCTTTCGTTCAGCGCATCAGTTGCCGGTTTGCGCAGAGCGGCAATCAGCCTTATTGCCGCCTTGGATACGATGACCGAAGATTTTTTGGTGCCGAGGTATTCCGCCTTGTATTGGGAGCCGAAAACACAGTAATTGAAGAAGTCCAGCAGATCCGGAACAACAACCTCGGCACCTTCCCGTTCCAGCAGTTCCACCAAGTGGTTGTTTGCCAGCGGCATATACTTCACAAGGATCTCACCGACAATGCCGACCCTCGGCTTACGGATCGTTTCATCGATGGGGAAGCTGTCAAACGCATTGACGATTCCACGGCATACTTCCTTATAGGTGTACTGCGTTTTTGAATTTATGAGTGAGTCGATGCAAATATCCTGCCACTTTTTATGGAGCGCATCGGCAGAACCGGGTATGACCTCATACGGTCGCACACGGTACAGGCAGCGCATAAAAAGATCTCCGTAGACGATCGTTTTTGCGGCATCCGTGACTAAACCGGCGGACAGGCTGAAACCCTCATTTTTCTCCATCCCGTTGGCGTTCAGGGAAATGACCGGAATATGGGAGTATCCGGCCTTATCCAAGGCGCGGCGAATGAAGGATACATAGTTGCTGGCACGACAGCATCCGCCGGTCTGTGTCATAACGATTGCCAAACGGTCGGTATCATATTTGCCGGAAAGTACTGCATCCATAAATTGTCCGACCACCGTAATAGAAGGATAGCAGGCATCGTTATTGACATATTTGAGTCCCATATTCACAGCACTGCGATTGTCATTGTCCAGAACAACCAGGTTATATCCGTGCTTGCGGAACACGGGCTCCAAAATATCAAAATGGATCGGACTCATTTGCGGCGCAAGAATGGTATACCCCTTTTCCCGCATTTCTTTGGTGAACTCTGTTCGGTGATACGCCACAGGCTTTGCCGTCGCCCTGCTTTGATCCTGCTTTCGCATAGCCATAGCAGAGAGCAAGCTGCGGATTCGGATACGGACAGCGCCGAGATTGGCGACCTCGTCGATCTTCAAAAGCGTATACAGCTTGCCGGAAGCCTCCAGAATCTCGCTTACCTGATCTGTCGTTACGGCATCAAGTCCGCATCCGAAAGAATTGAGCTGAATCATCTCCAATTTATCATGTTGGCAGACAAATTCCGCTGCATTGTACAGCCGGGAATGATATACCCACTGATCCACAACACGCAAGGGCCGGGACGGCTCAAAACCGATGGGAAGACTATCCTCAGTAAAAACCGTCAGACCGTAGGAGGCAATCAGTTCCGGGATCCCGTGGTTGATTTCGGGGTCGATATGATACGGCCGCCCCGCCAGCACGATTCCGCACTCGCCGTTATGCTTCATCTGATTGAGCAGGCGCTTGCCTTCCGTACGAATATCTGCCTTGACCCGCTGCTGTTCTGCCCATGCCGCTTTTACTGCCGCATGCACCTCCGGTGCGGGAATATTCCATTCCTCACGGCAGAGCTTTACCATGCGGTCAGCAACCGTCTTTTCATCGGTAAACGCCATAAATGGGCGTATGTAGCGCACGGCTCCATTGGTAACGGCTTCCACATTGTTTTTGATGTTTTCAGGATATGAAACAACAATGGGGCAATTAAAATGGTTCTGTGCTCCCAGCGTTTCCTGGTGTTCGTAGAATACGCAGGGGTGAAAGATCGTTTTGATGCCTTGGTTGATGAGCCACTGTACATGGCCGTGCGCCAGCTTTGCGGGGTAACATTCCGATTCGGATGGGATTGACTCCATCCCAAGCTCGTAGATCTTTCGGCTTGAAAAGGGGGATAAGATGACCCGGAAATGCAGCTGTTTGAAAAAGGTTGCCCAAAACGGGTAGTTTTCATATAGGTTCAGCACCCGGGGAATACCGATCGTCCCCCGTGCGGCAGCTGACTCTGCAAGCGGCTCATAGCCAAATATGCATCGGCGCTTGAATTCAACCATATTGGGTGCAGCTTTTTTCCGCTCGGCATTGCCGACCATCTTTTCACAGCGATTTCCTGTGATGTGGCGGCGCTCTCCGTCAAAAACATTTACCGTCAGCATACAATGGTTGGCACAGCCGCCGCAGCGTCTTGTGAAAGAGGAATAGGTCAGCGCCTCGATCTGCTCCAGTGAAAGCATCTTAGTCGGTGTCGGTGCTCCGGTGTAATTGCGTCTGGCGATCAATGCGGCACCGAAAGCACCCATCACGCCGGAAATATCCGGGCAAATCACTTCTGCACCGGCAATTTCTTCAAACGCCCGCAAGACAGCCTTGTTATGAAAAGTACCGCCCTGCACGACGATATGGCTGCCAAGCTCCTCCGCCGAGGACAGCTTGATGACCTTATACAAAGCGTTTTTGATCACGGAATAGGCAAGGCCGGCGGAAATATCCGAAACCGAGGCACCTTCTTTTTGTGCCTGCTTGACATTGGAATTCATGAAAACCGTGCACCGGGTACCGAGGTCAACCGGGTGTTCGGCAAATAGTGCGGTTTGTGCGAACTCTTCTGCAGTATATCCTAAAGAGTTTGCAAAGTTTTCAATAAAGGAACCGCAGCCAGAGGAGCAGGCTTCGTTAAGCATGATACTGTCCACAGCACCGTTTTTCAGACGGATACATTTCATATCCTGACCGCCAATGTCCAGCACACAGTCCACTTTTGGATCGAAGAAAGAAGCGGCCGTACAGTGAGCAATCGTTTCCACTTCTCCGTCATCCAGAGAAAAGGCAGCCTGCAGCAGTGCCTCTCCGTAGCCGGTAGAGCACGCCCGGACGATTTTTGCATTCCCCGGCATTAGCGTTTGCAGTTCGTGGATACCCTTTTTTGCCGCCTCGATTGGGTTGCCGTTGTTGTTCGTGTAGTAAGAATACAGCAGTTCACCGTTTTCCCCGATCAGCGCCATCTTGGTTGTCGTAGAACCAGCGTCGATTCCCAGATAGCAGTTCCCTCGATAGGCGGAAAGCTCACCACGGGCAACGGAAGCCCGAGCGTGTCTGCAGCAGAACTGCTCATATTCTGCGTGACTTTCAAATAGAGCCGGAAGCCGGGGCATTTCAAAAGAGATTGAGACGCCGTTTTTCAGACGCTCGATCAGGGTGTCGATTGGGACAGTGTCTTTTTCCGTGCTTTCCATTGCAGCGCCCATGGCGGCAAACAGATGGGAGTGATCCGGATCAACAGTCGTTTCCGCTGTCAAACCAAGAGTCCGTACAAATGCCTTTTTCAGTTCCGGCAGAAAATGCAGCGGACCTCCGAGAAATGCCACGCATCCCCGGATCGGCTTTCCGCAGGCAAGACCGGAGATCGTCTGGTTCACGACTGCCTGAAAAATAGATGCTGCAAGGTCCGCTTTGGTTGCCCCTTCATTGATCAAGGGCTGAATATCTGTTTTCGCAAATACGCCGCAGCGTGCTGCGATCGGGTAGATCTGCTTGTACTGCTCAGCCTCTCTATTCAGTCCGGCGGCATCCGTTTGCAGCAGCGATGCCATTTGATCGATGAAAGAGCCGGTTCCGCCGGCGCAGACACCGTTCATTCGCTCCTCTAATCCGCCGGTAAAGTATATGATCTTAGCATCCTCGCCGCCAAGTTCAATCGCCACATCCGTCTGCGGCGCACATTTTTTCAGGGCTGTAGCGACGGCAACGACCTCCTGGACAAAGGAAATATCCAACGCTTTCCCCAGATTGATCGCACCGGAGCCGGTAATGCAAACCTGCAGTTCACATTCCCCAACAGATTTCTTGGCTTCTTCCAACAAAGTGGATAGGGTTTCCTGCGTGTGGGCCTGATGCCGTCTGTATTCTCCGTAAAGGATCTCATCGGCGTCATCAAGTACCACAAGCTTTACGGTCGTGGAGCCGATGTCGATTCCGGCACGGTATTTTTTCATAGATGATTCCTCCTGCGCTTATAAAAAGAAGCCGCCTGCGTATGTGCAGAAAAGATAAGTAAACGGAACGGCAAATAAATGACTGTCAAACCTGTCCAGTATACCGCCGTGTCCCGGCAGCAGATTGCCATAGTCTTTGATGCCGCAAATACGTTTGATCACTGACATAGACAGATCACCGAACTGGCCGACAACGGAGGTCATAAGCGCCCAAAGTGCCAGCGTTCCGTAATTTACTTCAATCTTTACAAATTTCTCAACAACGATCCCGCCAAGCAGTGCCAATAGCACCCCGAACAATAGGCCGCCAAGGGAGCCTTCTATGGTCTTATTTGGGCTTACCTTCGGCATTAGCTTATGCCGTCCCAAACCTCGCCCGATCAGATAGGCGGCGACATCCGTGACAAAGCACAATGTGACAGCAAAAATCAGATAATACAGTCCGCTATTCAGGCTTCTCAGCTCCGGAATGGCTTTAAAGAGCACAATGATCAGGAGCACAATGAAAAATGCCTTGACGGGAGAGTCCAAGCTGCAATGTTTTTGCCGTATCATCAGCCAAATGGATGCTACAGTTGCAAAAATAAATGCCACCGTCAGTACGATCTCGGAACGGGGAATGTGTACGAAAGCAGCCAAAACGGCAATGAGCATAGAAACAGTAAACATCACTTCATTTTCGATTGTGCCGGTTGCGCGGTATATTTCATACACCGAAAAGGCGCAAAGGATGGCGGTAGCCACCAAAATGACCGCCGGTATGTAAGAATAGAATAGGATTAAGTAAACGGCGGCTGTTATAAACGCACCGGTTATCGTTCGCTTGAGTATGGTTGTGACCCCTCGTAATAAAACTACTGTATTATTTATCTTTTATACTATCGAGCAACATATTCCGTATTTCTGCGCCGATCGTATGTGTGGTTCCGTTTTCCACATCGCTTGCAGGAATCACCTGCACGATGTCCAAATATACATCGGAATGCCGGCGTAGGACATTCTTATGGATCTGTTCCGTTCCCCTGATGGACATAACGACAATCGGTGTGCCGGCCTTTTTGGCAATGTGGAAAACACCGTCGTGAAACGGGAGCAATTCTCCGGTTTTGCTTCGGGTGCCCTCCGGATATACACCGATAGAGACCTCGCCGCTCTGAAGCAGATCAGAAGCTTTATTGATCGTCCTCAATGCCTTTCGCGGGTTCTCCCGGTCGATCGGCATAAAGCAGCATTTCCGAATAATTCGTCCGAAAAACGGAATCTTAAAATTCTCGCCTTTTGAGATAAACGCAATATCCCACGGTTTCAGCACAAGCCACTCAATGATCGGGTCAAAATTGGAGCGATGGTTTCCGACAAACATCAGCTTTTGATTCTTAGGTATCTTCTCCAGTCCGCTTGTATATACTCTGATTCGCAGCACCTTCAAAGCAGCGGCAGAAGCGCTGTAAGCAGTGTGCGGTAAAAACGGCTGTTTTTCTCATATTCTTTTTTCGGATCGACGCATAGGCTGCAAATTGCAAGGAAGCAAATATAGAGCAGCAGGACGGCGAGAATGCCAAGCAGTATGTAAACAACAACCATTTTATCCCTCCTTGGATCTGTGGTTTGCTGATTCAGTTCGTGCGGAACAGATTCAGGTAAAACCGTATGTACAGCGTAAGGGACATAAGCATAACGCAAATGCAAATTCCGATCAGAACATTTGCCACCGTTTCCGATATACTCGGGAACAAGATAAGGCACGTCATAACCAGATACAGAACCACGGTGTTGAGCTTGCCATACCATTTTGCGCTGTTAACAACATCTTTCTTTTGAATTGCCATATACCCGAGCACGGCCATAATGATCTCCTTGACCACAAAGAGAACAATCAATCCGCGCATCCAGCGATATTTCACCGTCAAGCAGAGGATCACCGTAGCCTGCGTCAGCTTGTCTGCCACGGGATCCAAAATCTTTCCGAGGTCTGACACCATATTGAATTTGCGGGCGATGAATCCGTCAATAATATCCGTTGCACCGGAGATTAAAATCACAGCCACTGCAGCAGAATATTCCTGCTTTCCTATATATAGCCACACGATCAGCGGAATCAGCGCCAAGCGTATCACACTTAATAAATTCGGTATCGTCAATACCTGATCTTTTCTGAATATCCTATGCATATGTAATATCTCCCATCGGCCTGTCGCCATTATAATATCGTTTATCTTCGCATTTATACAGCTGCCATTTCACTGTCCTGTTTTGCTTTCTCTGCCGGTGAAACGCATGACCGAACCGTATATTCCATGACTTCCGGTACAACTTCGCCGTCGATCTGAAGCGGTGCCGGCTCATTATATTTCACTTGAATGGTCTTTCCTTCCAGAATCGTCATCTGATTCGTATACTTCAGATGCTTGCCGCTGAAAATCGACGGAAAGATCATTAGTCCACGCAGTTTGCCGACATCGTGGAATATCAGAATGGATACCTTTCCGTCTTCACGTAATCTGTACTGCTCCGGCGTCGGCATCATACCCCCGCCATAGAACCTGCCGTTCATGACAGAGGCAAGCCACACTTTTTTATATTGATAGCGTTTGCCGTCAACAACGACGGTCACATTCTTGGGCTTATAGTGAAACAGCAACCCGGTGATGGCGATCTTCGTATAATTTACCGGCTTGGGCTTTTTCCTCTTCTTGTTTTCCTCTCGGAGCTTTTCTCCAACCTCACAGCAATAACCGTCAATGCCGAAACCGACATTGTTCAGGAACAATTCAGACTTTCCTTTAACGCTTACACGAGGTAGCCGTTCAAAATATGGGTTGAGGCAAACCGTTGGATCCGAAAACGGTTTTTGCCCGACATCCCTCGCAAAATCGTTGCCGGTTCCCGTGGGGTAGTAGTAGAGCTTATTGGGAATGTTCATTCCGTTAACATCGTTGACAAAACGATTCAGGGTGCCGTCTCCGCCGCATAAGATCACAGTGTCATTCGGGTCTAATCCGTTAAAAAAAGTCTTATAACTGATGATGCGGCAAATATTGATCGCCACAGCCCCTTCATTGGCATCCTGCAAGGCTTTTACGGCTTTCTCGGTCTCCGGACCGCCTGCACAGGGATTATAAAGAATATATTTTTCAGACATAAGTTCATTACCTCCTCGAAGCATCGTCCCTGTTCTGTAAATTTATCAGTGCGTGCTTAATGTAAACTTTGATTCTGTTCCGGCTTTCAAGCGCCTGAAGTTTTCCTTATGCCGCAGCGCCACAAAAATAACGATTGCAGCGTCTATCAAAATTACGGATACAGGTGCTTTGAACAGCAGCAGAAGCAATGGGCTGCAGAGCGTCGCAGCAACAGTAGCAAGCGACATATATTTTGTGGTAAGCAGCAGTACAACCATCATTCCGGTCACGATCAGACCGACCCGCCAGTCTGTTACCCAAATCGTTGAAAGACTGACGAGAAATCCTTTGCCGCCTTTGAAGCCGTACCAGATCGGATAGGCATGTCCAAGAACAGCAAAAAGGCCTGTATAGACAGCCCCTAACTGATAAAGCCCCAGATATTTTTCAAACAGCTTTTGAATTCTTCAACGGAAACCTGCGCTGTCGTGATACGCTTTCCGCCACGGATCGTCTCGTAAAGTCTGTGTGCTTCTGCGGGTGTCCATGTGAGAAGCGCCGGAGACTCTTTGCCATCCTCGATCGTGGACATTCTGGCGTAGTCGATGTCGTATTTTTCGAGTTGCTCTGCGCTCAGGTCTGCGCAGGAATCGGTGATGATCTTAACTTTTCTCATGGTAAAAACTCCTTTTTATGTAATGAATCTTTGAAATGCTGCTTGCCGGTTAGAAAGAATCAAGCTTTTCCCGGATAAACCTCACTGCGTTTTCCGCATCCGTTTCATCGGGATGCCCCTCGGACAATTTTGCCTCGGAGATCATTTTTTTGATGGCAGGATCGTCCGGTTGCTGTGCGAACTGTCTTTGGATTTTGCTCAACACCTCCTCCGCTATCTGACCTCGACACAGCAAAATGCCGCAATAGTCGCATTCGTCCGGCAGAAAAGGTTCGATCTTGCGCTCGATAAGCCGCTTGTATTCCTCACTTGGCTCTATGCCGCAGGTCACAAACAGGAATATCTTCTTTCCGGCCAGCCGGTCCAATGCGTCCATGACTTTTAGCGGGACTGTACCGTTGTTTATGCCGAATCCTACTAAATACACATCGGCCGCAAGGGTAACTTCTTCCTCTTGCAGGTTCGTCAAAAAAGCTTGATTTTCCGGAAGACGCTTTGCAATGCCGTATGCCAGCTTTTCTGTATTGCCTGATAAACTGTAATAGGCTATTTCATAGTTCAAGTCTGTCACTCCCTTAAAAACCGTTATTTCGACATTTTCTGCGGAGAGTGTAGCAAGCAATTCTAAACTGAAACGAAACTGCCCGGATTTTCAAAAGTTTCGTTTCAGTTTAGAATTTGAATATACGATAATGGTACTATGAAACACGGAAAGGGAAAAATCTCTATCGACCTCATCGAGGACGATCTGGTGTTCATCACCAACGGCTGCTGCACCGATACCTCCTGCTATGGCGACCAGACTCATGCACCCGATCTGTCCGGCATTGAAAACGGCAAGGGCGATTCCTGGGATATGTGGAAAGCTATCGCTGCTCAGGCCGAGCACGGCGAGTACGGCAACCCGGACAAATTCTGCTCCGATGTGGATGCCACCAACTGGATGAGCGCTACCGTCGCCACTTCCAATGAAGAGATCATTCAGCACATTATGAATGTTTGCAAGCGTGACCCGCGCTCCGGCAAGGTAACCACCGGCGGCATTGTCACCGTCAAGGACAGCACCGACAACTGGTATCTCTCCTGGACCATTAACCGCCAGCCGCAGTTCAAGTCCCAAGATAAGAACATGGTGCTTGTGTGGTTGTATTCTCTGAACACCAATAAGGAAGGCAACTATGTAAAGAAGGCCATGCGGGACTGCACTGGCGAGGAGGTCTGCCGTGAGTGGCTGTACCACATCGGCATGCCGACCGAAAAGATCGATGCGCTGGCACACGATGCCTGCAACACCACCACCTGCTTTATGCCGTATATCAATTCCTTCTTCCAGCCTCGTAAGGAGTCTGACCGTCCGAAGGTCGTGCCCGATGGCGCTGTGAACTTCGCCTTCATCGGTCAATTTGCCGAGACGCCCCGTGACACCATCTTCACCACCGAGTATTCCATGCGTACCGGTATGGAGTCGGTCTACACGCTGCTTGACATCGACCGCGGCGTGCCGGAGGTCTGGGGCAGCAAGTACGATGTGCGTGAGATCCTGCGTGCCTGCTACTACGCCATCGACAAGAAGCCGATCAGTGAGGCACCGCTGTCCTTCAAGGAGAAGGAAATGCTCAAGGTGGTCCTGAAAAAGGTTAAGGGCACAGATATCGAGATCCTGCTGAGAGAAAGCGGACTCATCGAGTAAAAAATACAGAACCAATGGGCGGCTGCCGATGCACAAAAAGCGTCGGCAGCCGCTTTTTTCATTATGCGAGGAACATTTCAGCCGGCATTGACACGTCGGGCGTGATACTGTAAAATATATATAGTTCGCAGAAACGAATACAAGCGGAGGAAATGTATGGATTATATCTCTGTAAAGGAAGCTGCCGAGCAGTGGCAGGTTTCGCAGCGCTGGGTGCAAAAGCTCTGTAAGGAAAACCGGATAGACGGGGTGCTGCGTTTCGGACATTCTTATATGATTCCGAAGGATTTGAAAAGGCCTGTCGATCTTAGATACAGCATCAACAAACCTGCGAAAAAGGAATAAGTTTATTTTCAGTTGATTTTGCAGCATTATTCTATGGGAGATAATTTAGCCGAGGAGGATATTTATGTTTCACATTCTCGTTGTAGATGACGATAAGCATACCAGGAAGCTGCTCCGTGCCGTGTTGGAAAATGCCCATTACACCGTAACAACGGCAACCAACGGAGAAGAAGCGCTGGAGGCTCTGGACAAAGAGCATATTGATCTGGTTGTACTGGACATTATGATGCCGAAAATGGACGGATATGAATTTACACGGTTTGTTCGGGAAACAGATAATGCGCTGCCTATATTGATGGTAACGGCAAAGCATTTACCGGCAGATGAGAAAAAGGGATTCCTTGTGGGAACCGACGATTATATCACAAAACCGATCGACGAGGAAAAGCTGCTTTTGCGTATCAAAGCATTGCTTCGGCGTGCGCAGATCGTCAGCGAACAGAAAATCACGATTGGTGATGTTGTTTTGGACTACAATGCCTTTACGGTCACAAAAAATGGTGAAACGCAGGAGCTACCGCAGAAGGAATTTATGCTCCTGTATAAGCTGCTTTCTTATCCCGGTCAAATTTTCACCCGTATTCAGCTGATGGATGAGATATGGGGGACGGATAGCGAAACCGGTTGGGAAACCGTCACCGTTCATGTCGGGCGCTTACGCAAACGCTTTGAAGGATGGAATGAATTTGAGATCGTTGCTGTTCGTGGGCTTGGTTATAAGGCGGTGAAGAAGGTATGAATAAAAGGAAGCGAACAGGGCGGATCGCTTTGGCACTGCTGATCTCCGGCATTGTTTTTCTTACCAACACGATCGCTATGCTGCTGACGATCGTAGCTATCTATGGACTGGCCCGACTCGGAGTCATTGAAACGACCGGAGGACAGGTAGGATTACCGGAGCTTTTGAGGTTCTTCTTTTACACCAGTCTGGTTATTGGATTTCTTCTCGCCTCTTTGACAGGAAAAATCATTCTAAAACCAATCAAGCGTATTATCGATCAGCTTGACCGGCTGGCAAGCGGCGACTTCAAGACGAGACTGCATTTCGGCAAGCCTATTGCCGACCATCCCACCTTCAAGCAGGTAGAAAAAAGTTTCAATCGGGCGGCAGAAGAACTGGATTACACAGAAATGCTGCGCAGTGATTTTATCAACAACTTCTCTCATGAATTTAAGACACCGATCGTTTCTATCGCAGGCTTTGCAAAGCTTTTGCGTCGCGGAAACCTTACGGACGAACAAAAAGAAGAATACCTTGAAGTCATTGAAGAGGAATCGCTTCGGCTTTCTGCCATGGCAAACAATGTATTGAATTTGACTCGGGTGGAAAACCAGACGATCCTGACAGAGGTTACAAGATTTAACCTTTCTGAACAGATTCGTGGAGCCGTCCTGCTGCTTGCAGAAAAATGGACGCCCAAGAACCTGTATATGGATATGCAGTTCGGTGAGCATATGATATGTGCAAATGAAGAACTGCTGAAGCAGGTATGGATCAATCTGCTGGATAATGCAATCAAGTTTTCGGATCCGAACGGCACGGTATCTGTCGATATTTCCGACGGGAGCGAATGCCTTTCAATCTCTGTTTCCAACCACGGCAAAGACATCCCAAAGGACCGTATTGCCCATATCTTCAATAAGTTCTATCAGGCGGATGAGTCACATTCGTCGGAAGGAAACGGCATTGGTCTTGCCGTCGTGAAAAAAGTATGTGAGTTGCACGGCGGTGCGGTATCGGCAAAAAGCGAAAGCGGAACAACGACCTTTACTGTTGTGCTACCGAAACAGCAGAATATGTGATATTGCTATATAACAACAGCCGGAATATTCCGGCTGTTTCCTTCTACGAGCATAAAAATACCACCGGGGATTGCTCCCTGGTGGTTGATAGATGATTAAGCTACTGATTAGAGCAAACAGCGATTGCACTCATTATCCATTGACCTTCATCATAAATCTTCTGCACACACTTCTTGGCAGCAGCCGTGCAGCGATGCTCACCGTGTGAGTTGGCCAGCCACAATAGCGAAGAGTTTTTCCCTTCTGTGCAGCACGGAAACCTGCCTCTGCAACAGCCGCTGCGCTGGCAGGCTTAAACATGGAGAACATATGGGAGTTTTTCATCTGTGCGGCCTGTTCAAATCCCGTGGCAGTTGGGCCGGGGCAAAGCGCAGTCACTGTAACGCCCGTACTGCGCACCTCCTCGGCAACGGCTTCGCTGAAGCTGCGTACAAATTCCTTAGAGGCATAGTATAGGCACATCCTCGGCCCGGCACTGAATGCTGCGACCGAAGATAGATTCAGCACACTGCCATGTCTGCGCTCCACCATACCGGGCAGAAAATACCGCGTAAGCTGCACCAGCGTCATGATGTTGACTTGCAGGAGATCGGTCTGCCGCTGGGCGTCCACCTCCCAGAAGTTGCCGAAGTCACCGAACCCGGCGTTGTTGACCAGTGCATCAATGGTGATATTCTTCTCTAAGGTGTAATTGAATACTTCATAGGCGGCGTCTGGCTGAGACAAGTCCTGCGCCAGCACCCATACATGACAGTCATACTGCGTCTCCAGCTCGCTTTTCAGCTTATAGAGCTTCCCCTCGCTGCGGGCAACTACAACAAGATCAAAACCCTCTCTTGCGTATATTCTGGCAAACTCCAAACCCAGTCCGCCGGATGCGCCGGTGATAAGTACTGTTTTTCTCATATTAGCCACCTCACAATTCGATGATGTGCGGCTGCACATCGGGGTCGTGGTTGGCAAGAGACTCTACGCAGTTTGCGTTTAGGCTTTGCTCTCGTATCCATTCCAGTGACTTTTTCTGTGCCGCCTTGTCATCTGCAATGCCGGATGTGATCAGCTGCTCCCACGATTTTCGGGCGTAACCGCCATCGGCGTAGAAGTAGTATGAACCGCCCGTCAGAACCAGTAATCTTTAGCGCACATAGCCCTTTGGAATGACCAGGGATATTGACCATAACGAGGCTTTCATCCCCAAATACATCGTAGGATTTTCCCGCAAGGCCTTCCGTACCGTTCCAGTCGAAGGTCTGCATTTTCGTGCTGCGCCACCAATCCGCATTGTAGCGGATGCGGTTGACGGGCGTTTTGTTCTCCGCAAAAAGCAGCTCGTCTTTCGACACAAGGATCTGCTTTGCGTCGGCCACCAGATTCAGACCGTTGGTGTGGTCGCAATCCAGATGGGACAGCAGCACCAAATCCAAGTCGGCAGGATGAATGCCCAGCGCCGCCAACTGCTCGTCGATGGCTAAGCCTTTTTCAATTCGTCCTTGATTTGTTACATACAGCGGCAGCGAACCGAGGGACTTGATCTGCGCTTTTTTATCAAACACACCATCGGGGCTCATATTCCGATGCCATCCGCAGTCAAAGATTATCTTCCCGTGGCTGCACTCAATAAGATAGGCTGACACAGGCAGCCACAACCGTTCCGATTTCTTTGCAAACGCGCCGGATGCCTTGATCGTGCTGCAATGCTCGCCGCCAAAGGGCAGATCCGGTGCTACGCATACCTCGCCGGTGTGGAACACATGAATTTTGATCTCTGCCATCATACATCTCTCCTTGTCTCTGATTTGATTCCATCATACAAGAGACAGCGGATAGATGGAACGACACATTTTCAAAAAGTGTCCGGGCTTGGACGCAAAAAAGCTGCGGCACTGCCGCAGCTTTTTTAGATGATCTGTTCTACGGAGGAGAGCATCTGCACACTGATGTCCGCCAGCTTTTGCGTGTCCACCTCATCAGGATGCTCCATCCAGTAGGTATACGCACCAATAACTGCCGAGGCGATGACTTCCATGATAAGCCCGTGGTTTGGCACAGCATCTTTCTCTGGGAACCGGAGCCTGAAGTGATATTTGATGGCATCCTTCCATTTGGCGATATAGGCAAGATTCGGCTGTGCCACCAGAAAGGCATAGTTTTCCTCCCAATGGGACTTGATATAGTCCAATGTCTGAGCGAAGAACACATTCAGATTCATCTCCACAAAACTGCCTCCGGCGGTTGCTTTTGCAATTTTTAGAATGCCACCAATCAACTCGTCCTCGATTTCCGCTTTCAGCGTACCGAGATTGTCATAGTATTCATAAAATGTTGTCCGAGCTACCGGTGTCTGCACACACAGCTCCTTAACATTCATTTGGTCATAGCTTTTTTTACGGTAGAGATCAATAAAAGTGGTTTGTATTGCTCGCTTTGTGCTGTTCATAATATTCCGATTATCTCCAGTTTAAAGTTCTGATTTTAGGATATTATAGCATACTTCTGCGAAGTTTTCTACTGCTTGCACAGGAATGACCCGGTGTGGGTTTTACTCATGCCGATAATGGCTCATAGTTCGATTATCGGTAAACACGGAGTGCAAAGTAGAATAGCATAATAGCATAATAACATAACAACAGCCGGAATGGATCTGATCCATTCCGGCTGTCTTTCCCTTTTAACGATTTGAGTCTGAATGGCAGATTTTTGCCTCTGTCAGATAGCCGTGAGTTTCCGGATTAGTGTAAAGGCACTTATACACGCTTCGTGAACCTCCAATTCGTTTCCGGTCGCTTTGGACACCACTGCGGCGAAACTGCGGCATAGCGTCCTGGTATATGCCGTCCGCCGGAATCCTTATCCTGACGAACAATTTTATAATGTCGGCAAGCTCTCCACAGTCCTCGTTTTCCTTGCCGCACCGAATAGCAATACTTGCATTCGCTGCAATGCGGCAGCGTCTTTTCTGCAGGGCGGTAAAGCAACGGCGGATATTCCTGTATGAGCGGAGCACGCCAAACATCCTTGAATAGTTTGCTTCCGATCATAAATACAGGGATGTTTCCTTTTCGTTCCATAACACTTTCAATCCAACTGCGTTTTAGTTTACCGTACCCGCCGAGTAGGATCCATTCCACATTTGGAATCTCCATTCTCTCTGCAAATAACCGCATTGGTTCAATGCAAAGAAATGTATGATACCCGTCAGCAGTAAACACATTGCCCCGCTCGGTCAGGCGAGTGCCATACCAGAAGTTATCCGTCGGCATCAGCACTCCTGTTTCAAGCAGTTCTTCATAACGGTTAGGATTCATCGTCAAAAACATATAATTGTGCCACGGTGCCTGCTTTGCCGCTTCAAACACCTGCAAGATCCACTCGGTCGGTATCCATTCGCCAAACAAGTCACCGGAATGGCAGACCCAAATATTTGCCGGCTTGATCTTCTGTATGACCTGCTGCAAACGGTACGGATGTAATGTGGGATAAAAACCTGTGGGTGCAGGAACAGATGAGCCGTTTTTGGCAAGCGGCGTTGTTATCACATACAGGCTGCGTTCTTCATCTATATGAATACGCTCATCGCTGAGATGAAAGCGTATATCCCCCTTGAAATGAGAAAGCCGCTTTCTGCTCTCGCAAAATGAGCAATCATTTCTGCATCCGGTAACCGGGTCCCAAGTGAAATCGCACCATTCAATATTACTTTTCTTCATCATGTGCAAGTCACTCCTTTCTTCAGAATATTCTGATTCTGTCAGGCCGCTTTATCCACAACCAGGACAACCGTATGTACACCGGTCATTTCAAATTTGGCACCGCATTCGTCAATGGAGTGGGTATGTTCTGACAGCCAATCACGGAATTGCTCATACTTGCGTGTGCTTTTCCACTGAATACTGCTTGAACAGACCGCCACAAGACTGCCGCCGGGGCGAAGGAAGTCAAATGCCCTTTTAATATGCTCACATTCTTCGCTGAACGGCGGATTCATCACAACAGCGTCATAGATCGGTGCTGTTTCAGCCGTCAACAAATCGTTTCCGATCACATTGTGCTTTTTCAGCTTCAGGATCTCGCAAAAGTCTGTCATACGCTCAATGCAGTCCACATGGTCCGTTACTTCCTTTGCGGCGTCGGCAATGTTGCCGATCCCGGCCTCCGGCTCCAGCACACGGCTGTCTTTACGGACACCGGCCAGCGCCACAAGCTCTTTTGCCAGCTCCGGGGGCGTGAACTGAATATCTCCCTTTTGATACATCTTCGCCCGATAAAGCATATCCCGTAAACGGATCGCATTCGGATCCGGCGGTATAACAGCCGATTGCAGGAGCGTATCAAAGCACTCGACCGCTGCGGCCAGTTCGTCGGTATCGGTGATGCCTGCCTTTTGCAAACGCTTCGTGCGGACATCATCGGGCTTGGGATACTGAAATTTGCAGTAGGGATTGTCCTTGCAATATTTCTTAGAGGCAGAAAAACAGCGCATATCCTCATAAAAGGCAGCAACTGTCAGGTTCTGCTCAAGCAGCGTCAGCGTATCGGTTTCCGATTTCTGTTTCAAAAACTGCAATACCTGAATCTGCGAGTGATACATTTCCTTTTTTCTGTCTCGTTCCTGCTGTTCACGCTGGCGCTTCCATGTGTTTGTCAGATAATTCCCGCTGAGGGCGTCTATTTTGCCTTCCAGGGCAGTGATTTGGCGTTCAATCTTTTCTGTGATATTTGCCATTCTGTTCTTCCTTTCCTATGTATGGTCCTTGCTGATCGCAGCGATGCGGGTGATTTGCTAAGCCAGCTTTTCCAGCATTGCCTTCAAAAACAGCATATTGTCCCTGTACTGCGGCAGAAACGGCTGATCAAAGTCGTAGGCCAGATAACGATACGCCACAATCAGCTGTTCGGCACGCTGAAAATTGTTTTCCGGCACACTTCGCAGCAGCTTGCCGAGCTCCGGCAATATACGGCATTCGTCAAACCAGAAAGCCTCATCTTCATCGGACATATTTTTTCTTTGCCATTCCCGTGCAGTGACGGAGCCTAAGCCAAAGTGATGGGGCTGCTCCGTACACAAATACCACTTGATACGATGCTCCTCCGGGCAAGGCTCCGCCGTAAATGGGTACAGTCTGCAGGTGTGCGGGCGCACGGAATAGATCGTACACCGATCATCCCGCAGCATACCGCACATACCGCTGTCATTGACTGTTCTCAGCACGAATACATGGAAGCCGGGAGATAGTTCCTTCAGCTCAGCCATATTCCAAAGAATATCATCGGCAGAATCGGTGCAGCCGTTTTTCTGCTTATCCCGAACAATGCGGTAAGCATCCAACGGCTCCAGCACGATACTGTCCCGTACATTTTTGCAGCAGACGCCGCAAGCACGGCACTTGAATGCGATTGGCTGGCGATTCGTGACCAGCACGGCATTTCTAAAAAGCTGCACTACGCAACCCTCCGTTCGTTCAATACATACGGTTGCGGCTTCATCAGCTCCGCACCGCCATAAAAACGATCCGCAAAATATTTCTTGCTGACCTTTCCCGATACGGTAATATAGCCTTTGTTTTCAAGTTCCTGATTCAGCCGTTTAATGATTCGATACGCTGTTGAGCGGGAAACGCCAATCGCTTCAGCCACCTGGTCAGCGGTAAGAAATTGTATTGCCATTTAATCATCCTCCTTTTTTCGTTTCCAATTAGTGGAGTCGCCTGCACAGTTGAAATTCTCTTTTATTTCCGCAGTCAGTTCATTTGAACGACCGGTTTGGATATAGTGCACGAATATGCTCATAGAGCGTTTCAAACAGGTGCTTTTTACAGCGCAGTTTACGCAGCTTCGTTCCATAAAACATTCCTCCTGTAAACAGGGACACCGCAGCAAACCGCTACGATGTCCCAAAAATCTTATGCACACATTTTTAGAAAGGTCGGGAGCGTTACACGGGCAGGAACCGGTTGAAGGCGCACCTTATAAACCGAGTTCAATGTCTCAAAGCAGGCGTAATCCGTTCTTTCTTCCATAATCTCAACGACAAGCGAAGTATAGATGAGTCTGTTGTCGGTTAAAATAACGGCTCGGCAGCCTTCCTCCAGCGGAAACACGATCCGACCGTTTATGCTCACTTCTTTTTTCATACGGTATCTGATCCTCCTTTGTCTTCCGAAAAATAGCATCGCTTGTTTTTACAGCTTCTTGTGCGGTTGCACTGAGCCTCTTCCTCATAATAAATAAGGCCAACAGGTCTGTTTGCCGCTGCGCTCCAATTCTTCTTGTGCCGACTCAATAATCGGCGCAATGATTGCCATATCCCAGGGCAAGACCTCTTCATCGGTCTGATCGGGATGTGTGCGCAGAAGCGCCACAGCGAGGGCATAGGCTGCGTTGTCGATCTCGTCACCCTTACATTCCAGATAGCGTTCAAAATCATTTTTACAAGCCATAAGAATTACCCCCATAATACGCTGATGACCGTCGGATAGCAGCGCTCCAGCGCCTGATTGATCTGGCGGAAGGTCATTCGCTCACGCTTTGCAATGTCGTGCATACGGTCGCCTCGGACCTTCATACGAATGATCCGCATTTCACGGCGTGGCAGTCGAGCCGCCAAAGCGTGCAGGCACATCTCTGCCTCCAAACGCTGAAACAACTCATCCTGTCGGCTGATAACCTCCTCCCAGTACAGACCGCCCTCGTCTCCGATCAGCTCGCTAAAGCTGACAACTGGGGCGTTTCGTTTGGGTCTGGAAAGACACTTATAGTAGTTTGACAGTGAGCTGCGCATACGCTGAAAAGCAAGCGTGGAGAACTTAAAGCGGTGCAGAGCCTGCACCTCGCAGTATTCCTGCACGGCCTTCAGGTAGCCGAAGATCACAACATCATAAAACGCCGACTCCGGCAGATCCTTTTGATTCAAAAATGTAAAGACCAGGTGATGGTTTTCCTCTGCAAATCGGCGTTGTTCTTTCGTTAATGGTCGTATATCCATTTCATACGATCCTCCTTTCGCAAAAAAGAGGGATACCGCCGGCGTTTTGCCGACAGTATCCCTAAACTCTTGGCTCACGGCAGGCCGTGGGCGTCATTCTTACATCGGCAGATCCTCGTGATCGCCGTCAATAGGTGCTTCGGTGATACAGAAATGCTCGCCGTCATCGGTCGAGTGATAGCTGCTGTCCACCGCATCGCAGATCGGCTCGTTGTTGCCGAGCTCTGCTTCCATTGCACGCTGTTGATTCATGGCTTTGATCTGCTCACGGAAACCGTCCGCATACTGTTTGATCTGCAGAAGGTCGTTGCCCTCAAATCTCTGCACCAGGCGGAAGGTAGCCACACTGTAGGTGTTGCTTCCGTTGTCCACACGCTTGAGGCCGATCTGCACCACACCGCTGTAAATCGGACGGCGGCGGGTCGCAAAGGCAGCCGTGATGAAATCGGAATAGGGGCGAAGGCTCGTAGGCGGAAGAGAGAGCAGCATAGGCATGTGCTCACCGCTGCGAAGAATATACAGATTGCGCATATTCTTGCAGGCCTTGCCTTTTCCTTTCTCCACGGAGCCGTACTGGTTGAGCGCACAGGTCGCACAAACACCGCCGGGGGCACCGTAACCCGTCTTGCCGTCAACGGACGAACAAAGCGGCGTTACATTGTCGTCATACTCCGATCCCTCCGGCCAGTAGGCGCAGGTGTCATGATTGTAGAGGATCACGCCCTCGATATACTTGGTATAGTCGGGGTTCTCCGGGTCATCGCTGGGGATCTCAAACTGCAGGCTGCCGCCTCCAGGAATCTTCACACGTGGGAAGCTCAAACGAAGCCCCTCGTAATCCTCGGATACATCCACGGAGATACAGTCGTCCTCGACCATAGCGGGCAGAATGAAATCCTTTTTGGTCTCCATCATGGCGTTTTCATTGTTGTAAGTCATAAATTCGTTCCTCCTAAATTTTTTTGATATGCGGAGCCGGACAGCCTTATGCGGCTATCTGGTTGATCCTGGTCCATTGTCTCGGCGGCATGGATAAGATGTTAAATCCGATGCCCTCCAAGTCTGTGGCACGGTCATAGCTTTCAACATCCTGACTGTGCCGTGTCACTGCATTTGCGAGCCCGTAAAGACTCAAATCGTCACTTTCAATGAGGCGCTGCAAAACACCGTTTTGCTCGGTATCGGTGATACCGAAGTCGCGGCCTGCCGTATGTACGACAGCCGGAATATCGGCGGTGTTCATCGCTTGATGCTTTGCGCTTTGCATCAGTGTGACGATCTGCGAGAACTGTTCTTCATCGGTTGCCGAACGGACAGTTTCCTGCAGTTCGGTCAGAAAAGTGCGGTCTGCTTCGGTCAAGACTTCTTGTGAAGCCAACATAAAATGTTCTTCCGCAGAATTGACTCTTCCTCGATGAATCCGTTTTGTCGTTGCTCCGGCCACTGCGATACCGTTGCCGTCAAGCTCACGATAAATCAGCGGCTGCACACTGACAGAGCCGAGTCCCACTTCGCTGTTGCTGATCACAACACCCGCTTTCACGGTGTCGCCTGGTGCGACCTCTGCCGTCAAATGCGGATCAACTGCCTTGATATACATACGGTTGTCCGTAATGTGGCAGCTGACGAATTGTACATCGGGTATCTCACCGATAACGGGAAGCACAGAGGCGAATATTTCATAGTGATCCATTCGCATATAGCTGTTGCTCAGATAGGCACGCACCTTCCCGTCAAGGACTCTCAGCATACGCTCGGTCGGCTCCCGTTCAAACCATGCGTTCACATTGGTTACCAGCAGGTCGGGATGCTCGGTCAGCATTTTTCCGTAGTATTTCGCCGGGATACCGAGACGGGTGCCGATCTGGCGATGGGCAGTATCTGCAATATCCAGCGGCTCAATGCGGTCAATATGACTGTCATCCAGCACACGCAGAACAAGCTCCGTACCGCAATGCTCCATTGCAAGCATGGAAGTGTTTACGATGTAGTCTGCTTTGGCATCTTTCTGACGCATGACCTCGGTTGCTAATTCTTCGATCGTCAATCCCGCTTTCATGCTCATTCACTCCTTTCCGTGGCTGTATCCTGCATTACCAAGAAAGCAGGATGCCGCCATCTGTAATATTTGCCGCCATACCTTCACGCTCAAAGACCTTGCAAAGCCTTGCCCAATAGGGCTTTTCCGGGACGCTTTCAAAGGCAGTCCTGACCTTTTCGCTGTCGGCCTGCTGAATCGCAATATCGCCGTTTTCACGAATGGTCAGGCTGTTATATCCCCGGGAATGAAGGTCGGTAATCAAGGCTTCCAGCACCTTGCGGCCCTGTACCTCATACCACACCTGCGGATCGACCGGATCCGGCTGCTTCGGCATAGCTGCCGGAGCTTCAGCGGTATCCTCAGTATCGGACACAGAGGGGTGTGGGGCATTCGGCTGCTTCAACGGTACGATATTCACAAGCGCACAGTTGATACCGCCATTCTGGTCAAATGTCACATCAGCAAAATTATAACCGTCCACCCCGAACAGCTTGACTCGTCCGGTGCCGCCCTTTGCTATGATCCGTTCCGGGAATTCCTCACGCCACTCCCAGGTTGCGTTGGGGTATACCGATTGCAGATAGGCTGAAATGCGATAATTGGCATGGCGAAGCAGTACCTGCTCCACAGGGTCGGACACTTCGGGGATAATGAATCGGTCGAAGGCCGCATCCTGCTTTTCGCATTTTTTGCGGATGCGCTTTGCCTCCCGTTTGTGAAGCTCCTCCTTGATATACGGAACAAGGAAATAGTAGGTTGCCCATACCGCCCAAATGACAAAGGCTGCGGCAAGAAGCCACGCCTGCGCATTTCCACGGATAAAGGCTGTGATGACCAGCACTGCGACAATCAGTATCGAAACGCCGGACCATAGGTTTTTCTTTTTTCTCATTCGGTTCATCCTTTCTTTGTTGTTCTCTCTGAAAATAAAAAAAGAGGAACCGCTGCGTTTTCTTCCTAAAAACACAACGATTCCTCTCGGCGCCGGAAATCAACCCGGCAATGCGTCTCTTTCTCCGTCAATACCGTCATATTCCTGTTTAGGCGGTATCTTGGGATCGGGCGGTGTCGGCTCCTGCTTTGAGGCTCCGACTCTGCCGACGGGAACAAAGCCCCAGTTATCGAGCAATATTTTCATACGCTTATCTATGGAAATACCGTCACGCTTGGTGTACGGCTCAAGCTCCAATGAGCCTGTTACCCAGATAAGGCTACCTTTTTTGGCATGGGCTTTCATCAGCCTGTTGGCATCCTCACCCCATGCGCAAACCTGAAAATATTGTGTATGCAGGGTCTGACGGCTGCCGATATTCTCGGCAATGTCAAAGCGTACATACGGGTTGCTTTTTTCACTGGTCTTCAGTTCAAGATCGGCAGTTATCCGACCGATAACATTTACCTGTGCCATTCTTCTCCTTTCTGCCTTACGGCTGAAATATCTATATAAAAAAGTGCCGGCAAACGATTCCATCGCCCATAAGGGCAGAACCGTACTGTCGGCACTGAACTACAAACTTAACGCTCTGTGCAATGTGGCACTGTACCACGATACTCCTTACGGAGAAACGCACAAAAATCAATTACAAAGGTATTATACCACTATATATTGTGATTGTCAAGTCCGCAAAGTCTATATATAGATATTTCGGGTTTTGATATGCTTGAAACTACCGGTTATTCCCATGCGTCGGGGCACACCGAAGTATTCTTTATACGCAAAATTGACTTCCACGCTTATTCTGAAAGATAAATTAAGCATGGAAGTCAATCGCGTAGCTTATTCGGTGTCGCTCAGCAATTTGACATGCTTCTTGTAGAAGGAAACACCAACCTTGAAGAAATGGGTAATGCCTTGCTGCTTCATCGCCGTAACATATTGCTGTCTTTCAATCTGTGCCAGGGCCTCCTTGGCGGAAGCTTCAAGCTCACTGTCAATGCGAGATTCGGCAACGCCGTCCTTTAACACCTTGAGTTCTATGATAATACCCGGCATTTTCTTGTCGTAAGGTCTTAGCTGAATGTCGTATCTGCCGTGGCCAGATTCTCTGTTGGAGTCCACACGATAGAGGTTATTCATGATTGCACAGATCCCGAGGATAAGTCCGTGATAGAAATTCTCATGGGCATAGTCAAAGGAACTGATGGAATTCAGCAGCAGCTTCTGCAGATTATCCTGCAGTTTCGGAACATCCTGCTTTATAATGGCCTGCTGGATCGCAATAGCGGTTGACTGGGAGATCACATTCGTCAGTGCAGAAAGGATCTCCTTTTCATAGACATAGAAAATCTCTTTATTCGGTATGGCAATGTCGCAGATGGCATTTCCATCGTGCAGTTCATCCTTTTTTACGACCTTCAGATAGCCGGCAGAAAGCAGGAAGCTGTAGATCGTTGTCGGATTATTCCTGATTTCGGGATAGATAACAGAGGTGTCCACATAAGAGGAAACCATTTGTCCCTGCATCAATTTGCGGAGATTGTCTGCAGTCTCATCGTCTGCCTCCGCAACGATCTGTCGGATGATGCTGTTATCTCCCGTGGATTGCCAATAGGCTTTTGCCGAGCAATTCTCATCCATATAATTGAGAACGGACCAGGGATTGAAAATGTCCGTATCGCCAAAGCGATAGCCGTCATACCACTCGCAGATCTCCTCATACTTATCCGTTCGGCCGTAATACTCCATGATGTCTCGGATCTCGTCTTTGGTAAAGCCGAAATATTCACTGTAGCGGTCTTCGAGAATGGAGTTTACCTTCAAGTTGTTGAGACCGCTGAAAATGCTTTCCTTTGCCACACGAAGAATGCCAGTTAGGAATCCATAGGAAAGGTTCGAGTTATCTTTGAAGGCGCCGGACAGAAGATTACGCATAAAGCCGGTGATCTGTTCGTAGTATCCTTCCGTGTAGCCCTGCTGGATAGGCGTATCATATTCATCAATGATAATGGCAGCGGGACGGCCATAATGCTTATTGAGCATGTGCGAAAGCTCCAGGAAAGCTCTTGCCATACTGACTTCCGTGATCGTTCCGTCAACGACCTTACGGAAATAGTCCTTTTCAAAATCATTGCACTTGTCACTCGTCAGCAAAACATCGTGGCGCAGATACTCATTTGCAATAATCTCACGAATCGCCGTATAGGTCTGTTCCCATGTTGCAAACTTAATATCCTTAAAGGTAACGAAGATGACCGGGTATTTTCCTTGCTCACGACGGTACTCCTCGCCGCAGCTCCAAATCTTTTTATTCTTGAAATACTTGGAGGTATCCGTGTCGCTAACCTCGAAGAAGGTTTTCAGCATATCCATTGCCAATGTTTTTCCGAAGCGTCTTGGACGGGTAAAAAGAGAAACCTTGGGCTTGGAATCGATAAACTCCTTGAGCATCAGGGTCTTATCCACATAATAGTATCCCGAAACCAATTCCTTGAAATCGGACACACCAATGGGTAAAGGTAATTTGGCGGTTGTTTTCATAGCTCGTGAAGACTTATTTCTGCGGCCGTCCGCTGGTTTTTCAGCGTCGTCAGGAATAAGCCATAAGCCTCCTTCCTTTTTCGCACCCGCAATGCGTCCGTCTCTGCAGAGCGTGGTAATTCTTCTTTCGGTCAATTCCCAACGGTCAGCTGCAGTCTTAACATCCATATAGCTCACAAAAGATTCCTCCGTTCCTACTATATCATGTCAACATTATAGCAGAGATCAAAGTAGATGTCAAGATAAAAAGAACAATACAATCGGTGTGAAACTTGATATTTTGAGTCGAATTTGCGGTTTTAATATAACATTCAAATGAGGCGCTTCTAAATGTGTCAATGCTATTACAGAAGCGCCTCCGTGGTATTATTCAGTTGCTTCGGCCGTAAACTCACCCAACTCCTCATACCCGAGGAAATGATCTGAGGACATAGCGGAATTGAGATACTCGCTGCCGAGAGAAATATGCTGCGTTTCCTTGAAATAGAACCGATATCGATAGCCGATCTTCACCTTTGATTGCTTACCGAGCAGCATAGTAGACTCGTTACCGTCGCCGTCCATAATTTTGATCTTACGGTATTTGCGCAGCGGCTTAGGGACGACCGAAACGCAGACGCCCTCGACGGTCTCGTAGCTTTTATCGGTGATGATGCGGTAATAGCTCAGCGCCCTGCCGGCGCTGGCCACAAATACCGCAAGGCTCAGAAACAGCATGATCCGGTCCTTCAGTATGAAACACATTGAAACACCAATCAGCAGGCATCCGGCTCCGATGATCCCGGTAAGGAACAGCTTCCGCTTGAGCGGCGCCGGTGCGCCTTTTATTTGACCCATGACTTACATCCTTTCAAAAATGATTTGTTTTCGCAGGTACAGGTTGGCTACGGAAGTGATGACTGGACGGCACTGGGGCAGGAAGCGAACGCTGTGGGCGATGTTTTCGCTTGTCGTGTATTCGTCGTGATAAAGCGTATCGATCAATTCATCCTCGCTGTCGAACGCAAAGGTGTTTAACTCCGCACACTTGATCATTTCCGCCGTGGAAAGCATCGCTTGGTTTGCAAGCAGCATGACCTTCTGTTCATCACTGTTCCGCTTATCTCTGCGGAAGATCTGCTTGGTGACAGCATACGGGATATGCTCAAACACCGTCAGTCGAATAAAGGAGATCAGCCGCAGGATCGGGCTTTCCGAAATCGGCACAACATACAGGCCGGAAAGCAAATTGAACAGTGCGTCCGCACCGAGCTCGCCTTCGCCCTCGGCAACCAGGCCGCGCCGTACCAGCCGCTGCATACATTCCGCAGCAGAACGGTGCGTCATATAGCCGGTTTCCTGTGCTTTGTTTTCATACAGCGTTTTGATCTCATCATCAGAGAGGATACGCCAGTTCAGAATTGACCAAATCATCATTTCCTGGATGTCCAGAATGTATTCCTTGTTATTCAGAAGCACCATCGGGCAGCGCATATCCCGGTTTCTTCCTTTGAACTGCATCCGTCCGACTGCGGTATATAATTTCTTCATGAAACCACCTCATTTTTCCGTTTATTCTTCTTATACGACTTACGAGCTGTCCATTTCAACAGGGCGGTCAAAATACTGCATGAAATCACGGTTTTGCTTTAACCGTCCGGCAGCTCTGGAGATCCACGCACCCACAAGATTCGGCTTGACCCCATACATTTTGGCGATCTCTGCACCGGACAAGCCCTTGACCTTCCATTCGATCGCTTCAATACCGAGGCGGGCAGTACCGGTATACTGCCGCTTGCAGTTTTGCAGCAGCATACAGATGTCCTGCTCCTCAAGCAGCTTGTCCAGCGTGTTGTCCTCACTCGACAGCTGCTCCATGGAAAGCCCGTCCTCATCCGGCTCACTTTGGACCGGAAGTGAAATATGATGCTTTTGCTTGCCGCACATCAGGCGGCAGTATGTACGAAGTCCATTGGTAACGACCTTTTCGGCATAGGTCGCAAATTTGATGTTGCGTGTTTCATCAAAGCTGATGGCCGCCTTGCACAGCCAGATGCAGCCTTCCTGGTACAGATCGTCATATTCAAAGCCGTAAAGGCTGTCGTTGATGATGATGTTTTTATGGATAGCGTGCCGGACGACGCTCAGATTTTCCTCCGCCAGCCGCTGCTGCCGGCTGTTTAGGGTCAGGTTTTTCATTTGGGTTCTCACTCCTTTCAAGCAGCGATTCTTTGGTTTTCCAGTGCCTTGTTGCACTCGATGATCAGGCGGTCGCACATATACTCGCTGAATTTAGCGATATGCGCCTGCTCATCTGTCAGCGCCAGCTTGCCCTGCATCCACTTGTAAGCCTGCCATTTTGTCATAAGCCCGGACTTCCACATCCAGTCGAACGCCTTATGTGCCTGAATCCGTTTGTTGCGCAGATCACCGTTGGCGAGCGTCCCCATCGGCTCCTTTGTGCGCTTATGAGCACCCACATAGGAATCGCAGCGGGGATAGCGGTCGCATACATACAGATAGCTGTCCGGCACCTTTGTTGCCGTGCCGTAAACTGCGGAAGCGGGGCGAAGCGACGCCTTGGCGCCGCAATAGGGACAGTGGATTTGTTTCTTTTTCATTCGGTTCAACCTCCAATACTTTCTTTTTGCGGGCATAACACGCATTAGGTGCGCTGATTCTCCGGAATGACCTGCAAAATGCTGCAGGTGTTCGGGTCAGTCACGTTCCAGACCAGCCAGCTATGAAACAGCTTTTCAAATGCCTCCTTTGCGATGATGGCAGCGCATTCAAACTTATCTACCTTGTCGCCGGTCATCTTTTCAAAGAGCAAGATCGGCAAAAGAAGCGGAGCCCCTTCGGCATTGGCAGTCAGCAGATGTCCTCTGCAATCGGTGCGGCCATAGGGGCATTCGATACAATCTACATAAAAGGCGTTTCGCCATGAGCCCTGCGTTGATTGCAGAAACTGATATAGTGTTTTTGAATTCTGCATATTTGTGTCCTCGCTTTCAATATACTACTTTCCGATAAAGATCCCCCTGAAGGGTAGATAAAGCAAAAGCGGCAGACACCGCTTATGATGTCTGCCGCCGTTTAAGTCAAAGCGCTTTCCGCTTTTTTCTGCTTACAATGCTCACGGTAATGAGCACGGTCAAAGACCCGCTTGCCAGCAGGATCCAAAGCCAAAGCTTTGAATTGTCGCCGGTTTGGGGAGAGTCAGGGTATTTGGGTGTCGGGGTCGGAATCGGTTCATTGGTAAAGCCCACGCCGATCTCGTTTTCCACAATGACCGTTTCACCATCTTTTTGGATCGGGAAATAGAAATAGCGGTCATCCTTTGTAAAGCCGTCGGGGGCTTTCGTTTCAAGCAGCAGATAGCCTCCGTGCTTCAGACCGCTAAGCTCATATACGCCGGTATCAGCCTCGGAAAGCTCGCCGTACAGTGTGTCAATGTCCGGATCATAGGCCTTGTTACCGTTTACATCCAGATAGAGCACAAATTCTGCGCCGCTGAGAAGCTTATCGTGATCCTTGCTGCTGACCTTCCTGACCTGCACTTTTCCGGTCAAGAATTTGTTTACAACAGTGATCTCGATGATCTGATCCTTCTCGGATACCGTGACCTTGTAAGATTCCTCCGAAAGCACCAGATGCGCCGGGCAGGACAGCTCACGGACGATCCAATCGCCATAGGGGATATTTTCAAAGGTGAACACGCCGTCTTCACCGGGTGTTGCCGTTGCGAGCGCATTTTCCTCTGTGAACTCGGTCTCATTCGCCTTGAAGAGTCCGAACACAGCTCCGGCCACGGGTGTATTATCCTCATCCACCTTTAGGCCGTGAATGCTGCCTCGAATGATGGTGTTTTCGATTACCTCACCGTTGTTGATAACCAACTGAACGAACGCAACGGAGACATCTTCGTAATCAAAGGCAACGGGATAGACCGCATCCGACAGAAGATAGTGTGCGTCGGTAGCCACTTCCTTGACATAAAGCTTGGCACCGGCCGGAACATCCGCCGTAAATACGGCAAGTCCGTTTTCGTCGATGCCCACGATCTCAAGCAGTCCGTCCTGCGGGATTTCCGTGCCGTCCGCAGCGGTCAGGGGCTCGGCGGCATACAGTCCGAAGCGGATGTTTTTGTATTCCTCACCGAGTCCGACACCGTAGGTATTGTCGGATTCCAGCTTTTTGAGCAGGCTGATCACGACCTTTTGCCGTTCGTTGACGGCGGTTTCAGAAACAGTTGTGATCTTTACCTGTTCACCGGCATAGGTAAGCTCCGTCTGTACCGGTTCCTTTAAGAGCACCATACCGTAAGGCGCCTTTTCCTCACGCAACTCAAACTTTCCGAGAAACAGCGGTTCACTGATTGCCGTGCCGTCTGCCGCAGTGGTGAGAGTCGCCACCTTATCTCCGGCGGAATACCGCTTTGTGCCGTCTAAGGTGTAGGTATCCTCCACTGCATATACGCCGAACACAGCGCCGGCCAAGCCCTGTACTTCATAGTGCGGAGTATAAATGCCATCCTGCTCGGTGACTGTGGAGAACACCTCGCCGCGCTTCAGGATCGTGATCGTTCCCATCTGCGGCTGATTGTATTTTTCCACAACGACCACTTCGGCGGAGCCGTCCACCTTGAATTTCACGGGCGTGCTGTCCAGCACATAGCCCTCCGCACCGCCGACAGTCTGCTCGATCAGCTCATATTCGCCGTAGCCAAGGGGTTCGGGCAGGCGCAGGCGTCCCGTATTATCCGTATAGAAGACATCAATATCCACCGGCGTAGGGTAGTTGATCCGCTGGGTGATGAAATCACCGCTTTGCAGGTCACGGATCTTAAAGCCGATACCGGCGGCGGGGATCACCTTGCCGGTTGTAGCATCCTTCTTCACCACATCGATCAGAGCGGTGATGGGTGCGTTGTTGATGATATAGCTGTAAATATCCGCATGAGTCTTGATGTAGACTTCAAAGGCGGGCAGCAGCTCCGCACCTTCTTTGCCGGAGATCTGTTCTACGATATAGGTGCCGTAGGGCAGGTCCCTGGATACGCCGAAGCCGTGCGCATCAATGGTAATGAGATCACGCTCCGTTTCATCGGCGGCATCATAGGAGCCGGACGATTTGAGCCAGATCTTAAACTGTGCGCCTGCTTCCGGTGTTTCGATCTGCGTATCGCCATTGTCCGAATGCTTCACAAGCACGATATTGCTTTTAATGGGTGTTTCATACACATCCATCGTCAGCGTGTTATATTCGACGGAATACTTTTCGGGATAGGCGCCTACCGGGTAGATCATATCATCCAGCAAATAGCCTTCGCTCGGTGTGATCTCACGGATCGTCCAGCCGTCTCCGCAGGGGAAATAGTCGGTCAAAATATATCCGTCTTTATCGGTCGTGTAGGTCTTCACCAGCTCGCCGTTCAGATACACACCGTAAACAGCGCCCTCAAGCGTAGCGTCTCCGCGGGTGTAACCGTAAGGATAGCCGAGATATTCTGCGCTTTTGTATTCGTAACCATCGGCTGCCATCAGTTGCGGCATTGACGATTGGTCGTTGCGGTCAGCGTGTTCGGCGTCCAGCTTGTAAATATCTGCACGCCATTTTTTCAAGGTGTTGTCTACGGCGGCTTCGGCCGTTTCTTTCCATGTGACCGTTACAGTCTGATCCTCCGGAATAACATAGCGGACAGCCGTGTTTTCTTCGGAAAGTGTGTAGGTACCTACGGGCACATCCTTGAAGGTTGCCTTTCCGCTGCTGTCGGAAACAGCGTACATATCCACTTGCTGTCCCGTGGTAGAAGTCCCGTACAAGCGGAACTCATGGCCTTCGATCAAGCCATCCTCGGATGTTTTCGTCACAACAAGATTGCCACGTTGCAGAAGATTGCTGAAGGTCACAATAGATGTGCCGCCGGAAACAACGGTGACGGTCTGCGGCGGCAGCGGCACATAGCCCTCATATTCATATTCGGACACGGTATAGGTGCCAGGCTTCAGGTCCTTTACGGTAATGCTGCCGTCAGAGCCGGTGACAACATCCTCGTTCACGCCATTGCCGGAGATATTCAGCCGGATACCGCTGATCCTGCCGTCCTCGGATTCCTTGACGATCTTCACATTTCCGGGAATCTCCTCATTTACAGCGGTAAATCTGGCAACGCCGTTATTGGCTGCGCTGACAGTGACTGTCCACTCGGTCTGCCCGTAGGCACGGTAGTTTGCCGGGAATACCGTTTCCTTTACCGTGTACTGCCCATAAGGGATGCGCTCGATGCTGGAGCCGTGACCGCCGGCGTCGGTCGGGCCGATCAGATACTGTGTGCCGTCCTTCTGTGATGTGGCAACGAAGTAGGCGCCAGCAAGGCCTTTGCCGTTGGTATCGTTTTTCTGCACTTCAATGGACCCGTAGGCCTCTACAAATTCCGGTACGACGACCTGCACGACCGCCTCGGGGTAATCGCCCTTGCTCATACCGACGATGGTAGAAAATTCAGGGCCTCGGTCATTGCCGACATGGGTGACGAAGTGTTTGCCGTTATAATAGCCTGCATAGATCGCCACATGGGCAACGCTGCCGGTCGGGATATGCTTGAATACAATCAGCGACCCGATGGGAATTTCCTCGGAAGGATTGAAGTTACTTCCGTCCGAGCTTTGCGTAAAGCTGATGCGTCTGGCCTTACCGCTTTCTACCCAGCCGTTTGCCGCAGTGTTATAGGCGGTTGCCGATCTCGGGTTGGATGGGCAAGGCACAGTGGCGGTATTGATATGCGCCACATTCGGCATATAGTTGTAATAAACATAGCTGACATAGGAGGCACAGCAGAGTCCGTGTGAACGGAATCTGGCAATATCCGGTACGCCGCCGGAATTGGTTTCAAGGCCGGACGGGCCTGTGCCGTAGCCGATACCCGAACGGATCGAGGCGGACACCGAGCTGCCGGTCTTTATAAAGATCGTGCCGTCGTCCTTTTGAGCCTGAACATTGTAGCCGGTATAGGCGAGGGCATCCAGATAGACATTATCCAGCATATTCGCCGGGATTCCCGAAGCGGGCGCCGCAAAGGCACTGATGGGCAAAGCGGCCACCAGCATTACGGCAGTCAAAAGCATGGACAGCCATTTTTTGAAGCTAAGCTTTTTCTTTGTCATGATGGTTCTTTCCTTTCTTGAAAGAGAAAAGACTCCATCGCATAGGCAATGAAGTCTTTTGGCTTTGATTATTCTGTTTTATCCGTAGTTGTCTTTGGTGAGCGCCACATCGCAGTACCACATTCCGCTTTCGCAGGTGATGCCGACACCGATATACCGATATTCGCCGCTTCCTATGTAAGACCAGTGATCGGGGCTGTTTCGTATCAGGCGAGCTAAAGAGCTTGCTACATAATCGATAGTGCCCGCATATCCGGCCTTGGCGATCGCTTCGCCCGCGCAGGCGGTATAATATGGCTCTCCATCCATTCCGTATGCAGAAGGATCCACATACAACCCGTAGGACAGTGCCGTTGCCGCCGCCCGTTCATCCGTGGTGTTGTGTGAGAAATCCGAGATGATCTGGCGGCTGCGGTATTCGGCATATCCCGTGAGACCGGACAGCCGGGTGACGGCAGCAGTGCCTTGCGCCGTGCGGTAGTCGTTCAGATACTGTGCGACCAGCTCCGCGATTGCCCCGGCATCGGAAGCCGAAGCATTGGGCACGGTCGGTGTCGTTTCCGTCGGCTCTGTTGGCGATGTGTTTTCTGCCGGAGCCGTCTTTTCAGTAGGCTTAGTCGGTCCGCCGGAAGATGTGTTTTGTTTCGGCTCCTTTACGGAACTGTCGGAAGTACCGCTTTCCGCCTTGGATACAGCGGTTTCTTCCGACGCTTCGGTAGTTTTGCCAGGCTCGGAAGAGGGTACCGTGCTTTGTTCCGTTTTTTCCTCAGTGGGAGATGTGATATGAGTATCCTCCGAAGGTACAGAGGATGTTTCCGGCAAAGCCTCTTTGCCGCAGCCTGCAAGAGTCAGCAGCAAAGCGAGCAAGACGAAGATGATTTTACGCATAAAAAGCCCCTCCTTGTTCAGAAATTTCCGTCTTGCTCATATTATACGACTAACACCCACCGTTTTTCAACAGCCTACAAATGCTGCTTGATAATACGGGTGATGATCCCGACCGCCACGCCGCGGTCTTCATCAATGTGCGTCACGGCAAAAGAAACATCGTCCTTCTTGCCGGGTGTGCGCCGGTCGAGGCAGGTGTGGGCAATGGCGTTGGCTCCGTTATTCAGGCGGACATACACCACGCCCTTATGCACATCTGTCACCTTGCCGGCATATTTGCTTTGCACCCGACACTGCTTCAGATAGGTGCGGTTGGTGTTCTCGGATACGCTTTTTACATCTGCACGGATGGAAAGCTCCTCCAGGCTATCACGGTTGACCTCCAGAATACGGACGAGGATCTGATCCCCGACAGAAAAGCGGTCATTGGCATCCCCGATCCAATCCCAGGACAGGTCCCGTGCCATGATTGAGCATTCCACACCGAAGGCTTCGATGCGCACCGCCTTTTCCGCCACGGCGATCACACGGGCCTGCACGGTGCGTCCCTCGTAAATGCGGTATGCGCCGGAGGCATCCTGATTCATGTAAAAGACCTGCCGCTTTTTGAGCATAGCTTCCTTGCGACTTGCCACGACGGTGCGTGTTTTCTGATCCACGCCCTTTACGATGAAGTCGATCTCGCAGCCCAGCATATTGCTGAGCAGCTTGTTCTGGCGGCGGATCATTTCGGTATACTCCGTGCCTTTGAGGTTCTTTTCCAGCTTCACGAGCATTTCCTTCAGCGGGATGACTACACGAAAGCCCTTGTAATCTACAACGGCGAGTGTTTTCCCGGCTTCCGTTTCTTCCACGCCGCCGAGCATTCCGGTCAGGATACGATGCGAACGGTTGGAAGTCAGGATCTCGTGCCATGCGGCGTCCATCTCATGTGTCTCGGTCGTAACTTCACCGCCGACCTCCAGCGTCAGAATAGGATCCGTCTTCGGCTTATTCTGCCGATCCGCTGCTGCGGCTTCTTTTTTCTTTGCTGCAGCCTCCTTGGGGGCAGCCGGTTGAGGCTCGGGTAAAGCTTCCTCGTCCACGGCATCCGTTTTCTTTTTGCGGGTGCGTTTGGGATTCGGCGGCTCTTCGACAGCCGGCTTGATCGGCTCGGCAGGTACTTCGGCGGCAGGTTCGACGGGAACGGGCTCAATGTCGGTCACCTCCGGAGTGCTTTCGGTCGTTTCCACTGCAGCGGTAACTTCCGGCTCTTCTTTTTTCTTAGGCATAGGTTGATTCCTCCTTTAGTTTTTGGACATGATACTGTCTTTGTCGGTTGGCACCACATTGGATGTCGGTGCCCTTTTCTTTCTGCCCGGTTTTTTGACCGGCGCAGGCGATACTTCTTCCACCTCCTTCGGTTGCTTTTTTTGCCACTCGGGTATATGTGCAGAAGCCTTGCAGGAAATCATCTTTTTGCTTTCGGGGTGCTTTGTGTAATCGCATTTGTCCACCTGCAATAGCTTGCGGCCTCGAATAATGATGAGCGCCTTGCTGATCGGCAGCCGCAAGACCTCATCCATCGTCAGCAGCTTTCGCTTGCCGACGCCGCTGGTCTCTCTGTATTCCGGTGTGTAGTTGGAGATCCGCCAGGTGCCAAGCTGCTTTGCCTTGCTCTGCACATGCACGGAAACCTCGCCAGAGCGGTCGCTGATGTACTTTGCCGTCAGTTCATCCACGCAGCCGAGAAAAAGCTGCACATCGCTGTTGCCGAGGATCTCCTGCCATTGGTTCAGCGGGTATCGGTTCTGAAGTCCGGCAAGGTTCTGGAACACGCAGCTCATGCTGATGTTTCGGGAGCGTATCACGCTGATTTTTCGGCTGAGGTCGGGAATAACGCCGCAGGCCGTCAGCTCTTCACCGAGTACATGAACGGGGATAGGCAGCTTACCGCCCTCGCAGTTTTTGTCTGCATACCGCACCAGCTTGATAAAAACAAAGGACAGAAACAATGACGATAAAAAGTCGAATGTACTGTCCTGGTCGCTGGTGATACAGAAATAAGCGCAGGGCTGCTGTCCCGGCAGCTCCATATCGATCTCATCAAAGGCAGTCATATTGCAGATGGATCTATTCTGGAACACCTGCAGTCTTGAGCCAAGGCCGATGATCACGCCGCTGCGCACGGTATCGGACGCCTGCTGAAAAATGGCGTAGGGGGCTTTCGCCGGATGCGAGGACGGCAGCATATTGAACAGGCTGTTCAGCTCTTTTTCATCGCAGTGGGTCAGCAGCCGATAGACCTGCCCGATATTCTTTCTCTCGGGCGGATACCCCTGCTCCACATAGAGGACTAACGCTTTGAGCAGATTCATTTCGGCGCTGTCCCAGAAGTGGTCGCCCCGTTCCGAGCCGGTGTTTTTGATAATAACATCGCAAAAGCGCTGCGCCATCAGCTCATCGCCTTCGATCTCCGCAAGGCAATTCCACGAGTCCGAGTTTTCCGGGCACACAAGATTGAACACCTTAACGGTGTGTGTCTTGCGCAGCAGCTCACTGGTCTTTTCGTACAGCTCGGATTTTGGGTCACAGATGATCAGGGATTCCATTTTGCCGTCCTTGCCCGGAACGGTCGCCTGCAAAATGCGATTGATACAGTAAGCCCTCGTTTTCATGCTGCCGCTGGCACCGTACACTGCCACATTTTTGTTGAGCATACTTTCCTCCGGCATACACACATACCGCCCGTTCAGCCGCCCGAAGATCGTGCCGTTATGGTTTTTAAGGCTCGTTCTTAAATCAAAGATCTCCTCGGCTTCCTTTTCGCTCATAAAGCCGGATGTGCCGTAGGTGCCTTTCTTGGAATAGATGAAGTTGCGGTCCTTGTCGTATTCGCCGGTTTCACTGTAGCCCATACGCATGACCATAACGATGAGCAGCGCCAGCGCTCCCACACAAATGAGAATGCCGACTATGCCGTATGGCATAGTAAAAATGGCACGCAGGCACTCGCCCATGCTGTAGGACGGCATTGTGGGTGAAGTCCCGTTGCCGGGCGTTCCGCCGGCAGCCTGCCATTCGTGATAATTGCGCATAAACTGAGCAATATATCCGCCGCCGTAGAGCAGACCCAGCAGAAGCGGAGGAAGCGCCAGCAATATGCCAAACAGTCTTTTCTTCTTACTCAAAAAAGCTCCTTTCCCATTTCTCAAAGTCAATGGTCTGAAATTTTACCCGGTCGCTGCAATAGCGCTCCAGCGCCTCCCGTTGGGAGTCAAAGCAGATCAGCGTGCCGCACTTGTTTTGCAGCTGCAACGCCGTGTCAAATCGCTTGATACGGGGCAGATCGCAAAAGAAAGAGAGCAGCACCGGCTCGCCGTCTCGGTCGGCGGCGTCGCATTCCAAGTTGCCTGCAAAATCACATTCGTACAGGTCAGCATACAGAATATCCGTGAGCTGTTCTGTCAGCGCCCTGCTGCATAGCAGGCTCAACAGCCGTTCTCCCTTGCGGTCGTTTGTGAGAAAATAGAAATGCTCATAATTTCCGTCAAGGATAAAATACTGCCGTCCCTCGTTCTCTTTGAGAATGTCATAGGCTTGCTCCATACTGTCTGCCAGCAGAAGTCCCTGTACCGCTTCGGGCGGATACTGGTGCGGCAGGCGCTCCCGGCACAGCACCGTTTTCATCAGCGCCTTTGTCCTCATTTCGGATTTGTACTCCCATTTCATCAGAGAATTGCCGAGGTCATAGACCACGAACACATCGGCCGGGGTGAGTAGCACGCCAACCGAACGGGCGCCGCGGATCTTAGCAAATACCGTTCCCATCTCCTTGATCTCCCGCGAGGTATAAAATGCCGGAGCCGTTATGGAGAGAGAATCGGTTTTCTCCCATTCGGGAGAAAAGACATCCGGCTTTTCGTCTCGAAAAATCAGCACACCGGCATTTTTCATTGTCAGTGTCGCTTCAGCCACACGGTGAAGGCGCAGGCGGCGTGTGATCTCGCTTTTCACCAGATTGGTCTCAGCCGAGCCGGACAGCGAAAAGGAAAAGCGTTCGGGAACATCACGGCAAAGGGCTTTCTTGGCCGAGGCCGTCAGCCTGTATCCACGCACACCGTCACGGTAATAAGTCCGCAGCAGCTTTTGCGATTTGAGAGCACGGACAACATTCAGCTTATAACTGTCGCCGCCCGGGAGTCGGCAGAGTTGATTGGCCGGAAGCTCGCCGGATATGGCAACAAGTTCAAGCAGCGTGTAGCCCACCGTCTGCTTATCCGGCAGACCGTTTGTGCAGCGCATAGCGCACCACCTCCTTTTGCTTTGAATATTACCGAGGTTGCTGATAACCCGGGTAGTTTTTCGGCTTTGGCACGGCTGAAAAAGCCTTGATTTACGGGCATTTTTGTCTTGCCGCACCGTATCGTGAAATTTTCGCCCACCAACCGCTAAAAATCCGATATGGTTTTCAGGCTCTTTTCCCGTTCATTCAGCCACTTCGGGAAGTCCTCTTTTGCCATTACGGAAATGCGGGTGCAATCTGCTTCACCGATCTCCGTTGTGTTATAGGCATCTACCAAAAGGCCGGTATCGTCTACCATAATGAAAGTGGACAGCACATCCAAAAGCTGTTTGAGCTCCAGATTGTCGTAATCCCGCACCCGGCGGTTATGAAATTTCTCGCTGTAAATATGCGAAAAGCACACGACGCACTGCCGAAACTTTGGCAGCCCATTGTTGTCCGAATACTGGCTCAGAGTGAAATACAACGGGTCGATCAGAAATTCCGTGCTTTGCCGCTGCTTTCGCTTGGACAGTAGGCACGGCAGTGTGATCTCCAGCATATTCTCCTGCGCCTGAATGCGGATACCTTGCACCACACCGGCAGAAGCGAGATAGGTTTCCTTCCGTGTGGTCGTTGAGCCGTATAACAGATGCCGCATACGGCAGGCGATAAGCTCGCTGCGTAATGCGGCATCGGTAGTCAGCATAGCATAATTCTCCGGATAGTTTTCTATATCCGTCTTTTCGATGGCACAAAGGGTGTTTGACAGCTTTTCTATGTCGCCCTTGATGCTTCCGATTCGTCTTGAAATACTTGTTCTGTCCAATGCGGTCCTCCTATTCCTGCTTATAATACTGAACAGCGCCGGTGTTCATATCCACGGTGCAGTACGCCGTCACATCGGGGATGTTCAGCTTGCCGATCTGCTCGGCGCTTTCCACGATGACGATGCGCTTTTCCGCATCGTCCGGCTGCTTGGCGACAGCATGCTCGATCAGAGCCTCGCCGCCTGTTTCTACATAGATGACCTCGTACAGCTCGCCGTCGGCAATAAAGATCAGCTTTACCGGAAAGTCCGTAGAAGAGTGGTAGTCCACCCGGTCGATAAAATCCACCAGCACCCAAAGCGCCGCCAGCATTTCGTTGTCGGCGTGAGCTTCGGTGCCGTCGTGATATAAGTCGGAATGTTCGTCCCGAAAGATCCGTCCCTGCCTTAGAAAGAAGGACAGAAGATTATCGATCTTTTCTTCCTTTCCCGGATAGAGCCGCAAAAGCTGATCGTGCCGCATATAGTGATAGGTCGTGATATTCCGCAGCATATCCGCAGCCTCTTTGCTGTATATCTCTGCTCGTGTTTTCATTTCTATCTCCTTTCTATACGCATTAAAAGCGTATTAAATCCGCAATGACGCCTTAATGCGTATAAATTCCGTATTCGGTCGGTGTTACCGCTTTTTCTGCTCGACCAGTTCCTGCAGCTCACGGCGGTCGGTCGTGATTAGGCTTTTCTCCAAGTCGCTGCACCGGAACTCGACCGTGATGTTATTGTTGTTGGTGCTGATCAGTCCGTTGCCTCGCTCAAAGTGGGTGATCTCCATGACCTCCGCCTCGGACAGATGTAAAATACTCTGTACCCGCTGCGCCTCCTCGTCTTCAAGATTGAGGACGATTTTGGTCTTGCAGTTGTTGATGATGCCTTTGCCGTATTTTCCGTCGTCGAGAGCGAAGAAATCGTTGAGATCCTGCGTAGCGAAAACAGCGCTGCCGCCATAGCCACGGATAATTTTGGCGATCTCCAGCACAAAGTTTGCGGCAAGCCGGTTGGCAGAGCCGCCGATCAGCGCCCAGCATTCGTCGATGAAGATGGTCTTTTCCACGGTACGGTTTTGCTTTGCCTTATCCCACACATAATCAAGCGCCACGAACATTCCCGCCGTCAGCAGATCGCCGGACAGCTCGGAAATATCCAGCACCGTGTATTTGTTATCCAAATTGACATTGGTGCGCTGGTTAAAGGTGCTGGCCGAGCCGTGTACCAAGCGGTTGAGGATATTTGCCAGGCGTTTGGTTTCGGGTGCGGTAATGAGAATGTCATACAGGTCGCCCAAAATCGGCATTTCTCTGTAACGGTCGGGATCATCCGGGTCTGTGAGCGTGTCATTGTCGTGGGTGATTCCCTTGACATTGTAGGTCTTGATAAGGGCCTCGTCCAAAAGCTGCCGTTCTTCGTGGGTGATGTCGGGGATCAGCAAACTGAAAAAGATGTGCAGCTGCTGAATTTTGGCGGCAAGCTCCGATTTCTCGATCGGAGCGCCGTCCAACAGCTCATCCACTGACCGATCGGTCTTGCGTATCTCCATGACATTGATACAGTTTTTCGATGCCGGAGAGATCTGAATGAACTCGCCGCCCGTATTGCGGCAGGCACGCAGAAATTCGTGTCCTTTCAGCGGAGCGATGATAAATACCTGGGTGCCTTTTCGCCGCATCCGCAATGCCATCAGCTGCAAGGTGAAGGTTTTACCTGCACCGCTGGTTCCCATGATCGCAATGTTGGCGTTCTTATAGACTGCGGAATTGAAAATGTCCACGATCACAAGGGAATTGTTGTATTTGTTAACACCGAGCAAAATGCCGTTATCGTCGCTCAGCTCATAAGCGGTAAAGGGATAGCAGCTTGCCGCCCCGCTTGTCAGCACATTGCGCTTGGAGCGCTCATATAGGTGCTTCTCCGGATTCGTCAGCGGCAGCGACGACAAAAAGCCTTGTTCTTCCCGAAATGAGCAGGGCACGATATTGAGATCCTGCGAGATAAGCAGCTTTCGCATTTCACGCTCACGCCATTCCAGATCCTCGGCGTTGTCGGCGGTCATCGTAATGAGGATGTTCATATAATAAAAATCCTCATTGTTGGAAAGCCCCTCCTTCAAGAAGTAACCGCTGCGGATAGCACCGTCCAGATCGTCAAAGTCGCTGTTGGTATCACTGGCTTCTCGAATCTTGGAACGGTTGATACGAAGCTGCTGACCGAGCTTGTTCACCATACGCTCCTTCGGCTGACGGGTCAGAAACAGGTCGATGTCGATCCCGTCGCCGGCATTGACAAGCAGACTCAGCCAACCGGCCGCCACTTGGGATTTGTAGCCGTAGGACGGGATCAGTAGATATGACCGATATTGCCCGTCCACACAAATGTATTTGGCGTGGGTAAAATCCAGCGTCTGCGGTGCAAAAAACTCCGTACACGGAATGGCGTCCGTATCCTTTCCTGCCGCGATATAGCTTGAAACGACATCCTGCACTCTCTGCGGAAGCGGAATATCCGAGCTTTCCTGGCGGCAGAGGATGTTATACAGCACATCCACCGTGAATTCGTCTTCGTTTTCCGGCGTCAGCACCTCATTGCCGCATTGCTTCAAATAGTTTGCCGCCGTCCTTGCGGCGGTTTGCAGCGAGGCAATGGCATCGGCTTCTTCATTGCTGCTGCGCCGCCCGACCTGCTCATATTCAAAAGCGACAAAGAAGCGGCGGGTTGTCGCCTCACGGGATCCGATCTGATTGATGAGCTTTAGGTAATCCTCCTGTAAGACCCGACAGTTTGGATCGGTTTCAGCTTCCATTTCACGATGCACGATCTCGGTGTGTTTATTGAGGTCCGCACGCTTTGTCAGCACCTTAAACTGGATCTTGACCGGGCTGATCTTCAGATAGCTGATAAAGGAGTAGATAATGCTCCGCTGTTCTCTGGCACTTCGGAGCAGAAAATTGATCGGTACCACCTCAATCAGCTTGATATACCGGTGATCCTTGGTGTAGATAATGCCGTTTGCAATCTTTTCAATCGGCAGATACTCCGCTACGGGGTTGAGAAAGGGCGAGTCCGCTTTGCTTCTGCGGTGCGGCTTCTTCTGTTTCGGTGTTTCCGCCGCCCGGGGTTCCTCGGTATGCTTTTTCTTTGCCGACTGCTTGCGGATAACACCGGCGATCTCCGATAGCATCGACTCGTTTTCCGGCGCAGGCTGCTTTTCTTTTTTCGGTTTCGGCTTCTTCCTTTCCTCTTTCGGCTCCGTCTTACCGACCACACGGCGGTTCTTGAGCCACTTGAAAAAGGCAATGATATACGAAGAAAGCGGCTCGCCAGCAATGCCCATCAGCGCAAATAAGGCGAGCGGCAGTGCCGTCAGGCAAAGAATGATAATACGGACGGTGAGCGAAAGGTCAAGGGAGAATACCGGCACACCTACCGCTGCGGCAAGTACGCCGGCCTCGATCACATTCCGTATTTTGAACATCCCTCCGAATAAGGTGCTGCCCTCGATAAAATTCGGAGGGATGATGTAGGTATCGTGATGTTCACTGTTTTTGCTCATCAAAGCCTCCTTCTTGTTTTCCCGATTCTTTATCGGTGATACGGTATTCTTCCTGCGCCTCGTGCCAATTTATCTGAAACAGGCACATGAACACGCAGCCAACTGCACCTCCGATAAGAAACGCTATTGTTGTCCACATGATTTTCCTCTTTTCTATCCAATGATCCAAAAAGGTCCGCCGGCTCCGGCGTGGGTGCTTGCCTCATTCAGAATGATGGACAGATCCCACTCCATACTGCTTCGGTCGTAACTTGCCGGATCGGCTACAAGTATTTTCCCGTCCTTTACGCCACGCAGGACGATAAAGTGGCCGGAGCTTGTGAAATGTCCCTTCAGCATAATGGCAACCACTAATTTACCGTCAGCCAGAGCGTCTGCAATTTTCTGCCCGTCCGAAGCCGAGCAGCCTTCAACATTCAATCCCCATGCTTTTGCGGCAGCAGGGATCAGCGCATGATAAGAGCCGCTGCCCGAACACCAATAGCCGTTTTCATACGACCATCTTGCCATCTCGATGGGGTCAACGGTATCGTTTGCCAGCGAGGATACAACGATCGACATCGCCGTAGGCCCACAGCCGTAGCCGCCGATATTGTCAGTGCCATACGGTTGCCCCGCATAACGTTCGTCCAGCTGATTGAAATAGACGACTGCGGTTTGTCCGTCCGTAAAGCGGATATTGCCAAGCGAAGAAACTGTTGTATACCCGGCAGGAAGCCCCTGGAACATACTGTCTCCGAGGAATAGGCTGAGGTTATACGCATAATCGTCAGCAAGGTCTTTCTGCTCGGCGGTCAGATGGAATACCTCATCGGCAAAGTAGGCTTCGCCGTTGTAGGAAACCGTATAAATGATCCACTTTTCCGTGGTTGTCGTTACGGTCTCCGTTGTTGTTTCTTTGCCGGTCGAGGCATCCACCGTTACCGAGGTCGTGGCCGTTTCAACTGTGCGTTCCTCTTCCTTTTTGGTATAGGAATAGAGCTTGTCCTTGCCGCTGCGCAGCATGGATTCCATATCCGATACGGACACAGCGGCATAGTCCTCGTTCTTTGCCGCACAGTATTGTCCGACAAACTGATTGGCGTTGAAATTCGGTGAGCTTTCATAAGGGTTTATGACCTCTTTGCCGTCAGCGGTGCAGGCAGCATAATCGTTTTCTATGGCGGTCAGCGTATCGGTAAGCGCCTCGGACAGCACACGGCTCACGGCAGTAGAGATCTCGGTCAGATTGCTGTCGATTGCCGCACTGCTGTTCATGATCGGCGTATCGGGGTCGGCCGGAGAATGAGAATTGCCGAAGCCTCCGAATATGATTCCGGGGAGCATACACAGAATAAGGATCGGGATCATCAGCACGGCGGTCGCCGCAATGATGACCTTCCCGACAAACTTCCGATTTTCCCAAGCAAAGCCGGCAACGGCACCCCACACGCCTCCGGCAGCTGCACCTTTGGCGGCACCGGCAATGGCTTTTCCGGTTTTAACAGCACCTCGCACCGCTTGTGCGGCCTGTGCGCTTTTCTGCAACGGTTCAGCAACCGGACGACTGTTATCCGCCATCAGATCTTATCCTTTCGCCAGGGAGCCTTCGGCAGCCTTTTGACAAGGCTTTCCTCATAGACGATACTGCCGTCGTCTGCTTTGTGTGGCTTTCTCTCTACGGTATCCGTTGCATATTGCTTATACCAAGAGGTGCCGTCCGCAGCCGTGACGGTCGTGTATTCTCCTTCGGGCGGCATATACTGGTCGGTGTGATACATTCCCATAGCAATGCCCTCCGGGTGCTCGTCATTTGTTTCGGTTGCGAAGATATGTCCGCCGCCGATCTCTACATCTGAAAAGGATGGAACACTTTCCGCATCCGGCCCGAGCGCCGTATATCCCATATAGGACATAAGAGAGTCTGCAGCGCTTTCACCGGAAATAGAGCCGGTAGAAGAAATATTACCGGTTGCGATCTTGCCGATCACGCTGTTGGCAAAACCGCCGCCCTTACTGAGCGAGGAATTGAATGCCATACCGCCGAGACCGCCGCTTTTTGAGCCGTTTGCATTGTTGATAGCGGTGTTTGTGACCTTTCGGCTTACAACGCCGGAAAGCCCGCCTTTCATAAAGGTGTTGCCTCCGCCACTACCGGAGGAACTTCCGCCGGAACCGCCTCTACCGGCAAAAGTCCTCGCCGTTCCGATTCCACGCATAGCGATCATCGCCTCAGCCAGCATAGAGCCGCCGGTGTGTCCGACATTGATGCCGAGGGAAGACATAAAGCTGTCGATTTTCTGCGATACCTTCAAAAAGGCAATCGCACACAGAAACCACACGAAGAGGTTTCCGGTAACAACTTCTTTCCCGACGGCGTTTACCTGATCCTGCACTTCGCTTTCGGTCAAAGCAAACGCCGGAACAGTTGTAAGCGAAACGGTCACGGCAACGGCAAGCAGGGTAATGAGTATTTTATGTTTTCTTTTCATCGTTCCTCCTTAAAGTGCCAAAGGGTTGGAGAGGAACTGTCCCACCATACTGGTAAAGAGCCGCAGGCACCAGGCGTTCATCAGCAGCAGAAATACCTGGCCGCCGAACATACGGCACCAACTCTTAAAGATATTGGAAGTGGTCTGCGATGCGCCCATGGCAAAGGCAACCGGTGCGGTAAACACCAGCACACCGAGCAGCACATAGCGCTCCGCCGCTTCAAACAGCAGTTTGATGTAATTCCAAGCCAGAATCAGTATGAGGATCAGTGCAATCAATGCCACCGTGCCGCTTGCACATACGCCGAGTATCGTCAGGAAAACGGAATTGAAGCTGGCAAAGTCAAGCGGCGGTAATTCGGAATTGAGTATCCACTGATAGGGTGTTCCTCCGATTTTCAGTATGATATTTACGATCTCGTCCGCAAAGTAGGCAAGGAGAATAAAGAGTATTGAACGGATGGAAAGTTTTACGGGATCCTCCGCTTCAATGCCGGCGGAAAGTCCGTAATTCTTAAAGAGCTGCCACACCCAATTAAGCAGGATAAGCCCAATCGCCAGAGCGACGAATATTTTATACATCGTCTCTGCCGCAGGAAAATACCGATTGAAGGTGCTCATATTACAGCCCAGTGCGCCCAAAACTGAGGTGTTGATAAGGTCCAGTCCGTTCATGACCTGTTCTGCGATCCACTCTACGATTCCGTCAAGTATGCCCAAGACATCGACCTCCTTTCATTTTGGCGGGAACGATTACCCGTTCCACTTGCCGCCGGAGAAGAAGGGAGTGATATAGGCCATAATGAAGCCGAGACCGTTAAGGATCGCCCAGGTGATGATGATACGCTTCAGCCAGGCACGGGCTTCGTCAACCGTCCGTCCCGATTTGGAGAAATTCATCATCAGAAGTGCGATAGCGGCGGTCACAACGGCGGCAATGGTAGAGATCGTGAGAATCTGCGTATACACATCCTTCATGATCTCGTTTGCCTTTTCCCATACCGTTGTCGCCGCAAAGGCGGGCATCGTGTTTGCCGCCAGCATCGTGACGCTGAGGAACCCGGCAAAAAGAAAACGCCCCCAGTTGATATGGCGGCGATCCTTTCGGTCCTTCGGCTTTGTGGTTTTCAGTTGATTTTTCACTGTGTACCTCCTTGAAAAAATACTAAGCCGCCCCGAGAAATGGGGCGGCTTGTGCGGTCGTGCCAATCAGGGCAACAAAAAAACACCATCGAAAAAATGGTGTCTGTTTTGCCCTTGTCGGCACTTGATACAGTTTTGAGCATACACATTATAGCACATACGGATTTGCGCCACAATAGCAAAACACTGCCAATATACTGCCATTGACCGCCGATTTGCTGCCAACGCTATTTATCGGGAAAAAATTGCTCCATAAGACTCAAACTATCCCGGGAAGTATAGCCCCACAAGATTGAAGAAAGAGCCTCCACAGCATTCTTTCGCCTGCGGAAAAAGGTGCGTTCGCTGATGTCGGACACATGGGGTCGGATCATTTCAATAATCTCATCAACGCTCCGATACTGCTGGGGCGAAAGGTAGCTGTAATAAAGCAGCCAATAATACATCTCGCCGTGTTTATGCTTGTTTCGCATGATATTGACCGAGACTTCCAGCAACTTCAGCATTTGATAGCTTTTTTCAATGCTTCTGGCCTGTTCTTCGATGCCGTTATCCGAGAAATCCACACCGGCAAGGTAGATGGACTCCAAAAAGTCCTCGATACTGCTGCCAACCTCCATCTGAAACCGTCGTTTGACCTGCTGCACCGACAGCTCCAAACCCCACACCACATCCCGGTATTTTTTCAGAAGCAGGTAGGTATCGTGAAATCTTTGGTCTTCCGGCATCTGTTCCGGTTGCTTTTTCATCGGTCACACCTCCTTCACGGTTACGGGCGACAGCCGTACCTCAAACTGGAATATCTCTGTGGAATCCTTGCACGACAGCACAAGCAAATAGCGATAGTCTTTCAGCTTCCGGAGATCACAGACATGAATAAATGCTTTCCTGCAATCGTCGGATAAGGGTAATAACTTACACTGGAGCCTTGGGCATGAAAAGCAAGGAAAGCCTTGTGCAGCAAGGATTTTTGCCGCTTTTTGCAGAATAATCTCCGTGTGCGATTTTGAAACGCCGGAACTGTTTTCTGACACGCTACCTTCCTCCGTTTCTTCGTCCATCTGAATATGGATATTAAGCGACATTGCCACCTCATCTTTGTCGATCATCACATCGGAAATCTGGAACATGGTCGAAAGATATTGCTTGAGGTAGATAGCCGTGCCGTGCGTTCCGGGGAATGCGACCATAGATAGATAGTCGAGCTCCTGCATTTTGCGGAGATAGCGTCCTGCCGTCGCCTTGGACACGCCCCAGCGCTGTGCAAGCTCCGCATACCCGATGAGTGGGCTTCCGGTGCCGTTTCTCATATACACGACGGGACCGACCTCTGAGCCTTGCACCTGCGTGTCGTTGTATACGGTGTTGATCCACAGATCCAGCATAGCGTCCATTTCCGAACAGCGGCCGGCGCTGACCAATTCATTGGCAACCGAGATCGGCAGAAAGAAGAAGCCAGTATCCTTCTGGCACGGGGCGTTGTACTCTAAAACTCTGTTGTATTTGCACCATCCTTTGATTTTGAATTTCACCAGCCTGCCCCGGCCGAGCAGCGTATAGGTGATAAGGTGTCTGTCCTGCAGCTCCCTGAGAATGGCAAGTGCCTGATGCTGAAAGCGAGTGCGGAACCACTCGGTTAGCTCGCTCACACGGCAGAGCCATTCGCCGGGATAGATCGTGTAGCTGATTCCATCGATCCGTTTATAGGAAGTACGGAAGTTTGCAAAGCAGGACAGCACCGTGAAATGGTAAAGCCCCGATGTGCCGCCGACACGGATGCTTTTATCCTTCATCAGCAGCCCGATAAATTGCCGGTAGATCCGGCAGCGTGGGTAATCCACGATTTGTTTTAATTCTAATTGATACTCTGACATGGTTGTTTCCTCCTTGAAACAGGAAAAGCGGTGCAGAACCAAATGGAACTGCACCGCTCAGGCAGCAAACTATTGATTTTTGCGCCTTTTGTAGTATAATATTCATATAGCCTATAGAGAAACAAGGTTGTTCCTCTGTTGCCAACAAATATTGATACGAGTGAGATACCTGATTTTGAGGTACACGACGGGTACACAAAAAAGTTTTTCTCGCAAAATCAGACTGGTAACGGAAGGAATAACCGCCGTATAAGATACCTACGACACTCATTTTTATGGGTGAGGAGATATTCAAAACGGAGTGGGAATAATTCCTAAAAGGCCAAAAAGCCTTGCAAATGCTGGACTTTTTCGTTACGGATTTGCCCCGTGACAACAAAATGACAACATTTTAGATTATCCAAGAACAAAGAGCTATCTGATTTCTGTTAGAGAAGTCAGATAGCTCTTTTTGTTTTGTCTGAATTTAATCGTTCTTCAGCCTGTCTTTGAAAGCCTCCACCAGCGCATCGCTGAGCTGCTGGGACGGCACTTTCACATAGCCGGAGGTTTCATCGTATTTCGGATAGTTATAACGCCACTTATCATAATCCTCACGGCTAATGTCCCCATTGCGGAGCTTTTCCGCCTGTTGCGCCCACGCAGTGAGCATTTCGGAAAGCTCAGCGGCGTCCTTCCCCTTCCGGGGATCAACACGCAGCGAAACGCCGTTCTCGCCGGTTTCCACTGTCAGACCGTAGCGATCTTCCAAAGTGAACAGTGTGTGCATCAGGCTGAGATAGCTGTCAATGTCCGGCACGGACAGTGCCAGCGGCGAGACACCCAGCGCATCGGCAAGGTTCTCCGTCAGCTCCGCCTTAGGCGTTCTGCTGCCGGATTCATACTGCGCCATACGGATGTCGGCGGTCTTTTCCGGGAAACCGACCACCTGCCCCAAGTATTTTTGTGTCATTCCCCGCAGATTACGGAAAAACCGAATTCTCTCACCGATTGCCATAGCGATTACGCTCCTCGTTTTGATACTGTACAACCAGTATAGCATATGGATTTAAGTTGTGTCAAGATAGCAAAAGCAAAAAAGTTAAATATTTTCCCGCAAGCCTCTTGACAATAGCAAATTCGTTTAGTATAATGATTAAGCAAATAGCGTTAAGTTGTTTGCAGACAACAGAATATCCGTCGTGCGTCACGGTAATGGCGTACCCGCTCGGGCAAATCGGAATGCGGTCAGAAAGTTCTCCGACACTAAATAAGAGAACTATATGTAAATGAAAGGGGGTATCCGAATGGAACCGAACTTTCTTCGTGCCGAGGAAGTGGCACAGGAGTTGAGCGTATCAAAGCCCTACGCTTACAAGCTCATCCGCCAGCTCAACGAGGAGCTGAAAGCCAAGAGCTTTATCACTATTTCCGGTCGAATCAACCGGGAGTATTTCAATGAATGGCTCTACGGAGCGAGAAAGGAGAATTGATGGAATGGGTGTTTTCAAATGCAAAGAAACCGGCACCTGGTATGTGATGACCCGCTACCGGGATTGGAAGGGCGAACGCAAGCAGAAATGCAAGCGCGGTTTTGCCACCAAGCGGGCCGCACAGGACTGGGAGCAAAAATTCCATATGCAGAACGCCGCCGATATGGATATGACCTTTGAGGCGTTCTACGAAATCTACACCAAGGATAAGCCGCACCGATCGAAATATTAACTACTGCAACGAGCGTATCCAGACCGTGTACCATCAGCTTTTTGATGAAGCCCTGAAACGCTACAACGAGAAGCAAGCCCGTGCAGACAGGCGCATTTCAAATTACTACGAAAAAATCCGTTCCGGCAATCAGGAGAAACCCTTTCACGAGATCATCCTGCAAATCGGAAATAAGGACGATACGAGCGCCACCGGCGAGTATGCAGAGCAGGCACGAACCGTGTTGGATGAATACTATCAAGGCTTTCAGGAGCGCAATACCAACCTTCGGGTGTTTTCGGCACATCTCCACATGGACGAGGCAACGCCTCATCTGCACATTGACTTTGTGCCCTTCACCACCGGGAGCAAGCGAGGGCTTGATACCCGGGTATCGCTGAAACAGGCGCTGGCGGCGCAGGGCTTCAAGGGGGGAACCCGTGGTGCAACGGAATGGGCGCAGTGGGTACAGTCCGAAAAGGAGCAGCTTGCCGCCGTGATGGAGCGGTATGACATCAGTGGGAGCAGAAAGGCACCCACGAAAAGCATCTCTCCGTTCTGGACTACAAAAAGCAGGAACGGGAAAAAGAGATCGCTGCGCTGGACAGCTACCACCGGCTGAACACTACCAACGGTCGGCTGTATCGGGAGAACGAACATCTGACCGCCGTCAATGACCGGCTCAAGGGAGAAAATGATGCTCTACGCTCAGAGCTGAAGGATTTTCGTTTCCTGCGGAAGGTTCTCGGTAGTCGGCAGATAGATAATCTGATTGCGCAGGCAAAAGATATGGAGCAGCAACGAAAGCAAAATCAGCGCACAAGGCGCAGAAATACAAATTATGAAAGGTAGGAACAGACAATGGCAAAGACGATTTTTGAGGAAATGGGCGGTACTTATACGCAGGTCGGGGATTATCTTCTCCCCGATCTGAAGCTGCCCGAAGAAGAACAGCAGCCCATCGGCGTGTGGGGACAGCGCCACCGGCGTTACCTGAAGGAGCATCGACGGGCAACCTATGCCACCCTGTTCACCAACGGCAAATTGAACAGTTACCTTGCCGACATAGACCGGCAAGCAGAGGCGATGTTTCTTCGGCTGGTAAAGCAGATGGCCGAGGCGGAAGGTGTCACAGAGCAACTCAAGGCAGACAACCAAATGGAGTGGGTCGGCAGGATGAATAACATCCGAAACAGGGCTTTGGAGATGGTCAATAACGACCTGATCTATGCCAGAGAGCCAGCAGCCCGTATTTCCACTTCTGAAACCTTGGAGCCGCCCAAAGTGTTTTGGAAATACTACGATTTATACCGGCGCAAAAGGATTTCGTTGAGTGAATATGCTGCCGCTACGGGATTATCGGCTTTTGCAATCCGGCATTTTTTAAAGAATGTTGTTGAGAAAAGCCCAAAAACCATTGAAAAGCCTAAGCAAATATGATATGCTATATTTTGTATAAGTATCTGGAGGTGCCGAAATGCAGATTGCTGATTATATAGACGCCGATCTTTTAGATAAATTCGAGTTCCACAACTATAACCACGCTATTGAAATCATTACTCAAGCTTTTCCTGAGGAGTGGCGTGAGGTCGTTGAGTGCCTAAGAAAACTCGACATTACCACAGATGACCTGCGTGAAGCAGGCGGAAACGAGACTAAGATTCCTAAGAAATTTGATGATGTTCTCTACCCGTATGGGTGGAGAGAAATCCGGATTTCTGGTGACTTACATATCAAGTTTTATCCAAGACAAGCCGATCAAAGGGGACGCTTTTCTAGCGTTCCCTTTGAGGAGCGTGTGACAGAGAACTACATCGACGGTCATAATATTGATTTTCTGAAGGGTCGAATTGCATTTGACCTTGAATGGAACAGCAAGGATCAGACCTTTGACAGAGATCTGCTTGCAATGCGGACATACTACGATTGCGACATTGTAAGCGCCGGGATTATTGTCACCCGTTCGCAAGACCTGAATGATGTGTTCAAAACCGTGTATGACTATGATAAGAATTCCCGCACTTGGAAGCCTATTATGCGTAAATATGGCGCAAGCACTACTTGGATGGGGAAACTGCTGTATCGCTTAGAGTCACGCCGTAATGGTGGGTGTCCCGTTTTGGCTATTGGCATTAAGAAAACTTGTGTTTCAGATTGGAAGGAGGGATACATAGATGAGCACGCTTCAGGAAACATCTGAAAATCTTCTCTCCTTTTGCGGTGATAAGCGCTATTCAACAATTTATGCTGATCCGCCTTGGCGCTTTCAAAACCGCACTGGAAAAGTCGCTCCAGAAAACAAGAAGCTGAATAGATATGAGACAATGCCATTAGAAGACATAATGGCGTTGCCCGTCGAGCAGGTCGCTGCTGCAAAGAGCCATTTGTACCTTTGGGTTCCCAATGCTCTCCTGCCGGATGGTCTGGCTGTTATGAAAGCGTGGGGATTTGAGTATAAGGGAAATATCATTTGGGAAAAGGTGCGGAAGGATGGCGGCCCGGATGGACGAGGAGTCGGTTTCTATTTCCGTAATGTGACCGAAATTCTCCTTTTCGGGGTCAGGGGCGACAATTTTAGGACGCTGGCTCCAGCCCGTTCGCAGGTCAATCTCATTCGGACGCAAAAGCGTGAACACTCACGGAAGCCTGATGAGATTATCCCGATCATCGAAAGCTGTTCTCCGGGGCCATTTCTTGAGCTATTTGCTCGTGGTGACCGTGAAGGCTGGGATATGTGGGGAAACCAGGCGACCGCAGATTATGAGCCTACGTGGAACACTTATAAAAACCACACCACGCAACAGGTGCACGCAGAATAAAATCAAAAAAGGAGCTGGATGAACTGCGCGAAAGCAGTGCATCCAGCTTTTTTAATTTTCAAGCGAAAGATTATAATGATTTTAGAGCAGCAAGCGAAGCAAGCACAAAGCAAATACGCATAAAAGGGTGTTGCATATTTTCATTACATATGGTATACTATATGCAGAAGCCTGGAGGTGATTATATGACGATGCTCGAAGGATTCAAACCCTTCAATTTTAGCGAAGGCGTTCCGTATGTGTCGATCACAAATAACGGCATGACTTTCAACAAATCCGTTGTGATGAAGTTAGACTATCCGGAGCAAGTTGTCCTGCTGATCGACAATGAAACTCGGCGGATTGCAATTCAAGTTTGCACGCCTGATACGCCAAACGCCGCCTCTTTTTACAAAGAGAAAAAAAACAATGTGATCTCCGTCCGTTGGAATGGTCGTGACCTTTTGAATACTATCCAGGCCATGATGGGATGGGATTTATCAAAAGGGGGGTTCCGTATTGAAGGAACACTTTTGAAAGCGGATCATGCCATGCTGTTTGATCTCAATGCAGCAACAGAACTCAATTAGCTGGTTGTCTATCTGCCTCAAGGCAGAATGACATAAAGAAAAGGCCTATCTGAGTTGCAGCTCAGATAAGCCCTTGCTTGAAAAGTAAGCTCGGTCAAACCGCCTATACTTTCCTTGTACATTATAAGTATAACGATCGAGGCTTCCTTTTGCAAGCGGATCCGGAATTTGCCCGGAAAAAATCTTGCTTGAGGAGGTGTTGCGCCTATGAGTAGTTCTCGTAACGAATCTGTAGAGTACATCTACACTGCGTTCATTACGCTCAAGAATTGCAAGCGTATCTACGCAAGTCAGTACGGACTGAAGGCGTTCTGCATTCCTGTAAAACGCAGTAAGTAACTGCAACCTAAGCAAAGGATGTTGGCGGTTTCATCCTTTCATTTTTTGAAAGGACGATGAATTATGTCAAAAGGTAAAAATCAGCATGTCACTCCCCACCCCAATGGAGGCTGGCAAGTCAAAGGTGAAGGAAACGTACGTGCTACCGCTCGTACGCAAACCCAGGCGGAGGCTATTCAAATTGCTCGTGGCATCTCCCGGAATCAAGAATCGGAGTTGGTTATTCATAGGATGAATGGTCAAATTCGAGATAAGGATTCGCATGGACACGATCCATTCCCACCCAAAGGTTGAATCGTATCTGTAACACAGCCACCGGATACTATCCACAAAAAAGCGGAATGGATTGCTATCGGCGGTGATACCCATATGATAACAAACCATCGTATGGGGCTGAAAATATGGAGAATACAAAGAATCAAAATACCGGGTATCACAGAATCTAAACGAAAACCGTTAGATTACAAGGCCCGGCAAAGAGTGGGAATGATTTCATAGCTTGAAAAAAGCCTGTAAATACCATGGCTTAATAGTGACAAGTAGCTATTTTGTCCTGCGGTTGGGGCAGAGAACGGTGTGACCGTAAAGGTCACGCCGTTTTTCTGCGTTCAAGGGTAGATTCTGCGAGCGTTGCTTCAATTTCGAGCTTTAACCGTTCCTGCTCCGCTTCATAATCAGCAGTCATCTTCTTGTACTTTTCCTTGCTGATTTCACCGAGGGCGTTGTCCTCATAGAGCCGGGACATGACCACATCGAGAGTGGCAAGGCGCTTTTTTGCCTGTTCCATGCGCTTCTGATCTTCCCGGATGTCCTGTTCCTGATCGGTGCGGCGGTAATGCAGCCACTCCTCGGACTTTGGGCAATGCACGCTCTGGGTGCTGGACCGGGACTATAACCTGCTGGGAAAGGCCCCTCAGGAAAAGATCGGCAGATGGTTCCCCCAGCCGTATGCCATCACGGCAGACAGCATCTACTTCTGGCTCAACGGAAAGATCACCCACTATATCGACACCAGCGATCTATCCAACTTGGAACTCCTTCCGATGCCGGACACCAGCAATGCCAGAGCCCACGGCTAACTCACAGTTGACACCGGATAAATCCTTCTGCTATAATGGGTTTATCCGATATCGCCCGCCGCAGAAAGGAGTTCTTCTGATGAAACGATGCCTTCTCCTCCCCTTAATGCTTCTGACCCTCGCCCTCACCGCCTGCGCCGCAAAACCCGCCGCCCCCACCGCCGCAGACTTTGAAGTCCAGCCAGGGGAATACCGGTATCAGGACAGCGACGGATTTTTCGTGGAGACGGAAAAGGGAAATTACCGCCTGGAGCCCCTGCTGGATTTCCTGGTCCGCTTTGCTGAGCCGGGCAGTCATGATTTTTATGTCTTGTGCAATAAGCCGGACTGCGGACATGGCAATGCCAATTGCAATGCATACGCGGGATTTGCCCTGGGCTATTTCAATCAGCACCTGTATGGGGTGCAGGACAACGGCACTGACTTTGTCCTGGTACGTATGAATATGGACGGGACGGGCCACACGGAAATTGCCCGACTCCCGGAGCAAAACGCCCTGGACGGGCGTAAGCAGCTGGGCGGCAGCTACTTCTTCGACAACGGCTATCTCATTTATCTGGCTATGCCTATCTCCTCGGGCGATCCCGATTATGCCATGGCCATTTATAAGATTCAGCTGGAGACCGGGGAAATCACCCGGCTATTTCAGGAGGACATTCCGGTGCATACGGATTGGCCGTCTGTCGGGGTGTCTATCAGCAACGGATACCTGTATTTTCCGATGTTCAACGGCGAGACTGGCAGTGTCACCTATGCGGAAGGCAATTTGGAAACCGGGCGCATCGAGCATATTTTTGAAGATTGGAACCAATCGAACAGTCCGATGGTGAACTTTGACAATGTACTATACTACCACCGCGTCGGCGTGGGCCTGTGCGAATATGACAAGGCCACCGGCACGGAGACGGTAAAGGTCCCCACAGATTGCAGCCTGGCCCTGCCGCAGTACACCAAGGATTATATCATCGTTCGCACATCGGACGATGACGCGGATACACACCGCACCATCTACGCATATGACCGGAATTATCATCTGTTGGGGCAGATGGAGCTGGAGCCCTACGGAGTCAAGTTTCCGTCACTTCAGTATGTTACTGCAAATGCCATCTACTTCACCTCAGGCGGCAAGCTGATTTCCTACATCGACCCCCATCACCTGGACCGTCTGGAGCTGATCCAACTGGTGGACCCCACGGCAAGGAGCCACGGATAATTCCGGGCCGTGCGCATGCAGGCATTTCTCGCGGACAGAAGCCGCCGCTATAAGGAGAGATGCCATGGTCCACTGCCTGCACCCACAAACACACCGTGAAAAGACTGGAGGTCAAACATGAAAATCAAACGAATTCTCAGCGCGACCCTCGCAGCCGCCATGCTCCTGTGCTGCTGCGCCCTCACCGCCTGCGCCTCCAAACCCGCCGCCCCCACTGCCGCAGACTTTGAAGTTCAGCCAGGGGAATACCGGTATCAGGACATGGGCGACTTTTTTGTGGAGACGGAGCAGGGGCAGTATTACCTGGGCTGGGATCAAATCATCCGCTTCGCCGAGCCGGGCAGCCGGGCCTTCTACCCCCTGTGCAATAAGCCCAACTGCGGACATGGCAGCGAGGACTGCAATGCATACACCGACTATGGATTGGGATACTGGAACGGGCATCTTTACACCACCACCTACGGAGACAACGGTCCGGTAGTACAGCGCATGGATATGGACGGCGCCAATCATCGGGAGGTGGGGCAGCTGCCGGTTTTGACAGCTGTGGATGGTGCGCGGCACGGCAGCGGCGAATTGCTGTTCCACAACGGCTCTCTGTTTTATATGTACGACGCCATCGAAACGGACCCGGAATGGTCCATGTCCATTTACCAGTTTGACCTGGAAACCGGAAAGGGGCGGTGGTTGTTTCAGGAGGATATCCCGCTGTTCACTTATTCCTACGGAAGCTCATATGCGAATATTTGCGGGGATGACTTCTTCTTTAAGATAGCCAACGGGGTCACCGGTGAATGTTCCTATGCCCTGGGGAGCTTGAAAACAGGCCGGGTGGAAGCAACCCTTCCCGACTGGAGCAATCGCAACAGCCGGGCAATGGAGCAGGACGGCGTTCTGTATTACTTCAAGGCGGATGCCGGCCTGTGTGAATACGACAGGGCCACAGGCGTGGAAACGGTCCGCTTCCCTATGGATACATACACAGCATTCCCCTGCTATACCCGGAACTATATTCTGGTGCGGTCTACGGATACCGAGGACTTTGAGCAATGCACGCTTTGGGTGCTGGACCGGGACTATAACCTGCTGGGAAAGGCCCCTCAGGAAAAGATCGGCAGATGGTTCCCCCAGCCGTATGCCATCACGGCAGACAGCATCTACTTCTGGCTCAACGGAAAGATCACCCACTATATCGACACCAGCGATCTATCCAACTTGGAACTCCTTCCGATGCCGGACACCAGCAATGCCAGAGCCCACGGCTAACTCACAGTTGACACCGGATAAATCCATCTGCTATAATGGGTTTATCCGATATCGCCCGCCGCAGAAAGGAGATCTTCTTATGAAACGACGCCTTCTCCTCCCCTTGATGCTTCTCGCCCTCACCGCCTGCGCCGCCAAACCCGCCGCCCCCACCGCCACGGACTTTGAGGTCCAGCCAGGGGAATACCGGTATCAGGACAGAGACGGATTTTTCGTGGAGACGGAGAAAGGCAACTACTACATGAACCCGTCGGGAGACGGAGTGATCCACTTTTCCGAGCCCGGCAGCCACGAATTCCACGTTCTGTGCAATAAGCCCAACTGCGGCCACGCCAGCGCAGACTGCAACGCGTTTTTTAGAGGTGGCTTTCGGATATTACAACGGCCATCTTTACGGTGTCACGCTTCAGGATCACTTTGAGCTGATTCAGATGGACATGGACGGCACCAATCACCGGGTCATCACCCAACTGCCCGAGCAGAAGGACCTCAGCGGTAATTTCAACGGCGGCGGCAGCTACTTCTTCGACAACGGCTATCTCATCTTCCTGGCATTCCCCTGCACATCGAACCCGGATTATGCGCTGCCGGTCTACAAGATCCAGCTGGAGACCGGGGAAACCACGCAGCTGTTTCAGGAGGATATCCCGCTTCACACCGTCTGGCCAGCAGACGGTGTGTCCATCAGCAACGGATATATCTATTTCCCCATGCCTCAGGCGGAAGCATCGGAGTATGCATTTGCAGAGGGCAACTTAGAGACCGGGCGCATTGAGCTTGTTTTTGGGGATTGGAATAAGAGGAACAGTGCTGTGGTAAACTTTGACAACGTGCTGTACTATCACCGCGCCGGAATAGGATTGTGTGAATACGACAAGGCCACCGGCAAGGAGACGGTGAAGGTGCCCATGGATGTATATTATGCAAACGTGTCTTATACCAAGGATTATATTTTCCTGCGGACGCGGGATTCTGCCGATTTCAATCAGTGCGTCCTGCTGGCATACGACAGGGACTATAATCTTCTGGGAAAGCTGGAACTGGAGAAGATCGGTTTGCGGTTCCCCTTCCTGGAATACACCACCGCCAATGCCATTTACTTCTCCGCCGACGGCGGGACCATCACCCACTACATCGACCCCCATCACCTGGACCGTCTGGAGCTGATCCAGCTGGTGGACCCCACGGCAAGGAGCCACGGATAATAAGGAGGGATGCCATGGTTCACCGCCTGCACCCACAAACACACCGTGAAAAGACCGGAGGTCAAACATGAAAATCAAACGAATTCTCAGCGCCACCCTCGCAGCCGCCATGCTCCTGTGCTGCTGCGCCCTCACCGCCTGCGCCTCCAAACCCGCCGTCCCCACCGCCGCAGACTTTGAGGTCCAACCGGGGGAATACCGGTATCAGGACGTCGATATTTTCTTCGTGGAAACGGAAAAAGGCAACTACTACATGAACCCGTCGGGGGGTGGATTGATCCACTTTTCCGAGCCCGGCAGCCACGAATTCCACGTTCTGTGCAATAAGCCCAACTGCGGCCACGCCAGCGCAGACTGCAACGCGTTTTTTAGAGGTGGCTTTCGGATATTACAACGGCCATCTTTACGGTGTCACGCTTCAGGATCACTTTGAGCTGATTCAGATGGACATGGACGGCACCAATCACCGGGTCATCACCCAACTGCCCGAGCAGAAGGACCTCAGCGGTAATTTCAACGGCGGCGGCAGCTACTTCTTCGACAACGGCTATCTCATCTTCCTGGCATTCCCCTGCACATCGAACCCGGATTATGCGCTGCCGGTCTACAAGATCCAGCTGGAGACCGGGGAGACCACACAGCTGTTTCAGGAAGATATCCCGCTTCTCACGGACTGGCCAGCAGACGGTGTGTCCATCAGCAATGGGTACCTCTACTTTCCCCTGCCCCAGACATCCGAGGGCAAGCGCCCGTATGCGGAAGGGAACCTGGAGACCGGGCGTATCGAGCGGGTATTTGAGGACTGGAAGCGGGAAAACAGTTTTATCGTAAACTTTGACAACGTGCTGCACTATCACCGCGCCGGAGTCGGCCTGTGTGAATACGACAAGGCCACCGGCAAGGAGACGGTGAAGGTTCCCATGGATGTATATTACGCTGATGTGTCCTACACCAAGGATTATATTTTCCTGCGGACGCTGGATTCTGCCGATTTCAATCAGTGCGTCCTGCTGGCATACGACAGGGACTACAATCTTCTGGGAAAGCTGGAACTGGAGAAGATCGGTTTGCGGTTCCCCTTCCTGGAATACACCACCGCCAATGCCATTTACTTCTCCGCCGACGGCGGGACCATCACCCACTACATCGACCCCCATCACCTGGACCGTCTGGAGCTGATCCAGCTGGTGGACCCCACGGCAAGGAGCCACGGATAATATGGAACTGACCATTCACGCCCTGTCCCATTCCTACGGGGACAAGAAAGCCCTGACAGGCTTTACCCACACCTTTGTCCCCGGCATCACAGCCCTGCTGGGCCCCAACGGCGCGGGGAAAAGCACCCTCATCCACCTGATCTGCGACCTGCTGCCCCGCCAGACGGGGACCATCGCCTTCGACGGGACGGATATTCTGTCCATGGGACCGGCGTTCCGGCAGGTGCTGGGCTTCATGCCCCAGAGCCAGGGGATGTACGACGACATGACCGCCTGGGAATTTCTGCTGTACATGGCCCAGTTGAAGGGGCTGAGGCCCCGGGCCGCCCGGGAGCAGCTTCGGGAGCTGCTGCAGGTGGTGAATCTGTGGGACGCGGCCCACCGCCGGGTCGGCGGCTTTTCCGGCGGTATGCGCCAGCGGGTGATGCTGGCCCAGGCCCTGCTGGGCGCGCCCAAGGTCCTGCTGCTGGATGAACCCACCGCCGGGCTGGACCCGGAGGAGCGGGTGCGCCTGCGGGAATATATCCGGCAGCTGGGCCGGGACAAAATCGTCCTTATCACCACCCACATCACCGGCGACGTGGAATCCATTGCCAGTGAGATTTTGCTGCTGCACCACGGCGTCCTGCTGGCAGACGCCCCGGCGGAGGAATTTATCCGCGGCTGCGGTGCGGCCAACCTGGAGGACGCCTATATCCGGCGGCTGCATCCCCATGCGTGAGTGCAGGCGTGTTTTCTCCCGCAGGAGTCTGCTATGGCTGCTGGTGCTGATGGCGGCGGTGGTGTTTTTCCATCGGGTGGACCATCACAACGCCCCCGGCTTTGCCGCCGCCTATCGGCAGACCGCAGCTCAGCTGGCAGCCAGCCCGGATCCGTCCGCCGCCCTGTCTCAAATGGAGGCGGAGAGCCGCCGCTATATGACGGCCCTGCTCTGGTGCAGCACGGATGACCCGGACCTGCTGGAGCTATACCGGGACCAGGCCCGGCAGGTGCTGGGCGATGATTATGAGACAGCGGCCATGGCATATGATCTCAGCGACCAGGCACAAGCCGCCTTTACCGCCCGGCAGCAGGCCCAGCAGGCCCTCCGGCAGCAGCTGGACTACCTGGCGGCGTACCCCGGATATCTGGATACCATCCACGAAAATGCCGCCAACATGCCCACCCTGTCCATTTTCATGGACAGCAGCGCCGGAAAATTCCATGCGGAAAACGTGAAGAAAACGGACCGGGACTTTCCCCGCAGCGCCGATGTGTCCCTGACCCTGACGGAGACTGCCGGACTGGAGAATTTCTTGCAGGACGGTGTGTTGTCCGTGTGCATCCTGCTGTGGATGCTGGTAACGGTGCTGCGGCTGACAGAGGAGCGCCGCAGCAGTCTGCGATACCTGGTGTTTGGCAGCCCCCGAGGCCGGACATGGCTGGCCCTGCGCCGGGTGGGAATCCTGGGCCTTTCCGCCGCCCTGGGCACAGCCCTTCTGATGCTGACGGGCCTTGTCACCGACAGTCTGCTGTACGGCGGGCTGGGTGACCTGTCCGCCGCCGCCCAGTCCAGCGAAATTTTTCAGAATTTCCCGTACCCGCTGACGCTCCGTCAGGTGCTTTGGGCGTATTACCTGCTGAAAACTCTTGGTATGTGGCTGATGGGACTGCTGCTGTGGCTGATTCTTCAGCTGATCCACCATTTGCAGACGGCTATGGTGGCCGCCGCCGCATTTCTGGCGGTGGAATACAGTCTGTTCGCCTTTGTGCCGGACAGCTATGCCATCGTGGCCCTTCGGTACATCAACGTGTTTTCCTTCGTCGGCATGGAAAAAACGTTTCTGCACTATCTGAATATCAACCTGCTGGGTCGGGCGGTAAACGGGGCCATGCTGTGTACCGCCCTTCTGCCGGTGCTTTTGGTGCTGGCTGCGGCAGGAGCCGTGGTCTATGCCGGACATCACCGGCCCATAGCCGGAGCCAACCTGTTCCAGCGTCTGGCGGCCCGGCTGCGTCCCGTGTTTTCCCGGGCCTCCGGCCGACTGACCCTGACGGGGTTCGAGTTCAAGAAAATCCTATGGTATCATAAGGGACTGCTGGTGCTGCTGGTCTTTGCTCTTTGGTGCTTCCGGGCAGCCGCAGCTCCTACGGCGGACGTGTCCCTGTACGACACAGATACCGCCGCCTTCCAGAATGAGTTCCAGGGCCCTGCCACGGAGGACACCCTCCGGGCCATCCGGGCCCGCATAGCGGAGGTGGAAGGCTGGCCGGAGTCCGAGATCCGCTCCACCCAGCTGGCGGCCCTGTCCGCCGTGGAGGCCGAGGCCCTGGAAAAGCAGGATACCGGCCTGTGGGTGCTGAATCCTGCGCCCATGTTCACTCTGTGCGGCGGCGATGTGGGCGGCAGTCAGCGCATTCCGTCCATGGCGGCACTGCTGACAGTGGCACTGCTGACGGCAGGCACCTTCGCCGGAGAGCGGCAGCAGCGAATGCTGCCGCTGCTGCAAACCACGCCCCGGGGCCGCCGCCGGGAGCCTCGCTGCAAGCTGGCCCTGTCTGCCCTGCTGGCGGCGGCGGTATGGTTGACTCTGACCCTGCGGCAGGTGTACCAGGTTTCGTCGTATTACGGCGGCCTGACGGCCCTGTCCGCCCCGCTGCGCAGTGTGACCTATTTTGCAGACCTGGCCGCAGACTGCACTGTGGGCCAGTGGCTGGCCGGATGCCTGCTGCTGCGGCTGCTGGTGCTGCTGGCTGCCGCCATGACCGGGTGCCTGCTGTCGAGCCTGTGCCGGACGGTGAACGCTGCCGTGGTGGTATGCTGCGCCGGCCTGGTGGGCCCGGCGGCCCTGGAGCTGGTGGGAGTGCGCGCGGCAGGCATCCTGTCCCTGGCCCGCCTGTGGACGCCTGTTACCTGCTCCTTGTTCGTCTATTTCATTCCCCTGGCTCTGCTGGTAGTCTGCCCCCTTCTGTGCGTGCGGCGCAGGCCCAGGGTCTGATCTGTTGAGATGGTTGCACCCCAGGCTGTTCATCATGGACACATGGGTGCTGAGATAGCCGCTCCAGCACATGCACATAGCGGTAAACACCGCGATGTCGCCGCCGACAGCCTTCCCTACGCATCCCCACGCGGAAATGGCGTAAAAATGGCGTAGAGGAACCGGCGATACGCAGTTGCGAAAATCGCCTGCTGCAACATTACTAAGAATATTCAAGCTGCCCTGCGTACAAAGCAGGGCAGCTTCAGCCTGTCCCACGCCACACTGTCATGGATGTTTCCGGCAGTTACTTCCACTCATCCTCTTCAATGGGCTTTTTCCCGAGCTTTTCCCGTTCCGCGTTGACTTCTCTGCGCAGCTGCCCGGAATAAACCTTGGCCGCCTTCGCAACTTGTTCCTTCTGGAGCTTTTTCTTATTCGCGCTGGCCTTGATGTGGGTGCCGTCAATGAAAATCGCGCTGGTGTCCAGCATTCTGTTATTCAATGCCTTAAGCATTGGGGGTAATCGCGAAAAGGAAACCCTAGATTGTAGTTCCAGGTTATAGTATACTATACACATTCCATATCACAAACATCAGCTATTGATAGCGTCTCCTGATAGCTTTTTGATAGCAGAAAGTCGGATACCACATAGGATCGGGATAACAGGTATCAAACAAAGTCAAATGGAATCAAATGCTCTATATAAAAAAGTTTAGAGTGCGTTTCTGCTTGGCGAGCAAGAGGAGGGCACCGATATGTTTGATTTTCTGCAAAAGGGAACAGAAATCAATACAACTCAAATCGTCGACGAAATTGAGGCGGCGGTATATGTTCATGTCAGACCGTATGGGTTCAAAAAGTATGGCAGAACGCTTCACCGCTTCGTCTCGGAGGATATTTCACAGGTGATTCATTTTCAAAGCGGTATGCCCGCGCACGGTATGGGCGGACTGCTGTGTGTAAATGTAGGCATTCGTATTCCGGAATGCTCTGATCGAGTTTTTCAGCCAAAAGCGGAAAAGAAAAAATACTATCACGATTATGACTGCACCATTCGCTCCCGCCTGGGAACAGTAAGCGGTAAACAGGAAACCTGGTATGACCTTCGCGCGAAAACAGACCGGATCGCAAAGAATATCATGGACGAAATAGATCAGCATGTTTTACCGGCTTTTGAGGTTTTAAGCAGCCGGGAGGCCATTCTGCAGCACAGGAGGGAATATCCTCTGTTGGACAACATGTCGTCTCGTCTTATAGCCCTGGAAGAGTGCATGATATACGGACATCTCGGCAGCATCGAAAAAGCAAAGCAGCTGTTTGAGAGCTATTATCAATCCGCAGTGGAGGATTACAATAACCGGGTGAAAAACGGACACAGACAATATCTGAAAAAAGGGGAACGAGTCGTTTTTATGGGCCAGGATATAACCGCTGAAAAAGACGGATATGTAACCTTATACGGAGCAAGTCACGGACATATTGATTACCTTGATGGATTAGCGGTCGATCTTGGCTTGCGATAAAAGTCGTTCCCGAATTGTATCATTCATCCCAGCGCTTATCACTGCTGATAAGGTTTTGATAAGCATCCATCGTACAACTGCGATAATAAATGGTCACAACAATGGACTGACGGGGATCTGTCCTGCACAAATCCGATTGCACACCGCAGTTTTACTATTCGGGCATGATGCTCAAAAACTTACCCTGTTTTTGTGATATGTTCCAATTCCTCCCAAATTGCAAAAAAGTGGTTGCAAAACGAACGCTGCGGTGTTGTATATGGTATAAGGTCGAAATATGGGACCAATGAGGAGGATGACCGTATGAAGGAGCCAGATAAAAATGTTTTATACATTTCGGACTACAGAATGCACGTAACTTCGCTAATTGCGGTAGCACTGTTCGTATATATTAACCACAAATACTTTACCGGCTTTTTCCGTGTTTTTCAGCCTCCTATACCCATAGCGATTGACTCCGTCACAGCTATTGGCATAATTGCTGTGACGGACGGAATGCTTTTTGCACATATTATTGCGCTCAGCCGAACATACATCGTGTCTACTAAGGGAATCACAGTCATTTTTCTCGGTATTTTTCGTCACCTTTACCCATGGGAAAAGTTCAAAGTAATAGATGTGTGCCCTGGGTTCGACGAGTGTGAAGGAGGAATTTTCATGTTGATGGTTTGCAGCACCATACCGATTCGGACGGTGGCTGGCGGAGCACTTCAGCTGGAACTGGCAATCTACCGTTGGCCTCACATACTATTTTTCTCCAAGCTGTCCCTTGAAGAACGCATGTATTTTGATCGTCTGCGGCGAGGAGATGAGGCTTCGTGCAGTGAGGACTCTGATGACTGCTGAGATGGTAATTCAGAAATAGGGAAGGCGTTTGGCATATGAAACGTATATCGCCACAGAGCTTCTGTTGACGGCTCCCATGTGGATGGTATCGGAAAATACAACCCCCTTCCGCTATTGCGGATATGTCCACGACGAGCGCCGCCGCTGTGGCTGCAGTGATTTTCCTTGAGCGCGATAAAGGACCTCCGGCCCGGCCGGAGGTCCTTTTGATTCACATGTACCGCACCACAATGCACACCATGGACACCGCCATCACCATGATGGTGGCCGGCGCGCAGTAGCGGCAATACTTACCCCTGGTGACGGGGTGACCGTTCTTGGCGGCCACGGACGTGCCCACCACATTGGCGGAGGCGCCGATGGGCGTGGCGCTGCCGCCCAGGTCCGTGCCCATGGACAGCGCCCAGGCCAGCACATGCAGGTCCACGCCCTGGGTCTGGGCCATGGCCTGGATCACCGGCACCATGGTGGCGGCAAAGGGGATGTTGTCCACAAAGGCGCTGGCCACGGCGGACACCCACAGGATGATGGCCACCATCACCACGGCCTTGCCGCCGCTGATGTCGGCAATGCCGTCTGCCAGCACGGCCAGGCAGCCGGTGCGCTCCAGCCCGGCCACCACCACGAACAGGCCCGTGAAGAACAGCAGGGTCTTGTAGTCCACCCGGGCAAACAGTCCCGCAGCCGCCTTCCGGCCGCTGGTCAGCAGCGTCACCAGGCTCATCAGAGCCGCAGCAATGCACCCGATGGTGGCCACCGTCAGCTCCGTCTGGGCGTGGGTAATCAGCAGGACCACCACCACTAAGAAGGATGCTCCGCAGCCGTAGAACCCCGCCCGGTTGGTCACCGCCGACGCTGCGTCGGGGTACACCACGTCTGCCGGGCGATTCTTCTCGCTCTGGGCCAGGGGCTTCCGGAAGCACAGGAAGAAGTACACCACCGTGAACACCAGGCACACCGCCGCGATAACGCCGGTGTTGCCCAGGAAATCGAAGAAGCTCAGCCCCAGGGAGGTGCCGATGATAATGTTGGGGGGGTCGCCGCACATAGTAGCCGAGCCGCCCAGGTTGGCGCAGAAAATCTCCGCCAGGATCATAGGCACCGGGTCAAAATACAGCGTCTTGGCCAGCTCCGCCGTCACAGCGGCCAGGAACAGGATCACGGTGATGCTGTCGATGAACATGGCCAGAAGCGCCGACATCACCATAAAGCAGATCAGCAGCGGCACCGTCCGGTAATGCACCAGCTTCGCGATTTTTAGGCACAGCCACTGGAAAATTCCCGCATGGCCCATGCCCTCCACCATCACCATCATACCGGCAATGAACACAATGGTGGACCAGTTGATGCCGGTATTGGACTCGGACGAGCCCACCCAGAAGCCCTTCTGGATAAAGCAGCTGAGGTTCAGCGTCTCCCAGATGGCCCTTCCGTCATGCATGCACAGGCCGAACACCAGTACCAGCACCAGAGCTCCGCTGCCCAGCGTTACCCACTGACGAGGAAACCGGTCCCAGATGATGAGGGCAAACATCACAACAAAAATGGCAACCGCCAAAATTTTCTCCATGATAGCTCCTCCCCTTTCTTCAGAAATGATCTTTGAACCGTATGGTATTGTAGTCTCCCCACTCGGGAAAGTCAACCCCAGCGCCTTATACAGTTTCACAAAAATGTCACAAGCAGAAGCCGGTTTTCTGTAAATCGCATGACATTTACATGGAATTAACAACTTATTCACACATTTTTACTTGGGCATTCCGGAGTCTGTACAAGTGCTTCCCACATGTAAAAAGAGGCTGTCCCGGGCGGGACAGCCTCTCTTTTATTTGGCGTAAAACAAGTTTACTTGGCGGCCTTCTGAGCCTTGATGGACTCGATCAGTTCAGGCACGACCTTGAACAGGTCGCCCACGATGCCGTAGTCCGCCACCTCGAAGATGGGAGCGGACTCGTTCTTGTTCACGGCGATGATGCACTCGGAATCCTGCATACCAGCCTTGTGCTGGATGGCGCCGGAGATACCCAGAGCGATGTAGACCTTGGGATGCACGGTCTTGCCGGTCTGGCCGACCTGGTGGTCAGCGGAGATCCAGCCGGCGTCCACGCAGGCGCGGGAGGAACCCACGACGCCGCCCAGAACCTCGGCCAGCTCCTCGGCCAGCTTGATGCCGCCTTCCACGTCCTTGGAAATGCCGCGGCCCACGGACACGATGAAGTCCGCACCGATCAGGTCCACCAGCTTCTTGGCGGCCTTCACGGTCTCCACCACCTCGGTGTGGATGTCGGAAGCCTCCAGAGCGAAGGCGGGGTGCAGAATCTCCACGTTCTTCTTGCACAGGCGCTTCTTCATAACGCCGGGACGAACGGTGGCCATAGCGGGGCGGAAACGGGGGCAGATGATGGAGGCCATCAGGTGACCGCCGAAAGCGGGACGGGTCATCTTCAGGTCGCGATCCACGGGATGGGGCTCCCGGTTGATCATCACGGTGCCCAGTTTGTTGATGCGGTCCTCGGGCAGAGTGGAGGCTTCCTTCAGGAAGTTCTTATAGTTGGGCAGGTCGATGTCCAGGTGGGTGCAGTCGGCGCACAGACCGGTGTGCAGACGGGCGGCGCAGCGGGGAGCCAGATCACGGCCGATGTTGGAGGCGCCGAACAGCAGCACCTCGGGCTTGATCTCCTCCACGGCTTCCACGATCACCTTGGTATAGGCGTCGGTGGTGAAGTCCTTCAGCAGGGGGGAGTTGTACACATAAACCTTATCCGCGCCGTATTCGCCCAGCTCAGCGGCGATGCCGTCCACGTTGTCGCCCAGCAGAATGCCGCACAGCTCAACGCCCAGCTCGTCGGCCAGCTTCCGGCCCTCGGAGATCAGTTCAAAGGTGGTGGGCATCATCACGCCCTGACGCTGCTCGCAGAAAACCCATACGTTTTTGAAGGCAGCGGTATCAGCACTATTAAAAGCCATTTTCTTATCTCCTTCCTCAGATGATGTGCTTGGCGGCCAGGATGCCGGCCAGCTTGTCGGTAGTCTCCTTACCGGCGCCCTCGAGCATCATGCCGGCGCCCTTCTGAGGAGGCGTAAAGGAGGTCAGAATGTTGGTGGGAGAGCCGGCCAGACCGATGGTGCTCTTGTCGATCAGGGGATGATCCTTCAGAGTCTCATAGGTCATGGTGACCAGGGGCTTGGAATAGGCTTCAAAGGCGCCGCCCACGGACAGGTAACGGGGCTGATTCAGCTCCTTGATGCAGGTGATCATGCAGGGGGTCTTGACCTTCACGGTCATGTAGCCGTCCTCCAGCATGCGCTTGACGGTCAGGGTATTGCCGTCCTTGGTGATCTCGCCAGCGTAGGTCACCTGGGGCAGGTGCAGCTTCTCGGCGATCTGGGGGCCAACCTGAGCGGTATCGCCGTCGATGGCCTGACGGCCGGCCAGGATGATGTCGTCCTCCTCCACGCCGTAGGTGTCGATACCGGCGGCGATGATCTGGGAGGTGGCGTAGGTGTCGGAGCCGCCGAACTCACGGGCGGTGATCAGGACGCCCTCGTCCACGCCCATGGCCATCAGCTCACGCAGCATGCCTTCTGCGGGAGGGGGGCCCATGGTGAACGCGATGACCTTGCAGCCCAGCTGGTCCTTCAGGGACAGGGCGGCTTCCACGGCGTTCAGGTCGTCGGGGTTGATGATGGTCTGCATGGAGGCACGATCCAGGGTGCCGTCGGGGTTCACTGCCACCTTACCGGAGGTATCGGGAACCTGCTTCACAGTAACAAGAATTTTCATTTTACCTTTTACCTCCTCAATTACTTAACGCCCAGGTGGCTGGAGATGACCATGCGCTGGACCTCGGAAGTGCCCTCGTAGATCTCGGTGATCTTGGCGTCGCGCATCATGCGCTCCACGGGATACTCACGGGTGTAGCCATAGCCGCCGAACAGCTGCACGGCGCGGCGGGTCACATCGGAAGCGGCCTCGGCAGCAAACAGCTTGGCCATAGCGGCATCCATGGAATAGGGCTCGTGGTTCTGCTTCTTCATGGCAGCAGCGTACACCACGTACTGAGCGGCCTGCATGCGGGTGTGCATATCGGCCAGCTGGAACTGGGTGTTCTGGAACTGGGAGATGCGCTTGCCGAACTGGACGCGCTCCTTGGTATACTTGATGGCTTCCTCAACGGCGCCCTCGCCCAGGCCCAGAGCCTGAGAAGCGATACCGATACGGCCGCCATCCAGAGTCTTCATGGCGATCTTGAAGCCCTCGCCCTTCTTGCCCAGCATACGATCCTTGGGGATCACGCAGTCCTCGAAGATCAGGTCGCAGGTAGAGCTGCCGCGAATGCCCATCTTCTTCTCGTGCTTGCCCTGAGAGAAGCCCTTATCGGTTTTCTCCACGATGAAAGCGGAGATCTCCTTCATGGAGCGGCCGCGCTTATCGGTGGTCTTACCGGTAACGGCGATAATCACGAAGGTGTCGGCCACGTTGCCGTTGGTGATGAAGCACTTGGAACCGTTGAGGATGTAGTTCTCGCCGGACTCATCCAGCACGGCGGTGGTCTGCTGACCCTGGGCGTCGGTGCCGGCGCCGGGCTCGGTCAGACCGAAAGCACCGATCTTGCGGCCGGAGCACAGGTCAGGCAGATACTTCATCTTCTGCTCCTCGGTGCCGTTCTCAAAAATGGGGGCGGCGCACAGGGAGGTATGAGCAGAGACGATAACGGCAGTGGTGCCGCAGACCTTGGCCAGCTCTTCCACGCACATGGCATAGGACAGGACGTCGCCGCCGGCGCCGCCGTACTCCTTGGGGAAATAAATACCCATCATGCCCAGCTTTGCCATCTTCTCGACGGTTTCCATGGGGAAACGCTCTTCTTCGTCGATCTCAGCGGCCAGAGGCTTTACTTCGTTCTCTGCGAATTCGCGGTACATCTTGCGAACGAGCAGCTGTTCCTTCGTCAGATGGAAATCCATACTCTTTTCTCCTTTACAGATTTACTTTTTGTAGTTGAAGAAGCCCTCGCCGGACTTGATGCCCAACTTGCCGGCACGAACCATCTTCCGGATCAGCACGTTTGCGCGATACTTGCTATCGTGGGTCTCGTTATACAGCACGTCCATGATGTTCAGCACGATGTCCCAGCCGATCAGATCGCCCAGGTGCAGGGGGCCCATGGGGTGGTTGCAGCCCAGCTGCATAGCAATATCGATATCTTCCGCAGAGGCAACGCCCTCCTGCAGAACGCAAACGCCCTCGTTGCAATAGGGGATCAGGATCTTGTTGACCACAAAGCCGGGGGCCTCGTTGACCACCACGGGGGTCTTGCCGATCTCGGTGGACAGGGTCTTGATCTTCTCGACCAGCTCGGCGGGGGTGTTGCCGCCGGCAATGACTTCCACCAGCTTCATGGCGGGCACGGGGTTGAAGAAGTGCATGCCGATGAGCTGATGCTTCAGGCCCTGGCCCATCTCGGTGATGGACAGAGAGGAAGTGTTGGAAGCGAAGATGGCATCTTCCTTGCAGATGGCATCCAGGCGGCCCAGCAGCTCCTTCTTGGTGGCCATATTCTCAGCAACGCACTCGATGACCAGGTCGGCATCGGCGGCGGCCTCGAACTCCTCCACCAGGACGCGGCTCATGATATCATCAGCGGCTTCCTGGGTCATCTTGCCGCGGGCGACCTTCTTGTTCAGAGAGGCGGCCAGCTTGTCCTTATGACGCTGAGCGCTGGGGACGCTGGAAGCATACATCAGAGCGGTGTGGCCCTTCGCTGCGAAAACCTGAGCGATACCGCTGCCCATAGTACCTGCACCAAAGATTGCGACTTTCATGATTGTTCCTCCTAAATAAATTTTTATTTAAGTAGCGATTTTAATCATCAGGCCCGGTAAGGAGCCTGTTAATTAACCAAATGGGGTTACTTGTTCTGATAGGGCTCGTGCTTGCGCTTTTCCAGGAAGGCGCCCATGCCCTCCTTCTGGTCCGCCGTCTCGAAGCAGCTGCCGAACAGGCCCTCCTCGATGGCCACGGCCCGGTCGATATCCACCTGCATACCGTCGTTGATGGCCTTCTTGCAGGCGCGGACGGCGATGGGGGCGTTCTTGGCGATGGTCTCGGCCATCTTCTCGGCGGCGGGCATCAGCTCCTCCAGGGGATACACGGCGTTCACCAGGCCGATGCGCAGGGCCTCGTCGGCCTTGATGTTCTTGGCGGTATAAATCAGCTGCTTGGCCATGCCCATGCCCACCAGACGGGCCAGGCGCTGGGTGCCGCCGAAGCCCGGGGTGATGCCCAGACCCGCTTCCGGCTGGCCGAACACGGCGGTGTCGGCGCACAGGCGGATGTCGCAGCTCATGGACAGCTCACAGCCGCCGCCCAAGGCAAAGCCGTTGACGGCGGCGATGGTGGGGATGGGCAGCGTCTCCAGCTTGCGGAACACGTCGTTGCCCTTCTTGCCGAAGGCCTCGCCCTCGGCCTTAGTCAGGGTGCTCATCTCGCCGATGTCGGCGCCGGCCACGAAAGCCTTCTCGCCGCTGCCGGTGATGACCAGGGCGCGGATCTCGTCGTCCGCCTTCACCTGCTCCACCAGCTGGTCGATATCCTCCAGCACCTGGGAGTTCAGGGCGTTGAGGGCCTTGGGCCGGTTGATGGTGGCAACGGCAATGTGGCCCTTCTTTTCCAACAGAACATTCGTCATGATCGTTCCTCCTTGCTTCGATCACCCGCCGCAGCGGCGGGCGCGCGACGGGATGCCGCCCATAGCGGTCCCATCTTGTGTATGATCTTCATACAGTCTGTATTATAGTCCCTCGTCTAAAAATTATCAAGCCCTTGTTGACCGCCTTTCTCTTTTTCAGGATATTCCACAAAAGAAATGAAAATTCTTTGCGCATTTTTCAATATGACATGTTCATAATCCGGTCGCAAAACCGTCCCCGGCACCAAATGGAGCATTTTTTTCGTTTACAGAACCGTGTATCTTGTGGTATATATAGAGTTGGTATTTTATTCGCGGCCATGGCCGCACAGGAGGAAATGACCCATGCGCATGAGAAAGAAAAAGAATCTGGTGCCCCGGATGGAAGCCTGCGGTGCCCTGCTGGTAGCGGACCCCCGCGCCCTGCGGGGCCGCTGGCGGGAGCTGCTGCCCGGGGCAAAGGAGCTGCGGGTGGAGCTGGGCTGCGGCAAAGGCCGCTTCACCGCGGAAACCGCCGCCGCCGAGCCGGACGTGCTGCTGATCGCCGTGGAGAAAGTCCCCGACGCAATGGTGGTGGCCATGGAGCGGGCCCGGGACGCGGGGCTGCACAACGTGTTCTTTGTGGACGGCGACGCCGCCTGCCTGCCGGACTTCTTCGCCCCCGGCGAGGTGGACCGCATCTATATCAACTTCTGCGATCCCTGGCCCAAAAGCAACCAGAAAAAGCGCCGCCTGACCCACGGCAATTTCCTGCAGCTGTACCGCCGGGTGCTGCCCATGGGCGGCGAGATCCACTTCAAAAGCGACAACGACAAGCTGTTCGAGTGGTCCCTGGAGGAGATCCCCCAATTCGGCTTCCGGCTGTCCCAGGTCACCCGGGACCTCCACGCCAACGGCCCCGTGGGGGTTATGACGGACTACGAGGCCAAATTCTATCAGCAGGGCGTCACCATCAACCGGTGCGTGGCCATCATGGTCCCCTGGGAGGCCCCTGCACAGCCGGAGGAGTCGGAAGAAGCGTAAGCCCGGAGAGGAGGACCCACGCATGATCATCGAAAGCCACGCCCACTACAGCCACAAGCGCTTCGACGGCGCCTTCCGCTATCTCACCGGCGAGCTGACGGCCCGGGAGGGACAGCGGGAGGACCTGCTGGACCGTCTGCGGGAGAGCGGCGTTGTCCTTTCCATCGAGCCCGCCATCGACTTTGAGTCCAACCGCCGGACCGCTGCCCTGTACCGGCAGCATCCGGACTTCATCCGCCTGGCGGTGGGCGTGCACCCCACCCGGACCCATCAGGCCCCCTGGCGGCAGCGCAGGCAGCTGGAGGTCTGGGTCCGGGAGCCCGGCGTGGCGGCCATCGGCGAGACCGGGCTGGACTATCACCTGCCCCGGAAGCACCGGCTGACCCAGCTGCTGTGGTTCCGGTATCAGCTGGGCCTGGCCCGGCGGCTGGGACTGCCCCTGGTGCTGCACATCCGCATGGCGGACCGGGACGCCCTGGCCATGCTGCGGCGCAGGCGGCGTCAGCTGCCCGGCGGGGTGGTCCACTGCTTCCAGGGGGACTGGGACACGGCCCGGGCCTATCTGGACCTGGGGTTCTGTCTGGGCATCGGCGGGGCGCTGCTGCGCCGGGAATCGGAGACCCTGCGGGACGCAGTGGCCCGTGCTCCCCTGGACCGGCTGCTGGTGGAGACCGACAGCCCCTATGTGCTGCCGGACGTACCCTGGACGGGCAGCAAAAAATCCCTGAGCCGGGTGCGCAACTCCTCCCTGCTGCTGCCGCGCGTCGTGGAGGAGATCGCCCGGCTGAAGCATCTGCCGCCGGAAACTGCGGAGGCGGCCATACTGGAAAATACCCGGCGGGTGTTCCACCTGTCCGGAGCGGAGAACGGAGGATAACCATGCAGTACGATTTCGATACCATTCTGGACCGGCGGGGCCGGGACGCCCTGGCCCTGGACATGATCCCCTATGACGGGGTGGAGCCCAAGGAGGGCTTTTCCCGGATCCCCATGTGGGTGGCGGACATGAGCTTCCCCACCGCGCCGCCGGTGCTGGAGGCCATCCGGGCCCGGCTGGACCACCCGAATTTCGGGTATTTTCAGCTGAGCGACGCCTACTTTGACAGCATCATCCGCTGGCAGCAGGTGCGCCACGGCGTCACCGGCCTGGAGCGGCAGCACATCGGCTATGAAAACGGCGTTCTGGGCGGCGTCAGTTCCGTGGTCCAGGCCCTAACCTGCCCCGGCGAGCCCATCCTGGTCCACAGCCCCACCTATGTGGGCTTCACCCACACCCTGGAGCGGCTGGGCCGTCCCATCATCCACACGCCCCTGACGCAGGACGCGGAGGGCATCTGGCGCATGGACTATGCGGACATGGACCGGAAGCTGAAGGAAAACGACATCCACGTGGCCATCCTGTGCTCCCCTCACAATCCCTGCGGCCGGGTATGGGAGCGCTGGGAGCTGGAAAAGGCCATGGAGGTGTACGCCGCCAACGACTGCACCGTCATTTCCGATGAGATCTGGTCCGATCTGATTATGCCGGGGCACACCCACATTCCCACCCAGTCCGTCTCCCGAGACGCCCGGGAGCGCACCGTGGCCTTCTATGCCCCCACCAAGACCTTCAGCCTGGCGGGGCTGATCGGGTCTTACCACATCATCTATAATGACCGGCTTCGCTGCCGGGTCCAGCGGCAGGGAAACCTGTCCGGCTACAACGACTGCAACGTGCTGTCCATGCACGCCCTCACCGGGGCCTACAGCGACGAGGGCATGGCGTGGGTGGACCAGCTGTGCGCCGTGCTGGACCGGAACCTGCGGTATATCCGGGACTTCCTGCAAAGCCGCTATCCCGGCGTCACCATGATGCTGCCCCAGGGGACGTATATGCTGTTCGTCAACTGCGGGGCCTGGTGCCGCAGCCACGGCATCACGCCGGATGATCTCCGCCGCCGGGGCGTGGAGCATGGCGTCATCTGGCAGAACGGCGCGGGCTTCGGCGATGGCGACTGCATCCGCATCAACGCCGCCCTGCCCCATTCCCTGGTGCGGGAGGCCATGGACCGGCTGGAAAAATACGTGTTTGTGGGCTGAGCCGCGCCTGCGGCACGGCCCGGCAATGACCACATAAAAAGCAGGGGAGAGATTTCCAACGAAGTCTCTCCCCTGCCCTGCTTTTATTTCCGCTTTTTCTTGCTGAGCTTGCGCATGGCCCGGCGCTGGGCCGCTTCCTGCTCGTCCTTCTCCGCCTGCTCCACCAGGTCCTGGTATTTCTCCGGATGGCGGGCCCAGTCGATGCGGTAATAGGTCAGACCAATCAGCAGCAGCGCCCCCACGATGATGATGCCGTAAAACAGAATTTTTTCAAATGACATGGCAGCCCCTCCTTATTACGGTAAAGTATACAGGAAATTGCCGCCGATGGCAAGATTTTTTCGCCAGACAGGCGGAGAAAAAATCTGCAATTTTGGTTGTTTTTGCCGAAAGAGGGTTGTATAATAATTCTGTTCCCGGAAAATGGGGGCAAAACGTAAAAGTCAAATAGGAGGAACGGATATGTTCACGAATTTCAAAGAACTGGAAGCCTATGTCCTGTCTCATAAAAACAAAAAGCGCATCGTCCTGGCCAACGCCCATGACGAGCCCGCCCTCAGCGCCGTGGTCAACGCCCACCGCCGGGGCGTGGTGGATGGCACCCTGCTGGGCAAGAAGGACGAGATTCTGGCCCTGCTGCAGGAGATGAACGAGGATCCCGCCGAATATGAGATCGTGGACTTTGACGGCCCGGAGCTGGACGCCGCCAAGGCCGCCGTGGAGCTGGTGCGGGAGGGCAAGGCCGACATCCCCATGAAGGGCATTCTCCAGACCTCCAGCTTTGCCAAGGCCATTCTGAACCGGGAAACCGGTCTGATCCCCGCCAGCGGCCGCCGTCTGGTGAGCCAGTGCGGCATTTTCGAGTATGAGGGCCGCTTCATGATGATCACCGACGCCGCCATCAACATCGCCCCCGACGTGGACACCCAGATCGGCATTGTGGAGAACGCCCTGCCTGTGGCCAACGCCCTGGGGGTGGAGCTTCCCAAGGTGGCGGTGCTGTCCGCCGTGGAGAACGTCACCGAGAAGATGCCCTCCACCGTGTCCGCCGCCGAGATCGCCAAGCGCGGCATCCCCGGCTGCGTGGTGTCCGGCCCCCTGGCGCTGGACGGCGCCATCTCCATGGAGTCCGTCAAGCACAAGGGCATTCACGACCCCGTGGCGGGCCAGGCGGACATTCTGCTGGTGCCCTTTATCGAGATCGGCAACGTGCTGTACAAGTCCATCACCTATATCGCCGGAAAGACCATGGCCAGCACCATCTGCGGTGCCTCCTGCCCGGTGATCATCACCAGCCGGGCCGACACGCCGGACAGCAAGTATTACTCCATCCTGCTGGCGGTCCTGCGCTGCCTGAAGGCGTAAGCACCATAACAATCTGACAAAAGCGGGGCTTCGGCCCCGCTTTTGAGACTGTCGAAAAACTCGGGAATCTTTCGCCATCGAAAAGGAAGATAGTTACGAAAGAAACCCATCAGGGGTGTCTTTCGTTTGCAATCACAGGTTTTTCAGAACTTAAAAAGTTCTGAAAAACCGCACGCAGCTTGTCAAAAAAGGCTTTTTTGACAAGCTGAAAAGCGGGGCTTCGGCCCCGCTTTTGCCGGAACAGGCAGAAAAAAGCCCTGTGCCTTGCGGCACAGGGCTCATCTTGTTTGTCCGAGCTTAGATCGCGCGGGTAACTTTACCGGAACGCAGACACCGGGTACAAACGTACACATGGCGAGGCGTACCATTGATCATAGCCTTCACGCGCTTGACATTGGGCTTCCAGGGACGATTGGAGCGTCTATGGGAGTGGGAAACCTTGATACCGAAGGTCACGCCCTTATCGCAGAACTCGCACTTTGCCATCCGTTGCACCTCCTTGCTGTGAGAAACTCGCTTGCCTACATCGCAAGCAATAGATATCTTAGCAGATTGCGGCGCAAAATGCAAGCATTATTTGACAAAAATCTGAAAAAAATCTGTCAGGCCGCAATACATTCTCAGCCAAGCGAATAAAAGCTGAAATACGCCCCCTCGGCGGCGTCTCACAGCTTGGGCACAATAGCCAAGAGATGCCGTCTTATTTTGTGACATATTACGATTCTTCTTAAATTGCAAAAATGTGGTTGCAAAACAGCCCAGGACATAGTGGCAAGTGTCTCGCGGGTGGTGAGCGCCGCAGCCCCGGCTCGTTCAGGGCTGATAAATCCGGCCGGTCTGCCCGGGCCGGAAATACAGGAAGAACCGCTGTTGGCGGGATATGTCACTTTTTGTATTGACTTTTGCCATATATCCTTTATAATAGAGTCGATAGGACACCCGTCTTTTTCGCCGGAAAAGGCGGGTTGTTCGCTGAAAAACGACAGCCGCAGCGTTTCATTTTTTCCTTGCGGCAGAATGGAGATTTTGTTATGTCCACTTATTCCATGACCGTGGCCGGGCTTCAGCGGGAGCTGCCCATCTGCAAGGTCACAGACGATCTGTATATCGGCGCATTCATCTGTTTCGGCGACGCGGAGCTGACCGAGGCCTGCGGCCGGGAGCTGCTGAAGCTGCTGGAGCCGGGCAGCTATGACTATCTGTTCACCGCAGAGGCCAAGAGCATCCCCCTGATCCACGAAATGGCCCGCCAGTCCGGGGCCAAGAAGTACTTCATCGCTCGGAAGGGTCCCAAGGCCTATATGCCCGACCCCATCCATGTGGAGGATCAGTCCATCACCACTGCCGGCACCCAGAAGCTGTATCTGGGCCGGGATGACGCGGACCTGATCCGGGGCAAGCGCATCGTCCTGATGGACGACGTGATCTCCACCGGCGGCAGCCTGAAGGCCATGGAGGACCTGGTGGCCCTGGCCGGAGGCACCGTAGTGGCACGCATCGCTGTTCTGGCCGAGGGCGACGCCGCCAAGCGCCATGACATCAGGTTCCTGGCTCCCCTGCCCCTGTTCAATCCGGACGGTTCCGTGAAATAAGACATCTGCTTCCAAAAAAGGCAGCCGATCCTGCGATCGGCTGCCTTTTGTTACTCTTTTTCGGCTCAGTCCTGCTGCCAGTTGTGCCACACGTTCTGGACGTCCTCGTTGTCCTCCAGCATATCAATGAGCTTGTTCATGCTCTTGACGTCGTCCTCGCCGGTCATGGTGACGTAGTTCTGGGGCACCATCTCGATCTCGGCGCTTTCAAAGGTGTAGCCCTTGTCCTCCAGGGCCTTGACCACGTCGTTGAAGCTGTCGGGATCGGTGGTGATCTCGAACACGGGGCCGTCGGGGGAGAAATCCTCGGCGCCAGCGTCCAGCGCGTCCATCATGACGGTGTCCTCGTCCAGCTCGCCGTCCTCGTTGTCGATGACGATAACGCCCTTGCGGTCGAAGGACCAGGACACGCAGCCCTGGGCGCCCATGCCCTTGCCGTACTTATCGAAATAGTGCCGGATCTCGGGGGCGGTGCGCTGGCGGTTGTCGGTCAGGGCCTCCACGATGACGGCCACGCCGCAGGGGCCGTAGCCCTCGTAGGTGACGGACTCGTAGTTATCGGTGTTGCCGGAGCCCAGCGCCTTGTCGATGGTGCGCTTGATGTTGTCGTTGGGCATATTGGCCGCCTTGGCCTTGGCCACCACGGTGGCCAGACGGGAGTTATTGGCGGGGTCACCGCTGCCGCCCTGCTTGACGGCCACGATGATCTCCTTGGCGATCTTGGTGAAGGTGGCGGAGCGCTTGGCATCGGCCGCGCCCTTGGTTTTCTGAATATTGTGCCACTTGGAATGTCCGGACATGTGATTACTCTCCTTCGGTCATGTAGTATTGCACGGCGTCGTGATGGACCGCCGATTTTGAGACGCGGATATCGGGAAACGCTTTTTGCAGGCGGCGCACTACCTCGGCGCACACCACGTCCTCCGTGGGGAAGTGCCCCGCGTCGATGAGGTTGAGGCCCTGGGTGTCCAAAAAGTCGTTATACCGCAGGTCGCTGGTGACAAAGGTATCGCACCCCTGGGCCAGCGCCTGGGGGATATATTCGCCGCAGGCTCCGCCGCCCACGGCCACCCGGCGCACGGGCCGTCCGCCGCTGCGGTATCGCAGGCCCCTGCAACCTAATGATTTTACCACATCATGCAGGAACTGTTCAAGGGGTTTTTCGCAAGAAAGTGTGCCGATGCGGCCAATTTTTTGTTCATTCAGCGGAATCGTGTCCGTCAGCCTCAGGGCCCGGGCCAGCTGATCGTTGACGCCGCCCTCCGCCGCGTCCAGATTGGTGTGCATACAGATGGCGGACAGGTCATGGCGCACCAGGTACGTCAGAAGCCCCCCCAGACGGGTGTCATCCCGGAGAGTCTGCATCTCCTGCTCATGCCAGCGGACGTTCATCACCGGGTGATGTGCCACGATCAGGTCCGCCCCCTGCTCCGCCGCCTCCGCCGCCACGGCGGGGGTTACGTCCAGGGCTGCCAGCACCCGGCGGACCTCCCGGTCCCCCCGGCCCACCAGCAGTCCCACGTTGTCCCAGCTCTCCGCCGTTTCCCGGGGAGCCCAGACATACAGAAAGGTTTCGATGTCCCGTACCGTGGTCATTTCAGCGCCTCCTTCTTCTTTTCCAGGGCGGCGATCAGCTGCGGCAGGGTCCCGCAGTCCGCCCCTTCCCTGCTGTGCCGCAGGCCGTCCAGCCGGCGGCGCAGACGCTGCAGCTGTGCGTCCAGATAATCGCCGTACAGCGGGTCCCCCTCCAGATGCAGGCCGCCGTACAGCCGGACCTCATCCGGGGTAAAGGGCTCCCCTGCCGTCATTTGCAGCACCACATAGAGCTTGCCCTTGTCCCACACCAGCCGCTCGTCCCGGCAGACATAGCCGTTTTCCGAAATCCAGCGGCGCAACAGCTCCACCTTGGTCTGGGGCTGGAGCAGCAGGGTGCAGCCGGAGTCCCGGGGCCAGGAGCTGTCGGTCAGGATATGGATGATGGTCTCGCCGCCCATACCGGCCATGACCACCGTGTCCGCCTCATGGGGGGCAATGCCCCGCAGACCGTCGCACAGGCGCAGGTCCAAGGCCGCGCCGTATTCCTCCGCCGTGCGGCGGGCGTGGGCCAGAGGCTCCGGCCCGATGTCGGCCGCGATGGCGGAGGCAATACGCCCCTGCTGCATAAGCCACACCGGAAGATAGCCGTGGTCCGTGCCGATATCCGCCAGTCTGGCCCCCTGGGGGACCAGATCCGCCAGCAGCCGCAGCCGGGGCTGCAATTGTAAGTGTTTCATAGGTTCTCCTGATAACACAGATAAACGCATACGGACGGGCCGTATGCGTTCCTGTTTGCATATGACGGTTACTGGGCGCTCTTGTTGGCCTCCTCGTTGACCAGGGCCAGCAGCTTGTCCACGTCGATGCCGTGAACGGCGCAGGCTTCCTCCACGGTCTCGCCGCGGGAGGAGGGGCAGCCCAGGCAGTGCATGCCGATGGACAGGAAGATGGGAGCGGTCTGGGGCGCGACATCCAGGATATCACCGATGATGGTGTCCTTGGTGATCTCGATCATAGTAAAATACCTCCGTTGTTGAATTTACTGCCCATAGTATACCCCAACCGTGCCGCCGTTTCAACAAAAACTTTCACAAATTCCGAAAATTACCTGTTCAGCGGCGGGCGCAGCTGGTATACTGTTGTCAAAACCGGAAAGGAAGGCGGAACCATGGGGGACAAGAAGCTGAAGCTGCTGTATCTGGCAAAATACCTGGAGGAGGAGACGGACCAGGAGCACCCGGCGGGGATGCCGGAGCTTCTGGCCTATCTGACCGCCAACGGAATCTCCGCCGAGCGCAAGAGCGTCTATGACGACCTGCGGCTGCTGGAGTCCTTCGGCATGGACATAGAGACCGTCAAGGGGCGGCAGTTCGGCTATTACCTGGGAGAGCGGACCTTCCAGCTGCCGGAGGTGAAGCTGCTGGTGGATGCCGTTCAGGCGGCCCCCTTCCTGACGCAGAAAAAGAGCATGGAGCTCATCGGCAAGCTGGAGCAGCTCACCAGCCGCCCCATGGCCCGGCAGCTGCGGCGGCAGGTGTACGTTCTGGGCCGACCCCGGACCACCAACGAGACCCTGTACTACGCCGTGGACGGCATCCACACCGCCATCAGCCGGGACCGGCAGGTGTCCTTCCGTTACTTCGACTGGACGGCGGAGGGGCAGCGGGCCTTCCGCCGGGATGGGGCTGCCTACGTCACGGACCCAGTGGCCCTGTGCGTGGACCGGTACTATTACCTGGTGGCCTACGACGCCCTGCGGCAGGACTACCGCCACTACCGGGTGGACCGGATGGCGGACCTGACGGTGCTGGACTCGCCCCGCTCTCCCCTGCCCCGGGACTTTGACCTGGGCCGGTATGTCCGGAAGATCTTCGATATGTACGGCGGGGCCTCCGTCACCGTCCGGCTGCGGCTGCACCGGTCGCTGATCAACCCCGCCATGGACCGCTTCGGCTCCGACGCCCACATCCGGCCGGACGGGCCGGACCATGTGGCCCTCACCGCCCCGGTGGAGGCAGGCCCCACCTTCTATGGCTGGCTGTTCCAGTTCGGGGACAAGGCGGAGCTTCTCTCCCCTGCCGGCGTCCGCCGGGACTTTACGGACTACTGCCGCCGGGTACTGGCACGGTATGATGCATGAAACACTGGATCACCTTATAATAACCCAGGGGGCGCTGCTATGCAGCGCCCCCTGGGCTTTGTCATTATGGGCGAACGAATCAGGCAAACAGATAGCCGTACTGATCCCGGATGGTGAGGATGAAGGTCTCCAGCTCCCGGGGCAGGTCGTTGGCCTCGTCCAGGTTATACTCCTGGGGCGCACCGGCCAGCCGCACCCGGACCTTGCCGCCCTCCAGGAACAGGACGCCGGCGTTGTGGGAGTCCTCCATATCCTCGGCGGTCTGGAACAGGGTGAACTTATCGTGGCAGGGCTCGGAGGCATAGGGGCAGAACTGGGTGCAGTTGCCGCACTCGTTGCACATCTTGTCCACGTGGAGGATCTGGTGGCTGCCGTCGGCCATGGCGATGGCCACGTTGGCACGGTTGGGGCAGGAATCCACGCAGTTTTCGCACACGGTGGAGCACTGCAGGCAGCGGCTGCCCTCCTGGCACACGCAGCCGCTCATGTTCAGGATGCCCTTCTTGGCCTGAGCGTCGGTCTTGGTGATATAGGCCTGCTGGGGAATGTCATAGGTGTAGGCCTGGCCGATGACCTCCTGGGCGAAGCGGACGGCGTCGGCAATGCCCTCCACCACGGTGGCGGGGCCGCGAGTGGCGTCACCGGCGGCATACACGCCGGGCAGGTTGGTCTGGAAGGCGGGGCGGCCCTTCTTGTCCACCTCGATGCCGTTGGCGGCCATCAGGGCGCTGTCCACCTGCTCGCCCACGGCGGAGATCACCAGGTCGCAGGGGATGTCGAAGAACTCGCCGCTGCCCACGGGGCTGCGGCGGCCGGAGGCGTCGGCCTCGCCCAGCACCATCTTCTCGCAGGTCAGCACGCCGTCGGCCTGCTTCACGGGGGCAGCCAGCTCGGCGAAGGTCACGCCGTCCTGGAGGGCCAGGGCCAGCTCGTGCTCGTCGGCGGGCATGTACTTGCGGGTCCGGCGGTATACCAGAGTTACCTGCTTGGCACCGCTGCGCTTGGCCAGACGGGCGGCATCCATGGCGGTGTTGCCGCCGCCGACGACGGCAATGCTGCCGCCCACGGCGATGTTGCCGGCCTTGACGCCTTTCATCCACTGGATGGCCCCGGCCACATCACCGGCGATCTCCAGCTTGCCGGGCTTCCAGGCGCCCACGGCGAACAGGATATGGGTGTAGCCCATGGCCTTCAGCTCGGTGACGGAGGGGGCAGGCGCGCCGCAGCGGACGTCCACGCCGTACTTCTCCATCAGGGCGATGTCCTTCTCGATGGTCTCGTTGGCGATGCGGAAGGAGGGGATCACGTGCCGGGGCACGCCGCCCAGGCAGCTCTCCCGCTCGAAAATGGTGGTCTCGATACCGGCCCGGGCCAGGAAATAGGCCGCGGCGATGCCTGTGGGGCCGCCGCCGATGATGGCGGCCTTCTTGCCGGAGACCTTCTCGGTGGGCCGGATGGAGGCCATCAGGGCGTTGTAGCCCTTTTCGGCGGCCAGCAGCTTGGTATCCCGGATGCGGACGGACTCGTCATAGAAGTTCCGGGAGCACTTGGTCTGACACCGGTGGGCGCAGATGGTGCCGGTCAGGAAGGGCAGGGGGTTCTTCTCGGTGATGAGCTTCAGGGCCGGGGCATACAGGCCCTTGCGGCACAGCTCCATATACTCGGGGATATCCTGGTGGATAGGGCAGCCGCCCTGGCAGGGAGCGGTGAAGCAGTCCATCCAGGGCACCTGCTTGTCGCTCTTGCGGCTGGGCAGGGGCTTGATGGGCTTGACGTGGTGAACATCGGTGTGACTGGCGGCGGACAGCTGGCAGATGGCCTGGGTGTCCGTGCCGGAGAAGGGACGGTATGCCATGGGCTCCACCTTCTCCACCATCTGGTGCAGGCGGTTGTATCCGCCGGGCTTGAGGATGGTGGTGGCCACGGTGATGGGCCAGATCCCGGCGGCAAACAGCTTGTCGCAGTTGAAATACTCCGCGCCGCCGGCGAAGGAGATGCGCATCTTACCCTTGAACTGGCGGGAAATGCGGTGGCACATCTCGATGGTCAGGGGGAACAGGCTGCGGCCGGACATATACATCTCGTTGTTGGGCAGCTCGCCCCGGGTGGTGTCCACCGGGAAGGTGTTGGACAGCTTCAGGCCGAACTCCAGGCCGCAGCTGTCGGCCAGGGCCTGGAGCCGCTCAAACATGGGCACCGCGTCGGCCCACTGGAGATCCTCGTTGAAGTGGTGCTCGTCGAACACAATATAGTCATAGCCCATGGAGTCCAGGGTGCGGCGGGCGGTCTCGTAGCCCAGGATGGTGGGGTTGCATTTGACGAAGGTGTGCAGGTGCTTTTCGGAGATCAGGTAGCCGGCGATGCGCTCGATCTCGTCGGGGGGACAGCCGTGGAGGGTGGACACGGTGACGCTGCGGGACACCCGGGGGGAGATGGCGTCGATGAAGGCGGTCTCCTGGGGGAACAGCTCCTTGAGCACCTCCTTGCACTCGCCGAAGATAGCGGTGCGGCTGGCGTCCATCATACCGTCGATATAGGTGTTGACCTTCTCGCCCTTGATGCCCTCCAGGTCATAGCCCACGGACATGTTGAACACGAAGCCGTCGGGATCGCCGAAGCCGTAGACCTTGCTGAGGACCTTCAGAGCGCACCAGGCCTTGATATACTCGTCCATGGCCTGGGGCACGGTCAGCTCCGTGGACCACTCCTGGTTATAGCCCTCGTCGTTGGCCAGGATGCAGGGGCGGGGCACACAGGCGGCCAGATCAGCGCCGTCCATCTTCTGGACGGTCTTCACCTCGAAGAACCGGGCGCCGGCCGCATAGGCGGCGATGATGTTCTGGGCCAGCTGGCTGTTGGGACCGGCGGCGGGGCCGAAGGGGGTCTCGATGCGCTCGCCGAAGATGGGCAGGCTCTTGCCGGTGGCGTGGTACTGCTTATGCACGCCGAACACGTCGCCGCAGCCGGCGTACTCGGTGATTACCCAATTCATCAGGGATTTGAAGGGAATGGGATACATTTTCTCGGACATGGGGGTTCCTCCTTTTTGAATCGTAAAAAATCAGCGCATCAATACACCCGGTTGTTCAGGCTGCCCCAGAGCTTCTTGGCGGCCTCCAGGATATGAGCGTTTTCGGCCTCCTCGTCGATGCCCACCAGCTGGCGGTCCTGCATCAGGAGCTTGCCGCCTGCGATGGTGGTCTGGCACTGGCGGCCGGTCATGCCGAAGATCATGTGGCCGTCGATGTTCTCGTCGGAGAAGGGGGTGAAGGGCTTATAGTCCATGACGATGATGTCCGCGGCGGCGCCGGCCTTCAGCACGCCCAGCTGCACCGGGAAGTACTTTTCGCCGATTTTGGCGTTGTTGCGGAACAGCATATCCGTGACCTCGCACCAGCCCACGTTGGGCAGACAGTTCTGGCTGCGCTGGGAGCACAGGGCCACCTTCAGGGACTCCAGCATATCGTTGGTATAGGCGTCGGTGCCCATGCCCAGCAGGATGCCCCGCTTGTGCAGCTGGATCACCGGGCAGATGCCGATGGCGTTGCCCATGTTGCTCTCGGGGTTGTTGACCACCATGGTGCCGGTCTCCTTGATAATCTCCATCTCGGCGGTGTTCACATGGATGCAGTGGCCCAGAATAGTCTTGGGGCCCAGGATGCCGTGGTCCTGCAGGCGCTGGACGGGACGGCGGCCATAGTTTTGCAGGCTGTCGTACACGTCGTTCATGCCCTCGGACACATGGATGTGGTAGCCGGTGCGGCCATTGTTGGCGGCCACCATGCGGTCGAAGGTCTTGTCGCTGATGGTGAACAGAGCGTGTCCGCCGAACATGGCGGCCAGCATGGGATCCTGGTTCTTCTGGCACTCGGTGATGAAGTCGGCGTTTTCCTGGATGGCCTGGAGGCACTTCTCCTCGCCGTCCCGGTCGGAAACCTCATAGCACAGGCAGGAGCGGATGCCGAACTTCTTGGCGGACTCGGCGATGGTGTGCAGGGAGCCAGGGATCTCGGCATAGGAAGCGTGGTGATCGAAGATGGTGGTAACGCCCTGCTTGATGCAGTCGATATACAGGGCGTCGGCGCTGGCCCGGGTCCCCTCCAGAGTCAGCTTCCGGTCGATAGCCCACCAGGTGCCGTCCAGCACCTCATAGAAATTGGTGGGGTTGTTGCCCACAATGGACAGGCCCCGGGCCAGGGCGGAATAGATGTGGGTATGGGCGTTGATGAAGGCGGGCATGATGACGCCGCCCTTGGCGTCGATGATGTGGGCCTGGGGATACTTGGCCCGCAGGGCGCTCTCCTGGCCCACCTCGGTGATGGTGGCGCCCTCATAGGCCACGGCCCCGTGCTCATAATAGCCCTTGCCGCCCTCGTCCCGGGTGATGAGTCTTCCGTTGATGACCAGATTCATGTGTGTTCCTCCTTTTGAATTGTTCCAATGCTTCCGGGTAAAGAAAAATGTTTCAAACCTCCGGATGGAGATCTGAAACACTCAAGCAACAGCCGAGTGATAGTTGCAGCCCGTGCGCGAGGCACTTCCTTACAGCTACCAATCTTGGATTGTTGCCTATATTTTACACGCTTTGGTATAAAAATGCAACAGAAATTTTAGCTCCAGCGGCAAAAAATGTGCAGGATTCCGAAAAAGCCAGCCGGGCCAGGCCGGAATCCCTATGAAAAAAATCTACAAAGTCGGGATACCGGTAATTTTGCGGGCGAAAGAGTCTGTATCGTGAAATTGTGAAATAATCATCAAATAGGCCGGAATCCACAATTTGCGGCGGCTGCCGGGTGCAAAGGAGGGAATGTGCATTTTTACAAAATGCACAAAAAACACCGCGAAGATTTTACGGTCGCGAGGGACGATTTTCGGAATAACCCCCTTGAGTATTTGCCGGAATGGTGTTATTATCAGAGCGGATGGGGGTATGAGCAAATTTCATCTACCCATTCGATTTTGAACAATCTTGGAACAATTTTTGAGGAGGCAACTATTATGAATGCTTATCTGGCCAGCGTTCTGGAGAACGTCAGAACCAAGCATGGCAACGAGCCCGAGTTCGTGCAGACCGTCGAGGAGGTCCTGTCCTCTCTGGAGCCTGTCATCGAGAAGCACCCCGAGTATGAGAAGGTCGACCTGCTGAACCGCATGGTCGAACCCGAGCGTATGTTCACCTTCCGCGTTGTGTGGTGCGACGACAACGGCCAGTGGCACACCAACCGCGGCTGGCGCTGCCAGTTCAACGGCGCCATCGGCCCCTACAAGGGCGGCCTGCGCTTCCAGAAGAACGTGTATGAGGGCATCATCAAGTTCCTGGGCTTCGAGCAGACCTTCAAGAACAGCCTGACCGGCCTCCCCATCGGCGGCGCCAAGGGCGGTTCCGACTTTGATCCCGCCGGCAAGTCCGACGCCGAGGTCATGCGTTTCTGCCAGAGCTTCATGACGGCTCTGTATCGTTACATTGGGCCCGACATCGACGTTCCCGCCGGTGATATGGGCGTGGGCGGCCGCGAGATCGGCTACCTGTATGGCCAGTACCGCCGCCTGAAGGGCGTGTGGGAGAACGGCGTGCTCACCGGCAAGGGCCTGAGCTACGGCGGTTCCCTGATCCGTCCCGAGGCCACCGGCTACGGCGCTATCTACTATCTGCAGGAAGTGCTCAAGCACGAGAATGACACCATCGAGGGCAAGAAGATCGCCATCTCCGGCTACGGCAACGTGGGCTGGGGCATCATGAAGAAGGCCGCTCAGCTGGGCGCTGCCGTCACCTACTTTGCCGGTCCCGACGGTTACGTTCACGATCCCGACGGCGTTATCACCGACGAGAAGCTGAACTACATCCTGGAGATGCGCGCCAAGGATCCTATGCACTGCAAACCCTATGCCGACAAGTTCGGCTGCGAGTTCGTGGCTGGCGAGAAGTGCTGGGGCGTCAAGGATGTTGACGTGTACATGCCCGCCGCCATGCAGAACGACGTCCGCATGGAGTCCGCCGAGAAGATTGCTGCCTCCGGCGTGAAGTACTACATCGAAGTGGCCAATATGCCCACCACCAACGACGCTCTGAACTTCCTGCGTCAGCAGAAGGGCATCATTGTGGCTCCCTCCAAGGCCGTTAACGCCGGCGGCGTGGGCGTCTCCGCTCTGGAGATGGCTCAGAACTCCGAGCGTCTGGTCTGGACTGCCGAGGAAGTCGATGCTCAGCTGCACAAGATGATGAAGACCATCCACAAGGAATCCGCCGATGCCGCTGCCGAGTACGGCCTGGGCTATGACCTGGTGGCTGGCGCCAACATCGCCGGCTTCAAGAAGGTCGCTGAGGCTATGATGGAGCAGGGCTGCTTCTAAGCCGAAGGATAGGATATCATCCAAATAGAACCAACAGGGGTCCCGCAGAACTGCGGGACCCCTGTTTCTTGTCAAAAAGCCCCAAAGGTCAAAGCACTTCTGGGGGACAATTAAAGGACTCCTGCCGCCTTGGCAGGAGTCCTTTTTGTCCTCACGAATCCCGGTACACTGTGAACTGATAGACGTTTGTCTCGGGCTGCGTCAGCGAGTAATAGCCGAAGCCCTGCAGCGATACGCCATACTCCTTCAGGAAGCGCTCGGTGCCCTCCCATTTTCCGAAGATCCGGCTCAGCTCATCCACCTGCGCACTCTGCGCAAGCTGGATGGCAAAGCTGCCGCCGTTCTTCTGTATCACCTGTGAAAACTGCTGCGCCAAAATCGGCCCGCAGTCGGCGTCGCTTTCCACCCGCGTATGATTGCGGGCATGATAGCTGCCCGACATGCTGTCGGTACCCGGAATGGTGAAGCAGGACAGATAGCCGTCTCCGATGGGATAGAGGTCCCGAATCAGGTGGTTATCCACATTGAACCGGCCATACAGCAGCTTGTCCCCCTGGTTTCCCAGGTCAGCGGTGGCATCCAGATCATAGAATATGCCGTCAATTTCCGCCACATTCCACTGGTGCCCGTTCCCGCCGTCCAAGGGCGCGCCGGAAATCGACAGGCAAACGATTCCCATCTGCTCCAGGATCCATTGCATGGTTTTTCCGGTTCCGTCACACTTAGCCCGGCCTTCCACCAGCGCGCCGTAGGGCGTCCCGCAATACGGCGTGGACAGGTCGTAGACGCAGTGGCCGGTGACGTAGCGATAGGCATGCAGCTCCGCCTCCCGCTCAGAAAGGCCCGCCGCCCCGCTTACCACCTCCTGAACGATCCGGTCGCACTGCTGATAGGCCCGGCGATAGGTATCCTCATCCATATGGTAAGAAAGTTCGCTGATCCCCGTCACCATCTTTTCTCCGTCTCGATCAACGCTGTTGTAGTAATAGGTCGCATTGCCATCTATCTGGAACAGCTCCGGGCAGTTCCCATAAATCAGCGTCATCAGCGCCACCAGGCCCACAGCCAGCATGGTCATGATCTGGCCGATGCCCTTGAATTGCATAAATCTCGTGCGCCGCCCCGTTGTAAGGTGCACCACCAGGCAGGTTATCGCCGCCAGCACAAGAAAAAACAGCGCCACCAGCAGCGGCGTCCACATGGAATCCGCGTTCTTATTGTAAATCCCCGCGCACAGGTACCAGCTCACAAATCCGGCCACCAGAGACGCGCTCAAGGTCCTGATATCAAGCTTCAAATCTCTCTCCTCCTTATGTCAGAATATCACGCACAGCGCAGCAAGCACCGCAGCCAGCAGCGGCACCACATTGCAGAGCCTGTAAACCGTGCTGTACTCCTCCGGGTAGATCTCCATTGCGTTTGCCGCCCTGTATCGCACGGATAGGAATACCGTCAGCACACACCAGGAAACGCCCAGCAGCGCCAACGGCGCATGATACCATTTGGCAGTGACCTGACCCTTCTGCTCCAGCAGCTCATACACCGCGCCCGCCACCGGAACGCCCAGCACGCTGATCAGCCAGCAATCATCCGCGTCCAGCCGCATGGCGCCGGCGCGCCAGTTCAGCAGCAGGATGTAGGCCGCCCATACCAGAAGCCGGGCCGCCCGATATATACTTTGCTTTTGCGCACCTTTTTCCAGCGTCAGCGCAGCCAGCAGCACCGCCCCGGCCACCATAGGCCAGACCAGATGCGTAAGCTTTCCCACACGGGAGCAAAGGTCGCTCCATCCGGAGGATACCGCAGCCAGGACAACAGGTGTCAGAAAGGCATAAAGGACGCCCCATGCCAGCCCAAAGGCTGGCCCGGTCTGATAGGTACTCTTCTGAAATCCACCCTTAGACGCCAAGGGGATAAGCAGGATCCCCAGCACCAGCAGTGCCGGAACCAGCGCGCCGGGCTCGGTCAGCACTCCTCCCACAGCCAGACGCGCAGCCGCAAAAATCACCGTGGCCACATACGCGCCGATGTTCATGAAATAAGATGTACTCATACTGTGCCTCCCCTCAGACCAGGCATAGGATGTTCAGCAGCCAGCAGGCAGCCAGGGCGGCATACACAAAGCGGTAGGAGCCGTAGGGGTCCATAACCAGCCCCAGCACGCAGCGAACCCCGCAGCCAAGCTCCAGCACCAGCGCCGGAACCGCCATCGCAAATTCGCGAGGACTGCAAATACCCGCCAGCAGCGTTATCACCAGCGTGACCACCACCAGCAGCAGGGTCTGTCTTCCGCTGCGGACGTTCTGCTCCCGATAGGCCAACAGGTCCGCGGCGTTTTTGCTCCACCTTTTGCCGTCCCGGCCCGCCAGGGATGTGGGATACCCAAAATATTGGGCCGCCCGGCGAAGATTCTTTCGCCGCCCGTTCAGCGCATAATCCGCCAGGGCGCCATAGCCCGGGCCATAGCCCTGCTGCGCGGCGCAGTTGAAGAAGTTCTGTGCCACCTGCTGGGTATCCATCCCCTCCATCTCGTGGCTGCTGTAGTACAGGCCCAGCTGGTAGCTGGCATAGGCGTTCCCGGCCTGGGACAGGGTCTGCAGGTCGCTGAGGGCCGTTTCCGTGTCCGTCTCCAGCGACGCAAGAGCCGCCTGCAGGACCTCGCCCTCCCGTTGATCCTCCACCGAGCACGCTCCGCCGTGCCTGCCGTTGGCGAGGATCAGAAACCGCGGCACCGGCGATAGCTTCACCTGCGCGGCATCCAGCAGCTGCTGGACCATCCTTCTCACCAGGGAGGCAGACAGCATGGTGCTCTTGGTCACCGCGCCGATCACCGTGTTGACCTCCGCGCGGGAAAGCTCCGGCTGCGCTCTCCACCATTGGGCCGTTATCTCCGCGCCGAATTGATGATGTCCCGTTCCATTGTGCCCTCCGGCGTCAAACAGAAACACCGGGCGACTCTGAAAATACTCCAGATATTGCTCCCGCATCAAGTGGCTGTACTCCTCCCCGATGAAAGGATGGGTATAGAACAGCAGATAAAAGGCAATTACCGCTGCCGAGAATATGTCGCGCACGCGCCCGTCCAGCACGATGCCATTTTTCTCCAGCTGCTGCTCCACCACCTGCGGCACAGACAGAAAGTCGCCGCGAAAGGCCGCGCCGAGCTGCGAAACCCGAGAAATTGTTTCACCCGGAACCAGATACACCTGGTTTGTCCCATACTTCACGCGCACCTGATCCCTGCCAAAGCCGTTCAGCGTCAGGCCCTCACGGTGCAGCTGCCCGATCCTGCGGAACAGATGGACGGCAATGGTCCACCTGGGCGTGTCAGAGCTGGGCAAAAACCGGCGGACAGAGGGATACGCATCCATGCTGAAGGGATGCAGCACATATCCCTGCATTTCATCGCTCCGAACCAGATCGAACGGCCAGAAAAAGCCCTCCCGCAGGATTCGTCCCATCTGAATCTGCTCCAGCACGTCGGATACCCGCAGCAATTCCTCCCGCTTGACCCGGAACGGCACCAGCCACAGCGGTTTATTCTCGTTCCGGCATCGCACCTGAATATAGTGGTGCTCCGTCCCTGTTTGCAGAAAGTCCCCGCTATCGTCCAGCAGCAGCTGCTGTGCCTCCTCGGGGGTCGACATAATTTTGTAGGCGTTGGCGCCCACCAGGTAGCTGTTGACCCAGCGGCCGGCTTCCGGATACATCACGCTGTCGCTCATCTTCTCCTATTCCTTCCTCTTTTTCCCGAGTCGCCGTCGTAGTCGTCAAAAATAAAGCCCCGGTCCGACTTCTCCGTCCGCCCGCCTCTGTCGCTGCGGTCGAAAATAGAGAATAACCCCTTCTTTTCCGCGGCCGGCGGATCAGAGCTCAGTCTTTTCCCGTGGCCATTGTCGGGCCTGCGCGCCTTTCCCCACGCCTTCAGCGTCTTTTCCAGCTGCTCACTGAGCAGACTGTCGCCGCGGCCGGCGGCCTTGCGCAGGTCGCTGCGCACCTTCTCGTCCCGCAGTATGACGGAATGCTCCAGCTGGAGAGACTGGCTGCCGGAAACTCCCATTTTCAGCGCCGGAATCCCCTCAATTTTCTTAATCAGACTGCCGCAGTCATAAACGACCCGTCCGGCTTCCACCCGGCTGCAGGACAGAAGCATCAGATCCCATGCGAAAATTGCCTGGTTGGAGGCAGCTTTCAGCTTTGCCGCCAGCGGCAGCAGCTGATTGCAGATCTCCTCCCTGTCCCTGGCAGGCAGGTGTCCGTCCAGCACCAGCTCTGTCATCGGCTCAGTCCGGCTCGGATCCCGGTACAGCTGCCACACGGCATCCAGAAAGTGCAGCTTATTGCCATCCGCTCCGCTGTCCCGGGTCTGAAGCAGCGCCTGCACATTGCTGCTGGGCGCGCCGTCCAACACATAGTCCATCATTGTGCGATAGGTCATGCAGCTCCAGAAATAGGCCCGCTGCCGCCGCTCTTCAGCGCAGCCGCAACGTCATCATACAGGGCCGGATACTCCCGCTCCAGCCCGGCCAGCAGCGCGCAGCGCTCCTCCACGGGAAGCTCCTGCCGCAGCCGCACCTGCACCATATAGCCCACGCAGGCATCCAGCAGTCTGCCGTTATAAACGCAGGAATTGCGGTCCAGGATCTCGCAGCTCTCTTTTCCCAGCACACCGCCGGACCGGCTCAGCTCGTCCAGGATATTGGCCAGAACGTTCTGCTCCATCAGCGTCATCTGGCGGAGCCCCACATGCCGCAGAATGCTCTCTGCCAGCTGCCGGCACTGCCCTGCATCCAGGCAGGTGGTCAGCTCCACGCAATCCCCGGTCAGCATTTCATCGCCGGAGCGCAGCATCTCCGGGATCAGACTGCACGCCGTCTGCGGGTCAATGCTGCATGCCCGGTCCGAAGAGATGCCGCGCAGCAGGGCATGCACAAGCCCGGCATAGCGCACATCGAAGGTTTTCACCGTTTTCTGCAGCAGCTCCAGCTGCTCAGCGCTTCTGCGTACTGCAAAAGACGGCAAACACAGTCGCAGAGCTCCCGCCCGCCTGCCGCATCCGCCTGCACCTGTTTGACGCAGCGGTCCACAGACAGCTCCATAATCCGCTTGGGCAGCGCAGCGTTCTGCCTTTTCAGCATCCAGATCAGGAGCTTGTTCACCGTCTCCTGGTTTGCCGACGGAACCCTGCCGCAAAGCAGCAGATTCCCCACCACGCGGTCATACACGTCATTTTCCGGCCGGTTTCCATCGTTCATCTTCCGCATGTGATATGCGGTGGCGATCATCTCCAGTGACGCATACTCCAGCGGCACCAGCTCCCCCAAAATATACTGCATATCCAGCAGCATCTGGCGGCGCTCCTCCGGGGCGGCAGATGCCAGATACCGGAAAAGCTCCGCAACAAACGGGTCCTCCTCCAGCCGCCTGCCGCCGTTCTCCTCGCTGACAGCGTAGCTGAGGATAGACTGACCCATTCTCGGGCCGGATCCGTCCTTTTCAAACAAGGACGTCATGGTACTGTTGAAATAGCCGAGGTTGTTCTCATTATCCGCCGTCAGACCCTGGGATCTGGCGCAGACCATATATCCGGCTTCATCCGTCCGGAACCGGCATGCCTGCTCCATTTTCATTGGAGATCCTCCCCGTTATAAAACCGCTCTTGTTTGCACCTTTGTTCGTTCATCCAGTCGTCAAGCCGCCCCTGATATTTCCTTGCAGACTCCAGCAGCGCCTTTTTCGGCTGAGGATCCGCCTGAAAATAGGGGCCGATCCTTCCCAGCCGCCAGAGGATCCATTTCAGCGGGTCCTCCACGCGGCGGGGATTCGGTGCGCCCTTGGGGAAGCCAACCAGATTGATCCCTTCCCAGATTTCCCACATGTTCAGATAGATCCGTCCGCTGGCGCAGTCGGCATAAACCTCCGTCCATATGCCGGAGGCAATTTCCTTTGTGATATCCTCATTAATATCTATGTCAATAGAGGTCAGCTCCGGCTCCAGGGTTACCGGATCCACCGCCGGCATACGGGTTTTCGGGTCAAGCGAGGTAATCCGTTGAACAGGGCACGCATAATAAAAGTTCCGCTCCTCAGGTGAACGTTCATTCCAGCCCTTGATCCACGCGCGAAGCTCGTCATACTTCCTGCCGCAGATATCGTCCAGGATGTACCAGTTTTTGTATTTTACAAAGCGCCGTTCCACGCCGCAGGTGATGGCCGACACGCCGCAGAAGGTTTTTCTGACAAACTGGCCCAACTGCGCCAGGATCATGGCCGCATTGTTGCTCAGGTAGTCCTCCAGCTCGTGGCTGATAGCAAAATACTCGTCCCGGTTCAGGCCGCCGGACACAGCTGCCGTAGGCCGGAACATGGAACTCTGGTTTCCTTTGGGATACTGATTCCGGATTTCATCCGTTTTGGTGAGAACCACCGCCACCGGAACATCCGCCCAGGTGTTCTGGCTCATATTCAGGGCGACGCGGATCTGATTCACCACTCCGACCACCTTGTTGACACCGCTCACATCGGGATAGGCCGAAAAGCCGGGGACCTGATTGGGATCCACCAGGAACATCAGGCCGTCTGCCCGGGCAATAAAGCTGGCGATTCCCTCCTTGGCCCGGCTGTTCCGGCTGTCCTGGTCGCCCAGCTTGGCGTAATCATCGTTCCACTTGACGCAGTTCTCACCGGCAATATCATAAAAAACAATGGTAAATGCCTTGCTGCGGTCGTTCTGGTCAACCAGGTTCACCGCCAGAGGACGGCGCATGACGCTGTCATCCGTACTGCCGGGCAGCGGCATATTGGCCTCCACGTTTTCCTTGAAATCTGGCAGATTGTTTTCCGTGATATAGTATCCGGTATTCTGCATGGCCATGGCCAGCCGGGTCAGCAGCTGGTTCAGATAAACCGTTTTGCCGCAGGTGGTAATGCCCACAACACTGATAAAAATGGTGGGATATTTGCCATAATTCGGCAAGGGCAGGGGATTGTGGCAGTGGGGGCACAGCCGCGTCACCGGCGTGGCGCGATCGGAATACCGGTCATACACCCTGATGGCAAAGCCATCCTGATCTCGCACAAGGCCATCCGCGCCTACGCCGTTGGCGTCAGGGTCCAGCATCTCCCAAAACCGGTCGGCATCATTGGGGTCGATATGCGGCATATTCCAGCGAGGGTCTGCACTGGAATAGCCGGCGGTTCCTCCGCGGCTCGTCCAGTATCGGTCCAGCTTTTCGTCCGGATTTCTTTGGGAAAATTTCACAAACAGCCGTTTGTGTTCGTCCACATCGCCGCTGGTGAATTCCTCCCTGTCCAGTTCCTCCTGGGTGAAGCCGGTGTTGGCCCGAAACAAAACCTTGTCGCTTTCAAACTCCTCAAAACAATAGGGGCATTTAATTTTACCCATTCCGCATCCATCCTTTCTGCTATACGCCTTCCCGGAAGAAGCTGTTTTCAAAGCCCGGTGCCGACAGGACCCGGACCTCCTCGCCATCGGACACCCGAAGCGGTATCTCCCGGTTGAGCCAGCCGCCGGGCAGCGGAATGGGATCAGACTCCCCCACCCGATACATTAACGCCCCATCTGTATAGCTTCCGATAAACTGATCGCTCAGAGTCACCTGCAGCACAGTCTGAAGGCCATTGCGCTGCAGCGCGGCGGAATAGCGCAGTGGAAAAAAGCATACGGCCTCACGCCCGGGTGTGTAATATAGGTGAACGATCCCGCCCGGAACCGCCATCATACTCCACACCTGGATGGTCTGGGGCGGATCCGCCTCAAATCCCCGGAACACAGGCATGGCATAGAAGGTCCCCTGCGTAACGCCGATGAGCCGATAGCCCCCTTTATCCATGGAGTGGCCATTATGCAGGCGCCGAAGCTCCTCCTCTGTCAGGCCCAGCTTCTCCGGATCGGCCAGCGGAAGATTTTTTCCCAGGCACAGGGTAAAGGCGTCCGCTCTGGGGCATTCCAGGCTTAATCCATACCGCCCTCTGCCCGGATCATAGTCCAACGCCAGATTGTTGATGCTGTACAGGTTCACATTCGGCCTTGTAATGGGCATCGGCTCACTCCTCCTTCTTTGCTGCGGCAATTTCGTTGTAAAGAATATTTTCCGGATTCACCGGATAGACATAAAGCCTGTCCACATAGTCCTGCTGCGGGATCCGGAAGGCCGCGCCGGTATTGTTCACGTTCTGGATCTGGGTTGGCTGGCTCAGCATGCAGAACAGCTGTCCGCCGCTGGGGGGAACCGTGGCCATCAGCCGGCCCGCAGTCTGCATATTCAAATCGAACAGACTCTGGACTGCCACCCCATAGGCCGCACCGCCTCCGGCCATTCCCGCCCGGAATTGCAGCTCATCAAACAAGGAAAGCCGGAAATTATCATCCTTATCCGCGATCAACCGGAATCGCTTCACCAACTGATCCAAGAGGCTCTCCACTGTGCTGCACGGCGTCAGGCGCATCATGTCCCGATACTCCGGCTGATTTGCCAGATTGGCAATCTCCTGTGTATAGGCCCTTCTGATGGTCTCATCAACGTTCCCCTGGGATTGCCGCAGCCCGTTCCGGGTCTCCGTCAGTGTGTTTCCGAAGTCCCTCGCATTTCTGCATACATCCTTCATAGCTGCGCAAAGCTGCCCCGCCAGGAAGCCGTACACCTCTGGCAGAACCTGGCTGCATGCATAGCGATGCAGACACTCTGCAAGCGTTCCCCTTCTCATGTTCATGGGCGCGTACCAATCCGTGCGGGTCTCCAGATTGACGGCCTCCTGCTGCAATGTGGCGTTCATCGCGCCGTAAGAAAGTCGGCTGCACAGAAGCTGCTTGAAATACTCCTGCACCCGTTCCGCATTTTCCTTCAGCTCCTGCACACACCGTCCATAATACTGGTTCACGCAGAGACCCCAGATATCCCCGACAGACGCCACCGCGTTTATCAGCTTGTCCCCGTCGATCGTATCCGACGGTCGGCCGCGGAGTCTTCCCAGGAGTCCACGGGTCGGCGCGTCGGACAGGCTCTGCTCCAGCGCCTCCATCTCCTTGGTGTACGGGAGATACTGCAAAAATGTGGGCAGATCCGGCAGCAGCTCCTTCTCGTCTATGTACTCCCGGAACAGGCTGTCGTAGTCCTGCTGCGCTCCGCAGAGGGTCTCCTGGATGTTGGACTGTCCCCCGGCCGCACCGGCCTGCTCCAGGCACTCCGTGAGGATCTGTTCCATCGCCGCGCAGGCGATTTCATCCGTCTCCTTGACCTTTCTGTCCGCGCTGAGGCTCCACACGGCGGAGGAACCGGCCCCCCAAATAGCTGTCTCCAGCCCCTGGCCCAACCGGTTGCCATCCTGCGAGTTGACGATCACCATCACGTTGGCAGCCGCCTGATATCCCTCGGGGCCGCTGCCGGAGACATTTCCGTTTGTCAGGTCACTCTGCACGATCAGATGCTTCCCGTTTCTTTCGGCCCAGTCAACAACCGCCCGCAGCCGGCCGATCCTCTCCCGGTCCGAATTGAATACCTGCCGCACAAACAGAAAATAATATTCCGCCACGGTGACAGCCTGGCCAAAATCAGGCTGATGCTGCACCGCCTGGAAAAGCTCCGGGAACCTGTCATCCATCACATCCCAGAAATAAGCCATTCTCAGTGTGCTGTTGCTTCCGAAGGTTCCCGGATTGCTGCGCATCGTGTAGAAGGCGTCTCCCACGCGGTTTTCAAACCCCGCCTCATCCATGCAGTCCTCGGTTTTCAGCCAGCACAGCTGGTCCGCCGCAGCGGACCAGCAATCCTGATAGCTCTGTCGGATGGTCTCCAGGCACTCCTCAGCGCCCGCCCCCAAAACAATGTTCAGGAGCGGGGCGCTGATTCGCCTTGCTGCGCCGGAATTGGCCGCGCGGCCGGAAATCATACGGCTGCATGCTTTGATTGCACTTGCGTAAGTCATGTTCTCTCCCTCATTTGCCGCGCGGCATCCCGGCGGTTTATCCGTTGATGATGTTTCCTGCGGCGTCCAGCTGGATAGAGCGGCACACCGCTGCAAAAGCGCAGAGCAAAAATGCGATTCTTTGCCCACATTGGCCAGATGCCCCCGCATGGTCAGGCCGTATTCCGGTGCCGGCACAAATCCCCCCGCCGCAATAAACGGGTCTGGATTTGAACGCTGCACATCGGCCAGGCAGTCCATAACGTAGTTCGCTGCCATATTGATGCAATACCGGAAGCCGTCTGGCACTAACGAGCCATCGGACTTGATGGCCGAAATCAGGTAGCACATATTAACCGGCGGCTCCTGGGTCTCAATCTTAAAGGTACCATAGTCCTGCCGGAACCAGTCATCTGCATCCTTCAGACTCATCAGATAGTCCAGCTCCTTCATGGCCGCGTATCCGTTGCTGCTGTAATACTTGACCGCAGCGGGCTGCGAGGCCACCTGGGGCTTGCTGGTGATCACATCCGGCAGGAAGAAAAAGCCCATCACATTGGCAGACTGTGCCCTCCCCATATCCTCCAGCGCTTTCTGCACGATATAGCAGGTGTCCAGGAAGCAGCCGCTGCCGGTGCCGCCGGAAATGCCGGCAAAAATATACACATCCAGATCGGGGCCATTCATTCCATTCAGTGCCTGTGTGCACTTGGCCTCAATGGTTGATATCAGGTTGCTGGCCCTGGAGATCAGCAGGTAGCGGCCCACCTGGCGGACGCCGCCGGCCCCCTGGGTACTCAGCAGATTAGTGATCTTGTCAATATCCATCCAGTTCAGGGCTGCGTTGCCCTCAATCAGGTTTTTCGCCCGCAGGGCTGCTTCCAGATTTTGGTTATTGATGGAGAAAAATTCCCGCCCTTTGTCCAGCCTGGCCATGCCGCGCATCATGGCGATATCGGTGGGGTCCGAATCAATGGCCAGAAACTGGATGTGCTGATATTCCGGTACCGGAGAATCGGGGTTGTCCGGCTCCAGCTGCTGATACACCTTCTGCTTCAGCTCCGCCAGTGCCGCCACGCCGGTGCCGCCGATGCCGATGGCCAGTGCCGCCGCACCGCGGTACTGCTTGGACTGCTGGCTGCGGTTGATGATACCGCCGCCGCAGTTCAGTAACAGGGAATCATACTTAGGCATTTTCACGTCCTCCTTTATTTCCTGCTTTCAGGGCCAGCTTGTCAAAGCTGCACCCAACTGTTTCCGTCCCAGCCGCGTCCGTTATCTCCCATCATCCAATACATCTTTCCGTTCTTCTCCACCAACTGAACCAGCGGGAAACTCGGAATTGCCAGAGCCGGAGGCATACTCCCTGCCGGGGGTGCAGGAGGCACCGGAGGCATTGCCCCTGCCGGAGGTGCAGGAGGTGCAGGAGGCGCAGGGGGGATCACCATATTATCCACGGGGGGCGGCGGCATCATGCCGGACATATTCGATTCCATGCTCATAAATCAATACTCCTTCGTTGTCGCTGTATGTCGTATATCGTTCGGTTTTCAGTAATTGCTTATCGGCGTCCGGGTGCCGCGTCAATGCGGATACCTGTGCGATTCTTTTCGTCTGCATAGATCAGCGTCATTCCCGCATAGACATCCGTCTCCTTCAGTGCCATTCCATTGACGTAAAACGGAGTCTTGGAGCAGAACTTCAGCCGTCTGCCGGGCTTGGTGGTAAACCAGCACTGGTCCGCATTCAGGCCGCAGGGTCCGGCCATAAAATAGCTCAGCTTGAGCTTGCCCCGAAAGCTGGCATGGCTCCGCGACATACCGGCACAGGAACGATCCAGGTTGACCACCTTCAGTTCCCCCTTCCACAGCGGGTGCGTTACACTCCAGATCGTGACACCCGCCACAATGATGCCCACCACCACAGCCACCGCCAGCGTGATGAAAATGGTCAACGTCAGGTTGGTGACCTTAAACCGGAAGGTGATCTGTGTCTGTGCGCCCTGGGCGTCCACCGCAGCAATAACCAGATCGCCGCTGCGGCTCTTGCTGGTCTCCACGTTTAAGGTATCCCCATCGATGGCCGCGGTATCGCTGACCAGCTGAGACGATACGATCACATAATGCAGCGTATCACCCGGCGTATCGGAAAAATACTCTCCCAGCTTAAAGCTGCGGTGGCGGCCGGACACCGGCGTCACCACAACCTTTTCCTCCACCAACGTAACGCCGCCCACCGCCGTCGGCGGTGTGTTGCCGAAGTTCACCGCCGCGTCGCCGCTCTGGTGCACCAGGCTGCTTTATTAGATATTCGCCATTCTCTTTAAATCGTAATTCGGCGCATTCAGAAACGCATTCACCCGCCCCGGCATAGGATGGTGTACCCGCGCCGGAGAGACGGCAGGGAATCTGTATGCGTGAGGTGCGCCATGAACATACATAACGCCTCTGACTCCGGCGGCGGCTCCCTGCGGGACCTGCTGGGCCGGAACATCGGCCGCCGCGCGTCCGCCAGCTTCCTGGTGGGCTCGTACCGCCTGGTGCGGCAGGAGGGCATCCTGGAGGCCGTGGGCACGGACTATCTGGTGCTGCGGCAGGGGGATTTCTCCACCGGCTGCGACCTGTACGCCCTGAAATTCATCGAATTTCACGACGATCCCCCGGCGTGACCGTTGCGCCCGGCGGCGGATCGTGGTATGCTGGGGGCAGTGAGGTGAGGGAATGTACTATGTCTATATGCTCTGGTGCCGGGACGACACCCTGTATACCGGCACGGCGGCGGACCTGTGCCGCCGGATGCAGCAGCACCGGGACGGCGGCGCCGCCTGCGCCCGGTATACCCGGTCCCATCCGCCCCGGGAGCTGGCCGGTGTCTGGCGCACGGAGGGCCGGAGAGAGGCCCTGCGTCTGGAGTACGCCGTGAAGCGGCTGTCCCGGCAGGGGAAGCTGGCGCTTCTGCACCGGCCGGAAACGGCGGCGGACCTTCTGCCGGGCGTCGCCGCCGAACCGGTGCCGGGCGTGACCCTCGCCATGTGTCTGGAGGGAGAATATCATGAATAAGCTCTACGCCGCCCCCATGGAGGGGCTTACCGGTTATCTGTGGCGGCAGGTCCACGCCGCCCTGTTCGGCCCGGCGGACAAATACTTCACGCCCTTTCTTTCCCCCAACGCCACCCGCACCTTCCAGCGCAAGGAGCTGGACGAGATCGACCCGGCCCACAACGCCGGGCTGTATGTGGTGCCCCAGCTGCTGACCAACCGGGCGGAGCACTTCCTGTGGGCCGCCGGCGAGCTGTATGCCCGGGGCTATCGGGAGATCAACTTCAACCTGGGCTGCCCGGCGGGCACCGTGGCCGCCAAGCGCAAGGGCTCGGGCCTGCTGGCCTATCCCCAGGAGCTGGACCACTGCCTAGAGGAGATCTTCGCCGGACTGCCCCGGGGGATGTCCGTGTCCGTCAAGACCCGCATCGGGAAAAATGACCCGGCCGAGTGGCCGGGCCTGCTGGCGATCTATCGCAAGTATCCCCTGTCGGAGCTGATCGTCCACCCCCGGATTCAGAAGGAGTTTTACAAGGGCGTCCCCCACCGGGACGCTTGGGCCGCCGTATCCGGCCCCTGGCCGGCGGTGTATAACGGCGACATCTTCACGCCGGAGGACGCCGCCGCCCTGTTCCGGGATTTCCCCGGAACGAACGCGGTGATGCTGGGCCGGGGCCTGATGCGGGACCCCGCCCTGCTGCGGCGTCTGCGGGGCGGCCCCGACGCCTCGGCGCAGGAGCTGCGGACCTATCACGACCGCCTGCTGGAGGCCTACCGCCACCGGCTGTCCGGCGATCAGCCGGTAATGCACCGGATGTGGGAGCTGTGGGCCTATCTGTCCGCCGGATTCACCCGGCCGGAGCCGTATCTCAAGCGTATGCGCAAGGCAAAGAACCTCTCCGAATACCGGGCCGCCGTAGACGCCCTGTTCCGGGAGCAGCGATATACAACATAAAAGACAGCACCGGAAACCTGGCGTTTCCGGCGCTGTCTTTTTCACTCCGTCATGGGGATGTTATACTTCCCCATCAGCTTCTCAAACCGCCGCTTCTGCAGGGGCGTCATCCGGTCCCGGTACTGCAAAAACAGCTGCTTTACCCGGCCGGTATCCCCCTGGTTGAGATAGGTGTTCATGGTCCGCTCCAGGCTCTCGCTGGCGGTGGAGCTCAAAGACGCCTTCCTGCTGCCGCCGGAGGAGGAGCGGGCGCTGCCGCTCCTGGCGGCGGAGGCCTCCAGCTTCTGCTGGGCCAGGGCCGCGTCCTGTTCCTGCTTGGCCCGGCTTGCATAGTACTTCATCAGCGCCAGATAGTTGCTGTAGTCCTGCTTTTCCAGGGACTCGTACCGGTCCCGGGCCTGCCGGGAGGCGTCCTGCCAGTCCTCCATCCGGTCCCGCCACTGGCCATAGGCGTCCTCATCCTGGCCCTGCAGCAGCTTATACTGATCCAGCAGTGCCTGGCCCTGGGTCTCATACCGGTCCCAGGCGTCCTGCTGCAGCTGAGGCACCAGCGCCGCCAGCTCCTGCATATAGCGGTTATACTCCTGCTGGCCCGCCTGCCGGGCATAGGAGGAGTCATAGCCGCCGGTCAGGCCCGCCGCCTGGCCCAGGGTGTCCTCCATGGCCGTCTGCCCCTGCCGCTGATACAGCCGGGCATAGCGCCGGAACATCTCGTCCCGGCTGGGGTCATAGGAAAAGGCCTCCCGGCTCTCCATCTGCCGCAGCAGGTCCTCCATCCGGTCCGCGTAAGGGGAGGTGTAGTCCCCGGGCTGCCGGGCCACCAGTTCCTCCCAGCTGCGCCGGGCCTCCTGGGTCTCCCGGGAGGGGGTATACCCCTTCTCCAGGTCCGCCAGCCGGTCCTGGGCAGACTGCAGTCCCAGGCTGGCCCAGGTCTTACTGCCCGCCACGCCGTCCGGCGTCATGCCCGCCCGGCGCTGATAGTCCATCAGAGCGGCCCGGGTCTTTTCGCCGAACCCGCCGTCCACCTCCAGGGAATAGCCCGCCCGGTTCAGGGCCTGCTGCAGCCGCCGCACCTCCTGTCCGGAGGAGCCGTACCGTAACATGGGATAGCTTGATGCCATATCGTTCGTCCTTTCTTCTCACGCCGTCCTGCGCCAGACATACACGGCCAGGTACGGCGGCATATTGTTGTGGGCGGCTCCCCCGCCTGCCGAGGCGGATGCGCCCTGATACTCGTTCCTGCGCCCGTCCGCGTCGTACAGCCGGATGGCCGTCACGCCGGTGACGTTGGACTGTCCCGTGAAATCATATCCATGGGTATGGGCGGGCATCTCCGCCTTGGTCAGGGTGTGTTGGGCCTCGCCTCCGGTTTCCCCCGGTTCATAGACGTCTCCCGCCGCCAGCAGAAACCGGTCCTTCACCCGCTGCCAGGTGCCGCCGAACAGCGTCTCCGGACTAATCTCTGATGCGGACAGATATATGCTGCCTACCGGCCACACGGCGTCCAGCAGCCGCTTTCCCCGGAACCAGATGTCCCAATCCGGCGCCAACTCCACGGCCTTCTGGTGCTCGGCATATTTGCCCACGCCCACTGCCGTGCCGCCCTGGGCCAGATGCACCGCCACCGCCGCCGTGGGGATGGCGTATTCCACGGTCCGCACGGAGCCCAGCGCGTCCACCGCCGACAGCTCCAGCTCATAGGACGCCGTTTTCAGCACCCCCTGGATCACCTGCTCCTGCCCGTTTTCCAGGACGGTATACCCGCCGTAGCTGCCGCCCACCGGCCGCAGCCGGTATCGCACCGTCACGGCGTTATGTCCGCCCACTGACGCGCACCCGCCGGTGCACGCCACCTTCACGCAGTCGCCGTCATCCTGCAGCACTCCGTCTGCATCGCACCGGCCCAGCAGCCGGGCCGTCAGCGTGGGATTGGCATACGGCAGCACCTCCACGGCCTGCCCCGCCGCCGTGGTCCACCGCCCCCGGGAGTCCGTCACCCGGACCTCCGGCGTGAAAGTCCCCGCCTGCCGGATGATCCCCGTCTCGCCGGTCAGGGCCTCCACGGTCTGCCCGGCAAACTGCACCCGGCAGGACCGGACGCTGCTGCCCTGGACGCCTGCCGCCGTCACCTGGAACCCCAGGCGGCTGTATCCCCGGACGCACACACCCCACCCGACAATGACGGCGTTGTCATTCACCACCTGGGCCGCCAGACTGGCGGTGGGCTTCACCTCCTCCGGCACATACAGCTTTATTGTGCAGGAGCTGGTCCCCACCACGCTGCTGCCGGAATAGGTGGTGGCCGTCAGCACACAGTCCCCGGCCACCGCATCGGTGATTTCCTCCGCCAAGGACAGGGGCGGCATCCATGTCACCCTTGTCTCCCCGGTTTTCCCGCACACCGCGCCATGGGTACTGCCTATCTGGTAGTCGATCTTGTGGGTAAAGCCCGCATCCGCCCGCTGCACGGTAATGGTTCCGCTCTGCCCCAGGGTCATGTCCCCGGCCTGGAGTCCGGAGGCCCGTGGGATCACCGGCAGCGCCACGGTTTGGGCTACCGACAGCGACGCCGGCGTCCATTGGGAGGTAAACCCGCTGTACCACGCTGCGGACAGGGCCGCGCTGCCGCTGCCGTCCGCCCGGTGATCCACCGTCACCGACCCGCTCCCCAGCTGGTACCAGCCCTTCTTCTCGTACCGGTACGGGTGATACACGGTTTTCCCCTGCAAAACATACCGGCAGCTGTTGGCCGCCTGGTTGTACGACTCCCCCGTCCCGTCGTAGATATACAGCGCCAGGGCCAGGGTAGACCGGTTTTCCGCCGCGTCCTGGCTTACGGTATAATCCAGCCGCAACTGCCACCCGGTGGCGGACACCGCCCCGTAAATACTCGCCATCTTACCCTCCGATCCACCGGAAGGCCAGCCCCGAAGCCGTGGTGATCTGCCACTTGCCCAGGGTCACCCCCTCCAGTACCGTGATGTTGGTGATGTACAGCCGGTTGTTGGACACATACGCCACCTCGTTGGCGTCCTGCCAGAAGGACAGCCGCTGGGCGGTGAAGGTGGCCCGGAAGTTGTTCTGGTCCACCACCGTCTCCCCGTCCACGTCCGTCACCGTCAGCCCCTGGCCCACGGCCACGCCGTATACAGGCACCGCCCCGTCATAGCCCACGATGCCCGTGCGGATATAGCCCTCCGTCTCCGTCCTGTACTGGCCGAAGGCGGCGCTTACGGCCTCCATATTGGCCTGCAGGTCCGAGCAGAAGCTGTAATACTGGGTCAGCGCCTCCGGATTTGCCTCCAGATAGGCGCTCAGCCGCTCCACATAGGTGCCGAAATCCGACACCGCCACATATTCGCCCTCCAGCCGGGCGGACAGCTGGTCCATCTGCCGCTTCACAAGCCCTGCGGTTTTCACGATCATGGACTTCAGCTCCTGATAGCCTTGGCTGTCCTTTCCGGTCCCTCCCCCGCCGGCCGTTCCGCCGCCGGAGGAGGAAGTCCCGGCCCCGCCGGTTTCCAGCTGCCCCAGGGCCAGGTTCAGCTGCTGGGCCATCTGGAACAGATACGCATACTGTGCCATGGCCATCTGCTGGGGACTGCCGCTGGGAGCGGGAGGCATGGTCAGGGTCATGGGCCGTCACTTCCCTTCTCATACACCGCCGACAGGCTGTAGATCCTGCACCCGCCCCGGCCGGTCAGCCGCAGCCTCAGCTGGCGGCACCGCCTGGGCCGTATATGCAGGGTACACGCCTGCACCCGCCCCGCGCCCTCCAGGCTTCCGGCAGGCCGCCAGCTGCCGCCCTCGTCATAGCTGAGCCAGGCCCGGACGGTGCTGCCTGCCTCCGGCAGAAGCCGCAGCGACAGCCGCACCAGATACCGGCTTTCCGCCGCGTCCAGCCCCAGCTCCCCGGTCTCCGCCATCCATTGCACCGGCCCCTCATGGGTCTCCCCTGCGCCCTTCATAGCCAGCAGCTGCCCCTCTGCCGTCAGGCAGTACAGGTCGCCGCCCCAGGGAGCAAAGCCCAGGGCCTCCACGCCGTCCTCCCGGTACCAAAGGCCCTGCCGGGTGTCCAGCACCAGCAGGTGCCACGCCCCCGCCTCGTCGGCGGCGGAGAGATAGTAGCACCCCTCCGCCGCCCCGGCCACGGCGTCATGATACCGCGCCTCCCCCAGGGCCTGGGACACGTTCACCGGCATACTGCCGTCGAACACGCACACGCCGCCCTGGCTGTGGTAGTACAGCTTCCCGTCCACCACCTGCAAACTGCCGCCGCTGCCGTCCTTCACCCCAGGGCATTGCACCGTCACGATCTGATGGGCCCCGTTGGCGCTGGGATACACCCGCTCCACGCAGTTTTCCTTGAAAAACAGCGGACTTCCCAGATAGTCCGCCGCCCCGGTGAACTTCCCGTCGGAGCCCCGGGAGGCCGCATAGCTGTCGGTGGACAGTCCCGCGAAGCAGTTCCAGTTTTTGAAGTCCCCCAGCTTACTGGCATAGACGGCGTTCACCGCCTGGCCGTCCACGATGCCGTATTTGCACCCCCACAGCCGGTTGCCGCTTTCCACCACATAGTCCATGTCCGGCACGGACCGCTCCACCGTCACCGGCTCCGTCTGGGACGACAGCCCGCCGGGCAGCGCCGTCACCACCAGGCAGTCCTCCTCTGCGGCCCGCAGCTGGAAGCTGCCGTTCAGCGCCTCCTCCCGGCATCCGCTGACGGATACGCCGTCCCCGGCCCGGAAGCCCACGCCGATCCCGGCGGCGTGAAGCCCCACGCACACGTCGTCCACCTCCGTCCAGCCGTCCTGGCCATACTGCCGCAGGGCCGTTTCCTCCCCGCCGGTGTCCAGCCACAGGCTGCCGTTCTCCGGCTCCTCCGGGGCGGTGTCCGCCGCCAGATACCCGCTGTACGCGGTGCCGTCGGGCCGGCACAGGGTGAAGGATACCTCCCCCTCGGTGACGCGCTTATTTTCCAGGCTGCCGAAATCCGTCAGGTCCTTGGTGTTGATGTACAGCTTGTCCGGCCAGATCAGCAGCCACGCACCCATGCTGACCAGCTGCTTCTTTCCCTCCGACAGCACCAGCCCCGTCGCGCTGCCGTTTATATACAGGGTGTGCCCGTCCACCCAGATAAGCCCGTCCTTGGCGGTCAGGCCCCCGGGAGCGGTAACGCTTCCCGCTATCCCCCGGGGACGGCGCACCGTCAGGGTGGGATACCCCTGGGCGCACAGGTTCTCCATCTCCCGGAAGCTGCCCTCCTGCCCTCTGGGCCGCCGGTCCAGTCCCGGGAACCGATTCACCGTCACCCGGCTCTGCCTGGGTGCGTTGAGCTTCGGAAAGTACATACGCTTCCCCCTCTCAGCACAGCCGCAGGGCCCGCGCCTGCCGCCGGGGCATATGCCCCCTGCACCAGTGGTCCCGCAGGGTCATCAGCCCGTTGTTCCACAGGGCCATTGCGTTGTTGTACCGCTCCAGCTCCCCGTTGGCATAGTGGATCTGCGCCTCCACATAGTGGCGGTACAGGCCGTCATAGGGTGCCGGCGCCAGCAGCGGCGCCGCGTCCGCCAGCTCGTCGGGAAGCTCTGCCGCCTCCCCGCCCTCGTGGGCGCGGACCACCTCCTCCAGCACGAAGCCCTCCGCCTGCCGCAGCCACCGGCGCTTCTGTTCCCCGGGATAGCTGTTGGGCAGCAGGTCGTCCACCTGGGCCAGCACCCGCCCTGCCGTCATCTGTCCCATTGCCGCACCTCCTCTCTCAGTTGGCCATCCGGTCCACATAGCGCCGGGCGGTGTCGGCCATCATCTGTGCGTTTTCCAGCACCTCCGCCACATAGTCCGGCACCTGGACCTCCACGCCCTTCATGATCTTCCAGCTGCGCCCGTTAACGGACACGATCTGGAAATTTTCCTCGTTCTTTCTGCCCCGATGCAGCAAAACGGTTTTCTTCACAGCAAATCGCTCCTTTCATCCCCCGGAGGCGGGCCGGGGCCCGCCTCCGGCCTGTGTCAGTTGGCCTTGTCCTCGCCGGAATAGGACGAACCGCACTCCACCCGCACGATATACTCGTCATACAGAATGGCGGCGGCATGGATGCCCTTCCAGCCCACACTGGAGCGCTGGTCCAGGGGATCGGCGGTGCCGGAGGAGCCCCTGGGCTTCACGATGACCTCGGTGCCCTCGGACAGATCCACCACGCCGTAAGCGCCCTTGCCCAGGAACAGACAGCCGTACACGGCGCAGCCCTGGCTGCCGCCCTCACCGGGATAGATCACGTCGTTGTCCGCCGCCGTCACGGCGGTGTCCAGGGTCAGCTGGCTGGCGGTATTGCCCACCACCTTGCAGCGCTTGCCGCCCACCAGCACATACCGGCCCTTCAGGGCATTGGCGGCCACGGTGCCGCCGTCAAAGCCCACAGCGGCGGCGTTTTCCACCTTCCCGTTGACGCTCAGCGTCCGGCTGTTCTTGGCCAGGTCATCGCCCCGGAAGATCTTTGCCTCGGTGGTCTCCACGAAGCGCACGCCGTGCAGCTCGCCGATCTCGCCGGAAAACAGCTCCGTGGCGGCGGCATACTGATGGGCCGCCACCCAGGCGGGGTCCTGCCGCAGGTCAAAGGCCACGCTGGGATGGAGAATGCAGACGTACTTGCCCTCAAAGGTGGGGGCGTTCATCTTCTTCAGCTGGGTGGCGGCCTTGGCCACCAGCTCGCTGGTGAGCTTGCACCCCTCCGTCAGGTCATAGCGGTGCAGCACGGCGGTCTGGCCGCCGTCCGCCCCCAGCTTGGGGGCATAGATCACCTGGCTGCCCTGCTGGATCTCATTGCGGGTCACGGTGTCCAGGGTCAGGCCCATGTTGCTGCCGTGGCGGTCGGTGATCTCCAGCACCACATCGTCGATGGCGGTCAGATCCAGCAGATCGGACACGGTGGTATAGTCGCCGTACTGGGCCAGCTCCTTGGTGATATAGCTGACGGAGATGCCGCTGCCGTCGGGAGTCACGCCCTCGGTCAGAGGCGTCAGCGCCTTCTCGAAGGAGCCGAACTTGCGCCATTCCACGGTCTTGCCGCCGCCGGTGGGCAGTGGCTTGGTGGCGGCGAACTGGTTGTGCACCAGCTGGGGCTTGGCATTTTCCAGAAGCTCCATGCCGTAATAGGTTTTCATCTCCGCGCTGAGACCGCCGTGGCCGGTGGTCTGGGTATTGGCCTCGCCTGCAAACAGCTGCAGGTCATACAGATCGTTCATCATATGTTTTCCCCTTTCTTCATTCCGCGTATTTTTTCCTGTCCGGAGGTTCAGAAGCTGATCTTCTCCCCGTCCATCACCCGTTTCCGGATGTCCGCCAGCTCCCGGCTTGTGAGCTTTCCCGGGTCCGGACGGCTGACGCTGGCGCTGCGCCCGGCATTTTCCCGGACGCGATGCCCACCGCTTTCCACCACCCGCACCGCCTGCCGGGCCGCCACCTGGGCGGCAAAGTGCATGGCCTTGGCGGTCAGCTCCCGCCGATGCACCATCTCATAGGCCTCCCGGGGCTCCACCCCCGCCTGCACCAGCCGGAAAAACCGGGGGTTCTCCATTTCCTTCTGCAGCCGGAACTCCGGGTGCACCATCCGGACCTGCTTCTCCTGCTCCGGCAGCCGGTCCAGGTAGTACTGGATCTGCACCTGCCGCAGCTTCTCCCGCTGCCGCAGGTCCGTGACCTCCTGCCGCAGGCCCCGCAGCCGCCCATCCAGAATTTTCTTCACCCTGGCGTCAAAGTCCGCCTTATACCGCCCCCGGATCAGCTCCTCAAAGTCCTCCTGCCGCTCCCCGGCGTCGGGAGCCGTACCGCCCGTGTGTGTTCCGGCCTGCGCCGGGTCCTCCGGCCGGGTCAGCTGCCCCAGCCGCTCCGATGCTTCCTGCATATCTGCTCCTTTCCGTGGTAGGCCACGACCCTCTATGCTCACGCCTCCAGGCGAACGCACGCCGGATATTTTCCCGCCAGCTGTCCCAGCCCGCAGCGGATCAGTTGCCACTCTGCCCGGCAGTCTCCCTCCGCCGCCACCGTCACCAGGCCCGGCCTGATCACCAGCTCCCGCAGCTGTCCCTTTTCCTCCAGCGCCCCGATCAGGGCAAACACCAGCGCCGACGCTGCGGCGCACACGATGTCCTCCCCTCTGGGCGCATAGTCCGCATGACCCCGCAGGGTCACCCGGTTCTCCCCGAACACCGCGCAGATCACCGGGGCCTCACCGCCTCCTGGGTCTGCCGGCGCATCCGGTCCATGGCGCTGACCGGCCGCACCTCCGCCCCGGCGGCGGAGCCCGGCTGGACCGGCTGCCGCTCCATGGCTGCCGCCTGTCCCTGAAGGATGCTGCTCATCAGCTGGTCCTTGTTCTTGAAGTCCATCAGCTCCAGGCACCGCAGCGCCTGATCCGCCATATCCGCCCGGAAGAACCCCATCTGGAACAGCTGCAAGGCCAGCTGGTTATACTCCATGGTCTTGTAGGGATTCTCGTCCTGGGCCGACACCTCCAGGTCGAACTCCGGCACCCGGTATCCGGCGATCACGCCGTCGTCCACCGCCTGGGGCTGGAGCCCCCGGCTGTCATAGGTGACGAACTCCTCCCGGCCCATGGCCCCCAGCAGCCGGAACTGCCTGGGCAGGCTGTAAAACTGCCGGATCAACTCGATGCACAGGGTCACCACGTCGGAAAACGCCTCGTATCCGTCGTCGATCATGTTCCGGGACAGCTTGCCCCCCGCCTCCTGCAGGGCGGCGATGGCCGTGGCGGCGGTAACGCCGCCTGCGGTGCCGCCGTTGGCCACGTCACGGTTCCCCGCCGTCTCCTTCATCTCCGCGATCTTGCTCTGCAAAATCGCCACATACACGCTGTCCAGTCCCGCCGTCTGGATGGGCGCGATGGAATCGCTGCCCAGATTTCCGTTGGTGTGGACAAAGGGCCTTGTCCAGTCGGCATATTCGTTCTCGTTCACCGCCCCGTCGCTGCGTACGAAGAACCGGGGCGTGGCCGAGGCCAGGGTATTCTTGAGGATAGCCTGGTTCATCAGGTCGATCTGCTTCTGAGGGGACTTGCACAAGTCCACATACCCGTACCCCGCCGGGGTCCCCTCCTCCGGAAACAGCACGTCGAACACAAAGGGATACTTTCCGTGGTCATACCAGCCCTTCTCCCGCATATCCGGGTCGTTTTCCGTGGCATACAGCACCGTATCCCCCACGAACTTGCAGTATTGCAGCACCTTCCGCCCGTTCTCCCGGGTGTGATAGTACCAGTCCACCACCAGCACCTTTCCGGAGGTGTCCACCGCATCGTCATACAGATACCGGCTCACGCTCCAGCCGCCCCGGTCGGCCTTGCCCTTGGCCCAGGGATACCGCTCCTCCAGGGCCTCCCGGTCCTGCAGCTCCGTGGAGAAGAAGTGAGGCGAGTCCTGGATATCCGTGACCCCCGGCTCCCAGAACAGGTTCAGCAGGTCCATCCGCCGGATGGCGATGTCCCCCAGTCCGTTGAGCTTCCCCGCGTCCCAGAACACGCCGTACACGGCGCACCCGGATTTCAGCTTGTACCACCATGCGCTGGAATACGTCCGCTTGAACCCGTTCTTCTTCAGCACCACCGGCAGGATTCTTGTCAGCTTCCGGGCCTCCTCCCGGTCCCCGGGCTCCCGGGGCAGCACCGTGGGCTCCGGATAACAGTCCATGGCGTCCGCATGCTTGGACAGGATGCAGTTCACCAGCCACCCGCTGGTGGGCTGCGGGTCCGCGGGATTGCCGCCCTGCCCCGTCTTCTCCATCTGCTGCCAGTGCCGCAGCTTCCAGAACTGCTCGTTGTCGATGATGCGCTGCTCCAGCTGCCGCTTCCCGGCGTGGTACCGTCTCAGGATCTCTGCCGCCCGGCGCACATCCTCCGTGCCGATTTTCGGCCTCTGGGGCTCCTGCTTCTGTTCCATTGACCGCCCTCCTTTTTCGTCGTTCTGCATCCCCCCTCTTTTCCCGGAAAAATATACGCCCTGTTGCTGTATACAGGGCAACAGAGCGCATTTTTCAAAAATATTTCTTTTTTAATTGGCCAGCTCCCGGATCTGATCCTGGATCAGCCGCCCGGCGGCCTGGGCCAGCTGGTCCATCCGCCGGATGCGGGCCAGGTCCTTGCCATAGATCTGATCCGCCGCCGGGACGCTGTCCTGCTCTCCCATAAAGATGGCGGCCACCCGGATGCCCCGGCGGCGCAGGTCCCGCACCTCGTCGGCGGTGTCCTCCACCCCGGCCTTGCCGTCATATTCCCGGCTGATGGGATTCTTTCCGTTGGGGGGAATCCGGTGGCTGTCGTCGGGATTGGCGTCGGTCAGGATCAGCAGCAGATGCTTCTCCGCCGGAGCCGACTGCATCAACTCCTCCATCCCCCGCAGGGCCAGGCCGTCCCGGTTCCACCCTGCGGCGAAATAGTCGAATATCCGCCGCTCCCCCTGCTTGTCGCCGTACTCCTTCAGCACCCGCAGCACCGTATAGCCCCGCAGGCTGCAGAAGCTGGTGACCCGCACGGGAATGCCGCAGTTCAGCAGACTCTTGGCCAGGATATACCCCTGGGCCGCGATGGTCTCCTGACAGTGCAGCCGGGAGGCCGAGCCGTCCAGCAGCAGATCCACGCTGAAGCCGGGCTTCGGCTCCTGATCCTGCCGCAGAAACACCCGGTCGTCCCCCAGCACCGGCTCCCGCCATACCCTGGCCCCGTCCAGCCAGCCCTGCCGGGCCGTCACGGCCTCCGGCTGCTGGTGCACCAGCATACAATTGCGGATTTGTTCCGTCAGCCGCAGCAGAGCGCTTTCATACAGCTCACTGTTTTCGGCATAGGCCGCCCGGTTCAGCCGGGCCTGCTCCGCCGCCTGTTCATACAGCTGCTGGCTGTCGCTGCTGGGCGGCACGTCCGCCGCCGGGTCCCCCCGGGTGAACCACAGCCTGCACCCCAGGTGATTCCCGGTGCACCGCTGCTGCTCGATGGCGCTCAGCTGCTTGGGGGCGTACATACTCCGCCCGAAGCACCGCTGGATATACGCCCGGTCCGCCTCCGCCCGCTCGTTGGAGCGCAGCATGGACCGCAGGGCGTCCGCCGCCCGGACAAGCCCCGCCTGCCCGGCATGGGCCGCCCGTCCGATGGCCAGATCGTCGGTGCGCACCAGCTCCGTGGGAGCCATTTTGGTCATAAACGCGATCCACCGCCGGTTGTCGAAGTGCAGCCGCAGCTCCGCCTTGGTCCGCACCTTTCCGTCAAAGCCCAGATACTTCCGGAAGCACGCCCGCAGCGCCTGCTCCAGCTCCTCCCCGCTGACGTCCCCGCAGCACAGTGCCCGATACAGGCCCTTGTCCCAGGGGGTCACCAGCCGGTCCGGCTTTCCCAGCACGTTTTTCCACCGGGCCGCCTGCATGGAGTATACCAGCTGATTCCGGGCCATCCACTCCTGCCGGGAGGTCTGATATTCCATGGCAAAGAACTCCCGGGCGTGGTCCTGCCGCAGCTCCTCCAGCGCCGGACGTCCCGGCAGCTCCTTTTGATACACGGCGCTCTCCAGGGCCAGCCACGCCAGGTCGTCCATCACCGCCTGCCGCACATCCCCCAGCCACGAGTCAAACAGCCGCTCCAGCATATCCCGGCCAAACCACTTGTATACCAGGCCGATGACAAAATTCATGTAAAAATCCGGTGTCCCGTCGGTTTTCATGGCCAGGAATTTGGGCTCGAACCCATATTCCCCCGCCGCTGCCCAGATCAGGTTCACCGCCCGCCGCTGCTGGGCGCTGTAGGTCTGCACACCCATGGCGCTCAGTCCGTAAACAGCCGGGCCCGGTCCAGCTTCGCCGGAATGCGCCCGGCGATCACGTCCCGGATCAGGTCCTGTTCATAGCTGTCAAAGGCTTTGTTGGTGATGCCCATGTCCAGGGCCATCCCCGCCCGGACGCCCCGGCGGATCAGCCGCAGCGCGTCCAGCAGGCCCCGCAGGTCCAGAGCCTTGGAGGATATCTCCGCGCTTTCGCACTTTTTCTGCAGGTCCAGAAACAGCTGGGCAAACTGCTGGCGGTATTTCTTCTCCAAAGTGGGAAATTCATCCTCCAGCAGCCGCTCCAGACCCTCCTCCCCGATGGTAGGCATCTGGATCACCACGAACCGGCTGGTCAGGGCCTCGTTCAGCTCCCGGGTCCCGGCATAGCCATAGTTCATGGTGCCGATGAACCGCGCCGCCGGGTCCACTTCCACCCGGTCATATCCCGGCACGTCGATGGCCCGCCGGAAGTCCAGCGTGGCGTGCAGCACAGCCAAGGCCTCATTTTTGGCCATGTTGATCTCGTCCAGAATGCCGAAGCCCCCGTTTTTGGCGCACAGATACACCGGTCCCGGCCGGAAGGTGACCTGTCCCCCCACGAAGGTGTCCATGCCGATGAGGCTGGCGGCGTCCATGTTCACATGGAACGACACGTCCCAGGCCGGACGTCCGAAGGCCATGGCCAGGTTCTCCGCCAGCACGTTCTTGCCGGTGGCCTTGCTGCCTGCCAGCAGCAGATTCTCGCCGCACAGCAGGGCCGCAGCCGCCGCCTCCCACACGTCCTTTCCGTAATAGTGATACCGGGGCCGGGGCACCCGCCCCGCCAGCTCCGGCGCCGCCGGATACTTCTCCCGGTATTCCCGGATCCCCTGAATGATCCCCTTGTCGATCTGTTCCTTCTCCAAAAACTCCAGCATAGTACCTCAAACCCCTTTCCTTCGGGTATTTTTTCCCGCCGGTATTATACACCCCTCCGGTAGGGAATGCAATCCGCCCGCCTGCTAAGATTCCGTATAGTCTTTTTCCCTCTTGCCAAATCCGGTCCGTTCCGGTATAATATATTTGTGAAAAATTATATTCCGGAAAGGAGACGCCGCCATGTTTCTGATCGGCGATAAGGTGGTCCACCCCATGCACGGGGCCGGCATCATCGAGCGCATCACCCATGAGCGCCTGGGCAGCCGGGTCAGCAGCTACTATGTGTTCCGCATGCCCGCCGGGGGGCTGGTGCTGAAGATCCCCATCGACGCCTGCTGTCAGATCGGCCTGCGGTGTCTGTCCACGGCTGAGCACATCTGCCAGGTGCTCTCCGCCATCCCCACGCTGGAGGTGCAGATGTCCTCCAACTGGAACCAGCGCTACCGGGACAATCTGGCCCGGCTGAAAAGCGGCGACCTGCTGGAGGTGGCCTGGGTCATCAAGGGCCTCATGTGGCGGGACCACCGCCGGGGCCTGTCCAACGGCGAGCGCAAAATGCTCCACAGCGCCAAGCAGATCCTCATCTCCGAGGTGGTGCTGGTGGAGGGAACGGACGATTACCCCGCTGTGGAGCAGCGGATCAACGAAGCCATGATGCTGGGAGCGTAACTATGGGAAAATTGTTTGATAAAATCCGCCGGATCCAGGATAAGACCCGCCCCTTCTGCACGGCCATCATCCCCGCCGCCGGATCCTCCGCCCGCATGGGCGGTCAGGACAAGCTGCTGACGGACCTGTGCGGCGCACCGGTGCTGATGCGCACCCTGTGCGCCATCGACCGGACCGAGCTGGTGGACGAGATCATCGTCGCCACCCGGGAGGAGCTGCTTCTCACCGTGGCGGACCTGTGCGGCCGCTGCGGCCTGCACAAGCCCGTCAAGGTGGTCCGCGGCGGCTCCACCCGGGCCCAGTCCGTCCTGGCCGCCGCCTTGGAGGCCAACCCCAAGGCGGGGCTTCTGGCCGTTCACGACGCCGCCCGTCCCCTGGTGGACCCGGCAGAGTTTGACGAGATCATCCGCCTGGCCTGCCGCACCAACGCCGCGGCCCCCGCCGTTCCGGTAACCGACACCATCAAGGCCGCGGACCCCACCGACGGCCGCGTCCTCTCCACGCCGGACCGCTCCACCCTTTTCGCCGTATACACCCCCCAGGTCATCGAGGCCAGCCTGCTGAAGGCCGCCCTCCAGTCCGCCATCGACGCCGGAGCCGAGATCACCGACGACTGCTCCGCCGTGGAGCGTCTGGGCAAGGAAGTCTACCTGGCCACGGGCAGCCGGGAAAATATCAAGATCACCACCCCCCTGGACCTGCTGATCGCCGAGGCCATCCTCCGGGGGCGGGACAGATGACGAATCTGCGCATGGGCCACGGCTACGATGTCCACCGGCTCACCGCCGGACGTCCTCTGATCCTGGGCGGCGTCCACGTCCCCTATGACCGGGGGCTGGACGGCCACTCCGACGCCGACGTGCTGACCCACGCGGTGATGGACGCCCTGCTGGGTGCCGTCGCCCTGGGAGACATCGGGCAGCTGTTCCCGGACAGCGACGATGCTTTCCTGAATATCTCCAGTCTGACCCTGCTGTCCCGGGTCCGGGACGCCCTGGCAGGCGCCGGATACCGGGTGGTGAACATCGACGCCACCCTTATCGCCCAGGCCCCCAAGGTCGGCCCCTACCGCCGGCAGATGCAGGAGAACCTGGCCGCTGCCCTGGCCATCGGCCCCGGCTGCGTCAACGTCAAGGCCACCACCGAGGAGCACCTGGGCTTCACCGGCGACGGCTCCGGCATGTCCGCCCACGCCGTGGCCCTGATTGAACACATATAACCAACAACCGGGTACGGCGCGCCGTACCCGGTTGTTTTGCTTATTCCGCTTTTTGCAGCATCCCGTCCACCAGCTGCTGGGCCCGGACGCGGGTTTGTTCCTCGTCCATACCCAGCACACGGCCGTGCTCCACCACCACCCGGCCGTTGACCATCACCAGCTCCGCCGGGCGGGCATAGCCCACGGTGCCCAGCATACAAGCGGGGTCCAGTTTGGCCCCGGCCAGCTCCAGCAGGTCCACGTTCAGCAGAAACAGGTCCGCCGCCTTTCCCACCTCCAGGCTGCCGATCTCGTCCTGGCGGCCCAGAAGCCGGGCGCTGCCCATGGTGGCCATTTTCAGCAGGTCATACCCGGTGGGGGCCTTGGCACTGTAGGTCAGCCGGTGCAGCAGGTACGCCGCCCGGATCTCCGCCAGCAGGTTGGAGCAGTCGTTGGACGCCGAACCGTCCACGGCCAGTCCCACCGGCATTCCCAGTGCCAGCATATCCGGCACCCGGCACACGCCGGAGGCCAGCTTCATGTTGGACACCGGGCAATGGGCCACGCCTGTCCCCGTTTGGGCCAGCAGCCGCAGCTCCTGATCATTGAAGTGGATGCCGTGGGCATACCACACGTCCTCTCCTAGCCAGCCGCAGCTTTCCATATACGCCAGGGGCCGCATACCCACGGCCTCCAGGGTGAACCGCTCCTCGTCCTTGGTCTCGCACAGATGGGTGTGCAGCCGCACCCCCATGGACCGGGCCAGGACCGCCGACTGCTTCAGCAGGTCCGTGGTCACGCTGAAGGGCGAGCAGGGAGCCAGGGCCACCTGGTGCATGGAAAACCGGGATGTATCGTGGAATTTCTCCACCAATCTCTGGCTGTCCCGCAGGATGGTGTCCACATCCTGCACCAGATCGTCCGGCGGCAGACCGCCGTCGCTTTTGCCCCGGGACATACTGCCCCGGGTGGCGTGGAACCGGACCCCCAGCAGGTCCGCCGCCCGGAACTGCTGGTCGATGAAGTGCTCCGATCCCACCTTGGGGAACACATAGTGGTGGTCCATGCAGGTGGTGCAGCCGTATTTCAGCAGCTCGCCCAGCCCCACCAGGGAGCTGTAATAGATGCAGTCCTCGTCCAGGCCCCGCCAGATCTCGTACAGGGTCCGCAGCCACGGAAACAGCTCCATTTTCTGCACCTTCGGCAGGTTCCGTGTGAAGGTCTGGTACAGATGGTGGTGGGTGTTCACGAGGCCCGGATACACAAAGCAGTGGGAGGCGTCGATGACGCGGTCCGCCGGGCGCTCCTCCGGCCCGATGTATCGGATCACGTTGTCCTGCACCAGGATGTTTTCGCCCCGCAGCACCCGGTCCTCCCGGTCCACGGTGACGATGGCCTGGGCGTTGCGGATGAGAGTGGTCTCCATAGGTCACGCTCCTTTTCTGTAAAAACAGGGGGTGCGCGGTGCGCACCCCCATTGGTTCCGGATGATTTACCGATAGATCTCGCCCACGGTGGGGTTGCCGGCGGCCTGCGCCTCGTCGGTGTCGATGTGCATGGTGGTGGCGCCGCCCACGTTGACGCGGACCACCACGTCGTCGAAGATCAGCTTGCGGCCCTCGCCGCCGCAGGCCACCTTGATGATCTCCTTGTCCTTGACGCCCATCTTCTCGGCGTCCTCCTGGCGGACATGCAGATGCCGCTTGGCGATGATGACGCCCTGGCTCAGCTCCACCTCGCCCTTGGGCCCGATGAGCTTACATGCGCCGGAGCCCTCCACATGGCCGCTCTCCCGGACGGGAGCGTCGATGCCCAGGGTGCGGGCGTCGGTGGCGGAGACCTCCACCTGGTCGGCCTTACGGGTGGGCCCCAGAATGGACACGTTGGCCATTTCCTTCTTGGGCCCCACGATGGTCAGCCGCTCGTTGCAGGCGTACTGGCCGGGATAGGACAGGGGCTTGCGAACGGTCAGCTGATAGCCCTCGCCGAACAGCTTCTCCACCGTCTCCTGGGTCAGGTGGATATGGCGGGCAGACGTTTCGATCATGAAAGACATTTTTTGTTCCTCCTATGTATGCGTATAGATATCGAATCCGTGCCGCAGCACGATTTCCGCGAAAATGCACCGGCAGTTGTTCCCCCGCCGGTACTTTCAGGTTATTTTACCACATTCCGGACTTCCATGCAAGGGAGTTATTCCATTTCCGGCGGCTTCGGCCAACAATTCTTCCTCCGGCGGCACATGGCCCGCCAGGGCGGCGTTTTTCAGCCGCCGGTCGCCGGATACCTCCCGCAGCACCCGAAGCCCCCGGGGCACGGTGAAGCTCTGCTCCTCCCGCTGCAGCTCCACCTCCATCACCGCCAGCCGTCGCCAGAAGGGGTACACGTCGATCTCGAACACCAGTCCGCCCTCCGGCAGGCAATAGCGCACCTTGTGAATGGTCACCCGCGCCGGGTCCCGCTGTGCCAGCAGGGCCTCATATTCCCGGGCGTCGATCTCCCGCTCCCGCTCCACGCAGGTGCGGTCCGTCAGGCGCTGCTTTTCGGTGTGGAAAAACTGCTCCGTTTCCCCCACCCGGCGGCGGACCCGGGCGCTGACGCCGGGCCGGGACAGCAGATACGTCTGCCATATCTCCCACCGCACCGGACACCGGTCCAGCAGGGTCCGGTCCGGCATTTCGATCAGGAATTTCCGCTCGATCTCCAATGGCTCCGTCACAGCTTCTCAAACTCCTCTCGTGTCAGCAGCAGATTCAGGGCCTCCAGCAGGCCGTTGGCCGTCAGGTGCTCCGGCAGACCCAGGTCCCGCAGCACCTGCTGCCGCCGGGCGGCGGAGTTCGGCCCCACCAGACCCTTGTCCATCATGTCCGCCTTGGTCAGGTCCCCGCCGGGGGCCGGGGCGTCCTCCCCCTCCAGGGTGGCGCCGCAGCGCCGCAGGGCCTCCAGCAGCACCTCCGGCCGCATGCCCTCCACTCCTAACTTGCCCTCCTTGCCGGGATGGCGCTTGCGCCGCTCCTTCCCGGCGATATCCGGGACATAGGCCTGCTTCAGCTGCTGGCGGGGGATGGCCCCCTTCAGGTGGTTCCGGATCACAAAGCCCGCCCCGTCCGGGTCCGTCAGCAGGATCAAGCCCCGCTTTTCCGCCAGCCGCCGCAAAAACGCCAGCTTCTCCCGGTCGTTGAACACGGAAAACCCACCGGTCTCCACCACCGTGGCGTCCACCGCCTGCAAAAGGGCGTTGCGGTCATACCGCCCCTCCACCACGATGACCTCTTTTACCCGGGGCTTCATCTGCGCCCCGCCAATTCCATCAGAAACAGCTTCAATTCGTCCTCCTTCTGCTTATCCGGCATACTCATGCTCTTCATCCGCCGGTCCAGCTGCTGGCACCGCAGCACCGCCGTCCGGCACCAGTCGTGGTCCACCTTTCTGGCCGCCTGCATCAGCAGCTTGGCCGGGTAATCGCTGCTCATGTTCCACAGCTGCTTCAGCCAGAGCCGGTCCTTGCCGCCGTCCAGGGCCATTCGGGCGGTATACAGCCGCCGCAGCTCCTTGCCCACCGCCGCCAGGATCACAATGGGCTCCGTCTGCATCCGCAGCAGCTCCCCCAGTACCCGGGCCGCGTCGTCGTATTTTCCGGCGGTGATGCTGTTGGTCATGTCGAACACCTGGGCGTCCAGAATGGGGTCCGCCACGGCGTTGATGTCCGCCACGGTGATGCGATCCCCCTTGGCATAGGCAGCGATCTTCCCGATCTCCGGCACCAGGTCCGTCATCAGCGTGCCGCAGGTGAACAGCAGATGGTCCGCCGTGGCCGTGTCGATGTCGTGGCCCTCCGCCGCGAACCGCCGCTTCATCCACCGCAGCAGCTGGTCCCGCTCCTGCTGGCAGAACTCCACCTCCTGCGCGTGGTCCCCGATGGCGGCGCACAGCTTCTTCATTTTGCCGTCCCGCTTATAGGGCAGCACGTCGTATACAAACACCAACGTTCCGTATTCCGGGAAATCCCCCAGCAGATTGATCAGCAGCCCCCGCTGCCCCTCGTCCAGCCGGAACAGGTCCATATCCGTCACCACCGTCAGGGTGTGCTGGGCCATCATGGGCATGGCCTCCACCACCTCCGTCAGGTCCTGGACGGTCAGTCCCTTTCCGGAAAGCCGGTGATAGTTGAACTCCTCAAAGCCCTCCGGCACCAGCAGGGCCTTCAGCTCCTCCAGATACCGGTCCCGCAGATACGTCTCCTCTCCGTAGAAGATGTACACGTTCTCCGGGCTGCCGCTTTTGATATCCGCCCGCAGCTTTTCCAAGGCTGCGCCGCTTTTTTTCATAGCCTTTGCCGCCATTTACGTTCCTCCGTTCACTGTGACCAGGACGTTCCCCTGCCGGTCGGTGCGATACACGGTGGCCCCGTTCCGGGACAGCCGGTCCATAGCCTCCTGGGTGGGGTGGCCATAGCTGTTGTCTCCCACGCTGATGATAGCCGTTTCCGGCCGCATCTGCTGCAAAAATGCGTCGGTGCTGCTGTACCGGGAGCCGTGGTGTCCCACCACCAGCACCTCGATATCCGGCAGGTCGAACCGCTCCACCAGCTTCTTCTCCGTGTTTCCGGCCATGTCGCCGGTGATCAGGGCGTCGAAATCCCCCGCCGAGCACAGGAAGGTCAGCCCCTGCTCGTTCAGATCTCCCGCGCCCACCGGCGGATAGATGGTCAGCATGGCCTGGCCCATGGGGAACTGATAGGTGTCCGTCACCATGGTCACGGGGATGTCCAGGTCCCGGGCCAGGGCCAGCAGCCGGTCCCGGACGCCATATTCATCCTGGATCTCCGGCAGCAGCAGACGATCCACCGGCATCCGGGCCAGCAGCTCCTCCAGTCCGTTGGTGTGGTCCGCATGATAGTGGGTCACCGCCACCGCCGACAGGCGGTGGATGCCCATGCTCTCCAGCTGGTCTGCCGCCCGGGCCCCGGCGCTGATATAGCTGTTGCTGGATCCGCAGTCCACCAGCACCGCCTTCTCCCGGGTATACAGGGCCACGCTTTCCCCCTGGCCCACGTCCAGGGCCATCACGGACAGGTCCCCATATTGGTGCAGTCCGGTGTTCAGGCCCACCGCCAGCGCCAGCGTCGCCGCCGCCAGGACTCCGGCCACGGCGTACTTCCGCCGCCGGTCCCGGGTCAGCAGGCACCCGCCGAACATGGCGTATACATACAGCAGCCAGTATTTCAGAAAGCCGTTGGAAAAATACACCGCATGCCCCGGAGCCGAGGCCAGCACCCCGGCGACCCACAGCACATACCGCACCAGGCCGAAGCATACCCAGCCCAGCACCCGGGCCGCCGGCAGCCATACAAAGCCCACCAGCACCGTCACAAAGCCCGCCATGAAGTTCCATCCCGCCGCCGGAACGGCCAACAGGTTGCTGATGGGGGCGGTAAGGGTCAGGATGTTGAAGTAGATGGCCGTCAGCGGAATGGTGAAAACCAGAGCCGAGACGGACGCCGACACGTTGGCGCCCAGGAAGTTCACCGCCCATCGGACGGCCCGGCTTGTCCCGGTGTAGAACCGGGACAGATTCCGGTACAGCTTCGGCGACAGCCACACCAGTCCCAGGGTGGCCGCAAAACTCAGCTGTAAGCTGATGCTTCCGGCGGCGAAGGGGTTGGCCAGCAAAATAACCAGCAGCGCCGCGCCCAGGCTGGTGAGGCCGTCGCTGTCCCGCTTGAACAGGGGCGCCGCCAGCACGAAGGCCTGCATGATGCACGCCCGCACCACCGACGGCGACAGGCCCACCACCAGCATATAAAACGCCAGCACTGCCATGGATACCCCGGCGGACAGCCGCCGCCTGCTGCCCAGCAGCAGGCCCAGCAGGCTCACCAGAAACGCGCAGTGCAGGCCGGACACGGCGAACAGGTGGGAAAGTCCTGCCTGGGACATGTCCGTCTCGTCCGCCACGGACAGGCCGCCCCGGTCTCCGGTCAGCTCCGCCGTGACAAAGGCGGCGGTGGTCTCATCGTCCCAGATGGCGGCGATCTTTTCCCGCAGGGCCCGGGCCGTCCGCTGGGGCAGCCATCGCAGGCTCCCGGCACTGCCCGTCTCCTCCGTCACGTCCCCCTGGACATACAGCAGGGCGAACACGCCCCGGGAGGTGAAGGTGGTCACGTCGTTTTCGTGGATGCGCCCGGCGTCCTGCCAGCGGGCGTAGCCGGTGATCCGCTGTCCCGGCTCCAATCGGGACAGCTCCTGGCCGCCGTAGCAGACCGCCTTGACGCCCCGGAGCCCCTCCGGATACACCGTCACCCGGCCGCCCTGCTCCGTCAGCTGGCCGAAGTCTGCCGCGACGGCGGAAAATTCCGCCTCCCGGCCGCAGCGCTCCAGCACCGGCTGCTGCATCAGGGCCTGATACCCGCCGAAATACAGCAGTCCTCCGCAGAGGGAGAACAGAATCACCGCCGCCCGCAGCCGCAGCTGGTCCGGCAGACGGCGGCGCAGCAGCACCGCCGCCAGGCCCATTGCCCCGCAGACGATTGTCGCCCACCAGGTCCACCCGGACCAGGGCAGCAGCACCGCCGCGAAAACGGCGGCGGCAAAGGACAGCGATATGGCAGCCAGCGTCCGCATGACGGTTCCCTCCTCCGCAAAAATTTCTATCCGCATTATACCAGATTCCCTGTTCCGGAACAACCCCGCCGCCGCGCTTTGCGATTTTTTCCCGGACTTGTGCATGATTCCGCCGGTTCCGGTCAAACTATCCCTGTACCGCAGGTACAGAAGGAGGTGTCCGTCATGGACAAGTACCAGAACCAGAACCAGAATCAGAACCAGAATCAGAACCAGAACAACACCCAGAATCAGAATCAGAACACCCGTCAGAACCGCAATACCAAGCAGAACCAGAACCAGAATCAGCAGCAGAACCAGAACAGCAATCAGAACCAGAACCAGCGCTGACCCCCGCGACGTACAAAAAAACGGCCCCCGGTACGACACCGGGGGCCGTTTGTCAGCGATACAGTTCCGACACAGGCCGGTTCGGGGAAGATTACTCCTCGTCCTCGGCGGGCTCGTCGTTCAGCAGAGCGCGGATGGACAGGGAGATCTTCTGCTTCTCCTCGTCCACGGCGGTGATCTTGGCGTCCACCATCTGGCCCTCGGACAGAACGTCACCGGGCTTCTCGATGCGGCGGTCCGCGATCTGGGAGATGTGGATCAGACCATCCACGCCGGGCACGACCTCGGCAAAGGCGCCGAAGGTCATCAGCTTCACGATGCGGACGTTGGCCACATCGCCCACCTTATAGCTGTTCATGAAGGTGTCCCAGGGGTTGCAGGAGTGATCCTTGACGCCCAGGGAGATCTTGTGCTTCTCGGGATCGAAGGAGATGACGTACACATCCAGGGTGTCGCCCACGGAAACCACCTCGGCGGGGTTCTTGATGCGGGACCAGGACAGCTCGGAGATATGTACCATACCGTCCACGCCGCCGATGTCCACAAACACGCCGTAGCTGGTCATGGACTTCACGGTGCCGGTGTAGTGCTTGCCGACCTCGATGCTCTCCCAGATGGCAGCCTGGGCAGCCTGACGGGCCTCGTACTGCACGGCACGGATGGAACCCACCACCCGGCGGCGGGCACGGTTGACCTCGGTGATCCGCAGGGACACGGTCTGGCCGATCATCTCGGACAGGTCCGCACCGCGGGGCTGGCCGCTCTGGGAAGCGGGCACGAACACGCGCACGCCCTTGACGTTGACGACGATGCCGCCCTTGTTCTCCTCGGTGACCTTGCCCTCCAGGGTGGTCTTGTTCTCGCGGGCCTCCTCGATGTCCTCCCAGACCTTCACGGCGTCCAGGCGCTTCTTGGACAGCATGGCATAGCCCTCCACGTCGTTGACGCGGATGATGTAGGTCTCGATCTCGTCGCCGACCTTCACCACGTCCTCGGGCTTCACGTTGGGATCAGCGGACAGCTCGTCCACGGCAATGTAGCCGGCCTGCTTGCAGCCCAGGTCCACCTGAACCTCGGTGGGACCAACAGCCGTCACGATACCGGTTACCTTCTCTCCTGTATTTAAAGTCTTGAAAGATTTGTCCAGCAGCTCCTCGAAGCTCTCTTCCTTGATTTCGTTGTTCTTGATTTCTTCGCTCATCGTTGTATATACCTCCTTAATGATGCCCGCCGGTGTGGACGCGCCGGCCGTAAGTCCCGCCAATGAACATCCAATAAAAAGGTCCGGTGTAAGCTCCTCCGCCCCCTCGATCTGGTACACTCTGGGGCACAGCTCACGGCAAATCTCTGTCAAATGTTTGGTGTTGGCACTTTTACGATCTCCGACCACGACCATGACGTCCACCCGGGAGGCGATCTCCGCCGCCTCGGACTGACGTCTATGCGTAGCATCACATATTGTATCAAATAATTCCGCGTTTGTACACAGTTTTTTTAGAATTTTTTTTGAACTTTCCCAGATGCTCCGGACGCAGGTGGTCTGGGCCACCGCCGTCAGGGGCAGGTCCCGGCGGGCCGGGTCCTCCAGCAGCCACCGCTCCAGCTCCTCCGGCCCCGGAAACACCAGGGTCCCGTCCCACCAGCTGGCCGCGCCCATGACCTCCGGGTGATGGGGCTCGCCGATGACCAGGGGAATGCGCCCGGCCTGACCGGCCCGGGACACGATATGCTGGATGTGCAGAACGTTGGGACAGGTGGCGTTGACGCACCGGGCCCCCATGGCCTCCAGCCGCTCCAGCACCTGCCGGGTCTCCCCGTGGGAGCGGATGATCACCGTGTCCCCGGGGCGGACCGCATCCGGGGAATCCACCTGGCGGGCTCCCAGCTGCTCCAGCCGGGCCACCACGTTGGCGTTGTGGATGATGCTGCCCAGCATGACGCAGCCGCCGGTCTCCCGGGCGGTCTTCTCCGCCAGCTCCACGGCCCGGCGGACGCCGTAGCAGAAACCGGCGCTTTTCGCCTGGATCACCGGCATACGATCCCTCCCAATGCATAGGCCCGCCGCATGATCTCGTCGGCGTTGGCCTGGTATTCCTCCGCCGTGCCCTTGCGTCCGGTGTACACCGGGGTATAGGGCCGGCCGATGATGATGTGCACCCGATGGAACAGGCGCTTTTTCGTGTCGATGAACATGGGCACCATGTCCACCCCGGAGCGAATGGCCATCATGGCCGCGCCGCCCTTGACCTCCGCCTGTCCCGGGTTCTTCACCCGGGTGCCCTCCGGGAAAATCAGCAGGTTCCAGCCCTGCTTCAGGCTCTGGATGGCGGTTTTCACCGCCTGGATGTCCGAGTTGCCCCGATCCACGGCAAACACGCCGATGGCCTTGAGAATGCTGCCCAGGATGGGAATCCGCAGCAGCTGCTTTTTGGCCATGATCCGCAGGGGATAACCCGTCCATATGGCTGCCACGAACAGGACCGGGTCCCAGGCGCTGCTGTGGTTGGCGCAGAGCATCACCGGCCGGTCCTCCGGCAGATTTTCCGTCCCCTCCAGGGAAATGGGGAACAGGAACCGCACCAGCGGCCCCAGGATTTTCTGAATCCGGACAAAATGCGGATTTTTCACAGCTTTGCCCGCCTCCTTATGGTCTCCAGCAGCAGGCGCAGACTCTCATCAAAGGTCAGGGTGCCGGTGTCCAGCTCCACGGCGTCCTCCGCCCGGCGCAGCGGGGCGATGGCCCGGTGGGTATCGGCATAGTCCCGGTCCACGATCTCACGGAGCACCTGGTCATAGGGCTGGGAGGTGCCGCGCTGCTCCAGCTCCCGGAAGCGGCGCATGGCCCGCACCTCCGGCGCGGCGGTGAGGAAAATCTTCACCGTGGCATCCGGCAGCACCACCGTGCCGATGTCCCGGCCGTCCATGATGACGCTGTGACGCCGGGCCTGCTCCTGCTGCAGCTCCAGCAGGAAGTCCCGCACCGCCGGAATGGCGGAGACCTTGGACGCGTATTTGGACATTTCCGGCAGGCGGATCTGATCCGTCACGTCCTCCCCGGCCAGCATCATCCGCTGCAGGCCCGCCTGGTCATAGCGCATTTCCAGCTGCATATCCGGCAGCACCGCCGCCACGGCTCCGGCGTCCGACGGGTCGATCCCCCGGCGGTACACCCCGTATCCGATGGTGCGGTAAATGGCCCCGGTGTCCACATAACAGATGCCCAGCGCCGCTGCCGCCGCCTTGGCCAGGGTGCTCTTTCCGGCCCCGGAGGGGCCGTCTATGGCTACGGAATATTTTTCGGACATGCTCATTCTCCTTCCGCCACGGCGGCGCTTGTCCCCGCCAGATGCCCGGTGGACCAGGCGATCTGCAGGTTGAAGCCGCCGGTATAGGCGTCAACATCCAGTATTTCCCCGGCAAAATAAAGCCCCGGGGTCAGCTTTGATTCCATGGTAGACGGCTGCACCTGGTTCACCTTCACGCCGCCGGAGGTGACGATGGCTTCCGCCACCGGTCTCGGCCCGGTAACGGACACAGGGAAGCCCTTCAGCATCTCCTCCAGTGCCCGGCGCTGGGCCTTGGTCACGGAGTTGGCCTTCAGCCCCGCCGGAATCTCCAGCCGCTCCAGTATCACCGGCACCATGCTGTGGGGTACCAGGCCCGCCAGTATCTTCTCGAAGTCCCGGTTGGGGTTCTCCCCCAGGTCCCGCAGGATGCGGGCCTCCAGCTTCTCCCGGTCCAGCGCCGGCTTCAGGTCGATGGACAGGCGGTACTGCTCCCGGTCCCAGTGTCGCAGGTGGGCGCTGGCGGACAGCACCAGAGGTCCCGACACGCCGAAATGGGTGAACAGCAGCTCGCCGAAATCCCGGAACTGCACCTTATTCTTCCCGTTCAGGGCCGTCAGCTCCACATTTTTCAGGGCCAGGCCCTGCATCCGGCGACAGGCATCGTCCCCGCTGACCAGAGGCACCAGGGAGCCGCAGGGCGGCACGATCCCGTGGCCCAGGGCCGCCGCCATGCGGTATCCGTCGCCGGTGGAGCCGGTGCCGGGATAGCTGACGCCGCCGGTGGCCAAAATCACCGCCTCCGCCGGGTAGGTCCCCTGCTGTCCGGTGACGCCGCAGACCCGGCCCCCGTCCGTGTCCACGGATACGGCCCGGTCCCGGACCCACCTCACACCCAGCCTTTCGCACCGGCGGCGCAGGGCCCCGGAAACGTCGAAGGCGCAGTCCGACTGGGGAAACACCCGGTTGCCCCGCTCGGTTTTCAGGGGGACGCCCAGCTTCTCAAAAAAGGCCATGGCGTCCCGGCTGTCGAACCGGGCGAAGGCCCCGTACAGAAACCGCCCGTTCCGGGGGATGTTCTGCAGAAGCTCCTCCCGGGAGCAGTTGTTGGTCACGTTGCACCGGCCCTTGCCGGTGATGTTCAGTTTTTTGCCCAGACGGTCGTTGGGCTCCAGCAGCGTCACCTGTCCGCCGCCCTCGGCGGCGGCGATAGCCGCCATCAGTCCGGCGGCTCCTCCGCCCACCACCGTGATACGCTTATGATTCATCTTCCGTTTTCCCGAATATGTTGTATTTGGACCAGACATTCTCCAGCTGGGAGAAGGTGCCGGATACTTCCTCGTTTTTCTGCCGCCCCACCGCCACGATCAGGGCGTTCAGCAGGCTCAGGGGAGCGGCCATGGAGTCCACAAAGGAGATCATATCGCTGCGCACCAGCAGCGATACCGTGGCCATCCGGTAAAGGGGCGACATCTGCCCGTCGGTGATGGCCACCACGTCGGCGCCCCGGTCCCGGGCATACTCCACGGCGTGGATGGCCATCTGGGAGTACCGGGGGAAGCTGATGCCCACCAGCACGTCCCCGGGGCCGATCTGGCTGAGCTGCTCGAAGATCTCGCCGGCGGCGGCATTCTGCACCAGGGTGACGTTCTTGAACATCAGGTGCAGATAAAAGTTCAGATACCCCGCCAGAAATGCCGACGACCGCACACCCATCAGATAGATATGGCTGGCCGTCAGCAGCCGGTCCACCACCTGGTCAAAGGCGGCCCGGTCCACGCTTTCGATGGCGGTGTGGATGCTGTTCATGTCCCGCTGCATCACGCCGGTGAGCACATCCTGCTCCTGCATCTGATCCCGGGACACCTGGATGCGCTGCAGGGACGTGAGCTTGCCCCGAACCAGCTCCTGCAGGGCACGCTGCATATTGGGATACCCGTCGTACCCCAGCTGGGAGGCGAACCGCACCACCGTGGACTCGCTGACCTGGGCCTTGCGCCCCAGGTGCCCGGCGGTCATAAACGCCGCCTTGTCATAATTCATCAGAATATAGTCGGCAATGCGCTTCTGCCCCCGGGAAAAGCTGTCCGTCCGGCTTCGTATGGTCTGGAGCACGTTTTTGCTCACGACTTCTCGCTTCCTTCCAAATCGCGCAGCTCCTGCTGCGTCAGATACCGCCACTGCCCCACTGGTAGGTCCCCCAGCGTCAGCGTGTGCTCCCGCACCCGCTGCAAGCGCCGCACCGCCAGTCCCGCCTGGCGGCACATCCGGCGGATCTGGCGGTTTTTTCCCTCATGGATGGTGACGGACAGGGCGGCCTTGCTGCCGTCCCGCCATAGTTCCCGGACCCGGGCCGGGCGGATGCGCTCCCCCTCCAGGTCCCGGATGGCGGCCAGCCGCTGGGCGGCCCCCTCCACCGGGCCCGTCACCGTGACCCGGTATTCCTTCTCGATCTGGTGGCTGGGGTGCAGCAGCCGCTGCATCCAGGCCCCGTCGTTGGTCATCAGCAGCAGGCCCTCGGAGTCCATGTCCAGCCGCCCCACGGGGTACACCCGCGCGCCGCAGCCGGACACCAGCTCCGCCGCCGTCCGCCGTCCCCGCTCATCGGACAGGGTGGTGACATAGCCCCGGGGCTTGTTCAACATCAGGTACACCCGGCGGGTGTCCCGCCGCAGGGGCTGGCCGTCCACCGTGACGATGTCCGACTCCGGGTCCGCCTGGTCTCCCAGGGCGGCGGACTGTCCGTTGACCCGGACCCGGCCCTGCCGCAGCAGCTCCTCCGCCGCCCGGCGGGAGCATATCCCGGCAGCCGCTATGATCTTTTGCAGTCGCTCCTTCACGGCGTATCCTCCCGGCGGTGGTCCGCCGTCTCCTGCCCGGCGGGTTGGGCAAAGCCCCAGTCATACAGGGCGGCATGATCCGCCCAGTCGTTGCCGTCCTGCAGGGTGACAGCCACCAGCCGCCGGCCGTCCCGTTCAGCAGCGCTGACCAGGGTCCGTCCCGCGGCTCTGGTGTAGCCGGTCTTCATGCCGATGCACCCGGGCACCGCCCGCAGAAGCCGGTTATGATTGGTCATGGTGCGCCCGCCGATGGTGACGCTCCGGGTGGAGCACAGGCGCACAAAGGTATGGTTCCCGGCGGCATAGGCCGCCAGACGGGCCATGTCCCGGGCGGTGGAGTAGTGGGCCTGACCGTCCAGGCCGCTGGGGTTTTCAAAGGAAGTGTCCTCCATCCCCAGTTCCCCTGCCAGGCCGTTCATCCGCCGGACAAAGGATGCCGTCCCGCCGCAGCCGTCGGCCAGGGCCTCCGCCGCGTCGTTGCCGGAGCACAGCAGCAGGCCGTACAGCAGCTCCTCCACCGTCACCCGCTCTCCGGGCTTGAGGTACATGGAGGAGCCCTCTGTCATGTGTTCCTGCTTTACAGTGATGACGTCCGTAGGCGAGGCGCGTTCCAGCGCCACCAGGGCCGTCATGATCTTGGTGGTGCTGGCGATGAGCATCCGCCGGCCGCCGTTGTGGTCAAACAGCACCTGCCCGGTGTCCGCGTCCATCAGCACGGCGGCAGAGGCGCTGGTGGACACGCCCCACACCCGCACCGGCGTCAGGCACCACCACAGCGCCAGCCCCACCAGCAGCCACGTCCGTTTTCTCAATGAGATCACCCCGAATCCATCCGTGATGACCCCATCTTATTCACTCAGAACGTCTCTTTTGCCGCTTTCTTCTTGTCGATGAAATTCTCCACCCGGTCCATGACCTGGGGCACCAGGTCGATGACCCGGTCCACGGTGCCCACGGCGGGCAGCGCCACGGGCATCACCCGGGTCACGCCGTCCTTCACCACCAGGAACGCCACCGGCTCCACCTTCACGCCGGCAGTGCTGGCGCCGCCGAATTTGGGGGCCTGCTTGCCGTAATCGCCGCCGCCGCAGCCGAAGCCGAAGCTCAGCCGGGACACGGGGATCAGGGTCACGCCGTCGGGGGTCTGGATAGGCTCGCCGATGATGGTGTTGGAGTCCACCATATCCCGGATCTTGCTCATGGATGCCTCCATCAGCTCCGTCAGGGAATTGTTCTTTCTCTCGTTGTTTTCCATGGGTGTCATCCTTTCGTATTTGTATCAGGCGCTTTTTTCATCGTTGGTCACAGGTTCCTGGGGCTTTTCGGGATTTTCGGCCTTCTGGGCCTCCTCCCGGAGCTTCTTCTCCTTCTTCCACCGGAGCAGCCACTTCAGCACTGGGATACCGAAGGCAAAGCCGATGGCGAACAGGTCCCGGATCTGGAAGGACAGGCCCACCTCCCCTTCCGCTTTGGTTTCGGCGGCGGAATAGTCCACGTCCAGGTGGATATACGGGTCCGGAATACGCATCAGCTCCTCCAGCCGGGGCATAAACGTCCACACCGCCGCGCTGACCCAGCCGTAGGTCTCGGCAGACGCCGCCGGGTCCTCCTCCCCGCCCAGGATCACCGACACCTGCATGGGATCAATGCGCAGCCGCTGCCGGGTCTTTCGCAGGGCCCCTTTCAGGGACTGCCACAGGTACGGCAGCGCCGACCGGATATCGCCGGGCGTCAGGCCCAGCTTCCGCTTCTCCCGGGGCGCTGCCTTCTGCTTTTCGGGCGGATTCTTTTTCTCCTTGTGCTTTTTCTGTTTTTTGGGCTTTTTCGGGGGACTCGGCACGATCTGTATCCGCACAGGCCCCGCTGCGGCGGTAACGCGCAGCTCGTCGCCGAAGGCGATGCGCACCCCCACCCGCAGAAACAGCACCAGCAGGATCAGTGCCAGCAATATGCCCAGTATCCACAGCGCGACCATGCAGGGTCCCCCTTCCTGTAATTATTGTTCCGGCTCCTGAACGGCGCCGTCGTCATTCAGCCGCAGCTGTCCGTCGGCCTCCAGGCCTGGGATCTCCGGCAGATCGTCCAGCGAGTTCAGATGAAATGCCCGCAGAAACGCCTTGGTGGTGCGGTACAGCCGGGGCCGTCCCGGCACCTGCAGCCGCCCGCACTCCTCGATCAGGTGCCGGTCCAGCAGCAGGCCCACGGTGTAGGCGCTGTCCACGCCGCGAATTTGGTCCACATAGGCCCGGGTGGTGGGCTGATAGTAGGCGATGATGGTCAGCACCTCCAGGGCCGGCTGGGACAGCTTCGCAGGCTTGCGGATCTCGAAGGCCCGGCGGATCAGGTCGGCGTACTCCGGGGCGGAGCACAGCTGCCAGGTATCCTCCATCCGCACCAGGCGCATACCCCGGCGCTCATAGCTGTAGTAGTCCGCCAGGCGGCGCAGCACCTGGTCCACGGTGTCCCGGTCCAGGTCCAGGGCCACGGCGATGCGGTCCGCCGCCACCGGTTCCCCGGAGGCGAAGAGGATTCCCTCCACCGCGGCCTCTATTTCTTTCATTTCCATTGCTTCCATGTTTTATTCCTCGGTGTTTTCCGGGTCCTCCCGGCAGGTAACGGTGCAATCGGCGGCGGGTCCGGCCAGCCGGATGATCCGGCTGCGGCACAGCTCCAGCACCGCCATAAACGTGGCCACCAGCTCGCTGCGGCTGCGGCTGCCCCGGAACAGCAGCAGAAACCGGGTGATGCCGCCTTCTTTCAGCCGCCGGACGATCTCCTTGGCCTTCTGCTCCACGGAATAGGGCTCCCGCCGGACGATCTCGTCAAAGGCCCGCAGAGGCGGCGTTTCCGCCTGGCCCCGGCGGTCGGTGACCTCCTGCATGGCGATGACCAGGTCGGCGGGCTGCTGGTCGTATTCATATACCTTGCCCCGCTCCATAGGCTCGGGGTCCCGGGTCAGGATGCTGCGGCCAAACTCGCCCATGGGGCCCAGCAGCTCCGCCAGGCGGCGTACCCGGGCATAGGCCTCGCCCCGCTGGCGCTCCGCCAGGGACTGGATCAGGGCGTCCATCTCGTTTTTGGCCTCCTCGTCCTCCAGGGATAGGAGCATCCGGGTCTTGATATACATCAGGTGGGCGGCCATGGTCACAAACTCGCTGGCCACCTCCAGGTCCATCTCCTTGCGCCGGTCCAGATAGGCCAGATACTGGTCCAGGATCAGGGCAATGGGGATATCCTGTATCTCGATCTTATTCTTGCTCAGCAGAAACAGGATCAGGTCCAGAGGCCCCTCGAAATCCTGAAGCTCCTCTTTTCCCTGAACCACCTTTTCCAGCTTATAAATGGGACTTTCCAATTGCCTGTACCCTCTTAAAAGCCGACCACGCGGCAGAATAGCTCATAAGTCCACTGGATGGCGGCGCTCATCCATCTGTCCCCCACGCCCAGCAGCACCACCGCCCACAGCAGGAGCATGCCGTATCGCTCGTAGCGCAGCATGGTGTTGTAGGCCCGGTCCGGCAGCAGAGAAAACAACACCTTGCTGCCGTCCAGCGGCGGAATGGGGATCAGGTTAAACAGCCCCAGACCCAGTGACAGGATGGCCGTGGTCAGCAGAAAGGTCAGCAGCTGCTGGTTGGCGGCGGAATACGGGGCATAGTCATACACCAGCCGCCCCGCAAACAGCAGCACCAGCGCCAGCAGGAAGTTGGACACCGGCCCTGCCAGGGCCGTCAGGGCCATGCCCTGCTTGGGGCGGCGGAAATACCGGGGGTCCACCGGCACGGGCTTGGCCCAGCCGAAGCCCACCGTTACCATCATCAGCAGGCCGAACCAGTCGATGTGGCGCAGGGGGTTCAGGCTCAGCCGCCGGGCCCGTTTGGCCGTGGGGTCCCCCAGGGCCAGAGCCGCCAGGCCATGGCAGGTCTCATGCACCGTCAGGCACAGGAACACCGACACCAGCCGCAGAACCATATCCCGCAGGGAGCCAAAGTCCAGCGCATTCCACAAATTTTCCAGATATCCCACAGGGCTTCCTCCCCAAATTAGCATATAAGTGCATTATATCAGAAATTCTCTTCGATTACAAGCAAAAAAGAACAGCCGCCCGGCGGGGCGGCTGCTCTGCCGATATTGAGCGGTTTTTTTCAGAGCTTCCGCACCGCCACGTCGCACAGCTGCACGCCGATGCCCCGGCTGCGGACGGCCCGGTTTCCCTTATCCAGCAGCTTTTCGCGGTTTTTGGTCACCAGCTGCACCAGCAGCTGGTCCTTCTGCTCCTGGCTCATGGTTCCCAGTACCGTCCGGGCCACGGAGGCCGCCACGTCCGGGTTCCCGGCCAGGACGTTTCCCAGGATGCCGCCCTTTTCCTCCCGGCGCAGCTTCTCCGCCACCGCAGGGATCAGATACTCCGCAATGGAGTCATAGTCGATGTCGTCCACCAGAATACGCAGTTCTAACATAGGCTCTCCTTTTGTAAAAACCGGGCTGGGTTTCACGCCCAGCCCGGTTGCTGTTTCGTTACGCCTTGGGGCCTGCGGCCACCACTTCCGCGCTCATGCGGGTATACTTCTTGAAATTCTCCACAAAGCTGGCCGCCAGCTTCCTGCAGCTGGCCTCATAGGCCGCCTGATCCTCCCAGGTGTTGGCGGGGATCAGCAGCTCGCTGGGCACGCCCTCGATGGAGGTGGGCACCTGGACGCCGAAGGTGGGGTCGGTGACGAACTCCGCCTTCTCGATCTCGCCGGTCAGGGCGGCGGTGACCATGGCCCGGGTGTAGCGGAGCTTCATGCGCTTGCCGGTGCCGTTCCAGCCGGTGTTCACCAGATAGACCTTTGCGCCGGACTTTTCCACCTTGTCCGCCAGCATGGCGGCGTATACGGAGGGATCCAGGGGCAGGAAGGGCTCGCCGAAGCAGGTGGAGAAGGTGGGCACCGGCTCGGTGACGCCGATCTCAGTGCCGGCCACCTTGCTGGTGAAGCCGGAGACGAAGTAGTACATGGCCTGGTTCTTATCCAGCTTGCTGATGGGAGGCAGCACGCCGTAGGCGTCCGCCGTCAGGAAGATCACCGTCTTGGGCACGCTGGGGCTCATGCCGGAGAGCTCTGCATTGGGGATGTACTCCACAGGATAGCCCACCCGGCTGTTCACCGCCAGGGAATCGTCGTCGAAGTCGAACTCCCGGGTGTCGGGGTCCATGACCACGTTCTCCACCAGCGCGCCGAAGCGGATGGCGTTGTAGATCTCCGGCTCGCCCTCGGGAGAGAGGTTGATGCACTTGGCGTAGCACCCGCCCTCGAAGTTGAACACGGAGTCGTCGGCCCAGCCGTGCTCATCGTCGCCGATGAGCTTGCGGGCGGGATCGGCGGACAGGGTGGTCTTGCCGGTGCCGGACAGGCCGAAAAACACGGCGGAGTCGCCGTCCTTGCCGATGTTGGCAGAGCAGTGCATGGGGAACACACCCTGCTTGGGCAGGACATAGTTCATCACGGAGAACACGGACTTCTTGATCTCGCCGGCGTACTGGGTGCCGCAGATCACCACCAGATGGGCCTCATAGTCCACCAGAACGGCAGCCTCGGACCGGGTGCCGTCTATCTCGGGGATGCACTTGAAGCCGGGGGCGGCAATGATGGTATAATCCTCATGGAAGTCCTTCAGCTGGTCCGCCGTGGGGCGGCGCAACAGCTGGTGGATGAACAGATTCTGGCTGGCCAGCTCGTTGACGATGCGGAAGGCCTTGGTATACTTGGGGTCCGCTCCGGCGAAGCCGTCGAAAATGAACACGTCCTTATTCTGGAGATACGCCGTGACCTTGGCATAGATGGCGTCGAACCGGGCCTTGTCCATGGGCCGGTTCACCTTGCCCCAGGCGATGTCGTCATGGACAGCGGGGGTGTCCACAATGAACTTGTCGTTGGCGCTGCGGCCGGTGTACTTCCCGGTCTTGACCACCAGGGCTCCGGTGTTGGACAGGGTGCCCTCCCCCCGGCGCAGAGCGTGCTCCACCAGCTGCGCCGGCGTCAGATTGCGGTACACCGCCCCGGCGTTGATGATGCCCAGCTTTTCCAGTCCGTATGTTTCCATGTGTCGTTCCTCCTCAAATTGTTCCAATTTGTTCCGGTTGTTGTTATTTTCGCAGGGCCTGTACGGCGGCCCGCAGGGCGTCCACGTGCTCCTGGGTGGTGGCCCAGCTGGCGCAGAAGCGCACGCCGGAATGGGTCTTATCCACCCGCTCCCAGTATTCATAGCCGAAGTTCTCCCCCAGCTCCGCCAGCTCATCGTCCGGCATAATGGGGTACTGCTGGTTGGTGGGAGAGTCAAACAGCAGCGGATAACCGGCGGACACGAAGATGTCGCGAATCTGATAGGCCATCTCGTCGGCGTGGCGGGAAATCTTGAAGTACAGATCGTCGGTGAACAGGGCGTCAAACTGGATGCCCAGCAGACGGCCCTTGGCCATGCGGCCGCCCCGCTGCTTCATGATGAAGCGGAAATCCTTCTTCAGCGCCGGGTTCATGATCACCACGGCCTCGCCGAACAGGGCTCCCACCTTGGTGCCGCCGATATAGAACACGTCGCACAGGCGGGCGATCTCCGGTATGGTCAGCTCAGAGCCGTCGGCCATGACGCCGTAGCCCAGCCGGGCCCCGTCGATGAACAGCGGCAGGCCGTATTTCTGGCAGGTGTCGTACAGAGCCGTCAGCTCCGCCTTAGAATACAGGGTGCCGCCCTCGGTGGGGTGGGAGATATACACCATGCCGGGCTGGACAATGTGCTCGGTGGACTCGTCGTTCCGGTGCCACTCCACATAATCCTGCACCTGCTGGGCGGTGATCTTCCCCTCTGCCGCAGGCAGGGTGATGACCTTGTGGCCGGTTGACTCGATGGCCCCCGCCTCGTGGCAGTTGATGTGTCCGCTGTCGGCGGACAGCACGCCCTGCCAGGGCCGCAGAATGGAGGCGATCACGGTGGTGTTGGTCTGGGTGCCACCCACTAGGAAGTGCACGTCAGCCTCCGGCGCCTGGCAGACGGCACGGATCTTCTCCCGGGCCGCCGCGCAGTATTCGTCCTCGCCGTAGCCCACGGTCTGCACCATATTGGTCTCGTTGAGCCGCGCCATCACGCTGGGATGAGCGCCCTCCAGATAGTCGCTGTTGAAATAGATCATGGAAGCCTCTCCTTTATTCTTTATACTTTCTCCATCATATCCCAGTGGGGCGCATTTGTAAAGAGATATTCTTACTTGAACCCATTTACCTGCACCCAGGCCCGGACGTGGTCCACAAACCGCTGGGTGGAGTTGGACAGTGCCTTCTCGTCCTTGACGCCGATGGCGATGCGCCGGTAAAAGGCCTTGGGCGGCTGGCATACCACCAGGGGGTAGGGGCTGTGGCGCACCATCAGCTCCGGCAGCAGGCTGATGCCCAGGCCGTTGGACACCATGGACAGAATGGTCCGGTCCTCCCGTGCGATATATCGCACATGGGGCCGCACGCCCATTTCGTCGAAGGCGGCCCGGATTTCGTAATCGTCCCCCTCCTCCAGCTGGATCACCGGCTCCGTGGCCAGGGCCTCCACCGGGAAGGGGTCGCTGTTGGCCAGGGGATGCCCGCAGGGCACAATGACCTTCAGTTGGTCCAGGTGCAGGGGGTACACCTGCAGTCCCTTCAGGGACGGCATCCGCAGAAATCCGCAGTCCGCCTGCCCGGTGATGATCAGCTCCTCGATCTGGTCGTAGAAGTCGCAGGTCTGTATTTCGAACTCGATGGCCGGATACAGCTTGCTGAAGGCCTTCAGGATCATAGGCAGCCACTGGGCGGAGACGCTGGAAAACGAGGCCACCTTCACAAGGCCCGCGTCCATGCCCCGCAGGTCCGCCGCCTGCTGGGCCAGTCGGTGATATTCCGTGCAGAGCTGCTGAATCTGCGGAAGCAGGGCCCGGCCGTCGCCGGTCAGGGTCACGCCGCCCCGGTTCCGGCTCAGCAGCGTCACCCCCAGCTCCTCCTCCAGGGAGCTGATGGCGTGGCTGATCCCGGACTGGGAGAAGTTCAGCTCCTCCGCCGCCTTGGTAAAGCTGCCGCATTCAACGGTTTTCAGGAAAATCTGGTATTTTGTGGCGCTCATGTCCCCCACCTCGTCTTTCTTTGACTGTATTCCTCATTGTACACCCTTTTTTTCATGACTTCAATCGAGAATATGCGTTTTACAAATGTAAAATTCTATGATATCCTACCCATGGACTTGAGGAAAGAGAGGAGAAATCGAAAATGGCTCTGATTACAAAGATGCATCGCTGTGCCTTCTGCGGCAGCAGTGAGGTGACGGTTTCCGAAAATGGGACCTATACCTGCCGCGACTGCGGCAAGACCGCCGACCACGGTATGCCGGCCGCCGATGTGGAGGCTGTCAACCGGATTCTGATGACCGGCGGCGACGCCGAGACCGCCGAGGAGCTGCGACGGCGCTACCCCCGTCTGAACCTGACCACCTGGTCTAAGGAGAATCGTCTCCAGTTCTGATTTTGCAGCCGAGAGCGGCTATGGTTTACCTCCTTCGCCGCTGAAAATACCTGGCAGCGCCTGCTGCCCATCTTTTCCATGGGGATTTTCCTACCCCAAACATAACAAACAGCCGCGCTTGGGCATGCGCGGCTGTTTGTTACATAATGAGGGATTCAAACGGGATACCCGGTTCGAGACGCCGGATATCCCGTTTTTCATCGTCAGTTTTTTCGGCAGTGCCAGGTCAGCTCCAGGAGGTTCAGAGGCAGCAGCCCATCACACATACCGCTGAGTCAGCACGTCGAACACGCCCCGGGTGGTCAGCCGCAGGGACGGGATCACCGGCAGAGCCATGAAGCTCAGGGTCATGAAGGGGTCAATGCCCCGGGACACGCCCAGCCGGAAGGCCTCGTCCTTGGCGGCCTCCAGGGCGCTGTTCACCATCACCAGGCTGTCGTCGGACATGATGCCCGCGATGGGCAGGGCCACCTCGCCCAGGATCTGGCCGCCGTCCATTACGCTGATGCCGCCGCGATTCTCCACAATGCGGTTGGCGGCGGCGGCCATGTCCTCCTCGGAGGTGCCCACCACGATGATGTTGTGGCTGTCGTGGCTGATGGAGGTGGCCACGGCGCCATGCTTGAGGCCGTAGCCCTTGATATAGCCCAGGCCGATGTGGTGGGTGTTCTTATGCCGCTCGATTACGGCGATCTTGAGAATGTCCTGCTCCAGGTCGATGTGGTCGGCATAGCCCGCGTCCTCGGACACGATCTCGCCGGGCACCATGCCGATAACGGCGTGGGGGCGCTTGTCGGTGAAGTCGGCGGCGGACAGAGGGGCCACATGGAAGGTGTCGTGGGCCCGCTTGACCAGATAGGGGTCGATCTCCGGGGTGTCGAACTCCCGCAGAACGCCGTCGTACATGAGCTTGCCCTTCTTATAGACCATCTCGATCTCGAAGTTCTCCCAGTTGTCGATGACCACAAAGTCCGCCAGATACCCGGGGGCGATGGCGCCGCGGTTATTCAGCAGGAAGTACCGGGCGGCGGTGTACCCGGCGGCCTTCACCGCCATGATGGGGTCCGCGCCCAGGGAGATGGCCTTTTTGACGATGTAGTCGATGTGGCCCTTTTCCAGCAGGTCGTTGGGGTGCTTGTCGTCGGTGCAGAACATACAGCGCTCGATGTATTTCTCGCACAGCAGGGGAGCCAGGGCCTCCAGGTTCCGGGCGGCGGTGCCCTCGCGGATCATAATGAACTGTCCCCGCTCCAGCTTGGCCATGGCCTCCTCCACGTTGGAGCACTCATGGTCGGAATACACGCCGGCGGCGATATAGGCGTTCAGGTCGTTGCCGGTAAGGCCCGGGGCGTGGCCGTCGATCTTCTTGTGGTGGGCCTGGGAGGCCACGATCTTTTCCACCACCTGGCTGTCGCCGTTGATGATGCCCACAAAGTTCATCATCTCCGCCAGACCCTGGACCCGGGGATGGTCATAGAAGGAGTCGATGGCCCGATAGTCCAGATTGGCTCCGGACTCGTCCAGCGGCGTGGCCGGAACGCAGGAGGGCAGCATGAACCGCACGTCCACCGGCAGGTCCTCGGTGGCCTGGAGCATATACTCGATGCCATCGGTGCCCATGACGTTGGCGATCTCGTGGGGGTCGGTGATGACGGTGGTGGTGCCGTGGGGCAGCACGGCCTTGGCAAACTCCTTGGGGCTTACCAGGGAGCTTTCCAGGTGAATGTGGGCGTCGATGAAGCCCGGCAACACGATCTTGCCGCCTACGTCCGCCTCCACCTTGCCGTGGTATTCGCCCATGCCCACAATGAGCCCCTCGGCCACGGCGATGTCCCCGCGGCACAGCTCGTTGGAGAACACGTTGACGTATGCAGCGTTTTTCAGCACCAGGTCTGCCGGGACACGGCCCGCCGCCACGTCGATGACATGGAGCTTCTTGTTGAGCTTGCGGTTGATTTTCCCTGCGTAGCTTTCCTTCACAGCCATGACGAAATCCTTCCTTTCTCCCGCGCAAAACGGAAACGAAACTACAAAAGCGCTATCTCTTTTGTTAATTTCTCATATTACCACAACTAATGCCGCTTGTCCACTGTTTTTTCGGGAAAATCACAGCCCCAGCAGGAGCTTTGCCTTCAGCACGGCGGTGACGGTTTTGCCGTCCTGAATCTCGCCGCTGAGGCACCGCTGCACCAGCTCCTGAAAGGGGATGCGCCGGACGGACAGGAACTCGTCCTCGTCGGGATGGGTGTCGCCGAAGGTCAGGCCCCGGGCCAGGTACAGATGCAGCACCTCGTCATAGCAGCCCGGGGAGGCGATGATCTGCCCCAGGGGCTGCCAATCCGCCGCCGTGGCCCCCACCTCCTCCTTCAGCTCCCGCTGGGCGGTGACGAAGGGCTCCTCGCCGGGCTCCCGCTTCCCGGCAGGGATCTCCAGCAGCGTCCGGGAGAAGGCATAGCGGTACTGGGTCACCATGGGAACGCAGCCGTTTTCGTCCAGGGCCAGGATCCCCACGCCGCCGGGGTGCTCCACCACCTCCCGCAGGGATGTTTTCCCGTTGGGCAGGGCCACCGCGTCCACCCGCAGCCGCAGGACGCGGCCCTTGTATACCTCCCGGCTTTCCAGGCATTTTTCCGTCAGATCCATTGTCAGAACTCCTCTCTATGTTTATTATTTTTGCCATCATACACTCGTTGGACCGGAAAAGCAAGCCCCGGGTTATTCTGAAAGAAGGATAAGGCTTCACCTTGCGGAGAATGAATGAATATGGTATAATTATCAGTAATGTTTGAGATCATGCCCCCATATGTCGGCGGGCCGGGACAAAGGAGACGATCACATGGCAACCTTCACCGTTAACGGGCAGAGCGTGACCGTGGAAAAAAATCAGAAGCTTATCCGCTTTCTGCGGGATACCCTGCAGCTGACCTCCGTGAAGGACGGGTGCAGTGAGGGCGCCTGCGGCACCTGCCACGTCCTCATCGACGGCAAGCCCACCAAGGCCTGCATCCCCCAGACCGACAAGCTGGAGGGCAAGACCATCCTCACGGTGGAGGGCCTTTCCGATTGGGAAAAGCAGGTGTATACCTTCGCCTTCGGCGAGGCGGGCGCCGTCCAATGCGGCTTCTGCATCCCCGGCATGGTCATCTCCGCCAAGGGGCTGCTGGACGTGAATCCCGATCCCACCCGAGAGGAGGCCGCCTTCGCCATCCGCAACAACATCTGCCGCTGCACCGGCTATGTGAAGATCATCGACGGCATCCTGCTGGCGGCCAGAATCCTCCGGGAGGGGAAGCTGCCGGAGGCCTCCGCCGACGACTGGAAAATGGGCAGCCGGGTCCACCGGCTGGACGTGGAGGAAAAGGTGCTGGGCACCGGCCAGTACCCCGACGACGTGTATGTGGACGGAATGTGCTACGGCGGCGCGGTGCGCAGCCGGTACGCCCGGGCCCGGGTCCTGTCCATCGACGTCAGCGCCGCCCAGGCCCTGCCCGGCGTGGTGTGCGTCCTGACCCAGAAGGATATCCCCGGCAAGGTCAACGTGGGCCACCTGAAGAAGGACCAGCCCACCCTGATCGGCGTGGGCGAGATCACCCACTATCTGGGTGACGCCGTGGCCCTGATCTGCGCCCGGGACCAGGAGACCCTGGAGGCCGCCAAGAAGCTGGTGAAGGTAGAATATGAGGTCCTCCCTGCCGTGCACAGTCCCCAGGAGGCCGCCGCACCGGACGCACCTCTGGTGTTCGAGGGGGACGAGAGCAACGTCCAGGCCTATAAGCACGTCTCCCGGGGCGACGCAGACGGCGCTATCAAGAATGCAAAATATGTGCTGACCCAGCACTTCCACACCCCCTGGACCGAGCACGCCTTCCTGGAGCCGGAGTGCTGCGTTGCTCTGCCGCTGGAAAACGGCGGTGTGAAGCTGCTGACCTCGGACCAGAGCGCGCACACCACCATGCACGAGTGCGCCGCCATGCTGGGGGTGGACTATGACCACTGCCAGGTCCAGAATATGCTGGTGGGCGGCGGCTTCGGCGGCAAGGAGGATATGTCCGTCCAGCACCACGCCGCCCTGCTGGCGTATATCGCCCGGGTGCCGGTGAAGGTGAAGCTGTCCCGGCAGGAGTCCATCCTGGTCCACCCCAAGCGCCACAGCTTCGACATGGACTTCACCATGGGCTGCGATGAAAACGGCATCATTCAGGGGGTCAAGGCCAGCGTGGTGTCCGACACCGGTGCCTTTGCCTCTCTGGGAGGGCCGGTTCTGGAGCGGGCCTGCACCCATGCTGCCGGGCCTTATGCCTATGAAAACTTCGAGATTGAGGGCCGCGCCTATTATACCAACAATCCTCCCGCCGGAGCCTTCCGGGGCTTCGGCGTGACCCAGACCTGCTTCTGCACGGAGACACTGCTCAACGAGATGGCAGATCTGGTGGGCATCAGCCCCTGGGAGATCCGTTATCGCAACGCCATCCGCCCCGGCGGCGTTTTGCCCAACGGCCAGGTCGTGGACAACTCCACCGGCCTGGTGGAGACCCTGGAGGCCATCAAACCCGCCTATGACGAGGCCGTGAAAAACGGCGACCCGGTGGGCATCGCCTGCGCCATGAAGAACGCCGGCGTGGGCGTAGGCATCCCCGACTGGGGCCGCTGCAAGCTGATCGTGGAGGAGGACCGCAAGCTGCATATTTATTCCGGCGCCTCCTGCATCGGTCAGGGCCTGGGCACCGTGCTGGTGCAGGTGGTGGTCACCAACACCGGCCTCCACCGGGACGACATCGTCTATGAGCGCAGCAACACCTGGATCGCCCCGGATTCCGGCGACACCTCCGGCTCCCGCCAGACTCTGGTCACCGGCGAGGCCACCCGCCGGGCCTGCGAAAAGCTCAACGCCGCCCTGGAGGGCAAGACCCTGGGCGACCTGGTGGGCCAGGAGTTTTACGGCGAGTATCTGGCCAAGACGGACCCCCTGGGCGCGGACGTGCCCAACCCCGTCAGCCACGTAGCTTACGGCTACGCCACCCAGATGTGCGTTCTGGACAAGAAAACCGGCCGCATTAAGAAGATGGTAGCCGCCCACGACGTGGGCAAGGCCGTGAATCCTCTGAGCTGCGAGGGACAGATCGAGGGCGGCGTGGTCATGAGCATGGGCTACGCCCTGACGGAGCAGTATCCCATTGACGACACCTGCAAGCCCACCGCCAGATACGGCACTCTGGGCCTGTTCCGCGCCAACCAGATCCCGCCGGAGATCCAGGCCATCGTGGTGGAGAAGCCCGGCCTCAACGTGGCCGGAGGCGCCATCGGCATCGGTGAGATCACCTCCATCCCCACGGCTCCCGCCATTGCCGACGCCTATTACCGGCTGGACGGTCAGCGCCGCCTGACCCTCCCCCTGGAAAATACCCCCTACGCTAAGAAAAAGTAAAGCCGCAAAATAAGATCATGCCCGGTGCAATGCACCGGGCATGATCTTATTTAATTTGTGGTTTCATCACAGCTTACTGACCCGCAGGGCCCGGATGGCGTTGAGCACGGCGATGACCATCACGCCCACGTCGCCGAAGATGGCGGCCCACATATTGGCCGCGCCCACGGCCACCAGCAGCAGGCACAGAGCCTTGACTATCAGGGCGAAGGCGATGTTTTCGTACACAATGCGGATGCACTTGCGGGAGATGCGGATGGCCTTGGCGATTTTCAGGGGGTCATCGTCCATCAGCACCACGTCCGCCGCCTCGATGGCGGCGTCGGAGCCCATGGCCCCCATGGCAATGCCGATATCCGCCCGGGACAGCACCGGCGCATCGTTGATGCCGTCGCCCACAAAGGCCAGCTTGCCGCCGGACTGACCCAGCAGCCGCTCCACCTGGGCCACCTTATCGGCAGGCAACAGCTCGCTGTGGACCTCATCCACTCCCAGGCTCTGGGCCACATGGTCGGCCACCTTGGACCGGTCGCCGGTGAGCATGACGGTCTTTTCCACGCCGATGCGCTTCAGGGCGGCGATGGCATCCCGGGCGTGGGGCTTCTCCACGTCGGAGATCACGATGTGACCGGCGTACTGGCCGTCCAGGGCCAGGTGGATGATGGTGCCCACGCTGTGGCAGTCGTGCCAGGCGATGCCCAGCTTCTCCATGAGCTTGTCGTTGCCCACGGCCACGGTGACGCCGTCCACCTTAGCCACCACGCCGTTGCCGCTGAACTCCTGGATATCCGTGACCCGCTGGCGGTCAATGGGGCCGCCGTGGGCCCGCTGCAGGCTCTTGCTGATGGGGTGGGAGGAGGCGCACTCCGCCAGGGCGGCGTATTCCAGCACCTTTTCCCGGGGAAGTTGATTGTGGTGGACGCCGGTGACGTCGAACACACCCTGGGTCAGGGTGCCGGTTTTGTCAAACACCACGGTTTTGGTTTTGGACAGGGTTTCCAGATAGTTGGAGCCCTTGATGAGGATGCCCTCGTGGCTGGCGCCGCCCAGGCCCGCAAAGAAGCTCAGGGGAATGCTGATCACCAGGGCGCAGGGGCAGCTGACCACCAGGAAGGACAGGGCGCGGTACAGCCAAGTGCCCCAGTCGCCGTCAAGCCCCGTCAGCAGACGCACCACCGGCGGCAGCACCGCCAGGGCCAGGGCCGCCCCGCACACGGCGGGGGTATACACCCGGGCGAACTTGGAGATGAAGTTCTCAGACTTGGACTTGTGGGAGCTGGAATTTTCCACCAGCTCCAGGATTTTGGACACGGTGGACTCGCCGAAGGCCCGGGTGGTGCGGATCTTCAGCACGCCGGTCATGTTGATGCAGCCGCTGACGATCTCGTCGCCGCCGGTGACGTCCCGGGGCAGGCTCTCGCCGGTGAGGGCGGCGGTGTTCAGGGTGGAGGTCCCCTCCAGCACCACGCCGTCCAGAGGGACCTTCTCGCCGGGCTGGACCACGATGGTGGCTCCCACGGGCACATCGTCCGGGTCCACCTGGGTCAACTGTCCGTCCTGCTCGATGTTGGCATAGTCGGGGCGGATGTCCATCAGGGCGGTGATGTTCCGGCGGCTCTTGCCCACGGCGTAGCTCTGGAACAGCTCGCCGATCTGATAGAACAGCATCACGGCCACGGCCTCCATGAAGTCGCCGCTTTTCTCGTAAAACGCCAGGCCGATGGCGCCCACGGTGGCCACGGCCATCAGGAAGTTCTCGTCGAACACCTGGCCCCGGAGGATGCCCTTGCCGGCCTTGCGGAGAATGTCATAGCCGATGATCAGGTACGCCGCCAGATACAGCAGCGTCCCGGGCAAGCCCCCGATGGAAAACAGCCGGATGGCCAGGACCAGCACCGCCGTGACGATGATGCGGCAGAGCATCTTTTTTTGCTTCTTGGTCATGCTTCTTCCCCTCCTTCAGCAGACGTGCCGGAATGGCTTCCGGCACGCGTTGTGTTTCACAGATAGATCTCGCAGTCGTCCTCGACCTTTTTGCAGTTCTTCAGAACGGCCTTCATCACCGCCTTGGGGTCCGTCCCCTCCCGGAACTCCACGATCATCTTCTGGGTCATGAAATTCACCACGGCGCTTTCAACGCCCTCGGTTTTCTTGGCGGCCTCCTCCATGAGGTTGGCGCAGTTGGCGCAGTCCACTTCGATCTGATAGGTCTTTTTCATGGCAAACTCCTTTTCCTGCCCAATGGCCGACGCATTCAACCATTAAGCACTTGTTTAATCTTGATGACTGTACTATAATGGACGAAACGGGGAAAGTCAACGGTCTTTGCCCCTTTCCTGCCGTTCGGGCGAAAAGAACTGCCGAACGGGAAAATGATGAAGGAGCGTGTACGCTATGGAATATACGGAGCTGCCCCACCGGCACGGAAATGACCGGGACCTGTCCCGGCTGGAGCATTGCATGCAGGAGGCGGAGAGCTTTCAGGCGGTGGCGGGCCTGTGCCGCCTGCTGTCCGACGCCAACCGGGTGCGGATTTTCTGGCTGTTGTGCCACTGCGAGGAGTGCGTGGTGAATCTGGCGGCGCTGGTGGGCATGAGCAGTCCCGCCGCCTCCCACCATCTGCGGCAGCTGAAGGACAGCGGCCTGGTGGTCAGCCGCCGGATCGGCAAGGAGGTCTATTACCGGGCAGCGGACACGGAGGTGGCGGGACTGCTGCACCAGGTCATCGAGCGGACGGTGGAGGTCACCTGCCCCCGGGAGGAGGCCATGCCCCATGCACCCCACCTGCCGCCGGTGGACGCCCACGCCGGGGAGCACGCCGCCGGCCTGACGCCCCAGCAGCGGGAGATCATCCACCAGGTCCACCAGCTGCTGACGGAAAACCTGGACAGCCGCATCACCATCGAGCAGCTGTCCCGCCGGTTCCTGATGAATCCCTCCACCATGAAGGAGCTGTTCAAGGCGGAGTACGGCAGCTCCATCGCCGCCCACATCCGGCAGCACCGGATGGAAAAGGCGTCGGCCCTGCTGCTGGAGTCCGGCGACAGCCTGGCCCAGGTGGCCCGGGCAGTGGGGTACGAGAGCCAGAGCAAGTTCTCCGCCGAGTTCAAAAAGGTGTTCGGTATGCTGCCCTCGGAGTTCCGGAAGCTCCACGCCGGACACTGAGCCGCCCTGCATGTTTTCGCCGGGAATGCACATGCTATCTCCGATAAGGAGGTGCGTTCCATGACGGAGGAACCCAATCAGCAGCCGGAGCAGTCCGGCGACCAGAGCGCCCCGCGTCTTTACGACCTGGGCGCGGCCCTGGTGGAAAGCAGCCGGGGCAGCATATACTGCCTGACCATCATCGGCCAGGTGGAGGGCCACAGCCTGGCCCCCAATAACACGAAAACCACCAAATATGAGCACGTTCTGCCCCTTCTGGCCCATCTGGAGCAGTCGGAGGAGGTGGACGGCGTTCTGCTCCTGCTGAACACCGTGGGCGGCGACATTGAGGCGGGCCTTGCCATTGCGGAGATGGTGGCCGGTATGACCAAGCCCACGGTGACCCTGGTGCTGGGCGGCGGACACTCCATCGGCATTCCCCTGGCGGTGTCCGGACGGCAGACCTTCATCGTGCCCTCGGCGTCCATGACGGTGCACCCGGTGCGCATGAGCGGCCTGATGATCGCCGCGCCCCAGTCCTATCGGTATTTTGAGCGGGTGCAGGAGAGCATCGTGTCCTTCGTGGCCCGACACAGCCGCATCACCCAGGACGACTTCCGCCGGCTGATGCTGGCCGACGGGGATATGTCCAACGACGTGGGCACCATTCTCTACGGCAGCCAGGCGGTGCAGCTGGGGCTCATCGACCGGCTGGGCACCCTGTCTGACGCCCTGGAGGCTCTTTACGGCATGATCGGGAAAAACGGTTGATTTTGTCGGGGCCCTGTGCTATACTGTGTACAAATTTACGGAATAGCGGGGGGCTATGGAATGAACACCAATTTCAAAACAGCGTTATTCGGCGGCTTCGACCGGGAGGACGTGGTCAGCTATATCCAGCAGACCTCCCGGGAAAATCAGCAGCGGGTCTCCGCTCTGGAGGAGGAAAACCACGGCCTGCAGGAGCGCAACCGCGCCATGGAGGCCGAGCTGAATACCCTGCGCCGGGCGGTGCTGGAAAACAGCGCGGCGGCGGACACCTGCCTGCAATTGCAGACACAGCTCCGGGAGCTCCAGGAGCAGGCCCAGAAGCTCCAGAAGGAAACGGAGTACCTCCGTGCCCAGGCGGCGGAGTATCAGTCCCTGAAGGACCACATCGCCGATATCGAGATCAGCGCCCACCGGCGGACGGAGGAGTTCCGAGCCAAGGCCATCGAGCAGCTGCGGCAGCTGACCCGGCAGCAGGAGACCTGGTGCGCCCAGTCCCGGGCCAAGTATGCCGAGCTGAACCGCCAGTTCTGCCAGAAGCTGGCCCTGGCCCAGCAGACCCTGGCGGAACCGGACCTGTCCGGCTTCCAGGAGATGGAGGCGGGCCTGCGGCAGCTGGAGGAGAGCTTCAGCGAGACGAACCAAGCGTAACACCCAGCCATAAAGAAGCAACACCCTCAGCAAGCGGCAAAAATACCGCTTGCTGAGGGTGCATTTTTTCGGATATGATCACTCCATGACCCACTGCCGCAGGTCGGGAATCTGCAGGCGGATATCCTTTTCCAGCTCCGCCCCGTCGCCCCGGAAGCCCAGGCGCTGCCAGAAGGGACGCAGGCTCTCGTCGGTGCAGGTCAGCCGCAGGTAAGGCAGGCCCAGCCGCCGCCCCTGCTGGATGATCTGGCCCATAGGCGGGATCCCCTGGCGGCGGCCCCGCCACATGGGGTCCATGGCGTACCAGGTGATGCGCAGGGCGTCCGGCTCCCGGACGGTCTGGTACAGGCCGATAAGCTCCTGGCCGTTGTACCACACGGCGGTGCCCTGTCCGCCCTCCGGCGCGCCGAACAGGCGGCTCTGCTCATGGCTGGCCGGGCGATACAGCTGGCCAGGCTCCACCATGCCCTTGGTTTTCCACCAGGTCTGCTTGCCGAAGGTGGAGAGGCCCTCCTGGGCCGTCAGGTGGCTGTTGTCGTCCCGGAACACCACCCGCAGGTCGTCCCCCTGGGCCTCGATCAGGGACACGGCGGTGTTGTCGCCGTGGGGCGACTGGCCGATCTCCGCCAGGGGCAGCCCCTGAAGCGTACCCAGAACGATACGCATGGCCGCGCCGTGGGAGAAAACGGCCACCGTCTGGCCGTCATGCTCCCGGGCCACCCGGCGCAGGGCAGGCAGATACCGGTCCAGCACGGTCTGGGCAGTCTCACAGCCCTCCACCTGCCAGCGGTCCAGCTGGTGGTTGAACTCCATCATCTGCAAGGGCCAGCGGGTCTCGATCTGGCGCCAGGTCAGGCCCTCCCACACGCCCATGTGCACCTCCCGGAAGGCGGGCTCCAGGTGCAGGGGCAGGCCCTTGGGGACATAAACCGCCTGGGCTGTGGTCTGGGTGCGGATCAGGTCGCTGGCGTATACGGCGTCCACCGGGATGTCCCGGAACCGCCGGGCCAGGGCCTGCATCTGCCTGGGGCCGCGATAGTCGGTGATCAGGCCCTCCTCCTGGCCGTGGGCGATGCGATAGAGGTTGCCCTCGGCCTCGGCGTGGCGGATGAGATAGATTTTCGTCATAGCAAGCCCTCCCTTACAGCACGGTGACCAGCTGCTTCAGCTGCCGGACGGCAGCCTGTACGGCGTCGGCGTCGGCGTATTGCAGGGCGGTGTCGGCGATCAGCGCCCCCCGGCCATAATCGTCGAAGGCGGGCAGGGCGTTCTCCCCGTCGCAGCCCAGCAGCAGCAAAAATGCCTTGGGAGCCCGGCTGCGCAGCTCCTTCACGTCCAGGACGTAATCGGTCTCCGCCATCAGCGCCGCGCCATGGCGGACCATCTGGTCCGCCGCCGCCAAATACAGCCGGCGGTCACCGGACAGCAGATTCTGGATCTCCGGGGCGGAGGGGTTGCCGGTGCGGACGGCGGCAAACACGGACTTGTCCTCCCCTACCCGGCACACGTCGCTGCCGGGATAGGGGGTCACGGTGACGCCGTCGGCCCGGATGCCGCCCTCCACATACACCGCCGGGGCGGCGGTGCGGGCGTCCACTATGGTGTAAAGCCCCTGGGCCTTGGCCATGTTCACCAGGTTGGCCAGCACGTCCATGCCCATGAAGCCGTAGTGCAGATAGCGCTCCGCCTGCAGCACCACGGCAGGCAGCAGCGGGGCCGTCTGGCTGATGAGCTGGCTGCCGTGATAGCGCAGGGCCTCCGCCTGGGCCATGTCGCCGGGGCCGTACATATCGGTGAAATTCTTCGTGATCCTGGCGGGCAGCTTGTCCGCCTCCGGCCCCAGGACCAGGGCCAGGGGCGTTTTCCGGGCGCGGATCTTCTCCTGTAAAAGTGCGATCGACATAAAAATCTCCTTGTGCGCGCAAATTTTTCCTCATTATTATACGCACTTCTCCGGATTTTGGCAAGGGCGGCGGAATGATTTTCTGCGGCCCGGGCCATACTAAGAGCGTCATGAAAAGGAGGGGTAACGGATGTGTAAAACCGGTACGTTTTTGTGGGGCCTGGCCGCCGGAATGGTAGCGGGCGCCATGCTGGAGATCATCATTCTGCCGCGTCCCCGGCCCAGAAGGACCGCCGTGGGCAAGGCCATGCAGCGCATGGGCAACGCCATGGACCAGGCGCTGGAGTCGGTGGCAGAAAAGATGAGCTGAAAAACGGGGGCTGCGGCCCAATGTCAGCAGGTTAAGCTGGCGAATCCTCCTACCCTCAGAAATGAGATGGTAGGAGGATTTTTTAATATTCCAATGGGCTTGACAAAAGTGTTATCAGGAGAAATCGAACCCCACCCATGTCACTCCCCCCACGGGGAGCGATTCCCGTTTTTGCCTGTATTCGGCAGGAATCCGGTTTTTCGCCTGGGCACAATGCTCACAAAAGCATCCTGCTTTTGTGACATATTCCAATTCTTACAAAATTGCAAAAAAACGGTTGCAAAACGATCGCTGCGGTGTTGTATACGGTAGAGACGCAGGCCTACATCCACTTTATGAAAGGAATACAACACGGATGGGGAGGTTGATTTTGTGAAAATTTATACTACAAACAACACAGAAACCGATAGTGTTGAGATATTACTCGACTATCAGGAATTAAAAAAGTTGGTAAGTTCTTTGAAGAAATTTGAAGATGAAGTCAATCAATTTAAAATGAAAAATAAAGATGCAAAGGGGTTGGGTTTTACGCATTTACATTTAAAGGATTATAGTTTGCCTAGTGAGTTAGCCGGTTCCGCATATATCGCAGCAACAACATACTCGTCGAGCCGCAGAAGCAACAGAAGCAGCGGAGGGAGTTCTAATATGGGTATGGGCCGAAGGGGCCCGGTAAGGATGACTGTATGAAGAAATTAGAAAAAGGCACCATGCGCATCTCCCCATCTGGGATGCATGACCAGATGATGTTTTTCATTATATCCGGTGTAG